>Ga0209083_1000029_pt1 | contig 223996 bp, 206 predicted proteins | sample AM7aDNAmetaG_FD_184132 | JGI IMG/M metagenome (GOLD analysis project Ga0209083, IMG submission 184132) | Freshwater microbial communities from Finland to study Microbial Dark Matter (Phase II) - AM7a DNA metaG (SPAdes) (version 3) | ecosystem: Environmental > Aquatic > Freshwater > Lake ...
CCATGTTCCAAGACACCTGCTTTCAGCCACTTCCGAATCAGCCGAGTAATGCGCCGATCCGCTATCCGATGCTCGATGAACTTCAACATCCACTCGTGGTCGATAGTATCAAAATAACCGCGAATGTCTGCATCAAGCACCCAGCTCACTTTCCTTGTGGTTATTCCTGCCGAGAGCGCGTCCAGCGCATTATGCTGGCTACGCTTGGGTCGGAAACCATAAGAGAAACCAAGAAAATCCGTTTCGTAGATTGCGTTCAACACCTCGACTGTTGCGCGCTGGACGATCTTGTCTTCCAGCACGGGGACTCCCAGCGGTCTTTGCCGCCCATCGGCCTTTGGTATGTACGCTCTACGTACGGGTTTTGCTCGATACGCTCCCTGCTTTAGTCTTTCAGCAAGTCCTTGGAGACTTATATCCAAATCCCCGCCGTATTCCCTCCACGTTTGCCCATCAACCCCAGGAACCGCATCTCTTTTCAGACTGAAATACGCCCCCCGTAATCTTTCAGGCTGGTACACGTGGTGCATAAGCGCAGTGAACTTCATTGCCTTGCTCCTTCTTGCTACTTGCCGTACCCGATCCAGTCTGCTGTGCGCGCTTTCCCGGCACTGTGTCCGGCACGCGTTTGACTGTTCCGGTTTCCCTTTAGCCAAGCTGCTTCCCTCCACCCTCTCCGCCACCGCCATTACATGCTCAGTTTTGTTCGAGGATTTCTTAGGTACTACCAGCCTGTCCGACTTCCCATGTCCGTTCATCATAGGCGTTTGTCTTTCGACTTCCCTATGCGTCCCGCCTTGTTGCTGGCGGGAAGACACGGGATCTCCCGGTTCTCGATTGAAGTGTTTCCGTACATGTGCAGGGTCTCCGACCGCGCAGGTTCTCTCATTGCCTCGCAATATCGGCTTAAGAGTATTGCCTTCCGCTTTTACGAACAGCGTCGGCTCCCTGGAGTATGATGCACTTTCGCGGCTCAATACCTGACCTGTACGTACCTTTGTCAACGCTTCACCCTTACCCTTGCGAGTAACGGCGCATGACTCAAGGCCGGTGTGGGGTGCTAGCCCTTCACCGTACGACTCTTTCATTCGCTACACCTCCTCGGTTTATCCCGGCGCACTCGCCTTTTGCAAAAGCGAGATGAGAAACGCACGCACCCCGGGAGGATGTTTCGCTTAGGGGAATTTCGGACTTTGCTTAGAGGTTGCCTATTAATTATGTGGTAGGTAATCCCAATTTATCAAAAAAAGCTCTGTTTCTTTCTTTCGCGGCGTTAACAAGTCGATCGAATGATATTACTTCTATATATGCTTTATAATTATGGTTATAGCCAAAATATCCAAGCTTATCACTTGTCACTGTCAAACCATGTACTTCACATCGCTTTTTTATACTCGGAGTAATATCGCAAATGGCATAGCAATACCCAGGGATATCCTCAGAATTCGGGATTGGCCTTCCCTTTGCAGTTTGCACAGTCCCCTTCCTGACTTTATCGAGATAATTGAGAGCTTGCTCTATGGGGTCCTTTTCATCGCCTGCCTGCGCATCATTTCGCATAGGTCTTTTTATTTCAACGATCACAATAGAAGCTAATGGCAGTTTCGACCCCTCTGACACCAGCACCGGATTATCATAAATATTGAGTGCGCAAATATCAGGTTGTTTTGTCTCTACCGATGCTGTTATGGGCATAGAAGAGAACGTTTTGTCCGAGGCCAAGTAATCATGAAACGCTAGCCGTTCGTCAAGCAGCCAGAGATTAAAACCATTGAACTCAGCATCATTCGAGTCCTTCCCCATAGGCATGATCAAATTATGGATTAAATCTTCACATGAATATTTTCCGTTTTCATCCTTTCCGATGGCTTTCTCAAGAATATCTAAAATAATTCTTCGATGAAAAACATAATTCGCCAAATCAGACTTTTTCAAATCCTCCGCCGTCTGCAAATACTCTTTTAGCCGCTCTTGGTATTCATGCGGCTGCTCATGTTCTTTAGGACTCATAACATTGTGCCCATCAACCAACAGTTTTCCCTCAAAATCAGAAAGAACCTTATGCAACATCAGATCAAGATCTTTATCCGATATGTTCGGATCAACATTCAACGTTCCTTCTGGAATCCTTGCCATGATCGGCCTATAGCGGGGAGCTTTCTGCGAAATGAATTTATCTACACGAGCAGCACCCATTCGAATATTTTCTTTCAAATAATCTCCAAGATGGTTAGTTGCTTTTTCAATAACAGCATCTCTGATTTCCTTGAAAGATATTTCGGAGCCCGAATAAAGTTCTCCGCTATCTTCTGATATATTGAAATCCGTTCGCTCTGAACGAACATTATCATCAAGGAATGAGGAGCTTACGTAACAGGCATACACAAATTCTCCATCTTTATCTTTTATCTTTGAATGAAGCCCAGGAATTTTCCCAGAGATATTCTCATCCTTTACCAGTCGGTTCGAAGCGCAAAAAGCGATAACGTGAGGCCTTCCAGTACCCGTTCTAAGTTTAACGTGCGTTAAGTCGAATGTCTTATTTTTGATCTTAAAAGACTCGCTAGTAGCCGAGGTATGCATATGTTGGTTGTAAACATCATCCAGCAAGATAGTCTCAGCTCCATCTCTAATGGAGATATTCGGTGCCCCGCCAGGTCGAACAAAATACCACAGACAATGTTCGAATAAACTGTTGGCTATTGCGACTGCCGTTTTAAAAGAAGCATCGCGATATTGTGCCAAAAAGCCAGCCAACAAAACTTCCGTTTTTAGCTCTTCGCTGGTTGTCACGTTTTTTACAATTGGCTTACTAACACCCATTTTTGAATTAAATGTAAATTCTCGAGATCTCAGAGCATCAGGTTTGTCCTTATAAAGACTCTTAACGGACACAGATGCGAATGCTTTCAACCATAAAAGGCGCCCGATTCCTCGCCCACCCCTCTTAACTTTATAATCGCTATCAAGAGTTTCGAAGGATTCCATGTTGGCGTCATTAAAACCAATACCGTTATCAGTAACCTTGAAGCTTGCAATATCCAGAGTTTGGCTTCGGCCTTTCGCTTCATCCGCATTTTTAAAATCAAAGTTACCTTGAGGAGTTCTATTAATTTCCACAACTATTTGTCCCTGATCAAATCCCAAGTTCGCATCTTCTATGGAATGAATGGAATTTATTACCGCCTCAAATAATGGCAATAATCCATGACTCCTTGGCAACGAAGTATTTCTTAGGCGGCCATGTAAGTTGGTTTGCATACTCATAAGGTCATCTCATTATTCTTAATATTGCTTCGTTCGTAAAAAAAACTAGCTTGCGCATTAAGTGGGCATTTTCTCTATCAAGTCGAAGCATTTTAGCAGAAATAAACATAACATGCGAAGAGTTGTCTGTTTCCCCATAATGATGACTGCGCGCACCCCTCAAGGTGTTTCCGTTAGGGGCATTTTCGTGGGATGTCGTCTTCTGCTTGTTGTGATATGCAAAAGGGGCTACGACAATTTGCCGTAACCCCTTTCACATTAGCGTACACTGCAATAGACTGGAGATGCCTTAGGAAAGATGTTTACTGACGAGCTTGGTCATCTCGAACATATTGACGACCGACTTGCCGCCGAACACGACCTTAAGCGATGCATCCGCGTTGATATTGCGTTTGTTCTTTTCATCCTGAAGCTTGTTCTTCTTGATATAGACCCAAAGTTTCTTTACTACTTCACTGCGAGGAAGCGGACCTTTGCCAACCACTACCGCAAGTGCTTCGCTGACCTTGAGCGGTTTCATAAATGCTGAATTCGCTTTTGCCTTCGCCATGTTGCTCTCTCCTATTGTTATGAACCGAGTTCCGCATCCGGACTTCCGAACCCGTCCCCCCGGCTTTTGTTGGGCCGCATCATACAACATAGTCTTAGAGACAACAGTAAATCTTTTCTTTTTGTATCCTTTTTGTCATTAGCCAAAGTGTCCCCCCCCCTTTCCATAGTTCTTCCCTTAGGATGTCTCTAATACACGATAATACGCATTACGCCCCACCAGGAGAGGGATTTTAAAGCCTCGGCAGATATTTTCGCTGCCACGGCTAGGCAGATCATGTATCAATCAGCCAACAAATGTTCGCCTAATTCAAATTCGGCTTGGTGCCCATATGGTGCCTACTCTGATATGAAATCACATTGATTCACGTGCGCGGGTAAGAACGGATATGAAAGCGCTAACTTCTGCAGGAGAAACGATTTGCCAATGTTTTCAATGGGTTACGTAAAATTGTCCAGCCGGATTTGCAGACCGAGGCATTACCACTTTGCTACCGCGCCAAAAATTTTTGAAACCTATTGATGTCAAATAACTTGCAACTTCTGCCTTTTCTTCGACCCTCGGGTCTTTAGCCCGTTTTGTCCAAAAAGTGTCCATTTGCCTATCAAGAACACTCACCGCATTCATCTGGTGAGACTTGGACAAATGCGCATACCTTAAAACCATACCAAGAGATTTGTGACCGAGAATATCCCTGATCGTATTCAAATCAATACCTGCCATCGCCAAATAAGAAGCCGCTGTATGCCTCAGATCATGAAACCTGAAATCTTTGATCCCGGCATTTTTCAGCGCCGTTATGAATGAAGCTCTGAAATTATAGAGGTTTCCGTCTGAATTGCAAAATATAAATGGGCTGTTTACATGTTTTGGGATCGCCATAAGCATTTCCTTCGCCGTCCTATTGAGCGGCACATTTCTTATCTCCCCGTTCTTGGTCCTATATAAGGTAACGAATCCCCTTTGAAAATCCACGTCCCGCCATTTCAAGGTACGGATCTCTTCTTTGCGCATGCCTGTATTAACCGCCACCAGCACGATGGCCTTTAATAGAGGATGGCAGCAATCAAGTAGCTTTTTTAGTTCCTCTTTTTCAAGGAACCGAGTTCGGCTGTTGTTCTCTTTTTCAAACTTGATTTTTTTGACAGGATTCTCCTTGGCGTATTCCCAGTCGATCGCCAAGCGGAACATGCATTTCAGGCAGGCCAGTTCTCTATTCACATAAGCGACGGACGTTTTGCTCTTCCTGCGCGTTTTCTCTTCCCGTCGCTTGGTTCGATATTTATGCACGAGAAAAGGGGTTATTTCGTGAAGATATTTTTTCCCAAAGAAGTCTTTAAGCCTATTGAGATACATTTTATCCGTAGACACCCAGGAGCGTTTCTTCTTGCCATAATTTTCCGCGTAGACTTCCGCGAAATCATTGAACTTAACCTTCTTCTCGTCATTAATATCGAGGTATCGGCCTTCCACGATCTGAACACGGATCTTGCGCATAACCGTTTCAGCCAGCTTCTTGTTAGGACCGATTTTCTTTCTCAGGCGCCGTCCGTTGAACCGGTAATCCAACCAATAGACCCCGCTTTTCTCAATAACACCCTTTTCCACAACACCCCCCTTGGGATAGAACTGTAGTGGAAATATTATATCCCTAGTACGCACAGGACGTTTATGTTTTGGGACGAGGTCCAGTTACAACAGAGGCATTCACACTAAACGAATATTTTTATACCTAAAATATTTTTTCAGTGCCTGAGAATGACGGATATGCGCCTAGTGATAACAAGGAATCGAGAGAAAATGTTTTTAGAATCCCGGAGGGCAATAAGGATAAGTCGTGGTACATACAAAAAGCGCCATTGTTAGCGGATCATTTAAAACAGCCATTAAGGGGTAAATTTCTTAAACGTAAAAACATCAGCGCTTTGCAATCGATCAACTTTAATATCAAGGAAAAGTGTTGCATTGGGTGTAATAAATTGGGTTTCGTTTTGATTAGCAATCAAAAGAGCCTTCTGTGGATTGCAATAAGAAATTCGTTTACTTCGCGAAGCTACAGAGATATTGAGAGCTATTTCCCCTTTCTTATCCAAAACATCTTTTTTTAAATCCGTAATATCAAAAAGAAAAGACCTGTGGCTGGCATCATCAGAGTAAACTCTCACCTTTTCGAGAATCTCCGAATGAATTTTTTCCATAATTTTCTCTTGCGGGTCATCTCTTTGGAAAAACTCGAGGAAATAGTCGGGTATCATCTCACGATACTGATCGTACACTCTCACCGTAAAGTTTTGATACTCATGGTACCACTGATTTTTTGAATTAAACTGAGCTTGGCCAGCAATAAATGTGTTTTTTGTCCTATCCGCCAATTGTCCAATATGATCTTGATAAGCCTGTTCACTATTGATTTGCAAGCTATTCAAAATTATTTCGCCTAAAGGACCGGCATCTTTGTTCGCATTGGACGGATTAATAATAGTTCCATGATTAAAGCCACGCAAAACTCCAAAAGCAATCGGGTCATATTGGCGAGGAATCTCCTCGAGCAAAGGTTCATTAAACGGATGAAAGTACAACTGATAATAACGAGCATTCAAATTTGACGCAGAAACACGGACGGTCCCATCCGATCCATTTTCATAAGTTACATCCTTTAGCCCACCATATGATTCAGATCCAATAAGAATTGTGGTGTAAATATTCTTGGTCTTAAACAAGGGGTTTTGAGGATCAAAGAGATCGGTGCGTGCCATTTCCCAACTTATTGGGGACGCCAATTCTAAAGCCTGCAAGATGCGAGTCCCTGTCTGAAATAGATGATCCCAATCACGACCATTAAAAAGGCGGCCCACCATTGATTTACCAAGCGTAGCAAGTGGGGACCCAAAATTAGCCGGAGCAAGTAGAAGAAGATGCTCTATAGGACATCGATCTGGATTTCCATAGAAATAATGCGAAAGATAGGAACGAACGACAAGCCCGCCCGTACTATGGGCAATTAAATCAAACCTTTTCGGCAGTTGCGGAATTTTTTGGTCATCGAGCGCCTTCCCCATAGCTTGTCCTAAATCATGAATTGTAAGCTCGTCGTACATGGACAAATAATCAGCGAGCCAAAGGTCGACAACCTTAAATCCATTATCATTTAAAAAACGGGCAAGAGGTTGGAATGACGTGGAATGGTCACTATAACCATGCAAAATAACGACTGGTTTCGTGCGATCAACATTGTCACTCATAAATCTCCTTGGTAGTTAATGACGCAAATTAGGTATTTTGTGACATTGTTTAAGAATAAATGAAATCTTTCACCATCATATACGTTTGTTCCATTTCCTTTAATTTGCCCATTAAGGCTTTATTGTTATGCGTGGCCCAATATCGATAGCCCAACTTTAAGGCATCTTCGTCAAACAAAAATCCAAAAAAAGATAAACGGTACTTCACCTCCAGAGGGAAAGGTGCTTTTTCCAATAAATAGATCCACAAATCATCCACTTCACGGATCTCTTTTGTGCTCATATTCCGAATCATGTCTTTATTGTCAAAATATCTCGCCTGAAAATGGCCGTATAACCTTTTAAGCAGACCATCAAATTGATTCAAACCGTAGTCCACTTTCTCCTGCAGTTCTTCTTTCAAAATATAAGGATTATGTCTGTCCAGTCCTTTTGAATTTGTTTTTTGACCCGTTTCCAGAAAAATAACGGCCTTCAACAATTTTTCAACAGATTGTGATATCAAGGTGAATCCAGTAAACAAATTATTTAATATTAGACACCTGGAAGAAATATAATCCTCTGCTGCAGAGCAAAACATCAGTGTAGCGTATTGATTTTTACGCGCAAAACATTGAACATCCTTTTTCTTTAGTTTGAGTTGATTTTTTTCCATATTAACTTAGAAATATCGCATTTGAGGGAAATTGCGACATTCAAATTTTAAAAATTCTTTTTAATGTGAGGAAATTAGAGCAATAAGCGCAATCACATATCCAATTAAGAAGATCCAAGGTATTTTGGATTCCAAGTGTGTCAATGGCCAGTAGACATTGCGATCTTTACCTCCCTTCAATAGATAGACCCATTCAGCTTGTCCATACGGTGAGGCAGGTAATCTTTTTTCAAGTTCGCCAATTATTTGAAATTTAGCACCATTAAGTTGTTTATAAGAAATGATCAATCGGCGCCAAAAATATAGCTGAAGACATAGTACCAAGAATGGAAAAACTAAAAGCCATTTAGGTTCGAACAAAATACCTTTACTAATAATGCCTGCACTACTTCCTAGAACGAGACTGTTTAATGTGAGGAAAAAAGCATTTGCTGTATCTCTTCTACTACTAATTCTGTCAGCCATCTCGACATAAAGCTTATACTGCTCAAACAAAATGCATTCAAGGTGTTGATCTTTTTTTGGCAATGCGTTCCAAAGATAATCGGATAATTTCTTTTCTGTCACCTTGCGCCTGCTATCAAGGACTTAAGACCTGGCCATGTCCATTTATAAATCTTGTCCGATGACTTCGCTGATGTGGGCTTTGTGCAATTCTTATTTGCATAAGCCCATAAGAGAAAATATGGGGTCTTCGTATCTTGGGCTATTGTTACCTCGTCTGCAACGCCACTTGCCGTATGCGTATGTTCGCCACACAGAACAATTACGACATCGACGTTGGCCATTCGGTGCCGCACTTTTTCCTTCCAGTCACCTGTTAAAGGTTCCTTTACCGAAGCATCAGTAAAGTCGAACGGGCTATCAGGAAGATCTGCTTGTCCAGCCAACATTTCTTTAGTCCCTGCGTCGTGATCAACATCAAAACTGATAAAAACCCTTTTATTTTCGCCCATGTACGTAGTCTCCTTTTGAAAGTCAATGAAGCTGCTTGCCGAAATCGCCGGATAAATTAGCTGGAGAGGTTCTAGATCTTCTTCTCATTTACCAATCTCCAGTAATGATAACCTAGTGCGGTAAGGCGACACGTTTTGGAATTCATCGCAGCAAAATACATGTGCTCTTCACCGACTGGAATAACTAGGCCAACACTTTCATATTTCTGAAGATCTTTGAAAATCGCAACATTGATATCATTCTTCTGCGCGTCCGTGAATTCGTATGATGGGTCAAGATGATACTCGTACTGTGGATTCTGGAAATATGTGCACAGCAATCGCAGTTTTGCTAATGGCACGGGCGGAGGGATTGTGCGCAACGAAACGAAGCGCGTTATGTTGGTCTTGAATATCGGCCGCTGATCCCACGCTCCCAAGGCTTGATCGACATAGGCGTAAATGCTTCCTGGCGTGATATTCCCTCGCAAATCAGATGCTCCTCCTCTGAGAGCATCAACAACCAGCGAAGTGAAAACGCCGCAGCCGTTGACTTCCAATGCAGATTCTGAATCCCTGCTAGCCGTTAGGACGGAAAGTCCCTCGGCGAGTTGTGCGACCGCAGAGTCTGTGATCTTGGGGGTTCCGAACGCACCAGAGTGACAGCAGTCGAAAATTACGACCTTATCCTTTGCTTTTGACTGATTTGCCAAGGACAGAATTTGATCCATTGGAATGCCTTCGTCGTATTTTTTATAATCCGGAGTAACGAGATACCCTCCCGTGCTGCCGATCAGGCCGTGGCCAGAGAAGTAAAATAGCGCGATGTCGCACTCGCTGCCAAAGAGCTGTTCAATTGCCTCGCGAAGCAATGATCGAGTTATCTGAACGCCAGGCTGCGTCATTCGCTTGACCGCAAAATTCGGCGAGCCGTCACCGTGCGCCTCCAGCATGGAAGCAATTGCGGCGGCATCGTTCACACAGCCCTTCAGCGGTGCGACTGGGTAGTCGTTTATTCCAACTACAAGAGCTTTTCGCATTGCAAGTCATCCTCCAAGATTAGAGACTATTGATAAACTTTTCAAGTGCCGGCCACGTCCATGCCACAGTATTAACTCCAGATAGGTTTGTGCGATCGTCTTTATAAATCCAAATGCCAAGCAGCTTCTTCTTTTCTTCCTGGGCACATGCAATTTCCCATTTCTGACCGTTCGAGGTAAGAGAATTCTGGCTTACAAGAACAATTACACCGTCTGAGCGACGGATGCGAGTGCGGACACGCTCTTTCCATTCGGAATCATATGCCTCTTTCACTGACATATCGATATATTCGAAAGGTGAGTCCGTACTTAACGATTGTCCCTTAAGAAGATCCCTCTGCCTCTCGTCTTCAATGGCAAAGGCTACAAAAATTACTTTTTTATCAGCCATAAATTTCCCTTTCCGTTTTGGTTTATTTTATGAAATGAAACGCTGGTGAGCACATCGAATTTTAAGCCTTACTTCTTAATCTTAACAAAGAAGCGAAAAAACCGTGCATTTTTGGGATACACAACTTTTCCATTTCGGCGAACATACCTGCAGAACACCTCACGGTATCCTATTGGGCATGCCTTACCTCTATAGGCCATTGTCATCACCTCCTATCCTACGTCCAAGACGAGTTGCTTTCTTCGCCTCGAATGGGTGACAAGGCTACTGACTCAAGCAACTCTCTTCAAAACAGGAGGGAGCGTAATTCGAAGGCCCACCAGCGCTTTATGTAAAAGATCAAAATTCCTTCTTCGGTTCTTTCAAGCTTGTAATAATTTCACGACTCAAGGCAAACCCCTTCCTGAATTGGGGAGGACGATAGAATCGCTTTTGAGGGTCATGAAGAACACAGTTGTAAACGGTACGAACAGGATCTTTGGAAAATGACGGCCCGTGGTAGCCGCTTTTTTGGGCGATCTCAACGAGATCCTTTGTCATAAAAATTTTATTCGGCTTATTGAGTTTAAGAATTCCGTCCACCAAGTAGTCGCAAAGATTTTTTTTTCTTATTGTTAATGTATTCTCACTAAGCAGGCCGAATCGCGCTTTTAACTGCCCGCGCATGCTGCTTACCTCTTTTCTCGTATCCACCCATTCGCGGATCATTTCAGACAAAAGACCTGCATATTCGCCTTTGGGGTCAGCATGTTTCAAAAGATCCATTCCCGCTTTAATGAACTTTTTTAGTTTAGAAATTTCTTGCGCCTTCATAAATCCGTCTCCAGCGAAAGTATTTTCATAGTTAAACGAATCGTTTAACCGTTTAAATCAGGCAGTATTGTATTTTCAAATTTAAAAAATGCAAGTTATTTAAAAGAAAATAATGGGGGAGGCAAAATCGAAGACCCTATCTTAAATGCCACGAAAGACCTGCCGTCGGAGTCGAATGGTACTGGGTACCAAGGGGACTGGTTAATTATTCCGAGATGATCCGTTCAAAGCATCCCCCGCAAACCCGGTACTGTTCTATTAGAATGGCGTCTTCTGCATATTTGACGACATCCACGGTCCTTTGATAGACAATCCGGCAGCTCGCACTCCCACCGGGTGTTGCGCTTAGAGGGATTTAAGGCTTTGTTTAGAATTTGGCTATGCAAATCGGGGAGTTGGAACGCGAAGGTCTGACTACTGTTTTTTTTGAATCTTGCCTGTCCGGTACTCATTGGGATCAATACAGGCATCGTATGTCGCACGATCGACAGGAACCCAATCGGTCTTGTCGATACCTCTTCGATTGCTATATGTGGGACTGACGGGAAAAGCTGAAGCAACCTTCATCCATCGCTTTTGTTCTTGCGCAATCACTTTCACTTCATCCACAGCTTCAGTTAAGTCTTGGTCCTGGCTGAATAAAAGCGCGACATCATAAACTTTTTGATGTGCCATTCGGACCATATCTAAAGCAATTCGGATATCTACTCCCTTTTCTTGTCCCACTAAGGTCGTCGATGAACGGCCGTCCGGAAGGATGATCGTTTGATTGCGATAACGCAGGGGACGACGAAAAACCTTCACACCACGTGTACCCATAACAGCAAGTTTCTTATTCCAAAACTGATTCCAAGAAGGCTTGTCCTGAGCATCAGGAACGCCCGTATAGAAGCAAACGCTTTCTAAATTCCATCTATTGAGTTCACAGACCCGGCGAGCAAGAGCTGAGGGATCATAATTTGGAAAGGGATAACCGAACGCTTTCTTGACGGCATAGAATAGATTCTGCCCGTCAACGAAAGCAATAACTCTTTTTTTTGAGGGTTCTGTCATGAAGAACATCCGGCTGTAAAAAAATAACCCCGCCCGAGGCCTTGCGGCTGATCAAGCGGGGAGTAAATATAGCATAAATTACCAACTCTCCGTGTTTCTGTCAATGAGTTCATCCACCTAAAATACCGGGCATTACCCCCTACTGCTTTAGGCCCCTGACCTCATCGCCTAGAAGAAGTATAGCACAGATTTCTGGATTTTCCATAAAACACCGCCGCCTCTATTGGTGCGGTAAACCCTTTAATTTCCCCTCTACAGCCAATACGCACGCATCCCATGGGAGAATTTCTTCGGGGAGGATCTCAAGAGGCACCTTGTATTCGCCTGTTTGGAATGTTGCCTTCTGGATTTCATGCGAGATAAGTAACCAATTACTTCCGATCAATGGAGGCCCACTTCATAAACTCCGCTGCACAAGGCGAATAATTCGACTTCGGCTTGGTGCCCATATGGTGCCTACTCTGATATGAAATCACATTGATTCACGCGGACGGATAAGAACGGATATGAAAGCGCTAACTTCAGTGGGGAAAACGATTTGCTAATGTTTACAAGGGGTTACGTAACATTGTCCAGCCGGATTTGCAGACCGATGCATTACCACTTTGCTACCGCGCCATGACTCCTATAACAACTTGAAGGTAGCTATGATTGTCCCAATTCATCCACATGATCCCGCTAGAATTGGAACGCCAAGATGAGCAAAAGGAGGATTTACTTCCCAAAGCTAATTCCGACGGCCTCGCAAGCCACAACAAGCGGATTATCCGCGGTCACGAGCTTCAACTTGTTAACCGCCTGCTCGATCGGGATGGATCGAATGACGTTTCCTTGCACGCAAACCATCTGGGCCCACTTCCGCCGATGAATCAACCCCACCGCATGCGTCCCAAAGAGCGTTCCCAAATTGCGATCCGCCGGCACTGGAGAGCCTCCCCGCTGAATGTGCCCCAGACTCGCGGAACGGGTTTCAAGCCCCGTGGATTTTTCGAGACGCTCCTCAAGATATTTTCCGATGCCTCCGAGCTTGATGGGATAGGGATTCTTCGGATCACTTTTTTTCTCAATAATCTTCCCGCCTTTTTCTCTAGCCCCTTCAGCCACAACGATCAAGCTGAACTTTTTCCCATGCTGGGCCCGTTTCTTGATAGCTTTGCAGATCGCATCCATGGAATACGGCACCTCCGGGATCAAAATGATATCCGCGCCGCCCGCAGAACCGGAATGAAGCGCGATCCAACCGGCATTCCTCCCCATCACCTCGAGGATCATGACTCGGTGATGCGCGGCGGCCGTCGTATGGAGCCGATCGATCGCTTCCGTGCAGATGCTAACGGCCGTTTGAAAACCAAAAGTGAAGTCCGTACCCCTCAGGTCATTATCGATGGTCTTTGGAATTCCGACGACCGAGATTCCCTTGCGACAAAGATGATTGGCGATGGAAAGAGTTCCATCCCCACCGACCGCCACCAAAACATCCAAACCCCAGTGCCGAAAATGTTCAATCGTCTGGTCAGAGTGGTCTTCGAAAAAAACTTTCTTCCCCTTGACCACGGGTACCCTGAACGGATCCGCACGATTCGATGTCCCGAGAATAGTCCCGCCGAGAGTAAGAATCCCAGACACTTGAGCCTGGGTCAATTCATGACCGCGTTTTTCGATCAGCCCCGCGTAGCCATCCTCGATCCCAAATACTTCCCACCCATGATTTGCAATAGCCGATTTGGTGACCGCACGGATGACCGCATTGAGGCCAGGACAATCTCCTCCCCCAGTCAAAATCCCGATTCTCTTGATTTTTTTTGTCTTCATGGGATTATTGGAGCAACTTCAGCTCTTCGCCGGTACTCGGATCATAGGTATAATTCGAAGGAAAGGTCTGCCCCGTCCTCGGATTATATTTCGTGTTCAGCTCCTGCTTAACCGCAGGCGGTGTATAGGCTGGTTGTTGCTGAATCGGCGTGGAACCTTGGGCCGTGACCGGTTGGGGCGCATACTGGGGTTGATACTGTTGTTGCATCATCTCCTGTCGCAGCTCCTTTTTCGTCTGCTCCTTCTGACGCCGCGCCATCTCACCTGCCACAACCCCCGTCAAAAGACCGGCGCCCGCTCCAATGGCCGTACCGACACCCGCGTGACCTGTGGCAGCTCCGACAAGAGCACCCGCCCCCGCACCAAGTGCCGCGCCCGCCAAACCGCCCGTTTCACGCTCACTTAGACCACTGTCTGTCGCACATCCGCTAAGCATAAGGGGCAGAATTAAAATAACCGCTAGTTTCCCGGCGAAGGACTTCATGGCTTTCTCCTTTACTTAGTTCCGTTATAACGAAAAATTCAACTCTGAAATTTTGTTTATTATAATCACTTTTTCGATTTTCAAAATAGATTTTTAGCTCTTGCTGATCTCGCCTCAAAAACCTGCTGCAAGTGCCATCTTGTCCAAGTTTTTATTTTCACACTACGGGCGTCTCAAATACCTGCTGTCAATACTAGACGTTCTCGGTGGAAGACTTGCCCAAGCCCTCCATCCATTCCAAGAGAGTTTTCGCAACCTGCCCCTTGGACCGATTCACGATTCTTTGAACTTTACCGGCGGCATCAATCAACTGAGCGTTCACGCGTCGTCTCCCGAACGGGATATGCCCGTTGGGGTCATAGAAATTTGCCACAATACCATCCATCTTCTTCCTTATTAGCTTAGCGGCAGCACGACGCAGCAGGTCCTGAGTCTCGAGGCAAAAGCCTATGACGATCCTGCGCCCTTTTCGTTTTGCAAGCGACTCTAGAATGTCCGGCGTCCGTTTTAATCGAAGCGTCAGCCCCTTCATGCTCGGAATTTTATGCCGACCCGCTGTGACAGGCATAAAATCGCAAACAGCCGCTGTCATGATCAGCCCGTTGTGCCTTGGGAAGAGCTTCGCACAAACTTTCTTCATTTGGATAGCCGAAATGACGCGATAGAACTTTACACTCTTGGGAGGCTGGAGGTCCGTCGGGCCGCTGACAAGAGTTACCTGATAGCCTTTGGAGACAGCCATTTTCGCGAGGGCATAGCCCATTTCTCCTGTCGAAAGATTGGAGAGAAATCGCACGGGATCGATCATCTCCCGTGTCGGCCCGGCGGTAATGAGGATCTTTTTGAGGCGTGGCGCCACTTAAGTTACCTGCGACTGGCTTTTTGGGAAAGAATACTTTTCACGGAAGCAAGGATCGATTCTTCGGAAGCGATATGGCCAACACCTACGCGTCCGCAAGCCAGATCCCCTTCGATCGGATCCACGAAATGATAACCCAGGGCCTTAAGCTGGGCGATATTTTTCTGGGTCATCGGATGCATATACATATTGTCGTTCATGGCCGGAGCGACCAGAATGGGTTTCCGCGTCGCCAGCACAAGGCAACTGGCCAGATCATCCGAAATTCCGGTCGCCATTTTCGCGATAAAATTCGCAGTCGCGGGAGAAATAAGCACCAGATCCGGAAGATCCGCCAAGGAAGTGTGGAGAACGCCAAAAGGGGCGTCTTGCGGGAACATCTCGGAATAAACACGCTCACCGCTCACGGTACGAAGCACAGTCGGCGTCACGAACTCCTTGGCGCAACTCGTCATGACACACACCACCCGCGCGCCCTCGTCCTTCATTTTTTTGATAAGCTCCGGGGCTTTATAAGCGGCGATACTACCCGTCAGGATGTGAAGAACCGTCCTACCCGAGAGTTTTTTTGCCTTTAGCTTTGGTCTCAACATAGCTGACCTTCTTCGCGGCCATTTCGTTCAGAGCGATGGTCGCGACTTTCTTGGAATCTGTTTTGATGAGAGGCTGCGCACCCTGTGCGAGTTCATTGGCCCGCGCCGCGGCAGTCAGCACACTTTTGTAGAGGCTCTTGTTTTTTTCCGATAAAATCTTTTCCAACGGGATATACGCCATGGCTATTTTTTTCTCCTTTGTTGTGAAACATTCGAAATAATTTCCTCGACCTCGAGAACCGCCTGGTCGAGGTTCTGGTTGATGACCGTATGGTTATAAAGCTTCGCAGCCTTAATCTCATCCTGGGCGATTCCGATCCGCTTTTCGATCTCCTCAGGACTCTCCGTATTTCGCCCCGTGAGCCGTTCCCGTAACACCTTGACCGAAGGGGGAAGAATAAAAATACTGAGAAGCGGTCGCTCCTTCCCCCAGGACTCCATGATCTGCTTCGTTCCCTGCACATCGATCGTCATGATCACGGTCTTGCCCTGAACGACTTGCTCTTCCGCAAATTCCCGCGGCGTGCCATAAAGATTACCGTAGATCACGGCATGCTCCAACATCTTCCCGTCACGCACTTTTTGTTCAAAATCCAGTTTGGAATAAAAAAAATAATCCTGCGCGTCTTTTTCATCGACCCGAGGCTTGCGCGTGGTCGCTGAGATCGAACGCACCCAATCCGGATGCCGCTTGAGAAGACGTTCGACGATACTTGTTTTTCCGCATCCCGAGGGCGCGGACAGGACCACCAAGATGCCCTGACCCGACCCGATCGTTTTATTCGACATTCTGAACCTGCTCACGGATCTTTTCGATCTCGCTTTTAATCGCAATAGCCTCCTGAGAAACTTCGAAAAGCTGAGCCTTGGAAGCCATCGTATTCGCCTCACGATTCATTTCCTGGCATAAGAAATCAAGCTCGCGACCAATCTCGCCCTGCCGCCCAAGCCACTTCGCGAAAAGTTCCAAATGACTTTTCATACGGACCGTTTCTTCAATGATATCCGAACGCTCGGTCAAGAAAGCAACTTCTCGATAAAGCCGATCCGTGTCCAGCTTCTCGTCCCCAAGAAGATCCTGGAGACGACTTTTTAATTTTTCGAAATAAATCTTTTGATTGCCCCGAACCAACGCCTCGATCTTATGTGTCGTCTTGGCGATATGATCCAGACGTTGGCGAAAATCCTCATCTAACTTTTCGCCTTCTTCTTCCTTATGACAAACCGCTTTATCCAAGACCTTCTTCAGAAGCCCGCTGAGTTTCACCCAATTCCAAGCCTGCGCGTCTTCTGCAACTTTTTCTTTCACAACGCCGGGAAGCCGCAGGATCTCTCCGACCGTAAGTTTCCCTTCCACCTTGAACTTCGATTTGATCTTCTGAGCCGATGCGAGATACGCGCGAACCTGGTTTTGATCCAATTCATAGGCAAGAGCCTCGCCCTCTCGGCCTTCTTCCGAAATACTGAGAGTGATCTTCCCTCGCCGCATCACAGACTGGACAAGTTGACGCACCTGTGGTTCGAACGCAGACATCAGAGGCGGAAGTCTCATGGAAAGCTCGAAATACCGCTGATTCAGCGACTTCACCTCGACAACCCAGTGCTTACCTCCGGCCGCAAGCGACACGCGGGCAAAAGCGGTCATACTTCTAATCATAATTATGGAATCTCAGGAAAGTTATAGGTCATTTGGGTCACCCTGACTCTTTATCGAAAAATGGCAGGCCGTTAGGGTTGCCCTGACTTCCAATTGTCTTTAAAAATCAGGACAGTGGATTGCGTATTATAAAAGTTTCCGTGGGACTGTCAAGAGAAAGCGCAAGAGCTATTCTTACAACTTGTTTGTTTATAACGAGTTATGGATTACTCGACCTAGGCGTTACCGATTGCCTCAAGGATCTTGACCGCTGTTTCCCTGGGATTGGGAGCTTGTGTGATCGGACGACCGATCACGATGTAATCCGAACCGGCCTTCAGGGCTTTTTCAGGCGTATGAATGCGCTTCTGATCTCCCTTGTCAGCTCCGAGAGGACGAATGCCCGGGGTCACGATCAAAAAATCCTGCTTAAACTTTTTGCGGACCCAAACAGTTTCTTCAGGAGAACAAACGATCCCGTCAAGCCCCGCCTTTTTCGCCAGACCCGCCAAGTGCAAAACTTCTTCTTTCACGCTTCCACGGACCCGGAGTTCACGGGACAACGTCTTTTGATCATGGCTTGTCAGCACCGTCACAGCAATCAGCTGTGGTTTTATCACATGCCCCGAAGAATATTTCTCTACGGCCTCACGGGCCATCGCCATCATCTCAAATCCGCCAAGTGCGTGGACATTGACCATATCTACTTCATGCTCGCAAACAGCAGCCAGTGTACGGCTCACGGTATTCGGAATATCATGAAGCTTAAGGTCCAGAAAAATACGACCACCATAATTTCTCACCAGATTCACAGCCTTCCAGCCATGCGCGGTAAAAAGCTCGAGCCCAACTTTGTAATAATGGACAACACCTTTAAGTTCAGAAAGCCACTTCTCAGCCACTTCGAGCGTCGGCGCATCAAGCGCCACAATCAGACGATCCTTTGGATTCAAGTCACTCACGATTTGCACCCCGATCCTTTCTCTTCCGCAGGTTTATAGCTCCCGCGCAATTCATCCAGACTTTTCAGCCTTTCCCTTCGGCAAAACGCCTCGATCCCGTTCAGAATCTCCCGAGTCGCGGCAGGCTCCACGAAATTCGCCGTACCGACCGCCAAAAGATCCGCACCCACGATCAGAAATTCCAGCGCGTCCTTGACACTCGAGATCCCTCCTGAGGCAATGACCGGGACCTGGAATTCTTTTTTAACCTGATAAACATAGCGAAGCGCAACCGGTTTGATCGCCGGACCACTCAAGCCCCCGAAGTCTTTTGCGAGTTTCGAACGCCGCGAACCAATATTCACAGCCATCCCGCGCAACGTATTGATCACGCTCAATCCGTCAACCCCCTGCTTAAGGATCTGCTCTGCGATCGCGAGGACATCCCCAAGTTCCGGCGAAAGCTTCGCGAAAGTCAAAAGCCTTGTCCCGTCATGAACTGCTTTGACGGCCTCCAGAATGCGTTCCTGTTTTTTCATGAAGTTGACACCCCCGGCCTCCACGTTCGGGCAGGAAAGATTGATCTCCAAGGCGTTCACAACATCGCGTTGCCCTTCAAAAGCCTTGGCCAACTTAGCGAACTCCTCCGTCGTTTCCCCTGCAATACTCACGATAAGAGGAACGCCGAGTTTTTTGAAATAAGGGATCTTATGTTCAAGGAAGTCCTCAAGCCCTTTGTTCTGGAGCCCGATCGCGTTGAGCATCCCGGCCGCGGTCTCGCAGATGCGTGGCATGGGATTTCCGGCACGCGGTTTCACGGTAATGGTTTTGGTGATGATGGCCCCGAGTTTTTTGTAGTCGACATACCCGGCATACTCGTCCGTGGTCCCGAAAGTCCCGGAAGCCACGGTGATAGGATTCTTGAGCGTCAAGGTTTTGATCCGTGTCGTCAGATCGATCTTCATAGATCTAAATCCTCGAAAGAAAACACTGGCCCGTCGGCACATGCACGTTTCAGTCCCGTTTTTGTCTTTACCATGCACCCGAGGCACGCCCCAACCCCGCAGGCCATACTTTCATCCCAGGACGCTTCCCCCTCGACCCCGTACTTGCAAGCAAGCGCGATCACAGCCTCCATCATTGGCTTAGGCCCGCAGGTCTGGATAAAAAATTCTTCTGGGTGCCGATCCTTCAGGATCTTTTCCAGCAACAAGGTCACGCGTCCCTCCGTGCCATACGAACCATCCTCCGTGGAACAAAGGACTTTGGCGCGGACTTTCTTCAATTCAGACTTTGGCAGTAGTTCGGCTTTAGACTTTGTACCGATGAGGAGATAATCTGTAGAATATTTTTCAGCGAGAAAAACAAGCGGCGGGACCCCGACACCCCCCGCAACCAGGATACGCTTTTTCTTCCCGATCGCCCCGGAGAAGCCTTTCCCAAGCGGCCCCATCACCTTAAGAACCTCGCCTTTTTTCTTCTGGCAGAGCACCTGCGTGCCGTACCCGAGCACTTCGTAGAGAACTTCAATGCGTTGCCCCATCACGCGATAGTAGCTGAAGGGCCGCCGAAGGTAGGGATCCTGACCTTCATTAATACGAACCTGGAGAAATTGTCCGGGCCGAACGTTTTTGGAAAGCATCGCAGATGAAAAAATCATCTTGTAATACTTGCCGTTGATCTTTCGATTTTCGAGAAGAGAAACCTTCTCGTCGAACTTTTTTACAGTCATTTTTCCCCTTTTGCTTTCCTAGAGGGCATATTGATAACCTTTCACAAAGGTGTGCAAGACCTTACCTTTGAGCTTCTTGCCATAGAAGCAGGAATTGAGGGACCTCGAGTGAACATCCTCTTCTGCAAACACCCAATCCTTTTCCGCATCCACCAGAATGAAATTGGCCTGTTCGCCGGTCTTGAGCCTCCCGAAATTCGTTTTCTTCAAAATCTCTGCGGGCGTCAGGCTCATCTTTCTCACGATATCTTCCATCTTCCATTTTCGGCCGTGAAAAAGCTCCGTCATAATAACCCCGAAGGCTGATTCCAGTCCGATCGTCCCGAAGGGAGCCACTTCGATGTCCCGGTCCTTTTCTTCCAGAGCGTGCGGCGCGTGGTCCGTCGCGATCGCATCAATCGTACCGTCCTCCAGACCCGCCATAATGGCCTGGCGGTCTTTCTCGGTACGAAGAGGCGGACTCATCTTATAAAAGGTATCGTACTTGACGAATTCCTCGTCCGTTAGCGCGATATGATGCGGCGTCGCCTCCGCAGTGATCGGCAAGCCTTCCGCCTTCGCGCGCCGGATCATGGCCACAGCACCGCGTGTTGAAACATGCTGAAAGTGGAGCTGGCATTTGATGAGCCGGACGAGTTCAATATCCCGCGCCGTTGCGATATCCTCTGCGGCATTTGGAGAACCCCGAAGCCCAAGCTTCGAGGAAACAACCCCTTCGTTCATCACACCATTGACACTAATCGAATGGTCTTCGGCATGCGACATGATCGGCAACCCGTACGTCGCGGCATATTCATAAGCCCGGCGCGCCACCCCGGAATCCACGACCCATCCACCGTCATCGGTCACGGCAACAGCACCCGCGGCCTTCATCTCTGCCATTTCCGAGATCTTCTTGCCCTCGCGCCCTTGCGTCAGAGTTCCCGAAGGAAAAATATTAAAGTTGAGCACGTTCGCACGTTCCATCTGGTACTTCACGACCTGTGCGTTATCGCAGGCAGGTTTCGTATTCGGCATGGTCACGCAAGCCACAAAACCGCCCGCGATCGCGGCCTGGGCTCCGGTGTCGATTGTTTCTTTATGTTCATAACCCGGCTCACGAAAGTGCACGTGGAGGTCCACCAGCCCCGGCAAAAGATAAAGCTTCTTGGCATCCAAGATCTCCGCCTCTTCTGCCGCAAGATCCTTGCCCCACTTCACGATCCGGTGACTTTTGATGTGGATATCCATCACCTCGTCGATCTTATTGGCGGGGTCGACGATGTGAGCATTCCGGATGATCAGATTCTTGACGGATTGTCCGTTCAGTTTATTTTTCATTTTTCAGCGCTCCACTCAAGAGGTAAAGAACCGCCATACGAACCGCGATCCCATTGGTGACTTGTTTGAGGATATAAGACTGCGGACTGTCCGCGAGGGCGCTTTCAATTTCGACGCCACGATTCACAGGCCCCGGATGCATCAAGATCGCGTCGGGTTTCGCGCATTTAAAGAGCTCTGTATTCATTCCGAAGGTGCTCGCGTATTCGCGAATACTCGGAAACAGAGTTTCATTCTGCCGTTCCATCTGGATCCTGAGAAGGGTCACGGCATCCGCACCGTCAATGGCTTTCTTCACGTCATGGATGACCTTCACCCCAAGTTCCTCGATCCCCCACGGAATAAGCGTCTTCGGCCCGCAGATCACGACTTCTGCGCCAAGTTTCGTCAAGCCCCAGACATTCGACCTCGCCACGCGAGAATGAAGGATATCCCCGACAAAGACCACTTTAAGACCTTTGATCTTTCCTTTGATCTCGCGGAGCGTGAACATATCCAAAAGTCCCTGGGTGGGATGCTCGTTGATACCGTCTCCCGCATTCACGATCCCGCACTTGGTGTAATTCGAAACGCGATGCGGGGCCCCTGAAGAACCGTGCCGCATCACGATAATGTCCACCTTAAGAGCTTCAATGTTGGCGATCGTGTCCCACAAAGATTCGCCTTTCGTCATGCTGGAGCCACCGCTCGCCATGCTGATGGTATCTGCACTTAAGCGTTTTTCAGCAAGCTCAAAAGAAACACGCGTCCGGGTGCTCGGCTCCAGGAAAAGATTCACCACGGTCTTCCCGCGCATGACCGGGACTTTCTTGACCTCCCGCTGGGAAACTTCGCTGAAAGATTTCGCGGTATCCAAGATCAGTTCGATCTCCTCCGCGGAGAGATCACGAAGCCCGAGAAGGTCTTTGCGTTTCCAACTAAGCTTGCCATTTTGTGTCATAATTTGCCCCCTCCGGAGATCACAGCTTCGTCTTTCCCGTCCGTTTCCTTCAATCGGATAATCACCTTGTCCTGAAATGAGGTGGGAACGTTCTTGCCCACATAGTCCGCCTTGATGGGTAATTCCCGGTGCCCGCGGTCCACAAGCACCGCAAGCTGAATGGCCTTGGGTCTTCCGAAATCGATGAGCCCGTCGAGCGCCGCACGAATAGTCCGGCCCGTGAAAAGCACATCGTCGACTAAAATCACGATCTTACCTTTGAGATTGAAAGGAATATTCGTTTCATGGAGTTCGGCTTTGGGACCGATTTCACTCAAATCGTCGCGATAAAGGGTGATGTCAAGAATACCGATCGGAATCTCTTTTTTCTCGATTTCGGAAAGTTTTTTTTGGAGTCGTTCGGCAAGAAAAACACCACGGGAGCGGATACCGACCAGTGTGAGATTGTCCATCCCTTGATTACGTTCGAGGATCTCATGGGCGATACGGGCGAGCGCCCGCTCGATCCCACCCTCGTCAAGGACCTGCTTTTCGGAAGGGGTCATGATAACTCCGGGCAAAAAAATACCCCGCCTCTATTTGCGGGGTTCATATAAAATCCGATTTTTTCTCTCATCTTTCCACCTTTGTCGGCGTCTCAGCGCCGTCTTAAAAGGAGTTAGAATCGTATCTGCTTGCAAGAAGTTACTTGTTTCTTCTCTTTTTGTCAAGCCTCCTTACAAGGAGGAAGCTACGAGGAGGGACTCACGGGAGAACCACCCCGACATCCCTCAGAGCTAGCCGTCGGCGCTCCAGCTCCATAGACCGAGGCAACAACCTGACCTTTCTGATCGATACAATAAGTATTGGATGCTGTTTGATTGGGCACCGCCGGCACGGCCAGAACGGAAAAGGTACTTGGCGCCAAGGCGAACGTAAATCGGTAACCATGCTTCGGCTGATTTCCCGAAAGCCATAAGTTATCAAGATAGGCCTTCCCCGCCCCCGGTCTTACAAGACTTTCAATGCTCGTGGGATACGCGGAAGGATTTTGTGCGGCACGAAAACTCTCCGCTGCAGCCACGAATGTTCTCAAATCTGCCCGGACTGCTGCCTCATTAGCATTGATCCTCGCCCTTAAGAGATTCGGGATGGCTATCGCTGCCAGCAATCCAATCACCGGAATGATACACACACAAACGATTGCAACGGTAGCCGCCGCAGATCCATGCATTTTACTTTTATAGGGAATGGGTTCGGCAGAAATGCTCAAGCTTGTTTTCAGGATTTGGACCAGATACGAAAGCACGCCAAACTGCACGAGAAATCCAAGACCGCCAACAACCCAAGGAACTATCCCGGAGAATAAAAGAAGTATGCCCGGCACCCATGCACCCCAGGTTTTGATATCGCTCCGAGTCCGTACAAAATGAACAATCTCTCCCGGCCATTTAAACATCCAGAAAAAATTATAAAAAGGAATAAATCCAAATCCTACAGCCATGCCAGGCGAGATTGGATAACAATGATCTGACATGTTAAAAAGCACTTTATGGATTTTATAGACACAAATGTACCAGTAAACATAACCGCACAGGGCAAGCAACACAACCGCTAAGGCTAAAAGACCTTTAATCCCGGGAACAGGAATAGACTTAAGTACGATGCCCAAGAAAAAAAGAATGGCCGCCAGAACATACCCCGGCAACAGACTGGGGAAACTCAAAGAGACAATATCAATGGGAGGCTTTGATTCACGGATAAGTGATTCCGCGCAAAAACGGCATTTAACCGCTTCATCCTGGATTTCCTGCTGGCAATAAGGACATTTTTTCATGGAAACTCCATTTTATCGGACACAGGATCATTTCAAGAAAAAATGAGAAGGCCTTCTCTGTAAGCCGAGTTCTGTCCCCTACCGCTTTGCTTCGAAAAGCAAAGCCATAGTTCGATGACCATCTATCTTGGACCACCATTGCTGGTGACCTCTGTCGGCTGACCCGATGAGGTTCTCGCCTTGCGACGAAATAGGAACGGGCCGTTCCCGCTTTCGCTCCTCATCTTATTTAGCCTTTCTTCACGTAGAGATTGCCGCGTTTCACCCCCTGCCACTTTCGTGACAGGGACTCGTCTCTGTGGCTCTAATCCGTTCGGCACCCCGGAGGATGCAAAAGGTGGGCATTACCCACTACGATGCCCTGTGAAGCTCGGACTTTCCTCCCACAGCGGTTGGACAGGACGTTTCCCGTCTCTCATCATCTGTGCGCGATCATCCGAGAAGACCTTCTCAAAAACCTGTTTTCAGATCAAAGAACAAAAAAACGAACTCGTTATCCTTGTCTTTCTTTCATGGCTTTAACAGTGACAAGGATTGCCCCAATTTCAAACTCTCTGAAATTGATGAGAATTGGGACTAAGATTTGGCGGTGCCTTGCAGCTTTTCAAGCTGCTCCTTCGCAAACTCCGCCCAACTCGTCCCAGGAAACTTCTTGGCAACCCGCTCGAAACTTTCGCGAGCTTTGCCCGTATTCCCTGAAGCGAGATAGCTTTTTGCAACATAATATTCTGCGATCGCAGCCAGGTTCCCCTGAGGATTTTCGGCGAGATATTTCTGATACTTCTCTATCGCCTTGGGATAGTCCCCCCCTTTATAAAAAGCTTCGGCCTCCGAATAAGGACCAAAAGAAGTTTTCGAAGGGCCGGACGCGCATGAAGCAAAGAGCAAACCCGAAAGAGCTAATATCGAAAAAATTTTATTTCTTTTCATAGAAGGTCCCCTCATATTTTGTGCCCCCGGAAATGCGCACACAAGTCTACTTTTCAGATCGAAGAAGTGTCAAGAAAGAAAAAACGGAAAACGGATGTTTCGACATTTGCCTTGCATGTAAAAAGAATTGGGCCTGCCTGGACTCGAACCAGGGACCAAGCGATTATGAGTCGCCTGCTCTAACCGACTGAGCTACAGGCCCATTCAATTTACAACTCGCAATTTTAAAAGAACTTTTGCACTTCTCGAACTGGCTGAGTTCAAATTTGAGCCTGGCTGATTATATCTCTGTCGGAGTGGACTGGCTAGGCGAGTTTCTCAGGGCGTCGACTCGTAAGGATTCGATTCTCCGCCTCAACGGATTCTGATAGAAAAATCCTGCCTCGCCAATGTCAGGTTGCAATTGTAATAGGGGTCGCCCTCCTGGAAAATGCTGGGCCACCTGCGACGAATGAATTCCATTTCCCCCTTGACCCTCAAAACTTTCGCAGGAGTATTCTCATACCCCCTGGTTTTAGACTCGTCGTGATACAATTCCGCGTACGGAGTCCAGACAATCAGGTATCCCTTTTCTCGAATTTTCAAACAAAGATCGACGTCATTGTAGGCCACGGTGAGTTCTTCTTCAAATCCATGCACTTCCTCAAAAACACTCTTTCTCATCATCAGGCATGCCCCCGTGACAGCGCTTAGGTTCTGAACAATGCTTAGTCTTCTGGCATTACCGCCATGGTCTTTCGGAAAATTTTTATGGGAATGCCCTGCCATGCCTCCAAGGCCAATAATGACCCCCGCATGCTGGATAGTCAGATCCGGATAATAAAGTTTAGCCCCGACAGCGCCAACGTCTTTCCTGAGCGCGTACGAAAGCATGCTCTCGATCCAATCTGGAGTAATAACCTCGGTGTCATTATTCAAAAATAAGACAACATCTCCCCGGGCTTCCTTGACCGCAAAATTGTTCAGGGCAGAAAAGTTAAACGCGTGATCCCATGGAATGATCCGGATATTTTTGCGCTCCTTCAATTTATCATAAAGAAGAAAAGTGTTTCCGTCCTCGCTGCGGTTTTCAATAATGAGGATCTCAATATTTTTATAGGTTGATTTCTGGAGGATCGATCTTACACATCGGTCCAAAAGCTCGACCTGATCCTTGTTCGGAATAATGATCGAAACAAGCGGTGCCACCCGAAGCACATAATGGATCCTATAAAGAAAAAGCGATTCATCGACCTGGACCTTTCCGCTTAGGCCAATCCTTTCCAAATGATCCGACAAACACTTTTCTCCCGATGCGCGCGCACAAGTTTTGGTGTCCGTGCTGCGTGACATTGAGGCGGAATGGTTTCTCCAGTGGTAGAGAATCTTTGGGATGTGGATGATTTCCCGGGCTTTCTCCGTGACCCGCAATATCAGATCGTGGTCCTGAGCACCCTCAAGACCCGAGCGAATCCAACCAAGAGACCGGCCTAGCTCCGTTTTTAAAACTACTAGATGACAAATATAATTGTAACTTCTTAACGTGTCCGGCGCAAAATCAGGCTTAAAAAACGGCTTACATCTGATTTCGCCATCCTCTGAGATATGATCCTCATCTGAATACAAAAGCTCTGCCTGAGGATGATGATTGATAGCCTTCACAACTTCAAATAGAGCATCAGGGGCCAGGATATCATCGTGATCCAAAAAAGCTATAAAATCACCCGTCGCAAGTGAAATCGCTGTATTGGTATTACCCGCCATACCCTCATTCTTCTCGAAAAATTTGACCGCGATTCTTTTATCTTTCCCGGCGTACTCGCACAGAATCTCTTGTATGCGAGTGCTACCGCTACCGCCATCTACAATACAAAGTTCCCAGCAGGAATATGTTTGCGCTATGACACTTTCTATCATTTCTATCAACATTTTTTCCGGTGTTTTAAAGACCGGCGTGATGATGCTGATCTTAGGCATTTCGTTAAATTTGACCAACCTTTGCCTGTTCAGTTCGTCATCCTTCGGCTCATTCTGTTCAATCCACTTTGCATAAGAATCCTCTCGATTAAGCGTCTTCTGCAAATCTCTGAAGATGACCTGCTTGGGAACAACTTTCTTCCCCTCTTTCTCCGGCACGACCGGTTTTGTGATGAACCGACCCAGGCCTTGTACTTTCACCACCCCCTCCGGAGCCGCCTCAATCTCCGAGGCGATCCGTTTAAAAACTTCGCGCAAAAGCAAAACCGCTAACTGATCATTAAGCTTTTCCAGACCGGGTGCGCCCTGCTTGATGCTCTGCACATATTCTTTCAGATTCAGAGCATTATTCTTCTTTCGCCGAATGATTGACTTGGAACCGGCATGTTCTGAACTCTGACAGCTCCCGCCCTCCCAGAACCATGCCTCAGAACATTGAAGGCGTGCCAGAATCATTTCCTGATGTTCTTTCGAAAGATGCTCGCGATACTCGAACATATAATCAGAAGACACTTGTTTTCCATAAACATTCGGAAATGTGCTCTCAAAGTTCAAGAAGCGCTCTTCAAAGTCGATTCCCAGAAAATCACAGACTTTCTGCACATACTCTTGAGGCCTCAAGCACAGGTCTTCGTATTGAATAACCAATATTCGAGAAGAAAATCCTTGAGCCACAGCCCTCTGATAGCCCTGCCAGTAGCTGTGGTATCTGTCACAGAAACCTTCGATCATCTTCTGAGCGCCTCCTTCGGGAACGGTGGATCTCTTCAAATACGACCATATCACGGCCCTTGGATCCCGGACGATCAAAAGAACGGGGACGTTTGGCACTTTTCTCATGACCTCTGCAAGAGAGCGAAGATATTGAGGCGTTTTATCAATGACCCACGCGTGCCCTTCATGAATCAAAGACGATACCGCGGCAAGTCTTGGATAAACGTCATACCAGCTATCCGTAGCACATATTTTAACAAGCTCTTCCCGATTGAGCTTCCATGAACACATCATCATGCCGGCATAAGGATTAATCCCCGGAAAATCTGCCGGACGATTTGCGAGAAGAAAACCGCCCTCAAATCCAGAACCGACAGAAGGATGCCTTCGAAGAATCTCCGAAAGAAGTGTTGTTCCGCCGTGTTCATAACCACAAATGATCGCCTTAGGACCTGATAAACCCTTGGATTCCTGTTCCAGTTCTTCCCGGCTTATGCGAGAAAGACCCTTGTCCTGTCGATTTTGATCAATAAGTTTTAGAAAATAACCGGAACAATGCTCAGGGTTGATATGCTGAGCCTGGGAGATTTCCCAATCGTCAGCGTCATAACCAAAAAAGCGAAGAAAATCTTGCATACCCTCTTTAAAATAGACCGCATCACAAGGCCTAAACCAGTGCCTCCAGTTCCCGGAAGTCTTGGTCCTGACAACACTCCTTATCGTCACATGATCCTCAGGTTCGGCTGGCACATCCATCCCGAGATATTGCTTCAACGTCGCATCGTTCCCGCAAATCATGTCTTCATATTTATAGAGAAAAGGATTATTTGCCTTTACAACTGAAATGATCTTTTCCTTCGCATTCTTAACGTCATGTTTCTCACTGAATATCTCTCTATATAAAGCCGCAATGCCGACATCTTGGCTCCCGCTCTCCAGCATCTTCAGAAGACGATAGAGCGTATAGATGCGACTTACATCTTGATAAAAAACTTGCGAGCGCCAAAGAGCCTGGAAAATAATGGTATCCCTCGAATCCCTAACAATACAAACAAGCTTGTTGTACCTTTTAAAGATCTCCTGGAGAACAGAATCGGTAAAATGATTAATATGGATCTTAGTCAAAACAGCCTGATCAGGAGGCACCATTTCCAAAGCCTCTAACGGATCCTTTGGCTCGAAAAGAAAGAGTGTTCCGGAAGGCATACAGGGCTTGATCTTGTAAAAAAGAGCGCTGGTCCCCGTCTTGGGCTCGCCGATGATCAATATTCTTGGAGTTTGAATGGTCATAAATTCACTTTCTTCAATCGATGAAATGCTCCCATCCGTCAAGGGTATCAGCCGAAGACTTTTGGGAACACGCTTAAAAAACTGGGCGATTATACCCTCTCTAAAATCGGCTGCCTAGGAAGACTTTCAAGTAGGTCCAATCATCTCCCCCCTTCAATCACTCTAACACCTCGCGGAAGGCTAAGAGAACAATGGCCGTTTCAAGGATAGATCGGATGGCGCGAAAGTAGGAGTTGCCCTGGCTTTTCTATTTTTCAAAATCAAATAAAGTCAGGACTGAGACTATCTTTTTGGAAGATACGGGAGAGATAAGGGAAAACCACGTCGTCAGCAACGCAAAGAAAACAAAAGATTCGGCGGGCTAACGTATTCGAAGGATATGCTCGACCTTGGTTTGGAGGTTGGCGAGGTCAAAAGGCTTTTCAATAAAACCACTGATCCCCTCAAGATCGAAGAGCGGCTGCATAGTCGCCCCAGCTCCGGTAAGCATGATCACGGGAGTTTTCCTGACGCGAGTCTGTTCCTGGAGGTCTTCATGGCGATAAGATCGAATTTTGCGAAGACAAGTCAATCCGTCCTCACCCTTGGGGATACGAATATCAAGAAGCACGCAATCGGGCTTCCCTTCCTCGACCTTCTGGAATCCTTCGGCCCCGTCATTGGCAGTCAAAACCTTGTAGCCTAAATTCTCGAATTTTTCTTTAACGATCTGACAGACATCGTCCTCATCATCCACGATGAGAAGACATTTTTTATTCTCTGGCATTTTGACCTCGCTGCGGTTTAGAACACCCAGACTATCGTCAAAAAAAGCTTCGAACTGAAGGGACTGGCGAAGAGATTCTATTACTCGCTCAGCTTAATATCCAGAAAATTCTTGAGTTTTCGCGACCGGGTAGGATGACGCAATTTACGAAGCGCCTTGGCCTCGATCTGGCGGACGCGCTCGCGGGTCACGTTAAAAATATGCCCAACCTCTTCGAGGGTCCTCGGATAGCCATCCCCGATCCCGAACCGGAGACGCAGGACTTTTTCCTCGCGTTCGGTGAGGGTCAAAAGAACATCATCCATTTGTTCCTTGAGCATGCTGTAGGCGGTAGCATTCGCGGGAGAAACCGCGGACTTATCCTCGATGAAGTCCCCAAAACTTGTATCTCCCTCATCCCCAATCGGCGTCTGGAGGCTGATAGGCTCTTGAGCGATCTTCAAGATCCCTTTCACCTTTTCGACAGGCATTTTCATAACCTGCGCGACTTCTTCGGGAGTCGGCTCGCGTCCGGTTTCCTGAACCAAGTGACGCGACGCGCGGAAAAACTTATTAATGGTCTCGATCATATGCACCGGAATGCGGATCGTCCGAGCCTGGTCTGCGATCGACCGTGTGATGGCCTGACGAATCCACCAAGTCGCGTAAGTCGAGAATTTATAACCACGTTTATATTCGAATTTATCCACAGCCTTCATCAGGCCGATATTCCCCTCCTGGATCAGATCCAGGAACGAAAGTCCGCGATTGGTGTACTTCTTGGCGATACTCACCACCAAGCGGAGATTCGCGGCTACCAGGGCCTTTTTCGCCTTCGTCAGTTCCCATTCCTTGCGAATGATCGCCTTAAAATTCTCGTGGAGCTTATCTTCCGGCTCCCCAATCTCCTTGAGGATCTGGCGGTTCCGTTCTTCGATCTGACCGATCTTTCCACGCACGCCACTCCGGCGAAGTTTCTTGATATCCTCGCGGTTCTTCTTAAGTTCACGAAGCTTGGCTCGAAGACTCGCGACGATCTGCTCAACGATCGCAACGCTCAGATTAAACTGCATCAGCAATTCGACGACATTCGATTTTTTCCGGGAAGCGCGGAACTTACGGATCAGGAGCTTGAGTTTTTTCTTGAGCGTCTGGATCTGGGCCTGCTCTTCGCTCTCAATGATCGCCTCCAGCTGAACTTGGCCATCAAGGATCTTCTTGGCGAGCTCGAGCACTTCATAGCGTGCGGCTTTAGTCTGATAAACAACCTTTTTCAGTTCTTCTTCGCAAGATTCAATCTTCTTGGAGATCTCAATTTCCTGTTCCCGCGTCAGAAGAGAGATTTGCCCCATTTGCCTCAAATACGTGCGGACAGGATCATCAATGCGGCCGCGTTCATATTCTTCAACCGCTGCATCTTCCTCAAGCTCAGAGTCTTTCCCTTTTTTGACTTCGACGTCCTGGATCGCTTCGGAAGCAGGCTTGGCCGGATCTCCTACTGACCCACTTGTGACTTCAATCCCCTTTTCATTCAATACGCCTATGATCTCTTCCACTTTTTCGGGATTGTTCATATCGGGAGGCAATTGCTTTTTCATCTGCTCGATGGTCACAAAACCCTGTTTCTTGCCGAGGACTAAAAGTTTTTGAACAATCTCCCCATGGAGCTTCGTTGAAGCAGTTCCCTTCTTCCCCGGCTTTACCTTCGCAGGCGGCACAGACGGAGTCTTCTCTTTAGCCCGGTCCGAAGCCGGTTTGGGGGATGATGCTTTGGTAGGTTTCTTGGATGCTTTTTTCATAGAATTGCGTATTATAGTTATCTCGCCCCTTGAAACCAAGCGATTTATTCGCCCTTTTTAGCTTCTCGGGAACGCCTCAAAAGCTCCTGGTATTCCTGAGTCGCAGCCCGGACCTTGACTTCGTCCCGCCCGGTCTCTCCTGCGAGGATCAGACGGCGCAACTCCTCGAGGCGCACGGTGGCACGGTCTTGCTTGATCTTTCCGATACAATCCTCAAGGATCTGCTCCCGATCGGCCGTCTCATCCAAAGAAGCCATAACAGCCACAAGCTGTTCGCGGTAGAGTGCATCCTGGATCCGGATAAGAAGCCCGGAAAGAGTGCATTTTTTCCCCTGTTCATTCATCTGCCGGAGATATTCAAAAAGCTGGCGCGAGGCCGGGTTTTTAAGGTCGACATCCTTGAGCTCTTCGCAGGCACGATCGCAAAAAGGTGGCACCTCTGCCATCAGTACCAAAAGCAGCAATTCTTCGGGCGCTGGCTTGATTGTTTCGGGCGTGAGTGCCGCCTCCGGGGACCGATCCTTAGGAACACTGCCTTTCCTATTGAGATGCGAGAACTCCGTACGCAAAGAATTTTCATCCACCTGCAGAGCGCGGGCAAGCCGCTTGAAATATTCTGAAAGCATCACCGTATTTTTGACCTTAAGAAAAGTCTCGAACATCTCGCGACTGATCTTGGAAAGACCCAGCGCATCCTGACGCGGATAGCGTGAGAGAAGCGCCTGCAACTTGTAATCAAAAAAATCCTTAGCGTTTTTCAAGAGCGCCGCAAAAGCATCGTTCCCGCGTTTGTTTAGAAAATCATCCGGATCCTCACCCTTCGGCAGACTCACGAGCTTCACCTGCATCCCCCCTTCCAGGAGAATCTCAAGCCCGCGCAGGGACGCGGCCTCACCCGCTTTATCGCCGTCATAGACTACAACGACTTCTTCCACGAAACGCCGCATGAGACGCACGTGGTCCTCACCCAGCGCGGTTCCCAGCGTTGCCACGGCATTTTTGAAGTCATGTTGATAGAGAGCGAGAAAATCCATGTAACCTTCTACCAGGATCAAATTCGGCCATTCGCGATCAATATGTTTTTTGGCGAGATTCAACCCGAAAAGTTCGCGCCTCTTAAAAAAAATCGGTGTCTCGGGCGAGTTGAGATATTTTGGGCCTTCCTGGTCGGCGATCAGCCGGCCGCCGAACGCGATCACCTTGTTCTGAAGATTCAGGATCGGGAACATGAGCCGACCGCGAAAAGTATCGTAATAATTCCCCTTCGGTGATTGCTGGATCAGAGCCGCCTGTTTGAGAAGCGCTTCTGGATATTTTTTAAGGATCATTTTGTCAAAAAGAGTCCGCCATTCCATCGGCGCCCAGCCGAGCTTGAATTCCCGGATGATCTCTTCTGTGATCTTTCGCTGGGATAGATACACGCGCGCTGGGGCTCCGGCCTCGGCTAATAACAATTCGTGATAAATGTCGGCGGCAACTTGGCAAGCCTCATAGAGTTTTTCCTTCTGTCCGCCATCGTCCCGATGCGCGCTCCGTTCCGGGAGCGTGATATGCGCACGTTCCGCAAGGGACTTCAGGGCCTCAGGGAATGTCATATTCTCATGGCGCATCAAAAAGCTAAACACATCGCCCCCGGCCCCGCATCCGAAACAATGGAACATCTGTTTTTCGGGCTGGACCATGAACGAGGGGGATTTTTCCTGATGGAAGGGACAGCAAGCCTTGAGATGCCGGCCGGCGCGTTTGAGCGGGATGTATTGCGAGATGATCTCAACGATATCGTTGGCCGCACTGACCTGCTCGACGACATGTTCTTCGTAGCGCGTCCCAGAGTTTTTTTGTTCCATACCGCGTCTTTTTCCTACCCGCCGACCTTAACGGATGTCGCGATCTTTTTGGAGACCGGTTTACGGAAGGGACTCATAACAAATTCGTGGAGAGCGGGCGCAAATCGCGAGATCGAGGAACCCGTGTAGGTGCGCCCTTGCTTGAAGCTTTGTTGCACGGGCTCGATCGGAAGAAGCAAGAGGAACTGCGCGATAAAACTGAGCAAAAGCATCATGCGCAAACCCCCAAAAACCATTCCACCCCAGGTTTCTGAAAACCCAAGGACCTTTATTTTGATCAACTTTCCGCAGACATTGATACATAAAGACACGGAGATCCAAAGAAAAACGCTCAACAGAAAAAAAACGAAAGGTTCGGCCACTTTCAAGGGAAGAACGGGAAGATTCGCATGCAGATAGACGGCTCCGCCAGAATAAAAGCTCAGCGTCAACATCGTCACGAGAAATGTTCCAAGCAGCCTCCCGAACATGTCGCCAAAGCCCTTACGGCTCCCCTGGATCAAGCCCCAAAAGAGTGCGATCAATACGATCCAATCAAACGACGAAAAACTTCGAAGTGCTGAAACCGCAACGCTTTTTTGAAGACGCTCAACCATCTGCCAAAACCATTCCATTTAGGATGCCCCCTTGCGATTTACCTGGGTTTTCCGGGATCTCCACGGAAACCGTCTCGAAAAAGTTCGGTCAATTTGAACGGTATGATACACCCTTGCACGTCTTGTGGGTACTCAAAAAAAACCTTGAGATAATTCGGCGTAAAACCTTCTGACATGCCGGAACGATCATTCTCATGCTCCGCCAGGATCTCAAGCGACCGGCCCAGATATCCACCCCGAACCTTCCCTGAAATACGCTCGGCCAATTCCATCAGCCGACGAACCCGATCACGAACCGCTTGAGCCGGAAGAATATCCCAATCCGCAGCCCGAGTTCCTTCGCGGCGGCTGTACGGAAACACATGAGTCTTAAGCGGCTTGAGGATCTCAAGTAATTCCAAAGTATTCGCAAACTGCGCCTCGGTCTCGCCGGGAAATCCTGCCATCACATCCACACTCAATTCAAAATCCGGGATCCGCTCCTTCAATTCCAAAACCACATCCCGGTACTCCTCCCGCGTATAACGCCGGTTCATCCTCGCAAGGATTTCGTTGTCCCCGCTTTGGAGCGGAAGATGAATGTGGGGGCAGAGTTTCGGAACATTCAGGAAAGTTTCGCGAAGGGACTTACCAAGATCCGTGAGTTCGATCGAACTCAAACGGATGCGTTCGATCCCTTCGATCCGATCACAGGCTTCGATCACATCCCGCAAAAGATAATGCCGTTCCTGGACATGAGCGCAAGACTCAAAATCGAGGCCATAAGCCCCGAGTTGGATGCCGGTCAGAATGATCTCCCGGTAACCACCGTCCCTGAGGCGTGTCACTTCCTCCAGGATTTCAGACAACGCACGACTGCGTGAAGGTCCGCGAACGATCGATACTTTGCAGAAACTGCATGCGTGATTGCACCCATCCTGGACCTTCACGTAGGCACGGGTCTTTCCTTCAGATTTCGAGATCGAAAGCGGCATAAAAGTCGCCGGCGCACTCGCCCGCGCACTTTCGCAAGTATCCGCCGGATCTAAAAGTTTCTCCGCAAGAAAGGGCTTCTCACCATTAGAAAAGATAAGATCTACTTCCGGCATCGCTTCGAGTTCGATGCGGTTCTTTTCCACGTAACAACCGGTCACCGCAAGCCGGGCCTGAGGATGTTCGCGCCGGAGACGCCGTATCCAGTACCGGTTCGTCCGGTCCGAGTCTTGAGTCACGGTACAAGTATTCACGACCACAAGATCGCAACGGGCACCTTTCTGGCCTTCAATGTCCCGATAACCTTTTCGTTCCAAGACCTCGCGCATCGCCTGAGTCTCATACTGATTGACCTTGCAACCGAGCGTGTAGAACCGAACGTTTTTGAGAGAAGGAGAATATGCAGGCATGCTCACGCGGACAGAACACCGGAAAATCTGAGCGAAGCCGCAATCCCGATGAACGCGGTGTCCGCTTTAAAAAGCACTTTCCCAAGTCCGACAAGCTGAAGATTTTTTTCTTTCCGGTGCCACTTCGCCCAAAGGATCTCCTCTTCCGAAAAACCGCCCTCCGGTCCGATAAAAACATTCAGCGCTTTAATCGTATTTTTAAGCCTCTGGATCTCAGCAAGCCACTTCGGAAAAGTGATGGCATCCGGACCCGGGTGAAAGATCACGACGGGTTCATCGCTAGAAAGATTCCCAAGGGCTTCTTTGAAACTTCGAGGAGGTTCAATACGAAGGATCTTAAGACTTCCGGACTGCTTACTAGCTTCGCGTGCGATTCGATTCCAACGCTCGACGATCTTCTCCGTCTTTTCTTTCGCGATCTGGACTTCACAATGTTCCGAAACGATCGGATGGAACTCGTGAACTCCAAGCTCTTGAGCTTTCTCGACAAGCAAATCCGTCTTTCCCTTGCGCAGCATCACTGGAAAGATCCTCAGAGTCACAACGTCGTCAAAAGAACCCGTATTCACAAGAACTCTTTGAATTTGAAGACAGGCGCGCCCATCCGACGCAAATTCACCGACCACAGCTTCCGCTTCGCCGCCGAGGCCATCGGTCACAAGACAACCGTCCCCCGACTTGAGCCGAAGAATATTCCGTAAATGGTGCGTCTCAGCTGGATCGAGCAGAAGATCGTGAGGAACTTCCTTCAAGGTCTGGGAGGTAAAGAACCGGCGCAGTTTCCTCGGTTTATTTCTTTCGGACATCGAGCATCCTCTATAAGCTCAGGGATGGAAAAAAGACCCGCGGGGAAGATCCCGCGGGTCGATTCCTAATTAAGATGACGCGAAAAGCGTGAAAAAGCAGTCCCAATACTTATCAACTTCAGAAAATTTGAAATTGGGGCAGGCTTACTTCTTTGCCGAGGCTTCTTTCTTTTTGCTTTCCTTCTTGGCGTCAGGAGCGGCCTCTGCAGCTCCTTCTTCTTTCGGCTTTTTATGGCGCACCACGTTTTGGGCAAGCGGACCCTTTTCTCCCTGAACGATGTCGAACTCGACTTCCTCGTCGGGATTAAGTCGCTTGTACCCTTCCCCTTGGATCACGGAATAATGAACGAAGATATCTTTCTCTTCGCCTTCCTTGCGCAGGAATCCGAAACCCTTAACGTTGGAGAACCATTTCACCTTGCCTTTTTCTGCCATACCCGCCTCCTTAAAATCTTTAAAAATCACTTTCGCGCCGCAGAATATCCGGGCACGTCCTACACTTCCTTACTTCACCTTGATCTTTAAGATGAGTCCGGGCTTGAACACCACGACTTTTTTTTCGGGGACCGTCACTTCCTCGCCGGTCCGGGGATTACGCCCCAAACGGCCGCGCCGGTTTTTCACTTTAAAAACACCGAAATTCCTGAGCTCCACGGTCTCGCCACGCTGAAGGCTATCGGAAATAACATCGAGGGTTTTCTGGACGATCTTCTTGACATCGATCTGGGTGAGATTCGTTTCATTCGAAACTTTCATCACAATATCTTTTTTAGTCAAGTGCCCACCTCCTTTAACGAAGAAGCAAGGGAGTTTTTACCCAACTGCTTGTCCTGTTTGAAGATGCAAAAAAATAGCAAATCTCGGGAGCCTTGTCAAGCGATTTAAGTTGTAACCTCAAGCAATGCCTTGGGTTAACCATGATTTTCATCTAATTTTTATTGAAAATCATGGTAACCCTGCTTGCCATTCATTTTTTAAAAAAATCAGGGCAAAGAGATAACGAGTCTTAAGACCGTATTTTGACGGAATTTTCGCCGAGAAGACGTTCGAGTTCTTCGAAGAGGACATCCGAGGTTTCAACTTTAAGATTGTCACCAGAATCCAGAACCGTCATGCGCCCTTTAGGATCCTGGAGGGTGAGATAAACAGGCGTACTCCCCTTGTGAGCCATGAGGATTCTGCGCACTTCCTGTAGGACTTCGGCTCCCAACCCGGCCGTCTTGAGATTAATGGCAATCATGCGAGTGTACCGTTTGGGAACTTCCTCGAGAGGGATGATCTCGTCGGCCAGGAGCTTTGCTACATCGTCGCGTGCGTCAACCTTCCCCTTGATAAAAACCAGAGCATCCTTTTGGATCAATGCACTAGCCGCTTTATAGACACTTGGGAACACAACCGTTTCGCAGGAACCGTTCAGATCCTGAAGGCTCAGAAACGCCATCTTGTCTCCCTTTTTCGTAAGAATTTCTTTCATCGTATCAATGATCCCGCCGATCGTCACCTCGGCCTGGTGGTTGAACTCCGAAAGATTGGCTGTAGTCGCCGTCGCATAGCTTTTAAGGATCTTGGTGTATTTCGCTAACGGATGGGAAGAAACATAAAAACCGATTAGCTCTCGTTCATACGCGAGCTTTTGATTTTCCGGCCACTCCGGGATATCTGGAACTGCGGCCTGTTGGTCATGAAAACCTTCCTGCCCTCCCCCGCTATTTTCGAAAAAAGAAAGCTGCCCGCGGCTGCGGTCTTTTTGAATATTCGCCCCCATATCCAGCACGCCATCCAGCATCGCCATGAGCTGGGAGCGGTGCAGCTTCCACTCGTCAAAAGCGCCGCACTTGATCAGACTTTCCATCACTTTGTGGTTGCAGGTCCTCAGCTCCACACGTTGAACAAAATCAAAAAGCGAACGGAACGGCCCCTCTTTCATTCTTGTCGCAATAATGGATTCGATGGCTGTCGAGCCGACATTTTTGATGGCCGCGAGCCCGAACCGGATGTGATTCCCCACACAGGTAAAATCGGAAAAACTTTCATTCACCGCAGGCGGCAGGACATCGATCCCCATTTTCTTGGCAGCTTCGATGTATTGCACGACCTTATCGGTATTATTCATTTCCGAGGTAAGGAGTGCCGTCATGAACTCCACGGGATAATGTGCTTTGAGGTAGGCCGTCTGATAGGAAACTGCCGCGTAAGCCGTGGAATGCGATTTATTAAAACCGTATCCTGAAAAGTAATCGATGAGTTCCCAAATCTTTTCCGCGACCTTTTCCTTGGCTCCGCGTTTCATGGCACCATCCATGAAAGCTTTCTTCTCCTTGGCCATCACCTCCGGGATCTTTTTCCCGATGGCCCGGCGCAAGGAATCGGCCTGAGCAAGCGTAAACCCGGCGAGGTCGCTGACGATACGCATGACCTGCTCTTGGTAAAGAATGACCCCGTAAGTTTCTTTCAGGCTGGGCTCCAGGGCCGGATGATCGTATTTGATCAACTTGGGATCGCGCATGCGCTTGATGAAATCATCCACCATCCCGCTGCCGAGAGGTCCCGGACGATAGAGCGCGAGCAAAGCCACGAGATGGCCAAAGTGGCTCGGCTTCATTTTTTTGAGAATGTCGCGCATCCCCGAACTTTCAAGTTGGAACACCCCGAGCGCATCGCCCCTGGCAAGCATCTCATAAGTTGCCGGATCATCCTCGGGAAGCTTTGCGATATCGATTTTGACGCCGTGCATCTTCTGAACGATCTTAACCGCCTCATCGATCACGGTGAGCGTCTTAAGACCCAAGAAGTCCATCTTGAGAAGGCCGATCTTTTCGAGATCCTTCATGGTGTATTGTGTGCAGATTTGATCCTCGGTTTTGTAAAGTGGCACGTGATCCGTGAGCGGCACATCCGAGATCACAACGCCGGCCGCATGGATCGAGGCATGACGCGAGAGCCCCTCAAGCGCCTGGGAAGTCTCGATCAGTTGCGCGATCCTCACGTCCGTCGCAACCATTTCTTTTAACTCGGGTTCACGCTCCAAGGCCTGTTTGAGCGTGATCTTAAGCTCTAGGGGAATCAGCTTCGCGATGCGATCCACCTCGCCATAGGGAATCCCCATGACCCGTCCCACGTCACGCACGGCGGCTTTTGCCGCCATAGTCCCGAACGTGATGATCTGCGCCACATTCTGGGTGCCATATTTACGTTTCACGTAGTCGATCACCTCATCGCGACGCTCGTAGCAAAAATCAATATCAATATCCGGCATGCTCACGCGCTCGGGATTGAGAAAACGTTCAAAGTAAAGTTGGTGTTTGATGGGATCAATGTCCGTGATGTAAAGCGCGTAGGCCACCAAGCTCCCCGCCGCAGACCCACGGCCCGGCCCCACGGGAATGTTCTTTTCCCGGGCGAACCTGATAAAATCCCAGACGATCAGAAAGTAGCTGATATAACCCATTTTACTGATAAGCGTGATCTCGGTGCGCAAGCGCGCCTCATACTCTGCGGGGATCTCGCCCAAGAATCGTTCGCGAAGAAATCTGAAGCAAAGTTCTTCCATGTATTGGACCTGTGTCTTCCCGTCCGGCGGCGCAAATTGCGGCAGGAAGATCTTATGAAAATCGAGCTCCAGGTTGCAACGTTCTGCGATCTCGATCGTAGACCGGATTGCCTGAGGAACATCCTTAAAAAGGCTCTTCATCTCTTCCGCGGACCGGAGATAATATTGGTCGCCTTGATAGCGCATGCGATTCGGCTCATCGAGCTTGGAGCCTGTCCCGATGCAGATCAGGGCGTCGTGTGCCATCGCCTGGTTCTGATGGATGTAGTGGACATCGTTCGTGGCGACGATGCCAAGCTTGAGCTCCTTGGCGAGTTTCTGAGAGCCTAGAGTGACCTTCTTCTGCGGTTCCAACCCATGCTCCATGATCTCCAGAAAGAACCGGTCCCGACCGAAGATTCCGGCATATTCCTCCGCAACCTTCCGCGCGTCGTGGTCCTGATCATGATAAAGATAATACGGAACCTCTCCCTTGAGCCCGCCGGAGAGAGCGATCAGCCCTTCCGAATATTCCTTGAGCACTTCTTTATCCACACGCGGCCGGTAATAGAAACCCTCGGTGTATCCAATACTCGCGAGTTTCATAAGATTCCGGTAACCCTGCTCGTTGGTGGCCAGAAGTGTAAGATGAAAGGAGGCTTCCTTGATACCATGGGCCTGCTTTTCAAGACGGGAACCGGGAGCCACGTACGTGCCCAAGCCGATGATGGGTTTGATTCCCTCTTTCATGGCCTTGGAATAAAACTGGATGGCCCCAAAGAGATTGCCGTTATCAGTCATGGCGAGCGCCGGAAAGCGAAGCTCCTTGGCACGGGTCATGAGCTCATCGATCTTGCAGGTGGCATCGAGAAGACTGAATTCGGTGTGACAGTGAAGATGGACGAAGTCGCTGTGGCTCATGGCTTACGCGTTTCTCGGGGAACGGTTAACGGGGAACGAAAATAAAAATTCATCATGGGTTTTTGAACGTTGCCCGTTCGACGTTCCCCGTTCCCCAGAATTACTCCCACTCAATCGTGGCCGGGGGCTTGCTGGAGATATCGTAACAAACGCGGTTAATGCCGCGCACTTCATTGATAATGCGGTTGGAAATACGGCCCAAAAGTTCAGGCGGAAGCTTCGCCCAATCCGCGGTCATGCCATCCTGGGAGGTCACGGCGCGCACCGCCACCGCGTTCTCATACGTACGTTCATCCCCCATGACACCAACGCTCTGGACCGGAAGCAACACGGCAAAAGACTGCCAGACCTTGTCGTAAAATCCCGCCTTCTTGATCTCATCGATCACAATCCAATCCGCCTGTCGTAGAAGATCACAGCGTTTTTTATTCACTTCCCCGAGAATACGCACCGCAAGTCCCGGGCCCGGAAAAGGCTGACGCCCGACAATGTCCTTATCGATCCCAAGCGCACGTCCGACTGCGCGGACCTCATCCTTAAAAAGCTCCTTAAGCGGCTCGACCAGTTTAAATTTCATATCTTTCGGAAGACCGCCCACATTATGGTGGCTCTTGATCACGCTCGTGGGCCCGCCATGGTAGGAAACCGATTCGATCACATCCGGATAAAGTGTCCCCTGCGCGAGGAACGGTACCTTCCCGAGTTTTTTGGCTTCGGTGGTAAACACATCGATAAAAGCCTTCCCGATGATCTTGCGTTTTTTTTCAGGATCAATCTCGCCTTTGAGACGCGACAAAAAGATCTGCTCAGCATCCACCACCTTAAGGTTCATCTTGAAGTGCCCGCGGAAAGTATTCTCGACTTTTTCGGCTTCACCCAGCCGCAGAAGCCCGTTATCCACAAAGATGCAATTGAGTTTTTTACCAATCGCCTTATGAAGGAGTACCGCCGCCACCGAGGAATCAACACCTCCAGAAAGCCCGAGCACCACCCGGTCGCCACCCACTTGCCGGCGAATATGCCGGATACTTTCCGTGATGAAGGATTCCGGCGTCCAGGTCATGCGACAACCGCAAACGCTGGAAAGGAAGTTCTTGAGGATCTTGGAACCGAGCGGCGTATGAGCAACCTCGGCATGGAACTGAATGCAATAGATCTTCCGCTTGGCATCACCCATAGCCGCAAACGGCGCGTTCTCCGTATGCGCAAGGCGTTCAAATCCTCCGGGAAGACGCTCCAGCTTATCCCCGTGGCTCATCCAACACGTCAGACGCTTCGGAAGACCCTTGAAAAGCGGACTCTGCGGTTTATCAATGTGAAGCTCGGAAAATCCATACTCGCGCTTATTGGATTTATGAACGCGCCCGCCGAAAAGGTGTGCCGTCACTTGCATGCCGTAACAAATACCGAGGATCGGAACCCCGCAAAGCAGGAGACGCCTGTCGGGAAGGGGTGAATCTTTGGCGTAAACATTGGCCGGAGAACCAGAAAGAATGATGCCCGTGGGTTTTTCAGCAAGGATCTTTTCAAGCGGCGCATTGAACGGAAGAACTTTAGAGAATACCTTGTTCTCACGCACGCGCCGGGCGATCAACTGCGTGTACTGCGATCCAAAATCCAGAACGACAATATTTTCTTCCACGGTTTCCTCAGCATTAAGACTGGAGAATGGGGACGAGAGACTTCAAAACTTTCGGTCTGCCATCTCTACGAGTCTGTGGTCTCTAGTCTATTATTTACACATTCCCAATTTCTGAGCGGCTTGGAACAATTTCCCTTCGGTCTTGATGGCCGGAGCGATTACGATCTCGGTCATCTGCATTTCGCGAATGTTGGCAGCGCCGACACAACCCATCGACGTGCGAAGTGCGCCCACCAGGTTCTGTGTCCCATCATCCAAACGCGCGGGGCCAAAAAGGATCTCTTCAAGCGAACCCGTCGTCCCAACATGGATGCGAGTCCCACGGGGTAAGTTCGCGTGCGGCGTGGCCATCCCCCAGTGAAAACCCCGGCCGGGCGCTTCCTTCGTCCTGGCAAAAGCTGACCCCACCATAACGCCATCGGCGCCGGAGGCGATGGACTTGCAGATATCGCCGCCGGAGGACATCCCGCCATCCGCGATGATCGGCACATATCTTCCGGTCTTTTTGTAATAGAACTCACGCGCCGCGGCGCAATCTGCGATTGCCGTCACCTGCGGGACACCGATCCCGAGCACTCCTCGCGATGTGCAAGCGGAGCCCGGACCAACACCAACCAGAAGTCCTGCACAGCCGGTCTCGGCGAGTTCCAAGGCAACCTTATAGGTCACACAATTGCCCAGGATCACGGGGACCTTCATCTTCTTGCAAAGTTTCTTAAAATCCACGCAAGGGTAAGCCTTGGAAATATGTTTCACCGAAGTGACTGTGGACTGAACAACGAAGATATCGACGCCCGCTTCTTCAGCAATCTTGCCGAAACGTTCGGCTCGCTGAGGAATCGCGGAAACAGCACAAGGCACTTTGGCCTTTTTGATCTCGTGAATGCGTTTGGCGATCAGCTTTTCGCTGATAGGCTTCACATAAAGCTTCTGAACGAGTTCGGTCGCCTTTTCCGGTGAGGACTTGGCGATTTCCTCAAGGATCGATTCATAATCATCGTAGCGGGTGTAGATCCCTTCGAGGTTCAGGACGGCAAGGCCGCCGAGTTTTCCCATAGCGATTGCGAACTTCGGGTCCACCACGCCGTCCATCGCTGACGCCAAAAAAGGAATATCGAGGGTCATCTTTCCCAAAGGCATCTTGATATCGACTTCATCCGGATTGATGGTCTTGTCTCCGGGCACGAGAGCGATCTCGTCAAAACCATAGGCCCTTCGTGCTTTACGTTCTCGTCCGATAAAAACTGACATGGTAAACTCCTCCGGTTAATCGTGAAAAATAATGGGATAAACTGTTTTGGAGAACAACGGTTGTGCGCTTAAAAATATACGAGAAGACAAACGGGTAGGAAAAAATCTTTGCGGCTTTTGCTTGAAAAAGTGTGTAAGTCGAACTGATTGCTGTCCCATTTGCGGTATCATACAAAAGCATTTCGGGAATGTCAATAAACTCGCATCGCAATCGCAGAAAATTCAAAACAGATGTGCCCCGGATTCATCAGAACAGATTTCCGTCTTATAAAGCGTACTCTATTTTTCAAAAAGTCGACGGCGAGATGAAATCCGAGACGAGGGACTCCTCAGCTTGGCGGCAACGGACTATAGGTCCCGGTCCAATTACCATCTTGGTCCAGGATGATCGTTTTCGTATATCCGGTGGCCGTTACTGAGAACGTTGTCGATGTGGCTGCTACGGTAAAAACGTAGTGTCCATCCGCGACTTCGACTCCAAGAGCCGTTTTGATAGCACTCGCGTTGCCGCAAGATGAAATACACGCATAAGTGCCATTCCTGGCGTAGTACATCTTTTCCGCAAGCCGGATGGCCCGCAAATAAGTCGCCGCCTGGCTCGCTTCGCGTTTTTGTATTGTTTTGGAATAACCGGGGAACGCGAGCGCAGCAAGAACAGCCATGATGAGAATTGTCACAAAAAGTTCTATCAGAGTAAAACCTTTTCGCATGTCAAATTCCTCTCTTTCGGATATTTTAAAAGCACCCTGCTCCAAGAATTCCATTCAAGACAATCGCCGATCGATTCACCAGAAGATTTATTTCTCGTGCCCGTTTTTCAAAAAAACACTTCTCTTCAGCTTGCGCTGTTGGAGCATCCGCTCAGTTTGTCGGTAGAGGGGTATAACCAGCCCATTCGCCAGCCTGAGTAAGGGTGATCGTATTTCCATTGCCGGTAGCCGTCGCTGTAAAAGTTGTCGCAGTTGCCGTCACAGTATAAGAATAATTGCCCGTCGGAATTTCAACACCGAGAACGCTCTTTATCTTCGTAGCGCTATCACACTCCGTAGTGGCTGTGCGACATGAATAGGCACCGTTCTTCGCGTAATACATTCTCTGGGCGGTTCTCACGGTCCTCAGATAAGCAATCGCTTGACTTGCCTCGGCTTGGGCCTTTCCTTTGGAGAAAATGGGTGCTGCAAGCATCGCGATAGCAGCTAAAACAACGATCGTTGTCAAAATCTCCGCCATACTAAATCCTCGCTCCTGACTCACCCTCTCCTCCTTGGAACATCTCCGCGCAGCTTTTCTAGGTTTAAACATTGGAATAATTGACCGTAAGTGTAATCTGAGGCGAAGCGCTGGCATTAATAGCGATGGTTGTTCCGTCTATGACGAGTGGCTCAGTAGCGCAACCGCTACCGCTTGTCCTACATCTCCATAGGGCATATTGCATGCCGGCTTCGGCAAAATACTGAGCCTTGACCTCCTGAAGGTTATTCCCCTTCATACTAGTTTGACTGCCTACCGATTGAAGAACGGTCACCGTACCCAACGCGATCATGATAACGACCGCCAAAACTGCGATCAGCGAGAATCCTTTTTTCATAGCTAGACTGCGCTCCTTGACCGCATAACGACTGTTGTTTCCAAATGTTCTTTCGACGTTGAATTTGTAGGTCCGCTGGCAGACTGAGCTTCGAGGATCACATTGATTGTGTTCTTGTCTGTACCGGGTCGAGTGAAGGACAAAGAAGTGATCTCCGTCGCGATCACGGTTCCGACACCGGATCCATATGCGGGAGCTGAGCCGGTGTTGGTTTTATATTGGATCTGATTACCGTTCTTCCAATAAGTATGGTAGACGTCACTGGCGTGGCTCGAATTGGCTGGCGCCCCCGCTGGACTGATCCTTATGTCGATGGAAGGCGCAGAAAAATTAGCCGCTGGAATGGTCACCTCGTTAGCCGCGGTAATCCTGCTAACAATTTCCTCAAAAGCGCCCAACGTTGTCCCCATAAGCGATGCCTCGGATTTGACAACACTCGCGGAAAATCTTCCAAAATTGATCAGAAGATTAGAAGCTGAAATCAAAACGACGGCAACGAGTGCCAGGGCAATCACAAGTTCGATGAGGGTAAACCCTCCCTCTGATCTTTTTAATCGGTCCATTGAACGGTCACAGTCACTTTCTTTAAAGCACCCCCGGCAACATCCGAAACCAGATAGGTCCTCGTCCCATTGACGGGGGCATTCTTAAAGACGGCGGGGAGCGAACTGGTCGTATTGTAGGGCGTCGCGGAAACTACGAGCGGCGCGGCATGTGTGGGATCGGTGCTCACAGCATTCTTCAACAACTCAAGGGTTTCTCTCGCAGCGCTTAAGGCCTGGAGATCAAGACTGCTGCCACCGGCACTTCTCATCTCCTTGCCATTCACCATGGCAATCGTTGCCGTGACCGCTAAAGCGGAAACCGCCAAAACAAGCATGCTCACGACGATCTCGACTAGAGCCATCCCTTTCTTATTCATGCACTTATGATATATCTGGAAAACAGGCTTATCAACATTTTTTATGGAAAATACGCTTGGCTTGCAACATACGCCTTCTTGCTTTTCATTTTTACAAGTCCGGCTTTTCCCCTTCCCCTATTTTTCGCCTTGTGTTACATTATGCGCCATCATGCTAAAGATTTTTCGGAAACATACTAAAGTCATCATCTGGGTCGTGGTCGGATCTTTTATCCTTTGGGGCGGCTATTCTGTCAGCGCTCTCAAGAAGGAAGGCCGATACGCGGGCGAGGCCTTCGGAAAGTCCGTGACCTTTCAGGAATACAACCAGTTCTACCGCGCCACGCAACTTTTCATGCCTTCCGAAAAACCGCTCGAAGACCCGGACCTTCTGCGCGATTACACTTGGCAGAACATTATTTATTCCCGAGAGGCTAAACACAAAGGGATCAACATCACGGATGAAGAGGTCCGTGGGGAGATCGCGAATATCCTCAAGCAGCAAGGTCTGGTCAGCCCGACGGCAGAACAATACAGGATCTGGCTCACCCGCACACTTCATCTTTCTCCGCGGGAATTTGAAGAAGGCCTGAGAGAGTTCATACGTATCCAGAAACTCTTGCGCACAAAAATCGCAAGTTTTGTACCGGCCGGGACTGACAAACTTACAGACCCGAAGGCGAAAGAAGAAGCTGCAGTAAAACAAAAAACGAATTTCATGGCGTGGACGAACGATGTCAATAAACGCGCCGCTTTAAAAGATTATCTCGCTCTTTCGGAATCCAGGAAGGAAGAGCCGCCGGAAACCTTCAAAGAACCGTCACCCACCTCCGTCCCTGTTCCCGCGGCTGCTGCTAAAACTGTCACGGCAAAAAAATAGGTCCCCTCATGCGGAAAACTGTTGAAGACTTCGCGAAGCTCGTCGGCGGTACGATTATCGGCGACGGCTCCATGTTGATCGAAGGCATTACGAATTTCGAAAACCCACTCAAGGGGCATATTTCCTTCGCGCAAGATGAGAGAGGTTTCAAGGCGCTTGAAGCCTCCGAGATCAGTTGCATGATCGTCCCCAAACAGATCGCTCAGTCCTCCAAAGTCCTGATCCAGGTCGAATACCCCAAACGGGCATGGGCACAAATCCTGCGGGAACTCTTCCCTGCCAGAAAATTTCCAGGAGCAATATCTCCTCTCGCTTCGATCGCCAAGACCGCCAAGATCGGAAAGAATGTCACGATCGAATCGTTTGTGACCGTGGGTGAGAACGCAGCGCTGGCTGATAACGTTGTCCTTTGTTCGCATGTTTTCGTGGGCGAGAACGTCACGATCGGAGCAAACTCCGTGATTCATCCGAATGTGACCCTTTATGAGAATTGCGAATTAGGCGCTAACATCGTGATCCATGCAGGCACCGTGATCGGCGCGGACGGTTTTGGTTATGTCGCAACCCCAAACGCCCATGAAAAACTCCCCCAGATCGGCAATGTGGTGATCGAAGATGATGTGGAGATCGGCGCTTGCGCCACGATCGACCGGGCGGCCATTGGTTCCACACGCATCGGCAAAGGGTGCAAGATCGACAATCTTGTTCAGATCGCCCACAATGTCGTGATCGGGCCCCACACGGTCATTTCAGCTCAAACCGGCATCTCGGGAAGCTGCAAGATCGGTTCCCATGTCACGATGGGGGGAAGCGTCGGAGTGGGCGATCATGTGGAGATCGGCGATTGGACTATGGTGGGAGCCGGCGCGGGATTTCCTTCGAACAAGAAAGTCCCCGGAAAGCAGATCGTCTTTGGTCAACCTGCACGTCCTTATGCGGAAGCCCGCCGTCAGATCGGCGCCCAGCTTCGCGCCGCAGAAACGCTTGAAGATGTTCGCGCACTTAAAAAACGCGTCGCAGAGCTCGAGAAAAAACTCGGGATATCTTCCGAAAAGTAATTAGCACCACGATCCACGCTCGACGACCCCTGGCCCTCTTTTTTACTCTTCCCTTTTCAACCGGATCAAGCTGAGAAATTCGCTGCGAGAGCGAGCGTCTTTGCGGAAAGCGCCGAGCATGGAACTGGTAATGGTGTAAGCATCGGCCTTCCTGACGCCGCGCATGGACATGCACAGATGCAACGCTTCGATCACGACTGCAACGCCTTTCGGCTGAAGCGCCTTCATCAAACATTCCGCGATCTGCGTCGTCAGGCGCTCCTGGACCTGAAGTCGCTTGGAGAATACCTCCACGAGGCGCGGGATCTTGGAAAGTCCGATGATCTTCCCGTTCGGAATGTAGGCGACGTGGGCTTTACCGTAAAAAGGAAGCATGTGGTGTTCGCAAAGTGAAAAGATCTCGATATCCTTGACGATGACCATCTCATCGTAAGGTTCCTTAAAGACCGCATGCTTCAGGATCTCTTTGGCATCCATCTGATAACCTTGCGTCAGATACCGAAGCGACTTCGCCACACGCACAGGTGTCCTCTCGAGCCCTTCGCGCTTGGGGTCTTCTCCAAGAAGCGTGAGCATCTCCTTGACCAACCCTTCAAATCTTCCTTCCCCCTGCCCTACTTTTTGTTTTTTCATTTTTCCCTCGGTAGTATTTTATTGCAATGCTTTGCGAACCGCTTCCGCGATTTTCATGAACCGCTCACTGATAGGACTCTTGGGATGCCCGACGACGACCGGCAACCCCGAGTCACCACATTCCCGCACTTGGGCCTCAAGAGGAATGTCGCCTAAGAAGGGGATCTGAAACACCCCGGCCATCTTTTCGCCACCACCTTTTCCGAATACCGGTCCGGTCATGTTCTCAACCACGCCCAGTATCCGAACCTCGAGCTGACGGAACATGTTCACCGCTTTCCGGACATCGGTTAAAGCCACTTCTTGGGGCGTCGACACCACGACTGCGCCCGACAAACTCACCCATTGAGACAAAGACAATTGAACATCGCCAGTCCCGGGAGGCAGATCCACAACCAGATAATCAAGCTCGCCCCAATCCACCCGGTGCAGGAACTGCTCCAGGGTCTTATGAAGAAGCGGCCCGCGCCAAATCACCGGCTGCTCAGGATTCGCAAAAAAACCGATGGAGATCGCTTTCACGCCATGAGCTTCAAGGGGAACTATCTTCTCGACATTCCCTTCCGGACGCTTTCCGGGCGGGATTCCAAGCATGATCGGAATATTCGGCCCATAGATATCCGCATCCATCAAACCCACTTTAGCCCCAAGCTGCTTGAGCGCGAGCGCCAGGTTCACAGCCACGGTCGATTTTCCGACCCCACCTTTCCCGCTCGCCACAGCAACCACATGTTTCACTCCGGGAATCCGTTGAAAAGCCCGCGCCTCATGTCCCGGGCACGCTCGCGGGGACTTAATGTCCACGTCTTCGCAGGCTGAAGCGCTGACCCCGCACTTCGCTTTCGGTTTTCCTGAAAAATGCACCTCGCATCCACTCGCACCCGCCTCCTTCACGGCCTGAACGATCGCCAGACGTAATTTTTCAAGCAGGCACGGATCCTCGACAGAAGATTCCAGATGAAGGAAAGCATGGTTCTTATCAATCTCGATCTCTCGCACAAGGCCGAGGGAAACAATATCTTCTTTCAAAACAGGCTCCTGGACCTGCTTGAGACATTCGAGAACTTTTTCACGGGTAATTTTATTGAACGTGGTCATGGTGAAAGTATTTCCGAGCTAGGTGATTTTAAGAGGTTCTGCTTTTCTCAGAAGCTTGCTCAAGATCCATCCGATCAAAAGCAAGAAGATCCAACCCAAGGCGCCGTCATAGACCTTTTTCGTACTCCAGAAAAGAACGTTCTTTTCCAAAAACACTACAAAAAGCCCGATGACCCTTACAAAAAAAACAGCTCCCGCGTGCAACCCTATCGAAGCATAAAGCGATCGGGTACGCACCGCGCAATAATTCAGTATCATCCCGAAGAGAAATAGCCCGATGGCCGCCGGCCACACAGCTTGCCAGTCCGCGAAAGACTGGATAGGTGCCACGATCATCTTCAGACTATCCATGAACCCCGGAGCTTGGCTGATCACAGGTTTACGGATACTGACAAAATGAATGGCCGCATAAAAAAGGCTTGTGACGACCATCGCCAGAGGAACGCTCCCCCGGAACATCTTGTCGCGAAGGGTAGTAAAAATGAACCCACGAAAGAAAAACTCTTCCATGATTCCGATCAACAGTCCCCCGCCTAGACAGCTAGCAAACTTATACACCCACCTTTGCCAAGAAAGATCGCGAAGAGATAGGGCGGCATTTCCCGTAAGAAGCTGGGTGATCGTAAAAAACACCAGGACAATCGTCCCGGTCAGAAATCCGGTCAAAAAAAGGCGCCGACTGTCCTTCCTCCAATCCATCCCGAACTGCACGAACATCACTTTTCGAAATCTCACAAAGATCAGGACCGCGAGAAGCGCGCTCACCATGACAAGCCGGTTAAAGACACGCGCAAAGCTGTAAGGCAGAAAAGGATGCAACACCGGCGCGAGAACCGCGCTCAGGAGAAGAATGCCTGAAAAAACGACAACAAATTTAAGGAAACCTTTCATGCCATCTCTTTCCGCTATTTTAGTTCTAAAACAAGTTCAATCTCGACTGCGGCATTGAGCGGTAAACTGCTCATGCCCACGGCAGAACGGGCGTGCGCGCCCTGAGCGCCGAGCACCTCCGCGAAAAGTTCTGAGGCTTTGTTCAGAACCGCAGGGATTTCATAAAAATCCGGTGCCGTTTGGATAAAACCAGTCATCTTAACAACGCGTTGGATCTTCTCAAACCCGATCAAGTACTTCATGATACTTAAAACATTGAGTGCCGCAAGGTGCGCAGCCGCTTGTCCTTCGGCCAAGGACAGATCTTTTCCAACTTTCCCCGCCAGAACCTTGCCTTCCGCGTCCTTGGAGATCTGACCACTTAAGAATGCCAGTTTTCCAGACACCACGAACGGTTGATAAAGCCCCACAGGCTTGGGTGCGGGCGGAAGAGACAGACCTAATTGTGTGATTTTTTCTTCTGGAGTCATCATTTTGAAGTTATTTCGAACCTATGATAAGCGTGGCCGCACCAAAAGCAAAGCTTTTACTCGTGCAATCGCGATACCCGACAGCCTGCATCAACCGGACCGTTTCCTCGGGAGCCTGGAAGTTCCGGACTGAACCGGACAAAAAACCATAGGCTTTTTGGTTGCCTGAAAGAAACCATCCCAAAAGCGGCAGCACGAATTTCAAATAAGGATAGAACAGCAACCGGACCCAAAAATTACGCGGCCGCGTCAGGTCCAGAAAAGCAGCCTTCCCTCCCAGCGTCAAAATACAATGAACTTTGTCCAGAAATTCCGGGAGCTTCTGGACACTTCGCAACGTAAACCCCGAGATCACCAGGTCAAAGCTCCCGTCAAGAAACGGCAAAGAATCAAAATCCTCCTGAAGCCACATCACATTTCCCGAGACCGTTTCACGCGCTTTTTTAAGCATGGCCACCGAGAAATCCACTCCGGTCGCACTCTCCCAGGACCTCGCTTTCAAAAAACATTCCAGAAATTTTCCAGTCCCGCAGCCGAGGTCCAGAAGGGTCTTGGGAAAAAAACCGGGATTCTGCAAAAGAATCTCCGCCGACTGCTTGCGCCAGGCCTCCGACATCCCGAAACTCAGGACCTGATTCAGCATATCATAGCGTGGCGTGATTGAATCAAACGTGTCACGGATAAATTTTTTATCAGGAATGGACATCACTCGCCTCCCCAAAAACTTTTAAGATTCTGTAGTCCGTGTCTCGCTGAACGGGGATAAACCCAGCATCTCGGATGAGGCGGATTAGGTCCTCACGTCGGGTATGGACCTTGATACCTGTGGGCTCGAGGACCTTATCCTCGATCAGCGTACCCCCCATATCATCGCAACCGAATGCGAGCGCGATCTGCCCGAGCTTCAATCCCTCCGTAAGCCAACCGCTTTGAATATGCTCGAAATTATCGAGCATAAGACGCGCGATTGCAACGGTCTTGAGGTAGTCATCCCCCCCCACGGGTTTTATATGACTCATACCGGGAGTGCCTTGCGGCACAAAACTCCAAGGGATGAACGCACGGAAGCCGTACGTCTGATCTTGCAATTCCCGCAACCGGATCAAATGGAAAATACGCTCCTCGAGTGTTTCGACATGGCCAAAAACCATAGTCGCCGTAGTCTTCAGACCTGCGTCATGCGCAACCCGCATAACCATGAGCCATCGGTCGGACGAAATCTTGGCCGGGCTGATGAGCTTTCTTGTGCGCTCCACAAGGATCTCCGCCCCACCACCGGGGAGAGAATTGAGACCCGCTTCTTTGAAAATCCGGAAAAGTTCGGGCAAGGGCACCTTGCTTTTCTGCGCAAGAGTGTCCATTTCGATGGCCGAAAAAGAATGGATGCGGATCTTCGGAAATTTCTCATGGATCGCACGAACCATATCAAGATAGTAATTCAGCGGCAGATCCGGATGAACGCCTCCCTGAATGAGGACCTGTGTCCCTCCAAGCTCCGCGAGCTCCCGGACTTTTTCCAGGATCTCTTCCTTGGAGAGGACATACGCTTCGGGAGCGCCGGGAGTGCAATGAAAGGCGCAAAAATCGCAGCCTATCGTACAAACATTGGTGTAGCTGATATTGCGGTCCACAACAAAAGTGACGGCGTTTGACACAAGCCTCGGCGTCAGCTTTTGCGCGACTTGCCCTAACCTTAAAAGATCGCAAGCATAAAGCCCCACACCCTCTTCGAGGGTCAGCCTCTCGCCGTTCAGGCGTTTCTGGAGGATGCTTTCGCCGCGGTTCATTATTCGAAGAATTGAAGAGGTTGGGGCGCGGGCGCGAGGCCTTCCTCATGAGCAAGCTCGAAGAACCGCGACACGCCTTCTTTCATGTCCGCATCCAACGTGTATTGAAGATTCACAAGATAACCCAGCATCTGGCAGAATCGTTTGTCCGAAGGTGCTATACCAAGCGCCTGCTTTAGAAGTCCTTCCGTATCCGCGAGATTTCTCAGGAGATTTTCTTTCAGAACTTCGGAAAAAGCCTTGAGCAACTCTGGATGGCGAACTGCAAAATCCTTGCGCACAGCCCAGAGCGCGAACACGAACGGCTTTCCGGTCCAGGACTGCCACAATTCCCCGAGATCGTATTTATAGATCAGTTCTTTAGGCTGGCAAAAAAGCGCCTGGTCTCCTATCACGAGCGCGGCCGGATATTTTTGAAGCATGGCCTCGGGATCTTGATCGGTCAACTCAAACGTATTGCGGTGGTCGTATTTCTTCGCAAGGAGAATGCGCACAAGACCTGCGGAACTGAGACTTTCCCTTGAAAGAGCGATCACCGAACCACTCAGTTGTTCGATTTTTTTCTTGGAAAGGAGCAGCACACTCCGGGCGAAAAGCCGCGTTCCGATCGCAAGGTCGGAAAGCAAAAGATAATCGTCCTGATGCTGAAGATATTCCAAAGACGACACAGGCGCCACGTCAATCTCCCCACGCTGCATCGCCAGATTGATCTCGGCGGGATACGATTCAAAAAAGCTCATTTCCGGCTCCAGCCCTTTTGCCGCGAGCATCTCCGGGAGACCGAAATAGAATGGCAAACAATTCAAATAGCGGATCTTCCCGATCTTGAGGCGGATTTGTGTTTTCATGATCTCTATTCCGGAGAGCGGCTGGGACTTCCGACCCATCGGGGATAAAGCGCGTGTGGGATGCCCATCTGATCGAGCGTCTTTCCCACCATAAAATCGATAAGCTCTTGAATGCTTTGCTGACCAGAATAAAAAGCTGGCATCGCGGGCACGATACGAACGCCAAGCCGTGAAAGTTTCAGCATATTTTCAAGATGAATGGCAGAAAGCGGAGTTTCTCGCGGCACGAGAATGAGTTTACGTCCTTCTTTGATCGTACAATCCGCGGCGCGGTGGATAAGATTCTGACTCAAGCCAGATGCGATCGCGCCCAGAGTTCCCATGCTGCACGGGATGACGACCATCCCTTCCGTTGGGTAAGAGCCGCTCGCAATCGGTGCCGTGAAATCCTTGAAATCATGAAGATGTATCTTGTTTGCATCCCCGATCCCGAGTTTCGTCAAGAGATCGCCTTCGCCGGCTTCGACCCCCAACTCTTCTTTCATCACAATCTTCGCCGTATCCGAGATCACAAACTCCACCGGAATTTTCTGTTCGGCGAGTACCTCGAGCAGCCGTATTCCATAAACCGATCCGCTGGCACCTGTCATAGCAACAATATAAGGTTTCATATTATTCTTTCATCCTGCTTTTTCAACCTGGTCCCTCGACACCTGGGACTTTTCTACTTCCTATGGGTCGAATGGGACGGGACCGCGTGCCCGTTTCGCTGTGGTTTTTGGTGCTGTTCTATTTACATTTTCTGGGCAATGTAAAAATAAATTTACTGCCTTTTCCCAGTTCGCTTTCGACCCAAATCTTGCCCTTATGAAGTTCTATAATATCCTTGGTGATAGAAAGACCCAAACCAGTTCCTTCCTCTTTTTCGGCGGTCAGACGCTCGAATTTATCGAACAGCTTGCAGAAATCCTCTTTGGCAATCCCCGGCCCCGAATCGGCTATTACAAAACGAACCTCTTTTTTTGTTCCGGAAAGACCGAGAGTAATTCTTCCGCCGTCAGGAGTGTACTTTATGGCGTTACTCAGCAAATTGATAATAACTTCGGTCAGCTTGTCCTGATCCGCCCAAACTGATCCCGCACTCTCAGAAAAATCTTTTTCTAGGATCATATGTTTCTTGGAGATCTCATCACCGCTGCCGACAATCACTTCATCGGCCAGAGCGGTGATCCGAACCTCTTCCTTTTTTAACTTCATCTTTCCCGCTTCGATCTTTGAAAGATCCAGAAGATCGGTGACTAACCGGATGAGTCTCTCCGTGCTTTTTTGGGCGATCTTAAGCAGCATCTTTTGCTGCTCGTTGGTTTCGCCGGCCGAACCGGCGAGGAGATAGTCGAGCGAGAGCCGCATGCTGCATAAAGGGTTTTTGAATTCATGAGAAACATTGGCGACAAAAGCCGACTTCCGCTTGTCCATCTGCTTCAAAAGCTCTTCAGCCTTTTTTATCTTGCTGATATCGTTCCCCACGCAGAGGATCTCTTGGGTATGCCCTTTCTTGCCCGGTAACGCTTTGTTGGTCCATGAAATCCACACGAGCTCTCCGCTGCGAAGCATGTTCTCATTTTCATTACTCACATACTTCCCCGGATTGCGCACGATATCATCGATCATGATCTTCAGATCCCGACCCGCGCTGTCTGTCACCGGCACGATAGTGCCGATCACGCTTTTACCCAGCATGCCTTTCTCCGTGAATCCGAAGAACTTCTGCGCGAATTTGTTTAAGAAGGTGATCTTTCCTTGGGTATCCATGCGCAAGATGATGCTGTTGGCGTCCTGGACCAGCTGGCGGTAATACGCCTCATTTTGTTTCAAAGAGTTATCAGTCTTGATCCTGTTCATTCCCCTCACCTCCCATTGGACGGTAAGCCTTTCGAAGGATACCGAGTACGGCACAATGCTACTTGGTTGCCAAAAGGACAGGCAGCTTGCGTCGCCGCGTTACGTGCTATTGTCACTTCAAAATTTTATTTTATCGTCACATCCAGCACGACAGCCAGAAAAAGCGCGACGCTGACGATGCCATTCATGATAAAAAAGGCCTCGTTCATTTTCGTGATACCGGAAGAGAGCATCAGTCGATGCTCGCGCCAAAGCAAATAAGCCACCAGGACCAACCCAAACCCATAGATCAACCTTGCCCCATTCAAGAGACCCGCCACGGCCCAACAGAGAACGGCCAGCGCATGAAGCACCTTGGTGATTTGAAGCGTTCGCGCCTCTCCGAACTTGGCCGGCACGGAATAAAGCCCGGATTTACGATCAAAATCCATGTCCTGCAGAGCATAGATCATATCAAAACCTGCGACCCACATCATGACACCCAAAGTCAGGAATGCGGGCGCCCAGCCGAACGACTGCCGGCTTGCGATCCAGGCGCCGTACGGCGCGATCCCAAGGACCAGCCCCAGCACAAAATGCGAGAGCCATGTGAAACGCTTGGTCAACGGATAAATCCACACCAAGGCCACGGGAACCGGCGAAAGCCAAAAACACAACGGTCCGAGAGTAAAAGAACTCCATTCGAAAATAAGGAACGAGGCGAGCACCGCCAACCAAACAAAGCCCACCCGTATTTTTTTTTGCGGAAGCGCCCGTCCTTGAGTCCTCGGATTCTCCGCGTCGATCGTCCGGTCAAGCAACCGGTTGAGGCTCATGGCCAGAGTGCGAAAACTTACCATCGCAACCGTGATCCAGAAAAAGAGGAAAAAGCTCGGGATTTTTTTCTCGGCAAAGAAAAGCCCGAGATACGCAAAGGGAAGAGCAAAGATCGAATGCTCGAACTTGATCATTTCAAGAAAAAGAGCCGTCTTAGCGAAGATATTTTTCATCTAGCCCATACTCACGCCAACGAGTCTCGACCCGGCGTTTGATCTCATCCGTCATCACGATATCTTCGGGCCAGGGACGCTCCATCCCTTCGGCTTCGTTTTTTCGCGTCGCGTCGATCCCGATCTTCGAGCCTCCGAAATCCTTCGCCGCGGCGTGATCGAGCTCATCGAGCGGCCCTTCGCCAAACACAATATCGCGTTTCGGGTCCATATTATTCAGCACGCGCCACGAAACCTCTTTCAAGTCCTGAATATTCGTATCATCGTCGAGGACAACGATCATTTTGGAGAACATCATCTGTCCGAGGCCCCAGATCCCATGAATGATCTTCTTTCCCTGCTCCGGATAGCTTTTTTTGATACTCACGATAAGACAATTGTGAAACGCCCCTTCCCAGGGAAGGTGTATATCCGTGATCTCGGGAAATGGTTTTTGGATCATAGGAAGGAATATCCGTTCGATCGCCTTCCCCATGTAACAATCCTCCATCGGCGCGCGGCCGACGACGGTCGTGACATAGACCGGATCCTTGCGATGCGTCATGCAGGTGATGTGAAAAACTGGAAAATCCTTCGCGCGCGAGTAAAACCCCGTGTGATCACCGAATGGCCCCTCAAGACGCATCTCTCCCTCTTCGACATACCCTTCCAGCACGATCTCGGCCTCGGCCGGAACCTCCAGATCAATGGTCTTGCATTTGACAAGCTCCACAGATTTTTTCCTCAAAAATCCCGCGAGCATCAGCTCATCCATACCACTCGGAAGCGGGCACGCGGCCGCGAACATAGTCGCCGGATCCGCGCCGATCACACACGCGACGGGCAAGCGGCCTTTCCCGCCCTTGCGGAGCTTGCGAAAATGTTCGGCACCGTCCTTATGGATCTGCCAATGCATTCCGGTTGTCCGGTCATCATAGACATGCATTCGATAAAGCCCGAGATTGCGTTTGCTCGTCTCGGGGTCCTGGGTAACCACGAGCGGGAATGTGATAAATTTTCCACCATCCTTGGGCCAGCACTGGATCAAGGGAAGTTGATCCAACATCTTTCCTTCGCCCGCGAGAATGATCTTCTCCTGACAAGGTGCGTGCTTGACGGATTTAGGAATGATAGCGTTCAACTCTGAGAGCTTAGGGATCATCGCGAGCTTCTCAAAAAGACCTTGGGGCGGCTTGAGATCCAAGAAAGAATGGATGCGCTGGGCGATCTCTGCAGTGTCCCTTACGCCAAGCGCCATACTCATACGTTTCTGAGAACCAAAAATGTTGATAGCAAGCGGCATCGAAGAACCTCGGACATTCGTAAAAAGAAGCGCCGGCCCCTCCTTTTTCACGATGCGGTCATAAATTTCCGTCACCTCCAGCACCGGATCGACCGGCGCTTTCACTTCCACAAGCTCGCCTTCTTCGCGAAGGGCTTTCAGAAATTCCCCGAGATTTTTAAAGCCCATAGCCCCTCCCTTTCTTCCCTAAAAGGCAAAGGCATTTATCAAAGGGAGCACGGACGATGGCCGCTAGCCCCCAAAGCGCGATCGCTTGACTCAGCTTTTTCAGATGGGTCATTTCATTCAGCTGAAAATATCCGGAATGTTTGAGAAGCTTGGACGTTTTCTCCTCGACCTCCAGTTCAAACGGCAGATCAAAGATCACGAGGGCCATGACCACGGTAAAACACCCAAGCCCAAGGTTGACCAGGAATTGAAGGGCGTGGAAAAAATTGCCGAGAACCAAGAGGATCCATCCGGCCAAAACTGTGAAACGGATCAGGAACGCAATACGGGTTTTGAGACGCACCCAAAAAGTCATGTTGGAGAGTTGACACTTCAGGAATGCCTGACGCGATGCCTGAAGGACAGAAAGGAAATCGCGCCCTTCATAGATCCCAGGTTCCAAAAAAAGACCTTCGGCGGAAGGATATTCCTCGGAGGGTTCGATCGGAGTCACAGGAACCTGGACGAGGCCCGCTTTATCCAGAACGAAACGTGCGGTCTCGCAGCCGGTCACGGTGGTTCTATAAGCAGACGCTTTATATTTCCAGAGCACCCACTGCCCGTAGAATGCAAAACCCAGAGAGACGACAACGGTCCCGATGAAGAAAAGCCAATGAACAGGATTCACGGCTTTTGATTATAAGCGAATTAGGGGTGCGTTTCAAGAAAGCGCAGAAGGCCCTGCATATCCTCGGGTAACTCGCTTGTCAGATGGATCCACTTCTTCGTACGGGGTTGCTCAAATCCAAGCGACAAGGCGTGAAGCGCTTGTCGTTTGATCGGCGGGAATTGAACGCCATAAAGGGCATCGCCCAACACCGGATGCCCCATGTACGCGAAATGCACGCGGATCTGATGGGTGCGGCCGGTCTTCGGACGGATCTCCACGAAAGTCGCGTTCGGAAACCGTTTCAGCACACGAAAAAAAGTGACAGCGTCCTTACCGCCGGAGGGACGAATGACTACTTTTTTTCGATTGAGAAAGGCACGCCCCACGGGTTCTTCGCAGACACCCTCGTCATGCTGCACCACGCCGCGGACGATGGCGTTGTAGACCCGGTCAATCGTGTGTTCTTTGAACTGGAACGCGAGTTTGGCATGTGCGTAGTCATTCTTGGCGACCACCAGGAGGCCTGAGGTGTCTTTATCGAGGCGGTGCACGATCCCCGGCCGGACCTTGTCCTCGGCATTCCCCAGGCTTTGGACATGAAAGAGCAGCGCGTTGACGAGCGTATGGCGGGGGTTTCCATGCGCTGGATGGACGACCATGCCCGCCGCTTTGTTCACAACCAGGCAATCGTCATCTTCATAAACAATATCGAGTGAGATCGCCTCGGCGGGAAGATCCTCCACCGGCATGTCGAGTTTTTCGACGCGGACTTTCTCACCTTCCTTGACCAGATGGTGGGGTGTCACATTTTTTCCATCCACGAGCACAGCACCATTCTTGATCATCTTTTGAAGATGCGATCGAGAATGTTGATCAAGCATCTTCTGGGCGAGAAACACATCGAGCCGTTGCTCGGCCTCCATGGACTCCACCTCAAACTCCGTAAAACGGTTTTTGGGCATGTTATGGGGCTTTTCGCTGACGGGATTGAAAAAAAATGAAGGCAACCACCATGATCGCGACGCTCAGCCACTGGTTCGAGGTAAGTCCCATCCACATCCAGCTCGGTTCGCGTACAAACTCGATCATGTAGCGGCCCATGCCGTACAGAAGAAAATAAAGAAGGCTGATCTCACCTTCGCGCCGAGCCCGTTTCCTCCGTTTAATGAGGAACACAAAAAGCAGAAGGTCATAAAAAGCCTCATAAAGCTGCGTCGGATGCACCGCATGAGGAATCTCCGGAAACCGAACAGCCCAGGGCAGATCGCAACTCTTGCCGTAACAACATCCGTTCAAAAAGCATCCGATTCTTCCGAAAGCGTGCGTCAGTGCAACATACGGGACAAAAAAATCTAGGGTTTTCCAGAAGGGGCACTTCTGCTTCCGGACCATCAGCCCAAAACCCAGCAAAGCCGTGATCGCACCTCCGTAGAAGATCAGCCCGCCTTCCCAAACGGCCAAGATCTTAAGCGGTTCAGCCGCGTAATAGGAGAAGTTCTGGATCACATAAAAAAGTCGAGCTCCGAGAAATCCCCACACGAGAACCGCAAAAGCAATATCGACCACCCCGTCAGGCTTAGGAAACCCTTCTTTAGCGGCGCGATGCCTCATCAGAAAAAGGGAGAGCAGAACACCGAAGGCAATACTGAAACCGTACGAGTAGAGGTGGATCGCCCCGAAAGAAAAAAGAATGGGTCTCATGTTTTTTCTTTGGACATAAGAACGCGGACAAAATAAAGACAAACACCGATCGTGATCGCAGTATCCGCTAGGTTAAAGACCGGCCAGACCCGGAAATCGATAAAATCGATCACCGCCGCGAAACGCAGGCGGTCGATCCAGTTCCCGATCGCACCCCCTAAGATCAAACTAAGCGCCCAACGGTCCACGGTCGAAGTTCCATGAGCCGCAGTTCCGTGAGAACGGTTCGCAATCAGAAATAAAAAAACAAGGCTGACCGTGATCACCGTAAAAAGCACCGGCGCGTAGCCGCTAAAAAGTCCGAACGCAACGCCGGGATTTTTGACGAGCGTCAGATCCAGAACCTGCGAAATGAGGGGGACCGATGTTTGAGGGGAAAGATATTGAAGGGCGAGAAATTTTGAGAGCTGGTCAATGAGAACTACGGACCCCACGAGGCCGTAGAAGAAGATTACTGATGACGTTTGTTCTTCTCCTCTTCTTCCTGGGCCTTCATCGAAAGACGAGTATAAGGCATCGCCAAAAGACGTTTTTTGGGGATCGGCGTTCCATAGATTTCGCAAACACCGTAGGTACCGTCTTCAATCCTTTTGAGGGCAACATCAATGTCGTTGAGAAGCTGCTGCTCGTTAGTCGCCAGCCCGATGCTCAGTTCCCGATCATAATTATCGGTTGCCATATCGGCCACGTCGGAGAGTTCCCCTGAATTGCTGGGTTGATTCCCACTCAGGGAATCTCCCTCAATTTGCTGGAGATCTCCGGCAATCTTCCCGCGCAGCTGAAAAAGCATCTTTTTGTACATGTCCAGCTCCTTCTTAGGAAGACGCTTAACTTTCAACGCCTTGGCTGGTTTCTTGACAGACTTTTTCACAGGCTTTTTGGAAGACTTCTTGGAAGTTTTTTTGGTTTTTGCCATAAAATTTTAACCCACTTTCCTTGAAATTGAAAGACCCCGCCGTGGACCGGGCCTGCCTACATACTTAAGAAATCGAGGCGGCATTATACTGATGCCCCCCTGGAGACGCAAGCGATAAGTCCATAAAAATGAAAGAGGTCAGTCTGCGGCGTGTTCGGCCAAAGCACTTGGGATCTCGCCTTTTTTTTGAAGCTCCGTCCTCAGAGCTCTCAGAAAAGCATCCACCACGACCGGATCGAACTGGGTGCCCGCGCAATTCCGGACCTCGTGGATAGCAGAATCAATCGAGCGGCCTTCCCGATAGCACCGCGACGAAACAATGGCATGAAAACTGTCCACCACGCTGATGATACGCGCTTCGATCGAAATCTCATCCCCCTTGAGACCACGAGGATAACCACTCCCGTCAAAACGCTCGTGATGCGACATGATAATCTCGCGGACTTTCTTGAAATCCGTAAGCGGCTCCAGGATCCGGGCTCCTTTTTCCACATGGGTCTTCATGACCCGCCATTCTTCCTGAGTCAGCTGTCCGGGTTTGCAAAGAATGTTATCCGGGATCCCGATCTTTCCGACGTCATGCAAGATCAATGCCGCGGAAAGCAGGTCCTTGGTCTTACCGGAAAGATCCATCCCCATTTCACGGGCCGTCATCATTCCGAGGCGCTCCACTTCCGAGACATGACTAAAAATATAAGGCTCCTTGGCATGAACTTCTTCGGCCAGCGATCGCATGATCTCATAATAGGTCCGCTGTTCTTTGTTCCGCATTCTTTCGATCTCTTCAAGACGCTTCGCGAGTTCCTGATTCTGCTCAACAAGATTCTGATTGTATTCCGCGGTTTTGACGGCCATCGAGCAATCGTGGGCCAGCGTCTGGAAAAAAGTGACTTCCTGCGTGGTGAAGCAACGGCCATTCACACGCCGCCCCAACATCAGCAAACCTACGAGCGCATCCTTGAAATAACCGGGAACCAGCAGCTCTACTTTCAGGTTCTGCATCGTTTTCTGGATCCCTGCGAGCTGATCCCCCTTAGAATTCGAGGCCATACGGAATTCCGCGCGGGAAAGCATTTTTTTGACATCAGAGAGGAAAAGAAAATCTTTTTGGAATGGCAGTTTTTTCTTGGAACCTGAGAACCACTGAACGAGAGGATGGTCCGAATCGAATTTTACGAGCCCCATCGGAAGACGTTTTGTCCCTTTCGAATGGACGAAAACATAATGCCCCTTCTTTGGATCGAAAACCAGAAGCGAGGCATGCGCGAGACCAAACTGCTGGTCGATGAAACGAGTGATAAGCTTGAGAAGGCGGTCAGGCCTCTTGAGGCGAACCATACTGCGGGCTACATCCCGAAGGACTTCTTGATAATCGAATTTTTGAGTGTTCGGCAACTTCGCTTTCGTCGGCATAAAAAATTTCCCCAGCGTGCGGGGTCTCTTTCTGGGCCCCCCCGTATCGGCGGCAAGGACTCCGGCGTTGCTATCTTCGTACTAAGGCTTCGGAAGGCAGTCCTCAAACTGGACCGTCGCCGACGTTGACCGAAAGAACACTATAAATCCTTGGCAAGAATATCGATCTTGTCCTGAACGTCTTTCTCGAGATATTCAAGACTCAAGGGCTTGGTGATGTAATTATCCGCTCCCAGCCGCATGGCTTCCTCGATCTTCTCTTGCGTCTCCACGGCAGTCACCATGATGACCTTCACCTTGGGATGCATTTCTTTGATCTTCTTCAGAGTTTGAAGACCGTCCAACCCCGGCATCTGAATATCCAGAAGCACAACTTCTGGATGAAAGAGACTCACTTGCTCAAGCGCTTGGGTCCCGTCACACGCAATCGCAACTTTGAAATCACGGTCCTCAAAAAAAGATTTTAAAAATTCACAGATCTCGATTTCGTCATCCACGATCAATATCTTATTCATTTTTGCATTCCTCCCTTGCGTGAGTGTGATCCGAGATTAATCAAGAACATTTATAAAAATCAGGCGCCCAAGTCTCCCCTTTTCATTTCATCAGCGCTGGCTTGGACTGCACTGTCCTGATCTTTGATTTCTTTTCCTTAATGGTGATTAGGACTGTCCTGGTCAGCTATATTCCATTCTAGATGAGAACCAGGACTGATTGCTCGATGCTTTTCTTAATGAAAAATCAGGCGCCTAAACTGGCGCACCCGTTCTTTTCGCTATCGTATTTCGTGCCGCCTCCGCCACATACGGCAATTGAAGAATGAACATACTGCCAATCCCTATCTGGCTTTCAACGCGAATCGATCCACCGTAACGATGCACGATCTGTTTGGTCACGAAAAGCCCGAGCCCCACAGCCTCGTGCCTCGTGGTATAGAACGGATTAAACACCTTATCAAGATGTTCGGCCGGAATCCCTTTCCCGGTGTCCGAGCACACGATTTCAATCAGCTCTTCATCCCGGCGATACTTCAATTCCGCAACGATCTTCCCCTCAGACCCCACGGCCTCCACAGCATTCAGAAGCAGATTGAGGAAGATCTCCCGAATCTCCTGCATATTCGCGTAAAATGGCGGCAGTTCGGGGTCCAGATTTCTTACGATCTCGATCTTATCCATGGAAGCCTGATACGCAAGCAACGCCAGGGTCTCATCCAATACTTTTTCCAGAGTAACCCACTCCTGGGGTCCTCGGGACCCTTGAGAATACATCAAAAGCTTCCTTGTTATATCGGCTGCCCGTCGCGTTTGCTTCACTATCGTGTTGAGCGCGTCCTGAACATTCGGTTCTAACTGCTTGGGCCCTTTCTGCATGAGCAGAACCTGGGCCTTTCCGGAAATGATGGCCAAAGGATTATGGATCTCGTGGGCAATGCCCGCGGCCAGCTTTTCGATCGCGTTCAATTTGGTCTTCTGGACCCACTGGGATTGAGAATCCTGAAGCTCGAAATTAAGCTCCCTGAGTCGCTTCACGACAAGGGCATTATGCACACAAGGCGCAATCGCCGCCGCAAATTCCCGGAAGAAATGGAAGTCCCCCTGATCAAACACGGTATCCGGCAAAAGCGCCCCGAACGCGAGAAGCCCCACCAACTCCCCTTTTACGAACAGCGGAATGATCCAGGCGGCCTGCAAAGAATCAAGATCACGCGCCAACGCATTCGCTTCCTGCCAAGCAAGGCTCTGAAGTACCGGCCCACGCATCAAGACGTGCGGCCCCATTTGATGGATCATTCTCAAAAGCGGCGTATCGGTCGCGAGGCGAATCCCTTTGGAAGCCGAAAGCGTCCATCCATAAGCCGACGCAACCTCAAGATGATTCTGGAGCGGGTCCGAAACGAGTAAGGCCACAGTCTTCAACTGCAGCACTTCACCGAACGTATTCACCACCAGATTCGCGATCTCCTGGAGATCTAAATTCACGGTCAAGTCGCCCGCCAAATCCATCAGAGTCATTTGAGCGAATGTTTTTTTATGAAAAAAATACTTTTCGAGAAATTTTTTAATCAACTTCTCTGTGGATTTATAGGCAACCACAAAGATCACGGTCATCACGAGGATCGAAAACAGCGGGTGATGAACCCAAGGGTCCGAGATCCCGAAAGAAGCGATCAGGAAAGGAAGTAGGAAGGCGACAAAAGCTCCGAGCGAAAAGAGGACAAGACCGACCAAGACTTTTTTCAGGACCGTCTTCGGAGTTCTCACATGGAAAGGTACATCTTTTTTAAAAATGGGGGCATCCCCTTTGTTTCACGGCTTCGTTCCCCGGACCGCTTCGACGCATTTGGGACAGAGAGAAACATGCTCGGGATCCCGGCCGAGGGAGGATGAATAATTCCAGCAGCGGACACATTTCCCGCCTTCCGCTTTGGTCACAAGGACCTTCAATCCGAATTTCTTTTGGAGCACCGCGGAAAGACCTTCTGCGGCCTCCATACCCTCCACGGTCTTTGTTTCCAGAGCGACCTGGGACACGACAAAAACGCGAGCGAGTTCTTTTTCATATCTATGTAATATTTCGGCCGATTCCGAATCTTCTGCAGTGAAGATCACCTTCGCCTCAAGCCCCGCACCGATCTCCTTGGCCTCGCGCTTTTTTTCAAGGAATGGCGTGATCAAGTGGCGAACCTCGCGAAGATGCTCCCAATCCCGGAACTCATTGCCCGTTGGAATTCCAAGAGAAACGGGCCATGCGCTCGCGTGGACCGTCGTCACATTCTCTTCAAGCTCGTACGATTTCCAAACCTCATCCGCCGTGAACGGTAAAATCGGCGCCACGATCTTCACCAGTCGCGACAGGATATAAAAAAACGCCGTCTGCGCGGAGCGGCGAAGCCAGGAGTCCGGTGCCGCCGTGTAAAGCGTATCCTTTAAAGCGTCCAGATAATAGGAGCTTAAGTCCGCCACGCAAAAATCGTAGACCTCGCGATAGATCTCATGGAACTCAAAGCGTTCGTAGAGATCCGTCACCGACGCGACCAGCCGGTCGGTCTTGGCCATGGCCCAGCGATCGAGAGGATGCAGTTTCTCATAAGGAACTGTATGCTTCGCAGGATCGAAGTCATAGAGGTTCGATAGAAAATAACGAAACGTATTGCGGATCTTGCGGTAAGTATCTACCAATTGTTTCAGGATCTCATTGGAAAGCCGGACATCGAACTGGTAGTCACAGGAAGTTACCCAGAGGCGTAGGACGTCTGCCCCGAAGTCCTTCATCACATCCTGCGGGGTGACAACGTTCCCCGCGGACTTTGACATCTTCTTCCCCTGCCCATCCATCACAAATCCGTGTGTTAGAACGCTCTTGAAGGGACTTTCATTTTCAAGCGCCATCGACGTGGTAAGCGAACTTTGGAACCATCCCCGATGTTGATCGGAACCCTCAAGATAAAGATCCGCGGGAAACCTGAGCCCGGGATGGCGATGAAGTACGGCCTGATGGCTCACACCCGAATCGAACCAGACGTCAATGATATCGGTTTCTTTTTCAAATTCGCTTTTGTGACATTTTGGACATTTTACCCCAGCCGGAAGAAACGCCTCCGCCGGATGCGCGAACCACGCGTCCGCTCCTTCTTTTTCGAAAAACTCTAGGATCTTCGCCTTGGATTCCTTCACAAAGTGCACCCCGGTGCAATGCTTGCAGCGGATCACCGGAATCGGCACTCCCCAATAACGCTGACGGGAAAGGCACCATTCCGGCCGCGTTTCGACCATAGCCCCGATACGTTTCCTGCCCCAATCCGGAATGAACTGAATATCCTTTTCGATAGCTCCCTGCATGCGCTTACGAAGATCCTTGTGGTCAATTTTCATGAACCATTGCGTCGTCGCGCGGAAGATGATCGGCTTTTTACAGCGCCAACAATGCGGGTAGCTGTGCGAATAATCTTCTTCTTTGAGGAGAAGACCTTTTTCGGTCAAAAGGGCTGCAATCTTCGGATTGGCTTTAAAAACATGATCCCCTTGGCAGAGCGGAAATTCTGCGGTGAATTTTCCGCGCGAGTCCACAGGCGAAACGATCGGAAGCCCATTTTCCAAATGTCCATACTTGTAGTCATCTTCCCCGTGTCCCGGTGCGATATGTACGATTCCCGTGCCATCGGTCGCTGATACATAGTCCGCTGAAATTATCTTTGAAACTCGGTCGAGAAAAGGATGCCTTGCCTCAAGACCAATAAAATCCTTTCCTTTTTTTGATTCGATCTCTTTGACTTCCTTAAGGTCAAGTTTTTCCTGAAGAGTTTGCATTAAATCACGAGCAAAAATAAGTTTCCCCTTATCGGTTTCAACCGTAACGTATTCCAGATCGGGATGAAGTGCCAAACCAACGTTGGCAGGAAGCGTCCAGGGAGTGGTCGTCCAGACAAGATAGGAAGCATCCTTGGCATGATTCGCCGGAAATTTCACATAAACGGATTTTGAGATCTTATCCTCGTACTCCAGCTCGGCTTCGGCGAGTGCCGTATCGCAGTCATAGCACCAAGGAACGGGCTTCAAGCGCTGTTCGATGAAACCGTCTTCGTAAAGTTTGATGAAGGACGCCGCAATCGAGGCCTGATATTCGTAATTCATCGTGAGATAAGGTTTTTCCCATTCCGCGAAAATGCCGAGCCGTTTGAAACCCTCGCGCTGGATCCCGACGAATCTTTCCGCATACTTGCGCGCTTGCTGACGGAACTCAACCCGGTCCACTTCCTCCTTGCGCTTGCCCATCTCTTTTAAACAGGCGTGTTCGATCGGCAGACCATGGCAATCCCAGCCCGGAACATAGAGCGCGTCATGGCCGCGCATGGTCTGGTACTTCACGATGAGGTCTTTCAAGACTTTATTGAGCGCGTGACCGATATGGATGTGGCCATTGGCGTAAGGCGGACCATCATGGAGAACATACTTGGGCTTGCCCGCGGACTTCGCGCGGATCGCAGCATACACACCTTCCGCCTCCCAGCTTTTAAGCATCTCCGGCTCACGCTGGGCCAGATTCGCTTTCATCGGAAAGGAAGTCTGCGGAAGATTTAAAGTATCTTTGTAATTTTTAGGCTCAGTCATATTTAAATGCCGTGGAATGATTCACGGGAAACAGTTGGGTTATCCGTTGAAGATTCCCCGTTTCCCGAGATTTTAGAATTTCGCAATAGCCGCAGTAATGAGCTTATCTAGTTTCGGACCGGCCTCATTGGCAGTCTTGATGATCTCTTGAATATCACAGGGTTCCAAATGGTCCGGATCGCAAGTGTCCGTCACAATGCTCACGCCCAGGATCTCCATCCCCATGTGCACGCCCACGATCACCTCCGGCACAGTGGACATCCCCACGAGATCGGCACCAAAATTCCGCATCATCCGGTACTCGGCCTTGGTCTCAAGACAAGGTCCCGTCACTCCGACATAAACCCCTTGATTCACCGGAACTTTGACTTCTTTCGAAGCCAAAAGCGTCAGATCCATCAGGCGCTTGGAAAAGGGCTCACACATATCCGGAAACCGGGAACCAAGCTTATCCAAATTGGGACCGACAAGCGGATTCACGCCCATGAAATTGATTTGGTCGGTAATGATCACGATCTCGCCTTTTTTGTAGCCGAGATTGAGCCCCCCCGCAGCATTCGAAACCACAAGCACCTTGGCACCCATCTCGCGCAGAACACGCACCGGAAAGGTCACTTCCTCGAGCGAATAACCTTCATAAAAATGGAACCGCCCTTCCATCGCCGCGATCTTCTTGCCGCCCAGCTCGCCTAAAATCAGCTTTCCGCTGTGGGACTGGACCGTCGTCCTCGGGAAAAAAGGAAGCTCCTCATACGCGAAGACCTTTTCAACTTTGATGCGCTTGGCGAGATTCCCGAGTCCGGTCCCAAGGATCAACGCGACTTCGGGTTTGAAGGATGTTTTCTTCCGAACATACGCCAGACATTTTGTGATCCGCTCCATCGTAGGAGCCTGGGTTTTCTGAAAACGTTTCATGGGCATATCAACCTCCGCCAAATTTGTAAGCCAGTTTTAAAAGAACTGTGACGAGTACGCGATTCGTAATGTAGAGCATGAAAAAAGCAAGAAGCGGCGAGAAGTCCATCATCCCGATACGGATCGGGAGCCTGCGCAGAGGTTCGAGGATCGGATCCGTCACCTGGATCAGGAATTGCACCGGCCCCGAGAAAGGATCCACCGGAAACCAGGAGATGATGATCCGCGCAAAAAGCAGCCAGTAGAGGATCGTACAGATCCCGTTGACGAGCATGGCCAATCCCTGGAAAACGATCCCGAAAACGAACATCAGACCGCCTTCCGCAACGCGCGGCTCCGGTTCATGGCCGCCGTAAGCGCCTGCTGAAAGATTTTCCCGAATTTCTTTCGCTGTAAAGTTTTCAGAGCGGCCTCCGTCGTCCCTTTTTTCGAGGTTACCCGTTCACGCAACTCCCCACAAGATTCTTCAGAACTTTTCGCCAAGAGCGCGGCTCCCAAGCCTGTTTGAACGGCCAAAACCTCAGCAACCGTGGACGGAAGCCCCTGCTTCACGCCGAAATCCGTTAAAAGTTCCATCAGATGGAAAAAATAGGCCGGCCCGCTGCCGCTGATCGCGGTCACAAGGTCCAGCATCTTTTCCGGAAGCGTCACGACTTCCCCGCATCCGGCAAAAAGCGTCCCGGCAAAAGAAAGCGCCGCTTTGTTTTTTCCACAAATCACGGTCATGGACTGACCCACCTTGGCCCCCAGGTTCGGCATCGCCCGCACGATCGTGACGTTTTTCCCAAGAGCCTTTGCGATCTTTTCCGTCGTCATCCCGGCAAGGATCGAGATAACTCCTTGCCCCGGCCTGAATAAAGACCGATGCTCCATCGCAAAACTTGTAAAATCCTGAGGCTTCATGGCAAGTAGCACGATATCCGTTTTTTCCAACAATTCCGCGACCGAAGACGCCCTACCCACATGATGCCGGCGGGCAAAAGACTGCGCTTTATTCACGGCCTTATCATAAACCCATATGCGAGAAGACGTTGTGAGCCGCCTGGCCAGCACGCCTTCCAAGATCGAAGCACCCATATTGCCAACCCCGACAACACCGATCTTCTTATTGCCCAATGTTTTCATTTTTTGACTTCCCTCGGAAAGATTAAGGAGCCAATTCTAAGCATATTTGCGCCTTCTTCAATAGCTATTCTGTAATCGGCCGACATCCCCATGGAAAGGATGTCCCAGCTATATTGAGGAAATTTATTTTTCAGATCCTCCCGAAGCTCCCGAGTCTCTCGAAAACACTTGCGGATCTCTCCCTCATCTTCCGTCAGAGGCCCAATGCTCATAAGTCCACGGATCTTAACCGAAGGCCTTAAGGCCATTTGTCTTACAAAATCCACGACCAGGGCGGGATCAAGACCGAACTTACTTTCTTCTCCGGACATATTCACCTGCACAAGGCACGGCACCGCGGCAATCCCTTTGGCTTTCGCTTGTTTTTCGATCGCGTCCGCAAGCTCGAGCCGGTCGAGTGAATGGATGAGCGAAACTTGACCCGCCACATACTTCACTTTGTTGGTCTGAAGATGCCCGATCAAATGCCAACGGATATCCGCCGGAAGCGCATCCTTTTTGTCTTGCCACTCCTGGACACGATTCTCCCCAAAGTCCCTTTCGCCAGCCTGATAAGCCTCCAGGACGAGTTGGGGCTCGACAGTCTTGGTCACGATCACAAGACGAATGTCTTGCGAATCACGTCCAACTTTCGCAGAGACTTCGCGAATGGACTGATTCAGTGAGCGAATCCTTGTTGGAATGCTCATGAAAAAAATCTCCCCATCTCGAGCCTTGGATCCTGAACCTTGGAGCTGGGTTTCTCTGCCTGGATCTTCTTGATCACGTCGAAAAGTTCTATCGCTTTCCCTCGTTCCACAAAAAAGACCGTATCTTCACCTTCACGGAGCCCGTAATAGGCATTCCGGTCCGGGACTTCATTCCCAAAATAAAATGTCTCCGTCTTGCCACCTTCAGACTCGATCCGGATACGGTCATGGATCACAAAAAACCCGAGCTCGGCCTTGGACTTTTTATTATTGTCCTGAAATTCTTTGACGTAAAGATTCTGCAGAACCACCAACATAGCGTCCATCTGAGCGGCTGGGATCTTTTGACCAAATTTCATGATGGGTTCGAGCCAATACCAGCTCCCGCCGTCCTTCTTCCACTGAACGCTACGCTCTCCCATTTCGATGGTGATCTTTTGGAATGTTTCGGGAGGATTACGAAACAACCGCTTTTCCCGCAAACCGTAGACGCTTTGCCGAAATGCGGATCTCATCTCCGGAGGCAAAAGAAAATACCCGCGTTCATCGCCCCAGCGGGCAAAAACAGCCTTCCCGACCGGCGCCTGCGCGCCGATGGAAAGAGTAACTTCCTTTTTCCCCGCAAGATTGAACGTGATCTCGAGTTCCGGTTTCGCCAACCCGTACTCCGCCCATTCTTTTTCGGCCCGCAGGCGCGGCTGCCGGGAAGCCACCCGAGCCACCACTGCAAGTCCGTCCACAATTCGGGATTCCGCCGGATAATGGACCGGCACTTTTAAAACCCAGGCTCCGTTCTCTTTTCGAAGTTCGATCTGTGTTTTTTGAACATGGTCAACTAATGTGATGCGATCGATCACATCGTCCTGGGTGATAACAACGCTTCGGTTCACTTCATCCGGAATAATCGCGAGAGCCTGCTTGGCAAGTCGTGCCTGAAAAAGATAGATCGCCACAACGACGACAAAAAGAAGGGTAAAAACGATCGTTCGGACGAGCTTCATGACGTCCTGAAACGGATCACAAGATAAGTCCCGCCGAGAACAAAAAACGCTAGCGGGTAGACGCCAAGCAAAAGGATCATCAGTTGGGTCCGGTGTGGCACATCCAGCAACAGCGGCTTAAAACGAAGCTCCGGACGCTTCACATCCATAAACCGATCATCGCTGGCGAGCCATCGGACCATATTCAGTCCCAGCTCTTTATTCCCGGAAAGATCCAAGTAACCATTCGTCAAAAAATCTCCGTCCCCCACGAGGATCATCCTCCCAGCACCCGTCCCTGCCTGTTTTTTTTCAACCGCCACAGCGACAGGTAAAGGACCCGCGATATCCGTTTTCATATCAAAGGTCGCATTCCCATCCTCCAAGGCCGGCAGATTCGTTTCCGCCCAACTCCCATCGCCCGTCATGGCCAGCGGCACAACTTCAAGACCCGCCACGACATCTGCGGACGGCTGAACCGTACGGACCAAAGGAAAAAAAGTCGCCTGTTTCATACTCTTTGTGACAGGATGTGTCACCAGATATTGACTGACAAGCGGCATCAGAAAATCTCCGCCCACCATGCGGCTGACCTTATCGACGATCACGTTCTGTCCGAGGGCCACACCATACTTTTTAGCAAACTCGATAAAAGCATTTCCCGCGCCGGGATCCATAGGATCGATCAGCAAGAACAGACCTTTCCCTTTTTGAAAAGCCTTGTCCAGATCCGCAAACTCCTCGGGCGTCAGGTCCCAACGCGGTCCGCCCACCACAACTACCTGGCAAGCGTCCGGCACATGGTCGCGCGTGAGCACGATCCCATGAATCTTGGCGTTATAACCTTGAAGTGTGTCTCTAAAACGCAGATACCCGCCCGTCGCATCATCATCCAGCACGACTTCCCCATGCCCCGTCACAAAACAAACATCCAGATCTTTGGGGTGGAGCAGCCTTAAAAACGCGTTCGTAAATCCTTCTTCTGTCGGCCCGACCAGACGCTCTTCGCGGTCTCCGGAGCGGAAGATCACCGTCTTGGCAACCGAGACATTAAACTTGCGCGCAAGCTGCGGTCTCCGGTTCGGGTCATAAAAAACGTAATGGAATTCCGGATGATGGCGGCTGCATTCTTTCAAAAAGACATCCAGTCCCTGCCGGGAGGGATCATCCTGCGAAAAGAAAAGAAGCAGATCAATCGGACGATCTTTCAGGTCGCGCAAAACTCCGGTCGTCGCCCGGGGAAGCGAATAGACCTTGTCGCGGGTCATGTCCCACCGCTCGTGGAACGGTTGGATCACCACATAAACCAACGTGAGCGTCGCTAAAAGGATCGCGGCTTCAAACAAGAGTTGGAATTTCAGGAAGAATTGGCGCATCAGCTTTTCCAATTTCTTGTTTCGATCGAGCGAAGCGTCAAAAAAAGGAAATAAAAGAAAAAGAAGCCGAAAAAAACCATGTCCTGAACATCCAGGATCCCAAGTGTGAAATTCTTGTAATGAGCGAGAGGTGAAAGCTCAGAAAAGATACGCACCCACGGCCCCGTTGCGACATCATCCACCCAGTCTGAGATCCAGAATACAAGCAGCACGCTGAAAGTCCCGAGAGCACTGACGATCGGGTTTTTAGTCAGGCTTGAAATAAAGACCCCTGCCGCCAGGTAAGCCGCCCCCAAAAGCCAGAATCCGAGAAATCCAAGCGACACCGGTCCCCAGTCAAATTCCCCACCGATCCAACGGAACACTGCCAAATACCCTGAAAGAGGTAAGAGTAAAACTCCAAAAAACAAGAGAATCCCCAGCTGTTTGCCGATCACGATCTCGAAATCGGACAAAGGATACGTGAAGAGAAGCTCCAGCGTTTCCTGCCTTTTTTCTTCCGCAAAGGAACGCATCGTCAGGATCGGCACCAGGAAAAGGAGCATGATGCTTAGATTTGAAAAGAAAGACCCGAAGATATACTGCGTTTGATTGATCCCCGAGAAATTCGAAAGACCATACTGCTGTGGATTCATGGAAATCTTCGAATAGCTCAACACGAGGATCACAAAAAAGATCCCCGAAGCCAGGAAGAAAAGTGCCGCCATCAACACTCCCAACCAGGAATGGAAGCAACTGCTAAACTCTTTTCGCGCAATCGTCAGGACCTTTCTCATGGGAAACGCCTCCCCAGTTTTCCCTCTCTTAAAAGACCCAGAAAGATATCTTCAAGCGTCAGTTGCAGACGCTGAATCTCCAAAAGCGAGACTCCCTGCTCTACGAAGAGTTTTGTGATGCGGGGTCGCAAATCTTCATCCGGAGAAGTCTCGAAAGAAATAAAAGTCTCGCCTCTCACTTCCTCCGAAACCTTCAAATTCCAGATTCCTGGCAGCAGACTTAGAATCTTGAGCGCCCGATCCTGATCTTGCTTATCCTTGATCTTGATATGGATCGCTTCACGGTCCTCGAGACACGACGCCAGTTCTCGCACGGTACCACTTGCCAGGATTTGCCCCTGATTGATCATCATGACGCGGCTGCAAAGCATAGAGACCTCAGGCAGGATGTGCGTCGAAAGGATTACGGCGCGATTTTGTCCTAACGCGCGGATCAGCTCGCGGATCTCTTTGATCTGTGTCGGATCCAACCCGGTGGTCGGTTCATCCAGCACCAAAACCGGCGGATCCGCCATCAACGCCTGAGCAAGTCCGACGCGCTGCCGGTAACCTTTGGAAAGCCGCCCGATCAAACGATGTCCGGAATCGAGCAGACCGCAAAACGACATTTTACTGCGGACATGTCCACGAAGTTCATGAGCCGGAACGCCTTTGAGCTTCGCCACAAACCTGAGATATTCGATCACTCGCATATCCGGGTAAAGGCTCACAGTCTCCGGAAGATAGCCGATGGCCCGCTTGGCCTTGTGGGGATGTTTTGCCATTTCCAGGTCTCGAACAAAAACGCGGCCGGAGGTGGGCGGGAAAAATCCGGAAAGAGTACGCATGACCGTCGTCTTCCCTGCGCCGTTCGGCCCCAGAAGCCCGACGATCTCCCCTTCCTTCACCTCAAAAGAAACATCGCGGAGCGCGTAGAAGGCACCATACTTTTTGGAAACATTTTCAAACCGGATAAGGTTGGAGGGCTCGGGATGGTTCATGGACATCATTCGCATACCGTATATCGAGGACAACTTACCCGCGGTTCATCCGCACCAGCGTTTTCGATATATAACATTGTATTTACGACAGGTCGCATTGGATTTTTGCGAATTTCCGCTTACCGCATTGCAGGACGAAGGGCGTTCCGATCGTAATGACCGCCTTCGGGTCTGTGATCTTTTCGTGACCGATCTTGACACCGCCCTGCTCCATGAGCCGGCGGGCCTCGGATTTGCTCGTCACAAGATGAGCCTCAACTAAAAGGCTCACAATATCGATCGTCTTTTGACCAATCTTGACGACGGGAATCTCATCCGGCATTCCTTTGTTCTTGAAAATCTCATCAAATTCTTCGCGGGCGCTTTTTCCTTCCGCCTCAGAATAAAAAAGAGAAACGATCCTTTCCGCGAGACGTGCCTTGGCATCGCGAGGATGCAGCTCTCCATTTTTCAGACTTGCAAGAATCGGCTCCACCTCTTTCGGAGATAGCGCGGCCACGTAGCGGTAGTAGCGCTCCATCATCGCGTCCGGGATCGACATCACTTTGCCGAACATCTCGCGCGGCGTGTCCTGCAAGGCAATGTGATTGCCAAGACTTTTAGACATTTTCTGCACGCCATCCAGGCCCTCGATCAGAGGCAGTGTCATCACAACCTGAGACTCCTGCCCGTCAGCCTTTTGCAGCTCACGGCCTACCAACAGATTGAACTTCTGATCGGTTCCGCCGATCTCAACATCCGACTCGATCTCCACGGAATCATGCCCCTGCATCAGGGGATAGAGAAGCTCTACAACCGCGATGGGTTCCCCTGCCTTGTAGCGCTTCGAAAAATCATCGCGCTCCAGGATGCGCGCCACGGTGTATTGTGCTGTGAGCTTCAGGAAATCCTCCGACCGCATCGTCCCCAACCATTCGGAATTGTAACGGACTTCGGTCTTTTTCTTATCGAGAATGCGGAACACCTGCTCCTGATAGGTCTTAGCGTTCGCCTGGACCTGCTCTTCGGTGAGCATAGGCCTTGTTTCGGACTTTCCGGAGGGATCGCCGATACGGGCCGTGAAGTCACCTATAATAAAAACCACCGTATGCCCTAAATCCTGGAGTTGGCGGAGTTTGCGAAGCGGAACGGTGTGCCCCAGATGAAGATCAGGCGCTGAGGGATCCGCCCCGTATTTGATGCGAAGAGGGCGTTTATTTTTAAGGGATCCTTCAAGTTTCGCCGTAAGCTCTCGCTCTGAAATAAGCTCGACGAGATTCTCTTTGAAGACCTCTAGCTGTTCTTTGACGGGCGGAAACATTCTCTAAGTCCCCAATTGGAAAAGAGTTAGAAGATGGAAAGCATTCTATCAGCGGAAGGAATATCCGTCAAACGGTACGCATCAGGAATACGACGAACATCAATAGCCGCAGAAAAATCACACTATTCATTCACCCTCCATCCCCTACCTTTCTTTCACAAAAAGATGCCTATGACTATCCATAATCTTTGCGGAGCGTTCAGTCAGCCGCCCCAGGTTTGAATTTGTAATTTCGGATTCAAACCATTGTGATATAATCCCGCTCATGTCTGAGATCCACTCTAGCGCCATCATCGGAAAGCATGTCGAGATCGGGGTCAATAACACGATCGGCCCGAACGTCATCATCGAAGACGGGGTCAAGATCGGCTCCCACAACAAGATCCTGGCCGGCGTTTACCTCGCCCGCGGGACCGAACTTGGGAATTACAACGCAATCCACATGAATGCCGTGATTGGTCATGAACCCCAAGATCTCGCCTATCAGGGCCAAGCGACCTTTACCAAGATCGGTTCGAAGAATGTCATCAGGGAGTTCGTCACCATCCACCGCGGCACCAAGGAAAGCACGGCCACTGCGCTTGGTGATGAGAATTTCATCATGGCCTATTGCCACATCGCGCATAACTGCCTTCTCGGCAACAACATCATCATGGTGAACCAGGCCTCGCTCACCGGCCACTGCATGGTCGAAGACCGGGCATTCCTCTCAGGAATGACAGGATTCCATCAATTCACACGCATTGGTACGCTCGCCATGGTAAGCGCCCTGACCGCCATCAACAAGGACATCCCTCCTTATGTGGTCTGCGGCGGCCGCCCGGGCATCGCCCAAGGGATCAATGTGGTGGGCATGAGACGTGCCGGCATCGGACCTCAAGTGCGCGCTGAGATCAAGGAAGTCTACAAACTACTTTACCGTTCTGGCATGAACGTGAGCCAGGCACTCGAGGCTATTAAGAAATCCTTCAAAAGCCCTGAGGTCGCGCATATGGTCGAGTTCATCGAAGCCTCCAAGCGAGGCATCCTGGATGGTTCCGCAGTAGAAACACTTTCCCACCGCAAGAACCGCAACACCGAAGAGAGTCCTGCAGAAATCGAAGAAGAGCTCGCCTAAAGTACGTTCCGCGGGCCAAGGGCCACAAGGAACGTCTTGTATCGAACCCAATACCGTGATCCGTGCATCGCGACACGATGTAACAACATTAGACTTTTTTGAGGATGAGAATGGAATTCTTGCCGCCGAAACCGAAGGAATTCTTCATCGCAATCCGGATGTTGGCCTTGCGGGCAACATTGGGGACATAGTCCAGGTCGCATTCGGGGTCTTTGGAGTTGTAATTAATCGTCGGAGGGATTAGCTGATGTTCCATGGCAAGGAGCGTCGCAATGAGCTCCACGCTGCCGGCCGCACCGATCAGATGGCCGATCATGGATTTTACGGAACTGATGGGGATCTCATAAGCCCGGGGACCAAAAACTTTTTTGATAACCAAGGTTTCGGTTTTATCGTTCAAAGACGTTGAGGTCCCATGAGCATTAATATAATCGATCTCTTTAGGATCGACCCCTGCGTTTTCCATCGCGAGCTGCATGGCACGAGCCGCTTCGGTCCCTTCCGGATCCGGTGCCGTCATGTGATACGCATCGCAGGTCATGCCATGGCCGAGGATTTCCGCGTAAATATGCGCTCCCCGTTTTTTCGCATGTTCATATTCTTCCAGCACCAACATCCCCGCCCCTTCCCCCAGGACGAATCCATCGCGGTCCATACTGAACGGACGTGAAGCTTTTTCGGGTTGATCGTTCCGGGTTGAAAGTGCGCGCGCCACACAAAAAGATGCCACAATGCCAGGAAAGATCGTCGCTTCGGCACCGCCCATGATCAAGAAATCAAGGTCACCGCTCCGGATCGCGTCAAAAGCATAACCACAAGCATCGGACGCCGAAGAACAGGCTGTCGCGATAGAAAAACTCGGACCCTTCACGCCCAACTCGATGGAAACATTTCCGGCACAAGCGTCCGGAAAAGAAGCGAGCGCCGTAAAAGGGTTGATTCGCATCGGACCTTTTTTCAACATCCCTTCATGTTGTTCCAGAATAAAACCCACGCCCGCTAAAGCTGCGCCGATGATCACGCCGGTCCGCTCGCGGACTCCGGGTTCTTCAAGATCAAGCTTCGCGTCCTCAACGGCCATCTTGGAAGCCACAACCGCAAACTGTGTTGTACGATCCATGCGCTTGAGTTTTTTGGGAAGGATATAGGCAGACGGATCGAAATTCTTGATCTCGCCGGCGAAATGAGTGGTGAACTGGGTGGTATCAAATGCAGTGATATTGGAAACGCCGCTACGACCTTTGGAAATAGAATCCCAAAAGGCCTCTTTGCCGAAGCCGACCGATGAGACGACCCCCAGGCCCGTAATAACGACTCTGCGGTTCCTGGGGGACGTCATCGATCGATTGTAATTTAGGCCGTGACCGGCTCGCTCTTGCAGCTCAACGCGATCTTGCGCCCTTCATGGTCTACGTTCAGGATACTGCAACGGAGCGTGTCTCCCACATTGAAACGCTTCGCGAGATCCTGCGCAGAACAATCCGGGATCTCGGAGACATGAATCAGTCCTTCGAGGCCGTTGTCCAACTCCACAAAAACCCCAAAATTCACGATTCTTGTGACCTTGCCCTGAAGCTCAAGACCCGTAAGGAAATTCTTGGTGAGTTCGGTCCATGGATCATCTGAGAGTTGTTTCATGCCAAGCGAGATCTTCTTCGCATCGGTGTCGACCGCAAGGATCATCACTTCCGCAGTATCCCCTTTTTTGAGGACATCCGAGGGTTTGGCGACCTTGTGGGTCCACGAAATATCGGACACATGCAACAGCCCTTCGATGCCAGGCTCGAGTTCGATGAACGCGCCGTAATCGGTGAGGTTCCGGATGGTCCCGGTCACGCGACTGCCGACTTGGAACTTGTCAGAAGCGGTGGTCCAGGGATTCTCCTGCGCTTGTTTCGCACCCAACGAGATCTTCTTCGCGGCCGTATCAAGGCTCAGAATCACAACATCCAGTTCCATTCCGATCGAAAGGATCTCACTCGGGTGATTGACGCGCTTGGTCCAGGAAAGCTCACTAATGTGGACCAGCCCCTCAATTCCGGGCTCGAGTTCCACGAAAGCGCCGTAAGGCAGAATATTGACGACCTTGCCGTGGACCTGATTACCGATCGCGTAACGCTGATCGACCGTGCCCCAGGGATCCGTCCCCTTCTGCTTGAGACCAAGGGAGATCTTCTGTTTGACTTGATCGATCGAGATGACAACAACTTCGATGTCATCACCGATCTTCACGAGGTCCGAGGGATGCGAAATGCGTCCCCAGCTCATATCCGTGATATGGAGAAGACCATCGAGGTTTCCGATGTCGATGAAGACGCCGAAATCCGTGATGTTCTTCACTTTACCCTTCACGACCTGACCCACCTTGAGGGTGCTCAGTTTTTCCGTGCGGGCTTCGTTGCGGCTTTTTTCAAGAAGGTCCTTGCGTGAAACCACGACGTTCTTGCGTTTATGATTGATCTTTACGACGAGAAACTTGCTCTGCAAACCGATAAACATGTCCTGATTGCGAACCGGCTTGATGTCCACAAGCGACGCCGGCAGAAAGGCTTCCATGCCGATATCGACCATGAAACCGCCGCGCACTTTACGGGAAATGCGTCCGTCCACAATGGCGCCTTCGGTGGCATTGGAGAGAATATCATTCCATGTCTTCTGGCGGTCGGCCTTGCGCTTGGAAAGAATGGCCGTGCCTTCCACATCATTAAAACCTTCGAACAACACTTCGATCTCCGACCCAACTGTCAGAAGTTCGGGTTGAGAGAATTCATCCTTGGATAGGATGCCTTCGGCCTTATAGGCGATATCGACTACAATGTCGCGCTCGTGGACCGCGATCACCGTGCCTTTAACGACCTCACCGATCTTAATATCCTGAAAAGACTTCTCGTACAGTTCTGAAAACGTGGATTGCATAATAGGGAAAACCTCCTTGAGAGTCCCCTTCTCATTGGGACTGCATGAAAATGGGGGTCCGCATCGTTTTTCCCTCTCAGTTCAGCGTTAGCCGGAACTGAAATCGATGCGAACAAGGGGAGTGTAGCACATCTTGCGGATTTGGGAAGAGGATTTTTAGAAAATCTCTGAAAGCGTGAAACGATGACCGATAGGCGGATTGTGTTCACCGTTACCCGAGGACGCTATCCCGTAATATTCCGCCTTTTTTTTTGTGCGGCATCCAGAAACCGAGCCAGTTTTTTGGGATCCTGGCCTTGAAGGAGCTTTTTGAATATCCGGAGTTCTCGCTCGAAACGGCATAGAATATTCAGCATGACCTTGCGGTTTGAAGTAAAGATCGGCTGCCAAATCGAGGATGAGGCGGCCGCGATGCGCGTAGTGTCACGAAAACCGGTCGAAGCAACTTTGAGCGCAGGCATCGATATGGTGTGCATCAGACAAGCCGCGATGGCATGCGGCAGATGGCTGACCTCTCCTACGAGCTTGTCATGCATTTCCGGGCTCATCTCCAAAATCGAGGGCGTGAAGCACTTCCAGAAATTCTTAGCCTGTTTATAAACGCGGGGACAGGTTTTCCGATCACGCGTCAAGAGCACCAAACCTCCTTTATAGAGCGCGGGATTGACTGCCTGGACCCCACGCTTGTGAGAACCCACCATGGGATGGCATCCGACAAACGAGAGATTCTTCCAACAGCGCGAATTCACTTCTTTCAGAACAGAAGTCTTGACGCTTCCGACATCCATGACCAAAGCACCTTTTGCACAAACTTTGTCGATAGCCTTGAGGTAAGGCAAGAAAGTGTCGACGGGCGTGCAAAGCACCACGAGATCCGCGCCATGCGCCCCGAACAACACTTCCCGCGTGGCTTCATGGACCCATTTCTTTTTCTTGGCAAGCGCGAGAGCTTCGCTGCTGCGGCTGATCCCGACGATCCGGGCACTTGGAAATTTTTCCCGACATGCCGCGGCCAATGAGCCACCCATCAAACCCAACCCTACGATCGCTATTTTTTTGAACATAAATTCACCTTCATGATACCTAATTTTACCATTCAAACGATCTCGGGTAACGGGAAACGCTGAACGCAAAAGATTTTAAGTTCCCCGTTCAACGTTTGTCGTTTTCCGGCAATTAAATATCTCTTCCAACCGCATGGGCAATAAGACGGACTTTTTTCATCATTTCGTCAAATTGCTCCGGCAACACCGATTGTTCCCCGTCGCTTTTTGCCTCCTCCGGATTCTGATGGACTTCAACCATCAGACCATCGCATCCTGCCGCGACCCCGGCCATACCCATGGGGGCCACGAAATCACGGAACCCGGTCCCATGCGACGGGTCCACAAGTACCGGTAAATGGGTCTCTTTTTTGAGCACGGGAATAGCATTCAGATCGAGCGTATTGCGGGTGGATGTCTCGAACGTGCGAATGCCACGCTCACCGAGCATGACCTTGAAATTCCCCTTGGAAAGCAGGTATTCGGCAGACATCAAAAGATCTTTGACCGTGGCGCTCAAGCCCCGTTTCAAGAGCACCGCTTTTTTCGTCATGCCGCATTCCTTGAGGAGATCGAAATTCTGCATATTTCTTGCCCCGATCTGAAGCATGTCTGCATATTGCGACACGAGCTCCACTTGGCGCGTATCCATCACCTCGGTCACCACCAAAAGCCCCACTTCATCCGCCGCTTGACGCAAGTATTTTAAACCTTCCTCGCCGAGTCCCTGGAAAGAATAAGGCGACGTGCGCGGCTTGAACGCCCCCCCGCGAAGGAATGTCGCGCCGGATTTCTTGACAGCCTTCGCAACGCCGAGAAGCATGTCATAGTTCTCCACAGCACACGGTCCGGCCATGACAACAATCTTTTTACCGCCGACTTTCACCCCATTGCCCATATCGAATTCGGTGTTTTCAGCCTTATAATCACGACTCGCAAGTTTGTAGGGCTTCAAGATCGCCATGACGGACTCAACGCCCGGGAAAACTTCGAGCGGTTGAACATGGAGCTTTTCTTCATCCCCGATCACGCCGATCACGGTGCGCTCAATACCGCGCGAAACCTGCGGCGTAAGACCGAGCTCCCGCACCTTTTGACAGATATGCTCGAGCTCTTGCGGCGTTGCTGTTTTCTTCAGAACAATAATCATTTTAAGTCAGGCTCCTCATAATTAAGACGCACAGAGCACGGTATAAAAGCTTTTGCTCCGCAGCCTTATTCCTTGTTGGCTGTATTTTTACTCAAATAACTTTTGAGCAATTTGATCAATTGCACGTTCTGACTGCGACGGCCGATCGTGATACGAATCCAGTCCGGCAATTTGTAGGAATTCATCGGCCGGACGATCATGCCCTGTCGCAGCAAGTACTGATAAACCTCCTGGCCGTCGGTTTTCATATGAATAAGGATGAAATTCGCCTGGCTGGGCAGGTATTCCAGTCCTAATTGTTTGAGCTTACGGCAGAAAAATTTCCGCCCGCGAACCACGAGCCATTTGGTGCGCCAAAGAAAGAACGAATCATCCAGTGCCGCCACGACCGCGGCCTGTGCGACTGAGTTCACGTTGAACGGCTGGCGGACCTTGTGAAGATATTGGATCATCTCCTTGGATGCCGCACCATACCCGATACGCAGCCCCGCAAGACCATACGCCTTGGAAAAAGTCCTCAGGATCACCACATTCGTCCGCCCGTCCTTGACATAAGTCAGCATCTTCGGAAAATCTGCAGCGTCCACAAAATCCACATACGCTTCATCGAAACACACGACCACGTGATCGGGAACTTTGGAAAGAAAATCTTCGACTTCCCCCGCGGTCACGAAAGTCCCGGTCGGATTGTTGGGATTCGCGATAAAAATGAGCTTGGTCTTTGGCGTGATCGCTTCGAGAATCCCCTCAAGATCGTAGCGATAAGCCTTCATCGGCACAGCCTTGAACTTCGCACCGCATACCTGAGAAAGAATCGGGTAGACCAGGAACGTCATCTCTGAGGAAATAACCTCATCGCCTTCTGACAAAAAACCGCGCGCCAAAAGCTCGATGATCTCGTTGGAACCGTTCCCGAAAATGAGATGGGCCGGATCGAGATCCAACTCCTTGGATAAACGGGTCACAAGATAATGGCAGCTCCCTTCCGGATAGAGATGCACTTCCCGGATCGCCTTACGCATCGCGCTGATCGCCTTTCCCGAAGGTCCAAGCGGATTCTCGTTGGAGGCAAGCTTGATGACATTGCGAATCCCATACTCCCGTTGAAGCTCCTTGATCGGCTTCCCGGGTTCGTAGGGTTTGATATCCTGGATGTGTTTTTTGAATGGGATCATTTCGTTCTTCACCGTAGTTTCAGTTCTAAAAAATTCGCACAACTTCGGTCCATGTCCCACGAACCTCGGCCTCCGCGGCCCTTGGCCCGTGGTTCACGGCGTCAGTCTTTCGTTTTCCCCACCGTCGGATAGGAACCCAGCACTTTCAGGAACTTGACCTTCTTTTCCATCTCCGAGAGCATCTTCCGAACACAAGGGTCTTGCACATGTCCCTCGAGATCGATGTAAAAATAATAATCCCACGCCTTTTTCTTGGAAGGACGCGATTCGATCTTAGTCATGTTCACGCGGTATTTTTTGATCGGCAAGAGCATCTCATAGAGAGCACCAACCTTGTCGCGGATCGAGACGAGGATGGAGGTCTTGTCGTTCTTGGTCCGGCCTGGGATCTGTTTGGCGATCACGAGAAAGCGGGTCACATTGTTCGAAAAATCCTGGACCCCTTCCGCCAGGATCGGCAGATTGTAAAGCGTCGCCGCGAGCTTCGAACCGATCGCCGCCGCGCCATCTTCGTCTGCCGCGCGCTTGGCCGCCGCGGCCGTGCTCGAGGCCTCCATAAGCTCTGCGTGGTGAAGATGCGACTCAAGCCACATGCGACACTGACCAAAGACCTCGGCTTTAGAATATACCCGCTTGATCTGCTTCATATTCTGAACATTCGACATCAAGTTATGCGCGATCTCAAAATAAATCTCCGAACAGATCTTAAGATCCGAATCAATGAACATATCCAACGTGTGGCTCACAGCGCCTTCAATCGAATTCTCGATCGGGATCACACCGTAATCGGCACGGCCCTGCTCGACCTCTCGGAAAACTTCACCGATGCTCGCGCAAGAACGGTATTCCACACTCGAACCGAATTTCGAAAGCGACGCGAGATGCGTAAAAGTCGCTTCAGGCCCAAGATAGGCGATCGCGAGCGGTTTTTCCAGGGCAAGTGCCGCCGACATAATCTCCCGGTAAATGGATTTTAGGGCATCCTTCGGCAGAACTCCCTTCCCCGCCAGGGCATCAATCTTCCGATAGATTTCACTTTCTCTTTCGGGGGCGTAGATCTCCTTGCCAGCCTCGGTCTTTTTTTTGCCGACTTCGCGCGCGAACTCGGTCCGCTCGTTCAAAAGCCCGATGATCTTCTGGTCCAGTTCGTCAATTTTCTTCCGTAGTTGGCTCAGGTCCATATTAAAGTTTTTCCTCGCTCTCACTGGGTGTCGCCTCTCCCGTCGCCTGCGACGCTTCTGCCGGGGCTTCAGAAGTTGACGTCCTGTCTTCCGACAGGTCCTGCTGTGTTTGGTCCTGTGGCACGCCCTCCTGAGGCACGTCCACGATCTTCTTCGTTCCGATCAACTCTTCCTTCTTCACGGAGCTATCCACCATTTGACGGATCTCATCGATGCTCGGAAGGTCCACAAGCGCTTTGAGACCAAAATGTTCCAGGAATTTTTCCGTCGTTCCGTACATAAACGGTCTCCCGGGGACTTCTTTCTTGCCCGTGATCTTAATGAAATTCTTTTCCATAAGAGTATTCAGCACACCGCTCGTGTCCACCCCCCGCAAAGCCTCGATCTCGGCGCGCGTAAGCGGTTGTTTGTAAGCCAGGATCGCCAGCGTCTCAAGCGCCGACTGCGTCGCCTGACGCGCTTTGCGTTGCAACTCGATCTTCAGGATCCACGGTGCAAATTCTCTCCGGGTCGAGAGTTCATACCCGCCCGCGATCTCCAAGAGTTCGAAACAACGTTCCGTTTTTTGATAATCTTCTTTCAGCTCCGCCACGATCTTCTCGATCTGAGCCACGCTCAGAACCTTCGTGACCTTGCGGATCTCGGCGGGTGTCAGTGGCTTCGAAGACGCAAAAATAAGGGCTTCCACCACAAGCTTGGCCTTCTTCGGATCCTGAAGATCTTCTTCACGCAAAGATTCAATCTGGAATTTTTGGGCCCCCGTCAAACCCTCGAGAGCATTCTTTTCCTCAAGTTGCTCCTGGATCTCCTGATCCAGCTCCTTGCGCAAACTCTTGAGTTTGGCTTGCTTTTCCCGTTCCTGCGCTGCAGTCATTTTCATAAGTTAAAATCGAGAAACGTAAAAGCTTTTACGTTCAGCGTTCTCCGTTCCCCGTACCCTCTCCTGTTAAATTTTATCTCTTCACTGTCGGAAGATTAAGCGATGGACCGATCTTAAATAACAGACTGTTACCTTTTATACTAATTCTCTTCCCGTTTTTCAATGACGATCTCGCCGAACTGCTTATCCTGCCGCACCCAGGCGAAACGTGTCCTTACAAGTTCGAGGATCGCCAGGAACGTCGCAATGAGTTCGTTCCTCGTCCAGCGCTCCGAAAAAAGATCGTTAAACGAGACCTTCTTTTTCTCTTCGAGATAAGCCTGGATCTGGATCATCTTTTCTTCGATCGAGATAACTTCTTCAAAAACCTCATGCTGACTTTTGGGCTCTTTTTTTGCCAGCACGTTCTGGAACGCAACGATGAGATCGAAAAAATTCGCGCTGAACGTATCCACGCCCACGTCCTCGGGATCCAGCTCTCCCAAATAATAATCCGTGATCTGACGCGTGAACACCTTGCCGCGTTCGGTCTGAAGCAGCCCGAGTTCCTTGGCTGCTTCCTTGAAGGCCTGATACTCGAGTAGTTTGCGCACGAGTTCCGCGCGCGGATCCTCGCCGTCGCCTTCTTCCTCATCCTTATCCGTGGGCAGCAGCATCTTAGACTTGATATAGATGAGCGTTGCGGCCATCACGATGAATTCGCCCGCAACCTCGAGGTCCAGCTGTTTCATCACTTTCAGATAATCCAAATACTGCTGCGTGATCTCCGCGACCGGAATGTCGTAGACATTCATCTCATTTTTCCGGATGAGGTCTAGAAGAAGATCAAGCGGCCCGTCATAGACCGCGATCTTGACGTGAAGCGGATCGTGTTCTTTCACGGCTTCCGGGATAAGCGGGAGCCCAGAGAGTTCTGACGGAGGCGTCGCGGGAGAAGCTACGACACCAGACCCATCGCCTGCAGGGTTTCCTTGAGGGTTTGGCTCGCTACTTCCCGCGCCCTCTTGGCTCCCCGGTCGAGGATCTGCCGTATTTCCGTTTTTTTCTTCATCCATGATTCACGTCTTTCCCGTATCGGATCCATAAATCCGTTCAATTTCGCAGCCATTTCCATTTTACAATCCACGCAGCCACGCGCCGCATCCCGGCATTCCCGCGCAACCGTTTCCACCTGATCTTGATTAAAGAGCTTATGATAAAAATAGACGGGACAAACTTCTGGATGTCCCTTGTCCGAACGCAGTTTTCTCGCCGGATCCGTCACCATGGCCTTGACCTTCTTCGTTACTTCCTCCCTGGAATCCGCGAGATAAATACAGTTGCCATAACTTTTGCTCATCTTCCGTCCATCGAGCCCCGGCACTTTTGGCACATGCGTCAAGACAGCCTCCGGCTCCGGAAAAATCTGCTTCTTATAAAGATGAAAAAACCGACGAATGATTTCGCGCGTCAATTCCAGATGTGGCAGCTGATCCTCGCCGACCGGAACCTTCTCAGCCTTATAAAGCGCTATATCCGCGGCCTGAAGCACCGGATATCCCAAAAAGCCGTGAGTGTGAAGGTCTTTGCCCTTCAACTCCGCGAGCTGATCCTTGTAAGTCGGATTCCGCTCCAACCACCCCAGCGGCGTGATCATTGAAAAAAGCAGCGCGAGATTGGCGTGCTCCAGAACTTCACTTTGCACAAACATCGTGCACTGCTCCGGATCAAGACCGCTTGCAAGATAATCGACCACGACTTCCGTCACGTTCTCGGCAATCTTGGTCTTATCTTCGTACTCCGTGGTCAGGGCATGCAAATCCGCAATCATGAAAAAAGCGTCCTGGCCTTGCAATTTTTTGTAGTTTTCCAGAGCCCCGAGAAGGTTCCCAAGATGCAGTTTTCCCGTGGGCCGTGTACCGCTTAGAACGCGTGTTGACATAATGAGGGCAAATCTCCGTAACCTTTGAATTTTGAGGATTTTACAGCAGATCGTTCAGAGGTGTCAATGAAACACATCGCCCTCGGCATCGAATCGGGGTAAAAACATGAGGCATAGAATAAATAACTCTTTTGAAGAAAACTGTTGTATAATGCCTCCCGTCACAATAGAGCTTGGCAATCCCCTAGGTGACACCAGCACTGAAACAAGCCCGTCTTAGTTGAAGTCATACCAGTACTGCGTTATTTGATTTTTAAGGGTACACGGTACGGTACTGCGAACCCTTAAAATGAGTATAGACGCAGTACTCGAAACCTCACGAAAAAATGATCTACCCAGAACCTTCACAAAGAGGCTTATGAAAAAAGAAAAGCTTGCGAACGGCGACCTGCTTTACCATCCGATCCACGGCCTTTGCCGCATAGAGAGGGTCACCCGGCCAAGCCCTTCGGGTCAAGAGGGTCTATCCTATTCATTAGTGCCGAAAATAACCGCTAGAATGAAATCCCGCTTCGTCATTGCGGCCAAAGATCTTGAAATTTCCGGTTTTCACGGTCTTGTTCCGCGCAGCGAAGCAAATAAGATCCTGCGCTATCTAAAAGTTGGAAATGGCAAAAGCCGCTCCGCAGCTGATTCATCCTCGAACCTGCAAGATCAGGCTTGGGGCCTGGCCCGGGCTCTTCAGACCTTCGCGTACGATAAGTTCGAAGCAAAAGACCAGAGAAAACGTCAGGCCCTCGAACGTTCGGCCAAAGGACTTGTGGGAGAACTTTCCTGTGTGTTTAAGCTTACTTTAAAGAAAACGGCAGACAGAGTCCTAAAAAACCTAGGGCATGCGTCGCGAATCAACCCTTCGGTCCTTTCGGCTTTGGCACTTGCCGGAGAAGATTAAGGATCGGACAAAAGAGACATGCAGTGCGTCCCAATCCTCCTCAAATTTTCATTGAAGATTGGAAATGCACGAATCACACATAAAATCTAATGGCGAGTCAGTGCGGACGCTCGGGAACGCCCTGCCACTCTTCTCTTCAACAAAAACCCGGACGCAAAAGGAGCTAAAGTAACATGAGCGAACATTCGGAAGAAAATGAGGACATTGCTGTTCCCCCGCCGGCCGACTCGGACGTTGTATCTTTGATCAAAAAGATGCAGCAGCAGCTGAACTTTTTGGAGAAGAAAATAGATATCTTGATTGGTCAATCACCGGAAAAACCGTTCCGGGACAGGGAAAAGCGATTTTCAAAACCTTTTCGTCCTTCCTTCGGCGGCGGAAGAGACTTCAATCGCAGTCCCCGGAGAGAAGGCTTCTCACATGATCGCCCAAGGGAAGGCGGATTTTCACATGACCGTCCCAGGTCAAGTGGTTTTTCAAAGGACCGGCCTCGCGAAGGCGGATTTTCGCAAGACCGACCTCGCGAAAGTGGGTTCTCACAGGACCGCCCCAGGGAAAGAAGCGCCGGCCCGGAGCGATCCTTTGACAGAAAACCAGGCGCAGGATCCCGCGGCTTTGGTCATGGCGATAAACCTTTTTTCCGTCACCGGAAAGGTCCCCGGTAGTTACAGGTATGGTTTCACAAGCGTAATGGTTTTTTCGGGAATTTTTTCCCACAACTGCACTGACATCAGTGCCAACAGGAGGAGATGAACATGGGGTTTCAAGGAGAAGGCCGTGGTTTCGGAGGCGCACCGCGTGAGATGCATAAGGCGACTTGCGGCGAATGCAAAAAGGAATGTGAAGTTCCTTTCAAGCCCAGAGAAGACCGTCCGGTCTATTGCAAGGATTGTTTCTCGAAGCGCAAGGATGCTAGCGGCCGCTAAGAACGATCAAGAAATATCGAATACGGAGTACGGCAGACAAACGCTGTACTCCGTATTTTTTTACGAAAGAAGATATCCCATCCGTTTAACAGCCTTTGCCATACGCGCAAGGGCAATATTTTCGGTATTCCCTTCCGTGAGATTATTCATACAGATGGCAGCATAACCCCGACGATTGCGGAGCTTGAAGGTGGTAACTTTGCCTGCGGAAAGCTTGCGAAGAACTTTTTTAGCCATATCTCCCCTCCCATGATAGACGACTGCTTGGCTAGATATCGGCATTTTCAAGAAAGGGTGAAGTCTCCCACGACGAGCTAAGGGGTACGTCGAACGTAGCTCGTGCCCGTGGTACGGTTTTTATTAGACGCGCACTACTTCCTTCACTTCGGGGATGTACTCTTTGAGGTAGGCTTCGATGCCCATCTTGAGCGTCATGGTGGCACTCGGACATCCGGAACAAGCACCTTTGAGATGCAGCTTCACAACACCGTTCTCGAAACCGCAGAAAACCGCATCGCCACCGTCCCGAGCGAGAGCTGGACGGATCTGCTCATCCATGATCTCGATGATCCTTTTTTCGATCGCAGAACCCGGATTCGTAGCATCCGCACATTTCTCGCAAGCTTTCGGACTTGTTTTCCCGCAAACGAGAAACTCCCGTATCGTTTCAGTCACGCGCGGGATCAAAACGCTCCAGGACTGTACTTTCTCATCACGCGTCACGGTCACGATATCGGAGCCGATCATCACCTCTTTGACGTGTTCGATCTCAAAAAGCTTGGCGGCCAGCGGAGACTTCCCCGCCTCAGCTTTGGAGGCGAATTGCACCGTCCCATGCGTACAGATGGGAACGTTGACATTGAACTTAAGCGAGTTCGGATTCGGCGTAAATTCGGTAGTGACTTGGATATCTTTCATGAGGCAGATTATAACACGAATCCGAACTTAGACAATTTTTTGATGCTACCCCATGTACGGCGAAGAAATAATTCTGACGATGCAACGCGCTATATGCCGTATTCCCTACGCCGCACACCTTACAAAAAAAAGAGAGGGTGACCGTGCAAAGCTCTCGGAGTATAATCCCACGAATATTCGACTCATCACTAACCTGCATCGCTCAAGGAGGGATTATCGTGGAATGGGGCATGAAAAACAGATTCTCAAGGATCATGAACGCACAATCGGGCCGCTGTGTCATGCTGGCAGTGGATCATGGTTATTTCCAAGGGCCCACCACAGGTCTTGAAAATCTGGGCAAGACCGTGGAACCCCTCCTCCCCTTTGCCGACGCCCTCATGATCACGCGAGGGGCCCTCAGAAACTGGATTCCCGCCGAGATGAATAAGCCCATCGTCCTACGGGTCTCGGGAGGCCAGAGCATTTTAAAAGAACTTTCCAACGAGATCATCACGACTTCGATTGAAGACGCCATCCGGATCAATGCCTCCGCAATCACCTGTTCCGTTTATGTCGGCGGAGAACATGAGAAACAAACCATTCAAAACCTTGCAGAACTTGTGAACCAAGGCGAGGCCTATGGCATTCCGGTATTGGCCGTCACCGCGGTGGGCAAAGAAATGGTGAGGGACGCACGCTACTTGGGATTGGCCTGCAGGATGTGCGTAGAAGTCGGCGCTCATATGGTGAAGACCTACTACTGCCAGGATTTCCAGAAAGTCGTCGAGGCCTGCGGGAACGTTCCTGTCGTGATCGCGGGAGGAAAGAAAATAGAAGAAAAAGCAGCGCTCGAAATGGCTTACAACGCCCTCCAGGATGGCGCGGCAGGCGTCGACATGGGACGGAATGTTTTCCAATCAGATAATCCCGTCGGCATGATGAAGGCGGTCAAAGCCGTTGTTCATGAAAAGGCCTCGGTAAGCGAAGCGCTCAAGATCTACAAATCTTCGGCAAAGTAACCACCTTCATGAAAGTAGCCGTTTATTACAATAACCGCGACGTCCGGATCGAGGAACGCCCCGTCCCCAAGATCGGCGGGGGCGAGATCCTGGTCAAAATCAAGGCAAGCGGAATCTGCGGCACAGACGTCATGGAATGGTACCGAATCAAAAAAGCTCCGCGAATCCTGGGCCATGAAATAACGGGCGATATCATCGAATCAAACTCTCCGAAGTACAAGATCGGCCAGAGAGTCTTTGTCAGCCACCACGTTCCCTGCTATCAATGCAAATACTGCAAAGAAGGTCATCACACAGCCTGCGAAACTCTGCATACCGGCAATTATGATCCGGGCGGCTACAGTGAATTTGTCAGAATCCCGAAGATCAATGTCGATCATGGGGTCTATGTCCTGCCGAAGAATATTTCCTATGAAGAAGGTACCATGATCGAACCCCTGGCCTGTGCACTCAGGGGCCAAGAAACCATTGGCGTCAAAAAGGGACAAACGGTTTTGATCCTGGGCTGCGGGATCTCAGGATTGCTCAATATCCGAGTCGCCAAATTAAATGGGGCCAAGGTCATTGCCACCGACATGGAAGAATGCAGGCGGGAGAAAGCCAAGGAATACGGCGCCGACGAAGTTTTCAACCCGAAGGATCTTCCCTCCTTAAAAGCAGAGAAAGTTATTCTCTGCACAGGGGCTCTCCCGGCGGTGAAACAGGCGTTTCAATCGATCGATCGGAAAGGCACTCTCCTGCTCTTCGCCATCCCGGACACGGATATTCAACTCCCGACCGTGGATTTATGGAGGAATGAGATGACGGTAACTTCTTCTTACGGTGCGGCACCCGAAGATCTTGTAAAAGCGATCAAGCTGATCGAGTCAGGAAAAATCCATGCGAAGGACATGATCACCCACAGACTTCCGCTCGAACAAATCCAAGAAGGTTTCCAACTCGTCACTGACGGCAAACAAACTCTGAAAATCGTTTTACTTCCGTAAACTGGTTTTTCTACGATTTCCTGACGAAACCACCCTAAATGATTGGAATTCAGCGCCCACTCTTCACTGATTTTTCAGCCTCGAGCCAGATCTCAAGGTCTTTGCCTTGAACATGTCCTTTTTGCGCCCAGAGTTCTTTGGCTTTTTTTTGAATACGTTCGTTGAGCTCCGCCTCCGAGAGCTTCGGCGCTGAGGTCTTACTCGCCCCTAATCCTGTTATCTTTGCCATATGCTGTTCCTCCTGTTGTTTGTTGTCTAAGATAGAGCTAAAAAAAGCACGCAAAGGGCGTAACCGAATGCGCAGAATAAGGTCTGATTATCATCTGTTGGCTTTTGAACGTCAAGCTCAAAGGACCTCGCAGAGGAGACCCTTCAGATATTCCCCCTCCGGATGATAGATATTGATTGGATGATCGAACGCATGGGAGGTTTTTTTAAGGATCCTCACATCGCGCTTTGCGTCCGAGGCCGCACCGAAGATGATCTTTTGAAAAAGGTCCGGCGTGATGTAAGACGAGCACGAGAACGTAAAAAGCAGGCCACCTTTCGGGAGCTGTTTGAGGGCCTGCAGGTTGATATCCTTATAACCACGCGCGGCAGGCTGAATTTGATTTTTGCTTTTGCAGAAAGCCGGTGGATCGAGAATGATCATATCGAATTCTTTTTTTGTTGCGCGCAAGTAATCAAAAACATCCTGCTGGGCCCAGACGCTCTGCTCCGCACCCAGCTGATTCCTTTCGAAATTCTTGCGCCCCATGGCCACTGCCGGTTCAGACGATTCCACGGAAACGACTTCGCGGGCGCCACCCTTGGCCGCGTAAACAGAAAACCCTCCGGTGTAGGCAAAACAATTAAGCACGCGCTTACCGGCGCTGAGTCCCCGTACCACTTCGCGACTCTCGCGCTGATCAAGAAAAAATCCTGTCTTCTGACCCCCCTGGATATCCACACCAAAGAGAAGCCCGTGTTCTTCGATCTCAATCGCTTCCGGAGGTTCTTTCCCCGAGAGCACGCCCACGGAACGCTTCAGCCCTTCCCATTTACGAAGATCCGAATCGCTTCGTTCAAAGATAGAGTGGGCTGGGAAATATTTTTGAAGGCATTTCACGATCACCGATTTCCAAGCATTGATACCGGCCGTGTTGAACTCGGCGACCAAAAAATCACCGTAGACATCCACGGTCAGCCCCGAAAGAAAATCCCCTTCGGAGTGAATAAGCCGGTAGGCGTTTGTTCGAGACGGCATATACCGCTTACGGGTTTCAAGGGCCCGAGCTATCTTTTCATCAAAGAAGGCTTCATCAATCGCCACATCCTCGAAGGTCAGCATGCGCACCACGATTTGGGATTCCGGATTGAGATAACCCACTCCGAGGAATTCTTCTTGGTCGGAAAAAACACGGACAAGGTCACCCGCCTCGAATCCTTCATCGATCCGATCGATCGCGCCTGAAAAAATCCAGGGATGACGATTTTTGACGGGCCGTTCTTTACCTGTTTGGAGGATACAGCGGACTGTTTTCATCGGAAAAAATGCACGACCGCAAAGCTCACGAGCCCGGCGAAGAGGCAATAATAGCCGAACATCGAAAAGCGGCCCTTTTGAATGACTCCCATCAGCCATTTGATGACCCCATACCCTGAGATCGCAGCAGCCAAGAACCCGATCAGCACTTCGTTCAGATGGGACGTAAAATAAACGCCTCCTTCTTTGACCTCAAGAAGAACCGCTCCAAGGATCGCCGGAATGGAGATGAGAAAAGAAAACCGCGCGGCATCTTCCCGTTTGATCCCGAAAGCCATGCCTGCAAGGATCGTGCTCCCGGAGCGTGAGATCGCAGGGATAAGAGCAATCCCCTGTGCCAGGCCTATCCCAAGGGAACGCCACCATCCGATCTTCTCGAGTTTTCGCGTGCCCTCAGGAATCTTCACGCTCAAGAGAAGGAAGATCCCCATCACGATCCATTGCCATCCGACCGAGACGAGATCCGAAAAAGAGCTTTCGAAATAGTCTTTGAACAAAACCGCGATCACGCCCGTGGGGATTAATGTCAGACATATCATGAACCAAAGGCTTCCAGACCCGCTCGCAACTTCTTGCGAACATTTGCAGGGGAAAAAGCACCGCTTCATGAAATCCCAGAAACCGACCAGAATCTCAGCGATTTCTTTTCTAAAATAAATCAGGACTGCAACAAGTGTCCCGGCATGAAGCGCCACATCGAAGGCAAGCATCGGCTCTTTCATATGAAAAAGCGTTTGAAAAAGAACCAGGTGCCCGGAACTCGATACCGGAAGGAACTCCGTAAGTCCCTGAACAATTCCTAACACCAGTGCTTGCCATAAGGTCATAGTGGGGCCTGAGAGACGCTCTTTACCGGAGCGCCTGAGTGGTTGCTTTGATATTCTGTTCGATTGTTTTAGCCGGTGTGGTCTGCCTGAGAGAAGGAGAAGGCGCAAGAGGCGCCACTTTAAGCTCTTCTCCCTTGGCTTTGGCCGGTTGGGCATCCGTCGAGGGCGTCTTGGAGCAACTTTTCACCGAAATACCGAAAGGCGTGAAATACCGGCGCGTGCAATCGCAGCCCTTATCATTTATGTAATGACTCGCCACGCAGCCTGAAAAAGCTAAAAACACCGCCGCGAAAATAATATTCTTCGAAAATTTCATAAGAAATCTCCTTTTCGATCCCCGTGCTATCAGATTGTTTATTTCATCACCGCTGCAGGAATCTTTTTCGCCACGGGTGTTGTGGGGGTCACCGGAACAACGGCAACGGGTTCTTGCATAACCTTGGGCGCCACTGCTGCCGCAACCGTTTTGGTAGCACTAACAGTGTTGGATGTTGCAGTTTCCGCCGCATTTTGTTTACACGGACAAGCCGCACAACCCGAAAGTACTAACGTTGAAAGGAGCAGAGCCGAGAACTTGATCGATGCTTTCATGATAAATCTCCTATGTTAGAGAAAACGGTGCATATTTTTTATTTTAAGTTCGTTAACGATCTTGCGGATGGATTCGGTTTCACTTATGGGACAAACCAACACCGCGTCTCCCGTGTCGACCACCACGTGATCCCTGAGCCCCACCGTCGCGATCAAACGGCCCGAGCCTTTTACAACATTACCGGAACTTTCCACCAATAGATTGTTACCGATGGAAAGATTTTTGTTCTCGTCGATAGGAAGAACATCCTTGAGCGTCGACCAACTCCCGACATCGCTCCAACCCATCGCGACAGGAATCGTCAAAATTCCGCCGGCAAGCTTTTCCATCAACCCATAATCGATCGAAATGCTGGGAACTTTTGAGAAAAGTTTTTTAACAACCGCCGCAGAGATCCCTCCAGCCGCGATTTTCACGACCGTTTTAAAAACAGCGGGAAGCTCACGGCGCGTAGTTTCTAGAAGACAATCCGCACGCCAAATGAAGATCCCGGCATTCCAGAGAAATTTCCGTGAACGGAAATAGGCCTGAGCCCGCGCAAGTTGGGGCTTCTCGTGAAAGCATTTAAGAAAAAAAACCGGCGTGCCGCGAACCGTCACGTTCTTTGATGCCATTTCGAGATAGCCATATCCCGTGTGGGGTTGATCGGGTTTGATCCCCAGCGTCACGGGCATCCCTTCTTGATCCGCTTGTTCATAAGCAACACGAAGGACTTTTGCGAAAGTAGTTTCATCTTTAATGAAATGATCGGCTGGGAAAATACCCATGACCGCCGAAGGATCCTTTCGCAAGATCAAGGATGCGGCCCACGCTGCGCAGGGCGCCGTATTGCGTCCGACCGGCTCCCCGATCACTTGCGAACGCGGGATGTGGAGCTGTTTCGCCGTCGAAGCGGCTTTATCCAAAGCGGTAAAAACTAGAATGCGCGACGAGGGTATTACTTTTTTGATGCGGTTGAAGGACTGCTCAAGAAGCGTCTTGCGGCCAAAGAGGTTTAGAAATTGTTTAGCGCGATGCTTACGGCTTTCCGGCCAGAAGCGTGTACCGCTCCCGCCGGCCATGATGACCGCCCAGTTCATCAGCTCATCCCGCGCATCACGGTCTTGAGCTCATTCTCGACGATCGCCCGGATCTCATCAAGACGCTTTTGAGTCTCGGCTTCAAAGCGCATCACGAGCACAGGCTGGGTATTCGAGGCACGCACCAACCCCCACCCGTCCGGAAATTGGACACGGGCGCCATCGATATCAATAACCTCATATTTCTTTTTGAGGTTCGCCACAACCTGAGCAATCACCTTGAATTTAATCTCTTCGGGAAGTTCAAAACGGATTTCAGGCGTATTCACCAATTGCGGCACATCGGCAAGGAGCGTTGAAAACGGCGCATTCGCCTTGTCCGCGATCTCAAGGATCCTGCACGCCGCGTAAACCGCGTCATCAAATCCGAGCCAACGGTCTTTAAAGAACATGTGTCCGCTCATCTCCCCCGCCATCTCAGCGCCGGTTTCTTTCATCTTCGCCTTGATAAGGGAATGTCCGGTCTTCCACATCAGAGGTTTTCCGCCACGTTTGGCAATATCGTCGTAGATTTGCTTGGAACTTTTTACGTCCCCGATGATCACCGCGCCCGGCTTGCGGGTAAGGATCTCGCGCGCATAAAGAAGAAGAAGTTTGTCGCCAAAAAGGATATGCCCTTTTTCATCGACCACGCCGATACGGTCGGCATCTCCGTCAAAAGCAATGCCAATATCCGCTTTTATCTCAACAACTTTCCGTTGAAGATCTTTTAGATTATCAGGTACCGACGGATCGGCTTGATGGTCCGGCATTTTAGGATCGAGATTCTCAAAAAGAACAGTCACATCGTGCCCGAACCGACGAATAAGCGTCGGTGCCGTAAGGCCGCCCATGCCATGCCCCGTATCCAAAACGACCTTCAGTTTTTTTGTGAATTTGAATCCGCTCGCTATAAAATCCTCGTAGGACTTGAGGACTCCCGCGTGGTCCGGCTGCTCGACCTTGCCCTGACCGGTCACAAAATCATTTTTGTCGATGACCAGCTTGAGATTCTGAATTTCCTTCCCGTAGAAGGAGCGGCTGGCATGCTGGAATTTGAAACCGTTTTCATCCGGAGGATTGTGAGAACCCGTCAGCGAGATCCCAGCATCGAGTTTATTGTTCGTCACATAAAAATAGAGAACCGGAGTCGGGGCCAATCCGATATCAATCACCGTAAGTCCGCAGCTCTGAAGCCCGTTTGACAGTCCGCGAAAAAGGAATTCCCAGCTCCATCGGTGATCATGCGCGACGGCAATATTTTTCTTGCCTTCACGGATCAGAACTGAGCCGAACGCCTTCCCGATTGCGAGAGCAACCTCTTCCGTAAGTTCTTTTCCCGCAATGCCTCGAATATCGTATTCTCTAAAAATATGGGATGGGATCATATCCTGTGGATTCCTCTGAGGTAACAAGGTTGTAAAAACAATGCGTTCATCGCAGACGGCCTTCCCTGAACCGTCACGAGGACGTACTTGTTTGACAAAAAACAAATGCGAGCGAGAGGACTTGAACCTCCATGCCTTGCGGCGTCAGCCCCTCAAGCTGATGTGTCTGCCAGTTTCACCACGCTCGCATGAATTATAATTTCAATGACTTGCGATCTTTATGAGGACTTGCCTGTTCGCTTTCGGACAGATTTCAACTTAGCTTCTTTGACGGCCTTGACCTTACGTTCCTTTTCAAGCACCGCTTCGACCTGACCGAGTTCGGTGTCTAGTTTTTTGATCTCTCCGAGCACCTTCTGTATCTCGGGAGCCTCAAGATCAAGCTTCTCTCCCTGTCTCTCTGTCGTTTGATAGACCTGGCTGCCCAGTTGGGAGAACGCCTTGGTCATCTGATGCTCTAGGGTCGCTTTCTGGATCAAAAGCCTCGTGACATGGGCCGCCTCTCCCGTCTTTTCCGCCACAACCTTGGCGTACTTTTTGACAGCCTCAAAAGTTTCATTAATAATCTTTTCCGACTTCGCGTAGAATTCTTTTTTATCCATGGTCCACCTCGTTAGATTGCACGTGTCGCGGCTTTCATCTTCCATTGCTCAATAGGAATCCCGAGCTGCCCTATTTCCGCCCAAACTTTTCACTTCACCCATGACGGTTCAGACGACCACACGCTCAGCTTCCCTTCGATCGTTGATATTGGGACTGGGCGGGTTCTTAAAACAGGCCTTTGCCGATCCGACGGCACTATGTTCTATCATATTTTTTGAAGATATCAAGCGTAGAATACACCTCAAAAATCATAGATGGCAACACAACCTACTACATACCACCTACGACTTGCTTTCTTTTAAGGATTTCTGCTTTTTCAAAAAATGCACGGAATCACCCCATTCGCCATAGCCGATCTCAGCCCCTGCCGCTCGGATACGCTTCTCAAGACAGCTCTTGCACTGGCGAGCGTTTTCATCGAGACAAGGCTTGTTGTCGTAAAGCTGGTAGAACTTGCGATAGTCCGTAGGCGTAATGTTCGGCATGATGATATTAGCACCGGCCTGAACCCCTTTTTCTCTTCCGGAGGGATCCAGCGTTTGGAGCGCGGTCGCGGCCGCAATATTCACGTTTTTCAGGGTGAGTCTTGAAAGAGCGATCATCACGAGCCCAAGTCTGAAATTTTCCCCGGTATCAACTTCTTGCACCAGAGGTGTCTCTCCATGAGGAACATACGGCCCCATGCCAATCATATCAATCTCTTCGTTCTTGAAGAACAGAATATCTTCGACCAGATTTTCGTGCGTCTGGAAAGGAAGACCGATCATAACACCGGTCCCAACCTGATAGCCTATACGGCGGAGCGTTCTGAGACATTCGCGACGCGTTTCGAAGGAATGATCTGGAGGGTGAAGTCTCTTGTAGAGAACAGGATCACTTGTCTCGATCCGGAGAAGATACCGGTGCGCACCCGCCCCAAACCATCGCGCATAAGTTTCCGCGGTTTGCTCCCCCAAGGAAAGCGTGATTCCCAGTTTTCCGGAAGTTGCGTTTTTGATCTTCCGGAGCACACCCTCAATGAAACGGACAAAGACCTCATCCTGGCGCTCGCCGGACTGTAGAACGATGGATCCATAGTCCATTTCTTGAGCTGCCATCGCACATTCCAGGATCTCATGTTCACTCATGGTGAAACGGGGAACATTCGGGTTGCTCTTGCGAATACCACAATAGTAACAATCTTTCGCACAGAGATTGCTGAACTCAATAATGCCACGAAAATAAACTTTGGAGCCCACATGCCGGATGGCGCACGCACGCGCCTCCCGGAAAAGCCCCTCGAGCTTCTGAGGATCTTTTTCGCTAAACCACGCCAGCATCTCTTCCCGTGTCAGATCTTGCATTTTTTATCCATACTCCGTGCGCCTTATTCGTTTACAGAAAGAGATCCCTCTCCCCTTTACGAACACGTTCAAGGAATTGATAAAAAACCGGGAACCCTTGAGGATTCCGGGTACGGATCTCTTCGAGCTCACGCTCGAGAACCCGGAGTCCGGCTTCGCGGGTTGCCGGGGTCGCGAAATCATCCAACCATTCCTGAAAAGTCAGCACGGCGTTCAGTTTGCAGAATTTTCCTTCCTGACCGCTACGAAGCAGATCCATGATGCATTTTCCAGTCCGGCCACATCGATATCCGGCTGTGCAAAACGAAGTAATGTGTCCCATTTCCGCGAAATCCTTGACCAACTCGTCGAGGCTCCGCGTATCGCCAAGCATGAACTGTTGCCGTTCGGATTCCTGGCCCTTTCCCTCTTCGCTGTAACTTCCGATCCCAATCTTTGTGGAAGCATCGGTCTGCGTGATACCGAGACCGATCGCAGCGCGGCGCATCGGGGCCGTCTCGCGTGCTGTGATGATCATGCCGGTGTAAGGAATGGCGAGACGGATCAGCAGAATGATCTTCTTGAAATCTTCGTCGGAAACTTTGTAGGGCGAATGTTCGGCATATTCGGAATTGAGAGCGGGTTCCATGCGCGGGAACGAAACCGTGTGCGGGCCGATCCCCATCTTTGCCTCGAGGTGGAGGGCGTGATAAAGAAGCGCCATCACCTCAAAACGCCAATCATAGAGTCCGAACAGCACGCCGATCCCCACGTCATCGATCCCTGCCTCCATCGCGCGATGCATGGCATAGAGCCGCCACCGGTAATCGGATTTAAGCGTGCCCTTCGGATGAAGCTTCGCGTAAGTCTCGTGGTGATACGTTTCCTGGAACACCTGATAGGTTCCGAGCCCGCCATCCCGAAGACGCGTAAGCTCCTCGATCGACATCGGCGCGGCATTCACATTGATACGGCGGATATTACCGTAGCCGTGTTTGGTCGGCGTCTTCACATCGTAGATCGTTTTCATGCTCTCCAGGATATAATCGATCCCCGTCAGCGGATGCTCGCCGTAGACCGCGATAATACGCTTGTGACCGATCTTCCCGGTCAAACTTTCAGTCTCTTTACGAATCTCATCCATCGAAAGGACACGGCGCTTCGCCTTGAGATTCTCCTGTTTGAATCCACAATAGGCGCAGTTATTCACACAGTAATTGCCCATGTAAAGCGGCGCGAACGTGACGATGCGGTTGTCATAGACCTTTTTCTTGATCGTAAAAGCGGCGACTTCCATTTCCTGCAGCATCTCGGGATCCTGAACGCGGATCAGCACCGCCAGTTCTTCCGGCGTAAGTGTCTGGACGGAAAGCGATTTCGAGAGAAGAGCACGCACGGTTGCGGCATCGGGTTCCAGCGCTGTCTCGATTTTGTTCCAGATCCCGGCATCATCGATAAAATCACGGCCATGATCGAGATAGCGATCGATCTGGTCCTGTTTAATTCGATCTCTGATCCACGGATGAACATCTTGAAACTGAGTATTCATTTTTTATTTCCTCTCTCCTGCTTGAATCTGGCTCCGATAAGCTTCTAGCACCATCGGAAATGGCGCAAGCGTCCTATCAAGCACTCCTTGGACAAACGAGATCGCGACACCGTAATTCGTGATAGGAACACCCCTGGCCTTTGCCTTTCCGATACGAAAAAGCATCTCCCGGCGCGTCAGCATGCACGACCCGCAATGAATAATGAGCTTGTAAGTCTCAAGGTCCTCCGGATAATCGCGACCCGCGGAGCTCCTTATATCCAGTTCCACGCCCGCGTATTGCCTGAGCCAACGCGGAATCTTTACACGGCCAATGTCATCTTCGACGGCGTGATGACTGCAAGATTCCGCGATCAGAACCTTGTCCCCAGACTTCAATCTGTCGATCGCCGTAACACCTTTGACCATTTCGGTCAGATCGCCCTTAAGCCTCGAAAAAAGAATGGAAAATGTCGTACATTTGACCGCCGGCGGTGTATCGGCAACCATCTTGAGCACCACTTGCGAATCACAGACCACAAGGTCCGGCGGGTTCTTCAGCCGCATAAGCAAAGCGGCGTATTCCCGTTCTTTGACCACCAGCACCGCGGCGTCACTATCCAGAACTTCCCGGATCGTCTGGACCTGAGGCAAGATCAAGCGACCTTTGGGCGCTTCAAGATCGATCGGAACGATCAGGACCACAAGTCCGCCCGCCGGCACAAGATCTCCGATCAAGGGAGGCGGCCTCAGGAAATCCTCCGGACAAACTTCGAGCAGATTCCGCTTAAGATCGTTCACGAGATCATCTCGTTTGCTGACATCCACGCTTGAACAAAGCAAAATACGTTCTGAACGCCCGCGAATCTTTTGAAGAAAACCGGCGGTCGGGACACCCAGATCCGTTTTGTTGACTACCACAATCAAGGGAGCTTTTTTCTCCGTAGCTTCGTCACAGATCGCGTCTTCAAACCCGGTCCATTGTTCGGGCTCGGTCACAAGCACCACGACATCCGCGCGATCAAAAATCTTTTTCGTTCTCTGTATTCGTTTTTCTGACAATACGGAACTGTCGTCCATACCCCCGGTATCAAGAAAAACCACCGGTCCGATCGGCAAAAGCTCCATGGTCTTTTCGACGACATCCGTGGTCGTGCCGGGCACAGGTGAAGTAACCGCCACATCCTGGCCGGCCACCATGTTGAGAAAACTCGATTTCCCCACATTGGTGCGACCAAAGATCCCGATCTGCAACCGCAGTGATTTAGGTGTTTTTTCCATGGTCCTTGTGCCCTAACGCTAAAAGATTCTGAGGAGAAAGCGTCTTCGCTACAATTTCCTTACCCAGCCGGTCTTCCAGAAACCCCCGGAGATTCCCCTGCGCCGAAGCCTTGAACGCTTTCAAGAGTTCGCCCGCTTTGTCATAGCCGAGATACGGCACAAACGCTGTCATGATCCCTTCGGATTGATCGACATACTTCCGGCACTTTTCCGGATCGGCTTTGATCCCGCCAACATGTGCCGCCAACATTTGATCCGCATGGGTCAAAATTTCGATCGACTCCAACAGGGCGTGGGCCAAAAGCGGCATGAATTCGCATATCTGAAATGACCCGCGTGAGGCTGCTTCCGTCACGAGAAGATCATTGGCTATCACCTTGAGCCCCGCTTGCATCACGGCCTCCAGAATCACAGGATTGACTTTGCCCGGCATGATGGAAGAACCGCTTTGAAGCCCCGGCAACGCGATCTCGCCCAAGAGATTCATAAGCCGCAGATCATTTGCGATCTTCAGCAAATTGCTTGCGTGAGCTTTTAAGATCCCGGAGACTTCTACGAACGGATCCGCATTCGCCGTGGCATCGATCATATTTTCGCTCCGGCTCAGGCCAAGCCCTGTAATCTCGCGTAACTTTTCGATGAGGAGGAATATATAACGGTGCGGCGCGCCGAGTCCGGTTCCGATGGCGGTACCACCGAGATTCACAACGCGCAAACGCTCCTCGCACTTAAAGGTACGCCAACGATCGCGCGCTGCCGCCTCTGCAAACGCCGCAAATTCTGCGCCCAACGTCAAAGGAACGGCTTCCTGGAGTTCGGTCCTCCCTATTTTAATGATCCCGACGAATTCTTTTTCTTTTTGCTGAAAAGCTCCCTGCAGTTGCGCGGCTGCCTCACTCAATGTTTTAAGTCCCAGGATCGCCGCCATTTTGAGAGCCGTCGGGTAAACATCGTTTGTGGACTGATGCAGGTTCACGTCTTCAATCGGATGAACAAGCTCGTACTGGCTTTTTTTTCCGCCCAGGATTTCGATTGCGCGATGGGCGATCACTTCGTTCACGTTCATGTTCGTCGAAGTTCCTGCACCCCCCTGGAGCGCATCAAGCGGCCAATGGTCGGATAATTTCCCCTCAAGGATTTCATCGCAGGCTGCCGAAATAGCTTTGGCTTTTTCCTCCGCGAGATAACCCAATTCCAGGTTCACAAGACATGCGGCCTTCTTGACTGTGACCAAAGCGCGGATCAATCCCGGGGACACACGAAGCCCACTCAATGGAAAATTCTCAATGGCACGCTGAGTATGAATGCCCCAATAAGCATTTTCAGGCACCTCTTTGCTGCCAAGGGGATCTTGCTCGATACGGTTTGTCATGTCTTTGTTTTTCCTTAAGCTTTCGTGAGCGCAGATTTGACCGACACACCTTCGAGCGTTCCAAGTTTTCCGGTGAGAGCTCCCAATTCATCGGTCGTCGTATCCACAATCAGAGTAATCACGCAGCAATGTTTTTCCTTATACGGGATCCCGACACGCGCCACGACCATGTCTCCGTGCTCCGAAAGCAGATGGTTCACCTCTTCGGCTGCCTTCTTGCGATCCTCAATAATGATCCCGACAAATCCCAAACGTTTGTTCATACGTCTCGTCCTTTCCGGTTCGTTATGCATCCTAAAGCCTGACGGATGCGTCCCGCTGTCGCCAAAAAAAAATCCCAGCTCCTGGGAGGAAGCTGGGACAAGACAACTATTTGATTGTCTTTCCCTTAGCTTCAGGCCAGCTTATGCGGGCCCTCTTCTTCAGGAACTCAAAACCACGCTACTTGATATTACCGCCTATAAATAGGCAACGGCTGATACTTCGTATGCAACAGATGGTGGGCCTTCTCACTTAAGGGCTTCCCGAGAAAATCCTTGTAAAGCTGCTGCACATACGGATTCTCATGCGAGCATCGGACCGTTTGGGCCTCGTCATCCGAATAAAGTCCCTTCGCACGCGCCAAACGCAGTTCATCCGTCACGCCATACGGCTGTCCACCACCGCCTACGCAGCCGCCAGGGCAAGCCATGACCTCGACAAAGTGATACGGGAGAGGTTTGCCCTCCTTCTGGGCCTTGCGTATTTGAGTAAGAACATATTCCACATTCGCAAGACCATGCGCAACCGCGATCTTTACTTCCGTGCCTTCAATGTTGACCGAAGTCTCTTTGACGCCTTTTAAGCCCCGGACGTTTTCAAATTCAACTTTGGGAAGCTTTTTGCCTGTCGCAAAGGAATAGGCCGTGCGCAGCGCCGCTTCCATCACACCGCCGGTCGCCCCGAAGATCGTTCCGGCACCGCTATAATCCCCCAAAATATGATCACATTCCGTGTCTGGAAGGTTTGAAAAATTGATACATGACTGTTTGATCATTCGCGCAAGTTCCCGAGTCGTGAGCACCACGTCTACGTCTTGGAATCCAGAAACTGACATCTCGTGGCTACGCGAAATCTCAAACTTCTTGGCCGTGCAAGGCATGATCGAGATCACTTTAATTTTCGCGGGATCCAACTTGTTCTTTTCCGCGTAATAGGTTTTGATCAGCACACCCATCATCTCATGCGGCGATTTCGAGGAAGAGAAATACGGGATCATATCCGAATGAAATTTTTCCATAAAATCCACCCACGAAGGACAGCAGGTCGTGATGAGCGGAAGGGGTCCTTTCTTATGGACGAACCGCTCGATAAATTCGCTCGCTTCTTCCATGATGGTCACATCTGCGGCAAAATTCGTATCGAAGACCGCCTTAAAACCCATACGCCGAAGAGCGGTGTACATTTTCTTCGTTACATTGGCTCCGAGCGGAAAACCGAAAGCCTCTCCAAGCGCCACACGCACCGCAGGGGCGATCTGGACCACGCAATATTGTTCTGGATCACGAAGCGCTTTCCACGCAAGCTTCGTATCGTCTTTCTCAAAGATCGCTCCGGTCGGACAATGAGCGGCACACTGCCCGCACCGAACGCAAGGGGATTCGGCCAAGCTAATATCCCCTGCCGCTGCAATACGGGTATTAAATCCTCGCTGAAGAAAAGTAAGCGCCCACACGTCCTGTACATTCTGGCAAACATCGACGCAGCGGCCGCAGTTGATACACTTCCGGGGTTCCAGCACGATGTTCCCGGTCGAATCGTCTATGGGAATATCCCGGACGATCTTTTCATAGAATTCTTCCCGAATCCCAAAATCCGCCACCAGAGACTGCAGTTCGCAATTGTTATTCCTTCCGCAGGTCAGACATTCGTTCGGATGATTGGAAAGAATAAGCTCCAGAACCGTCCTGCGAATCGATACGATTTCCGGATCGTGAGTCACAATGTCCATCCCCTCTTCCAAAGGAGTGCAACAGGCCCGCAACATCTTTTTAGTACCCTTGACCCTTACGATGCAAATACCGCAAGCCGCAGAAGCGTGCAGGTAGGAATCAGGGTGCTTGCAAAGCGTCGGAATCCTAGTCTGGACCTTTTTTGCCGCATCTAAAATGGTGGTATTCGCGGGCACTTCGACTTTCAGCCCGTTAATAATAGCATTAACCATAACTTCTCCTTCTCTCACTATGAATTCTGTCTTATCTTAGCCCCGGCTGATCGCGCGGGGTTTACAAACCTCAAAGCATTGACCACAGCGAATACATTTTGTCTGATCGATCAAATAACCGCTTTCGCGATTTCCGGAAATGGCGCCCACAGGGCAGGCCTTAAAACACATGCCGCATTTCACGCATTTTTCGCTCATAATCATAAACCGAACCAACTTGGCGCATTTACAGGCCGGGCATTTCTTTTTGTCCACATGAGCATCATATTCGGCACGATAATAATGCAAGGTCGAAAGCACGGGATTCGGGGCCGTTTGTCCAAGACCGCAAAGAGAAGCTTTTTGCATGGCAAAGGAGATTTGCTCGAGCTGGTCCAGATCCTTTTGCGTCCCCTCTCCGTCGGTAACCTTCACAAGAAGTTTCAACATCTGCGTTCCCCCGATACGGCATGGAGCGCACTTTCCGCAAGATTCATCCACACAAAATCCAAGATAGAATTTAGCGATATCCACCATGCAATCGTCCTCGTCCATAACGATCATGCCGCCGGAGCCCATAATGGAACCCATTTTTTGCAAACTTTCGTAATCCACTTTAGTCTGGAAAAATTCTTTCGGGATCACGCCCCCAGAAGGACCTCCGGTTTGAATCGCCTTGACATTCTTCCCGGCCATCGCCCCGCCACAAATTCCATAAACAACATCTTCGACCGCAGTCCCCATCGGAACTTCCACAAGACCGGAATTCTTCACCTTCCCGGTGACGGCAAACACCTTGGTCCCCTTCGAGGTCTCGGTCCCAATACCCGCGAACCAGGCCCCGCCTTTCATCACAATGACCGGAATATTCGCTAGAGTCTCAACGTTATTGATACAGGTCGGCCTTCCCCAAAGTCCTTTAATAGACGGAAAGGGAGGCCGCGGACTCGGATAACCCCGTTTGCCTTCGATAGAAGCAATGAGCGCTGTTTCCTCGCCGCACACGAAAGCCCCGGCACCCAAACGGATCTCGAGATCAAAATTAAAGGAAGAACCCAAGATACCATTGCCAAGAATCCCGCGCTCATGGCACTGACGCATGGCTTTTTCGATCCTCTCGATGGCAAGAGGATACTCCGCCCGAATATAGAAATATCCCTTGGAAGCACCAATCGCGTACGCTCCGATGGTCATGCCCTCAATCACGGAATGGGGATCGCCCTCCAGCACGCTGCGGTCCATGTACGCACCTGGGTCCCCTTCGTCACCGTTACAGATAATATATTTCTGGTCGCCCTGGGCCTTGCGCGTAATGTCCCATTTCAATCCCGTCGGGAACCCCGCACCGCCACGCCCCCTGAGTCCCGAATTTTTAATTTCCTGAGCCACCTTTTCAGGCGTGTATTCAGTGAGGACCTTCGCGAGGGCCTGATATCCGTCCCGCGCGATATAGTCCTCAATGCTTTCTGGATCGATCACGCCGCAATTACGAAGCACGATCCGAAGCTGCTTGGAGGGCTGCGCGCTCGCCTTCCCCTCGACAGGCCTACCTCCCACAACGCTGTCCTGAACGATCGCCGGGATATCATTCTCCTGAACGTTCGTATAAAGAAAATTTTCAGGCAACACCCGAACAGTCATCCCTTGGCCGTAAATGCCAATATCCGCAACACGCACGAGCTGAACCTCGTTCTCCAGCCCTTTTTCTCTCAAAGTCCCGAGAAACACCCCATAGAAATCGCGTGTCCGGTCCTTCCCCGTGATCGCCGTATCTTTAATGAAAACTGTCTTTCCCATAGCTTCCCCAAATCCTCAATTAAGTTTCAAATCGTAGATCTTGTCGTTCACAAGCATCTTGCCGCACACATGCTTTTCCATGATCTTGGTCGCGACCTCTTTATCGACCTTGCCGTAAAACACCGTCGGCATATTCTTAACATGAACCTCCACGAGCGGTTCCGCGGAGCACATCCCTACACACCCGCATTTTTTAATCTCCACGTCAGCGCTGTGCTTGCGGCTTTCTTCGACCAACGTGTCATAAACTTCCTTGGCCCCAGCCGCGATCCCGCAGGTGCTAAAACCCACCTTGATCCAGTTACGATCCGCTTCAGCATATTTCTGTTTTGTGGCGTCTAAGTCTTTCTTTGTCATTTTAATCATAGGTGCCTGCCTCTCCGTTACGCGATCGCCTGAGCTTCAGCTTCTTCGGAATAATGCGCGATGATGTCACCGATATCTTTTTTCTTCACACCACCATAAACCTTCTCCCCGATTTTCAACACAGGCGCCAACCCACAGCACCCCAGACAGCGCACCATTTCCAAATGGAATTGACCATCTTTGGTCGTCTCCCCGGGTTTTACGCAAAGAAGATGTTCCAGCTCCCCCAAAAGCTCAGCCCCGCCCTTGAGATAGCAGGCAGTTCCCATACAAACAGAGATCGTGTGCTTGCCTGGAGGGGTCAAACGGAAGAAATGATAGAACGTGATGACTTCGTAAATGCGGGCAAGCGGCACATCCAGGATTTCGGAAAGCACGAGCGAAACCTCGCGCGGCACGTAGCCATACCGGTTCTGGATCTGGTGGAGCACCATGATCAGATTCCCTTCTTTGTCTTTCCAGGAATCCGCGATTTCTCGGACCTCTCGCTCTAAAATCTCTTTATCCATTCAAAAGCTCCTTGTCCTGGCCTCTTATTTTCTTTTCATCAAAGGATGCTAGGGTTAGTCCAATTCACCCTTTAGAAAAAAATTCAAAAAACTGGACTTATTCAGCCGTATCTTTTTTCTATTTTTTCATCTGTTCGATGGCTTTATCTACCAACGACACATAAGTCATAGCGCTGGAACCACCCACAAGCACCGCCACCATGCAAGCCTCAAGCATTTCTTCTTTCGTCCAACCCGCATCCAGGCAATGACGTACCGCCCGGGGGATACAGACCGGACATTTCTGAGTCGTACTAGCCACCAAAAGAAGCAACCACTTGGTCTTTTCCGGAACCTTCCCGGAAGCAAGTATCACTTCCTTTTCTTTTATGAAAGCCTCATATTCCTTGGGCACAGCCTTACGGATATCCACCATGGCTTCATTAAACTGGCTCAGGATCTTTTGCGCGTCATATTCCATAGCATCCTCCCGCATTTTCGTTGAGGCTTCTACTTCGGCGAATCGCAAAAAAGCGACAAAAACTCAATCGTAAAATCGATATTACGAACCTGCACCTTCGCAGGAACGCTGATCGAACAAGGCGCGAAATTAACGATCCGGTGAAGCCCCGATAATACCATATAATCCGCTACTTCCTGGCCCTGTTCTTTCGGTACCGCGATGATCCCGATATCGGCATGGCACCGTTTAATGATCACCGGCGCCCGTTCCACGGGATAAATCCCCACACCGTTGATCTTCTTGCCGATTTTGTGACGCGAGACATCAAACGCAGCGACAAATTTGATCTTGTCGCGATTGAACCCAGGATACTGCAAAATCGCCGAACCAAGATTTCCAACTCCAAAAAGAACTAAATGCACCGTATTATTCTGGAGCAGATAATTCTCGAGCGTCTTCTTCAAATCTACGGTTTTATAACCGATGCGGGGCTTCCCGACTTTCTTAAAATTCGAGATGTCCTTGCGGATCTTGACGTCCGAAAGCCCTGTGATCTCCGAAAGCTGCTTCGAAGAAACCAGAAAACGCTTCTCCTTGACCAAGCCTTCAAGCGTCCGTATGTACAGCAGAACCCTTGTAATGATCTTTCGGGGAAGTTTTTTCATAGCGCATTCGTGAAAAACCGAACGATTGAAATTTTATCAAAAAACCCAAAACCTTGCAACATAAAAATTAAAAAATCGCTAGGTCTTGGGGCGGGCGTGGTAGTGGGTGTGAAGCAGATGGTGGGACTTCTCGCCGAGAGGCTGCTTCAAATATTCATCATAAAGTTTTTTAATCTGGGGATTGGCATGGGACTTCCGGAGCTTTTTCCCGGCATCTTCTTTATAAATCGCATTGATGCGCGCAAGACGAACCGCATCGTCCGTGTAGCGAGGCTGACCTCCCCCGCCGATGCAGCCGCCGGGGCAGGTCATAATCTCAATAAAATGGTACTGCGCCTTACCTTCCTTGATCTGATCCAGCAACTGCGCGGCATTCGCAAGCCCGTGAGCCACAGCCACCTTGACCTCGACATTTTCAAGAAAGGACCATTCCGGAACAGTCCCCGTAATCACAAGCGATGCCGCCTTGATGCCCGCCAGACCTTCCACAGGGCCCAATCGAAGGTCCGCCCCAGGAAATTCACGGCCCGTCACGATCTCATAGACCGTCCTCAAGGCCGCTTCCATCACGCCGCCCGTATTGGCAAAAATATCCGCCGCTCCAGTTGAGATCCCAAGCGGAGAATCCATCGTCCCGTCCTCAAGACTTCTGAAATCAATACCCGCCGATTCAATCATGAATCCGAGTTCGCGGGTAGTCAGAACGTAATCAACATCCTGAAACCCGCTTGCATTCATCTCAGGCCGTGAAGCTTCAAATTTCTTGGCCGTGCAGGGCATGATTGAAACCACGACCATGTCCTCGGGCTTGACGCCTTTTTGAGTCGCGTAATAAGTTTTTGCCAGAGCCCCGAACATCTGCTGCGGCGATTTGCACGTGGAGAGATTCGGTAAAAATTCCGGATAATAATATTCGGCGAACTTGATCCAGCCCGGGGAACAACTTGTAAACATCGGAAGGGATACAGGCTGCTTTTCGACCAAAGCCTTTTTAAGTCGCATCAAAAGTTCTGTACCTTCTTCAATAATGGTCAGGTCTGCCGCAAAATTAGTGTCGAAAACCGAATGAAAGCCGATCCGTCGCAAGGCCGTCACCATTTTTCCGGTCACCAGAGTCCCGGGAGGATAGCCGAAACACTCTCCCAAAGCAGCGCGGATCGCGGGAGCCGTCTGCACCACGACGTGCTTGGTCTTGTCTTCCAGCGCTTCCCAGACCCTATCGATATCATTTTTTTCCTGGATCGCACCCACTGGACAGATGGCCGCACACTGACCGCACTGAACGCAGGCCACGCTGTCCAGATCCATAGCGAAAGCCGGACCGATCATGGTTTTGTAGCCACGATTTTGCGGAAAAAGCGAACCCACACCCTGCACTTCCCGGCAGACCGTCACACAGCGACGGCATTTGATGCATTTCCCGGAATCACGCACAAGGGCCGGGGTACTGCTATCGATCTGGATCGCCGGCTTTTCACCTTTATAGTGGATGTCTTCGATCCCCAAATGCGACGCGATCTCTTTTAGTTCGCAGTCTTCGCTGCGGCCGCAGTATTGGCAGTTTCCTTCATGTTCACTCAAGATCAATTCGACGACCATGCGCCGTGCTTCACGCACTCTTTTATTATTGGTATGGACGCGCATGCCCTCGACCGCCGGCGTAGAACAGGAGGCCACAAGAGTCTTCGCGCCTTCTACTTCCACGAGACAGACACGACAAGCCCCGATCGGCAACTTGCCCTCAAGATAACAAAGCGTCGGGATCTCGACACCTAAGACCTTGGCGGCATCATAAAGGGTCGCGTCCGGCTTGACCTCCACCTCCTGGTTATTCACAAAGAGTTTCGGCATTATTTGTTCCCTCTCCGGGTCACCGTCTTGCCGTAATCGCAGCGAAGACAGCGCTTGGCTTGACGCTGCATCACAGTCTCATTCCAGGAAAGCTCTACCTCATCAAAATTATGTTTCCGTTTCTCGACCGGAATCGAACACACCGGTTCACGCTGATACGGAACAGGATCCACATCCGGATCGAAATCCGTGTCCACGGCCTTCTCTTCACGCCAGAACGCATGGTCCCCACCTGTCAAAAGTTGGTCGATCCCCACGGCGGCTCTCTCCCCAGCGCCGATCGCCGCAACGACAGACCAGGGCCCCGATGCAGCATCCCCACCGGCAAAAATTCCGCGAACCGAGGTCTGGCCCGTCACGGAATCTGCATAAATGAATTTATTCTGTGTCATCTTGATCTCAGCATCCTTGAGCTCAAAAAGATTTCCGGCCTGAAGTGTCTGTCCGATCGCACCGATCACCTGATCCGCTTCCATTGTGAATTGATCCGCCCCGTCTGCAGTTGGAGATCGACGGCCGCTGCGATCATAGTCCCCAAGCTTCATGGTCATACATTTCACCGCGGTAACCTTACCCGCCGGATTCTTTAATATCTCTACGGGATGCGTGAGCGGCATTAGATTGATACCTTCATAGATCGCTTCGCGCACCTCCTCGGCATAAGCCGGCATTTCTTCCTTACTGCGACGATAAAGCACCGTTACGGATTCTGCACCCAAACGAAGCGCTGTGCGCGCCGCGTCGATCGCCGCATTGCCGCCACCGACCACGATCACTTTTTTCCCGACGGGGACAGACCCTCGGATGTTATATTCCCTCAAAAATGGAAGGGCCATAACGACCCCGTCGGCATCCTCGCCCATGATTCCAAGTCCAAAAGACTCGGGTGCTCCGATGCCGATAAAAATCGCGTCATACTTTTTGTCACGCAGTGCTTGGAGCGTAAAATCCTTTCCAAGACGTTTGTTTGTTTCAATCGTCACGCCTAATTGCTCGATCATCCGTATTTCACGCGCCAACGTTTCCCGGGGCAACCGATAAGCCGGGATCGTTTGGACCAGCATCCCGCCTGGACGAGGCTCGGCCTCAAAGACCGTGGGACGATAGCCGAGCCTTGCCAAAAAATAAGCGCAGGAAAGTCCCGACGGTCCGCCGCCAATGATCGCAATCTTCCGGTTAGCGTTCTGCTCGTTATGCCGTATCTCGGGAAGCTGCATAACAACTTCCTGGTCCACCATGAAACGTTTGATCCCGCGGATCGATACGGAATTATCGAGGCTTGCCCGCCGGCATTTATCTTCACACGTATGAAAACAAACGCGCGCGCAAACCGCGGCAAAAGGATTCCGTTCCCGGTGGAGCTTGAGAGCTTCGGTATAACGTTTCTCGCCGACAAGCGACACAAACCCCGGAACATCAACACCAGCCGGGCACGCGCTCTGGCAGGGCGCACGGACCAACGAAGGGCAAACACCGGCTTCGCAGTGATGTTCGCGAATATGCTGATCGTACTCCTTCCGGAAATGACGGATCGTGGAAAGCACCGGATTCGGAGCCGTTTGCCCAAGGCCGCAAAGCGAAGTTTCTTTGATCTGGCTACCCAACTTGATTAATTTTTCAATATCCCCTTCCTCACCTTCGCCTCTGCAAATACGCTCCAGGATCTCGAGCATGCGCTTGGTCCCAACCCGGCAGGGAACACATTTTCCGCACGATTCTTCCTGAATAAATTCCAGGAAAAACCGCGCCATATCCACCATGCAAGAGTCCTCATCCATAACGATAAGACCACCCGATCCCATGATCGCTCCAAGCGTGGCAATGGCTTCATAATCCACGGGCACATTCAAATGTTCCTTGGGAATACAACCGCCGGAAGGACCGCCAATCTGTGCGGCCTTAAAACGCTTCCCATTCGGGATACCGCCACCAATATCATAGATGATATCTCCCAGCGGTGTTCCCATGTTGACTTCCACGAGCCCGACGTTGCTGACCTTTCCAGTCAGCGCAAAAATCTTGGTCCCAGGCGATTTTTCTGTCCCCACGCTGCGGTACCACACCGCCCCATTGCGAATAATGAGCGGCACATTCCCGAACGTTTCAACATTGTTTAGCACCGACGGCTTGCCAAACAGGCCTTTGTTCGCTGGAAATGGCGGCCGTGGCGATGGCTCGCCACGCTTGCCTTCGATCGAACGCATGAGTGCCGTTTCTTCTCCGCACACAAACGCCCCGCTGCCTTTCGAGATAGTCAGATCAAATGAAAATCCGGACCCAAGGATATCGCCACCCAGAAGCCCTCGTCGTCGACACTCCTCAATTCCATTATGAAGACGCTCCAGAGCCAACGGATATTCTGCCCTGCAGTAAATGTAGCCATGAGCCGCCCCAATGGCACGCGCAGCAATGATCATTCCCTCAAGCACCACATGCGGGTCGGACTCGATCAAACTCCGGTCCATAAAAGCGCCAGGATCGCCTTCGTCCGCATTACAAAGCACGTATTTCACATCTCCCGCGGCCTTGCGACAAAATTCCCACTTCAGACCCGTCAAAAATCCTGCACCGCCACGGCCGCGCAACCCCGAGGCTTTGACTTCCGCAATGATCTGTTCGGGCGTCATTTCGCCTAGAGCCTTGGCTAGGGCGAAGTAACCGCCGCGTCCAATATACTCTTCGATGCTCTCGGCCGAGATACGGCCTTTATTGTGGAGCACTCGCAGGTTCTGCCGCGAAAAAAATTCGATTTGCTGATACTGAGGGATGATCTCTCCGGTAACCGGATTGCGGAACATCAATCGCTCCACCGGCCGACCGCCCGCAAGATGTTCGGACACGATCTCCACAGCGTCTTCGGCCGCGACTTTATTATAAAAAATACCGCCTGGATAAACCACCACGATGGGCCCACCGGCGCAAAAGCCGTTGCAACCCGTCTCGACCAACGTGATCTTTTCCGTCAAATTCCGTTTTGCCAGCTCCCGGGAAAATGCTTCCTTGACCTCACGGACACCGGACGAGATGCATCCCGTGCCAAAACACAGCATGACGTGGTAACGTCCATCCCCCGGAGCAATAGTGGTATCGTCACGAACCGCCAAAAGACCCGCCACGCCCTGTTTGATGCGCTCTAGATCTCTTAAGGAAAGAATCTTGTCATCAGGCATGGCGCACGCCCTCTTTCACGTTCTCGCCTTTAGAATAAAACCCATCAATAATTTCCGCGATCTTGCCCGGACGAACTCTCTTGAAGACAACATCGTCGATAGACATTGTCGGTGCCAGCCCGCACGCGCCAAAACAGCGCGCCACTTCCAAAGTGAACATACGATCATCTGTCGTCTGGTTCACATTGATTGCCAGCCGCTTTCTCAAAGCGTCCAGTACCTGCCCACCCCCCCGAACGTAGCAGGCTGTTCCAAGACAAACGCGCACGACATGTTTGCCGCGGGGAACAGTTGAAAAAAATGAATAAAAAGTAACCACGCCGGTCACTTCACTGTAGGGAATCTTGAGCTGGAGGCTGATGTGTTTGAGAACGCTCTTGGGGAGATAACCAAAAAGATTTTGAGCGGTTTGGAGGATCGGAATCAGCGCGCCTTCGGTCTTGGCGAACCCGTCAATGACTACATCGAGACTGCGGAGCATTTCTTCTTCGGAAGGCTGGCAGGAGCAGCAAGTCCCTTGTGCCGCTCCCAGGCTTTTGGTTTTCTGCGACGAAGCGTCCATCCGGCCTCTCTAAATTGTGAAATTTAGAACAATTGAGAAGATATCCTATTACTTTTCATCCAAATGTCAAATACCTCTCGAAAATCTGCACGAATACAGCTGGCAGGTTTTACTGCGTTTTTTTCTGTAGAGCTCCGTGGATCGCTTGGGCGGCTTTTTTTCCAGCCCCCATGGCGAGGATCACAGTCGCGGCTCCGGTTACGATATCGCCGCCGGCATAAACACCGTCCTTGGAAGTTTTCATGGTTGCTTCGTCGACGATAATACCGCCCCATTTCTGCACTTCGAGCCCCGGCGTGGTCTGTCGGATTAAAGGGTTGGGAGTTCCGCCAATCGCAATGATGACCGTCTCGACCGGAAAATCAAAATTGCTTCCTTTCTTCACAACAGGACGCCGGCGACCGGACTCATCGGGTTCTCCCAGCTCCATTTCCACGCACTCCATTCCTGTGACCCAACCCTCTTTCCCTAGGATCTTCACGGGATTTCGAAGAAGCCGAAAAATGATCCCCTCCTCTTTCGCATGATGAACCTCCTCCGCGCGAGCCGGAAGTTCGGTTTCACTCCGGCGGTAAACAATATAAACTTCTTCCGCCCCAAGACGCTTGGCGGTTCGAGCCGCGTCCATGGCTACATTCCCGCCGCCGACCACCGCAACTCGTTTTCCGATCTTAACCGGTGTCGGAACATTCGGGAAATCATAGGCTTTCATCAGATTGGCGCGTGTCAGAAATTCATTGGCGGAATAAACACCGTTTAGATTCTCCCCTTCGATTTTCATGAACGAAGGGAGACCGGCACCGCATCCGATAAAAACAGCTCGAAAACCTTCCGTGAAAAGTTCATCCACCTTGATCGATTTTCCGATGATCACATTTTTCTCGATCCTGACACCCAGATTAAGAGCATTCGCGATCTCTTTGGCAACAAGCCTTTTCGGCAACCGAAATTCCGGGATCCCGTACATCAAGACACCGCCTAAAGCGTGAAGCGCCTCAAAGATTGTCACATCGTACCCCATGCGTGCGAGCTCTCCGGCACAAGTAAGTCCGGCCGGCCCTCCTCCAGCGATCGCGACTTTGATGCCGTTCTTTTTGATCTCGGGAATCTCCTGCGTCATATGCTCCATCGCGTGATCCGCCACAAAACGTTCCAGACGGCCGATCGCCACGGGCTCTCCTTTTTTACCACGAACACAGAGGATCTCGCATTGGGTTTCCTGCGGGCATACACGGCCGCAAACCGCGGGAAGACAATTCTCGCTCACGAGGATGCGGAAAGCCTCATCAAAATCCCCTTCAGCCACTTTTTTAATAAATTCAGGAATCTTAACATTGACCGGACAACCCGCCACACAAGGACGGGGCTTGCACTGCAGACACCGGAGAGCTTCTTCTTTGGCCTGCTCCGGCGTATAACCCAAAGCGACCTCCCTAAAATTCTTGATCCGCTCCTGAGGTGCCTGCTCTGGGATGGGAACTTTCTTGAGGCTCATGTTAGGCGCCATCTTAAGCTGCCTTCAAGCCGATCTTGCAGGAATGGGCTTCTTCCGTTTTATACATGCTCTGTCGCCGCATCAATTCATCATAATCCACCTGATGACCGTCAAAATCCGGCCCGTCGACACAGGCGAATTTTGTTTGCCCCCCAACCGTCACGCGGCACCCCCCGCACATGCCAGTCCCGTCCACCATGATGGGATTTAAAGAGACATTGGTCTTCAGACCCCACGGCTTGGTCAGAAGGCTCACGAATTTCATCATGATCACAGGCCCGATCGCAATGACCTCATCATATTTTTCACCCGCTTCAACAAGCGCCTTGAGCTTCTCGGTGACAAGGCCCTTGACCCCATAACTTCCGTCATCGGTCGTCACATAAACATTCTTGCAGAACTTAGAGAACTTTTCTTCGAGGATAATAAAATCTTTGCTGCGCGCTCCGAGGATAACGTCCACCGAAGTCCCCATCTCACTTAGCCGCTTGAGTTGGGGGTAAAGCGGCGCCGCTCCGACTCCACCGCCGATCCCGATCACGCGCTTGAGGGGATGAAGTTCCGTGGGCTGACCCAGAGGGCCCACAAAATCCTCGATCCCTTCCCCCACTTTTTTCTCACTAAGTTTCCGGGTCGTGTAGCCAGCCACCTGATAGATGATAGAAACCGAGCCCCTCTGACGGTCATATTCCGCAATAGTAAGGGGAACGCGCTCCCCTTCCGCATCCACACGAAGGATGATGAACTGGCCCGGCTCGCAATGCCTCGCGACATAGGGCGCAAGGATCACCATTTCTTCCACATTGTTGTTCAGATTTTTCTTTTCAAGAATGGGGTACATAAAATGTCCTCTCCTGAGGATGAAGTATATGTGAATCGGCCCGTATTAAAGAACTTTTAAAAAATGGATTTCATTTTAAAACTTTCTCATCCGCCGCACACCAAGCGGGATCAACGATGCAGAGAAAAGCAAGATCAACTTTACCAATATTTTCAATCCATTGAGCTGAGTGCGGAGGAATATCGATCACAGCCCCGAGACCCACTTCTGCGGTCTCATGATCCACATGCATGCGCCCTTGCCCTTCGAGGATGTAATAAACTTCCGACGTCTTCAAAGAATGAGGTTTTGTCTTGATGCCAGGCCTCACAATGGCGTGAGCCAAACTATAGCGGTAAGCACGCTTATCGGTCTTGGCGTTCAGAAGTTCGCGGAGATGGCAGGCATCCCCCGCAACGAATTCCGGACAATCTTTGAGTTGACGGATAAACATAGAACGTTATTCTCCGATATCTTCATTCCAGAGTTTGGGCTTGGCCGCGATGAAATCCTTCATCATTTTTTTGCATTCAAGAAGGTTTAGATTGATCAATTTCACGCCGCGCTTCTTGGAATGAACCTCGGGGCCTTTGAAGGTCTTGTTCTCCCCAATGACTACAACGGGAATCTTATAAAGGAGAATGGCCCCGGTGCACATGTCGCACGGCGAAAGCGTCGAATAGATCACGCACTTCTGATAATCCTTGGCCTTGAGGCGACCGGCATTTTCCAGGCAATCCATTTCCGCATGAAGAATGGCTGAGCCTTTTTGGATCCTGCGGTTATGCCCACGGCCAATGATCTTTCCGTCTTTAACGAGCACCGATCCGATGGGGATACCCCCTTCCCTTAGCCCCTTCCGGGCCTCATGGATTGCTTCCTGCATGAATCGAATGCTCTTATTTTTTCTCATGATTAAAATAGAGGGAAATACTCCCGGGAGGCCTGATTCATGTTAATGATCAGGGGGGATCCGTGCTCGAAAAAAACTTCACGCATTGAATTCAATTCCGCTGATATGGAAATCCGGCTCCACCTCTTTGCTCCAAACGACCCGCCCCTGACAAACGATCACTTTTTCTTTATCAAATAAGCGGATCTCGATATCCCAAACTCCAGAGGACGAAAGATTCTCTGCGCATTCCAGGCAAATCCCGATCTTTGATAGATTTACACAACGAGCACTGATCTCGGCTCGCGACGGATCCTGAGAACGCCACAAACGAACTGTGCCAAGATAATGCTCCCGGACCTCACGGCGATTCTCGAGCTGCCCTGCCGCTTCGGTCGCCTTAAGCATCTTCAGGACATAACCATAGTGCCGCACCTCATCATCCCCGATCTTTTTTAAAACATTCGTAATCAAAGGATCATCGATTTCGCGGCCAAGGTCATAAACCCCGTAGATCATTTTTCTCTCCACACGCGCGATCTGCTCAAAATATTTATCGTAGTCTTCTTTAGTAAACATCGCGCTTTGACTCCTGCACTTTCTTAATGGTGGCATCAAACATCCGGGCGTGCACTTCCGATTCCATAGCCAAAGTCAAAAGCATCTCTTGGATCTCTTTCTTGGCCTCGGGCTTGATGCGGGAAAGAAAAAAAGTGCTCTCCAGATGCTTGGTGTAGATCGGGATCGCCAGTTCTTCTTCGTTATGAAGTTGGTTTAATCGGGCGATAAGTTCGTCTTTGGTCATTAAAGCTCCTCTTCTCGGGCTTCCTTAAAATAAGCATTCCTGAGGCCTGTCTTTAATTCTTGGCCGCTTGCCGCATCCGGCGGAAACCGCCAATCCGTCTCTTTGTCGATGTTAAAAAGAATAAAACCTTTCACCGCGGGCATTTTTCTTATTTCTTGAAGCGCCTCATCGATCCAGCGAACCTTATCTCCCCCGACCGAGGACGAACTGAATTCCGAAAGAATTACCGGCTTTTTGTAACGCCGGACGGTCTCTTCATAAACGCCGGAAAAGACATCCTCAAAACTCCTCCATCGGCTCCATGCCTGGGTAGCACCCCAATTATATCCATCCAGCCCGATATAATCCACATAACGGTCGCCCGGATAACAATCGGCATAGGTATTTTCCGGCGGAACATTCTCCGCATTGATCGAAAATACCCAGCGAACATTGCGGGCACCGGCTTCGTCAAACACTTTACGGATATGCCGGAACATCCCAATATAAGTTTCTTTTCCGAGCTTCCGGCCGGACCAGGGATACCAGTCCCCGTTCATCTCATGCGCGAACCTTAAAAAAACAGGCTTCCCGACCGCTTTCAGCCTCAGCGCAAAGTCACGGATATACGCGTCATCCCTGCCGCTGAGCAGAGCGCCATAATCAATTGCGACCTTCTGGACTGCACGCCAGGGTTCCCAGGTCACCATCAAAATGCTTCCACTGGCATAGACATCGCGGACCACGGTTTCGTCTGGAAACTTTCCCCAATCTAAAAAAATCAGTACGAAAGCCGGCCGTTTGCCATAATCGACCGCGAACTTTTCGATCAAAGCAGCCTTGGGCATATCCGCCAGAAAGGCCCCGGTCAAGCACCCTTTTTCCTTTTGCCCGTCACAAGAGCCGAACAGCACGCACGCTCCCAACGCTAAAATAATAGGGGCTGCTCTTTTCACTTTGATCCTTGGTTAAAATAAAAAATGCTGGAAAAGATAAGAAACTGGTAAAAGGTCCAAAAACCATTGATGAGCAACGCCGGTTCATGTTCATAAACAAAGCGATTCACGGCCCACACCAGCGCGATAAAAGTTGCCGCCATCACTGCGAGCTGCGGCCAAATCACGCGAAGAGATACCGATCCTCCCTTGGCCTTCGAAGTCACCCCGAATGAAATCTTGAAGCCCAAAAGGGCCGCCAACGCGGCTTTCATGTAAACGAAACAACTCGATGCCCCCAGAAGCTGCCCGAGCATAAGATCGCGAGGTTTATAATTTCTTTTTTGTAATGAAAAATAAAAAACGCTCGTCGACAACAACATGTAAGGGAGGAAGAAAAGAAAATAGACTTCGGGTCGGATAAAAAAAGACGGCACCCTGAAGAAAATGTAAAGAAGAGGCCCCAGGATCAATATGAAGTACGCAAATCCCACCAGATAGTAAGTGCCGGAGAGAAAATACTGGAACCATTGCCCTGGGCTGAGCGAAAAAGGTTTTGTGAAGAACTGGGCGACAAGACTTCTCAAGACCTGGAGGGTCCCCGCGGTCCAACGGAACTGCTGCGTAAAATAACCGATCAGATCCTCAGGACCCATTCCAAAAACACAAACGTGATTGTAATAAAGCGAAGAAAAACCGTGTGTGTGAAGCTTGAGAGAGGTCGCGAAATCCTCCGTCACCGTCCTTTCATCCATCCCTCCGATAGCCTTGAGGGCGCTGGCCCGCAAGATCACGTTGGTCCCGCAACAAAACATCGAATCCACGATCCCCTTCCCGTCGCAGATGTACTCGTAAAAAACTGCCTGCTGAAGTACCGCCGCCCGCGCGATCCGGCTGTCTTCAATATTCGTATAAAATTGCGGCGTTTGGACAAACCCCAGTTTCACGTTCGCTTCCATGATCGGAACAAGTGGCCCGAGGAAATCAGGCATCGGGTTACTGTCCGCATCAAAGATCACCACGTACTTTTCCGTCATTTGTTCCAGGAAATCATTAATGATCCCGGCCTTCGCGCCATGCCATGGCTTGGTGCGACGAAAAAGCGTCAGGTGATACTCCCGCGCAAGCTCTTCGGCTTCTTTGTGATATTCCTCTTTGATACTGTCATCCAGGAAATAAACCCGCTTGTTCTTATACTCGATGTTGTCGACCGTGATAAAGGTCTTTTCAAGAACCTCTTTGGGTTCGTGGCGGGCGGGAATGAGGATCGCAACAGAGGGCTGATTCTGTTCCGCGAGCGGAGGGATGCCCTGGGAGATAACCGATAGGCTACGAGCTTTCTTCTTACTCCAGAGGATCGCGACCGCATAACCGATGCCATGGAAGAGGATAAAAGCTTCTGCCAAAAGGATAAGGATCGCAAAAATACCGTCCACTACGGAGTATTTAGCGCGCTCAAGCAGAACTCCGCGAACAATTAAATACGTCATCGCCGCCAGGATCGCGAGAACCCCGAGCGTCTCAAGCACAATACTGGATTGCGGTTCTTGTTTGTTTTTCATTTAGAAGAAGTATTTTACAGAGGCCTTGGCCCCTGCGTCCTCGTAGATCTTTGTCGATGCGATCGTATACTGCCCTTCGCCTTTGATCTGAAGACGCTTGGTGATATCCCAAGTAAGCCCGCCCATGATCTGATGGCTGGTAATGCCCTGGGAATCGAACGAAATGTCATAGCCGGCTTCATAATAAAGATCGTTCGCGCCAAAAAAGATCTCCTCTTTATTGAGGAAATGTTTCCACCGCAGTGAGAGCGTGTGGAGGGAATATTCCTGCGGCGAAAAGTAGTCCGTTTCGATCTTCCGGAAATTGCGGAAGGCATAACGGTATTTCACATAAAACGCTCTCGGTTCGAGGGAGAAGTAATACAGAGTATCCGCCGCCACTTCGCTGCATCGATTGTGGTCAGAGAAATAAGAGAAAGTGTAATCGGTACCCGCCTTCCACCGTTTTGTGAGGTCAATGTCCTGCCGAACCTTAAAATTATCCTGAAAGAGCCTGCGACGGATCACGGTGCTGTTGTTCTCAAGCCGCTGCTGTTCCTGCGAAAGCGTCAGCTGTCCGACATCAAAGGTCCTGACCGCAAACTGTCCACCGAACTCGTAGACGGGGGCCACACTCCGATTGTAAGTGATCAGATTTAAAAAAGCGCCCGTCGACCAGTCGGGACTTTTCTGATAACTGAGCGCCACGCGAGCATGGTTCTCGGTCAGATCATGAAAATCCAAAAAGGACCGCCGGGTGAGGTTGTATCCCAATCCCAAAACTGTCTGCGCATTAAGCGGGATGTCGAGCAAGCTTGTAAAAACATTTTTATGGATATCGACCCCACGAGCGCCGCTGTGGGCCTTAAAGAATTCATACCCGGAGGTAAGCATGGGGTGACTCAAAAACAACTCCGCCTTCTGCAATCCTTCTTTGGCCCTGGAATGCTCCTCAAAAACACCGAGAAGTTTCTTGTATTGATCGATCGCCTCATGCCACATGGCCTGGTAAGAATAGATCTGGCTAAGGTCAAACATCGCTTCCGCATTTTCCGGAGCCTTGCTGATCAGTTTCTTATACGCCGTGATCGCGCGTTTGACCCTGTTTCTCCAGTAGAATTCCTTGGCGTCCATTTCCTCTTTCACAAGCTCATCAGGCCCCCTCCTCAGAATCTCCTGGTATTCTTTCCTCGAACGGCCATACTCCTTTTCCCAACCGAGGATCCGGGCCTTTTGAATCCTTAACGCCTTGTCATCCTTCTCGACCAAAAGTTCATCGTAGATCTTCAGCGCTTCGCGGTAGTGCCGGGTCCAACTCAGCACATCCCCAACTTTCGCTTTGACCTTGCGATCGTATTTTGCATCAAGAACTTCCCGGAAAAGCTCCAGGGCTTTCTTAAAATCTTCGTTCTCTGCGTAGACATCCCCCAGAAGAATTTTGGCATCCCTATTTTGAGGATCTTTCTCCAAAACGCCTTGCAACAATTGCTTGGATGCTTCCGGTTTTCCAAGACGCAAAAAGACTTCCGCAAGCGCAACCGCGTCTTTTGAATTGCCCGGATTCTGCGCTATCAGTTCCTGATACAGGGCTTCGGCTTTAAGATAGTCTTTCTTCCAGACATAAACACCCGCCAGTTTCTTTTTGACTTCAAGGGCCTCTTCCGAAGTCTCCTGGTATTTCAGAGCTTGCAGATATTCCGTGACAGCCTCCTCGTATTTTTGCTGCCAACTCAACACGTCCGCGAGCGACACCCTGGCCTTTACATTCTGCGGATCCTTGGCGAGAACTTCCCTGTACTGTTTGACGGAGCTATCATAATCCTGCTCGATCATGTAGCTGTCACCCATCAATTCCTTCAACTCTTTCTGGCTCACCCCGCCTTCCGCAAATAAGGGGCCGCTCACGATCATGAGACCGACGATACCGAGGAGAATTTTTTTCATGGAGTTTTCCTTGCGATGGGTTTTGAACCACCTGAGAGCTCCTCGAAAATCTTGAGGGCTTCTTTCGTGTGCCCGGAATAAAGCAGCGCTTTTCCGTAAAGGAACTTCGCCTGGGCGTCCCCGGCATTGCTTTTGAGCAAGGCCGTTAAGATCTCTTTTGCCTTGTCAAATTGATTGTCCCAAATATAAATCTCGGCCAATCCCTTTTGGGCATCCCGGTCGTTCTTGTCTCCGCGAATAACCTCCCGGAAAATCGCCTCGGCCTTCGCATATTCTTTATTCCAGGAGTAAGCGCTGGCCAATGATTTTTTCACCCGAAAAGCTCCGGGTTCAAGTGCGACCAGTTTCTGGAACACTTGGATGGCCTCCGGATAATCTCCGGCCCAGAGGTAAGAATACCCGAGCTCCGTTAGCGTTTTGGAACGTTTCGGATCCTCTGAGAGGGACTGAAGGAAGGGCTGAACAGCGGCTTTATACTTTGCCTTGACGAAAAGATCATGCCCTTTGTAGTAGTAGATGTCGGCTTTTTGGGTGAGGTAATAAACACCCGTCGTGGCGGCCGCTATCAAAACCAGCATCGCTCCAAAAAAGACCTTCTTCATAGGGGTTTTCGTTACCCGATAGTTGAACGGCAAAACACCCGTCAAATGTGAATGTTGCATTATACACAAGCGCACCTTAAACGATGGCTGTTTTTTTGATTAAAAACTTATACACGCTAATGCTATAATCCTGCGCTGTCTTTTATTGTCACTCGCAAACGGAGGACCCCGCTGTGGAATCACACCATGAGCTATCCCCAAAAAAAACCGGCATGAATATTCTCGCGATCGGTCCACATCCGGATGATATTGAATTTGGCTGCGGCGGAACTCTCGTAAGATACGGACAAGCGGGAAATCAGATCTACCAGTTAATCCTGACCGACGGATGTGTCGGTGGAGATCCGGCAACGCGTAAACTGGAACAAGAAGGAGCCGCAGCAGCTCTTGGCGTCAAAAAGATTATTTGGGGCGGCTACCACGATACTGAATTGCATGACGATAGGAACCTCATAAGAACGATCGAGGGCGCGGTCACGGCGGTATCTCCAGACATTGTCTTGATCAACCATTTTGATGACAGCCATCAGGACCACCGCGCAGCCTCTCGCGCAACGATCGCCGCAACACGCAACGTCAAGGAGGTCCTTTTTTATGAATCCCCTAGTTGCCTGGATTTCATCCCTGACATCTTCGTTGATATCACCGACATCCTCCCTGAAAAGATCAAACTGCTCGAATTACACGCCTCACAAATTGAGAAAACGAGCATCGAGAATCTGAAAATTACGGAGATTGCCAGAGCCTACGCAACATTCAGAGGGGTCCAGGGCCGGGTCCACTATGCGGAAGGTTTTAGGGGATTGCGCGTCCTGCGCAATATCAATGACCGGATGTGTCTCTAATAACGCTCATCGCGCGCGCTGCATGCCGGGGCGTCAAGAAAGAAGCAGGAGAAGCTGATTACGAAGCTTCTGAAGATCGTGGCGGACCAATTCCTTTTGGTCGGCAATATCGGCAAGAATTTCCTTAGCCTTTGTGATTCCCGCTAGCCCCTCTTTTTCATTTATCAAAACCGGATGCTGGTCTAGCTTTGCATAACGCGCGATCGCGGCTTTGGAGAACCGGGTATTTGAAACAAGGACATAATTCAGGCGGTCTCTTCCCAGCACATCGACGACCCTTTTGACATGCGCCCGTGCATCAAGACCTGAGGTCTCGCCCGGCCGCGTCATGAGATTACAGATATAGATCTTTTTTGCCCGCGAAAGAGAAATCGCCTCGCTGACCTTCCTGATCACCAGGTTCGTGATCACGCTCGTAAAAAGGTCCCCTGGACCGATGATAACAACATCTGCATGAAGGATCGATGCGTAGGAGCTTGCATCGCATTCAGCGTGAGGTTCGTGCCATACTTTGCGGATCTTCAGAGCCGGGTCTCTTCCCGCACAAAGACTGATCCGACTTTCTCCGCGGATTACTTTTCCATTTTCAAAACGGGCGACAAACTCTGTCATGGTTTGAGTGATCGGGAGCACGATCCCCTGGATGTTCAGGATATCCCCCATCGCTCGAACCGCTTCGGCCATAGACCCCTTCATCCCGGCAAGACCCGTCAGGAGAAGATTCCCGAGTGAATGGTCACGGAGCTCCCCCCCACGATCGAATCGATAGCGAATCAACTCATTCATGACCTCAGGAGCGTTCGAAAGCGCAACAAGACTACGCCGGATATCGCCAGGGGGAAGAATCCCGAACGACGACCGAAGCCGTCCTGAGGATCCTCCGTCATCGCTCATATTCACAAGTGAGATCAAGAGAATATCAGGAAGCGTCTTAAGAGCGCTCAACAGAGTGAAAAGGCCGGTTCCGCCTCCGAGACAGCAGATTCTTTTTTTACCCTCGAGAATGGCGAGGATCCTCGCGCTGAGCTCGCGCTGATTAAAGGGTTTGAGAATGTAGTCGCTTGTTCCGGCCTCGAAAGCCGCACGGATCAATTTAAAGTCCCTGCGACATGAAAGAATCACAACCTTTTTGTGAGCTTTCCTGATCTTTCCAACAAGACCTGCGACAGCCTTGGGATTGCTCACGTGCCCTTCACTATCCAGGTCCAAGACCACAAGATCAAAAGGCCTCCCGTCCCGCGTCCCGGGAAAAAGCTCTTTTTTACTACCCGCTGTAAAATAGATGCTGGCCCTGGAAAAGAGCCCTTTGAATTCCTCCGCCTCTTTCTTTCCTCCCCAGAAAAAGACCCGCTGCTCTTGTTTGAGAATAGCCAGGATTTCTTTTTCCATCGCCACATGTTTCAACTCATCGCGGACAAGTTGCTGCAATGACAGGAGAATCTTTTTATCCTCAACCTTAGACTGCAGGCCGGTGTAAATATCCAGCGCGTTCTGGTCCGCAACTTTTAATTGGCGCAGCTGCTCGAGCAGCAAACTAACCTCCAAAGGATCCCCCTGAAAGATTTTTCATCATTCCGGACACGATTTTTTTATGTTTGAGAGTATCCGCGTGAATGATCGCGAGCATTTTGTGGACCTTTTGCCTGTCCTGTTCGTGGATTTTACTGGTAAAAACATGCGGCATAGCCAAGGCGGTCAAAAGATTCGCCATGACCTCCTCCATTTCATACGCCTTCTTCAACTTTTCGAGCAGTTCTTCTTTACCAATCTTCATGCAATTCATCCTGACGTCTGTTGCCTGCTTTAGACTACTTGCGAGGAAATAGAAAGCTACGCCATTTCAAATTCGTTTCTTCGAGAAGAATTCTTGTCGGTAGGCTGAAGACCCGCTATAATCCCCGTGATTTTTCCCGCCGTTTGATCTCATATCCTTCGTTGGGGGATGGTGTAACGGTAGCACCGGTGACTCTGGATCACCTAGTCTAGGTTCAAATCCTAGTCCCCCAGCTTCGTCGATAGCATTCCCAAAGCTTCCACAAAGCGGTACTTGAGCCCTAGGCGCAAGCGCCGTAATTACCCCTTTTTCTCGATCTTCTCCCACGTATCGCGTAAAGTCACGGTGCGATTGAAAACGGGGTGACCGGACTTGGAATCGATGGGATCTGCGAAGAAATAGCCAAGCCGCTCGAACTGGAACCGCTCGCCGGGTTTCGCATCCTTCAAGCTAGGCTCAAGAAGCGCCTCGGAAACCGTCTCCAGAGATTTAGGATTCAGATTCACAAAAATATCCTGGCCTTCCGGAACATCACCTGGATCTTTTGCGGCAAACAAATGATCATAGAGCCGGACTTCGGCCTTCAGTGCATGGTGAGCTGAAACCCAATGGATCGTACCCTTCACCTTCCGGCCGTCCGGAGGATTATTCCCTCCGCGGGTTTCGGGATCGTACGTACAGTGAAGTTCTGTGATCCGGCCGGCTGCGTCCTTGACGACCTTTTCGCATTTGATGAAATACCCATAACGCAGTCGTACTTCCCCGCCCGGCACAAGCCGGAAGAATTTCTTGGGCGCATCCTCACGGAAATCTTCCCGCTCGATATAAAGTTCTTTTGAGAACGGCAGTATGCGCGTCCCGGCCGCCGGATCCTCGGGATTATTCACGGCCTCCATTTCTTCGGTCTTGCCCTCGGGATAATTCGTGATAACAACCTTAAGAGGATCCAGGACTGCCATCACGCGAGGCGCTGTTTTATTGAGTTCTTCCCTGATGGAATTCTCGAGCAATACCATATCGATCGTGCTGTTGAACTTCGCAACGCCGATCTTGTCACAAAACGCGCGGATAGCGGATGGCGTATAGCCACGCCGACGGAATCCCGAAATCGTGGGCATACGCGGATCATTCCAGCCGGACACGATCTTCTGTTGAACAAGCTTCAACAGAATTCGCTTGCTCAGGAGTGTGTAAGTGATGTTGAGACGGGCGAACTCTATCTGTTGAGGATGGTGAATGCCAAGCTGGTCGAGAACCCAGTCATAAAGCGGACGGTTATTCTCAAACTCGAGCGTGCAGATCGAATGCGTGATCCCTTCGATGGAGTCCGAGATACAATGCGTGAAGTCATACATCGGATAGATGCACCATTGGTCGCCGGTGCGATGATGCGACGCCTTTTTGATCCGGTAGATCGTGGGATCGCGCATGGTAATGTTGGGAGACGCCATATCGATCTTCGCTCTTAAAACGCGCGCGCCATCTGGGAATTCCCCGGCTTTCATCCTTTCAAAAAGATTCAGGTTTTCTTCCGGAGATCGATCACGAAAAGGGCTGTTCCTGCCTGGCTCGTTGAAAGTCCCGCGATACTGGCGCTGCTCGTCCGGGCTTAGGTCACAGACATAGGCTTTTCCATTTTTGATAAGCGTGAGCGCGTGTTCATAGAGTTGACCAAAATAATCCGAAGCATAATACTCGCGTTCACCCCAATCAAAACCGAGCCAGCGAACATCCTCGCGGATGGAATCCACGTATTCGACTTCCTCTTTTTCGGGATTGGTATCGTCAAAACGGAGATTGCAGAGCCCTTGGTAGTCGCGGGCGATCCCGAAACTGATGCAGATAGCCTTGGCGTGACCGATATGGAGGTAACCGTTGGGTTCGGGCGGAAAGCGTGTGTGCACGCGACCCTTGTTCTTGCCGCTCGCGATGTCGGCATTAATAATATCGCGTATGAAATTAGAAGGTGTCGTGGGCATTTCCATGGATGGATTATATCAAATTACGACCTATTTCACACTCCCAGTGTGGTCTACGCACACTGAAACCAGGTTAAATGAGGAATTTTACGAGACGTTCTAAGCAGGTCTCTTTTCCAAGAAGGCTCATGAGCTCAAAAATACCGGGGCTCGCAGTGCCGCCCGTCAAGACAAAGCGAAGGGGATGGATGATATCCTTGGGCTTCAGGCCCGCGGCCTCAGCCACTTGTTTTGTCTTTTGATCCAGGATCTGCACATCTTCAAAATCTCCAAGGTCGCTGAGAACATCGCGCAATTCACCCAGCAACTTCACCGTCACGGCATTCCCTTTGATCTCGGCCATCAAGGCGGCGTCTTTATAATCGGGGCTGGCAAAGCAATAAACCGCCTGCTCCTTCAACTCACCATAGGTCTGGATACGTGGCCGGTAAAGCGCGATCAGCTTCCGCCATTTTTCTTCCGGCATCGGCTCCAACTTGTCCTTCCAAAATTCCGTCATCTGTTTTTCATAATCCTCTCCCGGGATCGCGCGAATATGCTGGCCATTCACCCAGAGAAGTTTTTCGGGATTGAACTGCGCGTTCGATTTGATCACGCGCTTCAGAGAAAATTGCTTCACAAGTTCCGGAAGCGAAAAGATCTCCTGCGGCGTCCCGGGATTCCAGCCAAGAAGCGCCAGATAGTTGATGAGCCCCTGCGGAAGAAAACCCTTGTTACGATATTCTGTCACCGCAACCGCGCCATGACGCTTGGAAAGCGGAGTACCATCGGAACCAAAAATGAGCGGGAGATGTGCGTACTTGGGCGATTTCCATCCGAGCGCCTGCTGAAGAAGGATATGCCGGGGCGTATTGGTCAGATGGTCCTCCCCGCGCACCACGTGCGTGATCCCCATGTCATGGTCATCCACGATCACCGCCAGATGAAAGACAGGATATCCGTCAGACTTCATGATCACGAGGTCATCGAACTCTTTGGAGTCGTAGGTCACTTCCCCGCGAACGATGTCATAGACTTTGACTACGGTCTGCGGGATCTTGAACTTAATGGCTCCCTCAAATTCATAGGCAAGACCTTTGGCGACGAGCTCTTGAGCGATTTCACGGTACCGGTCAAGCCGCTTACTTTGATGGACCAGTTCTTCATCCCACTCAAGCCCGAGCCAGCGAAGCGATTCCAGGATTTCCTGTTCAAATCCGGGTGTCGAGCGCTGACGATCGGTGTCTTCAATGCGCAGCAGGAATTTTCCGCCCTGCTGACGCGCATAAAGGTAATTAAAAAGTGCAGTACGGACACCTCCAATGTGGAGGTATCCTGTCGGGGATGGCGCGAAACGAACTCGGATGTCGGACATAGGCAATAATCGGTTATCGTTTATGAAGGGTGCGTGGAGCGGGACACAGTATGAATGAGTGATTTGACTCGGTCAAGGTCCAAGGGCTTGCGAAGGCACACCATCGCGCCAAGATGCAGAATCTCTTTTTCTTTGGATTCCGTCAAAAAACCGGTGATCAGGGCCACTGGCACCCGACTGAAATGCCGGATATGCTCCAGAACCTTTTTCCCGTCCAAAAAGGGCATCGCGGAATCCAAAAAGACGAGATTATAATGATTGGTCTGTATCTTCCGAAGGCCCTCTTTGCCGTTTAGCGCGCAATCGACCTGATGGCCTTCTTGTTCGAGGGTTTCGCGAAATTCCTCACAGATCATTTTTTCGTCATCGACGATCAACAGTTTAACGATGGCTTCACCCCGTTAGAGAGAGGAAGTGCTGAAAACGCTTCCGTCTATTCGAAGTCAGGGAACTTGAAATTTTCCCTGAGCGTCTGAAGATAACTCCGCTTCGTGCTCTTCACCAAAGACAGAGGCATGTGGAAACGGGTTACTTCGACACTATAGCTATCGTCGATTTCGATCTTTTCTTGACCGTCAGCCGTAAGGAGGGCTTTTTCGTTGGGGTTTTCCGTACGAATCCGGATGGTGATCTTCTCATCAGGTCCGATTACCAAAGCGCGCAGATTCAGGGCATGAGGACATATGGGTGTAATGAGAATAGCTTCGAGTTTGGGATGCACCACCGCACCGCCCGCGGAAAGCGAATAGGCCGTGGAACCAGTCGGCGAAGCGATCACGACCCCATCGCCCCGGAAGCTTGTGAACTTCTCTCCCGAAATCGTAACGTCAAGCTGGAGAATACGGGCCAATCCCTCACGGCTGATCACGATGTCATTGAGCGCCACAAAGCGCCGTTCCTGAACAGTTTTTTTCCCCTTCACGGTACAGGAAAGCATAAGCCGTTTCTCAACCGCCGGCTTTTGAAGAAGATACGCATTGAGTTCTTCGAATATTTCTTCCGCCTTAGCCTCGGTCAAAAATCCGAGTTTCCCGAAATTCACACCGAGGATCGGCACCACGCGGACTTTCATGCGGCTAACCACCGAAAGAATGGTCCCATCCCCGCCGAGACAGACCAAAAGCGTTGAACTTTCGATCAACTCATCAAGCGATACGGTTGCAGAATCCTGGACGGGAATATCCCGCTTCGCAAACCAGTCTTCGAGTTTCTCGCAAAGTTCCGGCGCGCCTTTTTTCTTCTGATTGACGACGATTCCAATTTTTTCCATCTCGTGAACACCCCTCTGAGAGATAACAGCGGCTTTATTCTAAACTTCCCTGGACACACCTTCAAGAAAGCTTTTTATTCGCGACCTCATTCAACAAAAATGATCTGCTCACAAAACTCCACCTGCTGCCTCTTGCGGATCTTGCAAGCCTTGCGCGTCTCAACTTGTCCGTCCACTTTCACTTCCGATTGAGCGATGGCACATTTCGCCATGCCCCCGCTATCGCAAAGGCCCGTCACCTTGAGAAGCTTGAACAGCTCAATAAATTCCGTCGCCAGCGAAAAAGAGATCTTTTCCATCGAAGTCGCCGCCTATTTTATAACGCGGTTGAGTTCTTTAAGAACAGCCGCGGTGATCTTGTCGGGAGAGAGTCCGAATTCATCAAGCTGGGCATCGCGGGAGCCATGTTCGATGAATTCATCCGGAAGGGCGAAGCGTTTGAGCGGGACATGCCGAATATTTTTTTCTTCTAAAAACTCCAGAACCTTGGAACCGAACCCGCCCGTCGCAACATGTTCTTCCAGAGTAAAAAGGAATTTCGTTTTTTTGAGGGAATCCAGGATCAGTTGTTCATCGAGAGGCCGGGCAAAACGCATGTTCACAACACGGGCAGAAACACCTTCCTTTTCAAGAAGCGCACGCGCTTTACAGGCCGCTTCGACCATGCTCCCGAGCGCAAGAAACGTCACATCCTCGCCGTCAAAGAGCACCTCTCCTTCCCCGATCTCGAAGCCTTTCTTAGGAAAAGCGTCGAACATCTTGGGAATGTTCGCACGCGGATAGCGAATCGCGAAAGCCGTTGGGTGGTTCAGGGCAAGCTCCATCATCTTTTCCATTTCATACTCATCAATGGGCGAGGCGAGAACAATGCCCGGTACGGATCCGAGAAAAGCGAGATCGAAGATCCCCTGGTGGGTGGCACCATCGGCGCCGACGAGACCCGCTCGATCGATCCCCATCACAATACTTTGTCTCTGCAGCGCCACATCGTGCATCACCGAATCATGAGCGCGTTGCAAGAAAGACGAATAGATCGCGACGACCGGCTTCAAACCGCCACGCGCAAGAGCGCCCGCAAAAGATACGGCATGTTGTTCCGCAATGCCGACATCAAAGAAACGCTCAGGAAATTCCTTCTGGAAATGCAAAAGCCCCGTACCCGACGGCATGGCCGCCGTGATCGCGACCACCTTGGGATTCCGGCGCGCTTGTTTGGAAAGAGCATCGGCGAAGGCTTGCGTGTAGGACACGCTCGCGCCATCATTTTTTGAAGATGAGACCTCGATCTTCTCGCCGGTCTTCACGTTGAAAGGCCCGACCCCATGCCCCTTTTCCTCGTCATTTTCCGCGAACGCGCAACCTCTCCCTTTTTTCGTAAGGACATGAAGAAAACTGCAAGAGTTGAGAGCAAGCACATCGCGCAAGGTCTTGACCAAGCCAATAACATCGTGCCCGTCCGCAGGCCCGAAATACCGAAACCCCAACTCCTCAAAAATAATCCCGGGCACAAAAAGATGTTTCATGCCCTCGAGGGAAACGTTTGAGAATTTCTTGAGTCGCGGAAAACGGCTCAGCTGTTTTTCAACTTCCCCGCGGATGCGGTTATAAAGGGGATTGGTGATGACACGGTTGAGATAACGGCTCATCCCTCCCACATTCTTCGCGATCGACATTTCATTGTCATTGAGAATGATCAGCATATTCTTTTTCAGCTGGCCGGCGCTGTTCAGCGCCTCGAAGGAAAGTCCTGCGGTCATGGCACCGTCCCCGACCACAGCCACGACTTTTTCATTTCCTTTTTTGATATCACGCGCAGCAGCAAGCCCGAGGGCCTGTGAGATTGCGGTTCCGGCATGGCCGACAATGAAAGGATCGTGCATATTTTCCCAAGGAGCAGGAAAACCACTTAACCCGCCGGGCTGGCGCAAGGTGTGCATCTGGTCCTTACGTCCGGTGATCATTTTATGAACATAGGCCTGATGCCCGACATCCCAGCAGATCTTGTCTTCGGGAGAATTCAGGACATAATGCAGGGCGATCGAGAGCTCCAGAACACCGAGACTCGCTCCCAAATGCCCGCCGGTCTTGGCCACGGATTCGATCAGAAATTGACGGTACTCCTCGGCAACCTCCGGAAGCTTTTCCAAAGGAACCTGTTTGAGGTCCTGCGGGCACTTGATTTTATCGATCCATTTTATTTCCATACGTCTCTCGTTCCTAACGATCCTACTTTGCTTTAAATTGCATTACTGGGGTATTCTTTGCATCAAAAAATCCGCTAAAAGCCTAAGGGCTTGCGCCTTACGACCCAACATTTTTACTTCTTTTTTCGCCTGTCCGATAAGACGGACCGCTTTCTGGGTAGCCGCCGGGATGCTCATCGCTTTACAATAACCGTCCTCATCCAGAATATCATCTACGACCTGGAACGCAAGTCCTAAGCATTCTCCATAGCGGGTCATGGCTTTGAGTTCATGCGGGGCGGCACCTGCAGCGATTGCTCCGGCCACCGCGCTAACGCGGATGAGAGCGCCCGTCTTGTAACGGCTGATAAAGTCGTGCTCCGCGAGCGTCTTTTTCTTTGCAGGAGCTTCCAGGTCCGCAACTTGCCCGCCGATCATACCACGCACCCCGGCGGCTATGGCTACTTCGCGCAGGACTTGGACTGCCCGCTGCGCAGGCTTGATCCCGGCAATGAACTCAAACGCTAAAGTCAAAAGAGCATCGCCCGCCAGGATCGCGTTCGCTTCGCCGAATTTTTTGTGGCAGGTGGGTTTTCCACGCCGGGTAGCGTCATTATCCAGCGCCGGAAGATCATCATGCACCAGCGAATAAGTATGGATCAACTCGACAGCCAGAGCCGCCCCCATGGCGTCTTGAGGCTTCCCGCCGCACGCCTCACAAGCGCTCAGCACCAGCACCGGCCGGAATCTCTTCCCGCCCGTAAAGACCGCATACTGCATGGCCTTATGGATACTCAGAGGACGGGCTTCCTGAGCACGCAGCATGCCCTTCAGTTTTTTTTCTATGAACGCCCGATGGCGTTTGAAGCATTGCTCGTAAGTCACGTGTTAATCCTCATCGCTAAGCTTCTCGTCACCCTCTTCGAAAGAAGCTTTCTTCTTTTTGGTCTTCACCGCACCGTGCGGCGCATCCTCAGGATCGAACGCCTCTTTCTTAAGCGAACCGTCCAAGGTCTTGGTCAGCACCTCGATCCTCTTTTCCGTTTCGGTGAGCTTCGACTGACAGGCCCGCACCAACCCGACGCCTTCCTCGTATTTCTTAAGTGCCTGGTCAAGCGTCAGCTCCCCGCTTTCCATGGCTTCCACGATCTTTTCAAGATCTTCCAATGCTTTCTCAAATTGAAATTTTTCGGTCATGTTCTATCCCCTTATTTGGTGATGGCAGTAACTTTCGAGATCAAAGAACCTTGATGAAGCCGGGTCCGCATCACATCCCCCACGGAAACCTGCTGGACATTTTTGACGATCTCGTCTTTTTCATTAAAACTCACGGAATAACCGCGGTCGAGGATCGCAAGCGGATTGAGCGCGTTCAATCGTCCCGTCACGCCGTGAAAGATCTGCGACTTCGAGCCCACAAGACCCGCCAGACGACCTTCCATCTGCCGGCCCAGTTCATCCACCCGTCCGGTAAACTGATCCAGAAGATACTGCGGTTGTCTGAACGCCGCGCTGGAAGCAAGGTTCGAGAGCTGTTCCTGATAGCGCTCAAACATCCCGTTCATCGCGAAATCCAATCTTTCCCTGCGCCCGCGTAAACGCTCTTCGAGTTCAAGCCGGCTTGAAACGACAAGTTCCGCAGCAGCCGATGGCGTCGGCGCCCGAAGGTCCGCGACAAGATCACAAATCGTCCAATCACTTTCATGCCCCACCGCAGAGATCACAGGAATATGCGATCCAAAAACTGCGCGCGCAACCGCCTCTTCGTTAAAAGCCCAAAGATCCTCGAGGCTGCCGCCGCCTCGTCCCACGATCAGGACGTCGACCTCGGAGCGTTCGTTCATTGTCTCGATGGCCGCCGCAATCTCCCCGGCCGCACCTTCGCCCTGCACTTTGACAGGATAGAGGAGCACATGCGTCCCACAAAACCGGCGGTTCACCACGTTTAAAATATCATGGATCGCAGCCCCGGTGGGTGAAGTGACCACGCCCACGATCTTCGGGAACCTGGGGATGGACCGCTTCCGCTCTTCGTTAAACAGCCCCTCTTTGGCTAATCGTTCTTTGAGTTGCTGAAAGGCAAGCTGAAGCGCCCCGACACCCTGCGGCTCCACACGTTCAATGTAAAGCTGGTACTGCCCGCGCGCTTCGTAAATGGAGACACGGCAGAACGCCAGGATCTTGAGCCCATCTTTTAATTCAAATTTCAGATTGCGCTGATACTGGCTGAAAAAAGCCGCGGAGATCTGCGCATTCTCGTCTTTGAGCGTCAGATACATGTGCCCGGAGCTATGATGCTTAAAATTCGAGATCTCCCCTTCCACCCAAACCCCGGAAAGCTGGGATTCCAGCAGCGAACGGCTCTTCCGGTTCAGCTGGCTGACGGTAAGGATCTGGCGGGCCTCCGTGTTTTCACAGAAAAGCGAGCCATCGTTTTTTTTCAACATTTTCTTCTCCGTAAATTCAAACCTGCGGCGAGAAACACCCGGTTGATAAGCATTAAGACTAGTCCGTAATGACTTTGTCCACTCTCATATCGTGCGCTTGCATCGGAACTTTTTTTACAAGCTGTTCCCGGAAGCACAACCCGACCTTGATGACTTTCCCGGCCTTCCGGAGAAGCCGGTCGTAGTAACCACCGCCCCGCCCCAGACGCCCGCCTCTCTTGTCAAAAGCCACGCCGGGGACAATGATGAGATCCATTTGGTTCGCCGCCCGTTTCTCACAAAACACCTTAGGCTCCATGATGTTGTAAGCGCCTTTTTTCAGGTCCCGGGAAAGCGAACGAACACGGCGCAATGTCAGGGACTTCCTCGGACCGACCCTCGGAAGATAGATCCTTTTATCCTTCAAGATCTTTTTAAGGTAAGGCTTCGTCTCCACCTCGGGGGCGATCCCATAATAAAACGCAACGTGTTCCGCTTTTCGGAAAACGGGTTCTTGGGACAATTTCCGGAGGATCCGACGGCTTTTCATGTGCCGCGAAAGAAGCGGGACATTTTTCATTTTTCCCAGGAGTGCTTTTCTAAGGAAAGTTTTATCCGGCATGAGCGAGGAAGGCTAACGGCCTGCCGTCTTTTTTTCCTGTTCAAAACGTTCCCGTTCCGCAGCAAGCTGTTTGGCCTTTTGATCGAGAGAGGATTGAAGCTGGCGAAGACTTTCTTTTTGGCGACTCATTTCCGCAAAAAACTTTTGACGTTCAGCCTGGAAAGACGATTTTTGGACCTCAAGTTCGGAACTGCTGTCAGGAACCGTTTCACCCTGAGGAACGAGACTGGGATCACTCGCAGATACAGGTTGAGACTTGCCGGATTGAGGCGTTGCCGGAACATTCAAGGCCTTCATCTTGGCAAAGATCTCTTCCTTGAGCTTTTCCAGTTGCCTTTCTTTTTCGAGGAGCATCTGAATCTGTTGCTCGCGAACGGCTTCCCATTCCGTCTTCAATTTATCAAGATCAGATTTCGGCGCCGGTTCTTCGGCTTTCCTCGAAGGCTCTGCCACATCCTGACCGATGGCAGTTCCTACCGGAAACAAAAAAAGAGCGGCCAAGATCCAAAAAAAGGATACTTTTTCAAATTTTCGCATTTCCATTCCCGCCTTTTTGAGCTCTTTGGAATAATATTTCGTGAAAAAAATCACTACGGTCACCGCACGAGGCTTTCATTAGGATTCGACGGCGCCACACTAACTTATTCGGATTTAGTGCCCCCAGCATGAATCGAACATGCAACCCTCGCCTTAGGAAGGCGATGCTCTATCCAATTGAGCTATGGGGGCAATTTAAAAAACGCTCGCTGTTCCCCGTTTTCAATAATTTATCAGTGAAAATACGTCGTGATTCTTCAGTTTTTTACGCCCGTTGAGAAATCCCAATTCGATGACGAACGCGAGCTTGGCCACCTTTCCGCCAATGCTTTCCACAAGCTCCGCGGCGGCCGCGGCCGTTCCCCCCGTCGCAAGAAGATCGTCCACGATCACAACCTTTTCGCCGCGCTTGACCGCGTCCTGATGGATCTCAAGGATCTCTTCGCCATATTCAAGCGTGCAGGCGATCCGCTTGGTCTTCCAAGGCAGTTTTCCCTTCTTGCGGATCGGGATAAAACCCACCCCGAGTTTCGTCGCAAGCGCTGTCCCAAAGATAAAACCGCGCGATTCGATCCCCACGACCGCGCTGATCTTTTTCCCTTTCAAGGACCGCGCCAACCGGGCAATGATCTCCCGGAGTGATTTCGAGTCCTTGAGAAGCGGTGTGATATCCCGGAAAAGGATGCCTTTTTTGGGGAAATCGGGGATATTGCGAACTTTGGATTTAAGCGCTTTCAGGTCCATGAGAACTCCTTTTGAAATATTTAAACAGCGTTGGAAAAAGCAGAAGGCTTAGTGCGGAAGATAATTCTCGAACTGGTCGCCTTCCAAAACGAGCTGAGCGCGGACTTTCTTGAGAACGATGCCTTCGATCTGCCGGATACGCTCCCGGGTGACATTGAAATGTTGAGCGACCTCGGCCAGCGTATGCGGGTCATGATGGACCAGCCCGAACCGGCGCTCCAAAACCTCACGTTCCCGGTCATCCAAAACCCCCAACAGCTTGCGAATCCGGTCGCTTTTCAGCATTTCACCGACCTGCGAGTCCGGATTGCGTTCTTTGCCATCCTCGAGCATATCGATCAGTTCGGCCGTACCGTCGAGACTGAGCGGCGTATTGAGCGAACTCGGACGGTTCACAATACTTTCGATCTCTTTGACTTTCGCAGTCGGGATCTCAAGGACTTTTGCGATTTCCCGCCGCGTCGGCATCCGGCTGAGACGTTGCATTAAAGCATCCCGGACCCGGCGCCACTTGGAAATAATGCCGTACATATAAACGGGAATGCGGATCGTTTTTCCCTGATTGGAAAGGGAGCGCATCATGCCCTGTTTGATCCACCAGGAAGCATACGTCGAAAAACGGTAGCCCCTTTTCGGATCGAATTTTTCCACCGCACGCATGAGACCGATATTGCCTTCTTCTACGAGATCCGAAAAAGCAAGACCCATGTGGGCATAGCGCTTCGCGAGCAATATCACCAAACGGAGATTCGAGCGGATCATGCGTAGCCGCGCCTCCTCACCCCGCGCGCCGCCCGCCTGGACTTTTTCTCCTAGAGAGATCTCTTCCTCAGGAGTCAAGAGCGGGATATGCTCGATCTGATCGAGATAGATCCTCATGGTCGTACGGTCAAGAGTTTGATCTATTGCGTCATCCGCATGGGCATCCGGCTCATCATCCTCACGTTCACTCTTGCGACGGTCAAGCCCCCCTTCAACCTTGAGGATATTCTCCGCCTCTTTCTGAAGCTCTATTTCACGGAGCAGAAGAGCCTCGGTATCTTTGAGAGGAGCCAGAGATTTTGCCTTGGGATGTTTCTTGGGCTGCGAAGACTCGGGGACGTGAGAAACAGGGCGGGAACGCTTAAGGCGTCCGCGCCCGGCTTTCTTCAGAAGATGTTTCTGCCTAGTCCCGCGCTCGGGACGAAGCTCGTTTTTTTTCTTTTTTTTACCTACCATAAGATCAGGGTTCCTCTGCCCCTCTTTGGGGAGGGGCTCAGGATCAATTTCCTAGTACTGCGTTGCGATTGATTTTATGGGCTCGCAGTACTGTACCGTTCACCCATAAAAACAAACGAAAAACGGTACTAGAAGAACGCGGGCTTATTTTTTCTGACGCAATACCGCTTGAGCCGCCGCGAGTCTCGCAATCGGAACGCGGTAAGGCGAGCAGCTGACATAATTCATCCCGACCTTGTTACAGAAAGCTATCGAACTGGGATCGCCGCCATGTTCACCGCAAATACCGATCTTCAAATCCTTTTTCGTTTTACGGCCTTTTTCCACGGCAAGTTGAATCAAATATCCGACACCCTCTTCATCGATCGTCTGGAATACGTCTTTTTCGTAAATACCCTGATCAAGATACGCGCCCATAAAGGAGCCTGAATCGTCGCGTGAAAAACCGAGCGTCATCTGCGTGAGATCATTTGTGCCGAACGAAAAGAATTCGGCAGTCTCCGCAATGCGGTCCGCGGTAAGCGCGGCGCGCGGCACTTCGATCATGGTTCCGATCATGTATTCCACCTTGGTCCCCTTTTCGGCAAAAACCTTGTTAATGGTCTCGACGGAAAGGTCTTTCAGGATATCGAGTTCCTTCTTGGTCCCGACGAGCGGGATCATGATCTCGGGAACGATCTTCATGCCTTTTTTCTTCAGGTTGCAAGCCGCCTCAATGATGGCGCGAACCTGCATGGCGTAGATCTCGGGATACGTGATCCCAAGACGGCAGCCGCGATGGCCGAGCATCGGGTTGAATTCGTGCAGCATTTCAACCTTCTGTTTGACGACCTCGACGGGAACCTTCATGACATCCGCCATTTCCTGTTGGTTGGCAGCTTCCTGAGGAAGGAATTCGTGAAGCGGCGGATCCAAAAGACGGATCGTCACGGGAAAACCTTTCATCGCCTCGAAAATCCCTTCAAAATCTCCGCGCTGCATCGGCAGGAGCTTCGCCAGGGCCTTCTCACGACCGGCCTTGTCATCCGCGAGGATCATCTCACGGACCGCGATGATGCGATCGCCTTCAAAAAACATATGCTCCGTGCGGCAAAGTCCGATACCCTCGGCGCCGAAACGAACGGCTACTTCCGCATCGTGCGGCGTGTCCCCATTCGTACGAACCTTGAGTTTGCGAGTTTCATCGGCCCACTTCATCAAGGTCGCGAAATCACCCGAGAGTTTGGATTCGATGGTGCTGAGTTTGCCGAGATAGACTTGTCCCAGACTGCCGTCGAGGGAAATAAAATCCCCTTCTTTCACAACCGCTTTCCCGGCAGTGAATTGGCGCGTCTTGTAATCGATCTGGATATCGCTGACACCGGCGACGCAGCATTTTCCCATGCCACGGGCCACCACGGCCGCGTGCGAGGTCATACCGCCGCGCGCTGTCAAAATACCTTTGGCGACATTCATACCGCCGATATCTTCCGGCGAGGTTTCGATACGGACCAGGATCACCGCTTCACCTTTTTTCGCCCAAGCTTCGGCATCTTCGGCGGTGAACACCACTTTACCGGTCGCGGCGCCCGGAGAAGCGGGCAAACCTTTTGCGATCACATCTTTTTTCTGCTTCGGATCGAACGTCGGATGGAGCAGCTGATCCAACTGTTTGGGATCCACCCTCAAGAGAGCCTGGTCCCGGGTCAGCATTTTTTCCTTCACAAGCTCGACGGCAACACGCACGGCCGCCGCAGCGGTCCGCTTGCCGTTCCGGGTCTGAAGGATGTAGAGCTTCCCTTCCTGGATCGTGAATTCAATGTCCTGCATGTCTTTGTAATGTTTTTCAAGACGCAACCGGAGCGCATCGAGCTGTTTGTAAACCACCGGCCATTTCTTGGAAAGAACCTCGATCGGTTCCGGTGTGCGGATACCGGCCACGACGTCTTCGCCCTGGGCGTTGATGAGATACTCCCCATAAAACTTGTTCTCCCCGGTCGAAGGATTACGCGTGAAGCAAACGCCGGTCCCGGAGGTCTCGCCCATGTTACCAAACACCATGGCCTGAATGTTCACAGCCGTGCCGAGAAGACCGCGGATCTCATTGATCTGGCGGTACTTGATCGCGCGGGGATTGTTCCATGAATTGAAGACCGCGTTGGTGGCTTTGACAAGCTGTTCGAACGGGTCCTGCGGAAATTCTTCCTTCGTATGGTCCAAATAGATCTTCTTGTACTGGCGGACCACGTCTTTCAAGTCATTGGCATTAAGCTCGGTGTCGGACTTTGCGCCCACCTGCTGTTTTTTCTTGTCGAGCACATGTTCGAAATCATCGTGCGGCACTTCCATCACAACGTCGCCGAACATTTGGATGAAACGGCGGTAGGAATCCCACGCGAAACGCTCGTTCTCGGTCTTCACGATCAAACCCTGCACCACCTCGGAATTAAGGCCGAGATTCAGCACGGTATCCATCATGCCCGGCATCGAGGCCGCAGCACCTGAACGAATGGAAACGAGAAGAGGATTGTTCCGGTCCCCAAGCTTGAGGCCCATGGCTTTTTCGAGTTTGGCAACATTCGCGCGAACCTGCTCTTCAAGACCCGCGGGCCATTTCTTGCCGTTCTTATTATAAAGATCGCATGTTTCGGTCGTGATCGTAAAACCAGCCGGGACGGGAATGCCGATATTCGTCATTTCCGCAAGATTCGCACCTTTACCGCCCAAAAGATCTTTCATCTTGGCGTCCCCTTCAGCCTTACCATTGCCGAAGAAGTAAACATATTTTGAACATTTGGATTTAGACTTGGATTTTGAGGATTTCTTGCATGTCGCGGTACTCATGGTAGCTCCTTTTTAAATGAGCCCCGCTGCGTTCTGCAATATGCAGAAGGCGGGGCGAAATTAATCCGCCACGTTATATGGCGAATCAGTTAAAACACTCCCCTCTGAAGGACCTTCAGGGGTCTTAAAAGAGGTCTGGTCCCAATACTTATCAATTTCAACGAAGTTGAAATTGGGGCCATCCCTGTCAATATTCTAGAAATGACGCCTCAGACAAGGATGGAAGAGCGCGGATTATATCACTCTTCGTCAATTCTGGATAGTGCCGAAAGATCGGCGATCCGGGCCGTGTAAAGATGGTTTACCCTGGCAACAAGCGCCATCCGATTCTCACGTAAAACCGCGTCCTCCGCATTCACCAGAACATGGTCAAAAAAATCATTCAGCGGCACAGAAAAAAGGTCCGCGAAAAGCCGCGTCGCCTTTTCATATTCCCCTTTTTCGAGGGGCTCGGCGACGTCTTTGGACCTCGTGCGGAACAATTCGAAAAGCTTCTTCTCCTCCGCCTCGACTAAAAGCTCCTCTTTCGGCTCCCCGGGCATTTTGCCATAACCTTTCAACATATTCGCCGTGCGCTGGATCACTTTAGCCGCCTTGATCAAAATTTTCTGATCCATCCCGGTCAGAACCTCAAACCTTTTGAACACATCCGCGATATCCTCAAAGGATGAACGCATAACGGCCTGCAAGATCTCATAGGGCCTCGTGCCGGGCTTCACGCCCAATTCAAAGGACACACGCTCCTGCAGGAACTTAAGCAGTCTTGATTTCAGATCGTCCTTTTTGGACAGCTTTTCAGCGTACAACTTCACATCCTCATCGATTACCTTGGCCAATGGGAAAGAGATCTCAAATGCACGAATAAGTTTCACCACATTGCCACCGGCCCGGCGCAACGCGAACGGGTCCTGGCTTCCCGTAGGTTCAATGCCCGTGCCCAGCGCCCCGACCAAAAGATCCAGCCGATCCATGATCCCGAAGAGCGCTCCGGGAAGGCTTATAGACTTTTTAACCTTCGAATGATCTTCCGTCAGGTTTTTGGGGAGGTATTGAGTGCCGATGGCTAACGCCACCTCTTCCTTTTCTTTAGCTTCACGGGCGTATTCCCGGCCCACGATTCCCTGAAGATCCGGCATTTCATAAACAAGATGGGTCACAAGATCGATCTTGGAAAGGCTGGCAACTCGCTTGAGGTCTTCTGCGAGCGCCGGATGGCCTACCGCTTTCGAAAATTCCGGCGCCAATTTTTCAAGCCGTTCGGTCTTATCGAGCACAGAACCGAGTTTACCCAGATAAACGAGCTCGGCAAGTTTGGACTTCTTCTTTTCGAACGTTTCGCGCGTGTCCATTTCATAAAAATAGCGGGCATCTTTTAATCGCGAATCCAGGACATTTTCATAATCCGAACGGATCTTCGCAAGGCCGTTCCGTTTCCCGTTCATCACGGCCACAAAACGGTTATGCATCTTCCCTTTGGGGTCGTAGCAAGCAAAGATCTTCTGGTTCTTTTTCATGCAACTCGCAAGCACTTCCGCGGGAAGTTCGAGATATTCCTGCGAAAAAGTCCCTTCCAAAAAGAACGGCTCTTCCACGAGCTGGGCATTCATATGCGCTAATTCGTCGTCGCTCTGTTTCTGCTTGAAGCGATTTTTAAGAGTTCCGCGAACCAAAGCCTCGCGCGTTTCGATCGGCAGAGAAACATGTTTCTTTTTCAGAAGCGCGACATACGCCTTCCAATCGGCTTTCAGGATTGTGAAACTTTGCGGCGAAAGGAAACGGTGACCCAAACTCTTGTTGCCGGACTTCACATCGGCAAGCATGAGCGGGATCTTTTTGGTGTCCATCAGAACGACCAGCCACCGGATGGGACGCGGAAAACGGAATCCCGACGGCTCCCAACGCATGAGCTTGGGGAAAGAAAGAGAGGCGAACAGTCCCTGGATCAGCCCCGGAAGAAGGGTCGCCACGACCCCACCTTTTTCTTTTTTCTTCAGAAAGATAAATTTTCCCTTGGGCGTTTCCCGGACCTCGATATCTTTTTCCGCGGCCTGTTTACTTCTGAGAAAACCTTGAAGCACCACCGTGGATTTCCCCTGGACGTCATAACATTTCTCATAAGAAGGACCCGAGATCTCGAGTTCCCGGTCCGGCTGCATCGCGGCAATGCCTTGGACAAAAAGCGCAATGCGGCGAGGAGTCGCTTCCACTTTTACTTCCGCAAAAGCGATGCGTTCATCCACCAGTTTCTGACGTGTCTTCGCGGCCAGCTCGTCATAAATGACGTCCAGCGCTCCCACCGGCAGTTCTTCGACACCGATCTCGATCAATAAATTGGGCATGATTATTTCTTCCCTGCCTGCCGGTAGGCAGGTTTTTGCTTAATCAGTGGAAAATTCTGCGCCTTGCGGCTTTCAAGATACCCTTCCGCACAACGGCGGGCCAGGGCCCGGACGCGGGCAATATACCGAGGACGTTCATTCACGCTCACGGCGCCGCGGGCATCGAGAAGATTAAAAATATGCGAGGTCTTGAGGCAGCAATCATACGCCGGCAGGACCATCCCTCCTTCGAGTAAGCGCACGGCCTGTTTCTCATAATCCTCGAAATGGCGACGGTAGATCTCGGGGTCTGATCCCTCGAAATTAAATTTCGAGAATTCCCGCTCTCCTTGCAAATGGACATCGCCGTAGGTGACCTTGTCATTCCACTGGATATCGAACAAAGAATCTTTTTGCTGCAGAAACATGGCGATGCGTTCCAAGCCATAGGTAATCTCGCAAGAGATCACATCCAGATCGATCGAACCGCATTGCTGAAAATAAGTGAATTGCGTGATCTCAAGACTGTCGAGCCATACTTCCCAACCAAGCCCCCACGCCCCAAGCGTCGGAGATTCCCAGTCGTCTTCCACGAAACGGATATCATGAGCAAGAGGATCGATACCGACCGCACGAAGGCTATTCAGATAAAGTTCCTGGGGATTCCCGGGGGACGGTTTCAAAATGACCTGGTATTGATAATAATGCTGAGTCCTGTGGGGATTTTCACCATAGCGGCCATCCGTCGGCCTGCGAGAGGGCTCAACATAGGCGGCTTTCCAGGGCTCGGGGCCCAGGGCCCGCAGAAATGTATTCGGGGAAAAAGTTCCGGCACCGACTTCGATATCGTACGGCTGCATCACAAGGCAGCCCTGCTTCGCCCAATAGTCGTTCAGCTTTTGTATTAACTCCTGGAACGTCAAAGGTTTAGGCATCGTCTTCCCTGAAAGGTCCTTAGCGGGTTTAAAACGGTTCTTCAAAGAGGCGGCATTGTAACAAAAACCCAATGGCGAATCAAGCTGAGGACGTGCTACGGATAAAAAACGCTTTTCATCTCACCCTCCCAGGTGATGGCGAGTCGTGAGCTCCCCAAGGATCTTCAGCGCTTCGTGCCTCTCACACCGGACGGGGTCGGCCTGCAAAGCAACAAGCGTCAAAAGTTCGCGAAGCAACTCCTGGGCCGAAATCAGCCGATCCGTCTCCATTCCCGCCTGTTCAATAGCCGCATAAAGAATGGCTTTCACAGAATGGATCCTTTCATAATCAGGCGCCGCTTCCTTTTCGCGAAGCAACTGATGAGTCCTATCCATCGCTTTCGCAAGACATCGCTGATAACTATTTTCAACGCTTTGATCTTTTCCCCGTCGCAAGCATTCCATATCAATCTCCTTCCTCCGTGCTGATGCTCATTTTTCTTCCACTCAGGTGAGTCCGTACAAGCCCGGCTACTTTTAAATTTAAACAGAAGCCAGAAACGGCGGCGAAAGAGGGGTAGTCCCAAAATGCAGGATCTGCCCCTTTCCGTACGGGTCTCCAATCAGGCTTTAGACCATGATTTGATCTTTAATGCGCTGCAGCTTATTGCCACCAATCCCCTGGACTTGCGTCAGATCGTCGATCGACTTAAACGCGCCGTTCTTATCGCGATGCTCGATGATCCGCTTGGCCATGACCGGTCCGATCCCCCGAACCTTGATCAGTTCTTCCGTGGTGGCTTTATTGATGTTCACCATCACCGCAGGCTTGTCCTGACCTTGAAGCTGCAAAGTCGCCTTAGGCTGACTGGCCAGCACCTTCTCCGCAGCGATCATGGAAAGACCCCCGAAGAAAAATGCAGCAATGGCCAATACTCCCAAAGCCCGCTTCACTTCTGTTCTGTTCATCATGTTGACACCTCCTTGTTTGACGTTGACAGGAGCGTAACATAAATATGATTTTATGTCAATATTATATTTCATTTTTGATATAGCTTTTTTATTCATTATTGTTATATTACACTTGACGGATGGGGCCCTTCCGTTAAAATATGGTCATGCTGAAAAATTTAGGGCAACGCATCCGAACGCTTCGCAGGGAAAAAGGCCTCACCTTAGTCGAGATCTCTCAAAAAACCGGCATCGCTCAGGCCACTCTTTCCCGCATCGAGACCGGCACCATGATCGGAACGGTCGAGAGCCATGAAAAGATCGCCGAGACGCTCGGCATTGGGCTTTCCGAACTCTATACCGGGGTTGATCGTCGTTACGAGCAGATCAGCCATCAGGCCAAGGAAGCGCGCGCGGCCACACATCACACCAAAGACGTTCATGTGGAAGTGCTCACGCAGGAAAGCTCCAAGAAGAAGATCACTCCACTCCTCTTAACTCTCCAGAGCGGGGGCAAGACGGAGAAGGAGCATAACGAACGCGGCGTTGAGAAATTCGTGTGGGTCCTTGATGGGCACGTCAAGGTTAAGCTTGAAACTCAAGAATATGAGCTGAAGGCGCAGGAAACTCTCTATTTCGACGCCTCATTCCCCCATCAGATTGTCAATGATGGCCAGAAGACCGCCAGGGTCTTCATCGCCGTTTCACCTTCTAAGATCTAATTCCCTCAAATCCATCGAACGCGGCCTTAACACTTCTAAAAAAACTATGCTTTTTTTTCGGCGCCGGCTTTCTGAAGTTTTTCTTTTACAAACGCCGGCCCGCCGAAGCCTGTGACTGGGAAGACCGGAGGGATCGCTTTGGGCAGATTCCTAATCGCCTGGATCCGTCTACCATCTTCGACTATTTTGGCTGTCTCCAGGATATTCATGAGCTCTTTGTCTTCCTCGGACATCTCCCCCGTCCCCTCCAGTTTCGACCCCACAACACGAAATTTCTTCATCGGCAGACCTGTGTCGAGAAATTCAGGCCCCTGCGCGAGCAGAGCTTTTAATTCTTGCGCTAGCTTCGGAAAATGCATTTCCTCAAGCCTCCGGATTTGCCCCTCTACTTTCTCTTTTTCGCCTTTCCGGAGATAAACCTTACCAAGCTCCAAAACAGGTTCCGGATCATTCGGCGCCAGATTGATCGCTTTTTCAAAAGTGTTGACCGCCTCGTCCAGCCTCCCCGCTTTCTGGTGGGCGAGGACTTGCCCCAAATGAATAAGAGCCGGCACAAAATAGGGATTCGTTTTGATAGCTTTTTCAAAATACGTTATCCCCTTTGCAACATCCCCCATGCGATCGTAATAAACCCCCAAATTGTCATAGGCGACAACAAATTGGGGCGAAATCTTAAGGGCTTTCTCTAATATCTCAATTGCTTTCTGATACTCGCCTCTGTTTCCATAAATAATTCCGAGATTGTTATAAGGCGATAAATACTCCGGATCGAGCTCCAGGCTCTTCTTATAAAACTCCTCGGCTTTTCCGAGATCTCCCAGGGCATCACAAGAGCTCGCGAGATTAAAATAGGCTGACGCGTAGCGTGGATCTTTTTGGATCGCCTTTTCGAAGAGCGCCCGTGCTTCTTTATGTCTCCCGCGCTCCACGTAGGTCGTTCCAAGATTATTATACGGCCTGGCTTTTTCCGGCGATTTACGGATGGCATCTTCCCAAAGCGTGGCCTCCGACCGCCAGACATTATTCCGGGCATAAGTCATGGAAGAAAAAACAAGGGTCACGACAACACAAGCAATCACGGCATAGGACAACTGCTCGAAAAAATAAAGCAGCCCTATCGCTAGCAAAACCGTCATACCCGCCAATGGCAGATACATGCGTTGCTCAAAAATCACATCTCGAATCGGCATGATGCTTGATTCCACGCTCAGCGTCAAAAAAAACCAGAAGATCGCAAAAGATACAAGCCGGTTCTGTTTGAGGAAAACCACCCCGGCCCCCCCTAACCCCAACAGCATGAGAGCGGACGCGAACGTCTTAAGTTCCGTGAGGGAATGGGCCACCGGATAGTCATAGTCCAGATTCTGATTCACCGGAAAAAGGAATAAGCGCAAGTAAGTGCCCAGGACATTTAGCTGCGTCAAAAAATACTTTCCGCGAGGAAGGGCCTTCGTTTCGAGCGGGATAAGCCCGTGCTGATTAAAACCTTGGTACGCAATATCTGAATGAACAAAATAAGGGATGATGATCAACGTTGCGAAAAAAGGAACCAACCGTATAAGGGTTTTTACTTTTCCATCCTTTTGATCAAAAAAAATGAATTCGACCATGAGAATTGCAAAAGGCAGGGTGGCTGCGTTCTCTTTGCAGAACATCGCCCCAACAGCCATTCCGAGCGCCGCCCCATAGTACAAACCTCCCGATCCGAAACGCGCCTTAAGATATAAAACAATCGCTCCAAGATAAAAAAAAGCGGCCATGGAAGTCATGCGCTGGACAATATAGGTCACAGCCTGTGTCTGGAGAGGATGGGCCATAAAGATTAGGGCACTAAAGGTGGCCAGATAAAGGGCCGCCTTCTGCGAATAAATCCCGCGCATCTTGGGCGTCACCAGAATGAGAGACATCAAAAAAAAGACAAGGGTCGCGTTCAGCATATGCACGCTGAAATTAAAAATGTGATAGCCCGTCACCTGCTTCCCTCCCAATGCCCAATTCACGGCAAGTGAAAGAAAAGGCAAAAACCTTGTTTTCACGTTGAGAATCCAGATTTTGGGAAGGGTCGTGAGGGTAAGATCTCGGAGCGACGTGTTCTCCTCAATGATCGGATTGTCATCGAACACGAAAGGAACTTTCCACGTATTCGAATAGATCACAAGCCCCAAGATAAGAACGCACCCCAAGATGAGCGCAGTTCGTGTCCAGGAAAAAGCTATCGGTCGATCCGCTACCGTAGCCTTTGACGCAACTATGGTTTGAGAATTTTTATTTTTTCGTGTCATTAAAAGTTACCTGGCCGAGATTGAAACCGAACGCCCATGGACATATCAGACCTCTTCGCCCAGCCAATCTAAATAAGCCTTACTACCCTTGGCAATGGGCAGGCAGATGACTTCGGGGACTTCATAGGGATGATTCTGAAGGACGACTTTCTCGAGCTTTTTATAGACAGAGATTTTGGTCTTAATAAGAAGGAGAACTTCCCGGGAGGTTTCTTTTTTGCCGCGCCACCGGTAATGGGATTCGAGACCGGGAAGGATCTGAACGCATGCCGCAAGCCTTCTGGAAACTAAAAGGCCCGCCAACTGGCGGGCCTTTTTAATATCGGGAACGGTGCTAAGAACGCAGCAATACTTCACGCGTGTTGATTATTTTCGATTGAGCGTCGCCGAGTAACCGCTTTCAGGAGTCCCCAAGGTGACGTGACCTTCACGAGCAAGCCAACCGAGGCTCATCATCACGAGTTCGCGAGGGCGTTTTAATCCTTTGGTAAGTTCATCCGCGGTGGCGCTTTTCTTATCATCAAGAAAATGCCAAATCTCTCCGGCAACAATTCCGATTTCCATGATCATGGGGGAGCTCCTTTTGAAACAGAATTTACATCAAACGAACATGCATAATATAACAAGGAACGATTTCATTTAAAAGAACTTTATTATTTTCCCTTTGAACGAACGCGAACATTCATCCGACCTCTATTCCAAGAACCTTGCGAAGAAACCGCCCTGTATAGGAGCTTGAAACTCCGGCGACCTCTTCTGGAGAGCCACAGGCCACAATACGCCCCCCCTCCTTCCCGCCCTCAGGCCCCAGATCGATCACGTAATCTGCCATCTTGATGACATCCAGATTGTGCTCGATTACCACGACCGTGTTGCCCTGACTCCGGAGATCAAAGAGTGCCTTAAGAAGATGCTGGATATCCCCAAAGTGAAGGCCGGTCGTGGGTTCATCCAGAAGATAAAGCGTTTTCCCCGTCGCCTTCTTGATGAGCTCGGCAGCGATCTTGATTCTCTGGGCCTCCCCGCCTGAAAGTGTGGTGGACGATTGTCCGAGTTTCAGATAACCCAGCCCGACCGCTTCGAGAACCTCCAACCGCTCACGGATCATGGAGAGCCTCGCAAAAAATCCGATCGCCTCGCGGACCGAAAGGTCCAACACCTCCGCAATGTTCTTGCCTTGATAGCGAACCTCGAGCGTTGGCTCGTTATAACGCTTTCCGCGACAAGATTCACAAACCACAAAAAGGTCCGGCATAAAACTCATCTCGAGTTTCTCCGATCCCGCTCCCCGGCAATTCTCGCAGCGCCCGCCTTTGAGATTAAAACTGAACCGTGACTGGGAATAACGACGGAGCTTGGAAAGCTCCATATCGCTATAAAGCTTCCGGATAAAACCAAAAATATCCGTGTAGGTTGCGGGGTTGGAACGCGGCGTGCGGCCGATCGGCGCCTGGTCGATCTCGATCATTTTATCGATCCGGTCCGCTCCCTCGAGTGTCCCGAATGCACCCACCTTGTATTGCGTCTTCCAGATCCGGTTATGGATTTCCTTGTATAGAATATCGTGAACAAGCGTACTCTTACCGGAACCTGAGACGCCGGTCACGCAAATAAAGAGCCCGAGGGGAAAGACCACATCGATATTTTTCAGATTATGTTCACGGCATCCTTTCACAATCAGTTTCGGGGCCTTACGACCGTCCTTGCGCTCTCGGGGCACCTCGATCGAAAGCTCGCCGGAAAGATACTTGAGCGTCAGCGACTTGGGACAATCCTTCATCTCGGCAAGTTTTCCCTGCGCCACAATCTCTCCGCCCTCGATGCCTGCCCCCGGTCCAAGATCGATCACATGATCGGCCCGCCGGATCGTCTCCTCGTCGTGTTCCACCACAAGCACCGTATTCTTGAGATCACGAAGTTTTTCAAGCGCGTCCAAAAGCTTCCCGTTATCACGCGGATGCAGACCGATGCTCGGTTCATCCAAAACATAGAGCACGCCGGTCAGTCCAAGTCCGATCTGGGCCGCAAGCCGGATGCGCTGGAGTTCCCCTCCGGCTAAAGTCGCAACGGTGCGATCGAGCGCGAGATACCCCAGTCCGATATTAAGTAGGAACGAAAGCCGTTCGCGGACCTCCCTGAGAATGGGTTCGGCGATCACTTCCTGCGTGTTTTGAAAACGCAGACTCCGAAAAAACGGCACCGCTTCATCGACGGGTAAAGCCGTGACCTCGGCGATATTTTTTCCCTGAATAAGGACGCCGAGGCTTTCTTTTCGGAGCCGTTTGCCTGCGCATTCCGGACAGATCTCCTCGCGCAAAAATTTCCGGACTTTCGCGCGCACCTCCTCAGAATTCGTCTCGTGGAAAAGTCGTTCCCATTCTTCCACAAGCCCGGAAATATCCCCATCTCCAAGAAAGAAGACTTCTTGAGCGTCTTCCGGCCAATCCCGATACGGCGTATCCCATTCAAAGTTATATTTCTCCGTGAGGTCATGCAAGAGATCCTCGAAAAAATATTTATTGAACGAGAAAAAAACGTCTTTATTGAGCGCGCTCATAAGCGGTTTCTGCGGGAAGGAGATCACACCCTTCACGAAGATCTGCGAAAGCTTCCCGAGCCCTTTGCATTTCGGACAGGCTCCGTAAGGGCTGTTGAAGGAGAACATGTTGGGCGTAAGATCCGGCAAACTGATCTGACACTTGGCGCAGGTTTTGGTCGTGGAAAAAAAATGAAGCTTCCCCTCGCCGACCCCCTCCTTTTCCAGGATCGCAACATGTCCTTTGGTGAAATCCAATGCGCAGATAAAGGAATTCCTAAAACGTTTGTCCTGGCATCTATTTTCTTCTGACAAAGGATTAGGGCTAGCTCCATTAACCCTTGAATCCTTTGACGGGGAATGGGGCTTGTCCTCACTCCGAAGAGGTGTTAGTTCGTCGATTACGATCTCAATGTCGTGGCGCACGGATTTCCGGAGCTTCATATCCTGCTTGATGAGCCTCACACTCCCGTCGATACGCGCCCGGTCAAAACCCTTTTTTAGGGCATCTTGGAAAAGTTTCTGGAATTCCCCCTTACGTCCTCGTGCAAGCGGCGCCAGGATCTGCACTTCACGTCCCGCAAAACGCGAAAGAAGATCCTTCAAAAGGTCCTCACGGGTCTGACTCTGAAGCGGTTCATGACACGAGGGACAATAAGGAATCCCGACCTTGGCAAAAAGAAGCCTCAGATAATCATAAATTTCGGTTACGGTGGCGACGGTCGAGCGCGGATTATGCGTAACGGAGCGCTGTTCGATCGCAATGGCCGGAGAAAGCCCGGAGATATGATCCACGTCAGGCTTCTTGAGTTTTTCGAGAAATTGCTTGGCGTAAGAAGAAAGACTTTCGAGATAACGGCGCTGGCCTTCGGCGTAGATCGTATCGAACGCAAGCGAGGATTTTCCGGAACCGGAAAGACCGGTAATGACCGTGACCTTGTTACGAGGAATCTTGAGCGATAAATTCTTGAGATTGTGTTCCCGTGCCCCGCGAACTTCAATGAATTCGTCCATGCGAGGGATTCCTTACAAACCGGCCCGTTCAGGTCCCGACGCGGACAGAAGCGAAGGCTTTTTTGAGCGTGGCGATCGCGGAGAGAATGGCCAGATAGCTCGTCTTGGGATTTCCAGGCGCCGGTTTGTTCTGCGTAACGGTAGTAAACATACCGAAATCCCCTTCTACCAAGATCTCATGTCGGTTCCCTTTGTAGGAGCGAGAGGTCCAGATCTCCACCTGCGTGCGCTCGGGACCGATCCCCGCGAGGCTCAGAACCGCAGCAACATTGATGTTCTGCGGGAAATGCTCGATGGCTTCGATCGCCGCTCCGCGGAAGATACGCTTCTCCTCAGAAAAAGTCTTGAGAACTGGGAATCTTTTCTTGAGAAAATATGCCGCGCCCATCAACGCCTCGGGAGGTTTGCGCGTGATCAACCGAACCTTCCGGATCTTCCCGTTCGCCGCGGCCAGAACGCCGTCCACGCCCGTAATCGCCCCGGAGGGGCAAAAGATCCGGGACCGATTCTTTTTGAGAAGTTCGACCACTTGCGGCTGGAGCAATCCTCCCACACTCATGATCAGAACCTTTTTATTCCATTCGCACGCAAGCCTCACGACCTGCGCCGCAACCTTGGGGGATGCGGCCTCGATGATCAAATCTGAACGGCGAACCAGTTCGGTCAGCGGAACCAGACGGGCAAAAAATTTGTACTTTTCCTGAAGCGCAGCCGCCTTTTCCTTGTGCTTTTCACACAGGAACTTAAGCTGCGCAAAAGCCTTCAAGTCTGTCACCACGGCTTGTGCAAGCGCCGTTCCGATCGTCCCCCCACCGATGATCCCGACCCTGATCTTTTTTTTCATTTCCCCTTCTTTACGATGCGGTTCTTGGAATCAACATAAACGACCTTGGGTCTGTGCTTTTTGGCTTCCGCGGCCGTGAGCACCACAAAGGTCAGAATGATGACAATATCGCCCGCTTTCCCGTGCTTGGCCGCACCACCGTTCAGGCAAATCACACCGGATCCCGCGGGACCCGGAATGGCATAGCTTTCAATACGAGAACCATTGGTGAGATTCGCGATCAGGACTTTCTCATGAGGAAAAATATCCGCCCTCTTCATGAGTTTTTTGTCGATCGTGATACTGCCGGGGTAATCGATACACGCTTCGGTCACGGTCACGCGGTGGATCTTTCCACCCAACATTTGTTTCTGCATAAATCCTCTATCTTTAGATTTCAGCGATCAGTTTTCAGTAGTCCGCTGGCACCGTTTTTATTTGTTTTCGTAGGGTTACGGTCCAGGAGTTCAAATTCTCAGAATCCGTACTAACACCGTACTAGGCGCGAATTATAACATTATCAATGAGCCTTGTCTTGCCGACAAAACAGGCCGTCGCTACCGCCATTTTCTTTTGATGCTTTTTAACCGGCACAAGCGTTCCAGGGTCCACGATCTCAAAATACTGAACCCGATCGACGCTTTTCTTCAATTCCTGAATTGCTCGAAGCCTCAAAGTGGCGACAGACCTCTTCCTCAGCAGTTCGCGTTTCAATCCGAAAAGTATTCGCGAGATCGCAAGCGCGCGGCGCCGCTCATCCGTACTGAGAAAACGGTTCCGAGAACTCATGGCAAGTCCGTCCTTCTCCCTCACCGTCGGCATTACACGCACTTGGATATCTGTATCCAGATCACGCACGAGTTGGCTGATAACGGCAGCTTGCTGCAAATCCTTGGCACCGAGATAGAGCCGGCAAAGCCCCGTGATGTTCAGGAGCTTCGTCACGACAGTTGCCACACCGCAAAAATGCCCGGGCCTGAATTTCCCGCAAAGCCCTTTGGCAAGCCGCGGCCACTTTGCGTTTTTGAGCTTCAAAGGTTCCGCCAGTCCTTTAGGATACATCGCTTCCACAGAGGGCATGAACACAAAATCAACTTTTGCCGCACGGAGAAAGTCGAGATCCCTGCGAGTGGGTCGAGGATACCTGGCGAGATCTTCTTTCGGCCCGAATTGCGTGGGATTGACGAAGATACTCACGATCGTGATATCGTTCTCGCGGTTTGAGGCACGCACAAGCGACAAATGTCCTTCATGCAAAGCGCCCATTGTCGGAACGAAACCCACGGATTTCCCACGAGCACGTTCTTCCCGGAGCATTCTTTGAAGCTTTTCAGGATCCCGAACGAGTTTCATCATGAGTCCTGCCAACGGGGTATGGTGTTCGGAGATTGCTTTGCACTGTACGCCTCAGCAACGCAACCCCGAGGGATACGCCGTACTCCGTGCGGGCTATGAAGTTCTTCGAGCAGCTGTTTCATGGTTCTTCCAAGGACTGGATGCATCCATTCGGGAGCAAGATCACAGAACGGAACGAGCACGAAGGCCCGTTCATGGAGCTTCGGGTGCGGTACGACGAATCCGGGCTCATGGATCACCTGATCCCCGTAGAAAAGGATATCGAGATCCAGCGTCCGTGCTTCGTGAAGCTTATTTCGCTGACGATTTGCCTTAGCTTCAATCTGTTGAAGTTTTTCAAGAAGAACTGGTGCCGCAAGCTGTGTGTCAAAACTCCAAACAGCATTCAGAAAGGGACCGCCTTCAGCCTCCACCGGCTCCGTTTCATAGACAGGAGAATATTCGGCGACTGTGACGCCGCACGAGAGAAGTTCCTTTTGAGCGAATTCGAGATAACTCGCACGGTCCCCAAGATTGGACCCGACCCCGACAAAGACTTTGGGCATAATGGAAAAGCCTGTCTTAAAGCTTGGAATGATGCGGATGGCTTTTCTTGATACGATCGAGGGCTTCCATGATCCGCGACTCCGCCACGGTAAGCGAGATCCTAAAATACCCTTCCCCGTTCGGCCCGAAACCGTTCCCAGGAGTCACGACGATATTCAATTCGTCCAAAAATTTCAGCGCCAATTCCGAGGAGGTATATCCCGGCGGAACTTGGATCCAGACGTAAAAAGTCGCTTTCGGCGCTTCGATCTTCCATCCAAGGTCCCGGAACCCTTGCACCAAAAGATCCCGGCGTTCCTGATAGATCTTGAGGTTCTTTTCCAACTCCTTTTGCCCAGTCTGAAGCGCGTTGATCCCTGCGATCTGAATCGCCTGAAAAATACCGGAATCCAGGTTTGACTTCACCTTCGCAAGAAGTGCCAAGACTTGAGCGTTCCCGACTGCGAAGCCCACGCGCCAGCCAGTCATGCTATAAGTTTTTGAAAGTGAGAAAAGCTCCACCGCGATCTCTTTGGCTCCGGGGATCTCCAGAATGCTCGGGGACTTCAAACCCTCATAGCACATCTCCGAATAGGCCGCGTCATGCGCGATCAAAATGCCGTGCTTATGCGCAAACGCCACGGCCTTTTCAAAAAAAGCCTTGTCTGCGACCTGCGAGGTCGGATTGTTCGGATAGTTAAGGAACATGAGCTTGGCGTTCTTCAGTACATCCGCCGGGATCACGTCGAAATCCGGAAGATAATGGTTCTTTTCAAGAAGCGGCATCGCATAGGGAATACCCTCCGCAAAAAGCGTCCCGGAACGGTAGACCGGATAACCCGGATCCGGGATCAAACAGGTCTGGCCTGGATTCAGCACCGCCAGCGGCAAATGCCCGATACCTTCTTTGGAACCGATAAGGGGGAGAATTTCTTTATCTGGATCGAGCTTTACGCCAAAGCGGTGCTGGAACCAGTCGCGGATCGCATGACGGAATTCAGGCATCCCCTGGTCGAGGGCATAGCGATGATTTCGCGGATTCCTGGACGCGGCGTTCAGGGCCTCAATGATGAAATCCGCCGTCGGGATATCCGGGTCGCCAACTCCAAGATCGATCACATCCTTCCCCTTGGCGATGAGCTCGCGCTTTTTCTTGTCGATCTCCGCAAAAAGATAAGGCGGCAATTTTTGGAGACGTCCCGTCGGTTCGACCGTAAACGGTTTAAACATAAGATCCTTTCTTAGGAGAGGATGAAGAATGACCGTGCTATCGAGCGAGGATTATACCAGACTTCAGAAAGCTTGGAAACAAGATGCCCAAACGACAAACGACTCTGTTCCTATGACAAGAAAAAACGGCAGAACGCTTCTATTTCTTGCTGTAAGGAGCGTAGGGTTTGGGAGGGTTCTTGGCTCTTTCCGGATCAGGAATCGGTAACCCATAACCCATGTCTGGAAAATCCACGGGGATGAAAAAAGTAGCCAATTGGATCACTCCTCCGACCGTATAGATCACCCCTTCGCCGATTCCTGCCGAATAGCCACTCCATTGGGTGAGATACTTCGGATTCTTAGCTTCGGCCCATGGCGTCATCCAGCCCAGCAAAGAATTTTTAATGCCAAAGCAGAATTTCCCCCAAGTTTTCGACCCATAGCCCTGCTTTGCCATCCAGGGAGATGCCGCATAAACAGACGTAACGGCAGACAGAAAAAGGCTGACAGACACGAGGAGTGCTAAAAAGGGCCGCCTATTTTTTGTATTCATAAGCAATCCCTCCGTGAGGCAATGGAATATCAAGCGGCAAAGGGAACGTTGCCGCGTGAAGAATTCCGCCCACCGAATTCGTGAAGGTGTAACCGATCCCCTTGGCAACCCCCGCAAAAAAATTCTGCTCGCGGGCAGGTTCATAGAAGAGAGCCGTCCAACCGACTGTGATATTGAGAAACCCGAATCCTAACTTTTGGGAGATCTTTCCGAGATAAGTGGACTCGTGAGTCCATTCGCTAGATTCAAACACCCCAGCATAAACAGTCCCTGTCAAAAAAGAAAAAAAGGCGACGAACACGAAGACCCGCGCCCCATTTGAAAATAAAAAAAGTTTATTAGCTCTCATAAGTGAAAAAATATTAATGCTTTAATGTTCACAAGTCAAGGAATCGAACCGTGACGCCACCACAGGTCTCAGGAGCACTCCCCTTCACACGGCATCAGGTTGCTCGAGCTAGAGACAAAAAAAACGGAGCCCGCAAATCTCTCCGCCAGGCGCAAACAACGCCGAGCACCGGACAAGACCTGCGGACTCCGAAAAGCAACCTTTCCTCGGCTTGATTAGTTGAGTTTGCTGACGTCAAAACAGAACTGGGGGTCTAACTGACTGAGTTCCTGAGTTAAATGAAGTATCTTGGCTTTAAGTTCCGGAGCCTTTGTCGTAAGCCACTGCTGATAAACCTCGAGAAACTTTTCCATTCGCATACCCCGAAGATGTTCTCTTTCATAGCCGCTCAGCTTGACGAGAAATTGCTGGAACGCCTGCTCACGGAAACACTCGATGAACTTAAAATAATCTTCTTTAACGCCGGTAAGAATATGCCGGTAAACGTCGAACTGACCCGCGATCTTCCCGAGGACCTCTCCCACACCGGTCTTTTTATCATAAACCCCGGCGTGGCAACGCGAGGCCTGATTGTAATAAAGAATCGCGGCCAAACGTTCCTCGCTCGTCTCCTCCTTTACATCTTTTTTGAACGAGAACCGCTTGGCCAATTGAGGATTAGGGTTGAAGATCGTGGACTGTACGAGCAAATGGTCGGCATTGACTTTAAAAATGAAATACCGAAGCATCGGATCTTCGGTCTCTCGAACCCATTCAAAAACCTCATCCGTGTTAGTCGAAAGAAAGGGATCCGCCATATCATGATACTCCGGGAGAGAGATGGCAAAAAGCAAATGGGCCAGATAAATATTCACATCTTCATCAAAAGAAAGCTTCCGGGACAAGCCATGAGGGCGATCTTTGGCTTTCAAAATAGACTCTAAAAGAAAGTGGATGGCTGATTCTCGATCCTCGCTCGAAAGACCAAAATACAGATAGGGCGCATCGAAATTCTGCGTTTTGTTCTCATCCATCTGAGTTCCCCCCTTTTAGAATATAGCAATATATAACATCTACATATTTTTTGTTATTTCTATCTTCTATTGGAAACATAGCATGGCAATATAGAAAAGTCAAATGCATGCGATAAGTTTATAATCATCGTAAGCCATTGCAGATAAACAGGTTACAGCTTTACAAAAAAAATTTTAATGTGTCGAATTTTTTTCTGACTGCGAAGGGTCTGTTTTTTAGAGGAAGAACTAAGCGGACTTCAGAACGGTGCGGATGGAATCGAGGAACTTGCGGGTCTTGAGAACCTTTCCAAGGCGATAATTGACGAAGGTAGTTATGAGAGTCTTGATCTGGCCCTCGATTGCGGAGCTGTGGGACACGCGAAGACAATCCGCCAGCGCATCCTTGCTGTAAGAACGCAGAACCGCAAGCGCACTGGAACTCACCGGAAGCGCGGCGGTATCCTTCGAACGACAGCGCTCGCAAAGAAGCGCTCCGTGACCGATAGAAAAAAAACCTTTTTCGAGCGGTTTCGCGCCGCACTGCAGGCAGCTCTCAAGAAAAGGGAGCCAGCCCATTTCCCTGAGGAGCTGCGTCACAAAAACCGTCTCAAGACGCGGAGGAGGGATCACGGGAAGAAAATGGAAACTTTCCTTTAGCAGGTCAAAGATCTTCGGGTGCGGGTCCTGAACCTCGGTCAACTCGTCCACCAGCTCGCAAAAATAACTGGCATACGCGATCCCTTCCAAACGATCGCGAAGAGCGTGGTGGCTTTCAAGAATCGCAGCATCCGAGATCAGATGAAGATCCGAACGTTTTTTTTCGTAGAAGACGTACTCCGCGTGGGTGAACAGCTCGAAACCCGCCTGACGGATCTCCCCTTCCCGATGCACGCCCTTCACTACCCCGCGCACTTTTCCGAGTCTCGGGGTAAAAAATGTCACGATGAGAGAACTGGAACGGAACGGCATCGTCTTTAAAACAAGGGCTTCGGTCTTGTGGATGCTCATTGACTAGTACCGTTCTCAATTTGTTTTTACGGGTTAACGGTCCCAATACCAATCAATCTCAGCTTCGCTGAGATTGGGGCCGCCCAAACTACGATCTCGAAAAGAAATATTAAACTAGGACGGTGCTAGCGCTGCGAATCCTTAAAATGAATGACAACGCAGTGCTAGTTTTTTTCCTTTTTCACGCGCGTGAGAATTTGGCTCTGCTTGCGATGCATCTTCTTGAACGCGACGCGATTCTTGTCCTCATAGCCCATAAGATGCAAGATCCCGTGACAGAGACAATAGTGAAGCTCTTCTTCAAAAGTATGTTCGTACTCCTTAGCTTGTGTACGGATCGTGGGAAGGCAAAGCGCGATATCCCCAAGAAAATCGATATCTTTGCGGCAAAGGACTTGCGCGGGGAGCATTTCTTTCAAATGCCCCGGAGATTTCTGCTGGCTGAACGCGAGCACGTCTGTGGACCATGCATGGCGGAGATAACGGCGATTGAGCTTGCGCATCTCAGGACCGTCCACGAGAACCACGCTCAACACCGCTCTTTTAAAACCCAGGTCTTTCAAGATCTTCGTGGCAATTGTTTTGAGCGTGGCCTCCGAGACCTTGATCCGAGGACACTCCTGTTTCAGGTAGATCTCATACGCCATAAGGAAACCTCAAGAAGCACCTTCAGGGGTCTGATATTTATGGACCGTCTGTCCCGAAAGCAGCGTCCTGAAAGGGTGGGATTCCACGAAAGCAGCCCTAGGATTCTTCCCGGGCTTTTTTGCGTTCGTGTTTGTCATATGCCTTGATGATCTCTTGCACGAGGGGATGGCGCACCACGTCTGTCTCGTTCAAATAGATGAACTGGATGTCCGGAATATCGGCGAGGATCGTACGGATCTCGACAAGCCCGGATTTCTTCGCCGACGGCAGATCGATCTGCGTGATATCCCCCGTGATCACGACCTTGGAGGTCTGTCCCAGACGCGTCAGGAACATCTTCATCTGACTGTTCGTACAGTTCTGAGCCTCATCAAGAATGACATAGGAATCGTTAAGCGTCCGTCCACGCATGTACGCGATCGGTGCGATCTCGATCGCCCCTCGCTCGGTGTAACGGGCCACTTCATCGAATTCGAGCATGTCATAGAGTGCATCGTAAAGCGGCCGGAGGTAGGGATTTACTTTCGCCGCAAGATCCCCGGGCAAAAAACCGAGATTTTCTCCGGCCTCAACCGCGGGACGTGTCAGAATGATACGGGCCACATATTTTTTCTTGAGCGCCTCAATGGCCGCAGCCATAGCGAGATAGGTTTTCCCAGTCCCCGCAGGGCCGATGGAGATCACGATATCATGCGTCTGCATAGCCTTCAAATACGCCAGCTGGTTCTCGCTTCGCGCCTGGATCACTTTCCCGCGATGAAAGAAATGAATCCCCCCGCCTTGCGGTGGCGTCACACGAGCCTCGATCTTGGGGCTGGCTTCCGCGCTCGCCTTTTCCGGCAAGCGACCGCCCTTGCGAATCATCTCAAGCATCCGGACAAAGAAACGGGTAGCTTCTTCCACATTCTTTTTATCGCCCATGATCTTCATCCGATCATTACGCGCCACGATCTTGACGCGATGGTCCTTCTCCGCCTGGCGGACATTCTGATCCAGATTGCCGTAAAGAGCTTTCGCTTCTTCATTCGAGTGCAGCTTGATCAGTTTTTGCAAGGCGAACCCCTTTCTATGTTTTGGGATTAAGTTTTATCGCAACGCTGAGTTCTTTGAGCTGCCGTTCATCCACGGTCGAGGGCGCATCGGTCATCAGACAGGTGCCCTTTTGCGTCTTGGGGAACGCGATCACTTCCCGGATCGATTCCAGACCTAGGAGAAGCGTCACAAAACGATCGAGCCCGATCGCGAGGCCTCCGTGCGGCGGCGCCCCGAAAGAAAGCGCTTTCAGAAGGAACCCAAACTGCAGTTCCGCTTGTTCCGCCGTCAGATTCAAAAGATTGAAGATCTTGGACTGCACCGCCCGGTCATGGATACGGATGCTACCTCCGCCCATTTCTGTACCGTTACAAACCAGGTCATAAGCACGAGCCCTCACTTTGAGAGGATCCGTCTCAAGAAGCGGCACATCCTCCGGCTTCGGCGACGTGAACGGGTGATGGCAAGCATCGCAGCGCTTCTCTTCCTCGTTCCAGTCGAAAAGAGGAAAATCCACGATCCAAAGAAGTTCGAACTTCCCTTCCGGGATCATTTTGTATTTATCCGCAAGAAAGCAGCGAAGCGCTCCAAGCGCAACGGCTGCGATCTTAAACTTGTCGGCAACCATAAAAACAATATCGCCAGGTTTGGCGCCTACGGTCGCGATCATTTTTCCGATGCGCGCGGTATCAAAGAACTTTTGGATCGGTGATTCAACCTGATCCGGCCCGAGAACCTTGAACCAGGCCAGGCCTTTCGGCCCATAGGTCTTGATCCACTGCGTAAGATCATCAAAATCCTTGCGCGAGAATTCCACACCTGCTGGCGGCGTGAACGCAAGCCCACGGATCTGGCCGCCATTGGCGATCGTTTCATCAAAGATCTTGAACCCGCTTTTTTCAAAAACTGACGTAAGGTCAGAGATCGCCATTCCGTACCGGAGATCGGGCTTGTCGCTTCCGTACTTCTCCATGGCTTCCTTGTAGCTCATACGGCGTAGGGGAAGTTTGATATCGAGCTGCTTGGCGTGTTTGAAAACATGCCCCACCATCCCTTCCACGATCCCCATAATGTCTTCTTCATCAATGAAGGACATCTCAAGATCGATCTGGGTGTGTTCGGGCTGACGATCCTTGCGAAGATCTTCGTCGCGAAAACAGCGGGCGAGCTGATAGTAGCGGTCATAATTCGCAACCATAAGGAGTTGTTTAAAAAGCTGTGGCGATTGCGGCAATGCGTAAAAGCTTCCGGGATTCAAGCGCGACGGCACAAGAAAATCACGGGCTCCTTCTGGCGTGCTCTTCGTCAGATAAGGTGTTTCGACCTCGATAAAACCCTGCTTGTCCAGATATTCGTGTACCAGCTTCGTCACGCGATGACGGAGCGTAAGATTGCGGATCATCTCCTTGCGGCGGAGATCCAAAAACCGGTACTGGAGCCGGAGCTCCTCACCCACATTCTTTTCTTCAAGCTCAAAAGGCATCGGAAGACAGGCGTTCAGAATTTCGAGTTCTTCGGCCTGAAGTTCGATCTCCCCTGTCGGGATCTTAGAATTTACAGTCCCGGCCGGACGAGCGGCGACTTTCCCCTTTACGCGAATCACGAATTCCGACCGAAGCGACTCCGCTTTTTTATGCATCTCAGGATTGGCTTGCGGATTCAAAACGATCTGGGTCAGGCCCCAACGATCGCGAAGGTCCACAAAGATCAAATTCCCATGATCACGCCGGGTATCCACCCATCCGGTCAGGGTCTCCTCTTTTCCAACAAAACTTTTGTCCAGCTCACCGCATGTCACTGTCCTCAGCATAAATTCATCACCTTTTTTAAATGTGCCACGATCTGTTCGATGCCAACTTCCTCCTGCACCCTGTTCTCAAGGTCTTTTACCACCGCGACCTTTTTCCCGAATTCGTCCGGCCCTACGATCACCATAAAACGAAGCCCCAACTGATTCGCCTTCTTCAGGTGCTGGCTCAGAGAAAAAACGCCATGCGTCGTCTCGGGCCGGGCTCCCGCTTCGCGCAACAAAACCGCTTTTTCCAGGCAAAACCGCAAGATTTCAGCATGATCTTCAAGCGGCGAAAAATAAACTTTTCGTGCACGAAGCACCTCAAAAGCCTTCGGATCCTGAGCCTCGATTGCGGTCAAGAGCCGTTCCATTCCGATGCTGAATCCCGTACAGGGCGTGGCACTTCCGCCGAGTTCCTGATAAAGATTATTGTAACGCCCACCGCCCGCCACGGCATTCTGCGCCCCCAACCCTTCGGCCGTGATCTCGAAAACCACACCGTTGTAATAGTCAAGACCGCGCACGAGACGCCGGTTCACATGATAAGGAATGCTATGAACCTCAAGCTTTGAGCCCAGCGTCTTGAAACGGTCACTGAGCGGAAAAAAATCTTCCCACGGCGCCGACTCGATCACCGGCTGACATCCCGGAACTTTGCAATCAAACACACGAAGCACGTTCTTTTCCAGCCGCCACTGGCAATCCTTGCAGAGCCTGGCTTTTTCTCCTGAAAAATGTTCCGTAAGCGACTTGCGCACTTGCGCACGGTCCGCCTCCTCGCCAAGATCGTTCAGATTCAACCGGATGTTCTTGAGGCCTGCGTATTGAAGAAACTTATAGAGGAGCGCAATGATCTCAAAATCTGACACCACATCTTCATTGATGATCTCGGCGCCGATCTGATGGAACTGACGTTTACGACCCGCTTGGGGACGCTCGGCACGAAACATGGGACCCATGTAATAAAGCCGGAGGGACTTCGCCTGTTTGAGAAGACCTTTTTCGATCACGGCACGCGCAACCGAAGCGGTCATCTCGGGACGAAGCGTCATATCCCGCTCCCCGCGATCCTTGAAGGAGAACATCTCTTTGTGGACGATATCGCTGGTCGCGCCAATGGACCGGACGAAAAGTTCTGTAGGTTCGAGAAGAGGGGTGCGTATTTCTTTGAATCCGGCGGCATCGAAGAAAATGCGCGCTTTTTCCTCGATCCATTGCCATTTTTCAATCTCGCCGGGAAGAATGTCCTCCATCCCCGGGAAACCCTGGTATTTTGCTGTCATAAGTTGTGGGGTGCTGCCCTTTCGTCCTGCACGATTCACGCTTCAGGGCATCCCAAGTCCTAACAAGGAATAAAGGGTCATTGGGACTGCACTGATTTTCATTTAAAAATCAATGTTAATCAGGCGTCATCATATCAAAAGAAGAAGCGCATTTCCACTTTGCCGAAAAAGAGAAAGGGGACAATCCCCTTTAATTTCAGAGGGACTGTCCCCTTTCGGATGCTAACAAGGAAAACTCGTTCGGATAGCGCCTCAATTAGAAGCTATATTTACGGGATTTGTTCATGCGGGACTTACGACGCCTCTTCTCGCTGGGCTTTTCGTAATTCTTCCGCGCCTTCAGGATCTTCATGATCCCTTCGCGTTCCAACTTTTTTTTCAGGCGCTTCAAGGCCCGCTCAAGCGGCTCGTGATTTCCAACGTCAACTTTTAGCACTCGGTTTCACCCTCTCTCGTATGTGGATTAATGGAGGCGGTATTATACGGAAAACCCGCCCTGAGGCAAAGGAAATAACGGCAACATCGTCCCACGTCCCAAGCGCCATATCCGACTACCCTCGGAGCAGGGGTTGCGCGAGACGTGAAACGTGGCACGCGAAAAAGACTCATTTGATTTTATTGCATTATTTTTATGATATAATATCTTTATGCTTCATCACTACAAAGAAGCCTTTATCCGCCTTTTCTATCCTGCAGCATGCGAAGTGTGCCGCGCCAATCTCGACCTTGAGGAGACAATCCTTTGTCGGCGCTGCACCGGGAATCTCGACGCCCTTGCCTGGCCCATGGAAGAAGCCCTGGTCGACGAACGTTTTGAACACCTGGACAATGTCTGGACCGTTTATGCCTACAGGTCCCCAGTCAGGGAGCTGCTGCGCGGCGTCAAGTACGCACGCAAAGATTATCTTTTCAAGGCCTGTCAAAAACACGCCCTTGAGATTGCGCAAGCTGTCACTTCCGATTTCGGGTACAACGCGATCCTTCCCATCCCTATCGATAGACTTAAACTCATGAAAAGACATTTCAATCAGGCGGAGATCCTCGCGACGATGTTGAAACCTTGGCTTACGCCTCCTGTCGACAGATCCCTTTTGATCAAGCATCGCTCCATTCCGAGTCAAACTTTCCTCAGCCAGTGTGAGCGTGCGATCAATGTCTATGGCGCCTTCCAACTCAAGCACCCCGCGAAAGCTAGGAACAGGTCTTTTCTTCTTTTGGACGATGTCCTGACCACCGGAGCGACCGCAAACGAAGCCGCCCGTCTTTTGAAACTCCATGGTGCCAAGCGCGTGGATTTTCTGGCACTCGCAAGGGCTGTCCCCAACATCAAAAAAGCAACAATCCTAGGCCCCGCCCTTTGAGCTCCTTCAGAATGAGGGGGCACATCAAACCATGTCTCCCGCAAAAACAGTTTGAGATTCGTCCCGCGCGCGGATAAGATACTGCACTGCGTCTATATTGCTCTTATGGCTCGCAGGGCTGTACCGTTCACCTGTAAAATCGACCTTGAAACGGTGCTGGCTTCGCAACTCAACTCTCAAGGAGAATCCCTTTTGAAAGTCCTGGACCGATATCTTGTAAGAGAACTGATCTTCCCGATCATTTTCTGTTCTCTCACACTCATTTTCCTGATCCTGGTGGCGGACCTCTTTGATAACCTCGATGAACTTCTGAGGAACAAGACCCCGATCCTGATCATCCTCCGCTATTATCTGTCGCTCATCCCGATCTCGTTCACCCAGACCATCGCGTGGGCCGTATGGCTCGGGACCATTTTCCTTTTAGTCCAATTTGGCCTTCATAACGAGCTGATGGCCATGAAGGCCGCTGGCCTCAAGATCCTCACCATTGTCCGTCCGATGATCTTCCTCGGACTGTTGCTCGGCATCATCACCTTCCTTATCGCAGATCGCGTGGTGCCGAAAACCTCCCGCACGGCAAACGAGCTCCTCGAGATCTACATCGAGAAGAAAAAAGATAACAAAGATCGAAAGGTTTTCAAAAACGTCACCTATTATTCCGGAGGCAACACACTTTATTATTTCCGAAAATTCTCTCCACGCCCCAAGACCGTCGAGGACGCGATCATCATCTGGCTGGATCCCGTAACGCATCACACCGCGCAAAAGATCTTCGCGCAAAGAGGCGCCTGGACCGGCGATCAATGGCTTTTTGAGGGGATCACGGAATATCAAACTGGCGTCCAGGGCGATGTCCTCGGAAAGCCCTTGATCATCCCGAAAAAAAGTTATTTGGATGTTACGATCACGCCACGGGACTTGATCAACACGGCGAGCGACAGCGCTTTTCTTTCTTATCATGAACTGAAATACACGATCAATAAGCTCAGAGAGAACGGCATTGCCGTGTATGCAGAGAAAGTGGATCTTTACAACCGCATGGCCTCACCCTGGAAAGGCCTCGTCATGCTGCTTCTCGCCATCCCCTTCCTGGGGACCGTACGCAACCGAAAGGCGATCGCCATGAGCGTTCTGGTATGCGCAGCCATGGTATTTGCATTCCATGTATGCGACGCGGTCCTGCTCGCCATGGGAAAAGCTGGGAAACTCTTACCGTTCTTTAGCGCATGGGGTGGGAATATCCTTTTCGCAACATTCGCGCTTTTTAGGCTGGAAAAAGCCAACTACTGATTTTCCGAAGCGAGATCCCGGGAAATGCAGAACGAAAAAACCTACCGCTACCCGTTCCCCGAGGAATGTTCCCTTCGTTGAGCTGCATTCAACGACCCTTCATCGACCTTCATTTTCGAACTATCAAAAGAAGGTAGCGCTATCGTCCCGCGCATCTGCGGGATAACCGGCATTTTCGCTCCACGTCCAAAAAGAGAGGCCATCGTAGCTTGAGCCTGCGACGCAGAAGCTTCTTGCCCGCGGTCGTCGGACCCGACCTTTTGCAGGGCGAATGCAACGGGAAAAAGGGAGAGAAAAAAAACGAGGCAAAAAAGATAAAAACTTATCGGCTTTTTAAATAGGTTAGTGCTCATAATTTTCACTGCGTTAAAACATGCTTTCGCATGCGCTTCGGTCAAACAACTTCCTTTTTTAATCGAGCACTGCGTTTAAATTGATTTCAAGCATTCGGCGTAGTGTCCCAACCGACCTACTCATTTTTCAAAAAAGGCCGGGCTAGATCTTCGTGCCAGAGGGAATGTGAACACCCTTCGGAATGATCACGATCCCATCGCGGATGTAATAATGATCGCCGTCCTTCTCATCGATCGCTTTGGCGTTCGTGATGCTCACGCCATCTCCGATCGACACATTTTTATCGATAATGCAATTCTCGATCACGCAGTTCTTGCCAACCCCGATCCGGTAATCTTGAGACGGGTCCGGCCACTCATAGTAGTCATTTCCCATCAGAACACTTTTGCGGACCACGGTCCCTGACCCTACGACCGAACGCAGCCCCACAACCGATTGATGGATCTTAGCGCCCGTCAAGATGCAACCTTCGGACATCACGACATGATCCAGTTCTGTCCCGAGGATCTTGGAAGGCGGCAGGAACCTGGGGCGGGTAAAGATGCGCCCTTCCGGAGAAAGAAAACTGAACGGCGGGTTCGCGTTCGTGAGTTCGAGACTCGCCTCATAAAAACTCCCGATCGTCCCGATGTCGCGCCAATACCCCGTGAAGACGTGGCCAAAGACCTTGTAGTTCTTGATTGCCTTAGGGATAATCTCTCTACCAAAATCTTTTTCGCTCCCGGAGAGCACGTCCAAAAGCACATCGCGGTTGAAAACATAGATTCCCATCGATGCGAGATACATAGGGCCCTTGGCCTTCACACGATGAAGATCGCAAAGGGGTTTGGGCATAGCGTAGGATTCCACATCATCATTCTTGGTGGGTTTTTCAAGAAAATCGGTGATCTGACCATCTCTTTGGAGCTTCATGACACCGAACCCCTTGACGAGCCGCTCCGGGACCGGAACCGTTGCAACTGTCACATCTGCTCGTTGCATCTCATGGAACCCCAAGATCTCACGATAGTTCATCCGGTAAAGATGATCCCCGGAAAGAATCAGGAAAACATCCGTGGCGTCCGCGCGATAATGCGGCATGCATTTCCGGACCGCGTCGGCGGTCCCCTGGAACCAGTCCGTGTTCTCAGTCGTCTGCTCGGCCGCGAGAAGTTCCACGCTCGTTTTTGTGAACGCCTCATACGGATAAGTCCGGTGGATATGGCGGTGGAGCGAAGCCGAATTAAACTGCGTTAGAACAAAGATACGCCGGAGAGCCGAATTGATGGCATTGGAGATCGGAATATCGACCAGACGGTATTTGCCGCCGATCGGAACAGCGGGCTTGGAACGATAACTCGTAAGCGGGAAGAGTCTCTTCCCCTGTCCACCGCCAAGGATCAGGGTCGTAACGCGTCGGCTCATGTTAGATTCTCTCCCAGGTTTTGGTATTGTTTCCACAAGACTTTTCGAAAAGTATCGTTCTCTTCCATCAAAACAAGAAGACGTTCGTGCAATTGCGCGATCAGGCCCGCGCGTGACGCGTGACGTTCATGGTTCACAAAAAGATCGATCCGACGGATGTGAAGATCGATCACCGCCATATTCTTGCGGATCTGGCTCTTGATAATGCGCGTCTCTTCCGATGTGAAACCCGGAGACTCGCAGTCCAGAGTTCTCACTTCTTTCACAGGAAGATCATGTCCCACATGCAGGATCATACCGCATACCTCGCGATCAGGTCCGGCAGTTCCCTGCCAAACTCTGTTTTCATATAGACCCGGAAGCAACCCGCCTTCTCGGCCTCCGGTTTTACCATCACATTGGCCTGCGTCACAAATCCCACCGCAGGGGTATTCTTTAAATCGGCATTTTTATGCAATTCGTTAAGCACCCGAAACGCCTCAGCCTCGCGTTTTTCAAAGTCGAGGATCACGAGAAACGGCCGCTCGATCGCGGCCTGCGCGACCAGTTTCTCCGCGCTATCAAAATTCCTTACTCCGATATGAAGTCCGGCCGCACATTTAACAATCTGAGTTGCCGCAACCATATCCACCACAAGAGCAAAAACACTTCGCCGCGTTTTTATAGCCCCTAAACCTAGCGCGACCTGGCTCATACACTCTTCTTCAGAAGCTTAGCTGGTTTTCCCGGACGAATCAAGCGTTCGCCCTGTTATTTTTCCAAGAATGGCGATCTTCCCTGCCGCGTCCTGCTGCAGCGCTTGCGGTCCCTGAATGGATCCCAATGCCTGGGCCGCTTCCGGCCACTTCTTATCACGGATCAGTTCCAGAGCCGACTGATAAGCCTCCCTAGCACTCTTCAAATAGGCCTCCGTGAAAGTCTCAATCACTTCTTTCTTCTCGACCAAGTCCTGCTGTAGAGGCTGAAGATCGGCCGTTGAGGAAGGACTCGGCGACATCAAATCCATCAGCGGCCGCTGAAGATCTGAGTCGATCGTTCCGAAAGCAGCCGGATAAGGCGGCGGCGCTTCTTGAGGCATCGCGTTCTTGCGCAGCAGCTCGGTCTCCGAGATCATTTGAACGATCACCGTCAAAGCCTCCTGCCATTGCTTTCGGGCGATCAGCCCGATGAGTTTCTGATATTCTACGCTTAAAGCTTGTTCCCTAGACTTCTTCCCCCTGTCCAGGAGGCTTTGGTTCATAGCGCTCACTTTTGAAAGGGTGTCATTGATGAAAGGCCGGAGCATGGTAAGCGCGACCGCACGATGCTTTTTCAGGTCCGTGGAATAGAGCGGGAACGCCAAGGATTCCACCCAGAAATTCCGGGCCGCCAGCACATCCCCTTTCACGAACGCGTCCGCAGCCACGAGATATTTTTTCTTAAATAATTCCTCGAGTTTTTTCTTATAGCTCCTCGCGAAAGGCATTTTATAGAAGGATTCCTGATCCGCGATCATTTTTTGATATTGTTCAAGCGTCCACACCGCGGAAGGCAATTTTTCGGTCCATCCCGTTTGAAAAGGAATGGACCGGCCAAGGATCTCTTGCTCGCCAGGATCGGGCGCGCGATCCACTGGGATCGTCACTTCACGGGAGAGCATCTCTTTTTCCTGCGGCGAAAGCAACGCCGAAGGATCCGCCGCCACAGCCTCGGCTTGTTTGTCATCCCTTTGCGGCTTGATCAAAAAGGTTTTCCAACTTTGAGGAGAAGACGAGGTGACTAGCTTGTAAGCTTTATAAGCTAAAAATCCGGCCGCAGCGAGAAGGACGATGAAGAGCAATGCGCGGAAGAGATATTTTATATTCCCAAAAAAAACTTTATGGCCTGGCTTTGAGGCGACCTCTTTGGAAGAACGGGAAAAGCCCTTTTTCTCAGAAGCTAACTCGTCCTCCCTTTTAACGGACGAACTCCAAAAACAGGAAGGACACTCCTTAGCCTCGGGGCTCTCGAGTTCAAATTTTTTTCCGCAGTGATTGCAAACAAATCGATAAGACATAGCGTTATTATTCTCTTTCATTTTGAAAAAGGGTAACTATGACAGCCCGAACTTTTTGTTTCTTTTCCAAATCATAGTTTGGACTGACCGAATTTCAACTTTGCTGAGATTGATGAGCAGTGGAACAGCCCAAGTCGCCCTCTAAAAAAAGAAACGTGGGCTTGGGCAGTCATTATGACTTTTTTTGAGGAAAATTCCAGCGAATCTTAAGCGGAAACAGAGATTGCGCGATGAGTCAGGATCCGTTCTTCCAAGCGACTTAAAACCGAGTCGCGGCGAGAAGGAGACTGGGTCTCCCCTGGACCCGAAACGATCCTCAACTCCATGGAAAAACTCAAACGCATCGAATCGAGAGACCCTGAGAAAGAGGGACTAAGAGGAGCAAAAGCAGCCCCCAAGGAAGTAAAACTGACGCAAAAGATCGCTACCGTAAATATCCACTGAGAAAGAATTGACCGGAAAGTTACCATAGCTTCCGACCCTCGAGGTTAAAAGCACACCTCAGCTTCAACTTCAATCCCAATTCCTATCAATTTCATTAAAAATGAAATTGGGGCAGCCCTTCCATCTAAAAATTAGAATCCAAGACAAGGGCCGTGTACTCTTAATATCGGTGGAAAACCATGGGGACTTAAGAACTTTGACACGGTAATCGGGAAACGCAAAACAACAAAAAGGCTTTGGCGCCTAACGTTGCCCGTTACCCGGTTTTAGGCTTTTTCTTTAACCACCACTTCGAAAACAGTGCCACGGACGCCGGTGAGTGCGGTCGGAGTGCGAACCTCGAACTTGGAATTGCCCTGAAGTTTTTCGACATGGGCGATCAATTTCCCGACGGCTAATTCCAAAAGCGTTGTCTTCTCCCCCGTCGCGGGATTCGTCTCAGCTTTGTTGATACGGAATAAACTCCCAGCCTTAACCTCCACGTGCCCGACCTTACCGCCATCCAGCATCACTTCCACGGAACCAGCTGAGGCGGTCTTCACTACATCGCCCGGCATAATTACCATGCCGTCCTTCGCGGCCTGCCATTCCCCTCCCGCACATTTTACAAACACGTCTTTTCCGGGATTCTTCAATGTCCCGTAACGCCCGGCGGTTTCATCATCTCGCATCACTACAGGCGTGGCCGCCTTGGACTGTCCGGACAACAGATCCCTCGGCTCTAACGGGTTATCTCCCGTAACAATCACAGGGTTGGAAACCGGCTGAAGGGGCTTCGTCTCCAGTTCTTTTGGTTCCATCCGGGTCAATTCCGATTTCTTTTCCTTGAAAGCTACGCGCAAGGATTCCCCCTGCGTCAAAAGTGACATCTCGCTCAAACCGTCCAGCGTATACACCGCGCCTTCCTGGACTCTGACATCCGTCGTGAAATTCATCGCCCGATCCGGACTGAAAAATTGCGAAAAGAAATCAAGCGCCAAAGATCTATCCCCCATGTGTGCCTGCATCATCGCCTCAAACGCTCGGGCTGATGCATCTTTATCCGCAAGCGCCTGCCTCGCAGCCGCTACATCAATATCAGACACCGATTGATGTTCACCCAAAAACGTCAATTTCCCCGTCACTAAGGGATCAAAATCTGATTCGGACGGATTGTTTAATAACGTTTTGTCCACGAGCGGAAGAACGTAATTATTCAGAGTGTACTTCAAAACGAGGTCATGGTATTCCACATTGGCCACCACCGTGGTAACAACACGGCCAAAGGCATAGCCCCCTGAATAAGTAAACGTGGAATCCTGCGCTGTGAAAGTGCCCTCGCTAATAAAAGGGGCTCGCGTCAGCGTGACGACATACTGGGGGGTAACTTCCTGAAATGAGGTTCGATTAATACCAAGAGCCCCGTAGTAGTTGAATCCCCAAGCCTTAACATCATCGGAAGAAGAGACCCCAAAGGAGTAACCATTTCCGGCCGCGAGAGCCGTCACACCCGAAAGCGCTGAGTCTGTGACCGGTCTGGTTTGGGTAGCGGTCGTTCCGTCACCCAATTGACCGTACCAATTGCCTCCCCAACTTTTAACGGTGCCATCTTCCAAGCAGGCTAAGGTATATTCAACTCCACCCACAATGCTTTTAACGGAAAGGCCGGAAAGATCCGTGACAGTCACGGGCGTTAACCGGTCCGTGGTGGTACCGTCACCGAGTTGACCGTAATTATTATGTCCCCAAGTTTTTACGGTACCGTCGTTCAAAATAGCCATGGAATGATCCATGCCGGCCGCAATGCTTTTAACATTGGAAAGCCCCGATACGGTCACGGGGCTCCACCGAGAGATCGTAGTTCCGTCTCCAAGTTCCCCGTATGTGTTATAACCCCAAGCTTTGACTGTGCCGTCGGATAAAAGGGCCAGCGAGTGCATGTAACTGGCCGCAATGCTTGTGACACTGGAAAGTCCCCCTATGATAACCGGTGATGTACCGTCAAAAATCCCCCAAGCTGAGACAGTCCCCGTTTTGTGCCCTGTTCCATCATCAACTAGAGCGAGAGAATGCCAAGCGCCAGCGGCTATATCGAGAACTCCCGTAAGGCCGAGGACAGCGACCGGCAAAAGGCGGCTAGATGTTGTCCCGTCTCCGAGTTGGCCTCGATCATTTCGTCCCCAACTCACAACGGTGCCATCGAACATAAGTGCCAGAGAATGATAAAATCCCGCCGCAATTTTTTTAACCCCAGTCAACGGACCTGTCCCGTCCGGATTCATCACTTCGACAGCTGTCAATGCGGTATCTGTCAGACCATAGCCCAATTGACCCGACCCTCCGTCTCCCCAAGCGTAAACCCGCGAACCATCGGTTTTGAGAGCCAAGGCATGGCCATCCCCCGCCACAATCTGAGAGATGTCCGTCAAATGGATTCCGCCCAAACCCGATACTGAGGTCTTCGGTGAAGTGACAAAACTAACGGGACTGTTATTTCCGATTTGACCCCAATTATTCATACCCCATCCTTTGACTGTCCCATTAGGTAAAAGCGCCAGTGAAAAGGCTCCCCCGCGAGAGGCCGTGGCAATTCCGATCACTCCTGAGATTCCAGGTACCGTGACAGGTGTTGATCGTGCCGTGGTCGTACCATCTCCGAGTTGCCCATCAAAGTTACTCCCCCAACTTTTTAGAGTGCCGTCCGATAGACGCGCAATATTAAAATTTGAACCGGCCGCGATTTGGGTGACTCCAGAAAGGTCAAGCACGGTCACCGGCGTTGTTCTGTTTGTATTAGTTCCATCTCCGAGCTGTCCTGTATTGTTGGCGCCCCAGGCTTGCACAGTGCCACCTGACAAAAGAGCAAGAGAGTGGTATTCTCCCGCAGCGATTTGGGTGGCGGTGGAAATTCCATCTACAGTTACGGGACTTGATGAGCTCGTATTGGTCCCATTTCCGAGCTGGCCATACGTGTTATCCCCCCAGGCTTTAACCGTCCCGTTAGACAAAAGGGCAAGTGAGTGGAAGAAGCCTGCTGCAATGGCAGTGACTCCGGATAAACCCACAACCGTGACAGGCGAATAACGGATAAAGGCGTTTGTTCCATCCCCGAGTTGCCCGTTTCCGTTATATCCCCAAGATTTCACGGTGCCATCGGCCATGAGGGCAAGCGTGTGGTAAAGATTTGCCGAGATGCTGGCAACGCCTGAGAGACCCGGTATTTGAACGGGGCTTGAATGATCTGCGCCTGTTCCGTCTCCGAGTTGTCCCCAGTTGCCAAAACCCCACGCCCAAACGCTTCCATCGCTCGCCTTAATGGCAAAAGATGAATTACCTCCCGCTGCAACGCTTTTGACGCCGGAAAGCCCCGGCACTGTAATAGGTGACGAACGATTTTGAGTCGTTCCATCTCCAAGCTGACTCGCCTCGTTGTTGCCCCAGGCCTTGACGATCCCTGATGCGAGCAAGGCCAGAGCATGGTTAGTCCCGGCAGTGATTTGGATCACATCCGTCAAATACCCACCTCCCCAGGAAAGGTCCCAGGTGCTTGTTCCTGCTTGAAGCTCATGTTTTTCTTTGATATCTAGTCCATCCAAAATTGTTACTTTATTGGGGCCGTTTTTTTTGGTAATTCCTTCGGTAGTGCCATCACCAAATCTAAGCGCAGCAAAAGACCAATTTGTTTTTCCTCCGAAATTTCCGGTCCCAGTTAAAATAAATGTTCCGCCGCTCAAGTCGATCGTTCCGTCGCCTGTCACATCGCCACCATTCACAGTGACATCATAGCCGCCGGTGAAGGTCGCACCAACATTCACGGTCAGGTCCCCATTCATCTGCACTGCATTTCGGACCTGATACGTTGCCACATCCTTTTGAGCATTCAGTGTCAAATTTCCAATGTTACTGATCTTTCCGAATGTGGAGGTTTCACTCGCCGTGAAGGTGAGATTGTAACCACTGCCCAAGATTGTCGCAGTGGCGTCCATCAGGAATGCTCCGGTACCGTTGGCGTCACTGTCCGCATTGAACGTCGTATCGGCATCCAACGTCAGCGTGACTTCGGCATTGACAATGATATTGGCGATGTCATTGATCGTGCCATGAACATTCGCGTTCGCAACATACGTAAGAGCATTATCGAGGTTGTCATGAAACGATTGATCGACGTGATAATCGCCGCCGATGCGGAAAGCTGCGGCTTTTTCTCGGAAGTAAGCAGCTTCGAGATTTCCCATCGTTTCGATATCACCTTTCACATCCATCTCGATTTTCCCGCGTTTCGCCTGAAGAGTTCCGGTGTTCGTGACATCGCCTTGGGCTACGAATTCAATCTTCCCGTCATCGGCGATGACCGCGGCGACTGAATTGCTTCCTTTTGCAATATTGATCGCCTTTTCAAAAAGACCATCCACGGCCTTGGCGTTAAGGATCACGTGACCGCCGTTGGCCTGGATTGTCCCCGTGTTCTTGATCTGGTCTTTAAGACCCAAAGCATTGGCGGTCGCTTCGTCCACACCGATCGACACCAGACCATCCCCTGAAATACCAACCGTCACGGTCTTCCCGGCAGCCAGGGCCACGGTGCCCATCGGCACTTCGATCGTTCCCTTGTTCTCAATGGCGTTGGCGATCAGTGCGACAAGATCTCCTTTGCCGCCGAGAATATGGCCTTCGTTCGATAGGAACCCACCCTGACCGCTGAACTGGTAATTCTCTTTGAGAAAATCCGTCATGCTCAAGTTGAGCGGTAACGTGGAAGCAATAAGAGAAGCATTCGAGAGATTAATCATGGCGCTTGAGCCAATATTGATCCCTGCAATGTTCTGGAGAATAAAAGCGATATTGGATAAATTCATGGTCCCGAAAATATTGGACGCCGAACCGCCGTTTACAAGAAGCGCCAGGCTGGAACCCGCCCCGAGACCGGCAATGTTAAAAATACTCCCCTGCGCGACATTAAACTCAGGCATATTCCACACCGGATTCCCCGTCACGTTCCAGTTCGTCGTGTTGTCCTGGACATTCACTTCAACACTGCCCCCCTGAAGGTTGATGGTCTCAGCCATCACGGGAGTGATACACATGGACCAGAGGAATACGAAGGCTGTCGTAAGAGCGATGATTTTCTTCCCAGTCGACTTCGAAGAAAAAACACAAGTCGCAGGATTTGTGACGTGAGATTCACGAGAAAAAATCCGGGCTTGGACCTCAGGACTCAAGGCCCTGGCCGGATGCTCCCCAATCCAATCCCATTGCTGGGTTGTAAGATTTTCTTTTTCCATGTGCATTGCCTCTCAATACAAGAATACACTATAAAACAGAAAATATAGAACTTTTTATAAACCATTTAATGAATATCACTGTTTATAGCATCTTATAACATTACTTATAGCATTAAATAGCTTTTTTGCTCACAAAAGTTGTAATAGAGTTTTGATGGCCGCAAGCTAAATGAAAAAATGAAGCACGCTAAAAAGCAATGCTGAGAGGAGTTAGGAAGAATTGAGACAGTTTCGACGCGCTGCTAGCTATAAAAGACCGAGTTGCAGCTTCGCGCCTTCGCTCATCCGGGTCTGATCCCAGGGCGGGTCAAAGGCGATCACCACGGAGACTTTCTTGATATTGGGAACGGTCGCGACGCGTCGCTCCACATCTTTTTTGATAAGATCCCCCATCGGGCACATGGGACTGGTGAATGTCATACGGACCTCGACTGAATGACCTCCCTCCGGAAGTTCCTCGATCTTAAATCCATAAATAAGTCCCAGTTCCACGATATTGACCGGGATCTCGTAGTCGTAACAGAGGCGCAGCTGGTCCCATATCTTTTTTTCTAGTTCTTCATCAGCCATTTTCAAACCTTTTCAATCCAAGAAACAGCATGGGGATTCTTGGGGTGCAATACTGAACGCAAAAGCACACCGTTAAAATCCCAAGAAAAATCGTTATGCGTTGCGCAAGGAATGCTATTAATTTCTATTATTCCGTGGTGACTTGTTTTCCACTGGGCTCCAAACCCTCGAGCATGGTATGCCAGGCAAGCGATGCGCATTTGACGCGCGAAGGAAATTCACAAACGCCACCAAGCGTTGCGAGTTTCCCGACCTTTGCCGCATCAAACGGTTCACCGATCTCGCGGGAGAGCATTTTATGAACCTCCTCAAAAAGGCCCCTGGCTTCCGCCCGAGTTTTCCCCTTGAGAACCGCGGTCATCATCGAGGCGGAGGATTTTGAAATTGCGCATCCAGAACCGTCAAAACTGATATCTTTGATCACATCCCCCTCCAACTTCAAGTAAACCTTGAAATGATCCCCGCAAAGAGGGTTGTATCCTTCCACCATTCGATCGGCGTCTGTCATCGCGTGAAAATTTCGAGGGTTCTTGTTGTGATCCATGATCATTTGCTGATAGAGCTCGCGAATATCCCCGCTCACCGGAACACCTCCGTCACTTCATGAAGGGCCGCAACCAGCCGGTCGATCTCCTCGAACGTATTATAAAAAGCGAGCGAGGCACGCGTCGTGGCCGGCACATTAAAACGCTGCATCACGGGCATGGCGCAATGATGGCCCGCGCGGATCGCGATCCCTTGACGGTCGAGGATCGTCCCGATGTCATGCGCGTGCGCTTCCCCCAACACGAAGGAAAGAATGGCGGATTTATGCCTCGCGGTCCCGATAAGCCGGAGACCCGGAACCTGTAAAAGCTTTTCAGTCCCATAGCTCAAAAGTTCCTGCTCATACGCTTCGATCCTCTCCAACCCGATCGACTGGATATAATCGATCGCTGTGCCGAGTCCGATCACACCGGCGATATGCGGCGTTCCGGCTTCAAATTTATACGGCAGATCGTTGTAGACCGTCTTTTCAAAAGTGACCGAACGGATCATGTCGCCGCCACCCTGATAAGGCGGCATTTTCTCAAGAAATTCTTTTTTCCCGTAAAGCACCCCGATCCCCGTCGGCCCGAGAAGTTTGTGCCCTGAGAACGCGTAAAAATCGCAATCAAGATCCTTCACATCCAGAGGCGTATGAGCCACCGCCTGCGCGCCATCGACCATTACGGGAATTCCCTTCGCATGCGCGAGGTGTATGATCTCTTTGACCGGATTGACCGTACCAAGCGCGTTGGAGACGTGGACCACGGAGACAAATTTCACTTTGTCTGAAAGAAGCTTTTTGAAATCTTCCATAATGAGCTCGCCCTGGTCATTGATAGGCGCCACTTTCAGCTTGATGCCAATCCCCTCCGCAAGCATCTGCCAAGGGACGATATTGGAATGATGCTCCATATGCGTAATAAGAACCTCGTCACCCGCCTTAAGAAAAGTCCTGCCATAACATTGGGCCACAAGATTGAGCGCTTCCGTGGTTCCTCGCACAAAAATAATCTCTTTGTCCGAAGCCGCGCCGATAAATCCCTGCACTTTGTGCCGCGCGGTCTTGTAGCGTTTGGTCGCCTGTTCACTCAGACAAAAGATCCCGCGATGGATATTGGCATTCTCTTTGGAATAATACTGCGCCAGGGTATCGATCACGGCTTGGGGCTTCTGCGTCGTCGCGGCATTATCAAGATACGTGAGGGGTTTTCCATAGACCTTCTCCCCGAGGATCGGGAAATCCCGGCGAATCTTTTCCACATCCCACCCTGCTTCTTGACTCATCGCCTATTCCTTTCCACTGCAAAGTTGTTGCATCAATTTTTCGTTCACAAGTTCCAATAAAGTTTCTTTCATGAAACCCAGGCTCGAGCGCTCGATCACTTCCCGCGCAAACCCTTGAGCCAACATGCGCCCGGCTTCTTTCTCGCCAATCCCTCGTGCACGCAAATAAAAAATCGCATCTTCTTGAAGCTGGCCGACGGCCGCGCCATGGCTGCACTTGACGTCATCGGCAAGGATCTCGAGCTGCGGTTGGGCATTGACCCTCGCGGCATCCGAAAGAAGCAAGCTCTTATGCGTCTGATGCGCATCGGTTCGTTGAGCGTCCTGGCGCACCATAACCTGCCCGTGAAAAACGCCCCTGGAATTTCCAGCCAAAAGTCCCTTAAAAAATTGATCGCTTTTGCCGTCCGGTTTTTGATGGTCCACCAAGGTCTGATGATCCAGAACCTGATCCTTATCACCCAGATAAAGCCCGTTCAGTTCACACGACGCACCCTCCGCCGTGAGCGCAACACGACAATCATTTCGCATCAAGCGCGCCCCGGTCGAAAGAGCGAACGAGACGAAGGAACTTTCGCGGCGCTGGACCACGTGCGACATTGCAATATGAAAAGCATCAGAATTCTCTCTCTGGATTTTGCAATGTTCCATTCGAGCACCTTCCTCAAGAACGATCTCCATCACGGCATTGGTAAAATAACTTTCCCCGGATCCCGCCGTGTGAGTTTCCACGATCGCTGCCTTGCTCTTTTTTCCCATCGCAAGGAAATTCCGAACCTGAAACACACTGCGGGCCCTTGCAGCATAAACATAGGACACTATATGAATCGGTTCTTTCACGATCAGGTTGTCAGATATGCGGATATAAAGACCCTGCTTTAGTAAACCCGTGTTCAATGCTGAAAAAGCATCGTGCCCGGAAGCCAAGCATCGCCCCAGATATGGCTCCAGGAGATCGGATCGCGAAACAATTGCGTCCGCAAGATCCATCGCCTCGACCCCTTCCTCGACAAAAGAATGCTCTCGCGAGAACTTGCCGTTCACCACGAGTAAAAAATTCCGTCCGCTATTCCGCTTCAACCCCTCCAGAGTTTCTAGGGATAATTTTGGGATCGCACCGTCAAAGTCGAACGAACTCTCCAGAATCGGCGCTAGATCCGTATACCGCCACGCCTCATCCTTCATTGTCGGAAAACCCTTCTGCGTGAACGTAGCCATAGCCTCTTCGCGCAGACGGAGAAGCCACACAGGCTGGGAACTCGCGTTCTTTTTCACAATTTCAAAAGCTCTTAAATATGGATCCATGGCTCTGTCTTTACTCATATTGCTCCACTTTCGTTCATCGGAAAACAGGAAACACAGGCATGCACCGTTAAGCGATCCTCGGCCCCTGGTCTTCGCGTACCCACTCATACCCTTTTTCTTCAAGTTTGAACGCAAGGTCCTTGTCCCCGGACAGAACAATCTTCCCGCCCATAAGCACGTGCACGTGATCCGGAGTAATATAGTTGAGCATTCTCTGATAATGCGTGACCAAAATGAACGAACGATCGGGATTACGCAAACGATTCACACCTTCGGAGACAATCTTCAAGGCATCAATATCAAGGCCGGAATCCGTTTCATCAAGGATGGCCAGCTTCGGATTGAGCGCGGCCAACTGAAGGATCTCGTTGCGTTTCTTCTCCCCGCCGGAAAATCCCTCATTCACGGGACGGCTTAAGAAACTCTCGTCCATTTCCACCAGCTTCATTTTTTCTTTCAGGAATTCCAGAAATTCCATCGCGTCGAGTTCTTCCAGCCCCTTGGCTTTCCGCATCTCATTGACGGCGGCCTTCAGAAAGTACGCGTTATTCACACCCGGGATATCGATCGGATACTGGAACGCGAGAAAAACCCCTTGGCGCGCCCGTTCCTCGATGGCCATCTGAAAAAGGGCTTTCCCCTCGAAGGTTGCACTCCCACGCGTCACAACATACGACGGATGACCGGCCAGCACACGCGTGAGCGTGCTTTTCCCTGAACCGTTCGGTCCCATGATGGCATGCACTTCTCCGGCCTTGACCTTTAAATCGATCCCCTTCAAAATCTCGACACCTTCAACGCTCACGTGCAAATCCTTAATTTCTAACATTTATTCCTCCTGACAATGACTTGCCTGAATGACCATCGCTCCACGCCACGCACCTCGTGCCCAAGACAGTTCTTCACCCCACGCTTCCTTCCAAGCTCACGCTCATCAGCCGCTGAGCCTCGACGGCGAATTCCATCGGAAGATTTTTGAACACCTCTTTGCAAAACCCGTGAACGATCATAGAGATGGCATTCTCCGCGGACATGCCGCGTTGTCTGCAATAAAAAAGCTGGTCTTCGTTGATCCGGGAGGTTGTGGCCTCATGTTCCGCCCGCGATGTGCGGTTATTGACTTCGATCGTCGGAAAAGTGTTCGCGCTGCACCGGTCCCCCATCAAAAGCGAATCGCATTGCGTGTAATTACGCGAACCTTCGGCACGCGGCACTATTTTAACAAGCCCACGGTAGGTATTTTTGCCAAAGCGCGCCGAAACGCCCTTGGAGATAATGGTGCTTTTCGTATGCCTGCCCAAGTGGATCATTTTGGTGCCGGTATCGGCCTGTTGATGATTATTAACCACCGCCACAGAATAAAATTCTCCGATCGAATGATCTCCCTGCAAAATACAGCTCGGATATTTCCAAGTGATTGCTGAACCTGTTTCTACCTGTGTCCATGAGATCTTGGAATGGGCTCCTTGGCAAAGCCCGCGTTTCGTCACAAAATTATAAATACCTCCTTTTCCTTCTCTATCCCCGGCGTACCAATTCTGCACAGTAGAATATTTGATCGACGCTTTTTCATGCGCCACGAGCTCGACCACCGCAGCATGAAGCTGATTCTTGTCGCGTATCGGCGCGGTGCAGCCTTCAAGATAGCTCACGAAACTTCCCTCGTCCGCCACGATCAAGGTCCGTTCGAACTGCCCGGTATCCATCGCGTTGATACGAAAATAAGTGGAAAGCTCCATCGGACAGCGCACACCCTTCGGAATATAGCAGAATGAGCCGTCGCTAAAAACCGCGGAATTGAGCGCCGCGAAAAAATTGTCCTTTACCGGCACCACGGAACCCAGATATTTTTTCACCAGCTCCGGATGCTCGCGCACGGCCTCCGAAAAAGAACAAAAGATGATCCCGTACTCCTTGAGCTTCGCCTTGTATGTTGTCGCCACTGAGACGCTGTCAAAAACCGCGTCCACGGCTACCCCCGCGAGCAGTTTTTGTTCTTCCAGCGGGATCCCGAGCTTTTCGTAGGTCTTGAGGATTTCCTGATCCACGTCGGCGAGACTTTGAGGTCCGTCTTTTTTCTGTTTCGGCGCGGAATAGTAAATGATGTCCTGATAATCGATCTTAGGATAGCGGACGCTCGACCAATCCGGCTCTTTCATCTTGAGCCACTCGCGATAAGCCGCAAGGCGCCACTCGAGCATAAAGACGGGCTCATGCTTCTTTTGGGAGATAAAGCGGATCGTGTTCTCACTAAGGCCGCGCGGTGCGGCATCCGATTCAACCGGGGTCACAAACCCGTAAGCATAATCCTTATTGATAAATGATTCCGCGTCCGTCATAGCTTCTTCCTCGGAGCAACCCCAAGCTCCGGTTTGGGCGCCCCGCCCATCACATCTTCGGCGATCATCTCCAGCGTGATGGTCCGATAAAGTTCATCCAAGGTTTTTTGCGTTTTGTACCAGACTGGTTTCAGTTTACATAATGAAAAATGGGTACAAACAATGCTCTTCCGGTGCTTGATGTCGCAAAAAGCCTCGAAGGTGCTACCTTCCAAAGCCTCGATGATCTCTTTGAGGGTAATCTCCGGCGAGGACCGGGTCAGGGTCCACCCGCCTTTGTTCCCTTGCTGGGAAGTGGTAATACCGGCCCGTCTCAACCCTTGCAGGATCTTCTCTGTAAAGGACACGGAAAATCCTTCGTGCTCAGCGATCTCTTTGGCTGTACTGGCTCCAGGCCAAGGCTTCTTGGCCATATGCGCCAGGCAAATCACTCCATATTCCGTTTTGGTGGTATATCTCATAAATTCCTATCTCTAAACTCTGCTAGACAATGTCCGAATTATAACAAACCAGACTGTTTTTGTCCAGTTTAAGGCCCGTAAAAAGAGACGGCCTGAATCACCTATGAACCAGATCTGTCCCGATTTTCGATTTAAAAATTTAACGGATAATCGGGACCGACACTGATTTCCCCGTCTAAAGAACTGACGAAAATCATATGCCTGTCCCCTTTATTTCGTTTTAGGACTTGCCACCAAAAAGCTTTTTTAGAAAACCCTTCCACCCGCCCCCTGAACCCGAGCTCTTGGATTGAACGACCTTAATCGTAATACGAACGCCACTTCCCCAAGGCCAAAGGAGGGCACACTCGGAATGGTTTCCGTCCAGACGAAAATACATCGTTTGGTCCCTGCGTATTCCTCCGTAGAGCTTGGCACGCCGATTCGCCTCTCCGGAAGGCGGATGGCCTCCAGGTTTGAGAGGAGGGCCGAAATAAGCTGTCAGTATCTTATGCAAAGGATCGAGAGCTTCCTTGGAGATCACGGCCTCAAAATACTCCTCCGTCTGGGCGCGTGATTCTTCGATCCTCAGGGTTTGAATCTGGGCGAGAAAATCTTGGAAGGTCATGTCGGTCTCCGTTCAAGTATGGGCTTCGGCCTATCGAACCGAAGCGTGCGAATCACGGCAAGAAACGAAGGATAGGTTAAAGGAAACCCGTCTTCCGTATCTTTGAACGTTATGGAAAAAAGTTTCCTTTGGTGAATCAGAACGTAATTAATGTACTTGGCTGGAAGCTTACCTTCCATGGTATCTTTGAACTCACCGGGCTTCAACGTATAAACACAAAATTTCGCTTTTTCCTCGCCCAGAAGGGTCACATTTTGCGTTCGAATATCGATCGATTCGAATTGCGGACTGAAGAGATCTTCCCATTTCAGTTCCTCAACGGTCCTAACTTTCTCTTTTTTCTGATCCGTGCTCGTCAAGGCCGCCCGACTCTCGGCATTGCTGAAACCGAGCGGAGTTGGACCGGCTTTGTCTTCATCAAGATTTCTCTCAGTAATATGGAATGTGGCAAGAGTCCCCTTTTTCCCGTAGGAAACCACCACATCTTGAAACGGAAGTGGTAATTCGATCCAATCCTGCGACGGCTTGATCGAGAATCCTTTGGACGGGAGCTCCCCTTTTTCTGCACGAAGAAAGCCGCAAGGCAGCAACAGGAGGAAAATAAACAACAGGTACAGATATCTTCGGGACAAACTAGTCGACCTCATTGATAGAAAGAATGCGGTCAAAAAGAGATCCGACCCAGGAGCGACCGTTCAGTTCCAGGTCAGAAACGACCACCTGGTTGATCCGGTTCTTTTCGTCCGCTACCTGGTCATCTCCGGTACGCTCAGCCCAGGTCGAATGGATTGCATAGAATTGATCGTTCACGGTCCCGAGATAGATCATCTGGTGATGGGGCATCTTCATGAGCGTGATCCCGGGCCGTGCGGACTTCAAGGTCGCTTTTTTTTCTGCGTCGTTTTGAAAACGTTCGAAATATCCAAGCTGCGTCCCGACCATGGCCTGCTGTTTGGAATCGCGCGGCAGATCGACTCCCATGCTCAAAAAAACATCGTGCGTAAATCCCGAACAATCACGACCGTTATACATCCCCCCCCAACCGTAGCGCGCCCCCAAAAGTTTGAACGCCTGACGGATCACATTCGCTTGGCTGTACACAGGAAAACCTTTGGTCACATCACTTTTACGGCTGATATAACATTTCGTAAGCCCCACATCTCCGCTCTCTTTGCGATACGGCATCCACACAGGATAGGGTCCCTCGGAAGACTTGGAAGAGGCCATCGGGATCACGGTTCCCATGCTCGGCCGCTGAAAAACATCTTTGAGAGCCGCATCCCGAAATACACGGACGCTTTCCCCCGTCACCACAAGAAAACCGCCGGACTTGAGGCGTGTCTTCAGTTCTTCCCGCCCCTCGAAGATCGCGATATCTTTCGCCTTGACCCAACCCCGGACATACGGCGCCTGGATATAGAACCATTTCCCGTCGCTGGATTTGTGATAGATCGCCACCGGAGTCCACGGCTTGATCAATGTGTATTGTAGCTGGTCGAATTCAACATCCCCTTTTCCTTCGATCATTTCCACCAGGGTCGGGATCGCGCGCACCGAGGCCGCCCGCGTCGCCACACCCCACGTTACTTTGATCTTGGAAGGAACCTGGTCGATCTGCATAAGAGGCTTGACCTCGTTTTCAAAGAAGCTCTTGGGAACCACCTGATCTTTCACGTCAAAAAGCTTGCGGTTCTTCAGCGTATCGTACTCGAGTTGGAGCTGATCGATAACCGCCTTGCCCGGACGGCTCTTTTCGATCTTAAGCACATCAATATTCTCGGGCACCATATGCTTAATCTCATCGTTGAAATGTTTCATCTGGTCCATCGTCTTAATGGGTTTTTCCGCACCCGGAATACGTTTGATCCAGTATTCCGGCGATTGCATCGCAGGCGTAGCGCTCGTGAGAATCATCGGGCCTTTGGGAAGTGGCGGAAGTTCGTCGTCAGCATAGGCCGTGGAAAAAACAAAGAGGAGAGCGAGCAAAAATAAAACATTTTTCTTCATGAAAAACCTCGTTTTAAACTTTTAAATTCGGAAGGATGCAAGACATAATCTACTCATAAAAAGACACGCTGGCCATGACATTTGTATTCTTTTTTAACGGCCGAAACGCGATCAGACTTGATGGCTGCGAAAACTCCGGGGTATCGCATTTCCAACCACGACACCGCTCGCCCAGGCCCACTGGAAATTGAACCCGCCAATACGACCGTCCACGTCCAGGACCTCCCCGGCAAAAAAAAGTCGGGCACATAAATTTGACTCCAAAGTCTTCGAATCGACTTCCCGGAGATCCACCCCGCCCGCAGTAGCTTCAGCTTTTTCATAGCCCTGGGAACCGGCCACCTGGAGAGGACACCGAAAAAGCGAATGAATGAACGCCTCTCTGTCTTTTTTGGATATTTGATCGGATCGCTTCCGAGAATCGATCCCCCCTTTTTTAAGAAGGACCTCCGCAAGCCGCTCGGGGAAATATTGCGTGAGGGACCGTTTCCAGCTCCGGTCCGGATGTTCTGCAACCAAGCGCTCCCATGCGCTCAAAAGCTCCTCTTCGGTCTTTCCTGAAAAAAAATTCACCTTCAATTCTTTTTGCTTTGTCTGGCACCGGAGCCACGGCCCGCTGATATCCAGTACCGCGGGTCCGCTAAACCCGATATGCGTAAAGAGTAATGCCCCTTTGCTCTGAGCGACTTTTTTCCCAACCGCAAGGACGGAAAGTTCTACTGGCAGCGTGATCCCCGCAAGACTTTTCCAGTCGGAGTCATCCGTAATGAGCGGCGTAAGAGCCGGAGTGGTCGGAACCATGGAATGCCCCAAGGATTTTGCCAGAAGATAACCCGACCCATCGCTTCCGGTCCCCGTGTAAGATAAGCCGCCGGTTGCAATAACGAGCGTTTTGGAGAAATATTCAAAACCTTCTCCCGAGATACGAAAGATCCCACGCTCCTTGGAAACAGCTTTAACTTTTTCCCCTGTTTCGATCACGACACCGGAGCGACGGGAAGCCTGAAGCAATGCCTGAAGCACGGCTTTCGCGGATTGTTCCTTGGGAAAATATTTCGTTCCTTCTTCTAAGACCATCTCCACATCGAGTTTTTTGAAAAATTCCAGGGTCCGCTCGGGAGGAAAAGCCCGCAGGATATTGCGCACGGTTCGCGGTTCACCGGACTGATAGTCCTTTTCGCTGGCCTTGAGGTTCGTCACATTGCAACGGCCGCCGCCTGAGAGGAGAAGCTTGGCCCCGATCGTTTCTTTGGAATCAAGAACCAGGGTCCGAAATTTGCATTCGGCGCAGGGGATCGCGGCCATAAGACCCGCCGGTCCACCCCCAATGACCACGACATCCCAGGATTTTTCCAGCATGTCTCCCCCAATAAAAAAAGGACAGCCCCGGGCATGTTTCGGGACTGTCCTTTATAAAAAATTACTTCGTAAGAACGACGACTTTGTTCATGACAACCTTTTGATAGGGTTTGTCCTGAGCGTCCCGCGGTGCCCGCGCGATTTTCAAAACCACATCCATCCCCTCGGTCACCTGACCGAACGCCGCATGCCGGTCATCAAGAAACGGCGTTGGGACTTCGGTGATGAAGAACTGGCTGCCGTTGGTATTGGGTCCGGAATTCGCCATAGAAAGGACGCCCGGTTTATTGTGACGCAATTTCTTCGAGAACTCATCCTTGAACTGGTATCCCGGTCCGCCCATCCCCGTACCCGTCGGATCCCCGGTCTGGATCATGAATTCCGGAATAACACGATGAAAAATGATCCCGTCATAGAAGCCTTTCTTGGCAAGCGTCACGAAATTCTCCACCGTCTTCGGCGCATCAGCTTCATACAAGTCCGCGTAAATATCTCCCAGCGTGGTTTCGATCTTGATCTTCACGATAGTGTTATCCTTTGCTGTTTCAGGGGTTGTGATGGAAGAGCGAGGCGTTGGAGCAGGTGTCGCAACAGGTGTAACCTTGGGGATTTGCGACGCGCATCCCGCAAGAACAAGACAACAAGAAAACAAAACCCATTTTTTCATGAAGATTCCTTTCGTTCGGGAAGGCGGATAATACCCCAAAAATGGGGGCGGAACAATAACGTTTACGAAGAGCCGAGCCGCTTCCCCACGGCCACACGCGCCATGGCCTTGCGCTCGTTCTCGGTCAGATATCTTTTACGCAACCGGACATTCTTCGGCGTGATCTCTACAAGTTCATCCTCTTCGATGAACTCCAGCGCAAATTCAAGCGTCATTTCTCTGGGCGTGATCAACTGGATCGCTTCATCGGCTCCGGACGAACGCATATTGGTCTGTTTTTTCTCACGGATCGCGTTCACAACCAGGTCATTCCCTTTATTGTTCACACCAATGATCATTCCTTCATAAAGAATCGTGCCGGGCTGAACAAAGATCTCTCCGCGTTCCTGAAGACCCCAAAGCGAATAGGCGACCGCTTTCCCGTCAAATTGGGAAACTAGCACACCGGATTGGCGTTCGGGCATCTCGCCTTTGAATGACTGATATTCGAAAAAATTCTGATACATCATACCCGTCCCACGCGTCATGACCATGAATTCATTACGAAAGCCGAGAAGCGCACGCGACGCAACCAAAAATTCCATACGCACCGTCCCGCCCACAGCGCTCATATTCATGTGTTTCATCTCAGCACGACGCTTGCCCAAAGCTTCGATAACAGAACCCTGAAAGCCGGGATCCACTTCGATGGTAACTTCTTCGACGGGCTCATAAAGCTCCCCGTCGATCGTTTTGACGATGACCTTGGGCGGAGAAACTTCCAGTTCATACCCTTCACGGCGCATCGTCTCGATCAGGATCGCAAGATGCAATTCCCCCCGGCCGGAGACTTTGAAACGTTCCCCGCCTTCCACCTCTTCTACCTTGACCCCGACATTCATCATGGCTTCATGCGCAAGCCTCTCGCGGATATGGCGGGAAGTGAGAAACCGGCCACCGTCTTTTCCGGCAAGCGGGCTTGTGTTATGAGAAAAATTCATAGAGATCGTAGGTTCGTCGATTTTCAGGGTTGGCAGCGCCTCAGGCTTGTCCGGAGACGCCAAGGTCTCCCCCACCTTGATATCATCGATCCCGCTGATCGAAATAATGTCCCCAGCCATCGCATCCTGGGCCTCGACCCGTTTGAGCCCCTGATACTTCAGGATCTTGGTCACTTTCCCTCGGATCACTTCACCGCTGTGCTTCACCACGACCATGGAATCGCCATAACGGATCTGCCCGTGGGCAATACGTCCGATCGCAATGCGTCCAACATAATTATCATAATCCAGCATGGTCACGAGCATCTGAAACGGCTGCTCAGGATCAGCGATCGGCGGCAGGACGCGATGCAAAATGGTTTCAAGAAGCGGCGTCATATCCTTCCGCTCATCTTCGAGTGAAAGTGCGGCCCAACCTTCCCGGCCCGAGGCATATACCACGGGAAAATCCAGCTGCTCATCCGTAGCATTCAATTCGCAAAAAAGGTCGAACGTCATGTCCATCACTTCATGCGGCCGGCAATTCGGCCGGTCCACTTTATTGACCACCAAAATGGGCTTCAAATGCAACGCGAGGGATTTTTTCAGCACGAACTTCGTCTGCGGCATCGGCCCGTCGTAGGCGTCGACCAACAGCAGCACGCCGTCGACCATTTTAAGAATACGTTCCACTTCACTTCCAAAATCCGCATGGCCCGGAGTATCAACGATATTGAACTGTACGTCCTTGTAGCGGAACGAGGCATTTTTTGAAAAGATGGTAATCCCGCGCTCACGCTCGAGGTCATTGGAATCCATGATGGTCGATTCGCCGGCTTCGAACTTATAGGCGCCACTTTGTTTCAAAAGAGCATCCACCAGCGTGGTCTTTCCGTGGTCGACGTGGGCAACAATAGCAACATTCCGGACATCTTTACGTCTCTTTTGGGTCGGCATAAATCCTTTATAAAATGTTTCCGCGCTTATTCGCCTAGGGGCTAGTTCGCAGTTATTAAAAGTTAAAAAAGCTAGGGCAAGAATCCTGGCTTTTCCTAAAGATTAAAGATAACCAGGACTTCAAGTTTCTTATATTTTTTTGGATAGGGAATGATCCGCGACGGCCTTGGCTCTTCCAGCATGGGAGACAGAGAAGAAGAACTGGGACTCTAAAAAACCAAGGCCCGGCTTTGAGACCGGGCCCTGGACTTTACGGACTTTTACGCCTTGACGACGTTGACTGCCTGATCGCCCTTAGGACCCTGGGTGATCTCGAACTCCACAGCCTGACCTTCTTCCAACGACTTGTAACCTTCGCCCTGGATCGCAGTGTGATGGACAAACACATCGGCGCCATTCTCAGGCGTGATGAATCCATAACCTTTTTGATTGTTGAACCACTTTACTTTACCTTTTGCCATTACCGTGAATCTCCTTCGTTATGTTGCGCGTCCCCCGAGACAAAGAGCCCCAGAGGAGGACATCATTTTTGGTGGCATACTATACGTTAAATCCCACGATCTTGCATCTTATTTCTGAGAAGTTTTTTACTCCACTTTTAAGAACCGATGAAGCGCCGCGTGCATCGCCTCACGAATGGCTTTCTCCAATGCCTCAGGCTCATCGGTCCCGATATAGCATTTCTCACCTTTCCTCATTTTAAGCTCCACGGAATGAAATCCGGACACATTCAAAAGCCATCCTTTTCCAGGCCAACCATGGATTCCCCAGGCACAACACCGGAATTTCGCCACCTGACAGGTCTCAATATCCCCCAAAGCAAATCGCATACTGATGAACCCCGGGCCGAACCAAAGCCTGACACACTCCCCGTCCACGGAAACGGTCAACGTCGAAAACAAGATGCCCACAACACCTGCGATAAAAAGGAGGACCATCACTTTAAGCAATATAGCGATCAGAACGGTCACGAGCATTGCAAGAATGATGACGTATCCAATCTGAGTGTGTTTGTACGGCATGATCTACCCTCCTATAAAAAATGCTACCCAAGAGAAATTAAAACTTTCCCCAATGAAGGACTTCGTCGAGAGGACGTCGCTTCCGCTGTTTTACTTCGCGAGTCGCCCAGCCCACCGAGATCAGACTGATAAGCTTCAGATGCCCGGGCGCTCCCAGGAGCTTCGAAACCTCTTCACAATATTCTTTTTTGTCGCCGGCGATCCAGCAGGTGCCAATCCCAAGGTCGGTCGCTGCAAGAAGAATATTCTCGGTCGCCGCAGAACCGTCTTCGAGATAGTATTTGGTGTCCTGGCAAAAAACCACAATGCAGGCGGTCGCTTGCTTGAGAAAAACACCGGTACTAATGATCCCCGCAAGCTTATCGAGTATGGCGCGCTCCGTGATCACCACGAATTCCCATGGCTCCACAGCCCGGGCACTTGGCGCACGCCGTCCCGCATCGACGAGTTTTTCCAGCATGTCTTTGGGAACCGGCTGGTTCATGTAATCGCGAACGCTGGCACGCTTCGCGAGGGCATCCAAGGTTTCCATACCTCACCCCATTTTGACAAGTGCGGCCATCTTCTTACCAAGTTCATAGCAAGCGGCGAGCTGTCCTTCATCCGGAGCATAAACCACAGAAAGCAAGGGCTGGACGATCTCCACCCCTGCCGCCGCCAGTGTATTCTGGAGCGATTGGATCGCGACCCCCGACCATCCGTAGGAGCCGAAAGCGCAGCCGATGCGGTTTTTCGGATGCAGACCTTTGAGAAATTCCATAAAGGAGACCATGTTCGGGAGAATCCCGCTGTCATGGTTTGAGGAACCGACGATGAAAGCCTTGGCATCGAGCATGTCATGGATCACATCCGTGCGGTCCGATTGAGCCATATCATAAAGTTCGAACTTCACCCCCGCGTCATTGATCCCGTCCACGATCTTTTGCGCCATCTTTGCGGTCGAGCCCCACATGGTTTCATAGACCACGACGATCTTGGGCTTGGTTTCATTCATAGCCCAACGTTTATAGGCCTCAATCACTTTGCCAGGGTTCTTCCGCCAGCTAAGACCATGTGAAGTCGCGATTATCTTGATCGGAATCGCCATTTTTTCGATCTCCGCGAGCCGCTGACCGATCAAATGGCTGAACGGCCAAAGAATCCCGGCATAATATTTCCCCACTTCTTCCATGAGCGTCTCCTCGGGGACCTCATCATCAAAACGCTCGCTTGTGGCATAATGCTGGCCAAAGGCGTCGTTGGAGAAAAGGATCTGGTCCTCGACGAGGTAGCTCATCATGCTGTCCGGCCAATGGATCATCGGGATCTCGATGAAACTAAGGGTCCTCTTACCAAGACTTAGCCGATCACCGGTTTTGACGGGATGAAAATTAAATTTCTGGTGATAGTGCCGCTCAAGCCCCTGCCCGGCGCGCGCACTCCCGTAGACCTTGGCATTCGGACAGAGTTTCACAAGCGTGGGCAAAGCCCCGGAGTGATCGGGCTCGATATGATTGGCGATAATCGTATCGATCTTCTCGGGCGGGATGACGCTCCGGATCCTCTGGAGCATCTCTTCGGCAAAGGGGCCATACACCGCATCGATCAGCGTGATCTTTTCGTCGATGATCAGATAGGCGTTATAGGTCGTGCCGCGTTTCGTGGTAAAAGTCTGCCCATGAAAATGATGAGCATTCCAATCAATCGCCCCAACCCACCAGATATTCTCCGCAATAGGGATTGCCTTCATCTGTAAACCTCTCCTATTTTCTTTGGCCCAGGATCCCGTCAAGGATCAGGAGCGAATTCCCGGTCTTACCGCCGATCGCGAGCTTCTGAAGGATGTCCGTGATCTGAGCTTCTTCCTCAACCTGCTCGTTCAAGAACCAAAGAAGAAAAGAATCCGTCGAATAATCATCCTCTTTTTTGGCCGCATCCGTAAGGTCCAGGATCCTCTTGGTGACCTTCTTCTCATGTTTCATGGATTCTTCGAAAAGCGATGCCGCGGATGCAAACTCGACTTTTCCAGCTTCGATCCCCTTCAGTTCGACGTCCCCGCCCTGCTTCTGAATATATTCGAAAAACTTTCCGGCATGTTCCAACTCTTCTTTGACCTGGATCCTAAACCAGCCTGCAATGCCGTTCAGACCGAGAGAGGAAGCGTAGGCGACCATCCCGAGATAGACATAAGCGGAATGCATTTCGAAATTCAGCTGATCGTTCAAAAGCGCGGTCATTTTCTTGCTGATCATTTTAGGATCTCCCTTTTTTGTTGTTTGAGATTCGAACTGCATTATCCATCACGGCGCCCGTATGAGCGCTTAAAACGTGACGGGCATACCGCCCCAGCCATCCACCGGTCACTTTCGGCACGAAGGGCTTGAGCTTTGAAAGACGTTTTTTGATCTCCTGGGCAGAAAGCTCGATAGCGATCGTTCTTTTCCCGGCATCGATCTTGATGATATCACCATTTTTAATGATTGCGATCGGCCCGCCCGCAGCAGCTTCCGGAGAAACATGTCCGATGCAAAGCCCTCGCGTCCCGCCTGAGAAACGACCGTCCGTGACGAGCGCCGCTTTGATACCCCGGCCTTTCAAGGCTGAAGTCGGCGACAACATTTCTTGCATCCCCGGCCCGCCTTTCGGACCCTCATAGCGGATCACCACCACATCGCCATCTACAACCTTCCCCTTCAGGATCGCTTCCAGCGCACTCTCCTGCGAATCATAGCACTTCGCGCGCCCCGTGAATTGCATCATCTCCTTATCCACTCCCGCCGTTTTCACCACCGAACCTTCCGGCGCGATATTCCCGTAAAGAACCGCAAGCCCGCCTTCTTTTGAAAAAGCTTTTTCACCTGAACGAATCACATCGCCATCTGGATCAGGTGCTTTCTCCACGACGTTACGCAAACTCCCCACACAAGTCGTAAGATCCAAATTAAGCGGCGCACGACGGTCCTGAAAAACAGACTTCAGGATCGCTGCAATGCCTCCTTTGCGATGCACATCCTCGATATGAATATCCGGCCGCGAAGGAGAAACCTTACAGACCGTGGGCGTCACCTTGGCAAGCTGATTGAGCCGTTTGATCGGGTAAGGAATGCCGGCCTCAGTCGCTAACGCCAACGTATGCAGGATCGTATTCGTGGAGCCTCCCATGGCCATATCCAGGATGAAAGCATTGTCGATCGAGGCCTTGGTCACGATATCAAGAGGACGAACATTGTTGAGAAGCGCGTTTTCTAAAGTGTCCGCCGCCTGTTCGACCAGCTTGATGCGCTCCGGATTGATCGCCCAGGAAGTTTTTTCTTCATTAGTCCAAACGGCGGCAGGGATTGTTCCGTTGCCTGGCTGAGCCAAGCCGATCGCTTCCGCAAGGCAATTCATGGAATTGGCGGTAAACATGCCCGCACAGCTGCCGCAGGTACGACACGCTGTATTGGCAAGACTCTCGAGCTGAGTCGGGGACATTTTACCCGCCGCTTCGCTCCCCACGCCCTCAAAAATTGTAATGAGATCGGTCTTTTTCTGGCCCGCGAGCATCGGCCCGCCGCTCACATAGACAGACGGGATATTCAGGCGCACCATGGCGTTCAGCATCCCCGGCACGATCTTGTCGCAATTGCCGATCCCAATCCATCCATCGCAAGGATGCGCGCCGATGATGCTCTCGATCTGGTCCGTGATCAGCTCCCGGGAGGGCAGCGAATACTTCATCCCGAAGTGGCCCATCGCAATGCCGTCGCAGATCGCCGCGCCGACATTCGCGTACCAAACGTTATAGCCTTTCGCCTTAAGCACCGCGACGAGTTTCTCACCCAGGACATTCAAATGAACATGGCCCGGGATATGGGTCGTGTAGGAATTGATGACGGTCACGAATTTCTTCTGTCGGTCGGCCACCTTGCCCAAAACTCCCGCGGCCACCATCAGTCCCGCGGCCGGCAGCATGTGCATGCCCTCACCCACAACGCGGCTTCCGTGTTTTTGAATGGCTTCGATCCCGGAATTCACAGCTTTTCGCATTTTTTTCCCTTTCATTTCATCCCTTACGCTTTTTTCGCGGCCGCGCCGGCATATTCGAGCATGGCATCCACCGCAGCTTTCGCACGCAAACGAACGGACGCTTCGATTTTAACGACATGCTGCATCTTCTCAAGCGAATCTTTCACATCTTTGAGCGTCGTCATCTTCATCATCGGACAGATCAGATAATCCGAAGCTACATGAAACACCTTTTCTGGATTCTCCTTCTGCAACCGGTGAAGCAACCCAACTTCGGTTCCGACAATAAAAGAAGTACCGGCCGGTTGCATTTTGACGTAGCGGAGCATCCCCGACGTGCTCCCCACAAAATCCGCGAGCTCCAGAGTCTCGGGCTTGCACTCCGGATGCATGATCACTTGGGCCTCCGGCCATTTCTTTCTCGCCTTCGCTACGGCAAAGGTCGATAAAAGGGCGTGCGTCGGACAACACCCATCCCACAGAATAATTTCGCGTTGGGCCATCTTCGCCGCGTAATGCCCTAGATTATAATCCGGGACAAAAAGGATCGGCCGGTTTCGGTCAATGGATTTGACAATCTCCACCGCGTTCGCGGAGGTGCAACAAATATCGGTCTCGGCTTTGACCTCTGCGGAACTGTTTACGTAGGTCACCACCACAGCGTTTGGATTTTTCGCTTTCATCTCGCGAAGCCGCTCCGCGGTCGCATAATCCGCAAGCGTACAGCCGGCTTCCAGAACAGGCAAAAGTACGGTTTTATCCGGAGAAAGGATCGCCGCGGTCTCCCCCATGAACTGAACGCCGCAGAAGACGATCACTTTGGCGGGAGTTTTGGCCGCAATCCGGCTCAGCTCGAGCGAATCACCGGTAAAATCGGCAAGGTCCTGGATTTCCGGCGGCTGGTAATTATGCGCCAGAATCACGGCCTGACGCTCTTGTTTAAGAAGGGCGATCTGCCGGAGAAGCTCCTGCGTTGTCACGTCATTTGGAAGATTTTTCATATAAAATATGGCTCCGAAGAGGACCCAGTCTACTTTCTTTTAGGTTCCCTTGCAATCCTGACTAATATTTCGAAACCCCTCAACCAATCTCTTTCCCACGCCGCCGGTCGGTCGACTCCTGGCAAAAAGGACGGCTCTTTTCCCGTTTGGCCTCATACACGCTTCGAACTTTAATCTTGTCGCCACAGATTTTACGGAATATCTCCGTCACGCCCGCAAGTTCCTCAGGTGAAAGAGGCCTCACCGCGCATGCCCTAAGCGGTGTGTTAAGTTCGATCTCATCCGGACCGATCTGAAGGGCAATTTTAGCGATAGCCTCAGCACAAGCCTTGTTGCTTGCCACAAACATGACCTGCAGGGTCAAATATCCCTTGTAGATCTTCCGGAACGCCGCAATCCCGTTCACGATCCCCTCGAGTTGGACCTCCGGCGTGGGACGATTAACATGACGCAGGGATTCAGACGACGAGGCGTCAAGCTTTACCTCCACAAGGTCCGCAAGAAGCAAGTCCTCCTGGACATCCGCACGTTCGATCAAGGAGGCATTCGTGATCACGGCCACTTTTTCTTTCCGGAATATTTTAACAGCTCGGATCATTTCCCCGAGGTTCTTTGCGAGCGTCGGCTCCCCATTGCCCGCGAATGTGATGCAATCCACTTCGACCTCGGGAAGGGAGCGGAGTTCGTCGACCAGATCCTCCGTTGAAACAAACAGCTCGCGTTCGCTCGGAAAAAATTCAGTCGGTCCGACCTGGCAATACACGCAGTCGAATGTGCAGGTCTTTTGCGCCGAAGAGACCGGATCAATCCCCAAAGACTTCCCGAGCCTCCAGGAGGAAACCGGGCCGTAGATGTAATGATATTTAGGTTGTTCCATATAACACTCTCCTCTAGAGGACTCCCACTAATGCCTATGCGCCAAAAGAGCCGAAAGGTTAAATCTCGAACCTGGTTCGAAGATCCATACAAGGTTTCTCAACGCACTTGTACAAAATGATAGCCCCAACCATCGTAAAAACCCAATGCAAAAAAAACCGAACAAACATCATCGATGTCCCTGTGAAAGCATACAGCCCCAACAGTTTGAACAAAAAAACACGGATAACGGTATTATTCAAAAGATACATCGAATAGGAAACCAAGCTTATGCGAGTCAATCCTTCATAGAGCCGACCAGTCCCGGTTTTCAATTCAGACAACAACGGCAACAACAGCAAGACTCCGATGGCCACAACAGTGAACGAAAATACGCAGGTATAAAGTCCGAATCCAAACAGATGCGTTGTTTCCCCGATCTTTTGGAACAACAAGATCGCTATCCCAGCAAGAAAGAGAAGGATCTTATTTTCACCCCACGCTTTATGATAACGCGAAACATAGGCCCCCAACACTCCGATCATTAAACCGTCCATTCTCGTAACCACCTGTTGACTAAAAAGCAGAAGCCAAGTTCGATAGTCAGGAACAAGAACATGAGAGTATCGGACATATCTAAACGCAACAGTGAAAAGGATAATCAAGGATGCCGTCACCACAATAGTTCGATCACAAGAAAAACGAAAAATCTTCACAAGTAAAAAAATAGCCGCCGGAACAAGCAAATAGAACCATTCCTCAACACTCAAGCTCCAGGCTTCTACAAAAAAACTGGATCGAGGCGTACAAAAATTTTGAAAAAAGAAAAAAAACCTACTAGCCACCGAGAGATGGAAATCCGGCCGTAAAAGAAGCGAGAGCACGACAAGCAATACCAGTACCACAAAATAAGCAGGCAAGGTCCTAAGCCATCTTCTCATCCAAAAGCTCAGAAGCGTTTTGAATGCAACATTCTCTTTTTGAATTATCTTTATCAGGATTCCCCCGATCAAGAAACCGCTCAGCACAAAAAACATAGCAACCCCATCGAAAACAAATATGTCTTCGAGATGACGGCTCCAGCCATGCAGGAGATACATGCTATGCTCCAACACGACAAACAAAATGGCCACCGCCCTTAAAATATCGAGCCCATAGATTCTATTTCCCGTAATATCAACGCTAAGAAATTTTATACAATCCTCCCCTCTCGAACGCACTAACACCCCCCCCCAAAAAAAAATTTTCCAGGTCTGGTTCCAGTAACAGTCACTTTGGGTGTATAGAGAAAAACCCCCGCAGCATTTTCCCGAGGGGGTTTTTCAAATCGCTATCATTTAATCACGAAATCTCTTGTTTATCAAACCATTCCCCACCCTTTGTCAGAACCAGGCTTTAAAAAACGACTCTTTCTTCTACAACCTGATTCTGAATGAGTCGAATGCGTTTAGCTCTTCGCCGCCCCCAAGATCACAGCAAGATCTTCTTTCGCTGTGGTGACAGGCTTGATATTAAACTTTGAGACGAGCACGCTGAGCACATTGGAACTTACAAAAGCCGGAAGCGAGGGACCAATCCGGATATTCTGGATCCCAAGCGCCAAAAGCGTCAACAGGATACAGACCGCCTTTTGTTCGTACCAGGAAAGGATCATCGAAAGCGGCAGATCGTTTACGCCGCAGCCGAAGGCCTTCGCAAGAGCAACAGCCACCTGAATCGCGGAGTAAGCGTCATTACACTGCCCCATATCGAGAAGCCTTGGAATACCGCCGATATCCCCGAACTCGAGCTTGTTGAACCTGAATTTGCCGCAAGCAAGCGTCAGGATCACTGTATCCTTGGGCGCTTCCGTGGCAAAATCCGTATAGTAATTCCTTCCGGGCTTAGCACCATCACATCCACCCACTAAGAAGAAATGTTTGATCTGCCCTGCCTTGACCGCAGCGATGACCTTATCGGCAACCCCCAGCACCGCATTGTGCCCAAACCCGACCACGATATTCTTCGCCGGGATGTCCTGAGGAAAACCACCCGCCTCGATCGCCTTTTTGATCACCACAGAAAAATCTTTTCGCCCGTTTACCGGATGAATGTGTTGTAACCCCGGCCATGCCACAAGGCCCGTCGTAAAGATCCGGCTCTTGTAACTTTCGCGCGGCTGTTGGATGCAATTCGTGGTCATGAGGATCGCGCCGGGGAAAGCATCGAATTCCTTGGCTTGATCCTGCCACGCACCGCCGTAATTCGCGACAAGGTGCTTGTATTTTTTGAGCCCCGGATACCCATGCGCGGGCAACATCTCGCCATGCGTATAAATCTGGACACCTTTTCCTTCGGTCTGTTGAAGGAGTTGTTCTAAGTCCAGAAGATCATGACCCGACACAAGGATCGCAGGCCCTTTTTTCACTCCGAGCGAAACTCCCGTCGGCACCGGATGTCCAAAATGATCCGTGTGAGCCTTATCCAAAAGCTCAAGACATTTGAGATTGATCATCCCGAACTGCATGTTCAACCCCACGAGATCATCAACCGTCAGGGTACCGTCGGTAAGCGCACGCAAACCTTTGTGAAAGAACGCGGTCACCTCCTCGTCCTCCCGGCCCAACACATGAGCATGGTCCGCATAAGCCGCCATCCCCTTAAGCCCATAGAGAAGAAGCTCGCGAAGGCTCCGGATATCCTCATTCAATGTTTTGTCAGATAGAACACCGACTTTACTTCCCTGTTCCACAAGACCCGCCAAGTTGACCGCAGGGGTCCAGTAAGCCGCAGACGGGAGTTCGCCGTTAAAATCGCGCCCATTTTTTTTCTTATAGGCCTCCAGAAAAAGCTTTTTGATCTTTTCCTTGATCTGGAAACCCCGCAGCAACGCCTCCTGGATCCTTTCAGGGTCAAAGTCAACATTTGTGACGGTGACAAAAAGCGCTTCGACCAAAAACAGGTCGGTATCTTTATCCTTCACGCCGATCTCGCGGGCCATTTGCCCATAGATTGCGATTCCTTTTGCAGCGTGGACCAAAAGGTCCTGGAGCGTCGCGACTTCCGGCGTCTTGCCGCACACTCCCATTGTGTCGCAACCTTTTCCCTTGGATGTCTGTTCGCACTGATAGCAAAACATACTCATTTGATTTTTCTCCTTTTCGTTACCTGGGTTGTTTCTGTTTTTAAAATAACTGAGCCGCGTTCATCGTTCACTCGTTTGAATTGATTCCTTCGTGCCCTCCGCTCCTTGGTATCCGTTCCCATCACAGGAGTTGGCTGAAGCCGTACTTGCCCGTGCAAAACACATCCCTTCTGAGTGGGATGACAAAGCTTCCGCAATCTCCCGCATTGCTCTCTTTCTAGATGCGGACATCCCCAATTCATAAAAACTGCTTCCTCTCACCGGATCAAAAACCTCCGCATGCCCCTGCATGATGGCCGCAAGCAGAGGATTCCCCGCTTGCGAGACCCGTAAACCGCACTTGGAACCTTCCGCCAAGCTCCTGCGCTTTTTTGAGATAATAATCGAGCGGTCTCTCCCCAGAACTTCTGGTTTCTTCTGCCCTGAACGCCTTGAGCAACTGAGCCTGTTCTTTGTCGCTCAGGTTTTCGTTCGCCATCGCGAACAGACAATGATCTTCTTTTTGAATATGCTCACGGAGCAACGAAACGTACGCCCGCGCAGCTCTTGCAAAATCCTTCAGAGCCGCACCATCGCCCTTCTCATACATTGCCACAGCTTTTTTCATTGTGCCGACGAGATCCCTTCCCATCTCATGTTCAGCCAGCATCACGCCCGTCGGACCGCCGTCACGAGGCATCCCGTGGGCTTCCAGACAGATAAATAGATGCTGCTCCTCCTTGGCATGATGAAAACGATCCGCAAACATGCCGAAGAAATCAATCATGTCACGCGCTGCATCACAATCAAGCTTTTGACTTTCCTCATTCAAATCTGTCATCTTCTCAAGACAAGAGAGTACTTGTTCGATAACCCGGTGCTCGCCTTCCAATATTTCCGTGGGCTTCATAACTTCGATCCTTTCCCTGTTTTTTCTTTTTCCCGCCGAGAAGCTTCGGCATCTTTTTCTTTGCAAGCTTTGGCTTGTTCTTGATCGCGATCCTTAAGCCCGCGATAGCCCGAGGCGCGACACTTACGGCGCGGATCCCTGCCGTGAGCAATTTCCTCGCATACACAGGATTGGAAGCCAGCTCCCCGCAAACCGAAAGCGGTTTGCGATGTTTCTTGGCCGCGTGCGCAACATGGTGAATAAGGTGCCAGAAAATTTTCCGGTCCGGATGATGGTCATACGCGACGAATTCATTGTCACGATCCACGGCAAACAGGTATTGGATCAGATCGTTCGTGCCGATGCTGCCGAAATCCGCTTCCTTCAGGATCTCCTCCGCATCCAGGCAGGCCGAAGGAACTTCAAACATCAATCCATGCTTGATCTCGCCATGGGGGATATCTTCGGTCGCTTCCTCAAAAGTTTTTTTCAGTTTCCGGAACTGCTCAATATCGATCACCATGGGATACATGACATGAACACGTCCGTTCCTGGAAGCGCGGGCCAAGGCTCTGGCCTGATTTCTGAAAAGCTCGGGATGTCCCAAGAGGAAACGACTCCCCCGGAAGCCCAACGCAGGATTTTGTTCCTTCTGAAGCTTCAGAAAATCCGCCGTTTTGTCACCGCCCAGATCGAGCATCCTGAAATACACGGGCTTATCCTTCATGGCTTTTAGGACTTCGAGATAAAGGCCGTATTGCTCCATTTCGCAGAGGATCTTCCCTGCGGCAAAGAATTCAAACTCCGTCCGGTAAAGTCCGATCCCTTCCGCCTTATAATCAACGGCTTCCTTCACTTTTTTTGCGAGACTCAAGTTGGCGAGCACCTTAAGTCCGGCGACCGGCTCCACCACAGGCATTTCCTCGATACCTTCCCGTTGCAGGTCCGGATATTCCTCGAGCGTCTTTTTACTTGGCCAGATCACGACCTCGCCGGTGTCACCATTGATAAGCACTTCGGTCCCGCAGAAGATCATGTCATGGATCCCCGGGATACCGCTCACAGCAGGAATCCTCAGCGCGCGGGCCAGGATCGCCGCGTGAGAAGCCACACCTCCCCGGTCAGTCACGAACCCGCGAATGAAATCCGTATTGAGCTCCATGGTCAGACTCGGCGTCAACTCCTGAGCGATCACGATACGATTCTTCCCCTTTTGGCAGAAAAAATCATTCGCGCACTGAAAGGACGGATTCATCCCGGCCAGAACATCCAGCAAACGGCGTTTCACTTCACTGATATCTGAAGCACGCTCCCGGATATAGGCATTATCCATCTCGGCAAGTTGTCCCTCAAAAAAGTCGAGCGAGCTGATCACTGCTTTTTCTGCATTAAAGTTTTTGCTGCGAATGTGATCCGTAACCCGCTGGATCAGCACAGGATCTTCGAGAATCATTTTCTGAGCGGTGAAGATCTCGGCCTCCGCAACCCCGACGCGTTCTTTCACCTCTTTAACAAGCAGCGCCAGCTTTTCCCGGACCAACAAAAGCGCTTTCCTGAAACGGTCGCCTTCACTCCGGACCTCTTTATCCGTCACATTCGCAACGGGAAGACTCACATGGCGTCTTTCATTAAAAAGACACACCCGCGCCACCGCAATCCCGGGACTGAGCGGCAAACCTTTAAACCGCGTTTCAGTGGCTGCTTCGACAATGGCCATGGCATTTTCCTTTCTCACGCGAACGTGTAATGTTCCCGTTATTCACCAAAGAAGCTATCGTGATCCGCCGCAACCGATCCAACACGTCAGTCTCGATTTGATCGATCTCTTTTTTCAGCACGCAAGTGCTCCGATTCGGGCATAGCTTCTTCTTGAACACGCATTCGTTCAATTGGATCGTGTTTTGAAAGATCCGTATCAGATCTGTAAGCAAAACCTTTTCCGCCGGAAAAGCCAAGGAAAAACCGCCCCCCTGCCCCTTGGTAGACTTCAAAAGACCTTCGCCGCTTAGGGTCTGAAGGATCTTCCTTAAAAAAGGCCTCGGGATCTTAAGCGCCGCTACCATTTCCGCAGCAGAAACAGACCCTTTCTCTTGTTTTGCAATATAACAAAGGGCACGCATCGCATAGTCGGTGTTCCGTGTAATGAGCTTCATGTTTGAATGATACCATTTATGTATCATTTGTCAAGAAAAAGAAAGGAACGACCTGACGGGGTCGCCCCCTTTCCGCAACGCAATTTACTTTTTGCTTACCTTGCCGCCTTTCAAGACCGCCCGGGCCTCATCGCGATGAGATTCTATGAGGTACGGGATCCCGGCAACTTCGGAACATTCACCGGTCAAAGACATCAACTCCTTGCAACTAATCGAGGGAACATCAAAACATCGCGCCCCGGTCTTGAGAGTGATACGCTTGAAGCAAAATATTCGGCTCTCTCGGGCGGGCTATTTTCGACGGTTCTTGGCCATGCGATCATAGGCAAAGAGGGCGCGCTTCCTGGCGGCATCATGATCCACCACCGGCTCGGGATAATCCTCGCCTAACTGAACACCGGCTTTCGTAAGAATCTCCGGAGGCGCAAGCCAAGGATTGTGGATGAATCGCACGGGAACTTTGGAAAGTTCAGGTATCCAGCGACGGACATAATCACCCTGAGAATCGAACTTCTCCCCTTGGAGCGTCGGATTAAAGATCCGGAAATACGGCGCCGCGTCTGCCCCGCAACCCGCGACCCATTGCCAACCAAATGTATTATTCGCAAGGTCTGCATCCGCGAGCGTGTCCATGAACCATGCCGCACCGGCCTGCCACGGCTGGAGCAAGTCCTTCACCAAAAAAGAGGCCACGATCATCCGCACGCGGTTATGCATCCAACCCGTCGCCCAAAGCTCGCGCATTCCGGCATCCACGATTGGATAACCTGTTTTTCCTTTTTGCCACGCACCCAGCAGACGCGCGTCTTTCCTCCACGAGAACTTTGAAAATTCCTTCCGAAGCGGCGCTGTGGCCGTCTCAGGAAAATGATAAAGAAGGTAATGCGCAAACTCACGCCACACGATCTGGCGCAAGAATGCCTCGGAAGCACGCATCATCCCAGGACGGCGCTCCGAAGCCATGTTCTTTCGCGTCTCATGCCAAACCTTCCGCGCGCTGATCTCTCCGAAATGAAGATGTGCCGAGAGCTTCGAAGTCCCTTCTACCGACGGCCGATCGCGCTCCCTTGGATAATCATCAATCTTTCCATCCAGAAATTTCCGCAAAGCCACCGAGGCCCCCTGAGCGCCGGGCTTCCAGAGCAGTTCCATTTTTTCAGTCCACTTCGCGCGCACCTTGAGGCCGAGAGTTTCGATCGCTTCTGAATGCGGCCACCGGGAGAGCGCTGGCAGTTTGACCGGAGATTTCGCGGGCGCGCTGGGCCCTTCCAAAGACAGGCAATAATTCCAAAAGGGAGTGAATACCTTGTAGGGCGTTCCTTGTTTATTCAGGATCCGTGCGAGATCAAAAAGCATCGAATCATTCAACACCTCACAAAAGATCCCTGCACGAACTAATTTTTCCCGGATCGCCTCATCGACTTTTCGCTGAGCAGGCTCAAAACTCTTATCCCAAAAGACCGCGCCTGCTTTTGTTTTTCGGGCAAGAGCCATGAGGACCTCTGAGGCATCGCCCTTCCGTACTATGAGACATGATTTTATTGCGAGAAAGTCACGCTGAAGGTTTTTTAGAGAGCGTGCGAGCCACCACCGGCTCATGCTAGCCACCGCCGGATCATCTTCCCAGATAAAGACAGGGATCACAGGACCGCCGCGATCCATCGCAGCCATTAAGACAAGGTTATCCTCCAGACGAAGATTCCTGCGCAACCAGACAAGCGTTGGAGATTTCGGAGACAGGGACCCGGGAAGATTATTTTTCAAGCAGGCGATGGATCTTCATCAGAAGATCCGCGGAATCATAGGGCTTCCGGACACAGTCATCGGCCCCGGCGGTGATGCATCGATGCTCCACGTCGTCCATGCCCGCGGCGGTCGTGGAAATAATGGGGATGTGTTTTGTCGCGGGATCCTTGCGGAGCCTGCGGCACACCTCGAAACCGTCAATGCCAGGCATGATCACATCCACCAGAGCAAGATCGGGCTTTTCCTTAACGGCCAGTTGAAGACCCTTTTCGCCATCCATGGCAGAGATCACCTCATAACCGTTCTTTTCAAGCCTGAGGGAGATCATCACGATCTGATCCGGCTCATCTTCAATGAAAAGAATCCTCTTTTTTTTCTCGCTCATGATTTCAAACCTTTCCCCTCTGATGAAGCGGCAGTGAGAAAATCACCTGGGTCCCTTTGCCGAGTTCGCTCTTGAGCCAGATCTGCCCTCCGTGCATTTCAATGATTCCCTTCGCGATCGAGAGCCCGAGCCCAAATCCCTTTTCCCCAGGCCCAGCCGTCCTTGAAAATTGCTGAAATGTTTCAAACGTCCTGGCGATATTCTCCGGAGCGATCCCGATGCCGGTATCCCGAACCTCGCACTCCACCACATCCTTTAATACGATCAGGAGGATCTCCACAGCCCCGCTCCTCGGAGTGAACTTGATGGCATTATCCACCAAATTGCTCAGAACCTGCGTGATCTTGTCCGCATCCGCGAGGATCTGAATCGCATGTCCCGGTAATTTCAAGTTGAGATCGATACCTTTCTCCACGGCGCGCTTTTTAAACTCGAACGCCACATCTTTTACAAGATCCTCCAAATTCGTCATCTTTTGCAAAAGCCTGATCTTGCCGGTCTCGATACTTGAAATATCTAAAAGACTCGTGATCATGCGTGCCAAACGGTCGATGCTGCGCATCACTGTCCCAAGGATCTCCTTTTGCTCCGAAGTGACCGGGCCTACCATCTCATCCATCAAAAGGCTGATCCCCTCTTTTTCGATTGAAAGCGGCGTTCGAAGCTCATGGGACACCGTTCGCACGATATCATTCCGGAATTCCTCAACCTTCTTCTGCTCCGTCACATCCACCGAAACGCCCAAAATACATTTTTCTTTCATCCCCGCCATTTTGAACGGGATCTTGATCGTCTGAAGAATGTGCTTCTGGCCCTGAAGGTCCGTGAAAGGATCCGACGGAATAATCCTGGGTTTGTCGATAGCCAAGATCTCACGGTCAATCTTCAGATAGGCTTGCGCCTCTTCGCGAACTGCATGCACGTCCTGCCTCCGAACCCCGATGAGTTCTTTGGGTTCCTTACCGTACGCCTGGGCCACCGCACGATTCACCAACAAGAACCGTCCTGTTTTATCCTTGGCGAATACCATATGCGGCACTGTATCAATAATCTGCAATAGCTGGTATCTGCTTTCACGGAGTCTTTCATCAGCCCGTTTGCTCTCGGTAATGTCACGAAAACTCCATACTCGCCCCACCGGACAACCATCGATCCGTTGAGGATGCGAATAGCGCTCAAAAATCCGACCATCTTTAAACTCCAGCGTATCAAAGCTTTCCTTTTGGGGATGACCATAGAGTTCCTGCACTTTCGCCAGAAACCCTTCCGGATCCTTCAACTGAGAAAGCACGCACCTCAGAAGCTTTTTATCATCGCGTGAAGCAAGCATTCTCGGGGACAATTTCCACAATTTCAAAAACTGCTGATTAAAATCCGCTATTTTTCCTGTTTGGTCCACCACCAACATACCGTCTGCCGTCGACTCCAAAGTAGCGCGTTGGAGAGAAAGCAAACGTTTGAGTTCCTCTTCTGCCCGCTTACCAGAGGTAATATCTTCGTAGGTTCCAAGAACACCCACCACTTTTCCCGTTACGTCCCGAAGCGGGATTTTACTTGTCTTTAGCCACGCCTGGGTACCATCCTGTTTGATCTGAGGTTCTTCAAAATTGATCCTCGCCCGTCCCGTTCTCATCACTGCCTGGTCATCTGCACGATATTTTTTTGCGTTCGCAGCCGAGGCCGTTTCATAATCAGTCTTTCCGACAAGTTCCTGTGGATCGTCGTAGCCGCAATCGACGGCCAGGGGTTTATTGCCGCCGACATAGACTGAGTTCCGATTTTTCCAGAAGATCCGTTGAGGAACAGTGTCCAGAATCGTCTGAAGCATCTGCTTAGAACTGAACAATTCCTCGGCAATACGGCTACGCTCCGTAATATCATCGAACATCACAAACACCTTATCCGAAACAATAACGCCAAAGATGAATACCGTCTTAACCCTACCGTCCTTGCAAGTCACCTGAAACTCTCCGCCTTTGATCTCGCATTTCTTGTCAATGGCCCTCTGAACATCTTCCGACCATTGCACTATCACTTTCTTCCGGTAGCTCACGTCTGGATAAGCCCGACGCCACCAACGTTCCATCGTGGAGATCTCTTTATAAGGATAACCAAACGTCTCCACCGCCTTCTCATTAATGTATTCGATCACCCCACCCAGAGTGACAATAGCCATCGACATCGGCGAACTATCAAGAATCATCCGAAGCTGCTTTTCGCTCTGATGCAGCGCCTCTTCTGCCTTTTGGCGCTCGGTGATGTCCCAAATAACGCCATTCACCCGCAAGGGATGCCCCTCAGGATCACAAACCAACTGACCGCGCACTGCAACGGAATGGATACTTTTATCAGACCAGACCACGCGAAACTCAGGCTCGTAGGGAACCTTTTCCTCTAGAGTCCGATGTAATGCCTCTTTAAGGATGGAACGATCGCCAGGATGCACGACCCTGAAGAATTCCTCCGCCGTTCCAGAAAAGGTTTTTGGATTAATCCCCAACAGAGAGCAGACCTGTTTATCAAAATACCGTTTATTGAGGACAATATCAATGTGCCACACGCCCATGCCCGCGCTCCGCAATGCCAGATCGAGCTGTGCCACGCTCTCTTTCAGAGCTTCTGCCGCCTTCCTACGCTCCGTGATATTGCGAATATTGCACTGGATCACGGATTGATTGTCCACAGCGTAGACATTACTGACGAATTCTACGCTGATCTTCCGGCCCTCGATTGTTTCGAGTGGCATATCGTCATAACGGATATATTTTTTTCGCTGCAGTCGTAAAAAATGAGCTCTATTCGGAACAATATCCCTGAAAAATCCGAGCTCCCAGACCTTTTTCCCAAGGAATACCTTGCGCGAATAACCCAACAGCTCGATCAAGTACGGATTCACATCCTCGATCCTCCCCGTCTTCGCGTTGAGAATCAAGATGCCATCTTTCGCCGCCTCAAAAAGACGCCGGTACCGCGTTTCCGAAGCCAAGAGATCATGCTCGTGTTTTTTGCGAAGGGTAATATCCTGCGCAAACCCCGATGTTCCGATGATCTTCCCTTTCAAGTCACGAACCGGAGTCTTGAAGGTTTCGTACCACCTCTTTATCTTTCCATCTTCAATAAGCTCCTCGACCCTAAGTGATTTCCCAAGCCTCATCACCTTCACATCATCGGCCCGGTACTTTCTAGCAAGCGCCTCCGGCCAAACATCAAGATCCGTCTTCCCCACAACATGGTCGGGGGATTTCGCGCCACAGGCATCCGAAAATTTCTGATTCACGGCCAAAAATTTTCCGCTCTCGTCCTTCAGCCATACCATGCCCGGCTGGTTCTCGATGACAGCTTTCCGAAAACTGCTCTCCTGACGCAGGACCTCCTCCGCCCGTCTGCGATCGGTAATATCACGCGCATAGCCAGCAGTCCCGATCACGTTTCCGGCCGCGTCCAGGATAGGCGTTTTGAAAGTTTCGTGCCACCTGGCAACACCTTTCTCGGAGATGAGTTCTTCCACCTCTATATGTTTCCGGCTTTTCATGACCTTTCGGTCATCCCACATAAATTTATCCGCAAGCTTTGGCGGCCAAAAATCGCGATCGGTCTTTCCCAATACTTCCTCGGATTTTTTCCTGCCGGCCATTTTCACGTAATCCTGATTCACAGCCAGAAGCCGACTGTCCTTGTCCTTCAGCCATAACATCCCGGGTTGATTTTCAATGAGCGCAGACATATAGGCTTCACGACGGCTCAACGATTCTTCGGCTTTTTTTCGCTCTGTAATGTCCGAATAGGCCCCTAGGATACCGATAACATTTCCTTCTTCATCGTGCAAAGGAACCTTGGATGTATCAAGCCAGGCCTGTCTCCTCCCGGCCTGAAGCTGCGGCTCAATAATATGATATTCGGCCTTATCATTCTCCATGACTCTGCGGTCGCATTTCCTGAAAAAATCCGCCTCTTCTTTTTTCCAAGAAAAATCGTAATCCGTTTTTCCTACGATGTTTTCAGGAGATCCAACGCCTGCCGCCTTGGCAAAGTTGTCATTGCACCAGATATAAACGGAGTTCCTGTCTTTCCAGAAAACAAAGTCAGGAACGCTGTTAATGACCAGCTCCAAAAACTCTTTCGAAGCTCGCATGCTACTTTCTGCCAGCTTAAGTTCCGTGATATCACGTCCCTCGGCGGTAAGTAATATCACTTTACCTTTTTCGTTTCTGACCGGGTTGAGCGAGAAATCGATCCAAAGCGTAGCACCTTTTTTCCCCAAAACTTCCACGGGATAGCGGATAAACTTCCCCCTCGCGGCCTGGGCCACCGCTTTTCGCAGCTTCTGCTGCGTCTCCCTGGAGATCGTCCACCAACGGCAGTTCCAGAAAAATTTATCTCCAACATCCCTCGGGGTCAACCCACCGAATTTTAATGCCGAATGATTAACCTCGAGCACTTTCCCGTCGGGTTTCAGAAGTGCGATAAACTGGAAGGTGTTGTCAAAAACGGCTCGAAGTCTCTGTGAAGTCTCGCTGCTCTTCTCTTCCGTTTTCTTGCGTTGCGTAATATCGGTAAAAAAAGCCAACTTGGAAAGGGAACCATCGGAATGACGAAAGGGTTTGTTCAAAATATCGAACCATCGCCCATCTTTGGGACTCTGCATCTCAAGGCGAACGGTCTGGCCCTGAAAAACACGGCTATTGGGACACCAAGGGCAAACGCTTTTTCGAGCATGCAGGGCACCATAACAAACTTTCCCCGTTGGATCCCCACCCACCCAGCGTCTGAAAGCCTTATTGGCAAATTCGATCTTATGGTCTTTCGAGCAAAGATAGACCATCCCGTCCAGGGCGTTTAAGACCGCAAGCTCCTTGTTTTCTTTCTCTGCAAGTTCCCGGATCCTTTGTTTCTGACGAAGAACTTCGACTCGAAGTTTTGGATTGGCTTTTCTTAGGGCTTGCGGGGAGACGGCGTCAGAATGGCGGGAAACCTGGCGAGTGCGTTTTGCGTTCTTTTTGTCGCGACGAGGACTCATCTCTTCTCTCCGAATAATGATGTGGTATTATAACCTGACTGTTCCATAAAAGTTTAGAACAAAATAGGAAAGGACCGGCCCGGCGCGCCCTATGCTCAAGCTTCAGGATTTCCTCTCCCAGAACCCGTTCCGCAAAAGCCTCGATATCTCGTGGAAGGAAGGTATTGCAGCCAGCGTCATGCAATCACTCGTCGATGATTATTCTATCCCATTCGCCCTCTTCCTCGGCGCCTCCCCTGTTCAAATTGGGCTTCTTGTAGCCATCCCAAGCTTGGTCAGCTCCTTCATCCAGCTTTGGACCTCCAAAGCCGTGGACCTGCTTGGCAGCAGGCTCCGCTTCCTCGTGAGCAACACGGCAGGACAGGCGTTTTGCCTTCTTCCAATCGTTTTTCTCCCAATCCTGACCGGCACCTGGAGAATCGGCGCATTCATCGTTTTTGTGACCTCATTCCGGATCTTCGGAAGCCTCATCAGTACAGCCTGGGGTAGTTTGACAAGTGACTATCTGTCGGCTGAAGAGCGCGGCCGTTATTTTGGATGGCGATCAGGAGTCGTCGGGATTGCCGGCATCCTCGGAACGGTCCTGGGAGGCGTACTTCTTTTCAGCTATCAAGAAAATCTGCAAGCAGTGGGCTTTATGATCCTGGTCGCGATCGCCGCCTTGGCCCGATTTCTTTCCTCAAGGCTCATGGCGCAGATGCAGGATCTTCCGACCGTAAAAAAACCGGATGACCACTTTTCATTTTTTATGTTCTTGCGACGTTTTCGAGAAAGCAACTTTGTGAAATTCGTATTCTATGTCGCAAGCATTATGTTCGCGACGAATATCGCTGCGCCATTCTTCAGCGTTTATATGCTTCGCGACCTTCACTTCAATTATCTTCTATTCATGATCATTCGATTCGCCTCGGTCGGCGCGGGCCTTGTTTCCTTCCCGATTTGGGGAAGACACGCGGACGCTGTCGGAAATGCAAAGATCCTTAAACTCACAAGTTTTCTCATACCCGCCATCCCTTTGCTCTGGATGATCTCGCCTGTTCCTGCCTACCTGGTTTGCGTGGAGATCTTTTCGGGATTCGTCTGGGGAGGATTCAATCTCTGCGTGCTAAATTTCATCTATGACGCCGTCAGCTCAGGCAAAAGGATCCGCTGCCTGAGCTACTTCTCTTTCATCAACGGGATCGCGCTCTTTCTTGGAGCTTTGATAGGCGGATTTCTCGTCGAACACTCTCTGCCATTTCACGGATCTGCGATCCTGACTGTGTTCTTGATCTCGGGAGCACTTCGGTTCCTGTCTCATTTCATTCTTTCCAGGAAATTCCGGGAAGTGCGTCTGGCAACTCAAAAAATATCAAGCCTGGAACTTTTTTTTAGTGTCACCGGGATCCGGCAGCAGCTCGGAGGAAGAAATAAGTCCTAAACAGCACTTTTAGGGTAAGGGGTCCTCGGCGTGCTATGAATCACGCAACTAAGTACCGCGCGGAATTACTTTGGAAGAACGACAGGGATGTCCCAAATATCTTTGGCATACTCGACAATGGTCCGGTCGCTTGAGAATTTCCCCGACTTCGCCACATTGAGAATGGCCTTTTCGGTCCACTTCTCTTGATCCTGATATTCCTCTGAGATCCGGTCCTGCGCCGCGCAATACGCTTCAAAATCCGCGCAAACCAGATAAGGATCGGAAAACATCAGATTGTTCACGAGCGGGTCAAAGATCCCGGGCTCCATGGGCGAAAAGAAATTGTTCTTCATCATGGACAGGATCTCTTTGAGACGCGGCGACTTCTCGATGAAAAAGTTCGGGTCATAACCGCGGCCTTTCAGCTCCTGAACCTCCTGGGTCTTCAGGCCAAACATGAAGATGTTCTCAGGTCCCACCGCCTCCGCAATCTCGATATTGGCCCCGTCGTGGGTCCCGATCGTGAGTGCGCCGTTCATCATGAACTTCATGCACCCAGTCCCTGAGGCTTCGGTCCCAGCTGTGGAAATCTGCTCGGAAAGGTCGCTAGCCGGAAAGATCTTTTCCGCCAAGGAAACTCGATAATTCTCCAGAAAAACGACCTTCAGCTTGTCCCGGTTCGCCTTGTCATGATTGATGACGTTCGCGGCATTATTGATGAACTTGATGATGAGCTTCGCCATGAAATAACTTGGCGCAGCCTTCCCTGAAAAAATAAACGTTCTCGGCGTGATGGCCGCATTCGGATCCTCCCGCAATTTCAAATACTCTGAGATCGCGTAGAGAATAAAAAGGGTCTGGCGTTTGTATTCGTGCAACCGTTTGACCTGGACATCGAACATGGAACCGATATTGACTAGGATCCCCGTTTGTTGACGAATGATCTCGGCTAAAACCTTTTTATTGTCCTGCTTGACCTGCTGCCATTTTTTCTTCAGCAAGCGGTCTTTAATGAGAGGGGCCAGCTTCTCAAGTTCACAAAGGTTCTTCTCCCACCCGTTCCCGATCGCCTCGGTAAGCAGTTTGGAAAGAGGGCGGTTCGCCTTGATGAGCCAGCGCCGGTGCGAGATCCCGTTCGTTTTGTTGTTGAACTTTTCGGGAAACACGTCAAAAAAATCTTTGAAAAGCTGTTCCCTCAGAAGCGTCGAATGCAATTCAGAAACTCCGTTGACGGAATGGGACCCGATAATCGCCAGATAGGCCATGCGGACCTTTTTTGGATTTCCCTCTTCGATCAAGGACATCCGCCCCAACCGGTCAGGATCGCCGGGATAGTGGGACGCGAGCTGCTTAAGAAACCGGTCATTGATCTCATAGACGATCTGCATATGGCGCGGCAAAAGTTTCTCGAACATCGGCACCGGCCAGCTTTCTAAAGCCTCGGGCATCACGGTGTGGTTGGTATAAGCGAAAGAGCGGACAGTCAGATCCCAAGCGGTGTCCCAATCCACCTGTTCCTCATCCAGGAGAATGCGCATGAATTCCACGATGGCAAGCGCAGGATGAGTGTCATTGAGCTGGATCACGGCCTTATCGGGAAAACTCTTAAAGAGGGCGTTATCTTCCTTGAAACGACGGATGATGTCGGTGATCGAAGCCGCGGTGAAGAAATATTCCTGCTTCAGCCGGAGCTCCCGCCCCATGGAGGTGGCATCATTGGGGTAAAGCACTTTGGAGATATTCTCGGAGAACATCTTCTCGAAAACCGCATGCTCGTAATCGCCGTCATTGAAAAACTTGAAATCAAATTCTTCGGAACCCCGCGCGGACCAAAGACGGAGCGTATTGACAACATCGTTGTGATACCCCGGCACCGGAATGTCGTAGGGCATCGCGATCACGTCCTCGGTATTGACCCATTCCACGCAAAGCCGTCCCCGCTTGTCGTGGTACATGTTCGTGTTGCCGTAGAATTTGATTTTCTGCGCATATTCGGGCCGCGCGAACTCCCAAGGATTACCGTGTTTGAGCCATTCATCGGGTGATTCGACTTGAAACCCATTAACGATCTTTTGATTGAAGATGCCGTAATCGTAGCGGATACCGTATCCGTGCGCTGGAATCCCAAGGGTAGCCATGGAATCAAGAAAACACGCGGCCAAACGTCCCAAACCACCGTTCCCGAGACCGGCGTCTACTTCTTCTTCTCGAATTTTCTCAATATCGAGTCCGAATTCCTCCAGCGCTTTCTGGGTCGGTTCCCAAAGCCCGAGATTCAGAACATAGCTGCCAAGGAGACGGCCGATCAGGAATTCCAGAGAAAGATAATAGACACGTTTGAGATTATTTTTGTGGTAGCGCTGCTGGGTCTGGATCCACCGCTCGACCAACCGCTCCCGGAGCGCCATGCCGAGCGCCATAAAATTGTCATGCGAGGTCGCAGTGTACTGGTCCTTACCAAGCCCGTACTGCAGACAGGAACTGAAGGATCTCTTGATCCCGTCCTTGGTCATGTCCTTATGCTCCAGCTGCCAAAGCTCTCGAGCCCCTTTTCCTTCTACCTTCTTTTTCTCACGCGGCATTTTAGCTCCTGCTGGCACTGCGTTATCTAAAAAACAACAAAAAAAGCAATGGAGACCGGACGTCTATCAAATAAGGCTTTGAACAGTCTAACAAACAAAACGCCAAGCTCAAAGCTCGGTTTTAGGCCTTAAAGCCGAAGAGGTGAGCTTGCCAGGGCTGGAGATCGACATAAAACCCTTTTTGGAAGAGCTCTTCCCCGGTCCGGTCATAGACTTTGTCCGTCAAAGCGTCCCGGAACTGGATGAAAAATTGGCGATTCAGGAATCCTGGAAGACGGACGGACGCTTGCGCGCGAATGAGAGAATAATTGATCACGACCATCTTCCAATCCTTCCCAGAGCCCCAAAGCCAGACAAGGATCGCCTGGTAGGTCTCGTTCTTTTCCCACGGAGGACGGGTCTCAAGAAGCGTCCACTCCCCGTCATGGGTCGTGGATCCTTTGATGAATTTCAGTAAACGACGGTAAATATTCGAGATCTCGGGATCGATCGGCTCCTTGGGCTCGCGCCGTAAATGGATCGGAGTGCGTATCCTCCGCCCCTCAAGCTGCCCATCCTGGAAGAACCGAAGACCCGGGATCGTTCCGGTGATCATGCCCGCGGCCTTGGATTTTTGTTTCCCGAAGTTTACGGTCGCACGTTCCTCATCATGATTCTCGATGAAACGAAGGCATTTATTGCCATAGATCGGCTCCGCTCTCAAGTGATCGCGCACCGAGACCGGCGAATCAAAGAACATGCGGTCGTACAAACGTTTGTCATACGTAAAATCAAAACCCAACTGCTGAAGCGGCCAATCCATATCCCAATAGACTTCTCCGATGAAAATGAAATTGGGCGAGAACTTCTTCACCTCCGGGATCACTTCGGCCCAGAACTCCGTAGCGGGACGAGTTTCCTGAATATGCTCCCCCCAAACCTTCTGGAAAATATCATTCAGTCCGAGCATGGCCATATCGCAGCGAACGCCGTCAGCCACTCTCGCGATCTTGAGAAGTTCCTTGCGCCATGCCTCGCGCGCTTCCGCGGACCAGAAATTGATCTGCGCGGTGTCGATCCATGGCGCGAAATAGGGATCCCGGCCGTGCGCGATCTTTTTACCGTCAGCGGTAATAAAAGACCAGTCCGGATGCGCGCGCAAGGTCTCAGGACGGCAGGAAACGAATACCTCGGGATGTTCGACAGTCCAGGGATGATCAAAAGCAAGATGATTCGGAACAAAATCAAGGATCAGGGCGAGGCCCAAACCGTTCAGTTTCATCTTCAGATGAAAAAGCTCCTCAGGCTTACCCAGATAGGGATCCAGTTCATAACCGTAGATGGCATAAGGAGAACCTGTGACATCCTCCTTCTTCCAATCCGGAAGGATCAGATCGTAAGCGCGGCAAAGACTGGGTTCTTTCGCAGCGTGGGCACGGGATCCCGGGCTGTGGGTCCACACCCCCATAAGCCAGAGATAATCAAATCCCTGCTCCGCAAAGGACTTCCATTCCGCGGTCGGGACTGTCATGAGGGTCAAGCGTCGTCCGTATTTCTCGGACATCCGGGAGATAAAAAAGAAGGCGTTCAGCTCAAGAAGCTGTGGGTGTTTTCTCATAGTCCTTTTCCTGTCATTCCTACAGCTAACGTTATCGGTCTCTTAACAAGTTTCCTGAGGAGAGCGAACCTGAAACGAATGTCACAGCCTGGTTTTTGAGCTATTACAGCATTTAGCAGTAGCTTTGGATTCGAAAGATTTTGTGCGAAAAATCGCAGCGTTGATAATTAGGCGTCCTGGTTTCGCTTTTGGATTTTAGATGAGAACCAGGGCTGCACTAATTTCCACTATAAAAATTAATGATAATTAGGCGTCCTGGTTTCGTTTTTGGATTTTAGATGAGAACCAGGGCTGCACTAATTTCCACTATAAAAATTAATGATAATTAGGCGTCCTGGTTTCGCTTTTGGATTTTAGATGAGAACCAGGGCTGCACTAATTTCCATTGTAAAAATTAATGATAATTAGGCGTCCTGGTTTCGCTTTTGGATTTTAGATGAGAACCAGGGCTGCATTGATTTTCTATTTTTTTCTAATCGATAATCAAGCGTCCAAGCCTTTCCGTTCTTTTGAAAAATGACGCCTTGGACTGCACTAATTTCCACTATAAAAATTAATGATAATTAGGCGAGGGTTTTTTTGGCGATATCACTCAAGAGGAACGGCGAGACGTCATCGACGGGGATGGGTTTACTGAAAAGGTAGCCTTGAATTATATCGCAACTCTGAGACCTCATGATCTCAAGCTGCTCCTTGGTCTCCACCCCTTCCGCAACAACATCCAGTTTTAAACTGTGCGCCATGGAAATGATGGCCTGGGTGATGGCTTGGTCATCGGAATTGGTAGTCACATCGTCCACGAACGACTTGTCGATCTTGATCGTATCGATCGGGAATGTTTTGAGATACATGAGCGAGGAATAGCCTGTTCCAAAATCGTCGATTGAAATATGCGCTCCCATATTCTTGAGCCGGCGAAGCGTCTGCGTAGTTTCCTCCAAACGATCCATGATCGTGCTTTCCGTTAGCTCAAGGTCCAGACATTTGGGATCGATGCCGCTTTTCCGGATGGTGTCCCCGACCATATCCACCAAATTGGCATAGTGGAATTGGCGGGCCGAAAGATTCACGGAGATCCGAAAAGATTGGAAACCTTGCTGGTCCCAAAGCTTCTTCTGCTCGCAGGCCGTCTTCAGGACCCATTCCCCGATCGGATGGATGAGCCCCGTCTCCTCCGCGATCGGGATGAATTCCATCGGAGGAATGAACCCGAGATCCGGATGCTGCCAGCGGATCAACGCCTCGGCTCCGATCGTTTTCCCGGTTCGGAGATCCAGCTGAGGTTGATAATAAAGACGAAACTCCTTGCGTTCCAGGGCACGACGAAGACTGTTTTCAAGAACCAGACGTTCAAAACTATTATTGGCGATGGAGGAAGAAAAGAGCTGGAACCGGTCTTTACCCCGCTCCTTGGAGATGTGCATGGCTGCATCGGCATTCTTGATCAGGATATCGCTCGTTTCCCCGTCGTTGGGGAAAATCGCGATCCCGATGCTGCAGCTTGTGAATAGCTCGTGCTCGTTGATAAGAAAGGGCGACTTAAAAGCCGTCAGAAGCTTATTGGCAACGTTCTCCGCGTCTTTAGTCTTTGCCACCCGCGGCAGCAGGATAATAAAAGCTCCTCCGCTGATACGCGTTATGGTATCGGAGTCAAAAAGCATCTTTACAAGCCGCGCGGAAACTGCCTTGATCAATTGGTCCCCGATGGGATGCCCCAAGGTATCGTTAATGCGCTTGAAATGGTCTAGGTCGAGAGCCAACACCGCTCCGCTCTCCTTCTTGCGCCGAGCCTGTTGGATAGCCTGATCCAGACGGTCAACAAAAAGATCCCGGTTCGGCAGATTCGTCAGGGCATCATAATAGACGAGCTGGTTGAAACGCTCCTTCTCCTTGGTCCGCTCCGTGGTATCGGAAATAACGCCGTCCACGTGCGTGACTCTCCCCTCCTCGTCCCGGACGGCACGTCCATGATCATGGACCCAGCGAAAATCCCCGTTCACGTGACGAACCCGGTAATCCACACTAAACAAAGCCCCTTCCCGTACAGCCTTTTCGAACGCATCCTGCACAAGCAGAAGGTCCTGAGGCAGGACTTTTTCAAAATAAGTGGCAATGCTCTGTCCCATGAACTCAGCCGCCGGAAGACCGGTGATGTCTCTGATCACGTCACTGATAAACTCCATTTTCCATTCCCCGGGTCCCACCAATTTATAGCGATAGACCGCACCCGGAATGTTCGAAACAAGGCTCCGGAACCTTTCATCTTTATCCTGAAGCGTCCGTTTGGAGCGCTCGTTCTCCTGATAATATTTTTGAAGTTGGGCCTGGGACTGATTGCGGCTGATGGCATAACAGATGCTTTTAACCAGAAGTTCACGATCAAAACTTCCCTTAGTCAAATAATCCTGAGCCCCCCAGGCGATCGATTGCGCTGCAAGATCGTCATCATCGAGCGAGGTGAGAATGATGACCGGAACCGAAGGACACGCTTTGTGGACTGAAAGAAAAGTATTGAGCCCCTCGCTGTCGGGGAGCATCAGATCCAGGAGCACCACATCAATGCCCCCCTCCCCAAGACGCTCAATCCCGGACTGCATGTGTTTGCTGCGTATAAGTTCAAAGGTAGGATCCCTGTTTTGGGACAAGCGTTCGTTCACCAGAATGAAATAATTCGGGTCATCCTCCACGACCAGAACCTTAAACGATTTTTTTTCCATAAAAGAAACACCTCACCAAAGTCATCTTCTTATAGCAATAGCTCAATATTTTATATTCTCATGCCTTCGTTATAAGCATAACACTATAATTAAAACATTCAAGAATATTTTATTGGTTTTTTAAAATATTTACTTTTTTGCGTTAATAGAGCCTGTATAGATAAACTTATGAGTTGCAATGCTATATATTGATATATTTGATAGTTATTGCTATATGATTTATCTATTTATTTACCATAGTATCCTTTTATTTTAAATAAGTATGTGTTAGGTTTCTTAGTAGGCAGATGAAAAAGAGGGCGTTAAAAATGAGCCGAAGCGAAAAAACTCTAATACTGGATTTGTCCATAAAGCAACTCACCGATCTGTTCCTCGCCATCTCGGTACTTTCCCTTATCAGTATTCCACTAGCACTCGCTGCCGAAAACCAGACCTCCTTTGAAGGGAAGCCCGGTGCGCAGCGCACTGTCCCTGCGACAGCCCAGCAAGAGGCACAAAGTTCTTTGGAGAAGACTCTTGAGGCTCAACTGCCTAAAACCTCGGTTGATTTCTTGATGGAAAGATCCCCAACACTTTCAGAGGTTTCGACAACCGCTGCGCCGCAAAAAATGCCCGCGCCGACACCCGCACCCGAAACAACGCCTGCCGCACTACAGGCGCTGAAAGGCACAGCGCTTGAAAAAACCGAGGAAGTGGCCATGCTTGTTTCCGAACAATGCTCCCAAAGTGGCGAAGCGGCGGATGGGACGAACTCCTGCAAGCGTACATATTCGAACGGTCATCATGTCACCGTCCTCACCCAGAACGCGAACGAAGGCGATGAGTTAAAACACCAAACGGTCATTGAAGAATATGACGAAGACAATACCCTTCTTTATAGGAAGACCATCCGCCACCGCGTAGATTTCAATTATCTGAAGGATCAAAAAGCTAAGGAAAAAGAATTTTTCGATATCATCTATCAACCGGCAGGCAGGAAAAGCACCCGTGAGCTCATGGTCTATGAGTTTTTCCTCGACACAGGGAAAGCCAAATCCCTCTCCTGGACTCAGTACGCACAGATCGGGAATGAACCCAAGGCGGGGCTCGCCTATCATGCAGCACTACACTATGGCGCAGACGGCAGTCCGGAACGCGGGATCGCGGAGCAATGGGACCACGGGAAAAAGACAGAGACCTTCATGAATTGGAGTCGACGTTCAAAAGGCTTCGCGACGCTGGACGAGGAGACCTGGGGACAATGGGAAGGCTGGATCCAGAACGTATCTCTACAGGCCTACTTACCTTAAACTGTATTTAAAAGGCTACCACCCTCGCCCAAAATAAAAACACCCGGCATTGCCCTCAGGGCTACACCGGGTGTCTAAAAAATTCCTTAAAACTTCTTTGTTTTTATCTCGTCGCCGCTTCCGAACCCACACCCGTCGGCGATGGGGCTGAACCCGTCCCGGCGCTCGCTGCCTCGTTCTGCTTGATCGGTGATGGCATCTTCCGGATCTGATCCCTCGCCGCATGGACCTGTTGAGCGATCGGGCTCACATTGAACGGAGGATTATGATTCGTAGCCCGCAAATCCTGCGCGGGAGGCACCATGGAAGCCGGGATCGGAACCACAAGCTTCGGCATTCCAACCGGGGCAACATTCCCCTGTTTCTTCTTCTCAGATCGCGGTTCTTTCAAAACAACCTGCTGCCCCACCAAAGAATGGGCCGCTGCCTTGCTTCCACGTCCAGGAGCCACGTAGACCGGTGCTGGGGTCTTCTCCTGGGTGATCTGCCGCACAGGAGGCTTTGCGGCTCCGGGAAGCGGTACCGTAAGAGGCGGACGCTCGGCCTCGGGCACGGGAGTAGGAGGAACTGCCAGACCGGGGATCGGAACCACAGGCCGCAATATCCCAAGACCTTCGATCGGCAACACATCGATCCCTGAGGTGTTGATGCTCGTGACTGGCGCGATCGCGAACCGGTTCTGATCAAAGAACGCCGGGAAATCAGCCGTATAGCGACCGCTAAACTGCCCATACGCCGGCAAACTCACCGGGTTAGGGTTAAAATAGAGAGTCGACACGGAACCTTCTTCAAGAGGGGCCGTAGCTCCACCCGCCATGATCCCGTTAAAGAAAACCAATCCCGGAGGCGTATTGATGAACTGCAGGCTCTCCCGCGTAAAATTCCCCTGAATGTTCGCGGACAAAGGACCCTGCTTACCACCCGCCTGGAGATACAAATTGCCCGCAAGGTTGAGCTGCGTCTGGATCTGATTGGAAGCCGTCCCGACCACACCTCCAGCGATCAAGTGAATATCGTTATAGGCGATCACACGCACCGAGTTACCGCCCTGAGACAGGATCGAGCCTCCGGCGATCAGGCTATTCTGCCCATTCCCCGCGAAAGAATGCCCGAGAAGAATATCTCCCGAAGATTCGAATTGGATTGAACCGTTCGTGGAGTCGGCATTCAAAAGCGCGTCCCCTGTGTTCACGACATGAATGTTTCCGCCGGCCGTCAAATTCTGGACGGGCGCGTTCGTTTCGATGGGATTTACACCAAGAATACCGATGTCTTTACCCGCAGTAGCGTTCCAAGTCTCGGCAAAGATATCGTTCGTTACCGCACCACCCACAGCGTCAGCATCAAGCGTTGACCCATTGCGGGAGAACGTGGTTACATCCCCGCGAGTCCCGTCACTGAGATCGATCCCCTGATCCCCGCCGTCCGCGTGGAGCAGACCGACCGTGAAATTATTCTGCGCGTCCACCAAGATATCACCATCTTCCGTTGTAACACGTGAAGTCGGTGTCATGGTCAGATTCGCGCTAGTATCCCCCGCGGTTCCACCGGGCCCCACCAGAGTCGCTGAAGCCTGATTAGCCGCTTTTCCTGTTGCATCATACCCGGCACCCAGAATCACATTCCCTGTTCCCGACGTAACGCCATTACCCGCCGTGCTGACGGTGGCCCCTGCGCCAAAAGTCATATCGCTACCGGAAACAATTCGCACATCGCCGTTCCCGCCTTCGGTACGAACGTTGGCATTGAGCGTCATCGTATCAATTCCAGGTTTCGCTCCAAGAGCATAAAGGGTAATGTTCCCACCATCAAAATTCGTGATGGCACTCGAGACTGTCATCGGACTCGCTGAAGTAATAAAAATGAACGAGTTGGGATCCAATAAAGCCGGGTCCTTGATCGTCACCCCAGCCACAGTCCCAACCCCGGAAAACCCGAGCGAAGTGGTAGCCGTCGGATCCGTAAGTGTCGTGACATCAAGCGCTCCGGTATTGAAAATCTGAATATCTCCGGATTGCGTAGCCGCAGCCAGCTTCCCGCCCTGGGTTTCAATTCCCTGATTTGCGGCAGGCGACGCATGAGTCGTACTTCCGATCCCGGTCTTGGCGCTGATCAACATCCCACCGGAAGCCCCTGTTTTAATATCAACATCAGTATCTCCTTGATCGATCAGAGCCCCGGTCCGGCTCACGATCACCACGGCATCACTCGCATTACTCGAGGTCTGCACTGACGTGAGAAGGATGTCCCCCCCCGCATCGAGGTCAATACGTCCGGTCCCCGCGTTCAAAATCGTCCCATCCGCGCCGGTATCCGTCATCTGGATGGAATCTGTGGCATCCACGGCAATATCACCGCTCGTGCTGGTCACGTCCCCCTTTTCACTGAAGCGGACATCATTTTCAGAATCAAGATTGATATTCCCGCTCGTCGTCGTCACCGTGTTGTCAATCACGAGGTGGCTTGTCCCGACGGCTGACTGATCCTGAGAAAATAAACGAAGATTCCCGGAAGTCGCCGAAACCCCTCCCAAGGTACCCGTCAGAAGCGCCTTATCCAACACCGTAAGGGTTCCGTCCTTAGTGTAAAGATGAAGATTTCCGGCTCCGGACTGAGTAGCCTGGATCACATCCAGATTACCGCCCGCGGCATTCTCTGTAACGTTGACGTTGCCGGAAGTCGTATTAGTCAATTTCAAGGCCTTAATATTCGTATCGATAGCCCCCGCGCTTCCAATCCCCGTCACGGCTGAAAGAGTTGTCTGCCCCTTGGCAACAATGTTCGCCGTGCCGCCATTCCCATCGATAATCGCCCCGCCCGCATTAATGTCGACGGCATCCGCGGCATTTCCGCTCAGATTCGTTGAGAGAGCGCTGGTCGTTTTAACGGAACCAAGCGTCACATTTCCTGTGATCGCATCAATGTCAATGCCCCCGGTTAAAGCGTCGCCGCCATTAGCATCAAAAACAGTCCCGCTCGCCATGGTCACATTCCGCTGGGCGCTTACTTCGATCTCAGCACCACCCGTGGCGGTCACATCCCCATCCGCGCTAAATACCGCATCCCTTGAAGTTGAATCGAGATGAATTTTTCCTGTTTTGCTGGTGACCGTATTATTCACGATCAGATCATCAGTGCCCGAACCTCCGGCATCCTGCGCCGAAAGTGTCACGGCTCCGCTCTTAGCAGAAACACCGAACCCGCCCGAGAGTCCCGCGACGACGGTCAGTTTTCCATCCAACGTGCGGATATCGATATCACCGGCACCCTGCTGATCCGCGCGTAAAAGGTCCAAACTACCGCCCGCTGCGACCTGATCAACCTCCAAATGCCCCGAAGTATGATTGACGGCATCCAGTGTATTAACCGCCACTTCAATAGCGTCCTTGGCATTACTGCCATCAACTCCGATCCCTTTTTTGGCTTCAAGGATGAGGTTATTACCCGTAATATTCAAAGCCGCGCCGTTATTGTCTTCAATGCGTCCGGCCCGGGCAAGAACCTTAACATCCCCCTTCGCTCCAGTGGCATCGCTGTCCGCGTTCACCTCGGAGATCTTGATATTCCGCGCGGCATCGATCAGCACATCCCCGCGCTGGCTATGGACCGCACTGCTACTATTCATGGTAATATCGCCGTTCGCGTTCCCGTTCTGATTCAGGGTAGCATCCGTATAGTCCTCACCGGAAACAACCGTGACCTTCCCGTTGCCAGAAGCGTTGATCAGAGAAGTATTTTTGAGGACGACATCATTTCCCGCAACCAGGAGAATATCTCCATTTCCGCCGGTCGCATTCACCTGGATACCGCTGTTGACCGTCAGGTTATCCGCGCTCGAACTCCCCAAAGCTACCAACGTAATATTCCCGCCTGCGGTGCTCGAGACGTTAGAAGCAAGTGTCAAAGGGCTTCCCGAATCAACAACGATTCCCTTTTGAGCGTTGATACCAGCAACAAAGCTGCCGGCAACCCCGCCGATCGTGAGACCCGCACCTGTCTGAGAGGCATTCGTCGCGAATACGCCGCCGGTCCCACCGTCAACCGCCATGTGGCCATCCGTTCCCGCTGTACCTCCGTAATCCGAGAGACGCAATTCTATGGCATTCGTCGCCGTTCCAAAACCTGTCCCGGTTTTAACATTGAGACCGCCGGCCTTGATATTCCACGTCGCACTATTGAATTCTCCGAAAAGAGCATCATTCGCATCCGTCAATTTACCGGAAGTGCTAAAGTTAAAATTCCCCGTTCCGACATCCACCTGACCGATCGGGCAATCGCCAATGCAGTTAATGTAGATATTCCCGCTATTGGGAACACTGACGTTCCAGCTTCCAGTAGTGGTATTGGTAACCTGAATGTCGAGATAACTGGTATTCACCCCGATTGCATCACTGGGAGAAGCTACCAGAGAGCTCAAATAAATATTCTTGCCGACCACATCCGCCACAGGCACTACGTCATCCACCACGGCTTCACGCATCCAGCCTGTGGAACTCAAACGAACATCACCCGTTCCCGCGTTAACAAGCCCAACCGGCAGATTTCCAATACCATCAATGCTGATATTGTTATTGCCTGAATTCGCATTCAAGGCCGTCGTCGCTGTTACGTCTACTTTGCTCGTGTCACCGATCGCTCCAGCGCTGTTCAAGTTCACTGTCGTTCCGACAACGTCCGCCGTGTTGTCATCCGTCACCGAATTGATCTTTCCCGTCGAATTAAGAGTCACGGCTCCGGTCGCTCCGCCGGTCACTAACCCAATCAGCGCGTTCCCAATACTATCAATACGGATATTGTTGCCGCTTGAATTCGCGTTCAAGGCAGTCGTTGCCGTTACGTCTACTTTGCTCGTGTCACCGATCGCTCCAGCGCTGTTCAAGTTCACTGTCGTTCCGACAACGTCCGCCGTGTTGTCATCCGTCACCGAATTGATCTTTCCCGTCGAATTAAGAGTCACGG
>Ga0209083_1000030_pt1 | contig 218832 bp, 70 predicted proteins | sample AM7aDNAmetaG_FD_184132 | JGI IMG/M metagenome (GOLD analysis project Ga0209083, IMG submission 184132) | Freshwater microbial communities from Finland to study Microbial Dark Matter (Phase II) - AM7a DNA metaG (SPAdes) (version 3) | ecosystem: Environmental > Aquatic > Freshwater > Lake ...
AGACGGTACCGGGACCTTGGCCGGGTACACGCTTGTTGCGACGGATGTCTCGGTCACGACGGACGGAAGCGGTGTGAAGAGTCTTTCGTATACGGCTGACAGCAACAAATTCTACGCGATGCAGACAGTCGGTGATTGGACGGTTTCTCAGGAGTACACGGATTCCACATTCACGACCGCGAAGGTTGGTACAAAGTTAAGCGCACAGAAAGACGGTACCGGGACCTTGGCCGGGTACACGCTTGTAGCGACGGATGTCTCAGTTACGACGGACGCAAGTGGTGTGAAGAGTCTTTCGTATACGGCTGACAGCAACAAATTCTACGCGATGCAGACAGTGGGTGACTGGACGGTTTCTCAGGAGTACACGAGCGCTTCATTTACGACCGCGAAGGCTGGTACAAAGTTGAGTGGGCAAAAAGACGGTACCGGGACCTTGGCCGGGTACACTCTTGTCGCGACGGATGTCTCGGTTACGACGGACGCAAGTGGTGTGAAGAGCCTTTCTTATACGGCTGACAGCAACAAATTCTACGCGATGCAGACAGTGGGTGACTGGACGGTTTCTCAGGAGTACACGAGCGCTTCATTTACGACCGCGAAGGCTGGTACAAAGTTGAGTGGGCAAAAAGACGGTACCGGGACCTTGGCCGGGTACACGCTTGTAGCGACGGATGTCTCGGTCACGACGGACGCAAGTGGTGTGAAGAGCCTTTCTTATACGGCTGACAGCAACAAATTCTACGCGATGCAGACTGTGGGAGACTGGACGGTTTCTCAGGAGTACACGAGTTCTTCATTCACGACCGCGAAGGTTGGTACAAAGTTAAGCGCGCAAAAAGACGGTACCGGGACCTTGGCCGGGTACACTCTTGTGGCGACGGATGTAACGGTTACGACGGACGCAAGTGGTGTGAAGAGTCTTTCGTATACGGCTGACAGCAATAAATTCTATGCGATGCAGACAGTCGGTGACTGGACGGTTTCTCAGGAGTACACGAGTTATTCATTCACAGCCGCGAAGGCTGGTACAAAGTTAAGCGCACAAAAAGACGGTACCGGGACCTTGGCCGGGTACACGCTTGTGGCGACGGATGTAAGCGTCACCGCGGACGCAAGTGGTGTGAAGAGTCTTCATTACACTGCTAACAGCAACAAATTCTACGCGATGCAGACTGTGGGTGATTGGACGGTTTCTCAGGAGTACACGGCCGACACGTTTACCGCGGCGGACAAGAAGGCTGGTACAAAGTTGAGCGCGCAAAAGGACGGGACGGGACTTACTGCCGGGTACACGCTCGTGGCGACGGATGTAACGGTCACGACGGACGGAAGCGGCGTGAAGAGTCTTTCGTATACGACTGACAGCAACAAATTCTACGCGATGCAGACAGTCGGTGACTGGACGGTTTCTCAGGAGTACACGGCCGACACGTTTACCGCGGCGGACAAGAAGGCCGGTACAAAGTTAAGCGCGCAAAAAGACGGTACCGGGACCTTGGCCGGGTACACTCTTGTGGCGACGGATGTAACGGTTACGACGGACGCAAGCGGTGTGAAGAGTCTTTCGTATACGGCTGACAGCAATAAATTCTACGCGATGCAGACGGTCGGTGACTGGACAGTTTCTCAGGAGTACGCGGCCGACACGTTCACCGCGGCGGACAAGAAGGCCGGTACAAAGTTAAGCGCGCAGAAAGACGGCACCGGGACCTTGGCCGGGTACACGCTTGTCGCGACGGATGTAACGGTCACCGCGGACGCAAGTGGTGTGAAGAGTCTTCATTACACTGCTAACAGCAACAAATTCTACGCGATGCAGACAGTCGGTGACTGGACGGTTTCTCAGGAGTACACGGCCGACACGTTTACCGCGGCGGACAAGAAGGCTGGTACAAAGTTAAGCGCACAAAAGGACGGGACGGGACTTACTGCAGGGTTCACTCTTGTGGCGACGGATGTAACGGTCACGACGGACGCAAGCGGCGTGAAGAGTCTTTCCTATACGGCTGACAGCAACAAATTCTACGCGATGCAGACTGTCGGTGACTGGACGGTTTCTCAGGAGTACACAAGTTCTTCATTCACGACCGCGAAACCTAATACGAAACTGAGCGCGCAAAAAGACGGTACCGGGACCTTGGGCGGGTACACGCTCTTGGCGACGGATGTAACGGTTGTAACGGACGGAAGCGGTGTGAAGAGTCTTTCGTACACTCCGAACAGCAACAAATTCTACGCGATGCTGACGGTCGGTGACTGGACGGTTTCTCAGGAGTACACGGCGGACACGTTTACCGCGGCGGATAAGAAGGCCGGTACAAAGTTAAGCGCGCAAAAGGACGGGACGGGAACTCTCGCGGGCTACACGCTTGTCGCGACGGATGTGAGGGTTTGGGAGGCGGTGGGTGGGGCGAGAACCGTAGAATTCAACACGGACAACAAATTCTACGCGATGCTGACGGTCGGTGACTGGACAGTTTCTCAGGAGTACACGAGTTCTTCTTTCACGGCCGCGAAGGCTGGTACAAAGTTAAGTGCGCAAAAGGACGGGACAGGACCTGCTGCCGGGTACACACTCGTGGCGACGGATGTGAAGGTTTGGGAGGCGGTGGGTGGGGCGAGAACCGTGGAATTCAACACGGACAACAAATTCTACATGATGTTGACGGCCGGGGATTGGACTGTTTCTCGGGAGTACACGGACTCCACATTCACAACCGCGAAGGCTGGTACAAAGTTAAGCGCACAAAAGGACGGGACTGGAACTCTCGCGGGCTACACGCTTGTGGCGACGGATGTGAGGGTTTGGGAGGCGGTGGGTGGAGCGAGAACCGTGGAATTTAATACGGACAACAAATTCTACAAGATGCAGACGGTCGGTGATTGGACGGTTTCTCAGGAGTACACGGACGACACGTTCACGACCGCGAAGGCTGGCACAAAGTTAAGTGCGCAGAAAGACGGTACCGGGACCTTGACCGGGTACACGCTTGTGGCGACGGACGTCTCGGTGACGACGGACGCAAGCGGTGTGAAGAGTCTTTCGTACGCTCCGAATAGCAACAAATTCTACGCGATGCAGACGGTCGGTGACTGGACGGTCTCCCAGGAGTACACGGCGGACACGTTTACCGCGGCGGATAAGAAATCCGGCACAAAGTTAAGCGCGCAAAAAGACGGTACCGGGACCTTGGCTGGGTACACTCTTGTTGCGACGGATGTAACGGTCACGACGGACGCAAGTGGTGTGAAGAGCCTTTCGTATACGGCTGACAGCAACAAATTCTACGCGATGCAGACAGTCGGTGATTGGACGGTTTCTCAGGAGTACACGGCCGACACGTTCACAACCGCGAAGTCTGGTACAAAGTTAAGTGCGCAAAAAGACGGTATCGGGATCTTGGCCGGGTACACTCTTGTGGCGACGGACGTCTCAGTCACGACGGACGGAAGCGGTGTGAAGAGTCTTTCGTATACGGCTGACAGCAACAAATTCTACGCGATGCAGAGTGTGGGTGATTGGACGGTTTCGCGGGAGTACACGACGGACACGTTCACAACCGCGAAGTCTGGTGCAAAGTTAAGCGCGCAAAAAGACGGTACCGGGATCTTGGCCGGATACACGCTTGTGGCGACGGAAGTAACGGTCACGACGGACGGAAGCGGTGTGAAGAGTCTTCATTACACTGCTAATAGCAACAAATTCTACGCGATGCAGACGGTCGGTGATTGGACGGTTTCTCAGGAGTACACGGCCGACACGTTTACCCCGGCGGACAAGAAATCCGGCACAAAGTTAAGCGCGCAAAAAGACGGTACCGGGACCTTGGCCGGATACACGCTTGTGGCGACGGATGTAACGGTCACGACGGACGCAAGCGGTGTGAAGAGTCTTTCGTATACGGCTGAGAGCAACAAATTCTACGCGATGCAAACGGTGGGCGACTGGACGGTTTCGCAGGAGTACACGGCCGACACGTTTACAACCGCGAAGGCCGGTACAAAGTTAAGCGCGCAAAAGGACGGGACGGGACCTACTGCCGGGTACACGCTTGTCGCGACGGATGTAACGGTCACCGCGGACGGAAGCGGTGTCAAGAGTCTTCATTACACTGCTGATAGCAACAAATTCTACGCGATGCTGACGGTCGGTGACTGGACGGTTTCTCAGGAGTACACGGCCGACACGTTTACCATGGCGGATAAGAAGGCCGGTACGAAGTTAAGCGCGCAGAAAGACGGCACCGGGACCTTGGCCGGGTACACTCTCGTCGCGACAGATGTGAGGGTTTGGGAGGCGGTGGGTGGAGCGAGAACCGTAGAATTCAACACGGACAACAAATTCTACGCGATGCTGACGGTCGGTGACTGGACGGTTTCTCAGGAGTACACGGCCGACACGTTTGCCGCGGCGGACAAGAAGGCCGGTACAAAGTTAAGCGCGCAAAAGGATGGTACGGGAACTCTCGAGGGCTACACGCTTGTGGCGACGGATGTGAAGGTTTGGGAGGCGGTGGGTGGAGCGAGAACCGTAGAATTCAACACGGACAACAAATTCTACGCGATGCTGACGGTCGGTGACTGGACGGTTTCTCAGGAGTACACGGCCGACACGTTTACCGCGGCGGATAAGAAGGCCGGTACAAAGTTAAGCGCGCAAAAGGACGGTACGGGAACTCTCGCGGGCTACACTCTTGTGGCGACGGACGTCTCGGTGACGACGAACGGAAGCGGAGTGAAGAGTCTTTCGTACACTCCGAACAGTAACAAATTCTACGCGATGCAGACGGTCGGTGATTGGACGGTTTCTCAGGAGTACACGGCCGATACGTTTACCGTGGCGGACAAGAAGGCTGGGACGAAACAAAGCGCGCAAAAAGACGGTACCGGGATCTTGGCCGGGTACACGCTTGTCGCGACGGATGTAACGGTCACTGCGGACGCAAGCGGCGTGAAGAGTATTCATTACACTGCTGACAGCAACAAATTTTATGCTATGCGGACCGTGGGCGATTGGACCGTTTCGCGGGAGTACACGGATTCCACATTCACGACGCCGAAGCCAGATTCAAAATGGAGCGCGCAAAAGGACGGGACGGGAGCGCTGGCCGGGTACACGCTTGTTGCGACGGATGTGACCGTTTCAGCGGACGAGAAGAATAACACCTTCAATGACGGGTGCAAATTCTACGCAATGCAGACGGTTGGGGATTGGACGGTTTCTCAGGAGTATACGGATGCTGATTTTACGACCCCGAAGCCGGACTCGAAATTAAGCGCGCAAAAGGATGGGGAGAAAGTTTCTGCCGCGTTAAAAGGATTCACGCTCGAGGCGACGGATGTCAAGCTCTCAGCCGATGGGAAGAGCGTTGATTTTACGAATCCGGGGAACAGGCTCTATTCGGCGCGGACCATCGGCGACTGGACGGTGATGCAAGAATATGCGGATTCAACGTTTGTGATGCCGAAACCCGGCACGACGCTGAGCGCGCAAAAGGACGGGGAAAAGGTTTCTGCCGCTTTTAAAGGCTACACGCTTGTGGCGACGGATGCGACGGTCTCAGCGGACGGGAAGAGCTTAAGCTTTAACACCGGCAACAAATTTCATGCTATGCGGACCGTGGGCGATTGGACCGTTTCGCGGGAGTACACGGATTCCACATTCGCGGCGCCGAAGCCAGATTCAAAATTGAGCGCGCAAAAGGACGGGACGGGGACTTTAGAGGGCTACACACTTGTCGCAACGGATGTGACCGTTTCAGTGGATGGGAAGAATAACACCTTCAATGACGGGTGCAAATTCTATGCGATGCAGACGGTGGGCGGGTGGACGGTCTCACAGGAATATACAGATGCTGATTTTACGACGATCGTGACCGGCTCGAAACTGAGCGCGCAAAAGGACGGAACAGGATCCTTGGCGGGTTATACGCTGATCGCGACGGACGTGAAGTTAACGGTTGACGCTAGCGGAAAAACGACGGCTGTTGATTTTACGAAGTCCGGGAATAAATTTTATGCGATGCGGACGGTCGGCGATTGGACGGTTTCCCGCGAATACACGGACTCAACTTTTGGGACTCCCGTCTCGGGTTCAAAATTCAGCGCCCAGAAGGACGGGGAAAAGGTATCGACCTCTTTAAAAGGATTCACGCTTGTGGCGACGGATGTGACGGTCTCGGCGGACGGGAAAAGCCTGACTTTTAACACTCCGGATAACAAATTTTACGCGATGCAAGTTGTGGGCGATTGGACGGTGTCTCAGGAATATATGAGCGCCGCATTTACGACACCGAAGTTTGACACGAAGCTAAGTGCGCAAAAGGACGGGACGGGAGCGCTGGCAGGGTACACGCTTGTCGCGACGGATGTTGGAATCACGAAAGACGCTAGCGGAAAAGCGACCGGAGTTGATTTTAGTAGTGGCAACAAATTCTACGCGATGCAAACAGTGGCGGGGTGGACGGTGTCGCAGGAGTACACGAGCTCCGCTTTCACGACTCCTGTTCCGAACACGAAACTGAGCGCGCAGAAGGATGGGACCGGGACGCTCAAAGGGTTCACGCTTGTTGCGACGGATGTCGGGATCACGAAAGACGCCAGCGGAAAAGCGACGGGCGTTAATTTCAATAGCAATAACAAATTCTACGCGATGCAAACCGTGGCAGGGTGGACGGTCTCGCAGGAATACACGGACCAGACGTTTACGGCTCCTGTGGCGGGTTCAAAGCTAAACGCCCAAAAAGACGGGACTGGGACCCTTCAAGGATTCACGCTTGTCGCGACGGATGTGAAGTTAACCAAGGATGCCAGCGGTGTGGCGACGGGCGTTGATTTCAATAGCAACAACAAATTCTACGCCATGCAGACGGTTGGGGATTGGACGGTATCCCAGGAGTACGCGACCTCGCAATTCAACACTCCCACAGCAGGTACGAAGTTAAGCGCGCAAAAGGACGGCACAGGATCCTTAACGGGTTATACGCTTGTTGCGACGGATGTGAAGCTGACCAAGGATGCCAGCGGTAAAGCGACGGCCGTCGATTTTACGAATCCGGGCAACAAATTCTACGCGATGCAGGCGGTCGGGGATTGGACCGTTTCCCGGGAGTACGCGGACCAAACGTTCGGGATGCCTGTCAAGGATTCAAAATTCAGCGCGCAAAAAGACGGGACGGGAGCTTTGACCGGATTCACGCTTGTGGCGACGGATGTAGCGATCACCACGGACGCGAGCGGGAAAGCGACGGGTCTTACCTATAACCCCAGCAACAAATTCTACGCGATGCAGACGGTGGGTGATTGGACAGTTTCCCGGGAGTACCAGGACGCCACTTTTACGGCTCCCGTAGCGAATACGAAACTGAGTGCGCAAAAAGAAGGGACCGGGGATTTGGCGGGATATACCCTGATCGCGACGGATGTGACGATCAATGTGGCGGCAGACGGAGTGAAGAGCCTGGTTTATAACCCCAGCAATAAATTTTACAAAATGCAGACAGTGGGCGAATGGACGGTTTCGCAGGAGTACACGAGCGCGCAATTCAACACGCCCGTGGTGGGCACGAAATTAGGCGCTCAGAAAGAGGGGAAGGATGCTTTGGCAGGGTACAACCTCGTGGCGACGGATGTTGAGATCGCGATGGACGCCAGCGGAGCGAAGAGCCTGACTTATAACACCGGTAATAAATTCTATAAAATGCAGACGGTGGGCGATTGGACGGTATCCCAGGAATACATGGACGCACAATTCACCACTCCGGCGACGAATTCAAAGCAAAGCGCGCAAAAGGAGGGGAAAGATGCTCTGGCCGGATTCACCCTTGTCGCGACGGATGTTGAGATCGCGACGGACGCCAGCGGAGCGAAGAGTCTGACTTATAACGCCGGTAATAAATTCTATAAAATGCAGACGGTGGGTGATTGGACGGTATCGCAGGAGTATACGAATGCCTCCTTCACGACGGTGAAGATCGGCACGAACTTGAGCGCGCAGAAGGATGGCACCGGAATCTTGGAAGGGTACACACTGATCGCGACCAATGTTGATATCGTGAAAGATGCGGACGGGGCAAAAAGTTTGTCTTATAACGACGGTAACAAATTTTACAAGATGCAGACCGTCGGGGACTGGACCGTATCCCAGGAATACACGACTGAAACATTTACGAGCCCGATGAGCGGTACAAAGCAGAGTGCTCAGAAGGATGGAACTGGGACGCTGGCTGGGTTTACCCTTGTCGCGACGGATGTCGAGATCGCAAAAGACGCGAGCGGAAAAGTCACAGGTCTTACTTATAACACTCCGGACAACAAATTCTATGCGATGCAGACTGTGGGAAATTGGACGGTTTCTCAGGAGTACGCGGACGGCAATTTTACGACTCCGAAACCGGATACAAAATTAAGTGCGCAGAAAAGCGGGACCGGGGATCTCGCGGGCTATACGCTTGTGGCGACGGATGTGAAGATCACCGTGGCGGCGGACGGCACGAAGAGCCTGGGCTATAACATCCCCAACAAATTTTATGCGATGCAGACGGTCGGCGACTGGACCATTTCGCGCGAGTATACGGATGCGGGTTTCTTGATTCCTAAGCCGGGTGCGAAATTCAGCGCGCAAAAAGAGGGCACCGGGATTTTGGCGGGTTACACGCTCGTGGCGACAGACGTGAAGATCATCACGTCAGGCGGGACGAAAAGCATCGATTTTAGCGGTGCTAACGACAAATTCTTCTCGATGAAAACCGTGCCGGTGTGGACGACATCGCAGTTTACGATGGAGTACACGGATGAGACGTTCACGATCACGGTCGGCACCGGGAGTTTGCGTCACACCGAGATCGAGGGCGCGTACGAAGTGACTTATGTAACGACTAACGTCAATCCGGACGGGACGAAGATGGGTTCCGAACCGATCAAGTATTTCAAGCAGATCGATATGGGGGCTGCCGGTTCCATTTACACGGAGTACGCCGATGCGACTTACACCGTTATCAAGAGCCGCACCTATCTGGATGCCAAGGGGAATTCCATCGGGATCGTGAGCGGCGACGGGACCACGCTAAGTGTTTATCACTATTTATCTGCTGTCGATGATCCAGCCACGCCGGACATCGATGAAAGCCGGACCATCAAATATATCGAGCAGTTCGATCGCCACCCGGCCACGAAGCCGACGGAATCCACTCTGCTGACCTGGCCCGGGAAACAGACCGGGGATGAGATCCAGGCGATCCATTTTTACGACTCGAAGGGCATGCGCTACGCGAGTCATATTTACGATCAGGGGAACCTGGTCTACCTTGACCTGTATCAATATGCATCCAAGACTTCCGATCAGGTCGAGCACGTGGACCGCTACCGGATCACCGATAAGGCGACCCGCGACCCTTACTTGCCTGCTGCGAAATCCGGCGAGAAGGGCGGATCCTTGCTTGCCGGAATCAATTATGTCCTGGGCTCCAGAAGCTATTACGACATTCAGCTCAATAGGATCCTCTATGTCGTCAATTACGATACGCAGGGCCAACCTTCCTCCGTTGTGGTGAATGAATATCTCGGCACGACCGATGATCTTGCAACCGAGATCGACGAATCTCAGACACTGAAGTGGGTCTATCAATACAGCATCACGGATCCCAATATGTTGGTGAAAGTAACGTCTATGGCCGGGGTTTTTGTGGTCTCTCCCAATCTCAAGCTCGCAAGCCGCCAGGATTATGACGACACCGGCACCCGCATCAAATCAGCCGTGAGCTATGATCTTTTTAGCGATACACCTAAACCGCAGATGCTCGAAGTCTATGAGTACGCTTCGAACACTGAAACTGACAGAAAAAATTTCCGTCTTATTACTTTTGTCCGGAAATATGAAGTCAAAGGCAACATCGACGAGGTTGAGGATCGAGGCGCGGGCGGTTATGCCAAGAAAGCCGGGGACGATATCCTCCTGACTCTGACGCAGAATACCGAAGACCTGAACGGCGATGGAGTGATGGATGTCGATGTTAACGGCGACGGGAAGCTCGACACGGGTCATGCTGTCAAGATCACCACCTACTATCCCAACGCTGATCCGGCGCAGGCCAAAGCGAAGCAGGAAACGGTATACACCTATAATGATGATGGCGGTATCAAATTCACAAAGACTTATGATGTCCTGCCGACGCTTGCCACGGTATTGACCGCGTTGAGCGATTATGCCGGCGCCTCAGGGTATGAAAAGGTCAAGCGGGTCACGCATTACCGGAGCGACGGCACTACGGTCAGCTATTACACCGATTATTTCTACGGGGCGTCTGGCGCGATCGAGAAGACCTCCGATTATCGCACAGGTTCTACTGGAAACACGGTGCAACTTACTGGCTCGGATTATGATGGCTTGCCCGGCCGAGAAAGAGTTTCACGGGTCACAAGCTATTCTCCGGACGGCGCGATCCAGAGCATCAACAATTATATCTATGACGGGGCGCGGATCGACCAGATCATTACCAAGGACAGCTCCGGCGGTATTACTGCCATCGGGCATTATGAGGGTGATGCCGGAAGCGAAAAGCTCATGAAAACGGTCTATTATTTCGCGGACGGCCGCGTCAAGAGCGTCACCACGAATACCTATTATATGGATGTCGCCGAGACGACGGCGGCGAAACTATCGGACGATTATGTCGGGTCGTTGAAAGAAGCGGTCAGCGTGAACTCCCTGAACGAAAAAACAGTGACTACCTATGAGCTTCCGGGAGAGCAAGCGCGCGTCAAGGATGTCTTCAGTTACACCCACAACGCCTCCAACGTCTTAACGCTGACAACGCAAACATCGTACGTTTATGCTTCGACGGACAAGGATGCTCCGCTAATCGAAACGAACTTATGCGATATTAACGGTGTTACGCCGGTTTTACGTAAAAAGACGCTTTATGTCGGCCTTAAAGGGGCGGAAAAATCCTCGTATGCCGTCAATTACGATTCCACCGGGATCATGCGCTTGTCTCAGGAGCTTTATTTTTATGATAGCGACAAAAATGGGGACAGCTATGCAGACCCCGCTGCCACGGCGGATCTCTACGCGCCTTTGAAGTATTCTATCGTCCAGGAGCTCACGGATGCCGGCAACACCCTGATCCGGTTGAATAAGGTGATCTACGAAGGGAGCCTGGGTTCGGAGCGCGTGAAGGTCATTTATAACTACGACTACCGCGATCCGACATCTGTCACTTATGTTGGCGCTTCCGTGACTGGATCCTCTCTCTCGAGTGTTCCCGCCGGGATCCCGCAGGCCATTATCCGTACGGCCAGTGAATATACTTATGTTGACGGTGCTATTTCGCAGGTGGTGACACTTGCCGGCAATCCTTTGCAGAAAGAGAAAGTCACTCAGACGGTCCAGTCGGTTACGCAGTATGAAGGTCTTGCCGGCAGCGAGCGCGTCGTTAAGGTGACCAATTACAAAGTGCAGGACACAAGCGGGAACGTGGATTTCGAAAACCAGATGCTCGCCGATATCAATGGGGACGGGGTGGTTGATGCGACCGATGCTTCCTTGCTCCAGCAGAGCATCTCGGACCTGATGCAGAGCGACTTGAACAAGGACGGAAAAGTCGACTACTCCGATCTGAAAGTTGTTGAGGAGATCATTAAAACGCTGGATATGATTTCCACGGCCGACTTCAATCCCGCGATCCTCAACGCGGCTTCGGGAGTCGATCTGAACGGTGACGGAAAGATCGACCAGTCGGAAGCGGATCAGTTCCGGCTAATCCTTAATTCGTTCGTGGACGTGAATTTTGACGGGAAAGTCGACAGCAGTGATATCAACGCCATCAAGAATATCATCAGCCTGCTCAAGGGAATTGACAGCGACGGCGACGGCTACTCGGATTTCGATGAGCTGGCGAACGGGACGGATCCTTACAGCTCGTACAGCAACCTGATCGATTCCGACCATGACGGATATGCCGACCAGCTGGAGATCGCGAAAGGGACGAATCCCTACAGCTCCGCGGATACTCCGGCGGTGAAGGTGGATAAGGATGGGGACGGCGCTAGTGATTCCTACGAAATTGCCTCGGGGACGAATCCTGAGGACGCGGGCGATACCCCGGCCAACAAAAAGGACAGTGACCTTGACGGCGAGAGCGACTCTCTTGAACTTGCCCGTGGCAGCAATCCTTTGGACGCCCATGACATGTTCGTCAATAAGGTGGATTCCGATGGTGATGGGTTCAGCGACTCTTACGAATTAAAGTACGGGACCAATCCCAGGGATGCTGCAGATTATAAAGGTCACGCCGTGGATACCGACGGCGATGGGGAAAGCGATTCCCGGGAGAAATGGCAGGGCACGAACCCGAACGATCCTTTGGATTCTTCGGCCGCATACATCGATACGGACGGCGACGGGATTTCCGATTCGCGCGAGCGAAGCCTGGGAACTAATCCTTTCGATGCGGCGGACCGCCCGAATTCCACAGTCGATACCGATAAAGATGGGTTTAGCGATAGCTTGGAGAAACGGCTTGGCACCGATTGGACCAATGTAAACGACAGACCGAATCAGAGTATAACAGCGCCCGCCACCGACTCGGACCTGGACGGATGGAGCGATGCCCTTGAAATCCGGCTGGGGACTAATCCGGCGGTTGCTACGAGTAATCCCGCAAGCCAACTGATGTCATCCGGATCTGTGGCGGCCGGCACACAAGTCGGGCCCGCTGTTGATTCCGACGGAGATGGCTACCCGGATACTGTTGAGATTGCTGCGAAGACCAGCCCCTTAAACTCCGCCGAATCTCCCGCTGTTTTCGTCGATAGCGATCAAGATGGTTATGCCGATCAGTACGAACTGTCGAAATTCACCAATCCCAACGACGCTAATGATACGCCCGCGGCAAAGCACGATTCGGACCTCGACGGACAGAGCGATAGCTACGAGATGGTGATGAAAACCAATCCTTACGATGCGAAAGATCACACGGGGCTTAACCCACTCATGCGCGACACCGATGGAGACGGGTACAGCGATTCTTTCGAACGATACTTTGGGAGCAATCCCCGCAACGCGGCTGAAAATCCCACTAATATCGTTGATACCGACGGCGATGGGGAGAGTAATTCGCTCGAGGTTCTGAACGGGACGGATCCGGCCGACAAGCTCAGCAATTCGCAGACGACGAAGATCGCCGATATCTGGAAGGACAGTGATGGCGATGGCGTTACGGATATCACAGAAAAGAAAAACGGGTCCAATCCTTTCGATTACACCGACCGGCCGGGAAGCATCGATACAGATCATGACGGAGAAACAGATTCCCTTGAGCGCGCGCAGGGAACCAATCCGCAGGACGCCAATGATTTTACCCACAGGATGGTGGCGCCCGTGACGGGGACCGCGACGCAGGCGACAATCCCGAACATCGGCACGGTGACCTATGTGATGTCCGGAACCAGTCTGATCACGGTGAATCTGAACGGGACTGAGGTCCCGGGGCAGGTGTTGGCGGGGGGCATGATCACGCTGAACGGGGTCCAATACCAGGTGACGGTGACAGGCGGGGTGCCGACCTTCACTCTGGCACAGCTTACGGTCGATACGGACCGTGACGGCGAGAGCGACTCACTCGAAAAGCTGAACAACACGGATCCTTTTAATGCCAAAGATAACACCCGGACCGATACGGACGGAGACGGCATCAGTGACGTCCTCGAGAAGCAGATGGGAACGAGTTTTGATAAGCCGGATTCCGACGGAGACGGGTTCAGCGACGGCGAGGAATTGAAGCTGGGTACCAATCCGCTCCTCGCGTCCAGCCACCCGATGCCTAAAGCCGGGGATGCGGACGGCGACGGGATCGACGATGTGACCGAGCTCCGCATGGGCCTCGATCCGCTTAAGCCTGATAGTGATAGCGACGGTTTTAGCGACAAGGAGGAGATGGACCTCGGGACCGATCCTCTCAATCCCAATTCGAGCCCCAAACACGTCCTGGGCGTCATGTTGACTGCGGATGTCCTCAAAAAAGCCGACCTCAACGGTGACGGCAAGATTGACGCCAAGGATATTGCGCTTCTGACGAATGTACTCGCGAATTTCACGGACGTGAACAAAGATCTCAGCATCGATACGCGGGATATCACGCGCGCCCGCGAGATCATGAACTTTTTCCTCCTCGGTGTTAGCAATCAGGATCTTACAAATGCCGACGTGAACGGCGACGGGGTGATCGACCAGGCCGACATCACGAACCTGGAAACCGCCATCGAGCACCATGTGGACGTGAACGGCGACGGCGTGGTTGATGAGAAGGACACGGCCGTCATCAACATGATCAAGGACATGGGCCTGACCGCCGAAGAGGCAAGGCGGGCGGATGTCAATAACGACGGCGTGATCAACCAATTCGATTATGAAGCACTCCAGAATATTGTCAAAAACATGACCGACGTGAACGGCGACGGGGTGGTCGATGCGAAGGACCTGGGCCGCTTTGACGATGTGATGGCCTGGCAGAATCTCAAAATGACTCTTCCCGAAGTAAAATCCGCGGATATCAATGGGGATGGTAAGGTCGATATTTTTGATGTCGCTGCACTCAAGAATGTGGTTTCAACCTATCGTGATATCAACGGGGATGGAACGGTCGACGAGAACGATCTCATGAGGATCGAACAATTGATCGGTACCGACCGCGAAGTCCAGGATATCAAGGCGGCATGGGTCGCGAAAGCCGATTTTAACGGAGATGGCTATGTCGATTCCAAGGACCTCGCCACCATTAAAAATCAGCTGTCGGACCTCGTCGACCTGAACGCGGATGGTTTTGTTGATGATAAGGACGTACAGTTGGCGCAGACGATTGCTCAGTACCTGGCCGATGGCATCGGCATGAATGGAGAATTGCAGAACGCTGATCTTAACGGCGATGGCACGGTGGATTCGAAGGACCTGGATAAGTTCAAGGCTGTGTACGATCTCCTGGATGGCGGCACCACACCCAAATTGGCTGATTATGACCATAACGGGCAGGTCACGGCATACGACAAGGTGTTGCTGCAGAAAGTCGTCAATTTTATTAATACATCGCCTTCGTCGCTTGGGACGGCTTATCCCGAACTTGCAGGTACCACCGCCGAGGCGATTGCCGCCAGAAAAAAACTTATCGGCGATTTCATGGGTTCAGATCTGAACGGTGATTTTGTTGTTGATATGAAAGACTGGGCTATTTTGAACGATAACCTGAGCCGCATGGTGGATATCAATAACGACGGTAAGCTCGATGCCGCGGATGCCGCCAGGATCCAGCTCCTTGCAAATCAGGAGCAGGAATCCTTCGACGCTGCGATCCTTCAACGGGCCCAAAAACTTGGCGGAGATCTCAATAAGGTTGATGCCGAAGACAGTCGGATCTACCAGGAGGCGCTCAACTTGCTTTATGACTATTCCGGTGCGCCGAAGCTCGACATCACCGGGGATAACGTAATCAACGGCAATGACATTTCCATTATTAATGAGATCCAGACCTTCCTTAATAATCAGACCACCCTCAAGGTCGGGGCGCTGGCGAATTATGATGTTGATGGCAACGGCATCGTGAACGATGCGGATCGCGACATTATTAACGATAGCCTGAAGGCGCTGCCGGATATGGACGGTAACGGGATCATCAACAGCGCCGATCAAACTCTTTTGACTTATCTGGTCAACACGGCCTTCGGTGACGGGTATCTGGAGCTTAGTAAGTTCTTCATGACGACCCCGGAGGAACTCGGCCGAGCCGATATCAACCAGGACGGGTTCATCGATGCGCAGGACCTGACCGCGCTACAGAGCGCGATCCCTGCGGGCAAGGTTCCAGTCACTAACGATAATCGTAAATACGATGTTAACGGCGACGGGTTTGTGAACGGGGACTCGAAGGATCCCACTAACGACATTGACCGTCTCCGAACAATCATCAACAACCGCTCGCAACTTGTGACTCAGGCACAGCTCGATAAGGCGGACATCAATAAAGACGGCAAGATCAGTACGGCGGATGTCACGCTCCTCACGAATGCCCGGTGGGAAGGATCCACGGATCTCAAATTTGACCTCAACGGCGACGGCAATATCGACGATGCGGATGTCGCGCTTATCGATCATATCTGGAAATTCCTGGATCCGGGCGAGATGAAGCGTGCGGATATCAACGGAGACGGTGTCATTAATGATGCGGACAAGACAGCTTGGAATACGCTCAAAATCGATGTCAACGGCGATGATCTGCTTGATGAGAACGACAAGATCGAAATTCAGGGGATCATCGATTACCAGGCCAAAAAGTTGACTCCCGAGATTGTGTGGCGGTCCGATGTCTCGACGACCGGTATGGACAGTGTCCGGGATGGTCTTGTGACCCCGGAAGATCTCACTCGCTTCAATGCAGCTTATGACATGGCATTGAAGCTCGATACGGATAACAACGGTGTGATTAATCAAACGGATCTCGATGCGATTGACAGCACGCTGAAGATCATGAAAGGGAAAAAGGTATTTACCGAGGGGCAGATCGCTAAGGCGGATGTCAACGGCGACGGAAAGATCAACGCGGACGATCAGAAAAAATTAAGCGATGCGATCGATGTGGTGCAGGGACTTTACACGCCGGGGGATTATCTTTACTCGTCGCTTAGCCTGATTGACCGGATGATCGCTTATCAGGAGCGTTTGGAAAACAATAAGCTCAAGGATTCCGTCGACGCCAATAACAACGGATTCCTAGAACAGAACGAGATCGATAGTTACCGCGCGTCGCTTGCCGGGCAGTACACGCAGGATCAGATCAACGCCAAGATGGCGAAGATACAGGCCGCATTTACCATGGAAGAGCGCACCCTGGCGGATATCAACAAGGACGGAGCCGTCGACCAGGTGGATGCGGACATGATGCAGAATGCGTTGGGATCCCACTACGACATCAATAATGACGGCATAGTGAATTCGGTTGACAAGGACCGGATGGAACAAATGCTCGATATCGTGTCCCGCGGGCTGATCGACAATACCGTTTTCACAATTGATGTGAATCAGACGGCCAACGCCCTCGCGAAATTCGATCATCTTTCTGATTATGTGGATATCGCCGGAGCCCCGAACGGCGGCCCGGATGGGAAAGTGGACGGTATGGATCTTGACCGGTTCAAAGTCCTGGCCGGACTTCAGATGCAGAACATCACCCAGAGTTTGATCGAAAAGGCGGATATCGCCGGCGGCGGTACCGACGGACTAACTTCGGACGGAGAAGTCACGATGGCCGATGCGGAGGCTCTCCAGAATGCCATCAGCAACAGCAACCTTTATGACGTGAACGGTGACGGCAAGCTGGATATTGCTGACCAGCACCTCGTGGAGGAGATGATCCAGAAGGTCATTACGGCAGATGCTCTTCGCTTGGCGGATCTGAACGGGGACGGGAAGGTCACCCGCGTTGACGAGGAAGCGCTTGCCGACGTGATCAAGCAAGGCGTGGATGTGAACCATGACGGGCATATCAATAATATCGATGTCATGCGTATCCAGGATGTCATCAAGTATCAGTCTTTGAGCGTGCGTCCGTACGAAGCTTATCAGGCCGATATCAACCATGACGGCAAGATTGATGCCACGGACCGGAAGCTTCTCGAGGACAGCGTGACCCGGGTCGTCTATGACTTCAACGGGGACGGGAAGATCGACGAGAAGGATGCCGCGGACCTGCTTGCCACGGCCAAATTATTCCAGGACAAGAATCTCGATATCAATGCCCTGACTCGTGCCGACGTTAACGGGGACGGGCGCATTACGGCCGAGGATGTGACCCTGCTTCAGAATGCCTCTCAATATGCGGTGGATGTGAACGGTGACGGCACCGTGGACAGCCGCGACCTGGCATGGCTGAAGGACCTGAACGAATATCAGCAGCTCGACGCGAAGCTTCGCAAAGAAGCGGTGCTCCATGCGGATTTTCCGGATGATCAGGGGATCAAGGATGGTAAGGTTACGGCCGCGGATCTGACAAGGCTGCAGGCGATCATCGCCAATCCAGCCCTGTTTTCCCTGGCGCTCCAGAACCAGGCGGACCTCGTCAAGGACGGCAAGCTTGATTCGAAAGATTCTGCCTATGCCGCTAAATTGGTGGAACTTCTTACCGGGGACTTCAACGGGGATCTCCTGGTGGACAGTCTCGATTATAAAGAAATGCAGACCGCTATTACGGATTTCGCCGGTCTGAAGACACAAAAAGCCGCCCTGATGAGTGCGGCCGGATTTCATGATACAGATGCCGCTTATGTCGCGCTTGTTGCCCAGATGAATGCAAAACTCAGCAAATACAACCTTGACTCGAGTGATGCGGATCTGAATCAGGCCGATCTCAACAAAGTGACGAACTTAATCGATCGCTACAAAACGGAAGTCAATGTGAACGAGTACGCTGACTTCAACCAGGACGGCGTCGTGACCGAGGATGAGCGCCAGTCGATCGTGGATACGCTGGTCCATTACGTTGACGTGAACGGCGACGGGGTTGTGTGGACGCGCGGTCAGCCCTTGCCCAAGATATACACAGACAAGGGCTGGGAGGCTACGGGAGGTTGGTGGGCGGCTCTTACGCAGGCCGAGCGTGAAGCGAATTACGACAAGATCGACGATGTGAAACTGCTCCAGACCATCAATGCCTATCAGCGGTTGCATGTCACAGATGCGGAACTCGCCCGGGCCAACGTGAATGGCGACGGCGTGGTGGACGAAAAGGACATGGCGGATCTAAGGACGGCCATCGATGTTTATAAGAATGCGGACGTCAACGGCGACGGTGTGGTCGATAACCAGGACATATTGAAGATCGAACAGATCTACCAGTTCGTTCTTTCCAATCCCACCCTGACCATCCCGTACGCGGACATTCAAAAAGCGGATCTCAATAAAGACGGCGTCGTGGACAGCCGCGACAAGGACCTGATCCAGATGATGAAGGACGGGAAGTTCGACATTAATGGCGACGGTTACTGGAATGAGCAGGATGTCACGCGCATGAGCCAGCTGGTGAATTATTTCGAACTCAATGTCTCAGCGCTTGAACTCGCCAAGGCCGATTTGAATAACGACGGCGTAGTCGATGACAAGGATGTCAAAAAACTGCAGGATTTGATGCCGCTCTTTACCTCCGGGGACCTGAACGGCAACGGCTATGTGGATAGCGACGATCTTGCGAAAGTACAGAGGATGGTGGATTTCCTTCGTTACGACCTGAACATTCCCTCGGACTATAAATACATTCTGGATGCCCAGGGAAATTATATTTATGACAAGTCCGGAAATCTTGTCCAAGAGACGGTCGTTCAAAACCCGTTATTTAAGGCGGATATCAATAAAGACGGGAAGATCGACGCAGCGGACAAGAAAATGGTCGAAGATTTCCTCACCCAGATCCTCGGCGGCAATGTGCTTGGCCTGAATGCCGGCCAGAGCTTCGATACCGCCTATGTGGACAGGCTCATGGGTATTTTGAAAGCGCTCGATCTGGGCTTGCAGGATCCCGTCAAACGCGCCGCGGCGATCACAATGCTGGATCTGAACGGCAACGGCACAGTGGATGCCAATGACATTCAGATGCTCAATGACAATTTCAACCTCTTTATGGGGGCGGATATCAACGGCGACGGAAAGACCGACAGCAAGGACGTCGATTTCATCAAGAATCTGATCACATTCGTTAACAATAACGCGGTCTTTACGTATGAGGATATCAAGAAGGCCGATGTTAACGGGGACGGCCTGATCGACGACCGCGATGTAAGTATCATTGCTAATACTCTCTCCAACCTGTCGGATCTGAACGGCGACGGAGTGTACGACGACAAGGATCTCACGCGTCTTAACGACATCCTGAGTTCCATCGATCTTCACATCACGCCGCAGGATGTTCAGGCGGCCGATCTCAACGGCGATGGGATAGTGAACGATCTCGATAAGGATCTCATGCAGAGCGCCCTGGACTTATTGGCGAAACCCAATCTTGACGTCAATAACGACGGCGTGGTTGATTCGAAGGATGTCGATAAGGTGAAAGCCGTTTATCAGGACATTATCGAACACCGGCAGTTGCCCTATCAGGACCTTTCCAATGATGATTTTAACGGCGACGGCAAAGTCGACCAGGCGGATGTGCAGCGGATCCTCGACCTCTTGAAATGGCATGTCGACGTGAACGGCGACGGCCTCTATGACGCCTCCGACGTCGAGCGTTTGACCACCATCAAGGATTTTGTGGATCTCAAGATCACCGAAAAGGACAAGTTGAATGCGGATGTCAACGGCGACGGGGTCTACGATGATCAGGATAAGCTGGAATACACCCGGAGGCTTGAACTGCTTAAACGTGCGAATATCGACGGAAAGCCGGGCGTCAATGAGTCGGATCTGAATTATCTGCAGAGCATCGTCAACTACGTCCAGGATTTCCAGACCCAATTTACCGCGGGGCAGGTCATTCGTGCCGATGCCAATAACGACGGCACGGTGGATGCGACGGATCGCGCGGAGCTTGCGCGCCTCCTCAGCCAGCGCGTCGATATCAACGGGGACGGCGTGATCGATGATGCCGACGTCAATTTTATCTACACCGTGATCGACGCCCTCAATGCGGGTATGGCGCGATCGAACAAAGATATTAACGGGGACGGATTTGTCTGGACGCGCGGACAGCCGTTGCCGGCGGAATACACAGCCCTGCAGTTCTTGCCGGAAGCGCAGCGCGAAGCGGAGTATGACAAGATTGACGATGTAAAGCTGTTGAAGGAGAGCATCGATAAGCTGAGCAAGTTTGATACCAACGGCGACGGCATCGTGGATGCGACCGACATCAACTTGCTTTTGAAGATCGTGAGCGGCGCGTTCGTGGAAGGCGCCGTGTACGGAGATGAATTCCGGGCCTCGGACCTGAACGGCGACGGGATCGTAGATGACAAGGACCGTGTGCTGCTACTCGACAAGATCGGCGGGTTCAGCGTCCGTAAAGACGGGGCCACAGCCCTCTCAAAATATGGATTCAGCACTTCCGGAACGACGATCTATGCCTCCGAAAATAATGCTTACGCGGATTATGTCATGGCGGCGAACGTTGCCGGTCCCTACGAGATAGGGCTCTCGGCCAGGAGTTACGACAACCAGGTCCTGCCGAATACCTACGCCTATAAGTTTGATGTTTATATCGACAATGTTTACCAGGGCGCCATTTCTATCCAGGGCGATCGCGCCAACTATGTGCAGGGGTCGCTCAAGGTGGATCTGGCGAAGGGGACGCACGTGGTCCGTTATGTCTGGGTCAATGACGAAGGCACCACGAACCTCCAGATCAAGGAAGTTTTTGCGAAGAACCGCTACGATTTGAATAACGACGGCTTCGTCAACGATGTCGATGTTAGCTTCCTGGACCGCGTCAAGAAGGACCTTCCGCTGATCGATTTTAACCAAGATAAGAATGTCGATATGCAGGATCAAAAGGATTACCTGGATTACTTCCTGAAGACCGATCTGAATGCCGACGGCAAGATTGACCAGTCGGACATCACCGATCCGACCCTTTATGCCGCAACCGTGAAGCGCATGGACATCAATGGGGACGGCCTTATCGATCAAGCCGATAAAGACCGGCTGAATGCGATACTCTTTTCGATCTACCAAATGGACCGCCTGGAAAAATCGGATTTCTATAAGGACGGGGTGATCGATGACAAAGACGTCCAGGCTGCCGCACAGATCTTTAAAGGTTTCGTCGACATCAATAATGACGGCACGGTGGATGACAAAGACCTCCAGCGCTTGCAGGATATTGTGGACTTCCGCATGATCGGCGCGAAGCTGGGCGACCAGGCGTGGACACGCGCCGATATCAATAAGGACGGTGTCGTGGACCAGGTCGATGCCGCGCTTTTCAAGTCCACGATGGATATCTTCAAGACGAACGCTTACGACGTGACCGGTCCCGACGGTAAGCCGGATGGCAAGATCGATAACCTGGATCTTGCTGAGATCGTCCGTACGGTCGACATGTTCGTGCCCACCACGGCCCGGCTCGCAAAAGCAGATATCAATAATGACGGATACGTTGACGAACAGGACAGGCAATTACTTGAAGACAGCATCAAATACGGCGTCGATGTCAATTCCGACGGCGTGTTCGATGAAAAAGACGTCAAGATCGTTCAAGATATCATGGACAGGAAGATTTATAACAAGGTTGCGGATCTCAATAATGACAATCTTGTGGATGACGCGGATCTCCAGCGCATTAAAAGCGCGCTGAAAAACTATGTGGATGTCAACGGCGACGGAGTCGTGGACCTGCTCGATGTGGCCTTCACCTCTCTTGATGTTAATAGAGCGGAGTATGAAGCCTCCGATTTCAATAATGATGGGGTCGTGGATGACAAGGATCTGGCAACGAGCCAGGCGCAACTCACGGCGCTTGATCTGAATAGCGATGGCAAAGTTGATGCCAAAGACGCCGAAATGCTCGCCACAGTCAAGAGAATGCTCGATCCCACAAGCGCGGAATTTGTCGATCTCGGTGTATCGTCGCTTGGTTTGACTAAGGATCAATTGGTCAAGGCGATACTCCTGCTTCAGCCCAAGGGTTATACCTCGGACAGTCTGACGGCGGATCTTGCGCTGCGTGGCGATTTTAACGATCCGACGGTTGCCTCGTTCTGGACCGGAGTCTCGACCGATCCCGCGCAGCCGAATTGGGCCGTGCAGGGAAATCAGTTCGTTCAGAAGGATGCCCTGGCCGATTCTTACGCCATCGGGGGCGATCTCAGCTTCGGCGATTTTGATTTCTCGATGGATTTTGATTTCATAAGCTTCACGAAGGAAGCAGGCTACCGGTTCCGCGTGCAGGATCTTTCCAATTACTATGAGTTGCGTTTTGTCGAAGATCGGCTTTTCCTCTCGGTGGTAAAAGACGGCGTTTCCACCGAGCTCGTCAATGTCCCGCTTGAAGCAGCTCTCGAGACGGGCGTGAAATACAACCTGGGCGTCAAAGTGACGGGCGATACTATCGACGCCTTTGTCAACGGCGTCAAAGCCTTCGAAACGCATGATGATACGTTCGCAAAAGGGAAGTTCCAGCTCTTCACGACAAAATCGAGCGTCGCTTTCTCCCGCATGGATCTCAAGGCCCCGGTGGAGCTCAACTATCTGATTGACCGGCACCTGTTGCAAAAGGACCTGAACGGAGACGGGGCGATCAATGAGGCCGATTACAATCTCCTCAAGGGCATTCACGAGCTTGCCACGAACCGCGAACTTAGCGGCGATCATCAGCTGGATGCGACCGACAAGATGCGGCTGATCGCGATCAGCCGGGCCAATCTCTCGAATCAGGCGAACGTCCTGACTCAGGATTTTGTGATCGATGCCGCCGACGTCACGAAGTTTGCCTCGGCTTTTTCTGCCTTCGATATTAATAAAGATGGCGTTTTCGATACGCTGGACGTCGCGCAGGTCGACGAGACCAGCCGTTTAGGGGATGTCGTTCAGCGGAATATTCTCGAGACCTACCAGAAGGCGAATGTCGACAGCACGAACAATATCGGGAATGATGCGGGTCTTATTAACGGGAATGACATCACACTGGCCAATAAAATACTTTCTTACTACGTGGACGTTAACGGCGATGGGGTTGTCGATGATAAGGACCTTGCCCGGATGAAAGTCGTCATGGACGGGATGAACCTGATCGTTAATGACCAGACTTTGAATAAGTTCCTTCTCCAGTTCGAGAAGCAGTTCGGGAATGGGAACGGCAAGATCGAACCGGATGAAAGCAAGAGAATCTCCGAAGAGCTCTCCTCGATGATCGACAATTTCAATCTCGTGGATATCAACGGGGACGCGAAAGTCGATCAGACCGATATTAACCGGCTGAGCACGATCCTCGATCTTGTTTATAACGTCCAGGCGGTCGGCGCTGGGAGTATCGTGAAAACCGACATGAACAACGACGGTGTGATCGATGCTAAGGATGTGAAGCTCTATCTGACCCAGCTTGGAAATGCGCTTGACCGCAACGGCGACGGGGTGGTCGATTCCTCGGATACGGCCAAGATTATCGATGACATCCAGAAGATCCGCCAGCTGAAGGTCGATGTCGCGGCGGTCCAACCAGCGGACTTGAACGGCGACGGTAAGGTGGACTCAAACGACGTGAGCTATTTTATGGCCAACCTCGACAAGTACGTTTTTGCGGACTTGAACAGCGACGGGGTCGTGGACGACAAGGATATGACGATCATGCGCAGTCTGGTCAATCTGGCGTACCGAAAATCGAAGTATTCCGAGGATGAGCTGCGAAGGGCCGACCTCAATGATGACGGGGTCGTGGACGGTCAGGACCTGGCCCTGGTCGCCGGCTATCGCGACATCAACGGCGACGGAACGGTCGATATGACGGATCTTGCCGTGCTCCGCGATTACGCTTACAGGATCAATGGGGATGTGATCGGCAGTACGACCCAGGCGGTGCTATCCGTTGGCACTGTGACTTATGGGATTTCGGGTACAAACCTGACGAATATAAAGCTCGATGGTGTGGCGGTTTTAGCGTCTTTGGCATCGACAAGCGAGATTAATTTGAATGGTAAAACATATAAGGTCACGCTCATCAACGGACTGCCGACCTTCAGGGATACAAGCGCGCAGTCGCCGGCCGATCTGAACGGTGATGGCGTCATCAATTCACTGGATGTGCAGATACTACAGAGCTCGCTGGGTGCCAAGTCCATCGTTACGAATGCCGAAAACGCCACGGAATACAATCTAGCCACTCGCATCGGAAGCTCTCTTGTGGCGCCGACCAAGGGGAGCAGCTTTCTCTATGAAATGTCGCCCGAGGTTGCCGGTTACTATCAGGTCGGCGTGACGCTTAAGGCATATGACACCGTGCCTGGCAACTACAAGTTTCAATTCAACCTGGTGATCGACGGCGAGGACAAAGGGGTGATCACGGTCGATGCCGATGAATTCGTGAGTCAGACCGCCTCGGTCCCGGTCTATCTGGTCGCGGGCAAGCACTATGTCGAGTTCCGCGCCGTTCCGATAACAAGTGGAACAGATTACCGCTTCCGCCTGGAACAGGCATTTGTGACGTCCGCTGCGGACCTGAATCATGACCTTGTGGTCGATACCGATGACCTGGTCACTCTGCAGACCGTCCTGCAAAAAGCCCTAGAAGAATCCCGCGCCGACGTCAATCGCGACGGCGTTGTCAACGCGGCCGATCAGGCGATTGTCGACGGAATTCAGACAGATCTGGCAAGTTTCAATCCGTCCGATACTGCGCGCACCTTTACGTACCAGGGCCAGTCGGTGACCCTCACCAAGCAGGATGTCCTGAAGGCCCTCTCGAATCTTGGGGCGCTTACCTATGACAGCAATGGCCTTAAAACCTATCAAACTTTGACTGAAAACTTTGAAGGTTTTGATCTGAACTCGCTTCTCAGTCTTTCGACCGGTTGGCTGGTCCAGAACGGAAATCTCGAGCAAACGGTAACAACCGCCGGGATCAATACGACGAATTTTGGGGACGTGGCGTACAAGTTCGGGGATTTCTCGGTGAAGACAAGCCTGCAAATCCGCGGGAGTGCTTCTTATCCTCGCTCTGCGGGCGTGATGTTCAATGTGGTGGATGCCAATAATTATTACCTCGCAAGGATCGTTCGCAGCGCAGCTCTTACCGACACATTAGAAGTTGTAAAGGTTACCAATGGGGTCGAAGGCACTCCGAGCGCCAAGTCTTTAGCGACTGGTGTCACGGGCGATCCGGAGTACACGTTGTCAATCGTCCGCAAGGGCAATTCAATCACGGTTTCAGCCGGACAGCAGACGATAGCCGTGACCGATGCTGCCCAGGTAAGCGGCATTATGGGATTCTGGACGAAGAATGCGAATTCGGCGTTCTCGTCATTCCAGGTCAGCACTGATATTCCTCTCGCGCAGCTTGCGGCCGGGAATTATCTTGGAACCGATCTCAACGGAGACGGGAGCGTCAACGGATACGATTATGCGGCGTTGAAAGCCGTTTCGGATTTGGCGGCCGCTGCGGCTGACAAATCGGTCCTTGCGCGTCTCGGGAACGCGGATGTCACGAAAGACGGGAATCTTGACGCGGCGGACAGCCTTGCCGTGAAAAATGTCATCAACCGTGCGACCTACCTCGTGAGTGCTGATGTGAACAAGGACGGTAAGGTGGATAGCGCGGATGCGGAATCCTTGCTGCTCGGGATGAGATCCCTGCGCGATGTTACGGGCGCTACGGCGGGGCAGCCGGACGGCGTCAAAGACATTAACGATGTCATGTATATTCAACAGATGATGAGCGCGACCCTGCTCCGGGATGCCTATAAACAGGATCTGAATGCGGATGGCGTCGTTAGTATCAATGACGTCAATTTGTTCAAGAATAAACTCACCAAACTGTACACGGATCTGAACGTGAGCAACGAGGCGAAGGCCGTTTCCGATATCAATCACGACGGCGTGATTGACTTTGCGGATATCAAGATTCTTTTGCGCGCCAATTCCTTCTACAACCGCAGTGACCTCACTGGCGACGGTGTTGTGAACGCCCTTGACGTGAGCCTCCTGATCGGCCAGTTGCAGGCGGTTTATTCGAAGGAGATATTCACCTATTGCGGGCCCAATAATCCGAATTGTGCGCTCGTCAGCGGCGGTTTTCCGGATGATATCCGCAGCTATGCGGACATCAATAAAGACGGCAATGTCGATGACCGTGACGTTGAGATCTTCCAACAGGCCCTGAAGTACCGGACGGACATCAACGGCGACTCCGCGGTCGACGCTCAAGATCTTTACAGCCTCGACCGGATCCTGGCTTATCAGGGGCTGACGGGTACCAGTCCGTCGCTGCCGGCACGGGTTTCGATGACGGGTGCGCAGGTGGCCGATGCACTTCGCCGGCTTGCCAGCCTGACGTATATCCAGCAGGGCTCGCAGATCACGCATTCCAATATCTTTAATGACAAGTTCGACTCCTCCAATACGTCATGGACTTTCTCGGGCGGGGCGTGGCTTGTTCAGAGCGGACTCCTCAAGGGTACTACCCAGGGGGATGCAGGAGTCGCCAACCTGGTTGATAAAACCGTCAAGGATTTCAGCCTGACGCTTGGCGTTGCGGCCGCTCAGATCGATGATCAGGGCAGTATCATTTTCAGGAAGATCGACGATCAGAATTATTACAACCTCACGTTCGTGAAAACCTCGGCGACGGAATTCGAACTGCAGCTCAGGAAAAAGGTGGACGGCAAATTCACCCTCCTTGATTCTCTGAAGAACGTGAGCAAAGGTACGGGCGACTACATGAAGCTCAACATCGTGGCCGAAGGGGACACGATCCAGGTGTTTCGCGACAACTTCGCCCTTTTGTCGGCCAAGGATGCCGCCTATTCCAGCGGTTCTGTTGCGATCGAAGTCGACCCGAATTCCGTCCTTACTTTCGATGAGTTCGATCTCCAAGGCATCTCCCGGACGAATGTTGACCGGGGATTAGGGCTCGAGAAGACGCTCACGGATTCGTCCGTTGACGCCTCCGGGTTCGGCTCTTGGGTATCGGCCAATGACGGCGGCAATTGGTATGTGGTGGACGGGGCCATGGTGCAGAGTAATTCCCTCACCAACGAATCCTGGAGCTATCTCAATACCGCCGGCCAGACGTACCGCGATGTGACGGTCGATGCGGTGCTGTCGGTCACGGGAAATCAAAAGGCGGGGATCGTCTTCCGTTATGTTGACAAAAACAATTACGAGTGGGTCGAGATCGATGCCACGAACACCAAGGTGAATCTGTATCGTATGGAAAACGGCATCAAGGAAGATCTCGGGTACGGGTTCCTGCCGATGGTCCCGGGTGACAACGTGCAAATGCCCGTCAATATCCAGGCGGTGGGCGATTCGACCCAGGTTTCCATCAATGGCCGCGAGATCATCAATGTGAGCGATGACACAGCTTTGAAAGGCCGGGTCGCGATCTATAGCGGTCCGCAAAGCGAACTGACGATCGACTCCATCAAAGTCAGCTCCGTCGACACGCTGGCCACCATTGTTCAGAACCAGACCCTGACGAAGGATCTGAACGGGGACGGTGTGATCAACGCAACCGATTACCTGATCCTCGGAGACCTCAATACGCTCAGTAGAGGGGATTTCAACGGCGACGGTCGACTCGACCGCAATGACCAGGCCATGTTCATCCAGATCGCTCAGGGTATCGGGGATGTCAATAAAGACGGTAAGGTCGACGCCACGGACCGCAACCTTCTGGCTCAATCGATCCAGATCACGAGCATTGATAAGGTTGACGTGAACCGCGATTCGCTCATCGATGAGCAAGACGTCGTGGCGATTGAAAAGGTGCGGGACCTGTTAAAAAATAATCCGAATATCGAAGCGGATTTCGTCAAAGCCGACCTTGATCGCAATGGGTCGATCACCTATAAAGACATGCAGCTTTTGGCGGAAAGTATTTACCTTGCGGGTCTCATCGGCAATACAAAGAACGATGCTTTGTGCGGGCACAGTCCGTGCTCGGTTCAAAATTACCAGGGGTTGACTGCTGAGAATAAAGCCGCAATCGTGGCAAATATTAACGTGCTGAACGGTTGTTCGACGGGCGCGTGCTATTACGACGTCGCGCGCGTGGACAAGAGTCTTACGTACTACAGGAATCTTAACGGCGATTCGGCGATCGATGACTTGGATGTTCAGTGGATCTATGGCATGTTCAAGAAAACGCATGATGCGCTGACGCTCGACGATCTCAAGAACGCGGACATCAATCGCGACGAGAAATTTGACGCCAAGGACATCGCGCTTTATAACGCGTTTAAGGATTACTATAAGGACGTCGACGGCGACGGCAATGTGACCTTTGCGGACTATGAATATGTACGTCAGATCAACCTCCGTAAGAACGAGTTGGATCTTAATTCTGACGGCGTGGTCGATGCCTCCGATCTTGCCTTGGTCGATTCGCTTAAAAATCAGGTGGCGTCTGTCAAGGACGGACGCTCCGCTACGAACCTGGTGGGCTTTACCGTTCCCACGGACGGGACCCGCATCAGCGCGGAGAAAAGCGGCGGGACGAAATCCTTTGATATGGCTTTCACGGTTCAGGAAAAGGGAAGCTACGATGTCGGCCTGAACGCCCGGAGCTTGAATACCGATGATTTCCCGGACGGCTATCATTACGAATTCAAGGTGCTCATCAAGTCGGCTACGGCGACTCAGTTCACGAGCCTCGGGACCTTTATCGTGGATGGTAGCAAGGCGGCGTTCATGCCGGGCCAACTCACCGCCGATCTAAGCGCCGGCAACTACACATTGCAATTTGTCTGGACCAATGTCCAGGACGGTTATCGCGAGTATGATCTTCTCGGGGATGGCAAGAACGTCCAGAAGAGCTACCCCTCCATCGATATCGAGAAAGTGTTTATCTCGCCCTCGTACGATTTCAATCAGAACCAGAAAGTGGACGACGCCGATCTGGCCGTGATCCGGGGGCTCATCGGTAACGAGATCACGGTCCACAGAAGCGACCTTACGCAAAACGGCACGACGGATCAGGCGGATCTGGATCGTATGGATTATGTGTTAGCGATCCTTGCTCAGATGAAGCAAACTCAGATCGAGTCAGGAGTCACCTTGGCTTCGAAGAACTATTCCGATGTCAACATCATGCAGAGCTTTATCCAGGCGAAAAACTCCGGGATGACGATAAACGCTGCGCAGAGCGCCTACAATTCTTCCAAGACCGAGGCGAATGCGGAAATCCTGGCGGCTTTGAAAGCCATCGATCAGCTGAAGACAAACTCCACGGCCAGCAATCTTGCCGTGACCCAGCTGCAGGCGGATCTGACCACGGCTAACGCCGTCTATGCAAGCGCGACGCTTGCTTATGAGGATGCGGCGGCCAAGTCGTGGCAAGCGGATCTCGACTTGAAGGCCGGGAAAATCAATCAGGCTGCACATGATGTGATCGAGGCCAATTACGAGACCCTCAAAACGGCCTGGATCGCGGCTCGGCAGGCGAAGTTTGATAAGGAAAATGCTTTGGCCAGCAAGAAAACCGAGTCGCAATTCTTGCAGGGAGTGGTCGGGGTGATCTATGACGCCAGCTACAAGACCGTTCTCGAAGACATCAACGGGGATGGTAAGATCGATACGATTAATGACCGCAAGGCCGTGGCTGATAGCGTTTTGGCGGAAAACCGGGCGCGGGCCGCCGATGTGAACGGCGATGGCAAGGTGAATGCGGCAGACGTTGCGGCCCTCAAGAATGCGCTGCAATATTTCAATGAGAATATCAGCATGGACACGCTCAAACAAGCGGTGCAATTTGAAGCGGATCGCGCCAAGGTCGAGCAAACCGATATCAATCAGGACCTGAGCGTCAATACAAAGGATCAGGATATTATTTCCTGGATCCGCGCGATCGATCTGAACAACGACCAAGTCGTCCGCAGCAATCCGCCCACGACGCCCTACGACCAGATCAACTACAACGATCTTACGCAGATCCTTTCGGCGTTGCAGTCCTCGCAGAATACGGACTTCTTCATGTTGGCTCTCGCTTCCGACCTCCAGTTGACTCCCAAGCTGTTCGATCTTCTGGACCGTAATAAAGACGGGGTGTTTGATGCCCGTGATCTTCCGGAGGGCATCGATCCAAAACTCTTCGAGGTCTTCGATGTTAATGGTTCCGGAAATTTGAGCTCGGTGGACGAAGCTACTCTGGCGAATTTGTTTCAAGGTACCGACATTAACGGCGACGGCATCGTGGATACCTCCGCGCTGAAATTTCTCTCCATGGTGGACCCGGAGGTTCGCAAGAAAGCGGATCTTAACGGAGACGGGGTGATCGATGCCACGGACGTGAACTTGCTTTCCGTCGCGATCTCCTTATTCACCGGCGATAGCGACGGCGACGGTATCAATAATAACGACGAGGCCAGCATGAAAATGCTGCGCTTGCCTGGGGTTTCGATCGATGTGCTGAAGAACGTCGTCATTGAAACTGGGGTCAAACTGAGCGCTCTTGGGTTTACGGACGCAAAGATCCTTGAAAGGTTGACGCTGGCCATGGGTTCGGGGGCGACGGTGGCTTCGGCGCAGGTTGCGTACCAGGCGGCCAAAACAAGCTTCATCGCGCCGCTCAAGGATGTTGAGATCGAAACCGGTGTCAGATTCGGCAGCCTTGCTGTTTCGGACGCGAAGATCCTGGAGAGGTTGGTTCAGGCGATCAATTCCGGAATAACGCTCGAAGCGGCGCAAACAGCCTATGTTGCGGCGAAGGCGAACAAAGCCACGAATCCCACCGCTTACGAGCTGGCGGCCGAAACCTTAGCGGCCGTCAAATGGCTGTCTCCCAAAGCGGTCTTGGCGACCTACAACACGGCGGTCGGAAGTCTAGCGGCGGCGAAAGCGGGCTATGCCACGGCGTTGAAGGATGTCGACATTGAAACCGGCGTCAAGTTCGGCAGTCTGGTTATTTCTGATGCGAAGATTCTCGAACGCCTGGATCAAGCCGTCAGTTCCGGATTGACGCTTGCCGCAGCTCAAACGGCCTACAATACGGCAAAAGCAAATCGCGCTGCGGATGCGGCGGCTTACGAGTTGGCAGCTGAAACTCTGGCGGCCGTTAAGGCCCTGGTCCCGCAGTCGGTTGCAGACGCTTATAATTTGGCGAATACCAATCTGTCGGCTGCAAAAGCAAATTTGCTTTCGCCCCTGAAGGATGTCGAAATCGAGACCGGCAAAAAATTCAGTACGCTTGCGGTTTCGGACGCGAAGATCCTGGAGAGGTTAGCGCAAGCTCTCGATTCCGGAATGACCCTTGCTGCGGCACAAACGGCTTACAATGCCGCGAAGGCCAATCGCACCGTGGATGCTGCGGCATATGAGTCGGCGGCGGAGATCTTAGCAGCCGTCAAGTTGCTTGCACCCCAACAGGTTTCCGCGGCATATGAGTCGGCGGCCGAAGACCTTGCGGCAATTCAGACTTTGTCGACCCAGCAACCGGTGAGAAATCTCACGTATTCTTATAACTCGGGGACGAAAATATATACTTTTACGGACGGGGTAAATCAGTACAAGACCGCGGCCGGGCAGCTCACGGTGCATATCGGCGACAAGGATTATACGATCACAGATGCGGACATCTACGGTCGCGTTTCTCTGTCGCTCGGAGGCGTGAAGGTTTCGTTGGCACTTGATACGACGAAGCCGGATACCGATGGCGATGGCTACAGCGACGGTTGGGAAATGGCCCACAGTTACAATCCGTTGGACGCCAACTCGAAGCCCGCGGCGGTTGAGTCCGACCGGGACGGGGACGGGCTATCCGATAGTTTTGAGATCGCCAACGGGTTGAACGCTGACTCTCCGGACAGCGATAATGACGGATTTAGCGATAATTATGAGATCAAGAACGGATCCAACCCGCATTTGGCCTCGAGCATTCCCGGGAAGGTCATTACGGCTCTTACCCAGGATACTGACGGTGACGGCATCACGGATCGCGATGAGTCTCTGGCCCAACTCCAGGGCGTGGATCTGAAAAAGGCATTGGCCGCCACGGCGCTCAGCCAACTTAAAATCAACGGCCTGACTGCGAGCGACCTTTCAACGACAAAGCTTCAATCTCTCGAGGCCAGTGATCTCCTTGCGCTGGTGACGGCGCTCAAGGGGGCCGGCCTGATCACAGGAAATATTCCCGCTGCAGATGTTGCAACGACCGCGGCGCTGTTGACAGTCCTCGGCACCACTCTGAAGGATGACGCGTTAAGGAATGCCCTGGCCGGTATCGCTCTGCAGACTCTGAATATTCCGGGTGTCACAAAAGCGGACCTGAATTCTCTGTCAAATTTGGAATTTCTCAAGACGCTTTCTCCGGACAGCCTTACTGCTTTGGTGGGAACTTTCACAGTCCCCAGCGCACTTCACGCAGATTCGGATGGCGATGGTTTTAGCGACGGGGAAGAGGTGAAGATGGGTTCTAATCCGCGTAATGCCTCGAGCAAGCCGAGTTATAATTTGACCGGTGACGCTGACGGCGATGGTGTTCCGGATAGCGTTGAGATCACCAATGGAACTTATAAGGATGTCGCGGATTCTGACGGCGATGGCTTTAGCGATCTTGAAGAAAAAACGAGCGGCACGAATCCCATGGACGCCTCTTCGCGTCCTGCCCCGGCGCTCATTGACTCGGACGGTGACGGGATTCCGGATGCCAAAGAAGTTTTGATGGGGACGGATCCCATGAAGGCTGACACAAACGGGAATGGTTACAGCGACCTCGAAGATTCTATTAATGGGACCAACCCTCTCGGTGTGGTCTGGGGCGATTCGGACAACGATGGCTTTTCAGATTCCGAGGAAACGGCATTTGGGTCCGATCCCAAGAGCGCAACCTCCATGCCTCCGCCGACGCACCTCATGAAGTTTACGCCGTTAGACAAAGACCTTCGTTACTACCTCTTTGGTGGCCAGTATGTTTTCAACGACGGCACTAATTCCTACAAGAGTACCGGAAGCGACGCTGCCGGACGAACCGTTTCGATTGGCAGTGTTAATTACACGATCACGGCGCCCGACGCTTACGGCCGGGTATCGCTGCAGGTTGGGGCGGGGAATATTGTGGGAGTGACGACCGGGGAAGGCGCGGAGCCGAAGCTGTTCTTTTCGCCCCTGAACAAGATCCTGACGTACACCTTTAATGCCGGCCCGGGTACTTATACGTTGTCGATCGGGACTGACCTGTATTCTTCAACGGTGAGCGGTACGGTTGTGATCAGCGGAACTACTTACAAGATCGTAAAAGCTGGAGACCAGATAGCTTTGTTGGATCCGACGAATAAAGTGGTCAGCGCTACCTTAGGTCAGTCTGATATGGACGGAGACGGCGTTTCGGATTCAAAGGAGGTCGAAACCGGAACTAATCCGTTCAAGGCTGATTCCGATCTGGACGGCTTTAGTGACGGCGAAGAATTGATGAAACAGACCAATCCGCTGGATAAAAACAGCAAGCCGATCGTACCGTCGACGGTTGCGATCCAAAAAGCGGATAGCGACGGTGACGGTGTGACGGACGAAGATGAACGCGCGTTGGGATTGAATCCTAACAAAGCGGACAGCGACGGTGACGGATTCAGCGATGCCGAGGAAATCGCGCGCGGCACAGACCCGAAAAGTGCGGCAAGCAAGCCGATGGTGAACCGGGGCGATGTGAACGGCGATAATAAGGTCACAGCCGATGATCTGGCGTCCTTGTGGAATCTCGTCAATTTCTTCAAGGGCGGCGACATGAACGGGGACGGCAACCGCAATCTCGACGACGAAAAGATGATCCAGGCGATCCTCGGAAGTACCAAGACCGAGGCCACGGCGTCCACCGCGACGGTGCTCAGCAATTTCCTGCGCGACGGCACTTCGCTTTATGCGCGAACTTCAGCTTCGGCTGATCCCGAGTATTCGTTCACGTTCAACACGACCGTTCCTTCCGGAAAGACCGGTGCGCTTTACAACCTTGGCATATCGGCCCGTTCGCTGGATGCTCTGAGTCTTCCCAAGTCGGGGAACTATGAGTTCGATGTCTACGACACCTTTAATAATGTCAGCACGCTTCTCGGTCACATCACGATCCAGGGAAGCAATTATCAATATAACGCCGCTTACCTGCAGAATGTCGCGCTTGCGGCCGGCGCTCATGCGATCCGGTTTGTTTGGACGAATACAGCGGGTGATGATGGCTGCGACGGCGGTGCTTGCTACATTCTCAAGTATGGCGAGCGCGCCTATGACAGCGTAACGAACCCGCACGGGTTCAAGTACGATACGAATTCCGACCACACGATCTATTCGTCGGTCCAGATCGATAACTTCGTTCTCCGCGAAAAAGATTTTGACGAAAATGCGGACCTGAACCACGATAACAAGATCACCGTTGATGACGTTACGGCCTTCCGCGCGATCGCGAAACAGCGCAGTGATTTCTATATGTCCGATATTAATCTGGACGGCCGGGTCGACGCCAAAGATGTGATCGCTTACCAGAACTCGCCCAAAACGAGCAGCACGCTGGCCGTCCAGGAAATAACGCTCTTGGGTAAGACTTACCGTGTGAAATACGATCCCGTGGACCGGAAGTATCAATTCATTGAAAACGGTCAGGTCGCTTTTGAGACTGCGCGTGACGGCACAAGCGTTACTGTCGGTCAGGCCGGAAACTTTATTCTGGTCAAGGATGCCGTTACGGGTGGTCTGAAGCTCGTCGAGGATATGCTATCTGATATGGACAAAGACGGTGTGGTGGATATCAACGACATTGCCCTGATCAAGGCCAACCGTGTTTACGGCGCGGAGCGCAAGAAAGGGATTGATTCTATCGAGCGCAGCGGCTTTAGCGTCGTCGGAGATGCGATCCAAATGACGGGAGGCACCGCTGAGGTCCAGTATAATTTTGACGCGACGCACGACGCCTCGTACGAACTGGGTCTTATCCTTGCCCAAACGGCAACGACCGGTGTTAGCGTGGATATTTATGTAGATAACGATTTATTGACTACGGTGAATGCCCTCGGGAAAACGCAGGCGTTTGCCCAGGCGCTTCTGAAATCCGGCATGCACAGTATCAAGTTCGTGCTCCACAACACCTCCGGCCAGTTGCGCGTTTCGGAATTCTTCGGCCGCTCACCCGACCACCGCAGCGATCTGAACGGCGACGGATTCACCGATGATCTCGATCTCGCCATCTTCAAGAGCCAGGTCGGGACCACTTTGAATGTGGACCGCATCCAGGTCGGTTCCAAGGCCTACTTTGTGGTCGATCATATGGATGGTACCTACACCTTCACGGCAGACGGGATCGTGAAGTATCTGAGCTCGGGGAACAAGGTCACCCTCGGGACGGAGAATTTCATTATTCAAATCGACCCGCAGACGAAGAAGATAACGCTTGTGGACGACCTGCCTGCCGATCTTGATAAAAACGGAAAGATTGACGACGGCGATGCGGAGCTCTTGCGTTACCTCCTGCAAGATCCCTATGTGAAGGGGGATGTGACGGCGGATCCCCAAAAGTATGAGATGGACGTCGATCGCGCCGGTTACTACTACGTGGGAGTCCAGGCGGAGAACTCGAAGATCATCGCCGGAGCGCAGCCGCTCACGGTTAAGGTTTTCGTCGATGGATCTTACAATAATAGTTTTGTCGTGAATCTCGAAAATTTCAAATCGAACTCCGGTCTTCTCCAGTTGCCGGTCTATCTTGCCCAGGGGCGTCATTATTTTACTCTCGATTGGCAGGCCGGCGCCAACGTCGATATGAAGATCAACGATCTGGTCGCTTTTGATTCCCGCGCGGACATCAATGGAGACAAAGTGGTGGATGCGAAGGACGTAAACCGCTTCCTCACAGAATGGGCCGACACCTCCATGCTCTTCGCCTTTACGCTGGGGACTCCCGCGAAGAATTACTTCCTGCTCGACAATATGGACGGAACCTTTACGATTACGGACGGAGCCCAGGCTTATGCGAGCGATCCTACGGGGAAGGTTGTGACTCTGGGCGGAGTCGATTACATCATTCACCTGGATCGTGAGTCGCGCCACGTCACCCTGACGGAGCTCCTGACCGGGGACGTCAATTTTGACGGCAAGGTCGATCCGTTGGACAGCACGGCGCTGCTTGCCGAATTCAACAAAGTTTCTGAATCGATTCCTGGTGCAAATGTTTCCAACGCAGGAAATTACACGAATTGGCATTACGACACGGACGGTCGCTCGATCGACGTGACCACGCAGGGAACAGCCCTGACGTATCAACTCCAAGCGGACTACACGGGAACTTTCGACCTGTCGGTTTTCGCCAAGGAGATCTCGGCGGGCGCTTTGATCCCGGGCTACAAGTTCCACCTCAAGGTTACCGTCGACGACAAGCCGGCGGGAGTTCTTGATATTACCGCGTCCAAGGCGGGCCTCAAATCGGATTCCCTCGTCCTGGATCTTGTGAAAGGCTCGCATAAAGTGACGCTCGAATGGAATAACGGCAGTGAAGCGGGCGACACTTCAATACTCAACATTGCGTCGTTGAAATTCCAGGACCGGCTGATCAACGCCTATGCGGATCTGAATCATGACGGCCTGGTCGACGCGCTGGATCTCGCGGAACTTCAAAGGTTGAAGGCTTCGCCCGATATCCAGACGATCAGCGTGAACGGTCAGAATTATTATGTGGAACCGTTCGCCACGGTCCCGGCGGCGTTCCTCGTGAAGGATGCCTCCGGCAATCTTGTCCAGAAAACGAATACCGTGACCTCGGTAGATGACAGGACTGTGCAAACGGTGACGCTCGCCGACGGGGAGTACATTGTCCGTAAAAATGTGCAGACCGGACTTGTCGAGATAGTCAAGCATCGGACGACCGACCTGAATTACGACGGCGTCACGGACATGAACGATTCGGCGCTTTTTACGGCTCAGTTGGGCCGCGGAGATTACGCCATTAACGCCATCGATTATTCCGCCAAGACCGGAAATTTCGGGTCCGCCACAACGGATTGGAGTTCGACAAACGGCAAGGATCTTTACACGAAAGACTCCGGCAAAACAGTCGACTACTCGGTCCAGGTATCAAAATCCGGCAACTACCGGATTGGCCTGGAATTGGTCGAAAAAGCCACTGTCCCCGGTGCCCGTTATCTTTATGAAGTCACTGTGGACGGCAAGTCGCCGCCCATGACCCTTGTTGGCACGCCCGACGGTAAAGGAATGATCACCGGTTTTGCTGAGACGCTCCTGACGCAGGGGAATCATACGTTGAGTTTTAAATGGTTGAATCCGGGGCAACTGCCGGCCAATACGCCGCAGGATTTCAGCCGCATCCTCGTGACGGCGGGCGGATACAAGTCCGGATTTGATTGGGACAAGGATGGGCTCATAACATCCGAGGATTTCAAGGCTTGGGAGGATCAGGTCGGGGATTCGAGCCGCATGCAGATCGTTAAGCTCGGCGGTTCCGATGTGGTGGTGAATAAATATGATACCGTGCCGCCCAGCTATCGTTTCTGGGTCGGCGCCAACCGGTTTGACAGCGTGGGCGGCGAGACGGTAACCCTGACGGTCAATTCTGTGACAAAGGAATATGTGATCTTGACGGATGCCCAGGGCAAAGTGACGCTCGCTGAGCGGCTTGACTCGGATGTGAACGCCGACGGCAAGGTGGATGCAACCGATCTGGCATATCTGAAGAGCCAGGCGCAGCAGTACAACCAGATCCAGAATGCCGCCGATTATGTGACCAAGCCCGATGCGGTCCGCCCGTTCTCGGACGGCTCGAGTCTTTATATACTGGGCAGCAAGTCGGACGGGACTCTGACCTATGGTTTTGATGTGGCGGACAGCGGTTATTATGATTTCGGCTTCCTCGCGAAACAGGCGAAAAGCGGTCTCAACTATACCGGTCTCGATCCGAGCTTCTTCGAATTTGAAGTGACCACTTCAGCCTTGGTGAACGGCGAGACGGTTCAGACGACTTCGAAAGTCAGACTTCCAGTCTCCGCCACAACCGCTTCCGCGTCGACCAAGGTGTACCTGACGAGCGGCCACCAGGATATCCGGATCAAATGGACGAATGCGGCTGATATGTTGCGTGCGCCGGCCACTGTGCCGTGGGCGGATCTCCTCCTCCAGAAGGTATCGCTGAGAAAATCCACGGTTGATCTTGCGGCGGATTACGATAAGAACGGGATCGTCAACTCGGCGGATTACCAGGCATGGGCTGATAAGTCGCCGATCGAGAACGCGTATCGCTCGGTCACCGTTGGTACCACGACCTGGACCGTATTTTCGGGCCTCGCCGGGGAGCTTGATTTTTATTCCGGGACTAAGACGGCGACTTCGACGGACGGACGGCATGTGACTCTTGAAGGTCAGGATTATCTGATCACGACCGACAGCGCCACGGGTAATTTCCGGGTGATTGCAAAGACGATCGCTGACGCAAACGGTGACGGCATGGTTGACGAAAGCGATGAAGAGGATCTCGTCACGCAGGCCCTTTATCCCCAGCAGTATTATGATGCCGGCAGTTATGCAACGCGCGAAAGCGGCTGGAAGTTGGACGGTCTTGGCTATGTTGTGAACGGTGCGAATGCGGATGCCAAGTCGCTTATGAGCTTCAAGGTCCATGTGCCGGCGGAAGGAACGTACACGATCGGCTTCCTTATGCAGCAGATCGCCGCGGCCAATTTCGTCGGATACCGCCCTGAATTCGAAGTGACGGTCAATGGTAAAACCTATACCGTGCGCGTTCCTGTCTCGCAGGATAAGGCGAGCTTTGTCAGTGTCGAGCATCCGTTCGATATGGCGGGGGATTACACGGTTTCGATCAAGTGGCTCAATCCTGCGGAATCCCAATTCTCATCGGCCGAAACGGCTCCGACCACCGGTCTTGCGGGCTTCAAACTGAGCGGAATGTTTGTTCGCGATTCGCTAGTGGATGCCTCTTATGACATGGACGGGAACGGGGTTGTTGATGAAAAGGACCTTGCGCTTTGGCAACAGGCGGTTCCCAATTCCAGCCGCATGACCACCACAGATCTCGGTGCCAATTCCTACGTCATCACGCGGAACGTCGACGGGAGCTATGCCGCCCGCACGGGCAGCATCACGACCGTGACACAGCCCGGCGATAAGTTCATCACTCTGAACAGCAAAGACTACATCATCGTGGATGATATCAACACGAACACCATCACCCTCCGCGAAAAGCAGGATGCGGATATTAATCTGGACGGCGTGGTCAATGACGTGGATAAGCAACTCATGCTTCAATATTATTTGCTCTACTCCGCCCGCCAGAACGGGTCGGTAGGCACCGTCAGCTCCGCGCTTTGGACTAAGCCAGGGACGGATCTGATCGCCAATGTTCCCGCCGGACAGGCATTGCCGGGTGTCACCTATAATTTCAATGTCTCGCAGTCGGGGTACTATGATCTTGGGCTTGATTTCCTCAAGAGTTCTCCGTCAAGTGTCCCCAGTGGATACAATTTTGATTTCAAGGTCACAGTTGACGGCGCTCAAATGGGGAATCTTCGGTTTGTGGGAAATTCGGCTTCGCTGCAAAACACTTCTCTCCGAATGCTTCTGTCCCAGCCCGGTGCGCATAGCGTTACATTGGAATGGGACAACAGCGGAGATCTTGGCGCTGCGGCAAGGTTCACTCTCCCTGCAGTTTATCTCAAGGATGCGAGGATCCCCAAGACCGCGGACCTCGACGGGAACGGGCTCGTCAATCATGACGACGTTATTCTGATGCAAAAGAGAATGCCCGATACGAATCGGATCCAGATGGTGCTGATGAGCGACAATACCACCAAGCTCGCGGCTCGCCGCAACTGGGACAATACTTACACTTTTATCGACAAGGACGGGGTCCAGTCCGACAGCAATGCGGCCGGCAAGCTCGTGACGATCGGTACCATCCAGTACATCATTTTCGATGTTGCGGGTGTGATCACCCTGACCGAGAATCGCCGCGCCGATGTTAATCTCGATGGTGTTGTGGATGCGACCGATGTTCAGCGGGTGCTCGACATCATCAGCGGGGCGAAGCCGTTCGATGCCGATGCGGACCTGGTTGTGGACGGCAAAGTCGATTTCAAGGACCTCGATTTCTTGCAGGGCCTGATGCCGTCGAGCGCAGATGTCTCCAAGGTGACTTTGGACGGAAATGTTTATATTGCGTCGCGGAATTCGGATAATACATTCACCTTCTGGCGGTCCTCGGCGTCCGGCGTCGAAACCTACCGCAGCAACGCGCAGGGCCTTGTCACATTTACGAATGCTCCCGCGCAACTGAACAACACTTACGAAGTGGTCGAGTCCGCGGACCACAAGATCACCCTTTGGGAAGTCCTCCTGACGGATGCGGATCAGAATAATTTTGTCGATTACCGCGATGCCGCCCTTGTCGCAGCCGCGAGCGGCGCCCGCACTCTTCCAGCGGTGAATGTCACGACAGGCGCGACGACTACCTATTTCACAAAATCCGGCGATGGTCAGTTCGCTCTGGATCCTTTCGTGAATGACGGGCGCAAATATTTTATCGACACTACATTTAACTTTAATGGTAGTGGGGAGTATGTGTTCCGAATGAATGCTGCCGCAACCCTGCCGCAGGGAATGACATCCTACCGGTTCGAAGTGTTTGTGGGCGGCGTTTCCGTCGGGACCATTTCCTTTGCGCCGACGGGTACCGACGGGATCTGGGGCGAGAGGAAAGTGAATCTGAAAACGCTGGGGATCACCGGCACGCAAAACGTCCGGTTTGAAATGATCGACCCGCGTGCGGGATTGTCGCTGACCGTCAACAATATTGAAGTTGCCGACGCGCGTTATAACGCCACGTATGATTTCGATAAGAACGGCGTGATCGATGCCGCCGACTATAAGAGAGTTTTGTCGGAAACGACGAACACTACCACGATCGCATGGCTGAACGGTTTGAGCGATGCTGAACTCACCGCGCTCTTTTCCGGGAAAAGCCTGAGTGACGCGAAAGCGCTCAGGAATTCCGCCCAGGGGAAGAAGGCGGTCGTTCTTGTGAATCCTTCCGATCCGACCGATGTGCGCATTTATGAATACATTGTCACCAATGCGGCCACCGGCGCGGCAAAGATGCAAAATATTTCCAACGTCTCCGATTTTTATGTGATCGAACCCGTGACGCGTACGGTCCGTTTCACGAATTTCGGCAACTACACTTATCAGGTACGCATGGACGCACCGGCCACGGGAGAGATCTCCCTGGAAAAGCAGTCTTTCGTAGCCAAGCCCACGGACGATAGCAAGATCACCGTTTTCCTGAAGGGGATCGCTTATGACGTCACGGGTCCCGTCAGCGGCCATTTTACGTTGACCTCGCGGCAGTCGGGTTCCGCCCTGCCGGCGACGACGACTCAAAACGGCGTCGAGGTCGTTACAATCGACGGGGCGAATTTCCAGATCACGAAAGATGGGACGGGCGTTGTCCGGGCCGTCGAATCACCGAGTTTTGCTACGAAGGTGACTCAGGCCATGGTTCAGCTGAGCGATAATACCGTCTGGTCGGTCAACAAGCCCGGCGCTAATTATGTATTCACCAACGCTTGGACGGGGGCATTGCTTCCCAAGAGCGGTGCGATGACCGTTAATGGCCAGTCCTTTGCGATGACCGTCGACGGCGTTTCGGTTCAAGCGATTGTTTACGGCGGAAAAACTTATAAGATCAGCGAAACTGCCGGCGTGATCACCCTGACTGCTATTCCGGATACTTCCACCAAGGGCGCCAAGCGCCTGATCAGCGTGGGCGGGACCTCTTATGCGGTGGTGCCCGTCGGAGGGGCGTATCAATTTCAGAACCCGACCAGTGCCCAGGTTTTAGCGACAAGCAACGCTTCCACCGGCGTGGTCAATATCTCCGGTACGGATTACTTAATAGAAGTCGTGAATACTTCTGGCGATATTCAATTGAACCAGATGATCCCGGCCAATCTCGCCACGGTGGCCCAAGTTGTGAGCCTGGGCGGTCAATATTTCAAAGTCGAAGCCAATACGGGTGGCTTCGCATATAAATTCACGAATGTGGCAAATAGCGGAGAGTCCGCCGGTGCCACCGCCGCGGATCTAAAAGTAACGATCCGGGGTCAGGCCTATAAGGTTGTTGCGGCGGCTTCCGGATACGTGGAGCTTTATCCGATCGGTGCAACCTCGACAAGCGACAGCAGAGTTGTGGTGAATGTCGCCGGTGTGTTCTATCAGATCACCACCGCCGCCGGTAACACGACTTTCACTCGTCTTGATAATACCGGAACCCCTGTCACGACGGCCACAGACAAAGTGCTGTTACCTCAGGGGAATTTCCAGATTCTGAAGGATCAGCCAGCGACGGGGCAGTTCAAGCTGGTTCCTTACGATACGAAGAATGCAGCCAGTGCGACCGTCAAAGCGGTGGATCTGGACGGCGTGCTCTATCAAACGGTATTGACCACGACGCCGGCTCCCGGCCAGATCAAGTTCACTGCACTCACCGGTACCAAAAAGAACACAGCGTACACGTTTGCAATGAATCTCAGCACAATCGAGATTGAAGGCAAGAAATACTCCATTAATTACGCCGTTACCGGTAAGGATTTCGAGATCTCGCGCCTGGCCGCCACGAGCGCCCCGGTGGATGATAACCTCCGTTTTGTTCAGATCCGGACCGAGAATCCGCCTGGAACCTTCGCGACGTCCGTTTTCAAGGTTGAAAAAGTGGACGGCTTTCCGTCGAAATTCACCAACGCAGCGGATGCCAACGAGTCGGCCACAGTCACCGATAAAAAAGTGACCCTTAAAGGTCAGGTGTATACGGTCGCAGTGGATCCGTTCGGCGATGTGAAACTGTATAAGGCTCAGGCTGTCCGGAGCCAGGCTATTGCCGACAACAGGACCGCGCTTGAATTAGGCGATAGTTTTTATCTCGTGAGCCGCACCCAGAATCCGGACGACCACTCCACAACCGCTTTCAGCCTCGAGGATCCCACGAATGTTTCGATCGAGAGCACGGACCTCAAGACGATCAAACTTGGCGATGCGACTTACGACATCGAGGTCATCGATGCCGCCACCAATAAAGTGGCGCTCAAGAAGCAGGGGCGTACGAGCCAGAACGTTTACGATCAGGTCATTAACCTCGACAACATCGAATACGGCGTCAAGCGCGATCTGGATGCGAACGGACTGCCGACCGGCACGTTGTCTTTTTGGCTCCCGAACGGTCAGAAGGCTGCCGTCAGCAATACGACGAAGTCGCTCGTCACGTTGAATGGGGTCGATTGCAATATCTTCGAAGATGCCACAACGAAGAAGTTCACTGTGGTGCGCAAGCTCGCGCAGGCCCAGGAACAGACTCAGACCGGTGTTGGCGGAAGAACAATCGTGGTCAACGGCAAGACCTACACGATCACAGAGTCCGGGACGGAATATATTTTTAAACCGAATGACAATTCCCAGGTGGCTTACCGTAGCAAGATCATGGAAGATCCTATTACGAACACCGTCATGACCCATGTGGTCGATATCGACGGCTACGTGTTTGACGTGACGGTGCAGAGCGCGAAGGTGACCTTGCGCGAGCGTTATCAGGTTGATGTGGATGGGAATGGTATCCGGAATGCACTGGATGCGGCGATCATCGATCAGAGCGTTCTCCTGCAGGGTCAGATTGATCGCGGCGACATTGACGGCAATGGCCAGATCACCTCGAACGATGCGCTCCTTTTCGAACAAGGCCAGAAGTATTACCAGGCGGGGGACATTGACGGTAACGGGGTCGTGGACGATAAGGACCGCCAGCTGCTCGCCCGGACTGCGCTCTTTTCGCAAAACACCTATTTGCAGAATAAAGCCCTCGAACTCGACGCGACAGTGAATACGCAGACTTCCACGGAGGAGCTCAAGAACATCCTCTCCAGGGTCTATCCGGATTTCGATCCCGCGAAACGGAATGACGGCCGCATCGACATCCAGGACGTCCTTGATTTCGAGTATGCCCAAAAGGCCGTTCAGATGCTGAAAGATCTTAATGCGGACGGAAAGATCGATGACAAGGACCTGCAGTATCTGAAGGATTTTGTGACATTGAATGACTTGCTGCGTCAGTATCGCGATGATACCGGGCAGTTCATCACGAGCGCTGTCCGGGAGAACCTGCTGAAAGCGGACATTAACGGTGACGGCTATGTGGATCAGAAAGATCTGGATATGTTCAAGGACAGTGCTGCAAATTACCTGAAATACAACATGAACACCACGGACAACGTCGTAGACCAGATCGATGTGAACTTTGTCGATAACGCCTACCGCCTGATCGTTCCCCAGAACGGCGCGATTGACGGACGCACCGCGGCGCGGTATGCCGATCTTACCGGAGGGTCTTCCTTCGAGGTCGACGGAACGACCACTCACTCGACCGAACAGAATGATTTTATGACATTCCAATACAGTATCTCTCAGGCGGACGCCACCGCGGCTAAGGGTAATTTCTATGTCGGTCTTTCCGCGCGGAGTTACCAGCAGCAATCCTTGCCGCCCAACTTCCAGTACGACATCGACGTATTTGTGGACGGGGCTTTCAAAGGCCAACTGCATGTGACCGGTACGAACGGTCTGCGCTACGAAGAGGATAAGCTACTCGTGCGCGGTCTCGATAAGGGTGATCATGAGGTCAAGTTCGTGTTCCGCAATATCTCGGTCGCGAAGCCGATCCAGGTCCGTGACGTGTTCCTGAATATGACTGGGTTTAACCTGTCGGCGGTGGACGTGAACGGCGACGGCCAAGTTTGGGTCGACGATGCCGATGCGCTTCAGGCGTTCGTGATGCAGCACGACTCGAACGGCGATCGGATCATTGATAATCTTGAAGAGAGCCAGCTGAAAGGTATTTTGGGTATCACGACGGATACCGAGGCGACCGAGGTAAAGATCAAGGAGCTTTTTGGCCGCGTGACCGGTGATGTGGACGGGTCGTTCTTGGTAACCCCAGCGGATCTCACGGGGACACTCAGCGCCAACGGCTTCAAGGGGAATGGATTGTCAGCCGGTTGGGATCAAGGGAAACTCGACGCAATCCGGGCCAAGCTCAACAAAGTTCCTGCGGACACGGTGACCGTTGACGAGTGGGTCGCCGCGCTGAATTCCGTACTGAAAGTCAGAATGCTTCCCGCGGACTATCAGGCCGCCAGTGACAGCGCCTCGATCCGGGCCACGCTTGATCCCGAGACCCGGGCCCTTCTGGCCAAGGCGCTTCAAACTCCTGCCGTTGCGATGACGGAAGACGAACTCGTGCGCCTGAACAGGCGGCTTGTCGAGGCTTATTACGCCGGGCAGGTCGAGAAGACTCTGCTTGGATTCGATCCGAAGTACGACTACAACTCGGACGGCATCATCAATCAGAAGGATCTGGCGATCTTCTATCAAAAGAGCGCAGTCAAAGGGGTTGATTCAACGGATCCTGCGTATAAGGCCGCGCTGGATATTGATAACAATGGACGCATCGACAGCGCTGATCTGTCGCAGCTTGTTTATTACCGCGGCCTCTATGATTTTAACCACGATGGAATTCTGTCTTACCGGGGTGTGGTCTCCGAAGTGGGTGGGGATGCGCTCGAGGTCCGCGATGTGGCCGATTACTTCCTGCATTCCAAGGCCATGAAAACGACGGCCGATAACTTCGGCGGCTGGGATTTTTACCGCCAGGGCGGCAGCCAAGGGGATAAGCTCCAGCTCGATTTCAACGGCGACGGAAATATCGACGGTGCCGATTACATCATGATCCGCGATGCCACCATGGTGAAGGATCTGACCGGTGACGGGAAGGTGGATCAGGCCGATCTCGATCGCGCCGAGTCGATCAAAAATCTCCTGGCCCTGAAGATCTATGAAGACGAGGTCCGCCGCGCGAATCTGACGCACGATAACACGTACACCCTGACGGACAGTTCTTTGTGGCAGACCGTGGACGGCAAGCTGAACGGCGTCACGCTCGCGGATATGCTCTTTAACGGCATCGTGGATCCCGTGACCGGGGAAGTTGTTTTTGTTCAGGACTATCTAAAGACGGAGATCGCTGCGGGCAAGGTCATCCAGCTTGGCGATCGTTACTTCACAGTGCGCCAGCCGGAAGCGGATACGAATTATGCCGCAGTGCAACAAGGGGCCAAGATCACCTCGGTGTCGTCCGCCAGCCCGGCCACAGGTTTGAAGAATTTGATCGGCGACACGAATGAAAAGGGGACGGACGGTACGGCTTCCATTGAGGGTGCTGCCGGCAATTTCCTGTTCTCCGATTGGGATGAATCGCAACAGGTGGTCATGGACCTCGGGCGCAACGTTGAGATAGCGAAATTTGTCACCAAGGTTTCCCAACCCGGCGAAGATCATGCCGTCACGAACATGACGATCGAGATCTCCAAGGACGGCTCGGTTTGGCAGAAGGTCGCGATCCACGACACTATCGTTTCAGGAGAGGTCATTAGCTATATCGATCCGACGGTCGCGCGCTACGTGCGGTACCAGTTTGGCGGCAAGGGTTCGCGTGTGAAGGAATTAGGCGTTTACGAAGCTTCTACGGCGGTCCTCAATGACGGCACGAAATCCTACGCGATCAGCGCGCAGGACCAGACGGTCATGATCGACGGCCGGAAATTCGAGCTTAAACAGGATGCAATTACGCGGGAACTCAAACTCGTCGAAAAAGACCTCGGTCAGTCGCAGACCGCGGGGATCCAGGGCATCGCCGTGAATGGCAAGCTCTACAATGTAAGCTATGACGACATCCTCGGCGTTTATCGCTTTACGGACGAAGCCGGGAATAAAGTCAATTCGGTGGGGAATTCCGTGACCTTGGGTGCGAATAGTTTCACGATTACGTATGTGGTTCCGGGCGGTAAGATTACCCTGACGGGGACCGCCACCGCGGACAAAGTGTCCTTGGCCGACCAGGTAACCCAGATTGGCGGGACTTCCTATTCTATCCGGAAGGTTGGCACTCAATACATCGCAAGCGACGGCACGACTCTTTACGAGAGCAATACCAGCGGTTCTGAGATCACGATCAATGGCAACACATTCAGCATTAATGCCACCGTCACACCGGTTGTTTTGACGGCTAAGGCCAACGAAAGCACCACGGTGGCCGACGAGATCATTGAAATGCAGAGATCTTACCGCGGTCAGATCGATCACGGCACCCGGTACTCCGTCACATCGATCGCGGGCGGCTTGCATGCTTTTAACGACGGGATCAACGTTCTCTATTCCGTCATAGATCCGATTGATGGTTATCAATATCTCAGTACAGCCGACAGGCGTTATAAGGTTGACTCGGTGACGGTGAATGGTAAAGCCTATATCCAGCTTACCTATGTGGCGCCCGCGGGAGCTGCGGACCTGGCGTCTTACGGCGGAGTGATCGTAGCTCACCAGGTGGTGAAACTCAACGGCCTCGAGTATGGGGTGCTTAATACGGGCGCCGGCACTTACAAAATATCCCGCGGCACGTTTGATTCGGGCAATGTGTCAAATGGTTCGACAGTCAAAATCGACGGGAAAAACTATACGGTGACGGTGACGAGTGGCGCGGTGAAGCTTGCCGAAGTTCTGCCCACCGTTCAAAACGTCGCGGGGAACACCCCTTCGATCGCTGGCATTTCTAATGTCTATGACGGAAGCTTCACGGTCGGCGGGCACACTTACAGTTACACGGGGACGGCCGGCGCGATCACGGTTTATGACCGCCGCCTCGTTGCTGCGAAGCAGCAGTCCGGCTCCAGCGAGATCGAGCTTGGTGGCGTTACTTATACGGTCGGCTTACAGCCGAACGGTCAGATCCTGCTCACGCAAAAGGCCGACGAGAGCAAAACGCTCGCCGGAGATTACATCGTTGATCGCGGCGTTTATTACCGCGTGGATCGCGATGCCCAGAATAACTTCACGTTCACCGACGGCAAGTCGACATTCCAAAACGAGTCGAATAGCTCGATCGTGTATCTCAACGGAGTTTCCTACAACATCACAATCGACACTTATTCTCAGAAACCCGTCCTCGAGCAGATCCACGCGACCTCCCAGACGGCCGTTTTGATGCCGCAGGTGAGTTTGGGCGGCCGCATATTCGAGATCGAGTATGACTGGACCTCCGACATCTATACCGTGAGGAATCCCGACGACCGTTCCGAGGTCTACCGCAGCGATCCCGTGAAAGATACGGTCAAAATCGGAAACACGACGTACCAGCTGACGCGCGACTGGGTGACCGGCGCCGTAACATTTGCGGAAGTACACACGTTTGATAGTCAGAAGACCGGAAGCGTTGTGGCGATCAGTGTTAAGGGGCTGAACTATACGGTCGTGAAGCGCGGCGTTGATACCTATGATTTTCAGTATGGTGGTTTGATCTCTCAGAGCGATCGCGCCACCAAGACGGTTGTCCTCGGAGGCATTACGTACGATGTTGTTACAGTCGACGCTACCGCGCCGGCGGTGAGTCTCATCGAAAAATCCGTGTTTGATATTCCTGCGGTTCCGGCCTCAAGCTTTGCGTTGAGGGGTCAGACTTATGCAGTGACCGCGGTCAATGCCGTCAAAAATATTTACCAATTCAAGATGAACATTGCTGCGGATGTCAGCTTCTTTAGCGATACGACCGGACGCGTGGCGATTGACGGGGTCCAGTACACGATCGCGAAAACCGCCACGGGCCTACAGCTGACCCGGGTCTTCAGCGAGATCCCGGCGGCCAAGCCCATCGAGATCGCCGGAAAGATCTATCAGGTCCGGAATGATTTTACCGCTAACCGCATTATCTTCAACGATGGCACCACGGCGTACACCAGCGATACGAGCCGGTTGACGGTCAAGATCGGCCTTGTTACCTATGACATCACGATCGACCCTGTCACCCGCAATGTTACTCTCACGCCGCAAGGTCTTGGGACGCCGCTGCATGCGGTCTCCGACGGCCAGACGGTCGAGCTGGGTTCGAAAGCTTACACGATCTCGAAACTGGCCGACGGCCGCTATCGCCTGACGGATGCGACCCAGTCGTATGTCAGCGGAAACGACGGCCTGATCCAGATCGGAACAGATACGTTCAAGATCAGCAGCGCGGCGGGCGGTCTCCTCAGTTTCGACCAGGTAACACAAAGCCGGGTCGTGGAAGGCCAGGTCTTCAAGATCTTCAACCGCTACTACACGATCCAGGACAACAAAGACGGCACCGTCGATCAATCCGATATTCAGACGCTCCGTGACGCGGTGGCGCGGTTCAACCAGTATGACGTGGACGGCAACGGAGTTCTCGATCAGCACGATCTTGATGTTAAGAAGCAGGAGATCGCAAACGCCCAGCGCACGATCGCCGACCTTTTGGCCGCAAAACAAAAGACCTACGACATGTTCCGCGAGATCTATTCGGATGAGGTGATTTCGAGCGCTCTTCTGAATCTCTCGGATCTCAATAACGATGGCAAACTGGACGCCTCGGATGTCACGCTGCTGCAACAAGCGCTTTCTTATTACCATGATCTCGGCTTGGGCGGGGATGATGTGGTTCAGGTGATGTCGAAGGAGCGCTCGATCGATTTGCGGGGCGTCACATACAAGATCATCCGCCAGACAAAAGCAGACGCCTCCGAGCTCTATGTTTTCTATGCGGGTTCGGTGGATCATCCGGACGCGAACGGCAAGGTCGGGGATATCGTCACCCTGGGCGGCGTCGATTACAAGATCACGTATGACGCGACCCTCCAGAGGCTTATTTTGACGGATCAGGCCGCGATCCCGTCGGTTGACGGCTTTGTTTCGATTGCCGACAGCACGTATGCGGTCACCAAAGCGGCCAACATTTACACTCTCACGTTCGGCAAATTGGCCTTGGTGAGCGATGCCACAGGCGTGATCGAAGTCGACGGCGTGAAATACCAGATTACCGACAGCACTGTTAACGGTAAGGTTGTTTATGCCATCAAGGCGGCCGCTCCGTTCTACTCCACTTCGAACACGGTACAGCTCATGGGCTCGAACTTCATTGTTTCCAAGGTAAATTCTGAGTACAAATTTGTCTCGGTCGATGACCCAGCCATCTCATTCACGACAGTCTCCAAGGAGCTCATCGTTTCACTCGGGGCCGGCCAGGCCAGGCGCGAATACACGGTCTCGGAAGATCCGAGCACCGGCTTCGTGACGTTGGCAAGAAAATGGCAATATTCCGCGACGGCCGCTTCCAAGATCGATATTGACGGAATCGTTTATGATGTTGTGAGCCAGACTTCGACGAGCCTCGATTCTCAAAACCGTCCGACTTTCACGCTCAAACTGAGCGGCAACACTGTCGCGACGAGCTACTACTTGAGTATAGCGGCCACATCGCAGCACCTGATCCAGATCGGCACGCGCATCTTCAATGTGACCGGGACTGCCGCCACCAACCTCGTTCTTTCGGATAAATATCTCGGCACCGTCGCCCGCGTCGAATACACCCAGGACAAAATGACCTCCGTTCTGACGAACGGCAAGAACATCATCACCATCAATAACCAGGACTTCGAGATCTCGCAGGACGGGTCAGCCTTCAAGCTGGAGCATGTCTGGGGTCTGGAGCCTACGATCACGTACAACGGTAGTGCGAAGATTATTACGCCGTCCTATGCGTTTGCCGCGAGTGATCTGACGGCGGCTCTGGATGCGACTGCTGCATCAGCCTTGTCTTCAAAATGGGCGACGGGTGTTGCGACCGGGATTGATGCGATATACGCAAAGCTCACTGCGGATCCTGTCCAGACCGTCACCAATGCCGAATGGGTTTCGGCGCTTAATGCGGTTTTGAAAGTCAGGATGAACGCCGCCGAGTATGAGAATGCCTCCTACGTGGAGGGTCTTGATAATGAAACTAAGGCACTCTTGGTGAAGGCGCTCGCGGATCCCGCGGTTGACATGTCGGAGAATGAGATCGAGCATTTGAACCGGAGACTCCTGGAAGCTTCGTACGCAGCCAATCTCTCGAAGGCGCCGGATGCGAACAGCATGGTTACGATCAACAGCCTGCCTTACGTCATCACCGAATCCGCGGGCAAATACGTTCTTACGCACGGAACCGACGCGGCCATTGAGAGCGTGGGCGGGATCGCTACCGTTGGCGGTTTGAAATACGAGATCCATCAGGATGCCGGGAAATATGTTCTGATCAATTTGACCGGAAGGGTCGAGCTCGACGGCACGACCTACGATATGGACGCTGCCGGTCAAACGACGGTTCGTCTTGGCAATTATGCCTTTGCGGTTTCGCGCAATGCGGACGGAACGGTGAAGCTGGACCTGACTCCGCTTATGACCGACGCGACCGGTGTTATTTCTTTTGGAGCCCAAAAGTATAAAGCCGTGAAGCAGGCCTCGGGTCTCATCACGCTGCAGTCGCTCGATCAGATTAATGTGAATAACAAGCTTTACGATTTTACTTTCAACGCCGCTTCAAATAAATACGCGTTTACCGAGAACGGTGTTGATCCGACGCTGAATCTGTTGCCTTCGGTGAGTAATGGGGTGATCGGCAAGAACACGGTGAGCATTGCGGGGTATGATTATGTGATCAACAAAACGGCGGACGGTCTTGTGCAGCTTACACGCGATCAGCTTGAAACCGACCGCCCCGTGATCGATCCCGAGGATATGCGCTACATCGCCGATGAGCTGATGCTCGAGATCAAGGCCGACCTGAACAAGGATGGCCGGTTATATTTCAATATTGATCAGAAGGATATGGACTTGTTCAATACCAAGATGTCGTGGCTCGATCTTGCCGGTACCGGAGAGCTCAATCATGACGACATCCTCCGTTATTGGGATGTCAATTATCTCGATCCTGCCATGTCCACGAAGATGGACTTCAATGAGGATAAAACGGTTGATGCGAAAGACCGGGCGGATCTCGAGGCGGCTCTTAACTCCACGATCGCACTCATGGACCTGGACGGAAACGGAGTCGTCAATTCGGCGGACCGCGATATCCTCTCCGCGCTTATCAAGAAGCAGGCGTTCATGACCAAGAACGCGGATATCTATGATGATGACATGCTTACGAAGGAAGACGTTTACCGTCTCAAGCATGATATCGCGCAGGGACTGACGAGCGTTGCTAGCTATGACCTGAACGGCGACGGCAAGGTGAACGCGGATGACGTCACTTATCTCGATAACCTCGTTTTGCGCGAATCGATCAAGCGGGCCCTCTACAACCGCATCAACACAGACGCTTATTTGGGCGGTACGAGTAGCTCTCACAATGACAAGGGTCTGTACGTCGACAACACGGAGCTGGAGGCGTTCCGCAGCCTCTATAACAGCGCGGCCGATCTGAATGCGGACGGAATGATCTCTCTGGCCGATGTCACCAAGATGAATGATACAAAGACAGCGGTCGATGGTTTGATCCTGACCCTCAAGAGCTCCGACATCTTCAAGAACATGACCCTTGACGGCATCAAGGATGTTATTGCCAAAGCGGATGTCAATAAGGACGGCATCGTCGATTTCAAGGATGAATCGATCCTGAGTGAAGCTGCCAAGTATCACGTCGATGTGAACGGGGACGGTAAAGTCGATATGGATGACTTTAATATCGTCACGGAGCTCCTGATGGGCGGCCAGATGCAGACGCCGGGTCAGGTCAAGCTGGGTTCCGGGACGGGTGGATTCGATTACGTCAAGTTCAACCTGCCTCAGTTCTATCTCAGCGCGGATGCGCTCAGCAAATGCGATCTCGACGGCGACGGCAAGATCACCCAGGCTGATTTTACGGCCTGGAGTACTTTTACGCCGCAAAGCCACTTGCTCAGTCTTACGGACAAGGCCGGGATGGATCTTTCGGGACTGACGGCCGTCCAGAACAAACTGATCACAAGCCAGCCGGACGCGTCGCTGGGCTTCAAGAGCGTGGCGATGGATCGGGCCGGTCGCTACGAATTGGCTCTTACGATAGCTTCCTCAATGGACGCGACGCTCACGTTCGATGTCTATATCGACGGCGAGAAGGTCGGCTCGATCGGGGGCAAGGTCGGTACAACGGCTGTGAAGCTCTCCGGGAAGTTCGATCTCAAAGAAGGCACCCATGCGATCACCTTTAAGCGCGTGACGGCCGATGGGGATGCGGCGGCCGCGGCCGATTTGGAGATCACCCGGGTCGAGGTACGTGAACCCGTGCTTCCGATGTACGACATCAACGGCGACGGGGAGTGGACGAACGCTGACGGCGTGCTCGTCTCCGCGGCGGCTAATGGCGCCATGTGGCTCAGCCGCGCGGACCTTAATAATGACGGACAGGTCAACCAGCAGGATGTGGACTATTTCATGTCGGTTTTCAACGCCAAGAAAACCTGCGATGGCAACGGTAAGTGCAGCGACAGCATCAAACTGGACAATAATTCCACGCCGCAGGAGGTCCGGCTGGATGTGGCCGGAGACTTCAGTGCCGTCGATGCCACGGACCTCAATGTCATCAAAAATATCATCCAGATCCAGTCCTGGATCGCCAAGGCGGATGTCAACGGCGACGGATTTGTTAACGATCAGGACCGGAAGGACCTTTACAAGGGTATCGTCAATTATCAGGACGTCGACGGAACCGGAGGCCTGACGGATTCCGACCTGGCCATGGTTCGGGAGATCAGCAAGGTTTTCCATAGCGTTCAGCTCGACCAGGTCGCTCAAGCAGACCTGAACGGGGATGGGGTCGCGGACAGCCGCGATGTCAGCATCCTCAAGAGTTATTTGACGGATGACAATCTCAATAAGGCAATCAATTCGCTTTCCACTTCGCCCATGACGTTCAAATTAGGCGCCAAGACTTACACGGCAAATGAGATTGCGTCGCTTCTGACCATGATCAAAGGATTCGAGATTCGCGATGGTGAACTGTATCTGGCGGAAACCCGCCAGGAAAGCTTCGATTCGATGGATCTCTCGCACTGGGCCCTCGACGGCGATCAGTGGACTGTGGCTTATGGCGTCCTGCGCCAGACCGATGTCACTCCGACCGCGCGGCACGTTGCCCTCATGGACGCGCAGGGCCTGGATGATTTTGATTTCAGCACCCAGGTCCAGTTCCAGAATGGGGCGGAGAGCCAGGACAAGCGGGCCGGGATCGTGTTCCGCTACCAGAACGAGATGAACTATTACGAGGCGGTGATGGATCCTCAGACCTCGACCCTCCAATTCTGGAAGGTCCAGGCCGGCGTCCGGACGCTCCTGAAGCAAAGCGCCGTCGACCTTCCGTACATCCAGGACAGCACCTTCTACGGCATCGGGGTGAAGGCTCAGGGAAATCAGTTCAAATTTTCCTTTAACGGGACGGAAGTTTTCTCGTTCGCCAACGACACGTTCATGCAGGGCCGCGTCGGCCTTGTGACCGAGAACACGCCGGCTTATTTCGGCGAAGCGCGCCTCAGCGCGTACCAGTCCGCCGCGGATGTTCTCGCCAAGCGCAGCCTGACGGTCGATTTTACAAAGAACGGCCGGGTCGACGATTTTGATTATGCCATCCTGCAGCTCTTGCGCGATCTTCCGAAGCAAGACATCAATGGCAGCGGTACGGTTACCGCGGATGATTCCCGTCTCCTCGAATATATTTCTCGCGCCGACGTGAACGGGGACGGGCTGGTCAATTCCGCGGATCGCGCGGCTCTCGATATCACAGGCGACAAAGTATTTAATGCGGCGGATCTGACGGCCATCGATCGCATTGACCGTTTGGGCAGCCTCATTCCGAAGTTCGCGCAGGCGGATATCAACAAGGACGGATGGGTGGATCAGAAGGATATCCAAGCCTTGTCGTCACTCATGAAGAGCTACATTGACTTCAACCAGGATGGTATCGTGAATTCCAAAGACCTTGATACCCTCAAGGACGTCGTGCAGTTCCAGTCGATCCAATTTGCTCCCGCAGTGATGGCGCGGGCCAATATCAATAAAGATTCCCTTGGCCTCGTGAACCGCCTGGATCTGGATCTTTTTAAGGCCTCGCTTGATCAATACGGTTTTACCGATGTGAACGGGGACGGGAAGAAGGACCGCACGACCGATGTCAACTCGCTCGAGAATATCCTTTTGATGATCGGGCAGAATAATCTGGCACTGCCGCAGGCTGTCGCGAAGGCGGATATCAACCGAGATGGCGTTTTCAATAGCGATGACGTGAATGCTTACTATAAATTTTATTATGACGGTATTTTGAAAGATCCTTCTCTGAAGAGTACAGCCGACCTGAAGATTTGGGACCAGAACGGCGATGGCGTGATTTCAGTCGAGGACTACACCTATATTGTGGATCTCGAAAAGCTTGTTCGCGGCTCCAAGACCATCACGATGGAGGAATTCAACAAATTCGATTTCAATAAGGACGGCAAGTTGACGCAGGACGATGTTACGGCCCTGAAAGCGGTCTTCGACGCGCATGTCGATATCAACGGAGACGGGACGGTCGACACCACGGACCAGGCGGTCCTTGAGCAGATCATCAAGAAAAATGACCTCGGCATCAGCAGCAAGACGCACGCGCTGGCGGATCTGAATGGCGACGGGAAGTGGGATGATGCGGATGTCTCGGCGTTTGAAGCCATGCTCAAAGCCGCTCCTGCTGTGGATCTGAACGGTGACGGAAATGTGAGCGCGGATGAGCAGAAAGAATTCCAGGCCAATATCCAGTGGTTCATGGACCAGGGTATCCCGTCGGTCGCAAAATACATGAAATACGATGCCAATGGAGATGGCTTCGTCAATTTCAATGACCTTCAGGAACTCGACAAGCAGATCGCTTCGCAGAACCAGGTGATCGCCGCGGCCCAGGAATTCATCGATTATGACACGCGCCTTTTCGCGGATCTCAAGAGCTCGGCGGTCGACGTGGACCGCGACGGCCGCGTGACTCAAAAGGACATCGACCGGATCCAGAGCATCCTGACCTACAATGATCTTCTCTCTCAGGGGATCACGCAAAAGGATATCAGCGCGGCCGATATCAACCAGGATCACACCGTGGATGACAAGGATATCGCATTGATCACGAAGCGCCTGAGCGAAACGTCGACCTATGATCTGAACGGCGACGGACAGGTGGACGAGAAGGACAGCACCATGCTGAACCAGGTCCGCCAGGCGATCACCAACCGCGAGATCCTGGCGCCGAAGGATTATCTCAAATACGATGTGAACGGCGATAAAGTCGTCGATCAAAAAGATGTAGATCAGATGAAGCAGGTGATCCGCGCTCATACCGACATGAACGGGGACGGCATCATTGACTTCGGGGCCGCGAACAGCAAGGACGCGGCGGTGGTCGATCAGATGATGCAGATCGATCAGCTGCTGCGTAAACTCGGGTTCGGTCAATCGCTGGATAGCGACATGCTCGCCAAGCTCCAGGCAAGCGATCTTAACGGGGGATACAAAGAGAAGGCGATCCTTCAGGGACAGGCGACCACGTTCGATTACCTGGATCAGGGCGATGTCGATTATTTCAAATTTGCGCTCGGCGTGCGCGACAACAGCTATTACGACCTCAACGCGGACGGCGTCTTCAACGAGCTCGACGTCAAGCTTGTCAGGAATATTCTTGCTCAGACCCAGGAGCCGCTCTCCAACATCCTGAACCCCGAAGATTTCGACCGTTACGACGTCAATAACGATTTCAAGATTGATGCACAGGACCTTCAGATGATCACCGATGCCCGTAGCAAGCTGATATCGACCAGCGCCGATCAGCTCATTACGGAGAATGATGCGGCGCGCATCGAGAAGATAAAAGCCATGAACGTTCCGATCAGCAAAGATGATCTTACCAGGCTGGATCTGAACGGAGACGGCAAGATCACCGGCATGATCGATAAGGTGAATGCGGAAACGGGTGAAACAGAGCGCGTTGTCGACCCCGAAGAAGATGCTGTGAAGGCCTACCGCGAGGCCGTGAAAAACGGCGATCCAAATGCCTATAAGCTCCTGAGCGATGTTCACGTTTACCTGCTCCATTATTTAGAAAAGCTGCAGGCGGCTGCGGATTCAAAATCTGCTGCGGCGGGAGGAGCATCTCAAGGGGAAACTCAACCGGCTACTGCAGGCGGTGCTGGTGCCAAGAGCGCTCTGTCGACCTTGCTGACCCAGGCTGATGTTAATAAAGATGGCCTGATCTCGGATGCGGACCTCCGCATGATCCACCACACCGAGGAACAGATCACCACGGGCGACGAGATCTCGATCCGCGATGCGGCCCAGGCGGACATTGACCATAACGGGGATTTCTCGCTCCGGGATCTGGATCTGATGAAATTTGCCATGACAAACGCCGCGGATACTAACGGTGACAAAGTCATCGATGACAGGGATGTCGCGCTCGCGGAGAATACGTGGTCCAAGATCATCGACGCCAAAGCCATCGATGCGGACATTAAACGCGTTGATAGCTTTGCATCCACGCTCACGACGACGCCTGATATCCTAACCGAGACGATCCAGGGTTCCGGGAAACAGTGGCTGCTTCTTAAAGACGACAGCAATCCGGCGAATGTGGTGAATCTGGTTTTGACTTACTGGTCTGATGGCACTGACCACTTCAGCGACGGCATGAATAACTATGACGTCCTGAGCGGTTCTGTGAATATCTGGGACGGGACTTATACGGATGGCGCAAAGACTATAAAGAAATACAGAACCTACACGGTCCATGATGATGGAAGCGGCTATAAGAGCCTTCGGATCGGCGCGAAACAGGTTTCTTCATCGGATCGTGACACTTCATACAAACAGGCCATTAAGTTGCTCGGCCTCGACGGTAAGTACCACCTCTACAGCTATTATGTTTCCACGAGCGGGACTTCTTTTGTGGTCGATTTTACCGACGGTGTGCATACCTACAAAAGCTATCTCCAGACCCAGACCGTCGAGATCGACGGTCACTTCTACTTCATCACCAAAGACGCGAACAATGTCATCACGCTCGCGGAGCAGCTCCAGATGGATGACACCAAGACGACGCAATTTAATGATCTTCTGGATGCCTATGGCTCGCGGCTCGGGAGCCTGACGGATCTTCAGGACAAACAGCGCGCGGCACAGAAAGAGATCTTTACGGATGCCGTGGACACTGTGCTTAATCCTGATCACCTGGTAGATCCAGTCGCAAAGGCGAACGCCCAAGTAGCCAACTTGAAGACTATGGCCGACGTGCTCAATATCAAGCCGCCCGCGGTCGAGCCGGTCGTGAATGAGCAGACACAACAGGCTCAAACCTTGTCCGAGTTGTTCGATTTTGTGCAGTTCGACCTCGACGGGAACGGGACGGTCGACGCTACGGAATACGGCATCGCGAAGAAGACCATCGATCAGCTGATGAAGTTCACGTCGGTGAGCGATGAAGAGTTGACAAAAGCGGACGTCAATCAGGACGGCGTGATCAATCAGTTCGACAAGACCGTGTTGCAGAACTCCATCGGCCGGTACATCGATATTAACGGCGACCGGAAAGTGGATGCCACGGACATGGCCCGTCTCCAAGAATGGCAGAAGTATTTCTCCTACCAGATCACGAGCGATGAATTGGCGAAGGCGGATATCACCGGCGCGAATGGTATACCGGACGGCGACGTGACGCAGTTGGATTATGAGGCGCTTACCAAAGTCCTGAACGACACCGGCGATCTCTCCTGGAAGAAGATCGATTACAACGGTGACGGGAAGGCCACCCAGGAGGATGTCGATTCGATCACGCAAGCCGTCAATTTGATTCAGGCCGGATTTTTCAATAAGCAGACCAAGACGATCGAGAAAAAAGATCTGAACAAGGACGGTCTGGTCAATGACAAGGATGTGGAACTCCTGCAAGCCGCGTTTGATGCCTATCAGAACGTCGATGAGGATGCCTTAGGCGCTGTCGATCAGGCCGATTACCAATTCATTCTGGACATGATCAAATGGTCCTCGATCAAGCCGCCCACGGCCGAAGAGCTTAAGCTTGCCGATATTACCGGAGGCCCGGACGGAAAGCCGGACGGTGATGTCACCATGGCGGACCTGCTCCTACTCAAAAACTCCCTGGGACAGGCCAGGGATGTGAACGGCGACGGCAAGATCAACGAGAAAGATCTCCAGACCGTTTCGGAAGTGAAGGACCTCGTGAACCTGCAGTCGCTTGTTCTCTCCAAGTATGCCGAAAAGAGTAACCCGCTCTTTGATATGGCTCTTGAGATCGAGGGCCATATCCTTTACGTCAGCCGCCCGACGGCTAATGAGCCCCGATGGAAGATTAATGATGGCCATGCGGATAATTACAGCTTTGTTGAGCCCGGCGACACCAATGTGAGGATCAAAGTCGCGGGCGTTACTTATAACATCCTTGTGGATCCCGTCACGCATGCCGTGACGCTTAAGAAGATCAAGGCCGAGAGCGTCCGGGTGGCCGACGGCGTGATCGCGATGGGACAGAACAAATACCGCGTCGTGAAACAGGACGACGGATCGTATCAGTTCGTGGACACCGTGACCGGCAAGATCTATACCGGCCAAAAGGGTATCGGGGCCACCGGCGGGATGGTGTTGATCGACGGTGTTGCCTACGATATTGCGGTGGATCCCTCGACCCAGAGAGTAACCCTGTCACGCTCGTTCCTTTCGGAATATGAGTCCATTTCCGAGCCTGAGTTTGTGATCGAACTGAACGGTCAGCCTTATCGTGTTTCGAGGCGCGTCGCGACCACCGGAGGAAAGACGTCGACGATCGACTACTTCGTGTTCGATGACGGCTCACACCGTTACAGTAATGTTTACGGTTCGAATATCGTGGAGATCCAGGGCGTGAAATATCAGATCCTGGTTGATGATGCGAAAGGTGAATTCAAGCTGCGCGAACTTTTGGCGGCCGATATCAACCAGGACGGAACCCTGTCGAATCTGGACCAGTCACTTTTGACGGATGCCAAGACCATGACGGCGGTGCGCCTCAATGCCGCCACCGACCTCAGCGAATATGTCGTGATCGACGGCGTCCGCTACACGGTTAATAAGGACGAAGCCACCGGCAAGATCACTTTGAAGGAACAGGTTGACCGGAGCATTTCCGCGGACTTCGTCATGATCCACGGCGCATATTACCGCATTGCCTATGAACCGGTCACCTCGTCGGCCGACGGCCAGGCCTTCCGCAGCTACGTTTTCACTTTCACGCCGTACCTAGTTTCGGACAGCGGAGCGCTCATTCCGGTCTCCGAGGACGGTCTCGGAAATTATGATTTCCAGGTAAACCTCGACGAATTACTCAAAGCAAAAGGCAACGGGCAGTACTTCACCTTCCCCGACGGCTTGAGCTACAAATGGGACGATCTTTTGAACAAGTTCCAGATCAACCCGGCCGCTTATCCCGCGCCGTCTGTGACGTCCTACGGGCAAGTGCTCAGGGCGGGGACAAAGTTCTACAACGTAACAGCGGTGAACGGCGGATATGTGTTCTCAAACGGTGCCGATGCGGTTGTGTCGCAAACCGGCAAAGTGACACTCGACGGCGTGCAATATGCGATCGTCGAAGGCATGGCCGGTATCCAGACGCATAACCCTGAGGTCAATATTTCGCTGGTGGAATACAAGACCGGTCTTAAGGTCAGCTCGCAAATCTTTACGACGAATACCAACGAGCTGGGTAAGGTCAACTTGTGGGACGGTTCCTCAGAGGTCGAATTCACAGTCCGTAAGTGCAGCGACAATGATGTGACCGGCTGTTCGATCGGGCTTTATGAATTCAAGAAGGCGAACGGAGTGAAATATTTCAGTGTTTCTCCGACGATGCTGGCCATTCCCGCGGGGAGCGATCGTTACAGCGTTTACTATATCGAACAGCCTGTCCAGAGCGGACCTGTCAACCTCACGCGCCTCACATCGCTCGAAGGCATTTCGGCTTCTGACCTTGCGAAACAAGATCTCGGGTTAGGTAACGATACGGGGAACTATTGTGCAGGGATCGACGCGAGTAAGTGTGGGTTTACGGGGGATAAGCCGGAGTTTCATGAACCCCGCGGGTGGACGCGCCAGGTGAAGAATGAAATGACCGTCAACGGAACTCTCTACACGATCGACACCGCCACATACACGGACGGAAAACTGAGCCGATTGGTGCTCATGAAGCAGGACGGCACATCCACCGGGTGTTCGGATGTCGCGAGCTGTCAGAGCATCCAGCTCGTCGACGGGCTCTTCTATGAAGCGAAGGGACGGCTGGATACGGGATACGGCGTGCTGATCCACAAGGTTTCTCCGGAGGACGGTCTCTACGCCGCCGGTGAAGAATGGCAGACCGCTGTTTCGATAGATAGGACGATAGATGGGAAGAAAGTTACGATGAATTATCTGGTTTCCGTCCGGCCCGCGCGAGCGAAGAGAGCTGACGGCCTGGCGTATGATTATGTGTTCATGTCGGGCGGCGAGGAGGCGGTCGCGCAGCTTGACGAGCAGACCATGAAAATGACCGTGATCCTCGATGGCAAGCGCTATGAGGTCGTTGATTTCATGAAAGCTGGTACAACCGACCAGCGTAAACTCGCTCTGGTCGAGGCCGTGGGCGGTTATAGCATTTTCTCAGACGCATGGAAACTGGCGACCAATGATCGGCTGACCATTGGCGCGAAGACATTCATGATCCATAACGCGACATTGCCCGGCGGCGGGACAGCCACTTACCTGATCGATATCTCTGACATTCCTACGGTCGCAAGCTACGATAACATCCCGAATTTGGACCAGCGGAAGCAGTATCTCTACTCGAAAAACGAGCAGGCCGTCAAGTCAAGCGACCAAGTTCTTTACCGCGTCCTTGGCGACTTGTCCTTGGGCTCTCGTTATGCCGCGGTTTGGGAGAATGCGCCGAACCAGGCTTTTAGCACTTTATTCGACGCCAACTCTACTCGGCCGGTGGTCAAAGATGTGACGCTGCCGGATACGTTGATCCGGATCAACGGGAAGGTCTACGATATTGTTGTGGCCGACGAAGACCATCTTTTTGTGTCGGACGGAGAGTCTGTCTTTTACGCGGACACGCTCAAGGCAGGCGCCGCGACTAAAACCTATCTTATGAAGATTGGCGGCGTCACTTATCAGATACAGCAGCAGGAGGTGACGAAGAGCGTTCCTAAGCCCTTGTCCGGCGGGAACGGGTATGAGTGGAAGAAAGTTACTTATACGGATTATTTTGTGATTGAGGACAATGACAGGAACATGACCACCGTCCCGACCCAACCGGGCCGGGATCTTGTCCAGCTGTCGTACCAACCAGTGGGCTCGGTGCAGGCCAAGTACGTTTCCAATTCTCAGGCGAGCGAAGTCACGCTCATGGACGGCAACACGTACCGAATTGTGGTCGATTCCGTGACCGGGAAGATCAGTCTTGTGGAGAAGTCGAAAGGCCTGATCCAGAGTACGAATGCGGCTTTTGACGTGATCCAGCTGATGCTTTCAGTCAAGCCGAACGAGCGCCGCAAATACGAGCTCGTTTCAGATCTGTTCCTCAAAACTGAGGCGGACACGCAAGATCCCAATGTCCTTCATACGGTGATGGATGTTCTTGGGGTGAAGTACGACGCGGTCAAGGGAAGCGACGGCGTCTTCAGGTTCGAAAGATACGTTGATTATGACGCGGTCCTCGATCAGTTGGGAATTAAGGATGACGCCGAACGCGAAAAATGGTTGCCGGTCCTCAAGGCTCAGTATGCGAAAGACAACGTGGTGCTGAGCGATTCGCGGTCCGGTACCGTGGAACTGGGCGGCCTGACTTTCACCGTCGGATATAACACCAATACGCAGGTGATCTCGGTCACCGGTCGCGACTTGAACGGCGTTGTGGTTCCGGCGACTCAACTGGTGAAAAATCCGGTGGAGATCCTCGCGAAGAAGCTCTCCGCGGGCGTTTACACGTTCCAGTCGGGCGCGTGGCCTGAGAAGACTTTCACAAGCGAAGCCGACGGCACTGTCGTGCTTGGCAATTATGTCCGGTATCGAGTCTCGGAGCTTGACGGTCGCATTCAGCTGGAAGAGATCCCGCGTACCGAGCCCGTGTTCCAGGCCGACCAGTATCTGGAGATCTACGGCAAAAATTACGGCGTAAAGAAAAATCCCGCGCAAAGCGGCGGCTACATTTTTACCGACGGGGTGTACTCGTACTTCAGCGACCCGACGACCGGGACCGTACGCATCGGGGAATTCATCCAGGCTTCTTATTCCGAGTTCCTCCAGCGCCAGGCGGACGGTACTCTGGATCAGGTGCGCGGACTTATGTACGACATCACGGTGGATGACCAGGGCCGCGTGTCGGTCCAAACGCATCAGACGACCAATGCTCCGGCGCAGATCCTCGTGATCGCGGGGAATTATTTTGTTGTGGGCGTCACCGATCACGGCGAGATATCGTTCAGTGATTTCGTGACCGGGGAAGTGGCTATTCGCGCGACGTCTTCCGAACCCGTGGCGATCGCGGGCGTATCCTATAACATCAGGACGAATGCCAACGGCACTATCGAGCTAACTATTGATGACAACGGTCAGCAGAAGGTAAAGTCCCAAAATGCCAAAATGATCAAGGTTGGCGGTAATTATTACGCGGTCACAAAAGATGCCGCATCGGGGACGTTCAAATTTCTGGCTGCACGAGGCGACAGCAAGGTTAGTTCGCTCGATCAGGCGATCAATATGACGCATCAATCGGTGAAGCTCGCCGACGGACGGACTTATGTCATCGCGGAGAACGCGGACGGGAGCGTGGACCTTACGGAAAATTACACGGAGATCAAGACGCAATCCGGCGCATACACCATGGTGCTCAACAATAAAGTCTATGACGTGACTTACACTCCGTGGGTCGGATCGGTCGGCGGAACGTATACGTTCTCATATAAGAAAATCGATGGGACGTATGAAATCGTGACGACGCTGACAGTTCAGGGACCTGCCCGGACGAGCGATTCTGTCACGATCGACGGAAAAAGTTATCTGCTCTTTGTTCCGGATGTTAACAGCAATGCCCTTCAGGAGATCGTGTTGGTCGGTGACACCCAGATTGGCGCTGTGTTGCCGCGGACCGTCGTGAGCGTGCCGACGGGCGCCGGGACAGATGTTTATGTTGTGACCCGACAAGTCGACGGAAGCTACAAGTTCACGCACGGTACCGATGCCCCGATCATCTCCGATCCTGAAAAGAAAACGCTCAAATTGAGCGGCCAGGACTTTATCCTCGTTCCCGGCGCGTCCGATATGGAGTTTTCGCTCGTGCAAAGCGAGATCCAGAAGAGTTCGCCGGTGGATATCTTTAACGATCTGACCACCAAAGAACAGCAGCGTCAGATCGAGGTGAACGGACGCGTCTATTCTATGGATTTTGAGATCCAGAAGAATAACGTCGGGGATCCGAATTCTATGACGTCCAGCAGTTTCAGCTTTGTTCCAAAATTCACCGTCCAGGGCGCCGGCGCCGTTTATACAAATAGAGATCCGAATCCGCCTACGATCGACTATCAGGTTGATTACGCTGGCGGAATGCCGGACACCATCACCTTAAGCCGTGATCGTCAGCGCTTCATTGTCGATCTTCCCGACGTGACACTCGGCGTAGAAGGCTACCCGATGGTCTATGCCATGTCCCTTGAGCTGAACGGCCAGCAGTACCTGATCTCCGAGCACGGAGACCCTGCGTCGGGATTTACCACGCATGTCTTTCACGGGAACGGCAAGTCCTACAGCTCTTCCGTGGAGTGGGATAGTACGGCCAAGACATTCAAGGAAAAGGTTACCATTGGAGAAGGCGCGAATGCCATTGAGCTGGCTCTTAATTATCCGGACAAAGAAGGTGAATTCGGGTTTACCCAGGAATATGCCGAGAAGCTCGCCAATTATCTGGAAGCCTCTTTGCCGGATGTAAGCTTTGCGGATCAAGCGAAAGCCGCAGCGAATACCGTTGCGATCAAGCGCGTCGACATGGCCACCAAAGTCACAGAATATTCGAAGTTCTATGTTGCTCAGAAAGTGGATGATCAGTACCAATTCGGGAGCCTCGACGCGACGACCCAGGCGGCCACTGATCCGGAGAAGAAAGTCCAGCTGGGCGATAAGACCTACCGGGTTCGCGTCTATTCGAACACCGGCGAAGTCCAGCTGATCGAAGACCACATTACGAGCACCGGAGTCAGCGGTCAGCAAAAGATCCAAATCGGCAAGGACGCGGCCGGTTACGCGTGGACGGCCAATCTGGACGGATCGTTCGAGCTAAGCGATGGGGTCAAGACTTACGACAGTTTCAGGAGTGGCACGGTTCAAAAAGTGACGCTCGAGGGAATGACATTCTCCATCAATTACGACGGGACCAATAGCACTCTCACGCTTACCCAGGATTTTGACATAAGCACTCGCACCGGCGCCAATCAGGTGCTCGTCAACGGCGTGACGTACAATCTGAAAGTCTTGGCGGACGGATCGGTTTCGTTCACTAATGCCGCGGATACCACCGACAAGACCGTTTCCTACGACCGGATCCTGATCGGGACGAATTATTATCAGGTGAAGTATGGTACGGACGGCGCTATCGAGGACCTCAAACTTATGGTGGATAAAGCGGCCCCCACGGATTACCAGCGAGTGATCGGGCAGCAAGAGGGCCCGCAGGCGCTCTTGGATCAGTTCGGAGAGGCGATCGTCGGGGCAGGATACAAGGTCCATACCGCTCTGCCGTCAGCTGATGAGAACGGTAACGTTTCAACACAGCACTTGGTGAATTTCCAGGGAGAGTCCTACGAGGTGGCGTTTGATGCTGCGCGGCAAGTTGTCTCGGCCTGGAAGGTTTCGGATCCTGAAACCAAGATCTATGCCAAGAAGGACGTCGATGGCAAGGATATCATCGCGATCGGGCCGTACACTTATTCCGTGCTTCCTTATGGCGCGGTCGAAGGGGATTATGAATTCACCTATCAGGGAATGAATATCTACCAGGCGCAAAACCTTACGAGCCAGACGCTCCCGTGGCAGGAGGATCTGGAGTATGACCACAATATGGGCACCGGGTATGACAGCGCCTTCCGTTCTGCGTATAACGCCCTGAGGGTCCAGACGAGGGACGGATTAATCTCGGCGCTTCAGGCCGGCGATTCGACAGCGGAAGATGTGATCGGAACGTATGACATGCTGTTTAGGACGCTCAACATGACGTTTGCCGATTATGTGCCGGTGGCCGACATCATTTACTCGTACGATGATTTTGAGCAGATCCTGAAAAACTACGCGGGCGGTGATGCGCCTACCAAGTACCAGTTCTACCTCTCGCACATGAACCGCGTGTATGCTCCCAGCACGGCGCAAAACGACAGCTATGTTCTGGATGGCGGAAATCAGGCGTTCCGCGAAGATGTCGCAAACCCGGGTGTTTATCTGGTCAACGGCAGACTCTATCAGCTTTCGACGGACGATCAAGGCACGCCGTCGCTTAAGGAGATGTCTGTCTTCACGGTTGACAGCTCGGCCAAGCCGCTTCTTATCGACCCTTCCATAACGCTCGACGATATCCGGAATGCGACCGCGCCGTTCGCGTTTACAGCTTCGGATCTCGTTGGAGACTATGCTCTTAATTATCTGACGGTAAACGGCTTGCCGGACGGATGGGACAATGGGGAACTCGATGCAATCCGTGAGAAGTTGAGCGCGACGCCTCCCGAATCGGTTGAGAAGAGCGAGTGGGTCGATGCACTTAATAAGATACTGAAACACAGGATGCCTTCGTTTAGCAAAGAAAACTCACAAGGAGTTCTCAAACCGTATTCGTTCTATGCGACGGCCCAAGCCGATGCGGCGATCATGAGTAAGCTCGACACTGCGACCAAAGCGCTGCTTGATCTGCCGGCGAGTTCTCTGACGGAAGTGCAATTGATGCAGTTGAACAGGCGGCTCCTGGAAGCTTACAATCCCGGGAAGATCACGCCGTTTGTGGAAAATCCGGATGCCTATAATTATGATAACGTCGCGAAAACTTTCAAGCTGAACGGGTCGACGTGGCATATCCTGGAAAATGTTCCGTCAACCGGCACTTATACGATCGCCCGCGAGGCTGCTACGACACCGGATGTTTCGGTGGCGAAGAGCGATCTGGTTAAGGTCGATGACGTGGTCTATCAGATCTCGCGAGGGGTAGATACGTTCTTTCGGTTCACGGATTCGGATCCCGCGACGCCAGTGATCGTCGGTTCCTCGCCTAATTCGGAGCAGATCTCGCGCGGCGTGCTCGGCGCGGTCAGGATCAACGGCTACGATTATGAAATATCGCAGGACGGCGGCACGAAGGAGTATGTGTTGACTGAGCAGGAACTGGCGGTTGGTTCCAAGACACCTGCTGAGGTAGCGACCGTTACTTTTGATGTTACGGGTTTGTGGGTCGGTTCTCAACCTAACGGGATCAATAAGCAAGGTGAGACAAAGTATAAGGATGTCTATGAGACGACTGTTAAGGTGGGCAACCAGACGCTCAAAATAGCCGAGTTCAACGGGAAGAAAGTCACGACCTGCGCTAACGACGGAGATGTTTGCCTGTTTGGCGTCGCAACGATTGGAGATGTGAACCCTGCTACAGGCGTGTTGCCCCGGTACGGTATCGTGAAGGCTATTACGTCAGGAGGCACGCGGTATTTTATTCTCGAGCTTGATATGCCTGCCGGACAGAACGCTCAAACATGGGTTCCTGAGATGTCCGAGGTCGTGGGCGGGGACAAGAAGAGCGTGAACATTCACGGACATTTGTACAGCTTCAACATCGTGGTTGAGACTGGAGTGTCGCGGCCGAAACTTGAGACGGTGGCTACGACCCACCGGTCGGCGAGCGGGCTCGAGGTTGCCGGGATCAAAGTCATTACTGAAAAACAACCCGGGGCTTACACCGTCGACGAAGGCGTCGCGCGCCGCAATGTCCAGTGGATTCGTAAATTCGACGACAATAACGGCACGGTGTCCTATTCCGCGCCGTCGTATTATCCGTCGCTCTATGACAGCAATCCGTACGCGAACACCGTGACCTTGGGTGATGGGAACGCCTACGACCTGATCCTCGATCCGAAAGATCCCACGAATGTTAATATTGCCCCGCGGCAGGTGAATAGCTATGAGACGCCGGACCTTAAATTAGGAGACAAATATTTCTCGGTGGTCAAGGCGACGGACGGCAGCTATCTCCTCAAGCAATCCTATGTGATCGTGGACAAGACCTACCGGACGTATCTCGCCGGCAATGTGCTGAAAGTGGAGATCGACGGGGTGGTCTATAACGTGACGGTGGCGAACGGCAAGGTGCAGTCGCTTACGAGCGAGTCGCCGCTGTCGAGCCAATTCCTCGGCGAAAATATCGTTCAGGTTGAAGGGAAATCCTACAAGAGTACGGTCAATCCTGACGGCACGATCAAACTGAGGGATATGGCTTCCTTCTCCTTTGTTTACGATTCTGTTATAGCCGCAGGCAAGCAAACGATTGATCTGTCGGGTCACCGTTACACGGTGACGTTGGACGGCACGAAAGTGAAGCTCACCGAGGATTACGAGGTGCTTCCTCTCGAGAAACATAACCAATATGCTCAGGTGATCATCGATGGCAAGATCTACAAGGTGGAGTACAAGTATAACTACAAGTGGGACTCGAATCTGAACGAGTATGTTTATGAAAATCCCTATTTTGAATTGTCCGACGGGACAAAGTCCTATACGACCAATCCCGTGAGGTTTATCACGGCTGGCGGCGAGACGGTCTTTGTCGACGGCATCGCGACGATCAACGGCAAGGATTACCTTATTCATCCCACCGGCGCGAATCTTGAAGACTATGAGATCGAGATCAGGACCGGTGGCCGCCAAAGCTCCAATGCATCGATTGTGGAACTCGCGGGCCGTGAGGTTGTCGTGGCCCAGGAAACCGGCGAATACTTGAGCCCCGAAGATGCTCTCTATAAAGAAGAAACCGTGCCTGTGCCGGGGACGAATGCATACGTTTATATTTCCGGGTATGGGTCTCTATCGTTCAAGGGGAGCGGCACGATCCTCACAAATCTGAAGGGCTCCGATGGCGTGGTGATCGCGGCTAAGGTGGTGTCGGGGAGCGAGGTCAAGATCGGCGATGCGCAGTACAAGGTTACGATCACCGACGGAGTGGCGACCTTTACGGAGATGAAGTGGCAGCTAAAGAGCAATGCCAATTTGGGGACTTATCGTTTTATCGATGGAGGAAAGACTTTCTGGAGCGATCCTCTCACCGAAACGGTCCAGCTGAGCGACGGCAAGACTTACCGGGTTACGCATGACGCGCAGGGACATGTGGGGCTGTCGCTTGCCACGGATCGAAGCGAGGCCGTCAATACGGTGACTCTGGACGGGCGGATCTATACCGTTACGCAGACGACCGCCGGAAAATATATCTTCAATGATGGCTTCGGCAATTACGTCAGCGCCCAGGATGCATCCGGCTTTTACGCTCAGGGCGATTCCGTGTTCACGGTGCCGAGTCTCCGCGGCGATAACCGGGCGAATCCCGCGGGCTATGACGCCAAGACCGTCAACCAGTTGAATTACACCATGAATCTTGCCAAGGGCGGTCTCTACGACGTCGGAGTCTCGGCGGAAACTTTTGCGGATATGTCGAAGGCGATGTTCGGCGAAAAGGCTGACGTTACTGCCAAGTCCAGTCAGCTGCTTGAACTCGATTACCAGTTTGATGTCTATGTCGACGGAAAACTCTACGGCAATTTCGCGATCCGGCCCGACTCGTTGGGTACGCCCGAAAAAGGTTTCCTCACGGTCAATCTGGCCGCGGGCGATCATGACCTGAAGCTCGTCTGGAAATTCGCCAAGGAGTACAGCCCAGACGAGATCTATGGTCTTCCGGGCATCTCCGTGAAGGATGTGTTCATGGCGGAGCACAATATGCTGGCGGCCGATCTGAACGGGGATTATACGGTCGACGAAAAAGATCAAGCGATTTTTGATTCCGAGGTCATCGGGGCGAACGAAACACCCAAAGAAAGCGATCCCGCGGATTGGGGTTCGAACTCGATCCGTATCGGGGACGCGACTTACCAGATCCGCCAGGTCGTTGAGAACAGTATTACCCGCTATATTCTGACCGATGGGGTAAACACTTATCAAAGCAGTGCTCTGCCGCCGGCTGAGCGGAGTTCCGCGTATGACGACACTCTTAATGAATATGTGTATTTCAATGACCAAGTCGTCATTGGTAATACGCGCTACGCTGTCGGAGCATTGGCCGCCGGGGAAGCCGTCGCCGGATCGCCGTCATTCGGAAGCCCGTTCCAGAAGATCACCGTAGACGGCCACGAATTTTCCATACGGAAATCCGGGGATCATTATCTTGTGGTCGATCCTTCCGGTCAGTACGAATCCTACAAGGATGCCTCGGACGGACACGAATATGTGATGGTCCAGGATAAACGGTATCTTCTTGCGAATATTCCTTCCGCAAAGATTTACAAGCTGAAGGAACTCGCAAGCAAAAGCACCTTGGCCGAAAGCCAGATCATCCAGGTGAACGGCAAAGAATATGTGGTCAAAGTTGATGACGCGCGCCGGGTCACGTTTACCAGCGGCGACAAATCGGTGACGACCGACGGCTTTGCCAAAAAGGTGTTCCTTGACGGGCACGTGTATATCATCGATCCGATCGAGAGCGGCACCGGTTGGGTCACGATTACGGAACAGCTCAATGATAGCTCAGTTATTGAGGAGAAGTCGTTTGAGTTGAACGGCCAGGTCTATTTCTATCAGGTATTGCCGGACAATCCGGCGACAGCGGGTGTGGATGAATCCATGATCCAGTTGATGGACGGCGGCGGAAATGTTTATGATATCAAGCCCTCAGCCGCGCAGACCGTGATCGCGGGGATCCCGTATGGAGTTGATTTCAAGAACGGGACTCTGCAGTTGAATGAAGCCCCAGTGGCGCTCACACGGGTGAATGACAATGTCTATCAAGTGACGGTCAACGGTGTTTCTCATAATTATCTTGTGCAGGACAATGGCGACGGCACTTACTCGCTCGGAAGCAGCTATGGTTCGGTGGCGGTGGATAGCACTGGTAAGTTCAAGATCGCCGGCGTGGACTATTACGTTTTCCGCGATCCCGCGACCGGGTCGCTTGAGATCTCCCAAGAAAAGCCGCACCAGATCACGGTTGGCGGCGCACGGGTCGTGGAGATCAACGGTTCTGATTTCGTTATCGTGCCCGCGGAAGGCGGTACTTACAAGCTGCTAAAAGACGGGACGGAATATTCGCCCAACGCAGGTACCATGCAATACGACATCGGCGGATTCACCTATGAGCTTATCCCTGCGACGGTGGATGGCAAGGAAGTGATGAATATTTCCCGCGTCGGTGCTCCGGCCGGTCTCGACCTGAACGGCGACGGCAAGATCAATCAGAAGGATCTGACGGATCTCGCGGCCAGCGTCGGCGCCGGACAATTCACCCCGCAATTCGAAGCCCAATCAAATATGTTCGAAAATAGCGGGGCAAGGGATAGCCAGGTTTATTCGAACGACTATACCTCCGAGTATTATTCAGACTTCGGATTCAATGCTCCTCAGGGTGGACAGTACCAATTAAACTTTGATGCCAGCAGTGTTTATTATGGAAGTTTCCGGACGCTGCCGGCCGGTTTTGATCACTACGAATTTGCTGTTTTTATCGATGATATGCAGAATGCCTCAGGTGTGATTACGGTGCCCGCCAGTTCTACCTCTTGGAATTCGGCTTCGATCGTCATGCCGATGTCCGCCGGCCAGCACACGGTCCGGATCGAATGGGTCAATAAGGTCTATAACGCCAGTTTCGCCATGAAAAACGTCACTATTCAAAGCGCAAATTGGAACGGTGCTTTTGACCGCGATGCCAACAAAGTGATCACCCAAGCTGATGTGATTGCCTATGAGAAGGATTTAAAGACAGCCTATGCCAGCGAACAGGATACGACTTATCTCACGGTCGATGGCCAGACCTATTTTGTCTCGAAGACCCCGGGCGGGGGCTTCAGCTTTTCGAAGCAAGGTGATGCTTCGGCGCCTGTTCCGAGCGATCCTGCGACAAACTCTGTCATTTTGGGCGGCACGAAGTATAAGGTCCTGACTCAGGACGGAAAATTCTCCGGACTTAATGATGTCTATGTGGACATCGACGCCAATCTCAAGGATTTCTCCCTGGACCTGAACGGTGACGGCGTCGTCGACTCGTTGGACCGGGATTATTTTGATCAGGCCTTGAGATCTTCGGCATTGACTGCGGCTAGCTTATTAACGCCTGATTATTATAGCGGTTACGATCTGAACGGAGACGGCATTACCAGTGATTCGGAAAGAGCTGTTGGATTGATGCTCTGGGATGAGTATTGGAATGGAGATGCCTCTACGACGATAGCTCAGGCAGGGGATATATCCCACTTTACGAACAGCGGCGTCACTTTTGCACCTACTTTCAACGTCCTGGATCCCGGCCAATATTCTCTGGGTTTTGATATCAGCGTCGATTACCCGCTTGGTTGGGACAACGGGTTCCCGAAGGAAGATCTCGTTTTTAGTGTGACGGGGGACGGAGTTGATACGACGATCGTTGTGCCGTGGAAGAATGGCGGGTATCAGACGGTTCTGGCGAATATTCCCGGAGTCCTGAATACCGGGGCCGAAAGCTTTTTGGTCAAGTGGGTAAACAATTTTAATGTCTCGCAGGGCGAGCAGGTTGCTGATGTCAGGATCAAGGGTCTCTCTCTCAAGGGAGCTGATCCAAAACTGGACCTCAATCACGATAAGCGCGTGGATGCGGCAGATCTTGCTATCTATGAAAAGTTTATCAGCATGCCGGTCGCGGCCAATACTCTGAAAGTCGCAGGGCATGAATACAGCGTTTCCGAAAAGCAGGGTGGCGGTTTTGATCTGCAGGAATTCACCACCAGCGCGGTGGCGACAAGCCGTGTCTCGGATCAAAAAGTTGTGCTTTCGGACTTCGGAGGTCTCCAGCTGATCCTAGGGAAAGACGCGACTGGCCACATGACCCTGGGCCAAAGCCATGCCGAGAGCCAGAACCTGTCTTCCACGATCGTTCAGATCGACGGCTCGAAATATTCCGTTTCAACGCTCGAAGACGGCAGTTATGAGGTCATGAAGCTTGACGGCGGCCAAGTGCTTTATGTGACCGGCGGATTGCTCAAGATCGGAGACAAGACATTTGAAGTGACCCAGAAGGCGGACGGGACTTATGCGTTCTCGGATCAGGAACGCCAGGAATTTGCTCAGCCTGCATCCGATGGAGAAAATTATTCTTTTTCTGTCAGCTACGCCGGTTCATACGAATTTGGGCTCAAGGCCCAGCCGAGCGACGCGTATCGCGTCTCTATCTCGATTGACGGCATCGATGTGGGGTCGTTCGACTACAATCCAGGGGATCAAGAAGTGAAAACGATGAGTTCCTTTTCCTTGGAAAAAGGGTCTCATTCGATCAGGGTTTCCGCGACGCCTAAAGATCCGATGGTTGAAACGCCGTCTTTTGGATTGGATCAGGTTTTCTTGCGCGAGGTCAACGTTCCGCGGGTCACGAGCCAACTTGTGGCCGGGCAGGGCGCGGTCAGTAGGGAGCTTCTTCGCTCCACGGTGGTCTTGGGAGGAATCGAGTACGCTGTCTATAAAGATGCCCGGACCGGGGCGGTTCGGCTCGAAAAAGACCGCATCGTCGCGGGCGCGGATCATACGTTTGAGCTCGGTGGGGTCAAGTATCAAGTCAAAGCCGACGAGTCCGGACATTTGTCGGTGGTCAAGATGCCGGTAACCTCGGAGAGCATGGTCCAGACGATTGTCCAGATCGGCGACAAGACCTACGTGGTCAGTCAGCAGGGAACTCAGGAGTTAGATCTGTCCCCATCCGCGGGGATGCCTTGGCAAGTATATCCAGTGCCTGTGACTGAAGACTCGAGTCTTGTCTTCAAGGGTTCCAGGATAGACGTTAGCTACTCTATCGATGTTCCTGCGGACGGCTTTTATGAGTTTGGTGCGACGGGTGTTTCGAGCGCCTCGTTCGTGATGGAAGCCTACCAGGGTAAAGATTCTAATGAGGTTATCAATGATCCGAAATTGATCAGCTCGTTCACAATCAATCAGGGTGATGCGGCGGGGAAGACGGTCCCGTTCTATTTAACAAAAGGCGTTCATTCCCTCAGACTTTACAACGATTCTTATCCGGAGAACTTTAAACTGGATAATGTTTTCTTGCGTGCGTACCCAGCAAGTGGCTTGGAGCTCAGGGCAGGAGACCAGGTCTTCACGCAGAAACTTAACGGGTTAATCTCTGTTGAAGGGAAGGATTTTGAGGTCGTGAAGGCGGCCGCTGGGCGCGTGACGCTTGTCGAACATCTGCCCTATGACCTAAATAACGACGGTGTCATTAACGATGCGGACCTCGCCCGTTTGGAATCGGCGGTCGGATCGGGCAAGATCGGCGATCTGTCTCTTGCGGGGACGTCCGATCGCAGCGGCTTTGCGAATGGTTACAAAGATGTTCGCGCTCATTGCTATGTGGCTCCGTGCAGTGAAAGCTCTCTTACCTATGACAACGTTCCAATCCCTGCGACCGTTTCGGGACTTTATGAAATAGGCCTCCAGGCGAAGGCCGATATGACGTCGACTGAATTAGCGGCAATGCCGGCGGATTATCAATATCTCATCGAGGTCCAGATCGGCGGCGTTTCCTACGGACAATTCTATGTTCCTGCCAGCGGCTTATCCACTGAGGGTAGCCTCAAGGTGAGCTTGCCATACTTGCCGAAACGGGACATCAAATTCGTTTGGAAAAATCCTATCGTTGGGACCGGGATCTCGGTGAGTAACGTCTTTTTCCGCGATGCGCATTACGACCCATCGCTTGATATCAGCTCCGACGGAGAAGGCGTGATCGATTCGAGGGACGTCGAGGTGCTCATGAACCGTCTGGTCAGCACGTCCGACCTCCAAAAAGTTATGATTCTCAAGGACACTACCCCGGTCGCGGTTTACCTTAAGGAGACTGCCAGCGGTGAGATCTATGCCTATGAAGATACCGGGCTCATTTCCCACGGGATCGGTGAGTTGACGCTCCACGGTCGCCATTACGTGGTTGGGAAAAACAGCAGCGGAGCGCTGACCCTGAAGGAACAGAAGATCGGCGATTTCAACTTGGACGGAAAAGTGAACGCCGACGATCAGGCGGTTATGGCGCTGGCGCTTAAAGATGGCAGCGCGTTCAGCCGTGTGCCGTCGACCGGTCTTCTTTTGACCGGCGATTATTACAAGTCGACTGTCAACCCCAACGACATCTATGCGGCGAGCGACACTTCGTCACCGGCATTTGTGATGGACGGGGAAAGTCTCATCGTTCAGCGGAAGGACAAGAAATTCAGCTACGGTTTTGATGTGGAGAATGCTGGGGATTATGTGGTCGGATTCAATGCGAAAAATGCGTTGAAGTTCCCCGATGGGTATGATTCCACGATTGAGATCAGCGTGTTCGTGGACGGCGAGGCTCAGCCGCGCACCGTGATGAACCTTTCAGCCCTGAGACAGAACTTCAATGAAGTGAGCACGACTCTCCATCTGACCGGAGGCCACCACGTGATCCGTTTTGCCGTGTCGGACTTCTACGGCGATGGCAAGCCGCTCACAAGCAACGGGACGCAGCCGTTCTCCGGTTATCCGAGTTCCTACGGTTCTCAGCTTGAAGTGCGCGGCATATTCCTGAGAAGCGCGATTGTGGATGCTCGTGCCGACCTGAATGGCGATGGGAAGATCGACGGCGAGGATTCCCAGATTTTTAATATCGAAATGGGTTCCCTGAGGTTAACCACGAGTGACCTGAAGGGGAATTTGAATTCCAACTCCCTGAAGGGGAATGGTTTGGCCGAAGGATGGGATAAAGGAGCGGACGGTACTGCGATCGGACTTGCGGCGATCAGGGCGAAACTTAATGCCGTGCCTCCGACAACCGTTGCCAAGACCGAATGGGTAGATGCTGTGAATGCCATTCTGAAAGTTAGGATGCGGGATTCGGATTATCAGGCCGCCGGCGCCAGTACGACAATCACCGACAAACTCGATGACGTAGCCAAGGCTCTTTTGACAAAAGCGAAGACTACGACCAACGACATGTCCGTGTCGGAACTCATGAGACTCAATAAGAGCCTGTTGGAGGCTTATTTCCCGCAAGAGATCGGAAAGGTCATTGAACGTTCGCCCGAAACTGCAACGGCGGCCAAGTCCGACGCGATCCTTGTCAGCGGCAGGCTTTATACCGTGACGGATCTCGGGGACGGGACTTATCGCTTCCACTCGCCGGTGGGCACTTTCACGAGCACGGAGAACCAGGAATTGATTATGAATGATACCGTTTATCGCGTGTCGAAGAATCCTTCGACCGGTGCGATCTCGATCGTTCCCAAGCCCGTGACGTATGAGATCGTGGACCTTTCGAAGAACCCGGAATCCGCCACAGCTGCTTCCCAAACCGTGCTGAGCGCCGGCGGAGTGAATTATGCCGTGACCCTTGTCGGCGGCGAATTTGTGTTTAGCGACGGTACGCATACTTTTACGAGTGAGACTTCCGCATCGGGCCACACCGTGACATTGAACGGAAAGCTTTTCCTCGTTACGGGAACGACCTTGAACGATCTTCAGGTTAAGCAAGATTATGAAACAAGCGTTCAGGCGGCCCAATTCGTTACCACCGTGAATGGTCAGGATTATCTGGTGGTCAAGGAACTCACTAACGGCGTGTGGGATGGCGAGTGGAGCTTTTCGCCGGTAAGTGACACGAGCAAGATTTACACCACCGTCACCAGCAATAACATTACTAGTCTCACCATTCCTGGTTTGACCCCGTTTGCCGTGACTTACAATCCGATCCTGAACATGATCCAGGTCGATGCTCTGCCTGAGATCGCCGAGGTTCTTAATGATCAAGAGATACGGCTCGAGGGCGTTTCCTATATGGTCAGTGATCTCGGCGGCGGTAACTACGCCTTCACGGTTCAGGGCCAGGAGCCGGTTCTCACGACTGACGGTACGGTGTCACTTGGAGGGGCGGTTTATGAAGTGGAAACGACCACCGACGGGTATATCGAGATCCGCACGGTCCGCAAGAGCGCACATGTGACAGCCATTATTCAGGAATTGCAGTTCGAGGGCATCACGTATCAGATTGATAAGCCGGACACGCGTTACAGGTTCGTGAACAAGGCGACGGGGGCCGAGATCTATTCGCCGGATGGCAAGATTACGCTGTCGAACGTGAAGTTCTCGATCCAGCAAAGCCCCGAGGGTCAGATCAGCATCCAATCCGATGACGTCTCGGCCCACATGACTTCGGCTTACGAGATCAAGGTCGACGGGGTGGTGTACCGCGTTACGAAGGTCTCGACGCACTATGTTTTTACGCCGCTTGCCGCGGGAGTTGCTCCCATCACGTCAGATGCGGCGGGTCAGTCGGTCCAATTCCCGAGTACTCTCTATGGGATCCAGACGGCCGGGGACGGGTCGCTCAGTCTTGTTCAAAGCGTTGTGGCGACCATGTCTCTGCCCAAAGAAGACCTGTTTTATAACGGCACGCGGTACGAAATTACGATGAATGTCAACGGGAGCATGGGCTTCAAGATGCCGGATGGCAGTACCCAGACGATTCTGCAAAACGGCACGATCGATTTGTCCGGTTCGACCTTCACGATCACAAAGAATGCCTCGGGAATTGTCGAGGCGACCCTTGTGAGACCGGTGACTCAGGATCTGACTTCACGGGTCGTCAAGAGTGGTGACAATTATTACGAGATGAAGGATGTGGCCGGAAAGATCGTCATCACGAACGGCGACGGCACGCCCATCCACTTTTTCACGGATCGCGTTTCGAGCGCAGAGGTGAATATCCCGACCGACAGTTTCTCGACGACCTTTTCATTGCTCGGAACAACGTACAACATTGACTGGGACGTTTATGGGGAAAATTACTGGTATGGCCGCATTCATACGGCTGATGGTGCTGTGGTCTGGCAGGATTATATCTATCCGCTTTCCACGGTGAACAGCCCGATAACGCTTGGAAATGTCAGTTGTGATTTTAGCGTCCTGGTTCAAGATGACGTGCCCTTCAAATTCAAGTTTGTCGCGGCCCCACCGGCCTGGGTGCCGAGCGGTAAAACGATCGTTGAGATCGATTCCCGGTTGTATGAACTCAAAGGAACGGCCGCCAACCCGACACTGGAAGCTGTGACGATTCAAAGTCCTTTGAATGGTTCGTACTCGATCAGCGTGCTCGGCAAAACATATAACTGGGCTTATGACACGGCTTCGAACGGACTGGTTTTGGTCGATTCTTCTGTCTTTCCTTACATCCAGTACGGGTACAGTGTGGAGGAAATAAAATCCTGGTATCCTGGTCAAGATGTAGTGTGGCCTCTCTCGATAACGCCGGGGAGTAATGAGATCGTGCTGTCGGGTTACAAGTTCCTGGCGACGGGCAACCTTCTCCTGCCGGCCTTTGATCCTGCGAGCATTCCTCAAACCACGGTGGAGATACCGAGTTGGGGCCAGAGTATCAACTTGGATATACCCAGTTGGGGCGCGACAGCGGAGACCATTCCGAAGACTATTTCGACCTGGGGTTTGACGAGCGTTGTATCAACTACCAATCCTTCTGACGGCATTTATACAGCAAGTAAAACTTTTTATGCAGGAACCTCGAAAGAAACGGTTTGTAATATTTATGTGGAAGATCAGCGTTCTACGGACCCTGATACGGGCGATGTTTCTGGCACCTGGTTTGTCAGGATTTATAACGATAACACTGACCTTCAATACTATCCTGCTGACCTTAGTGAGCTTGGGATGTCATCAGCCAATCCTCCGACTACAACATCCATAAGCCTCTACGGTTCCGACTCGAACTATCATGCCTTTGATTTTAACGTTTCGAGTCTCAGCCCCCTGAAGTTTAAATTCGTCGCCACTGATTATACTTACGAATCAACTTTTACAGCGGCGGATAAAACGGACTATCACGTTACGGTAGCGGAAGATCATGTCCGGATCTACGATGACGCGGGGTCTTACGACAGGACGTATTATGATTATGACTATGTTCCTAATGGTCAACAGATCAGTCTTATAGGCGCGGATGGAGAATATCACTACTATAAACTTAGCGTTACTACGAATGTTGTCAGCGGGAAACCCAGCGGATTCAACTTGGTTGCCTCGGACTCCAAGTATCAAACCTCCGCCTTTGCCTTGGCCGGAAAGGACTATTCTGCTTCCATCAAGGAAAATTACGATGGCTCTGGCACCTGGTATGTCGGCATTTATGATGCTTCGGAAGCTGAGGTTACTCATTTTACATCGTCCACGCTAACGGACTTCGTCGACAAATCTGTGACGATGGACGGCCACACTTATAATTTTAGCGTTTCCACTTCCGAGGGGAAGCCGACCGCTTTCAAATTCGTGGAAACTGAAATTAGTTTTGCATCCAGTTTTGTGTTGGACGGAACGACGTACAACGTTTCCGTAAAGGATCGGACCCAGATTGATAATGCCGATTGGTACGCAGAAATTCGCGATGCCAATGGGGATGTCGTGTATGACCCGAGCTCGAATCCTATGCAGTTTTCTTTTGCAGGCCTGCCGCTTACCAACCGACCCATCATCATTGGCAAATACAAATATAACTTCAGCGTCACCTCTTCCGCAGGGAAGCCGACCGGCTTTACATTTGTCGTCACCGGTCTTACGGTTGAGCCGGATCCGTTGCGCCGGGACGGCACCGAGCAACTGACCCTCAAGTCGGCCTCGGGAGCCATTGACAGCCCGACGCTTCTTAACACGGTTTTGAAATACGACGCCGCGAAGACATTTGTGAAGTCCGGACAGGATATCTACGAAGTGAGGACCAAGAGCGCCGACACCTACTATTTTGACAACGGGCAAGAGTCGATCGAATCGCAGATCGGGCTTTTCAATCCCGAGACGAATTTGGTTGTGATCCAGCAAGGAGGTCCGCAGCTTGTGACCCACAAGACCGCGGTGAAATTGGCGGACGGTCTGCAAACGATCGTGCTGGCCGGGACGGAATACCGCATCACGCCCTCTGCGACGGTTGTCGCCGGTTATCAGGTTTTTGACATTACTGATCCCAAAACGGGTCACGCCGATGTGCTTTATGTCCCGCCGCTTGCGGGTCATGAGTTGGAACTGTGTTCTGCCTCCGGATGTGTCAAATATACCGGAACGGTCGATGAAATGACGGGGACGGTGACCCTGTCGACCGCCAACAGCGATACGGCTTATACCGACTTCCAGGAGATCGCGTTCGGTGGGACGACTTACCGGATCGATAAGATCGCGGGCGGGGAAGTGAAGCTTTTGTCGCCGGCTCCGGGTCTTCCGGATATTACGTCGGCGAAGAATTTGATCACAGTGGGTGGTATCAAGTATCAGGTCTCCATCGATGGTTCCGGCACCGTGCACTTCCAGACCGAACGCTCGAGCGTCCGGGCGGCCTCCGGAAAAATGATCAAGTGGCAGAATAATATTTATTCGGTGACGCGTGATTCAGGCGGCACGTATGATCTGACGGACGGAGTGAATACGATCACGAACAAGGTCTTGGCCGCGGGCGATTTTGTCTGGATCACGGATCCAGTCGTGAAAGTCGGCGGGGATCTTTGGGCGGTGCGCGCAACCTCCGGATCACCCGACTACGTGACGCTCGATAACGGTCAAAATCCTTTTGATACGAAGTTCAATTCCGAAACGCTTTTTGACGGCGTTGTCTACGATGTCCAGGGCAGCGATGTCTTTGACGTCTCAGTGACATGGACTCAATCCGCGACTTCGGCGCGCAAGGTGACGCTGAACAAAACGCTCCTGACGATCGAGGAAAAGGACGACGGGGAGATCTATCTCACCGATGAAACGATAGCGGCGACCGATACGACGCATGTGCGCACTGTTTCGGGTCGCGTGGGGGATGTGATCGAGATTAAAGGGAAGCCCTTCGAGATCGTGTCTTCCGGCGGAGCGCTGGTGTTCGTCGAAAGAAATGTCGTGAAGGCGAATCAGGTCGTCTTCTTTGACCGGGGCGCGGGTCAAACAGGCCAAAACTCCTGGGAGAAGATCTGGGTGCTTGCCAATTACGACGGGACTTATACCTTCTCGCGTGAAGACAGGTACAAACCCGGTCTCCGTGCGACTTACCAGAGCGATGCCGACGGCCGCACGGTGCTAATCGACGGTGTGCTCTATGACATCAAGCAAGCTCCCGAAGGCATCCAACTGGTCGAGAAGCATGCCGAGGGAGTTCTGGGGCTGAAGGACGCACTTCTTCTTGGGAATAAGTATTACACGGTGGAGACTGTCGGCGATGGATTCAAATTGTCAGACGGAACAGAGACTTACTGGAGCTCTGCGGACGGCAAGACCATCTCGATCCGGAACGTCCTCTACGCGATCAATGCCACGAGCGGTTTTTCTCTGACGGAAGCGCGGCCTGAATTTATTCAAATCTTGAAGCTCCAGGGCCGCGAATATTCCGTTTCAAAATTGGTTACCGGAGCCTATCAGATGAAGGACCTTCTCTCCGGCGCGAGCTTTGTAGGAAATGCCGACGGGACTCTGATTACTGTGAACGGGTCTGATTTCGATATTGTCGCTCTCGAAGGCGGACGCATCTCGTTGGCAGGTTCGGTTCAGCCGCTCGCCGAAGTCGCCAAGCAGCTCATTCTTTTAAATGATAAAAAATATCTTGTGACCCTGTCCGCCGGGAAGTGGGCCCTGACAAACGATGTCGGTGAAGTTTTCCAGGTCGCGGACAACAAGGTCACGATCGGAAATATTGTCTATAACGTTTCTTTCCCCAATGGCCTGCTCAAGGCCACGAAGGTAGCTGTTGTGGAGGGGGTCGCAAGCACCACCGACGTTACGGGCTCTGTGATTGAGTTGAACGGCGATCTCTATCAGACCACGGATAACGGGGACGGCTCCTACAGTTTGTTTGACGGGCTGAACCGGTATACGAGCGACAAGGTGTCCGGGCTTATCGTGATCAACGGGATCACCTCGCTGGTCGTCAAAGACGAGGTCACCGGGCACATCCGCCTGGATATCCCCAATGTGGTGAGCGTCAAGAAGGCGGATTCCGTGGTTCAGTTGCAGGGGAAAAAGTACATGATCCTGCGCCTGGGCAGTGACCGCTATGAGATCCGGGGAGAGAACGACAGCGCCGCAATAACAAGCGAGCTGAAATCCGACGGGTCGATCCTGGTGCCAACGGTCACTCTCAACGGAGTGCTCTTCAAGATCCTGGATGAAGGCGTGGCGCAGGGCATCCAGTTGGTCGAATGGGTGTCAGAAGCGCAATCCGAGGAGAACATGATCACGCTGGGCGGCGTCAAATATAAAGTGACGCAGAATGAAGAGGGGTACACACTCTTCGACGGAACAACCTATTATTACAGCAATGATTTTTCCTATTTCGTGACGAAGGATGGCACCACCGAGCGCATCGACAGCGAGATCGATGCCGTGACCGGCGAGGACATCATCACGGTCAACGGGAAGACGTACTCAGTGATCGACCTGACCGATGATCCGACCCTCTTGACGGGTTATACGCTTTCGAGCCGGGTGAAGAGACCGGTGCCCGTCATCATGGTGAACGGCAAGGTTTACAGCCTCAAGGACGTCATGAACCTCCATCTGCCGCAGCCGCGCGATCTCGCCCGTGCGGATGTCAATAAAGACGGTACATTCGATGACGCCGACCGCGCCGAGCTGCGCCGTCTTGCCAGGAACTATCAGGACGTGAACGGCGACGGATTGGTGGACCAGTTGGACGTCGATAGTCTTTGGACCATTCTCGATCTTCAGAACGCCTCATACGCCATATCGAACGGAACCGAGAAGATCACAAGTGAGATCGACCGCACGACCGGTGAAAACGTCATCACGATCGATGGCGTGAAGCACACGGTTCAGGATCTGATCGACAACCCGATCGACGGGTGGACGCTCGATCAGCAGCCGGGAAAAGTCACCGCTGAAAAAGTGACGATTGCCGACGTCAATCATGACGGAAAAGTCGATTACAATGACGCGAATGCGCTCAGGGAATATGTAACCGCCAGCAGCAAGTACGATCTCAATGGCGACGGGAAATTTGACGACGGCGATCTTGCCACGATGGACGACATCCTGAAAGCTCTCAAGCTGGGGCAGGCAAAACAGCCCAAGGAACTCAAGGCGGCCGATATCAATGGGGACGGCAAAGTCGACCAGAATGACGTCGAGGATATGAAGAAGGTTTTGAACACGACCTTTAATATCGACGGACGGGGCGGCGTTGGGGATACGGCGGATGTCACCAGGCTCGGTGCGATCATTGACGGCCTGAAGGAGAATATCACTGCGGATGAGTTGGCTCGGGCCGATGTGAACGGCGATAAGAAGATCACCGCGGATGATGTGGCGAATCTTAATGATTCGCTCACAAATTACGCGTCGCTTCTGGTCGAGGCGGACTATCTGGGGGATGGGCAGGTCAATTATGACGATGCCATCGCGCTTCAGCAGACGGTCCAGCAGATGCAAGCCACCGGCTCCTTGTCACCGTCGGAACTTGCGCAGATCGACGTGAATGGCGACGGCCTTATAACGGAAATGGATTATAAATTGATCGAATCGGCCCTCGCCCTCAAGAAGGACCTCAACGGCGACGGTGTGGTCAATGATGCGGATGTCCAATTGATCACGGATGTGATGAAATTCCAGCAGCTCAACGTCGTGACGAGCGAGAGGTTGTCCTTGGTGGGCACTACGGCGCTTCGCAGCGAGTGGGTCGGGACCGACAAGATGATCATCGGAGGCACTGAATATCTGACCCGCAAGAACGACAACGGGACTTACACCTTCTACAACGCGGACAGCGAATACCGGAGCTTCCTGGGCGTCAACTTTGTCAAGATCGGCGACAAGATCTACGACCTCTATTTTGACGGATCGCAGAAGCTCGACAAGCTAGTCGAGCGCCATTCGGAAAGCGAACGAGTGACTGCCACCAAGATCGATCTTCAGGGAGTCAATCCTGTGACAGGCGGAGTTCTCGTCACGGAGTATTCGTATCTGAAGGTCGGGAACATTTATACCTTCACCGACGGCGTTCACAGCGCAAGCTCGAGCGTGGTGGCCGGCGGCAAGCAACAGGTCACGATCAATAACGTGCTCTATGACCTGCAAATCTCGGGATCGGGTGAAGTGAAGCTGATCGCGCCGTTTGACACGAGTGTTCGCAAAGAAGGCTATGTCCTGAAATTGCTTGGCGCCACCTGGGATGTGGTTCCTGTTGGGAATCTTTACACATTTAAATCCGGAACCGAGAGCGCCACAAGCAATGCGGACATGACGGTCGAGATCCGCGGCACGGTGTTCCAGATCCAGGTGGATAAAGATACCGGCGTGGTCACGCTGGTCGAAGCGACCAAGGCGAGCCAGCACCGCTTTGATCAGGTGATCGAAGTTAAGGGCAAGACTTACGGCGTCATCGATCACGGGAACATGAAGTTTGGTTTTGTGTTAGGCGGCCAACCCGAGGTGAAGAGTTATGACACTGAGCCGAGCGTGGAGCTCGACGGCATCCTCTATGATATCGCGCAGGATCCTTTCACCGGCTTCGTGAGTCTCATCGAACGTCATCTCGTAAGCGAAACGCTGGCGGATCAGGTCCTTGAGATAGGGGGCCGCACTTACTACGTGACGGAAAACCGTGACGGTTCTCTCACCTTTACCGACAAAGACACCAAGGTGGCGGTCAAGGGAGATGCGGCATCTCGCTTTATCACATTGGATAATGTTTCGTACCAGATCCAAAATGATCTTACGCGGAAGATCGGGATCCAGCTTGTGGAGCCGCACAAGAATTACTCCTCAGCGGACGGCGGTCCTCAGGCTATGAATGGCACCATCTGCGATCCGCCGAGCGATAATTGTTCCGCTGACAACAAAGAAGCCAAGATTAAGTTCACTTGGAGTATCAACGTCGCCGGCAATTATGTGATCAACGGGCAGATAAGCGATCCGAAGTCCAACGAGATCACGCTCGACGGTAAAACATATCTCGTCCGTTTCGACCGTGACAAAGGCAGACTGTCGCTTATCCAGAAATTCGAGACGTCGGTGACCGCGGCTGACCAGCTCATCAGTCTTGAGGGTGTTGATTACCGGGTGACCGACCGCGGCGACGGAAGTTACCTGCTTTTTGACGGCTACAAAACCTTTACCACGAACGCCACCTCCAACCGGGTGGAGATCAAGAACAAGATCTATAACGTGTTGCGCGACAGCTTTACCGGAACGATCAAGCTGGTCGAGCAGTACGACAACGTGAGCGCTCACAAGTATGATGAAAGCATTCTCCTGGACGGCAAGGAATACTGGATACGGAAGAACGCCGATTCGACTTACACTTTCGTTCTTGCCACGAATCCGTCCGTGACCTACACGACGAACCCGGAGATCTTGACGTCGGTCGTGAATACCAATTTCGACTCCAATGTCATGCCTCCGGACTGGGTTATCAAGTCGGGCCTCTGGGTGGTTTCCAACAACGTGCTCAAAACGATCAAGACGACCACGGCCGGGGAATCGACCGAGCTTCTGACGTCCCTTGTGACGCAGGGCGCTTTCGCGTTCGAGACGGATGTCGTGACGACCGAAGGAAGCGACCAGGTCCAGATCCGGTTCAATGACCAGGACGCCAACAATTATTACCAGCTTTCCATCAATGGCCAAACCGGCATGCTTTCGCTCAGTAAGAAAGTCGCCGGAAATGTCCAGGATATGCCGGTGAACTCTTCGGTCCAGGTCCCGCTCGGCTTCACGTGGGCGAAAGACCAGACGGCCAAGGTCCGGATCGAGTATGACAGCGGCAAGATCAACGTGTGGGTGAACGGAAAGAAGGTGGCCTCGGTGACCGATACGGCTCTCACCTCCGGGCGCATCGCGCTTCTGGCGACCGAAACGACCGCGAAGTTCGATAATCTCAAAGTCGAAACCACCACGCGTAATCCAGCGCCTCTCCGCGTCACGATCGGCGGCGAAGTGTACGATCTAAACAAAAAACAATATTACGAAGGGGCCGTGGCGGATCTGGACGGCAGCGGAACGGTCACTGGCGATGACCTGACAAAGCTGAACGATGGCTTGGCTGCGCTTAAGGGCTATGTGGCGAATTATAATCAAAAGCCCGAAAACGCGGGTGCTCAGATCACCACAGCCGATCTGACTCCCGCTGCGTTGACGGCGCTGCTTGCCAAGGTCCAATCGGTCAAGGATGCGGCCGGTCGCGGCGAAGTGATCCAGCCGCAAGATTACAATCGCGCTGATGTTAATGGTGACAATGAGGTAAACGGTCAAGATGTTGATGCTCTGGAGGCGTCGATCGCGGCGATGGCCGATCGCGATCTGAACGGGGACGGGGTTTTTGATTCGCTCGATCTCAGCCTCGCCAATGACATGCAGCAATACTTCAGCCTCAATATTACCCCCGAGGATCTCGCCCTGGCTGATGTGAATAAAGACGGCAAGGTCGACGATACGGACAAGGCCATGCTTCTCGCGACAGCCAACAAGCTCTATGAGTATGACCTGAATAATGATGGCGTGGTCAACGAGGCGGATGTCGCTCAGGCCGAAAAGCTCACCCAGTACTTCGCTCTCGGGACGAGCTTCACCCTGCAGGATTATCTCAAAGCGGATACCAATAAGGACGGCATCGTCGATGAGGCCGATCTCAAGAATTATGAGGCGCTCCTCAACCCCGCGAAGTTCATCGTGGACGGCCGCGAATTCACCATTTCTGATGATAATCAGGGAGTTTACACATTTACCGAGTCCAAACTCTCCGGCGTTCCGGAAGAATCTAAAAATACGTTGGGCGATAAGCATGTCACGATCGGCGGTAAGATCTATCTTTTGGCCGTGGATACATGGGGGCGTGTCACGCTGACCCAGCAGCATGCCGAGAGCACCGTGGTCAGCCCGACGGTCCTTGCATTGAACAGCACTAATTACACTTATGCCAAGAATGACGACGGCACGTACTCCTTCAACGGTACGAAGTCGCAGATTGGCGCCGACGGCATCCAGCGAGTGACCCTCGGAACAGTGGTCTACGAGGTGCGCTTATCCACTGACGGGTCCGTGATGTTGGTTGAGCCGCACGATGTGAGTTCCTATGTCCAAGGTTTGAGCAATAAGATGGACATAAATGGGGACAACTGGATCGACCAGAAGGATGTCGACCGCCTGCAGGCCATGAAAGATGCGGTCGATCTGTTGCACCCGGAAAGCCTCACGGGGGTTTCGAGCATCAATGATTGGGGTACCGTCCTTTACGGCGCGGACGGTACCACCGGACTTAAGGCAATGCTTGATTTTAACGGCGACGGGCAGGTGAATAACGACGACTTCAATCTCTACCGGAGCATTTATCAGAATCCTCAGTCTCTGAATCTTGCCGGTGGAAATGAGCTGGGTCAGGCGGATCTTCTGAGAGTTCAGGCTGTGATCGATTACATCCAAGCATACAACGCAAATCCGGCCAATCTGCTCAAGATTCCCGAGCCCGGCGAAATAGCCAAGGCGAATATCGATCAGACCGGCGGTGTGACGCTCTCCGATCGCGATATGCTTGCGGCGGCTCTGGCGAAGATCCAAGTCGCTGCGCCCGTGACCGGAACTACCACCACAGCGACGATCCCAGACGGGACAGTGACCTACACTGTGGATGGCACGAACCTGAAGAATGTGGCGCTGAACGGGACGGTGATCGCGGGCCAAGTGGCCTCGGGGACCATCGCCGGCATCGGCGCGGGTCAATACCAGATCACGATCGCAAACGGGGTCCCGACCTTTACGTCAGTCCGAGATGTCAACGGCGACGGCAAGATCGATAATGCCGATGTCGTTCGCATAGCGGATATCATGGAAAGCAAGGAGACGGGTTTCACCAAAGCCGATCTCCTGAATCCTATTTATGACATCAATAAGGATTCGAGTCTGTTTGTCAATGACGCGAGCGGCAACCTCCAGTACTCGCTCGTTCTGTCGAGCACCGACCGATCGATCGTCTCGGCCTATAAGTTCATCCGGAAAGATGCCGCGGACCCGACGAGCGCGATCATTGCCGCCGATCAGTTCGTCTTGTCGGCGGACCAGAAGGCAGCGTTCACGCAGAACCTTGGTGATGCGGCGGCGTTACGCACAAGTTTGTCTTTGCTTGCGACGAGCGCCCGGACCGCACGCGTCTATCTCGATTCCGAACGCAATCCTTTGTATTCCGTCGAGTTTAATCATACGGGCGACGCCCTCGGCACAAAGCCGACGCTCTTCCATCGCTACGCCATAGAGACGGATGGTTCTGCGCTTGTGGACACCTATACGCTTACGCCGGCCCAGCAGACCAGTCTCAATATTAGCGGCGAGATCGCCGCTCTTGTGAGCGGCATTACCTCGAGCCAGTGGACCAAGCGCACTTCGCTCAACACCTCCAAGCAGCCGATCTATACGGTCCTCCTTACGGGAACCGCGGTGGCGGGTCTTGTGAAGTATGTCTACGATGCTGCGAAGGGAATCCGCGCCGACACGTACATGCTGTCCGACGGAACCCGAGCGGAGATCTATTCTCAGCTGACTAAAGGCAAAGAGAATCTCGATCGCGCCGTTTTTGAAGTCCCGGCCGATCAGTTGAACTCGAGTGTCCTGGTCGATTCCACAAAAACGCCCGAATTTCTGGACGGAGTTGCGACGGCGTCAGCGCTTACGCTGCCTTTCAAGCCTCAAATCGACGAGAGCGACTGGATCGCGCTTAAGAAAGCCGTCGCCAATTACATGATCCAGGATGTGAATAATGACGGCGTGGTGGATGAAAAGGATATCGCGCTCGTCGAGGAAGCCAAACGTTATCAGCAGCTGGGGCAGGCCATCTCGACTTTGTCGAACGCGGGAACAAAGACAGACGCGTTTGTTCGGGCTGATGTGAATCATGACGGCAAGTTCGATCAAGCGGATGTGGACGCGTTCGCGAACGTCATCAACGATATTATCGACGTGAACGGAGATGGCAAGGTCGATCAAAAGGATGTCGCGATCGTCACTTCCGCCAAGACGGTCTATGACAGCCTGATCCCCATCACGGACCTGCAGATCAATGACATCGAACCTTTGCTTGGCGTCAATGCCAATGTGGTGGTCCAGGCGGTTGCGAAGGTGCTTGCGGGTATGGACCGGGCCAAACAGCTGGCGGGCTTGAGATTCGTCGCGGAAGAAGAAGTGGCCGGCATCAACGCGAAGCTTGCGGCGATATCGCCGGCGATCGCATTCCGCGTGACCAAGGGCATGGCGATCTGGGAAGCACTTGGGCAGCTCGCGAAAGAATTGGCGTCGAGCGTGACGACTTATTCCGACGCAAGTCTAAATCCTCTTGAGGATGCCCTGAAGATCGACGAGGGCTCACTCAACAGTCTGAAGGTATTGGAGCTTGCGGCGCGTACCTTCGTGGCCGGGATCAATGATTCTCTGACCGTGGCGTCCGCCAAGGTTGCGGATCTCAATGCGAAACTTGTTGCGGGGCGCGTCGTTGTGACGGCAGTGGCCGGTGAGAAGGTGCGGGATCTTGTGATGCGTATTGCCACTGATATTGCAAAGTCCCGGACCGATATCATCGCCCGGGCGAAACTGGCGGATATTGATGCCGACGGCAAAGTCACGCGTTATGACCAGCAGCTTATCAATAACTCGTATTTTAACAGCGTGGACGTCAATGCCGACAACAAGATTACCGCGGCCGATTTTGAACGTATGCAGGATTATTACAAGCGGAGTCTCCCGACGGCGCAGGTGGAAAAAGCCGACGTCAATAAAGACGGCAAGATCGATGCTCAGGATGCCCTTAATCTGGCGAAGAGCATCGCGAGTTGGGCCAAGGCCGACCAGACGAGGAATTCGGTGGTCAATGGGGAGGATGTTCAAAAGCTCACAAAGATCGTAGAGGCCGTTAAAAACGGCATGACTTCCGAAGACATCATTTCGGTGGATCGCAACGGCGATGGCGTGATCGATGCCGGCGATATCCAAGGCATCGAAGAAATGGTTTCGAAAGTCAATGAGTTCGATATCACGGGCGACGGGATGGTTAATTTGACGGACCTTCGCGCTCTCTTTGCCGCTTGGGGCGTGGATCCTCTGGACCTCCTCCAAAGCAATGCGCAAATGGTAAAGGATCTCGCCGCGCAGGCCCAGGCCGAGCAGGATCTTTCGCAGGTACACGCTATTGAAGCCGCCATGCTCGAGATCAAGGCCAATAATGACGAGACCGCAAAGATCGTCCAGAAGCTTGCCAAAATGCTGAAGAGCAATCTCGATTCAGTGGCGCTCGTGGCTGCGACGACGAAGGTCTCCGATTCGATCGATCAAGATATTGCGGCGATCGAGGCGCTTATCGCGCAGAGAGAAGGTCTCGCCGCGGCTGAAGTGAGTCCCATCGCGAAGCTGCAGCAGATGCTCTCGACTGCGAAACTCGCGTCGGCGGATGTTTTGAATGCGACGAACTCCGGAGATGTGCAATCGCGCATCGATGTGCTGGAGGGTATCCTGAGTGATGCCCAGGTGATCATCGCGCAGATCGACCAGGCCCCGGCCTCGGCGGCTCAGGTGATCGAAAAAGCGAACGCGGCGGGCTATCTGGCCGAGATTCAATCGATCCTGACTTCTTTGGCTGCCTTGAATGTCGCGATGCAGACGGTCGAAACCCGTGCCCTCGAGTTGAAAGACCGTGCGGGCAATATCTCGGCTGCGGCCCTGGATCTTTCGCAGTTTGCCGACAGCGTCCAGTCTTCCTCGGTGATCGAGTCGCTTGCGCGCCAGGCGGATCTGCTCAAGCAATCCCTGCAGGAGAACTACCTGGAGGTGATTGGGGCGCTGGGCAGTTACCCGGCGAATACGAACATCAAAGCTGCGGAGGCTGCGATCTCTACAGCGCTGACCTCGCTTGAGACTCAAACGGCACATATTAATTTGCGGCTGCGTGATCAGAAGATGACGGAGACTGGCGGCGTGAGCGCGGCGCAGGAAAGCGATGCATTCGCCCACGAAGCTGCCATGCTTTTCAGTATGGTGGTGGCGCTCGGGGCAGTCGTCTCCACCCGATCCTCGATGGATGCCGTCGCAACGGTTTTCCTTGGCAGGACCCTGAGCGATTCGCAACTGCGAGATATAGTCAAAGCAGTCAGCACGGGTGTCTCGCCGACGACTTTCCTGAAGCAGATCGTCTTTGCCGCGGATTCTAAACAAGCGGCCATGGGGGATCAGGAATTCCTGAACACGCTGGTTACGCTTCTCGGTCGCCAGATCAGCGTTGCGGATAAAACGACTCATTTGACTCAGCTCGGCAATCATCAAGAAACTCGTGAAGCGTTGTTTGATGCCCTGAGCGGCATCACGCCGGATACCGGCGCCAACCGGCCGGGTGCGGTGATGCGCGGGAATTTGTTTGATCAGTACAAGTCGGTATTTCAGGCTTCCGGCATGGATCCTGCAGTTCTCGTTTCAGATCTTGTCGGCGCGAACGATCTCTCCCTCGCGGATATGATCCAGAAGGCGCAGGACCGCTTGGCGGAAATATCCGGCTTGCTGGCCCTTGATGCCGGCAAGCTGAATACGATGGCGGGGAATACGGATGTTTCCGCGAGCCGGGCTCGCGTGCTCAGTAACCAGATTTTAATCTCCGGCTGGCAAACTCAGATCGAGGGGATCGATGGCGTTTTTGACCTGGAAGTTTCTGCGCAGGATAGGCAGGCGGTTCAGCAGGACAAGGCGGCGGAGGATTCGCTGAAGTTGGGTTCCATCGAAGCCGCTTTGGGCGGGTTGGTCACAAGTGCCCTGCAGGGCAGAACTCAGGCGGATATTCTCGCGCGTCAGGCTACGCTTGCCGTGCTGAAATCCATGGCGGATGAGTTGGCCAAGGGCTACACAGGGAATGCCGCGTTCCAGGCTCAGATGGCCCAATTCTCAAGCCACTATGAACAGGCGAGTGCCAAGATCTCAGATATCGCGGGTATGTACGCTCAGCAGGCCGAGATCGATTCTTATCAGACTCTTTTCAATAATCTCCGTGCGGCGGCGAGCCAGGGCCTGGTTTCTACAAAAGAGAAGCTGCTCGAAGATGCTGGCGCGATCATTGATAGCGCTAAGCTCGTATCTGACAATATCCAGTCGCGCCTCGGCGTTTATCCCGGGGTCCAATCTGTTTCCGATATTGCCTCCGCGACTTCGGGCAAGATTGCCGATATGCAAGCCGCGCTCGCTGAGATGGAACAAGCCCTTTCCGCCGATGTGTTTGCCTCGACGGCCGGCAAGAGTGCGCTCGATCAGATGGCGCAATTCGAATCGGCCTCCCAGTATATTTCCCAGTATGCCGCCGATCACCTTACGGGGACGCCGCTCCGCCTTGCCGCAGAATTATTGAAGGGGATCGGGCAATCCGCGGCCGATCTTGATGCGCAACTGAGCGCCTATGCGGCGCAGCATCTGGATAACACGACGCTTGTGGCGAATCGCACTCAGGTCGCGCAAAAGCTCGTGGCGATCAACGATCTGTATCAATCGGTGGTGACTCTTGCCGCCAATGCCGGTATTTCGCTGGGGACTGTGATCGCTCCTGCGACTCAGATCAGCGGCTTGAAGAACTTCATCACGGATGCGAAGGCGTATTTTACCGCGACGGACCGGACTGAGGCTTTCCTCCTGTCGGGCAACAAGCTGATCGACGCGGCGCTGAACTATGCCGCCAATCTCGGAAGCGCTTCGGATCTGGCGGCGCTTACGGCGGCCGCTACGGATATGCGCTCGTCCATTGCCGCAAGGGATGCGGAAAAGACGGATGGGGATTCGATCGTTCATCCAACCGCGGGCACTCTCGCCTATCTGGAAGGCTTGCTCAAGGCAAGCGGAACCACCGACAATACCGAGGCCCTGAAATTAATTGAGAAACTCGGTAAGGATGAGCTCCTGAAAGTAAGCGCCGACAAGGATGCCCTCGCGGCTCTGGCCAAGAACGATCCGACGAACATTATGATCGCCGTGAATGTGGAGAAATATAACGAGTATGAAGGTAAGGCGATCGCCTATGTGAACCTGGTGACAGCCAAGATTCAGGCGCAGACGGCCGGGGCGGGATTCGAGATCGAATCGATCGCTCAGGTAGCGCGCGATGCGTTCGGGGTCGCTCAAAAGGAAAAATCGAAGTCAGCCGTGACTCAGGCGCAGCGGACCCTCGAAGCAGCTGGGCTTTATGTCGCGCAGGAGATCAAGAAGAAGCAGGCAGAGATGAGCCAGTCTCAATTTCCGACGAACGTTGAGAGCCAGATCACATTCCTGCAGGATGTGGCGGCCTCACTCCAGGATCTCTCAAAACAAGCGGAAGCTCTTCTCGCTACCGCGACGCAGAATGAATCGGCGCTCACGGATCGCATGAAGGCGGTCCGCTCCGAAAATGCGTTGCTGCAGTATCTTGCCATCTACAAAGGTCAGCCCCTGAGTGTGGTTACGGCAGCGCATACGTTGGCCACGGATGCAGCCGATGCGTCCGTTCGGAATCTGATGGCTGCCTACCAGGTCTCTTTGGGCAAGATCAACGCGGATTCCCTAAAATCTATTTCTGATATTTTGCAGGCGGCGAAAACCAATGAGCAGAATTTTGCCGATCTGGATCTTTATTACCAGAGCGGATCTCTCTTTGCCGATGCCGGCGCGGGCTTGACCGCAGGATTGCAGGCCTCCAGCGATGTGGCCGGACAGATCCTTGCCGAGATGACCGCCGGCATGGATGTTTCAAAACTGAAAGCTATGGCCGTGCTCTGGGATTCTTTTGACCGGGAATTGACGCAGGCGAAGGCGGCTTATAGTTTCCTGAAGGATGTTCAGAATATCACCCAGGCCGACATCACCGCGTCCTATCAGACGGTCACGGACCTCGCTCAGAAAATGGCTGCGATGAAGAATACCGTTACCGACGGCGTCAAGAACCTGGATTCGAGTCTTGTCCAGATCAACCTTTTGAGCAACCAGATCGATGTTCTACGCGGCCAGATGGCGTCGATCCGTGAGGCGATCCGCAACACGGACGATACGGCCGCGATCAACGGGATGATGGCGGTCCTGCGCGACGGCCAGTCCAAGATGTCGGACTTTTTCGGCAGCATCCTTACGATGACTTACGGTCATTTGAACAGTCCTGAGGTTTTGGCGCAGATCCAGGAAGCGAGCACACAGCTGGCGTCCCTCACAAGCGATTACAAGACAATCGAAATGGATGTCGCTTATCGGCAGGCTGTTCTGAGTCAGGGTGCAAGCCTGATAGATCAATCGGTCCAGATGAAGGATCAGATGCTGCGGCAGGAATCTCAGTGGACGGGAGCGCAGAGCTCGATGCTTTCGTCTCTCGACGCATTTGTCGGGGCACGCCGCGAGGAATTGCAGGGCCTCTATGCAACCGTGTTGGAACTCTATCGCTCCGCGGCGATGACGCAAGCCCTCCAGACGAACTTGTCGGTGGTGCTGTCCAATGCGTCCGGTATCGACGATATCCTGACAGGGCTGGAATTAACGGTTTCCGAAAAACTCGGGCTCCAGACCAAGGGGGAGTCGTACGTCACGAAAGTGGATGATCTCGCGTCGGTCTTAGCCGCTTATGCGCAGGATGTGAACGAGACCACCGATGCCAAGATCGCGCTCACGGCCGCAACGCTTGCTGAAAAAGTGATGGTCCGCGTCCGGTCGCTTGATGCCGCGGCTCAGGTGCAGGCTCTTCTGAATGTCAACGATGTGACCTGGACGGCCAGTATGGACAAGATCCGTGCGATGGCCGCTACGGCCGAAACGACTTTTACTTCGATCCGCGAGCAGGCAGACCTCAAGGTTATGGGCGCGTTGTCTCGTCAAATGGTCAATATCCAGAGCAGCTTGCAGATCGCGGTGAACGGAGTGAAGGGCGCCCTTACACAGCTTGAACTGGACAGCTCGATGGAAGTTGTCAACCGTCTGTCCGTCGAGAGCCTCGATCTCAACCGTCAGGCCGCGTGGATCCTCAGCCAGTATGCGGGAAATCCGTCCTTTAAATCGGCCTACCAGCCGCTTCTTGCGACCCTCGATCAGATCGCGAATCTCAAAGATGAGGCCGTTCAGGCCGAATGGAGATTGAACGCCCAGAGAACCGAAAATGTATCCAATTCTGCCCTCGCATCGCAGATGAGTCAGCTCTTGTCCCTGATGGCAGCGGGCGGCATGGATGCGAACTACAGTGAAGCCCTGGTGAAACTCGCAGATCAGATGGTTGCGGCCGCCTATGAAGCGGCTCATCAGGCGCAGGCTTATACCGAAAGTAGTTATGCTTCGATCGCCGGCACACCGGAGGTCGCGGTGGCCGATGCGGCCTATGAAGCTGCTCTGGCCTCGGCCGCTTCGATCGAGAAGGAATCGCGCCGACTGATGATGCTAAAGACCTCGGGTGCGTCAATCAAGACGGAGGTTGAGACCACCGTTCAGGCGGCGAAGGCCCTTTTGACCATGGCCGAGGATCTTGCGAAGGACAATACCCCCGCGGCGATCCACGCCAGCGAAGCAGCCTACCAACTGGCTGCGGCAATGCTCGCGAAAGTTGACGCTTATGGAGTCGAGGCGCAGGCCGCTCTGCCCGGAGCGACGTCAGTTCTGGGAGCAATCGCTGCCGATAGGACGTATCTTAAAACGGAACTTGATGCCGCGGCCGCGAGACTGAAGTCCTCAGGAAAATATGACGTTGCGTCCATGGATCTCTCGTCCTTCGATGAATTCGAAGGTCTGAAAGCCGTGGCGGATCTTGTGAAAGTCAAAGCGCAGGATGCGTTGAGCCTTTCCGATATGGCGGAGTTTGAACTGATGGCCGGGTCCGTGGATGATCAGGCGCGCGGCCTTGCGTTCCGCATCCATCAGGATTCTGCTGCGGAGTATACGAACGGCGATCTGAGGACTCAGAGTGAGGCGGCCGCAGATGAGTATCAACAGTTTCAGAAGGTGACGGAATCCGTGAAAGATCAAGCCGCTGAGATGAGGGCTTCAGAAACGCACTCAGTCGCCGATCTGTCCTCCTTCGCGGCACTTGCTGACGTATTTGCCGCGAGGATCTCCGGGGTCGGGATCGACGGCAAGAATGGCTATCTGAGTTTGATTGGACTTATCGGGAAATTTGGGCGCACAGAACAAGAAAGTATCTTGCGTATTGCAACCGGGCTCATCACGGACGCGGGCGTCCAGGCGAAAGCCGACGCCAACCGCTTGCAGATCGATAGCATTGATCACACCTATTGGACCGAGAAGATCGACCTGGAACAGGCGCTAGCCTCGGGGGTTAACGGCGAGAACCTGAGCGACCTTGCCACTACGCTCGACAAGCAGATCCAGACCTATTTGACCGTGATCCGGAGCACAGAATCCAACGGAATGGCCGCGAGCTTCCTGGGTGAGATCGAAAAACTGCAGAAAGAGCTTTCCGATGTCGCGGCCCGCTTTACCGGGTTATCGGAAAATACTGATATGAACGGTTACCGCACCAATGTTGCCACGCTCCTGACGAAGGCCGGTTTTGCCAAAAAGGAAGCGGCGGACCGCTATGCGTCGCTTATGAAACGGGCTGATCAGCCTGCCGAAACGACGGTCAATATTCGCACTGCGGCGAATTATGCCCGCCTGATCTCGGGGGAGGTCACTGCCGATTCTTCCGCGATCTATGTCGAGACGCTCAACCGTCAGATTGACATGATTCAGGATTATGCGATCAGCCTTGCTCAGAAGTCGGTTGAGCAGGCGGCGTTTGCCGGCAATTACTCGCTGGCTTCGTTCGCTCAATCCTTGGGCTATCTGCTGCCCGCGCAGACGTTCAACGCGCAGTACACGTACGACAATGCGGCGACCCGTACTTTTGCTTATACCCTCGACCTTCTCAAACAAGACCATGTCGCGACGGCGCAGATCGTGGATTCCCTTACGGAGGCGAACCTTGCGGAGCTTATGACGCTTAATAAAGAAGTCGGGATCGCGGTGATCTACGGGAAAACAGTCCTTTTCACGAGCGGGGAAGAGTCGCTTATCAGTCTGCCGGAGTCGGTGGCTTATATCCTTCAATCGGCTGATTTTGTTGCGCACACGCATCCTGCTTCCGACCTCAGCGTGAGCGATGTGGATATCGCGCATGCAAGTAGTGTCGACGAATACGTGATGACCCCGAGCGGTGTGATCCGTTACAACAAGAGCGGAGTCCTGTCGGTCACTTCCGGCACGGCGACTGTGATGGCCGGACTGAGTGCCGCCATCGCCGGTTGGGTCAGCACGGGGCATGATGAGGCGGCCGTCCGTAATTACTTGAACGGGCTTGTTCAGATCATGGCAGGATACGGCACTCATCCCGAAAGCGCTCTTACCGTTTACCGGGCCGATGAGACGGTTCAGTCCTTGGCGGACTTCATTGGAGCGGTTTCTGATTTTTCGAATATGACGGACGTTGCTGCGCTCCGCGACCGGTTTGCCGATACTGCCGCAACCCAGTGGATTCTTGCGGATCACGGGACGGCGGCGCTGTCTTTGATCGAAGGCCTGCGGCAATATTCCGCCAGCGCTTTGTTGGGCGGTTTGAATCAGGTGACGACGGCAGCCGAAGCGAAGGCTCGTCAGGATTCGGCCGAGCTGAACCGGTCGCTTGCCCAGAAAATTCTCGACCAGATGCGGACCGCATTCCAGACGAACCTCAGCGACAGTGATCTGCAAAGCAAACTTTCCGATGCCTCTTCGAAGGTAGTGGACATCAATCAGGCGGCAGAAGCGGTCAAGGAACGCGAGGATACGCTTGAGCTTGCCGAAACACACGGTTCGAATCTGGCACTGAGAGTCGACGCGCTCAAGGCTCAGGCGGTCCTTTATAACGAGCAGGCGATTGTTGCGGCAAATTCCAAGATTGTCGGGCTCTACAAGAGCTCGATGGCAGACGCGCTCGCTGAGGCCGATCGCCATGTGGCTACGCTGGCATCCCTTAATCAGTCCGACACGTCAATCCACGCGAACTGGGTCTCTGCGAAAGCGGCTCGTGACGTCATCGCCGGCTTGAACACGCAGATCGGCGCGACTTATGCTGCGATGGCCCAGGTGGAGGCCGATGCACAGTTGTCTTCGAACGCGGTTTCGGCGTTCGCGATGCAGATCTCGCGTCTGAACACCTCGATCGGATCGGCTTCGTCCGCGATGCTTGCCGAAAAGATCCTGAGGGAACTGGAAGCCGCCGGCGTCACGTTGACTGCCAAGAGCAACGAAGTGGCTCAAAAGGCCGCGGCCAATCCGAAAAATAGCCAGCTCAAAGGCCTTGCGGACGACGCCGCGCAGGTCAAGGCGAATTACGACAAGCTCCATACCGATGCTCTGGCGCTTGTCGCGAAAATGAAGATGGCCGAGACGGATGCAGCGACTAAGCTCAACGAGATTCTGACCTCGCTTGGCATCATTCAGAGGGCCGAATCCAAAGCTCCTTCGGCTACGACTGCCAGCGCGATTACTGCACTAGCGGGCGGCGCTCAGAGTGCCCTGAACTCGCTCACGGCAAATTTGAAGGCATTGAACACCCTGAGCGAGGCGAATCCGAGCAATACCACCCTCAAGAACGAACTGGATACCGCGGGCGATTATTTCTTGCAAGCCTCGGATTCCATGAGGCGGCTTGAGGTGTTCCAGAACAAGTTCAAAATCGACAGTGCGACCAGTAAGGATCTCATGACGCGCGCGGACGTCAATTTCGACAAGCTTGTGAACGGCAAAGATGTGAGCGCCCTGACGAACGCCATTAGCCGGATGATTGACGTCAATCTGGACGGCAAGGTTGACATGCTGGATAAGGCCATCTTCGAGAAGATGTTCCCGCTGATCGGTTTGCTTGATCTGCAGAACAAGGGCACCGCCGAATTGGCCGATATCAACAAAGACGGCAAGGTCGATGGTGCGGATTACACGCTCATGCAGGACAGGCTCCAGTATTACCGCGATGTGAACGGGGATGGTTTCGTCAATGAAGCGGATGTCAATTTCGTCAAAGACTTGATCGGTAAGAACGCCTATATCTACGGGGATGTCGAATCCATCCAGGTCCATGAATACTATAATTCAGGGAACCCGGAGGCCGAAACTGTTCCGACTCCGGATAAACCGGGCGAGACGAATCTCGAACAGACATTCCAGGCCTTCCTCAACAAACTCGATCCGGCCATTCTTAAAGACCTGCCCGAAGACGTGCTGCCTGATTTCCTCACAGGCTTCCATGACAGGGTGCAGGCGATCCTCGCCACGGCATCGGATACCAATCAGGTCGAAACACTGGCCGCTTTGAAGGATCTCGCGCTGGAGATCTCGAACGGAGCCTTGATGGGTCTTGATCAGGTGACGATCACGGGCAGTGAAGTTACTTTGCAACCCGACGGCAAGAGCGAAACATCCGCGGAGCTTTTCGCAATCCTGATCCAGAAGCAACAGGAACTTGCGGCGCGGAAGGTCACGCTCAATGCTGAGGAACAGAGCTACCTTGCGGCGCGTGATGTGTGGTCGACCGCGACCACGGACTTGCAGACTCTGATGGAAAAAGTCAGCGCCGGCGAACTCGCGCCGGGTGACGCCTCGGTCGTTCAGGCAACGGTGGATTACCAGAACGCGAAAAACGCCATGGATCTGGTCAAGTCGAATTACGACATCGATCTGATGAGCTTCAAAACCTTTGATAGCTTTGTCCTCAAACTGGAAGGGATCGCGCATCAGGCGATCGCCCGCGATCAAGCTGTTCTTAAGTTCACGAACGATATGATCTCCCAATGGCAGAAGGCGGAGCTCGTGAACGCGGTCAGCATCTTTGCGTTCGGCCTGAGCGATCTCGAGACGAGCGTCAGGAACCGGATTGCAGATCCCACGACGTCGCCTGCGGAAGTAGCCAAACTGCAGAAGGTGCTCGATGAGGCAGAGAAACTGAAGACGAGTTTGGGTAATGACTACCTGGACAAGAATGGCGATGGCAAGATCAATGAAAAAGACCTGGTTCTGATCCTGCAAGATTTTGGGACGCTTACGGGACTTAGCGCGGATCTGACCAGCGCTTCTAGCGCCGATTATCTCAGGATCATTAAGCAGGTCACGGACGAGATCATGAAATCGGCGCCGACCACGGCAGATGGCAGCCGCTTTGTCGATTATTTCATGGGGAATGTCGGTACCGACGTCCCGCCGCGCGGCATTTTCATGGCTCAGACCGTTTTCCTCGGCCTGGAAAGCTGGCGATCGATGCTGACCCAGCAGAAGAATCTTTTAAAGAATATCGTGGATGCGATCAACGACCGATTCGGGGCGGCGACGGTTGCCGAGAAAAATGCCGCTGCGCTCGAGATGGTGCGGTCTTTCCCTCTTGATCTGAAGGACCTCAATGCCATGGGGAACGTGACCTTGGCGGATGTGCAAAACACCCTCACGGATACCCAAAATCGCCTTAATGTTTTTACCCCGGCGTTGCTTGACGAAATGGATAAGCTAGAAAATGTCACGAAGAAGCTGAACGACGTTTTTCAGGTATCGGTCCAGAAGGAAGTGGAAATCGCGAAAGATCAGCTGCAGAACGTGGTCGATCAGATGCATGCTGCCGGTTCCACCGCGGAAGCCACCGGTCTTTTTGCATCCTCCACCTTCTATCTCGATAACCGCGGGCCTGATTTCGACAGTGAGCAAACCAACGTTAGTATCCAGGACGTTTCTTCGGCAAGCTTTACGGACTCTACGGCCGGCACGTTCGACAATCCGAGCGCTGACGCGTGGCTCACGAGCGCCAATCAGGCATACGCCAGGCTGCAGAACACCGGGGAAGTCCGGATCTATTTTGCGGATCCTGCTCCAGCAACGACCGGGACCTATTACGAGATCCATGGCACCGCAGACGGAAAATTCCAGTTCATCAAATACGACCCCGCGACGAAAACTCTGAGCACTTTAATTTCAGACATTATTACGTCAACGGTGGATGCAAGCGGGAATGCTACGATCACCATTCCGGGCCAGCCACTCTTCTATATTCATGCGGGAGTGATTGGTCAAGCCCTCGTGAATGTCGCACGCGCCGAAAATCTCGAAGCTCTGACTCTCGCGAAATTCAACCAGTTCCGATTCGGTGCAACGGGAACCGAAGCTGCTCCTACAGACGGCTCGTACGCGGGCTACTATCAGACGAATGATCTGGTCAAGCAATATGAGACCCTGAAGGCCGACACCGCGAGATTGTCCTTGCTGGTGCAGACGCAACATGAGGCCGCGAACACAGCCGCCTTGGCCGCGTCCACTGCGGATCTTAATGCTGTCAGCGCCGCACAGGTAGCCGTGGATGGTCTTCAGAAACAAAGTTTGACAGATCCTACCAATATTACTCTCTCGGTGACCGAGCTCACGAATCGTTTGAATCAGGCCGAAGATCTCCAAAAACAGGCGAATCTCAAACTGAGCGAGCTCGAGCGGTTGGGGATGAACGCGTCGATTGAGACCAAGGATTCGCTCGGTCAAACGTATCAGGCCGCGTCGACAAAGCTCGGCTTGATCGAGGATATGACCGCTGCCATGACCGAGGTTCTCAAGACGAATGTTGCGATCCGTGATGTTGAAGCTATCCGTACCCGCGTCTTTGCGGAGCTCGACGACGCGCAGGCGACCGCTGACGCGATAAGCCTTCCGGGAGCGACCTTGACGGATGTTCAGACTAAGTTCGCAGAACTGCTTGTGACGTCTGCTAGCCTGCGTGGCGACATGGTCGATTTCCAGAAACTCTACGCAATCCTTCCGGAAAATTCTCGCTCCGTCTTAAGCGATCGGTTTAGTGTTACCGGGATCCAGACGGCCATGACGGCTTATCTGTCGAGAGCTAACGGAATCTATGCGGAAAAGATGAAAACGGATCTTCAGGCCAAGATCGATGCCGGGACCCTTGTCCTAGCCGACGTGGAAGACCAAGTTCTTAATGAGACGATCAACCAAACGCAAGATCTGTCCGACCAGTATAACGTTTTAATGGCCGTGGATTTAAGCAGCGTTACTTCTCAACAGGCTGAGCAGATGCTCACAGATCCAGTAAAACTGATAGCGCTTCAGAACGAGGCCCAAGCGGCGGAGATGAAAATTCTTCGTAATGATGCGATCTTCTCCACAGCATCACTGATGACCGAACTTGCGAGAAAACTGGATGCCGTGAAGTACGTGGAGACCGGAGCGCAGAAGCTTCAGCAAAAGCTGGTCGACATAATTTCAGCGGCTGATGTTTTGAGCCAGGCGACCACGATTCCTCTGGAGTATTACCAGTCGGAGATTCAGAACCTCGGGGCCGGCTTAAAAACGGTCGGGACTCTTGCGGATCAGCCGAATCTCCAGGCGCCGGCCAATGCTTTTAAATCTCAGGCGGCCTCGGCGGTTACGGCGGCTGTGAACACGGGGATGTCCTTGGATATCCAATCGCAGATCACAATCCTTACGAACGATCTGAAGGCCAAAGCTCTCGCGCAAATGGCTTCCGCGCCGGGCGGTTCATCCATCGAAGGCTCGGTTTTTGACGCTTCGATCGAGACGTTCCGGACTGCCGTGGTCCAGTCCTACGGGGAGGTGACCAAACAATTGAGCGCCATGAAGGGCGCGGCCGGAACGGTCGATGCGTCCGTAGCAGCTGCACAGCTTGCGACCGCGAATGCGGCCTTGGAATCCTCAGCCGAGCAATTGTGGCAGGATATGCTCAATCCCTTGTACGTTGTTACCGCCTTTAAGTCACAAATGATCAAGGATATTGCGGCGGCCGTGAACTCGGGAGGTCCCTTTGATATTAGCGGGAAGCTGACCAGTCTCGAGAATGCATTAAAAACGATGGCGATCGATTCGCTGGCCCTGCCGGCCGGAACGGTGTTTGATGCCAATGCGCTTACGGCGTTCGTGAACGATGTGAGCAGGGAATACACCAAAGTTGTGAGTAAGCTGACCACGATGAAGAGCTCGGGAGTTGCGATCGATGTGTCCACCGTGACGGCGCAACTTACCGCGACCCACACGGCCCTGGAATCCTCGTCGGATCAGTTGTGGAAGGACATGACTTATCCCGCAATGGCAGAGGCCTATCGCCAGAAACTCTCAACTCTGAACGATATCTATTTTGATCTCTCGAAAGAAGAGGCCTCGTTGAACGATGCCTATCAAACCTCTTCGTCGCTGGGGCAAAGTGTTCTCAAAAATCAGCTCCTCAGCGTTCAAACCGAGATGGGGAACCTGCGGAACTTGATCGCGAATGAGGTGCAAAAGCCCCTGTCCCAAATGGAAGATCAGATCCTGCGCGATTCGGAAACAAAATCCAACTGGCAGCTGGCCAATGACAGTTTTGAATCCTCCCAGTTGAAGAAGAGTATCGATGCGAACCCCGTCCTTGCCAGCTTCAGCGACACCTATCAGACCGCGGCTAACGCGATGAATACGGCGGAACAGCAGGCCCGCGAGGCGAAGCTCGAGACCGAGGCGCGGATCAGACTCTTGGCTGCCGAGCAGGATAAGCTTGTCGAGGTCAGTAATGCCGAAAAGATCGTCAAGGACCGAGTCACCGCGGCGGTCTTCAATGCGGACGTGATCAATCAGATCTTGAGCGACCTCAGCTTCTTTACGGCGTTCCGTACGAACCTCACCGGTAGTTCCAAGACCATGTCGGACAGCGAGATTTCCGCGCAGGCCACCGCGACGATCGAGGCGCTGCAGCGCTACATATATGGAAGCGAGTCCGAGAACTTTAAGGGCCTGGAAGCGCTCTATGACGATGCCAAGGCCTTGTCCGCACGGTATCCCGACAATGCTTTCATGAAATCCGAGATCGATCTTGTGAAAGGCAGCGTCCAGGACGCCATCGATATCGGGCGCCTCGCGATCGGCCTCGGGGACACAATCATTTCCTATTATAAGTCGCTGGCATACCGGGATGCAGCGACGGAGGCCATTGAGGTCCAGAAGACGCTCGTGTCAATGCTCAAGGATGAGAAGGATGAGGGCGCAACCGCGGCCCTGTATGAGATGTTCATCAAGGCCAGCGAGGAGGCCTCGAGCCAGCAGCAGAGCGCGGTCACCGAAGCGAAACATGTTCAGGCGCGCTTGACGGAGATCGTGAGCCTCATTCAGGAATCGGAGGCGTTGCAAAGCGCCAACGGCACGACCGTCCTTACCGCGAACAAGAACCAGCTGGTGGATCTCGTGAAATACATGACCGGGGATATCGGCATCCAGCTCCTTGCGGCAGGCAGTATCGTCACTGCTCCCGTCGCATCGTTACGCGATGCCCAGCATAAACTGGCCGTGCTGACCCGGTTGAACGATCTCGTGAATGTTCCGGGAGCAAAGACCACCGTGGGTGGTCAGGATGTGATCACCAAAACGATTACTTTCAAGACGGAGATCCAAAATACCAACACGGGCGCTACGAAAAGTCCGGATTATCCGGACGAGTGCGGCACTTACGAGTGCATCACCATCAAAACAGTCGTGACCCTGCCAACGACGGATAAAACGGGTAGCGTGGTGACGACTTTCAAGCGTTGGGACCCGTTCACGGGCGTTACCACCGAAGTGGGCGATCCCTTGAAGGATACCCTGCCGAAGCTTGCGACTGACGATCAGCTGGAACTTGTGTCGCAGCTCGACTCCTTGCCTGAGGCCGAAAGGGCCTATGCCGCCATCGCGGATAAGCTTTTTGGTTCCGCGTGGAGAACGGGCGGGAATTCCACCAATCCTGCGAGTGGCACCGGAGGCATCCGCGGCGATTTCTATCAGCTACAGGGAAGCGCCGGCGCGTTCAATCTGGATCTGACCGCGAAGCAGCTCTCCGTGACGCAGGGAACCACGCTTGTGACGGCCAACGATGGAACGATGGTGTCGATGCCGCCCGCGACTTCGAGTTATGTTTTCGATCTTACCAAGATTTTAGAAAACGCCGATCCTTTGAACACCCTTGTCGCGGATGCCGCGCTTCCCACGGGAATCGGCGTCGAATCGGCCCAGCTGATCATCGATGTTCTCCGCGAACTTGGCGGATCCGGCGGCAACGGGATGGATCGTGTTGTCACGCCGAACCAACCGCAGACGGCCCAAACGGCCTATGACTTGGCGCAAACCAATCTGGATGCCAAGGCCGCTAAGTATCAGACCGTAAGCGCAATGCTTAAAGAAGCAAGCGATGCCTGGCGCGCACTGAATGCTGACGGCACCTACAAAGATACTTCGCTTGAGAAAAAACTTGCCGATGCCCAGGCCGCTTACGACACGAAGAAGGCGGAACTTGTCGCCGCGGAATCCAAGGTGGATGCTCTGGAACGCTCGGCCTTCGTGAAAACCCGCGAGCTTGAGATGGCCAAGGAAAGACTTGCGGCCGCCACGGAAATGAAGGCTCTCCTGAATAATCTGCTGACCCGGCTCAAGAAACTGGTGGGAGATCCCAGCTCGACCAATGCGACCCTCAAGGCCGGCGGAGTTCTGGGCCAGGAGATCCGAACCATTGCCGGACAGATCTGGGCGAGCGACGAGTGGATCCCGCAAGGGACCGAGAACGGTGTCGCGGTCGCGCGTAAGATCAGCGATCCAAAATTCAATCCTTTCAAGATACCAAGCGGGAAGCTGGTGGATGCGATGTTCCCCGATTGCCCCTCGGCCGGTACGGCGACCGCTTGTTACGGAACGGCGATCCATAACGCGACCCGGGTGCCGACGAACACGCATTATCTCGACGAATACAAATCCATGATCGATCTTCTTGCCACTTTTGATCCTGACCTTGGCACCAGCGCTTATCAGATCATCGATAATCTGGAAGCAGCGATCTCGAGGAATACTATGGGAACGGGCGCTACGGAAGCGGCATTTCCGCCGACCGGGTATCTGACGCTTCCGATCAGCCCGACGGGTACTTCCGATGTGAAGACGATCACGCTCGGTTACTCATTCGTGGGAGATATGGCGCTCCTGGGCGATGAAGCTGCCAATTCTGTGAACGCCCAACAAGTTTGCGGAAATCCATCTACTTGCGGGAACGGCGTCATCGACGGGAATGAAACTCCGCTGTCGTCCGGCTATGTGACTTACTCGAGCGCTGCCGGGTGCAGCGTTTCCGGTGTTTCGTTGGCGGCATGCCCGCTCGATAAAATTATCCGTACGACGAGCTCGCCGGTGTTTGTGAAAAATGAGGTTGAGGTGAAGGTTCAGTGGATCGGTGCGGGAGATCAGACCACGGTCGAAGGCCAAACCGAACCGCTCGGTCGATGGGTGATCACGGAGATTAAATTGCCGTATATGCCTTCGTCTCAACAGAAGGATGCGTACCAGAAATTCGTTGATACGGTGACGCAAGCGGATTCGCAATTGAAGAAGGATCTGACGATTGTGAGTTCGAATAATGCCACAACCGATCTTGAAAAGGCAAATGCCGCGGCCCTTCTCCAAAGCGCAAACGCCAAGGTCCGGGCCGATGCGGTTGCAGCCATGCAGAAGACGATCGGGATCAATGCAACAATCTTTTCGGATCGGGTCATGCGTTTTGATCCGCCTCGGACGATCATCGACGGATCGTTCATCACGATCCCGGCAAAGGCGGATGACGCGCGTCCACCCTATGGATTCAAGCTCGAAATGAGCAAACCGGATGAAAGCACTCCGCTCCTGCAGAGATTCCGTTTCAAGAGCTATGACGGAGCGATCGGTACGGTGACGGATTTGATCGGCGATGGCACGCTCGACCCGGCGAATGATCCCCAGGATGAGATCGAAAAGCCGATTTTCACCTTGAACGCTTCGAATGAGAGCGTTCTGACGAAATTCATCGATCAGAAAACCTATTACACGGGCCTGAGCGACAGGGTGACGCAGTTGCAAGCGGAGTCGGATAAGCTCAATGCCGATCTTAAGCTGGCTCAGGACGCGAAGACCAAGGCGAACGGCGAACTCCACGGCGCGGCGGCCACGTCAACCGCGACGGCCGTGGTAGGAGCCGAGAAGACGCTGAGCGATCTCCAGAAACAACTCGAAGCGTTACATTCCGGTGATAGTAACGCGACGGCCGGTACCTGGGAAGCCATCGGGTACGATCAGATCCTGAAAAATTTTGACAAGGCCGAGGCCGAGTATCAAGCGGCGCTTGATAACAAGGAAGTGGATTTGAAGGCGTTGCAGCTGGCCAAGGCGGACACTCAGATTATCACCCAGAAAGAGGATCTGCGCTCGGCGTGGAAGAATGCGGAAGCGGATGCCGCGCAGGCCCAAAACTACTACGACAATCTAGGGCTCTCGCAGCAACCCGACACCAACGACTATGACGGTGATGGTGACACGACGGAAACGTATTTGTCAGCTGCCGGACACGTGGCGGATCAGAAGCGCGCCCTTGCCAGCGATGCCCACGCAGCGTTCACGGCTTTTGTGGACCGGTTCAACAAGGTTGCTGACAAACTTGACAAGGATCTCGATAAAGATGGCGTCAAGACCACTAAGAATCCGGATGGGAAAAGCATGCGAGCTTTACTTGCTGAAAAAGACACTGAATTGAAGAAGTACGACGCGCTGGCGACGACGGTCACAAGCCAGGTCGGGACCCTCCAGGTCGCCGGCATCCAGGCGAAAGCCGACGAGGATGTCTTTGTGAGCCAGCAGAAGATGAGCGAATATCTCTACGATCGTCGCCGGGAGGAAAATTTCGATATCCAGGTCGGCCTGACGCTCCAGAAGACATTCATCACCAATATGTCGTCGCTCCAGGGCGTTCTGGACCAGTCGGAAGCGCAGTTGTCGCGGGTCGTTTTGGCCATCGACCGCTTGTCGGCCACGATCGAAGACGATGCCAATACCCTGACCGGCCAGCTCAAGTCCGAGGTCAAAGAGGCTTATGAGGCCGCCCAACGGAAGGAAAAGACTGCGGCTGCGAACACACAGGTCTCCGACACGTATTACGACGAATATTTGTACTGGCTCGGTTACACCACCGACGGCGTCAAAACCGCGGCGACGTATCCTCCGAACCTTACGAACGGAGATGTGACGATAGCACTACCAGGCGTTGCGGCTCAAAGCGTGAAGTTCAAATTTGATACCTCGAAGGGCCAGTTCTATTACGCGAATGCCAACGGCACGAGGCAGACGATCACGTCGAGCGATCAGTTCGTCTGGAGTGATCCCACCACCGGAGCGCAGCTCAGCTTTGAGGTCCAGATCACCGGGACGCAGAGCTTGGGCGGAACTATTTCGCTGCTGCAGAGGGTGGGGAACGACCGTCAGGGGGTGTTCGATACCGCGGATCTGGAGAAACAAGGTGCTTTTGATAACCAGCTCAGGATCATGGGACTCGAGCGTGAAAAGCTGATCCTCGACAATGTCGATATCCCGTCTCTCCAGGCCCAATACGACGCCCAGAGCGAAAAAGAGGTTAATGCCAAAGCGACCTATGATCAATTGGTGGCATCTCCTGACTACGGAGAAAGTCATCCGATGACCCAGTCTGCGAAAACATCTTGGCAGGAACAAAAGAAACTCAGCGATCAGCTGAATGACCAGCTGACGAAACTGAATGCTAAATCTTATGTCGAAATCCCCAACTTGATCACGTCTCTCAACACGAAGATCGCGACAGCGAACGCGAATGCGGCTGCTGCGCTCCAAAACAGAACGGCAGCGATTGACGCCTATTACAATCAGGTGAAAGGTGATAGGAATAAAGTGGGCGGTGATTTTAATTCATCGACTGCGACCGCCGCCGAGGCGAATGCTTATTACAAAGCCGAATTCCCGTTCCTCAAACCACATCCCACCCAAACCACCGCTTATGTGGAGGCAACTCCTGAGGAGGCCGCTGCTGCCAACCACACCCAGGCGGCATGGCGCCAATTGTGGGTGGATTATTACAACGCCCAGTACACGGCGGATGCAAATCAGAAGAAGGTTGATCAGGCGAAATCGAAATATGAGCTTCTCAGCCAGCAGGAGGCCGAGGCGTATGTAGCACTGCAAACCGTTCAACGTGCCCGCAGCGAGGCTAACGGTTACTGGGACGACGCAAACGGGGACGGTGTTTTTGATGAGGGAGAATGGAAGCTGAATACCACCGCCGGAGGGAGCCCGGAATATAACGTTCAGAACGATCTGATGACAGCGACCGCTTTTAAAAACGTGCAGACTTTCTATAATGAGGCGAAAGCCGCCATGGATGCGGCGTACTCAGAGTTTACAACGGCCAAGACCACCCTCGATTCGAGTCGCATTGCTGCCTACAACAAACGTATGACGGCGGAGGCTTACCGCTTTTTGAATGGGACCGACGCCCCAAACGCAACGATCGACTGGGCGGGTGTCAGAGATAAACAGCAAGCGGTGAATGAGAAGGAAAATGCTGTTGAAGCTGCGAACAAGGCTGCGAAGGATGCCGAGGTCGTTAAGGAACGCGCAGCAGAGCTGCTGGATTATTATACGACGCTTAAGACGAGCCTGAGCGATCAGGTCGATATCAAGATGCTGAATCAGACGAAATATACGGACCAGAAGAGACTGGCCGGTTATCAGCTTGATATCGCCAAGAGCAAGAAAGCGACATTTGAAGCCAAATTGAATTCGCTGGGACTTACGGTTATTCCGCCTCCCGTCAACGATCCTCACTACGCGGAATACCAGGATCTGAAGGCAAAGATCGCGGACGCGACGGCCGAAGTGGACTCCAAGACGAATACTGTGGCGGCTTTGCAGGCGCAGTTGGATCTTGTGAAGGCTCAAATGAAGGAATTGACCGATAAACTGGGAGTTCCCGCAACCCCGGCAGCGGGCGGAACTCCTGCAACGGTTGCGACCGGAGTCTACGCACAAATTGACGCATATCAGGTCAAGAAGGCCCAGGCCGCGACAGACCTTGCAACAAAGCAAACGGCGGTCGATACGGCCGACGGCAATTTGGAAGCCAGCAAGTATGCGCTGATCACCGCCGAGGATCACGCCAGCCGGTATGCGGATATGGTCCATTCGCCGGTCAATCTGAACGCGATGCTTTTCCCCGATCTCGTCTGGAGAAACCAGGTGCTCAATCTGTCCAACCTCAGCAGGCTCTATGATTTCTCCAAGCGCGTGGCCGATTTCGGGGATATCGTCCAGGGCGAGCTCAACGGCATCCGGATGGGCGGGAACGAGGGCCGGGACATGCTTGCCGGTTTTATGAATGATCTTAAGGAACAGACCGCCATGCAAGGGGCCTCGGACCGTGCGTCCCAGCAGGCGTCGGTCTTCAGGGATATCGGCGGCACGAATGCCGAGGCGCTTAAAAAGCAGTTCGGCCAGCTTTCCTCAGTCGAGCAGGATATCCAGTACTTATTCGATAAATCCAAAGGATTCTCGGATGTCGTGAACCGACTTGCCAGCATGATGCTCGAAGACCAAGCCCTCGAGTCCGCGGTTCCATCGCGCGTGCTCTCGGATCTGATCAACATCGGGGCCGAAAAGATTGGACAGATCAATGATCTTCTGCCGGCGGTCCTCTTTACCGAGGCCGGAGCGAATCTCGGCGGGGCCCTTTTGGAGTCCGCGTTCTCGCGCGTCGATCCGAAGAATGCGGCCCTTTACCAGATCTTTGACCAGTACAAGCTGGCGCTCGACCAGCAGAGCCAGTGGATCTCGACTTTCCTCGATGCCCGCCGGAAATTTCTGACGGAAGTCGCGAGTCTTAATTCCGACAGGGACGTGAAAAAGAGCCAGTGGGATTCAGTCGAGGGGCAATGGAATGATCAGACGTCGACCGTGGCTGTTTTTCAAACGGCGTTGGATACTTTTAAGCGCGAAAAACTCACCCCTCAGGAATACAAGGTGTCCGGGATCGAAACGCAGATCAACTTGCTCAAAACGCTCAAGACGGAGGCGGAAAAGCAGGCGGCGGATGCTGATGCCCTGATGCGGAAGCTCCAAAAGGAATTTGCTCAATCTCCGACGGACGCTCGTAAAGCTGCTCTGGAAACCGCCATTACGGAATATATGGCGAAGATTCAAGCCGTGAATGATTTTGATCAGCTGATCGCTGCACAGCAGGCGGATCTTCTTAATCAGAACCGGATTCTGTCGGATCTTCAAGCTCAAGAGACCGAAAAAGAAACCGCCCTTCAGCAGGAAAAAGACAAGCTTGTGAGACTGCGCGAGTGGGCCGATCTTGCGAAGATCGATTATGTAAAAGCCGATAAGGCCGCCAAGATCACCGCTTCGTCGGGATCCGCGAATCTGATCCCTACCACCGATGTTTCGTGGGACGAGACCGTGACGTTCGGCGATCCGCAGGCGGAATTTACCGATACCGGGCTGCTTGATAAGGACGGGAATCCCGTCATGGCAAAAACGAAGGCGAAGGTTCTGTATGAGGCCATGGTGCTTGCAAGAAAAGCCATGAAAGAGGCGTATGATTCCGCCCAGGCGAAAGGAAAGCAGGCTACGCAAATGTCTGAGGCGATCAAAGCGGGAGGGTCGAACCCGGGAGCTATCGGACTTGTGGCCGAGATGGCGCAGCAATTTACGGATATGATCCAGGCCAAGAGCGACATGAGGATCCTGGAGATCGAGGGCGCAAAGAAACTCGGCATCGCCACTGCGGCGAAAAAACTCTGGGACACGATCGATTCGGGGCAGGAAGGGGTCGGGGATGGCAATAAATACGGCGATGTGCCTATGTATGTGGCGCAGGCAGTTCGTGGGCTTGGGGATCAGGCGGATCAGCTGAAGGAAAAAGCGAGTATTCAGGCCGGCAAGGTTCAGTACACGGCCCAGACTCTTTCCAACACGATCACGAAGCTCGAGTCCCTGCAGGATGAGAACGCTCAGCTGTTATCCTCGATCGAGATGGCCCGGGACTATAAGCGGATCGCCGGCGCGCCTGTCACCGATAATCAAACGATCATTGCGGAGGCTCTCCAGACTGCCACTTCCATGAAGAATTACTACGATGAAACAAAGAAAGATATTAATCCCCAGTGGATCACGATTGATCAGGGGGTTGCGGACATTCATACGATGATCGATCCGATCATCGCCAAGGCCAGGCCGGAGACGGAAAATAACAAGATCCACCTGACGGTCGCCTACATCAATCTCGCCGAGTCTTACTTCAGCCTCGCATCGTCGACTTTCCAGTCAGCCGAGCAAAAAGACGACAGCGGCTATTTCGCGAATGCGCTGAGCAATATCCCGGGTTTTGTCGAAACGGCGCGCGACGCCGCCACAAAAGCGAAACCTGCATTGCAGGCCGAGAGGGATGCGCTTAATGCTACTCTTCACTCTCCACTGGTTGATTCGACGGTCGCCTTATCGCGGCATGTTCTGGAAACAAAAATCGCGGGAATCGACGAACAGATCCAGGAGATCGACAACATGCTGCCGCAGTTGGCCGCTACAGGTCCGACGAGCATTTTGCAGAATAGCGTCGCCCTTTCCGATGGCATCCGGCTCAAGAACCAGGTTCTTTCGGATTCGACGACCATCGACCAGCTTTTGAGCGTCTTGCGCCAAGCCAACGTCAATTCGGATATCAGCACTCTGAACGCAACAATCACAAAATTGAAAGCCGGCATCACGACGAATGTCAATGCGTTGCAAAAGCTCACGAGCGATTATCCAAGCATTGTAAAACTGCAAAGCATGGCGAATATTGCGACAGTCGCGCTTCAGGCGGCAACGAGCGGTTCCCAAGTAGCCAATTATGTTTCGTCCCAGGCAACCCAGTACGGCCAATCCTTGGGCGCCCAAACGAGGATCGTGACCTACTCCAATGAAGCTGAAAAAGGTGAGCCTCAATACTATGTCTCCACCGTTATCGATTATTTTGGCGAAAAAGACGCGGAAAAAACCTCGAAGGTCACGAATTACGCTCCGGACGGCTCCGTCCTGACGACGAACTATTCGTGGTATGGAACCGACGGCGCTTTGCAGCGCGTGGATTACATGAGAAAGGACAGCTACCAGATCACCGGTCAGGCGATCTATGAAGGGTCGAGCGGGAAAGAAGTCCTTCTGACCACGGATGAATATCTGGACATGGGAAGTGACGCGAATGCCCTTGCGCCTTTGTACACCGCGGATCTCAAAGAAGCGGATGCCATTACTGGAACCGACCGGTATCCCAAACAGCGCATCTTCAATTTCTACGATCCGCAGACGGGGGCGTTGAGGAAGACACAACTGATCGCGTTTGAGCCGATGGAAACTCCCGACGGTACGACCTTGAAGAAAACCATGGTCGAAACGATTTATGAAGGTGAGAAAGATTATGAGCATGCCGTATCGGTCACGGGCGATCGCCAGCTGATCAATGTACAGGATAGCCTGGCGCGTGGCCGGAGAACCGCGCTAGATCTTCCTCCGCCGAATTCCGCCCAGACCTCGAATCAGAATAATGCCTATCAATACGGCGCAGAGGCCGGCGGCAGCGAGAGCACGACGGGTCTTGATCTCAAACTATTCGATATGGACAAGGACGGGGCGAGCGATGCGGGTGACATGGATTTCGTGCTGCAGACGACGTATTACTCGAGCGGATCCTTCCAGCACACCTATATTTTCTACGCCGGCGACCAGGGCAAGGAGAAAGTCTACCGTGCCGTGAAGCTCCGGGCCGACAGCGTCGCAGACGTGGAATCTGTGGATATCTATCATTACGATTCTTACGGCGCGATCACTGAGGTGGTGACACTCTCCCTTGAGAACACAACGCTGATTCAACTGCTCTCGGGTCAGGATCCGATGATCAAACATCTTGAGGCGAGCGAGGCCACACCGATCCTCGTGGTCCAGGAGTACACGGGATCCAAGGGCTTTGAACTCATCAAGGCGACGGAGCAGTACCGCCAGGCGGCCCGTCCGACGCGCGATGCCTCCGGGAACATCACCGGCTATAGCCTCCAGAACGAGATCTATTCCTACACGACTTATTATCGCGATGCAAATGACCGGCTGGTCCAGACCACGGCGGTGGCTTATCCGCAAACCGGCGTCGAGCAAAGTCAGATCACCTTCACGTATTATAGCGGTCCCCGCGGCCAGGAGAGGATCGACCGGACCGTGGAATCTGACGGCGTCACTCACTACTACGACTATTACCAGAGCAGCACGAACGGACCGGTCTTGACGATCGCCCATACCGACCCCAGCAAGATCAAAAACGGTGACGGTTCGTGGGTCAGTCAGATATTCAGCTCAACCATCGGCAGTGATGAGTTGCAGAAGGTGACGAACAATCCTTTGTACAATGCGACTTCGGACCACACTTCAGTCATTACCGATGCCGAGGGGATGACGCTCCTGACCGTGGACAGAACCGGAAATGTGGAGCGGTACTCTTACATGCGTGACACAAGCGGCAATATCATGAAAGACTCCACGGGCAAGCCGATCGAGACTTATATCCTTCATTCCGACGGGAATATCTCAGTCATGGGCCGTGAAAACGAAAAGCTCTACGACATCGCCTTCGATTCCGCGCCGGGCGCGGGTCTCAGCACAGAGAATGCCAGCCTCTACGACGCTGTCAGGCAATCCTTCTTGAGCGGTGGAACAGGTATCGATGACCGGTCGGCGTTCGCGACGGTGCGCGCCTACACGTATGACCGGTATATCGTTCCCATGAACGGAGCGGAGGGGAGAAACGTCTCGGCCGATGTGCCCCTGAATGCTGTTGATTTGCGTAATTCCTGGGTGATCCGCGACGAATACGGTGTTCCGATGAAGATGAAGGAAACTTACATCGAGCACCTGACCCCGCAATTCGGGGTGACCGAGGTCGGACTCCCGTTCAAGGATACGCGGCATGTCCTCGTCTATGAACAAGGCGTTTTTATCGCGGAAGATGCCGAGGAATATTACAACCAGACGATCCCGACCAAGTACAGCGATTATACCAAATACAGCCACTTGCGCCGCCGCTCCGACGGGGTACTCGAGCTGCTCCATAACGACGAGACCACCGAGAGCGCGGACCAGCTCGCGGGCCTGAGCGCTGCCTTCCAGTCCAGCCGCGCCGTCCGCTTTGAATTCGATTCCAAGACGGGCTCGATCGTGAGTCTTGCCGGGAATGCGACCGGACTTACGAGCGATTCGATCGGGAATTTTGATTATCAGTCCACGGTCCAAAAGGATGCAGACGGCTACTATTACAAGGTCCAGGTCTACAACAAGCAAGATGTGGCGGGATATTCCGGAACCACGATGATCTACCGCCCGCAAAAGAAAGTGGGGAATACCTGGGTCAACATCACCGATGGGAACGATCTGAGTGATGACTCTCTGACGAAGAAGATCACGCTGACCAAGGTGTTCGATTCGTCGTCGATCGAGGCGCGTGTTTACCAGCTGGGTGCCAGCTATGACGCGACCGCGCTGGTGAATAAATCCACGCTCGCCTTTATCCCGCAAGACATGTCCTCTTATCCGCTTGCGCCGACGACACTTCGCTCAAAGTATTTCTCGGAATACCGCGAGCGTCTCGATTTCATCCTTGGCGGGTCCGGGGACCTCGGAAAGAACGGTTTTACGGCGAACACGACGGTCAGTCCTCTTGTGAGCGTGACGCGCGCCACCGGCGGGGACAACACGAATCACATCATCAACGGGGATATTTACGACATTGTTTCGAACCAAAGTCCGCAGCTCGATGGTCTGGTCTATTCATCCGGCGTTGTGGCCCGCGACGCGTCACCGCTCAAGGCCGCCATGGCGGATATCGAAACCGCCTTCTCAAATTTTACCACGGCAATGGATGCGAACCGCGCGACGGCGGATACGTCGATCATGACTTCCATGAAAACCCTGCAGGCTCAGTTCTATCAATGGTCGCTGATTCAAGATGTCGCGGGCATTAAGGTTGGCGGTCAGTATCTTGTCTCAAGTGAGGCTCAGTTTAACGGGAATACGCGTGCCCTCATGGATTGGTACTCCAGGAAAATTCCGCTCGATGGCAACTACACCAACACCGCCGGCTATTTGGCCACATTGCTCGGGATGGCGAGCTTGCTTTCAGGCGGTTCTACTGGAACTGTTGCGGGTGCTGTCGCCGGAGGTATAGCTGCCGTTGATACTATAAACAATCCCCAGAATACGGCGTCTGAGTACGGCCTCGATTTCCCGATCCTGACGCCGGGCTCATCGTATTTTGATAAGACCGACACTTTTAGCGTAGGGAATTTGACCTTTACTTCAGGCGGCGCCGTGGATTCGACGGGGAAAGTCTCGGTCTCGTATTTCCAGAGCTTCCTGAATGATCTCTCGGGGGTGATGTTCAAGGACGACAACCCGCTGAATAGTTTCAACCCGGACGATCAGACGACGGCTCTTGCGCTAGGCTCCGGGGACGCGCAGACCAATCTCGCTGTGAGTCTGGATGACAGCCTGACGCATGAGATCCAGCGGTATGTTCAGGTTCGGGAGCGCGATCCCGCTTTTACCGGGACCCTCAGCGTAGATGATTTCATGACAAAGTATTTGAACGAGTGCACCAATGGCTCCGGAAGCACGGGAGCTTGCGGTACGGGGGATTACCTGACGCCCGTGGCGGGGAAGTCGGTCCGCAATCTCTTCCTCGAAGAATTCCCGCGGATGCAGATCAATTACAAGAATGACACATCGCTTATCAGTGAACTCTTTAGTTGGGATTACACAGCCTTTGGACCTAAGGGGAATTCCGGTGCTGTTTCAGGCGTTGGTTCCCTGTCGGCAGCGGCATCGCTTAATACGAATGGTGTTAACTGGAATACCAATGTGAGTAGCAAGGGCGTGAAAGACGACAATTATATCCAGCGCGTCGAGTATACATCCACAACCACCGGTGCGCATGCGGGCGGACAACTGGTCACGTTGATGAACAACATGATTGCCCAGGAAGCCCAGTACTTTACGGCCAAAAAGACTTTATACACTGAGCTGATGGGCAAGGTTCAAAACGGTCTTGCGACGAAGGACAATCAGTCGGGTCAGTTGTATTCCGACAACGCTGACAAGAACTGGATTGAGATCGCCCGAACCGAATACGAGACCTACATCACGGAGCAGGCCAAGGACGCGGAACTTCGCAAGGAGATCTCGACGCGGAATGCAGCGATCCAGAACGATCGGCTTGTCGGCGGACGCACCTCGTACATGGTCAGCTCCACGGAACTCGCCGACAAAAAAGCTCCGGAGGAAGATGTCCTGGCTTTCCTGTTGGCCTCATCGTCGCAGCCCAATTCGGTCAAATTCACGCAGGACGTCCAGAATTGGACAGATATCACGGCCCTTTCGGAAGGCGAGGACCTCCTTGTTCCGACGAGTGCAGCCAAGGATGCCCTGATCAATGCCGACAATTACACCACCGGCCAGATCGACCGCTACGACTACCAGGTTGAAATGCTCTTCCACAACACGATCAAGCAGACCGCGGACCTGACACTTGACACCGTGAGCGGCTTGAAGAGCCTTGCCGGCATGCTGAACAAGAACCAGGGTATGACGAACACGTTCACGGCCGAGAGCGCGGCGGAGATCAGCGCGAGCGGATTCCAGACCTTCTTTATGGACGTCATCGAGCCGATCTGGGATAAGGGTTCGACGGTTTATACCGGCGATTCGGCCAACGTGAGCATGGCAGGCGTCAGCCGTCTGAACAGCATCATGTCTGAGTTGGTGCAATTCACCGAAACTCTGATGAAAAACCCGAAAGAAGCCATCAGCGGTTTTGACTCTTCGAACCACGAGATCGTGAATCCGCTGCTCGAGAATATCGACCACTACAAGGCTCTGGTCCTTGAGATGGACGATATCTTCCGCGGGCTCGATGCGACGCAGATCAAGCGCCAGTGGGACCAGAGCGTTCTGACCCTTATCGGCTCAAGCATCACGGACGTCAGCGCCATGCCGAATTTCTATTCGGACCCTGTCATGCACATGCTCGACTATATTTCAACGCAATATTATCAGTATGTGGATGTCGCCAAGCGTTTTATCCAGGAGTACGGCAACATCCGGACGCAATTTTCGACGAATGAGCTGGCGGTGGATCTCCGCACTTCACTCGAATCCTACAATCTGCCGGTTCAGTTGGAAGAGCTCAACCGGACGGATCCCAGCCGTTACGACAGCGTGGCGAACCTGCGGGACAAGGCCCTGAAGATCCTCGATAGCGACAGCTCGCTCTCCTGGAAGCTGCAATACGCCTCCTCGGTCCGCTACATCATTCAACGCGAGATCGCCAACAGTTCCTATCAGGAAACGGTCAAGGCAAAGGGCACTGATGCGGCGACCAAGACGGTGCTCGATCTCGTAAACAATGAAGCCAAAGCCGGTCTTGATCCTGAAAATGCGATTGATACCGACTTCATGCCCGCGTTGGCCACGAATGCGGATGAGGATGGGACTCTCGCGAAGCAATACAAGGATTTTATCCTCAACAAGTATCTCCCGACCCGCACGGTGGTGGAAAAGTCCGTTACGGCTTACGCTCCGACAGATCCGACCAAGGTGGATCAATTAAGCGCCTATTCGAATCTCATTAAAGAAAATATGACCTCCAAGGACGCGTCCCAGGATTGGTTCGAGAAAACTGAGGAGGATTATTACCGCGACTATGTCAATGAAATCGGGTCCGGAGGAAAACTGCTGGCGGATAAATTAAAAGACCTCGAGACCACGATGGCGAAGTACCTCCTGGAAGCGGCCCGTAAGCGCGCTCTCGCCGGTCAGAGCGGGGAGCAGGAGTTCCTTAGCACGGTTTATGCGCTGAACGAATACAAGAAGGCTTACCGCGATTACCTGGTGCGTTACATGCTCGGCGATTTCTCCGAGGTTTGGGGCAATCCGTTTGAACTGGATTTGACATCGCCTTTGGAGTCCATCAGCGAGGGCAATTTCGGCATCCTCCACGATATGACGATGTACCTGACCAAGGACCAGATCGAGGACGTCCGTATCCCCGATCCGAAAAATCCGGGTCAGTTCATCACCGTGAGCGTCAACAAAAAAGGCGAGGAATCCTCAGACGTGATGGGGCGCGGCCTGACCTGGATGACGGATCAGTTCGACAAGTGGTTCGATCAGATCGTGGATATCTACAAGGGAACGATCTTCCACCTCGAGACCGCCAAAGACATGCCGGCCTTGAGCGCGAATCCGGAGGAAAATATCGAGACTTATCTGGAACGGGTCTACAACACGCATGTCGGCGGCACCGGATCCAAGAATGTCCTCTCCACTTCCTCGGCTACCACAGGCATCGATCTTGTGAACGGAAAATTCGACGAGGCCGAGAAGCAGGCCTGGGATACGTATACCTCCAAGGCCAAAACGGCGCTTGTGGCTTACAGGGGCGAAGTCGACAAGCTCATGGTAGATGCCGCAGGCCTTGAGAACAAGATCACGAGCCTGCGCCAGATGGCCGGTTATCAGAATGTTGCCGCGCAACTGGGCGAGGGCGTCGTCAAAGAGGCTTTCCGTGTCATGCGGGCCTTGGGCACCGAGCTTCATCAGATGTATCTGGTTTACAATGATTACAATAGTCCGTACAACCACTTCCTTACTCCGGAAGCCCGCCAGGAAGTGCTGGATCAGGCCTATTACAGGCAGTTCAAGGCGCTGACGGAAGCCCTCAACGACCTCTTCTACGGCACCTTTGCCAACAATTACATCATTCCGGACATGGGGTCGGAGAGCTGGTGGCGGCCGATGCTTACGGGTACCGAGGGCCATAGCCTGGATGCCGCATTCGCGCTCTTCCTCAAGTCGTTCGATATCTACGGCTTCGGGACGGACACCCCGGCACAACAGGCCGCGGTCTTTAAAGAAGTGGGTCTCAAGATCCTTGATACGATGATCGGCAGCAAAATGGAGCTAGGGCTCACCGAATCGGAAAAGCAGCTCGTGCGCATGGTGGGCGAGATCACGGGCGATTCGCCCAAGTATTTCCAATCCCAGCAGGATTTCAACGAAAGAGTGGTGAATGTCCTCGGCATCACCGGCGCCACGCTGGATGAGTCGATGGCGCAGGAACAGTTGGATGAGCTCAGAGGGAAGGACTCGACCGATACGACCATGACTTCGTCGAGCACATTCTTAAACGGGCTCTACATGCTTCTCCAAAACGGGATCATCACGGATCAGGAGTTCGTCAATTACGGAACGATCCCCATGTACAAGAACAGCAAGCTCGCCATTATCACGGATATTTATAAAAATTCGATCATCGGGGACAACCGCTTCAACAAAGTCCAGGTGGGGATCGAAGACGGCCAGCCCGTTTTTGCGACGATCAAGGGGACTTATGCCAAGAAAATGGAAGAGATTCGTCGGAAGTTCCTGCTGCACGGAGATTCGAATGGTGCCGCGTTCCAGGACTTCGCCACCGATTCCGGGCGCGATCTACGCACGATCCAAAAGCCGAAGAGCGACGGCGTACTGGTCAACGCTTATAACACGACGGGCTTTGAGGCCGGCGGGCACGTTCCTTCGCAGGGAAGTTTTAACGGTGGCATCCAGATGATCGTGGATGATTTCGCCAATTCCATGCTCGGCCCGAACGGCCGGCTGCAGAAAATTTTCGGCGATGTGACTGCGAGTATCAGCCAGGGTGACGTATACAACAATAATAATTCTTCCGCGCAGACAAGCAACCCGTATTTCATACGTTATGCTTACGATACGCGTTTACAAGGTCCGACTCTGCCGGGCCAACCTCCTATCGTGGCCTATGTCCAACAGCTGACCGATAACCTTCGCGGCGATGATCTGTGGGGCACTACGGCCAACGACAGAAGCAATGTCCCCAAACAAGGTCTCTTCGACCTTTACGCCAAGATGAAGGACGTGATCCAGTCCGTGCTTCATGGGTCAACCTATCAAATGGGGAATGATAATCGCAAGGGGACCGGCGGTCTCGAGGGCTTGCAACAGGCCAAGGCATTGTACATTACGGATCTTTTGAAGGAGTTCCGCATCGGCACAAAGAACGCTGCCGGACAGACTGTTTTCTTGATCTCCGATTACTCGGTGAGCGGCGGCAACACGAAGGGGCTCTATACGGACATTGTGAACCTGGGCGGGCTGGTGCTTAATTTTACGGAGAACACACTGCTGCCGATCCGCGATTACTACGAATACGGCTATGAATCGGACAAGACCTCTTTCAGCCAGATCTTCACCGATGAGCTCCTGAGAGGTCGGAGCAATTACGAGAACTGGTCGCAGAATATGACCTACCAGTTCTATGAATTCGATCCCGAAAAATTCGCCTCAAGCAGCCTCTACGACTACAACGCCGTGCTGGCAGATTCGAGCCTCATGAAACTCGGCGCTCTGAGTCAGGACCGGGACGGGAATTTTGCCAGCCGCGCACGCGCCTACAACAGCCTGCTGTATTACAACGACGTAATCTCGGATACAGACGTCATCGAAGAGCGGATTAAAGAGCACATCTTCGTCGGCGCCGGCGGCGAGATCATCCAGACCGGTCGCTACCAAGCGGAAACATGGGCGGGGATCGAAAAGCAGTTGGACGAGAGGAGAAGGAAACTCGCCGCGGAGTCTGTCGCGGTCAAGATCAACGGCAATGCGACACTCATGAGCCCGACGGAAGCCGAGTCGATGTCCTTCCTCTACGGGATGCAGGTCGAGATGACGACCAGTGACGGTTTCGGGAAGTTAAAAACGCTTTATGACGACGGCCTCAAATCCTACGAGTCGTACATAGCGACGGGCGGGGCGGTCAAGACGCAGTGGGAAAAGTTCTACGATGCGAGCGGCGCCTGGACCCAGGTGACAAAAGTCGCCGATGACACGGTCAAGGTCCTCTCGGACGGCGTGACCAAGGTCGCGACGCAGATCGTCACCACCACTTCGCAATACACGAGCGAGGGCGGTTTGATCGATTCGGTGACCTCCGTGCAGGTGGTCTACGGTTTTGGCACCAACAAGATAACCGAGACCATGAACTACGATCACTTCGGGATCGTGAGCGGCGAGATCCTGACCGTCGGGGCGGATGGCAGCACGGTCAAGGATATCCTTGGCCGCGACGGCGTCTTGCTCCGGCGTGAAATTGTGGAGATTTCAGACGGGGGTGTAAAGAAGGGCTACTTGGACTTCTCGACCGCCGGTTTTATCCTTGACGGAAAAATGGACTACACGAATTTTTCTGAAGTCCTGGACGACCGGGTAGTTCTGCAGAACGGAACACAGATCCTTCACGGCCTAGGGGATTTCGGGAAATTTAAGGGCGGTCTCCTCAACGTCGCCCAGCGCGGCCTGAATGACGGGTTCAAGAATGGCTTCACGGAAAATCTTGGCAATTACTCGGCTCTTCAATTCAGAAGTCTCAACATTCTGGCTGACGGCACTATCACCAGCGGCGTATCGCTTGGCGGGATAGCGTTCGACTGCGCCGTCACCTGCTGGTCTCAGGAAGAAGGCTTTTTCTTCTCCGAGTTGCATGAGGGTTCGCTGGCGGACATGCAAAATCTCACCGAGAGAGGCTTCTGGTCGAGACTCCGTGCCGAAGTCGGCGGATATTTTAGCGATATTTACGATATCTTGCCAGCGTGGGGGCAAAGCATCTTGAGCGGCATTGGGTACGGCTTTAGCACAGCTTATGATTTTATTTCTTACGGATTAAGCACATCGTTCCATTATTTGCAATATCAATATGCCATGTGTTCCAACTATTGGGTCGGGTTTGCTGGGGAGCATAACGTCATTGCGACCGGGGTGGCGATCATTGTGGGTGCAATTGCGGTTGTACTTGCCGTCGTTAAAATCTCTGCGGCTGTTGCTGCCGGAACCTTTCTTGTGGCCGGCGGTTGGATCGGTGTTGCTATCGTGGCCGGTGTCCTGCTGACTGGCGGGCTCATTGCTCTCGCGTATGGTTGTGATCCTTTCAGGATAAGCGCGACCTATGCCATGCTTTTTAATGGTTTGGGCGGCCTCATCGGAGTCACGGGGAATCGATTTGCCGAGTTGGATGGCCAGAATAATATTATTTCTCAGAAGATCGCTCTTATCGCCGAGGCGAGCGATGAAACCTTGGTTAAAAAGTTGTTCGGAATTAACGTCATCGATTTCATCGGCTTTGCCGCGGAAGCCGCCTTCTTAGGTTTCACTTCAGGGCTGGCAAGAATAGCCGGGAGAATCATGCAAACCGCCAAGCTCACGGCCATAGGCGGCGTAACGGGTACCTGGGCACAATTTGCCAGACTTCTTGCTTTACGCCTTCAAATATTCGTTCCCGGAGCGAGGGGAGTGCTGGCATGGAAATTCCTGCTGGCTCAAACATTCAGCTTGGCCCGTTTCGGCGTGTCTCTGCATTTCGGGGAGAATGTTGTGCTTTCACTCGCCCAATTCTTGACCGGAGGATCGATCGATTTCCGGATGGCCATTGCCCAATCGGAAAAAGATCTGGAGGCGTTTTTGAGAACCGGCAAGGGCGGATTCGTTGTCCAGGTGGCGGCCATGTTCCTGCGGGGGGTTTTGGGATTCTGGGACTTTGCCAGCATGAGCGCTTTTGATAATTTTACGAATATGCTTTCGATGGGCCCCTTGATGTACCTCATAGGCCCGGTCGAGGTGTTGATCCACGGGATGCCTGTGGTGGGATCCGTCATTGAATATCTCAACAAGCTTTTCCCTCTCGTGGAAAGAGCGGTTCTTGGCGAAGAGGCCGCGACGCTTGGCAAAAATCCTTCCGTCGCCAAGTACTTGGAAGTCATGATTAAGGCTCTCGCCAAAGAAGGTTTTGCGTTCAGCCAGGCTTTTATTGATCTCGGGATCGTGATGAATGCTTGGACCATTGCGTTGACCCCGGTATTCGGCGAGAAGATAGCATCTCAGCTCGCTATGGTGATCTCCGGAGTCGGCAAGGACCTGCCGGATCGGCTGCACACCGAAATAGAAACCAAAATGGAAGCTATTCGCGAGAAGATCGGGACTGATGTTTGGATCATACCGGAGCTTGTGCGTGGGGCAGACGGTACAGAAGGTTGGCGTTTCACGATCGACGTAAAAACAGCTGGGTTTGGCGCCGACTCGACCTTGGGTCGCACGATGGATCTCCTTCGCCAGAGCGGTTTTGGAGATATTGTTTTAACCGGTCTCACGGAAGAAAATTTATCCAAAGTGGTCGATTCTCTGCCTGACGGATTTAGCCTGAAAGGCGTCCGGCTCGACGGAACGATCAGTGTTTCCGATTTCGCGAAAACCGGCGCAGATCTTTCGGGCCTGAAAGAATTAGGCGCGGATCTTTCTGGCCTCGAGTTTAGTAACACTAAGAAACTCAGTACGCAAGATGCAAGGGCCCTGGAACAAATGCTTGGCGTCACGTCATTAACGCAGATCTCCCGGAACTTCTTCACGAGAACGTTACGCGTGACCTCTCTTGCCGATCTTACCCAGTTGGTGGATGTTCCTAGGGGTACGAAAGTGACCGTGGATCTCAAGAACTTCAAGCCGGGGGATTCCATCGGCTTGCGCGACGCATTGCTGCGGATGCTTGGTGTGGGGATCGAGTTCAAGCTGATAGGAGCGCCGACAGGGTTTGAGGTCAAGATCCCCGGGGATCTGATCGGAGAAGGCGCCGGAAAATCGTCGCTCGGCGATGTTCTGAAATTAGTCGACGCAATGAAAAACGCAGGGGTCAAGATCGACCTGACAAGTTTAAGAGATCAAATCATTACCGGAAAACTGGATGGCGCGACCTTGACGGGTGAAAGGCTGCAAATCCTCGCAGACATGTTAGGCGCGGGAGCGATCCTGCATAATGTCGAAATATCCGGCAGGCTTGATCTGACAAAGCTTAATGGCAATACGCTGACAAGTGCTCTCAAAGTTCTTGGAGATGTCGGCGTTGACACGACCCACCTGAGAATTGAGGGAACCCTGGATGTGAAACTAGTGACGGACGGGGTGCTTTCAAATCTCATCAATTTGGTGAGCGTTAAAGGCGTCGACCTGAGCGGGATCAGAGTGAACGGCGATCTGAAAACCACCGGGACTTTGAGAGCCACGGACGTTCTTGAGTTTTTAAGCAAATTGGGCGAGCTTGGATTGGATCTGACAGGTCTTAGGGTCAGCTTGGATCTCCCGGAGGCAGTCAGCCTCAGGGAAGCACTGACGGCGTTGGGGAGCCTCGGCATTGACCGCCTGAGGCTGGGCGAGATCAGTTTCCGGATTGGCGAAACGCTCGCTACCATGGATATTCTCGCGGGCGAATTCCTTACCGCCATCAGAGACGGCGTGTTCCGTGTGACGTTGGATATGAGCGGGTGGTCGGATGCCGGGTTCGCGAGCTTTGTCAAAGACCTGGGTGCGATGCGTGAGAATGGCTCCTTGGACGCGAGCTTGTTGAACCGGCTGGGAGTAGACAGGTCGTTTGATGTCAGGTCGCTAGAAGGAAATCGTGACATACTCGGCGCCTTGATCGATCTTGCAAACATGGGTCTCGACATGGGAAGGATCAAATTTTCAGGAGACTATACCGTCAACGAATTGTTAAAACTCAATGACGCTCAGCTCGAATATTTTGGGACACTCCGGGCATTGGGCGGGGATTTGAGCGGGATCAAATTTGCCGGGATGATCGACATTGGAAGGACCAGTCTTGCCGACCTTGCGCGGCTTTGTGATCTGGTGGGAGGCGCGGATTTTAGCGGCATCGAAATGACCGGAACTTTTGACGTGGCGAGATTGGGGGATCTTTCCACGCTCCGCGATCTGAAAACCATGTTGGACAGCCGCGTCGACATGCGCGGACTGGAGATCACCGGGGAACTGAATGGAGCCAGATTGACGCCGGATCAAATACGGCTTCTGGCGGAACTTCAAGCCGCCGGGGTAGTCCTCGGAGGGGGCAGGATAACCGGGAAGCTGGACTTGGCAAACCTGGCAAAACTCGGTGGCAATTTCACAGAGATCATCCTGGAGCTCGCGCGCCTTGGCATTGATGTTAGCGGGTTGAAGCTCGACCGGATCGACCTGAGCCACTGGACAAACAATTTCATCGGGGACTTGCTCATCCGGCGCTGGGGGGGCGAGTTAGGTTTTGGGGAAATGCGGCCTGTGTTGGTCGGTTTGGCCCGGGCGGAGCGCATCATGGTTGACTTTGAAGCTATGAGCGGAAGGGATCTAACCTCTCTGGAAAGGGATTTGATCTTCCACACGGAACTTATGTTTTCGATGACAGAGCTGCACACGGTCGATGCTGTGGGTGCTCGCGAAAATGGCCGGTTCGCCGCTGAATTGCTGCGCGATATTTTCACCTTGCTGGCCCGAGATGTTGTTTCTGTTGACTTGCCGCAATTAAGAGATCTTTTCGTGAAATTCCTGGAGCAGCGGGCCAATGTAAGAGGCGAAGGGGTGTCGCCTGAAATGATGCAAGCCCTGAATGAGCTTAGAGGCGCCGATGTATCAAGCTGGGAAGCGTTTGCCGGGAAATTGGCCGATGTTTTCGGGGCCCATAGTAACGATACCATTCCGAGTGGGGATGTGACTCGGCTTGCCTTAGCAACGGGTCTACTCGATATCATAGACATGGTCGTGACCTTTGCCCAGCCCGGGGCCAGGAATCCTCTCATCGATTCGATCTTGAGGATAGCCGGCATCAGAGTCGAGGGTCGTATCACGATTGAATTCGCGAGCGACGGAACCCTGAGACTGACATGGGATGGCGTCGGAGAATCGCCTGAATTGTTGTCACGGTTGCAAGGGCTGATCGAAGCTGACCCTGCTTTGCGGGATTCGTTGAATGGAAAAACATTGGTCATTGTCTCCGGCGAGACTCTGGCTGTCCGCGGGGATTTCGTGATGGTGGGCCGTGAAACTATCCGGAGAGGAGAAATTTCGGCGGACCTTCTTCTTAATGCGGGACGCCAGCCTTTCGAAAAGCTCCCGGAGATCACGCCTCCCGAAACTGTGACCCAAACTCCCGGAACATTCGATCCTGCGAACGTGCCCGCAGACGTGAATCGATCACTTGCCGATGTTCAAAAAGCCATACGGGATCGACAGACAACGACTTTCGGGGATCGGTTCAAGAGCGTTTTCTCGAAAGCGGTCGAGTGGTTCAATTCGACCTGGATGACTGTTGGTGGCAGGATCGGCTCGCTCTCGATTTCCGAGAGAAGGGTGACTCTCGAAGCCCTCCAGAAACTGGAAAGAGCCGTATTTGGATCCCTTGAGGGCGGCGGTGCGGACATTGGCAAGTCTTACCTGACAGAGTGGAAATCTTTGCGAGAGGGCATTGGTGAATCTGTTGATCCTGCCATGCTTGAAGCTCTAAGGAACGCGGATCTTTCCAGAATGACTGATGATGAAATCAACGTCCTTTTTGGTAGGTTTAACGGGGATAACTTTAAGCTGGGTGAGACGGGTCTGTTCGGCCGGTCGTCGTGGTTTGCTTGGCTCACGGGGAGGGCGCCTGGACTGTGGGTGATTCTCAAGGCCAACCGGATTGCCGGAGCGCCCTTCGCGGCGAGAGTCAACAGCATTATTTCGATACGCCGGGACATAGCGGTCGAAATTGTGAAAGCCTTAGGCATCGAACTGAAAGGCCGGGATGCGTTAGCCGTGTTAAATGATCTCTGCCGGAATCCTGAAGATCTTGGCAGGATCCGCGAGGCGCTCCTCGACTTAATTAATAATGCCCAGGGTGACAAGCTTTTTGCGGCTTATGCGCTTGCGATCGGATTTGTCGAAACGGCCCGTAATCCGGACAGGCCCGCCGTTGTGCTTCACCGGGAACAGCTCATGGCGTCTGCGGTTATGGCTGAGGGCGGAAAGATCGCCGAGCTCCTGACCGGTGAAGGAAAAACCTATGTCGGCTTTTTGACAGCCTTGATCAGTGGCCACGCGGTTATGCAGACTACAACGACGGAGCGGGCTGAAGCCGCCTATAAAGAGGTGGTGGCGATTGCGGATTTCCTGGGTAAGGATATCGGGTATATCCACGACAATATGGACTTGGGTCAAAAACAGGATGTTTATTCGCGAAGCATTGTTTATGTGAGCGACGAGGCTTTGAAGGCCGATCAGGTGTACAACGATATCCAGGCAAAACCGGGCCAGGAAATTTTCAGACATGATTTCCGGGACTTCCTGCTCGTGATCGACGAGGCCGACTCCATTCTGATCACGCTCGCGAAAACACCTCTCATTATCTCTTCGGGATCCGGAAAGCTTGTTGGGAATGGACAGCGGGACATCTTGACGGCGTTTGCGAAAATAGTAAGTGAGCTGAAACGCACCAAGATAGGGACCGAAGTTTTCAGGAGCGGCGTGAAGGGACCTGAGGGAGTGGCCGGAGAATTTGAGGTGGTTTTCGATCAAGCGGGACGTTTTGCCCATGCAACCGATGCCGGGCGTGAACTGGCCGCGCGTTTACTGCAAGCCGAGGGTCTCCACCAGTTTGTTGAGGTCGCGACAGACGGATCAGGCCGTTTGACTTTGACGGCGGAAGGACAAAAGTTCTTGGACCGGGCCGTTCAGGCCGAAATCCTTTTCCATGATGGGGTCCAATATCGCGTTGATGACCAAGGAAATGTCGTACTGATCAGCGGTGAAACCGGCACCGATCAAAACGGTCAGCGTTTGAACGAGCTCCACCAGGCTATTGAAGCTAAAGAAGGTTTGGCCATTCATGCTGAGACTGTGACCACGGCCCGTATCCAGACACGGGACGTTCTGAACTTCTTTCAGAGGGTTACGGGTATGACCGGCACTGCGACCGAAGGCCGGACGCCTGATACGCTCAAGCGCCTCTACGGTCTTGAGGTGGCGGAGATTCCCGCGCACAACCTGCAGCTACGGGTTGACTCGGAAATGAGGACTTTTAGGAGCGACGCGGACCTCCTGAACGGGCCGAACGGATTGAAGAGTGTTTTGGCGCGGCACCTCCTGGATGCGGGAAGCTCCTTCCTGATCACAACGTTATCTATCCAAAGCGCCAAAGAAATGGAAGTCCATGTCCGAGCCATCCTCGAAGAATTCGCCAGCGGTAAAGGCATAGACGCGGCCGGCAAGGAGATTGTCTTCGATCCTGTGGTCGTCGAGCGTGCCAAGAAAATCCTGGATTCCATGAATACCAAAAACGGTGATCTCTTCCGGACATTTGATGCGAGCAATGAGAGAGCGTCAAGCGATATCATCAAAGCCGCGGGTGAAAAGGGAGGCATTACAATCGCGACCAATATCGCCGGCCGCGGAACGGATATCAAGCTTAAAGAACTGCTGAAGACCCAAGGTCTTGTTCAAATCGGGATCGGGGTGAACGATTCCGTCCGGGCAGATATGCAGAATCGTGGCCGTGCGGGCCGCCAGGGCGATGTGGGATTCAGCTATCAATTGGTATCGCTCGAAAAAGGAACGGCAATCGGCAGCGGTGAATTTTTAATGCGAGGATTTGGGGAAGGAATGTCGTCAGGCTTGAGCCGGTTTGTGGACGGCGCTTATCAGAGGCTTGCGGAATTCTTCCCGACTTCCCGGTGGGCCCGCGAGGCATTCGTCAGGGCCCAGAACAATATCGAGGCCGCGGACAGCAGGTCCTTGGAGCGCGCCTTGATGGAAGGGGATGTTTTCTCCGCCTTCCAGAAATCCATGAAGCTTTTCTTCGGGGGTGCCGAAGGTATCGACGCGCAGATCCAAGAGATGCTGGGCAGTATCACGACGGCGTCCGTGCCGGAAAATGTTCGCCTCGAAATGATAGACCTGGTCAAAAATTTTACCAGAGCGGACGGTACGCTGGATGCCGAAGGGTTGCGCAACGCCATTCAAGAGAAGTTCGGCCTCAGGATCGGCGAGATCACGAATATCGGTGCGGTCCAGGGGAATGAGCTCGTCGATGTTCTGGCAACGGCGCTTACCCGTGCGCTCGCGAATGAGGCCCTTCGGGGAAGAGTGGATAGTCTTATCGGCGAGTTTTTCTCGGGAACCGGTAAGTTGCAAAGAGAAAATCTGAGCAAGTCCGACTTGGTCTCCGAAGTTCTCAAGGCGGGCGAAAGCATGAGGCTCAAGGTGGATGAAGCAGTAAAAGAAGGATTAGACCTTGAGAGCTTTGCTCAGAAGAGCATGGATGATGCCGCCGAACAGGCCCGTTTGAGAGCGGAAGCACCGACGCGTAAGCTCGAACGTCCGCAAACGGAAATCCCAGGCGAAATAAAGGCGGGAACACACGAAGCACCCGCGTCCGGGATTCTCGATTTCATCCGGGCGGTTACGGGGATCGGTGTTGAAGTAAGAACGACTCACGAAACTTTTGATAGTGCCTCGGTGGTTCGCGATCAGGCGGCCTACCGGCACCAGGAGGCGCCGATCGATGTGACGCGAGCCGCCGACGCATTGAAGCACGGCATAACCGAATCCGAAGCGCCGGCGAGAGCGCCGATGGTCGAACTCGAGATTAACGGGCGGAATGTGGAGAGCCTAAATCGCGATCTTTTTATGGAAATACAGAGGACCGTACCCGGTGGAGCGCAGGATATTTCCATCACGTTTGGCCGAGATCTGACGGATAGTCAAATAACAGCCGTGATCACGGCGATCCCAGAGGGATTTGCAACGGTTTCGTTCACCCTGCCGGCCGATTTTACGGCGAGCCAGGCGGTGGCTTTGCGAGATAGCTTGGCACATCAGCCTGCGACAGTCGGGGACATCAATCTCGGAAATATCCGGGGTACCGCCTTGGCGAACATTCTGCCCATCCTTGCGGAAATTTCGGCGGTCAGTCTGTCGGGACTTCCCGAGGGGACAACTCCCGTTGTGGAAGGCCAGGGCGGTGTTGCCGGCACCAATATCGGCGGGAGATCAACGGGTCAGGTTCAATCCGTTTTCGCCGGGTTCGCGGAGTTGTTCCGTGCCATTATTGACCGCATTCTTGGACGCACGACAGCGCCCGCAACAACCGTCCAGACGCCCGCCACCGCTCCGGAAGAAATTCTGATCGACAGCCTGAGAACGCCTCGGGGAGAGATCGGTCGCCAGGGAGTCACGATCCAGAGCATCCACGATCTTTTGGTCAATGTTCTTGGGATGAAAATCCCCGGGAATGCGACGATGGGAGAAATGTTGGCTGCCTTTAAAGCAAGCCCCGCAGCGATCGCCAAGCTGATTGAATTCACGAAGGCAAATCCTATCGAGATCCTGCACCTGCCGGATGGTTCGATTGCTATTGACAACGGACATCACCGGGCATTCCTCTTTGATCAGGCGGGCCTTAAGACGATCCCCGCTATCGAAAAATCAAATGTTTCGCCCACCGCGCTCACTGCTCCGGCTGTTCTGGCGACTACGACACGGCCTGCCGGCATCGTGCGATCGGTCCTGGAAAGCCTGACAAATTTTTCGAGCAAGGTCTTCGGGCAAAACATCGGACAGGTCCTGAATAGGATCATCAACGGTTACATTATGCCCGTCCTCGAAACATCGGTCATTATCGGAATACCTGCCGCGATCGGTTCCTTCCTTGGCGAGAAGGCCGCAAAAAGGCTTGTCAATTTATCCGCGGCTGTTTTCGCGCTGTTCCACTTACCGGGGGCAGTGGCAAGCTGGCTGGCACTGCAGATCTCCACAACCGGCCCCGTTGGTTCTTCGTTCCTTGAATTTATAATGGCTCGCCTGGGGGTCCATTGGCAGTTTGCCCAAAAACAGGGAATTGATCTGATCAAAGCCGCGCAGGGCGCTGAAAAAGGCCTCTTGAGCGGTATCGTCGGCGCCATCGCTGAACAAATCGCTGTGCACGTCAAAAATAACCTCGATGTCCTGAACGGCGGACCCCAGGCGGCAGGAAAAACACTGCAGTCTATTTTCGGATTTGGCGGGGTTCCTTCGGCGGAGAAACCAGCCTCTGTGGATGAAGTCAAAGCTGTCATGGCAAAACTTGTCGCCGATGGATCGTTGACCATCGCGCAAAAAGCGAAAGTGGATCAGCTGATCGAAATAAATGCTCCCGGAATGTCCGCTCTGGAACGGATGATGGCTTGGTTCTCAGGGAAGTTCGGGAAAGCTCCCGCCACTCCAGGGGTCGTAGCGTCGGCGGTTCCCAATGCGGTGAAAACTGCTCCGGCCACGCTGGTCCAGGCGCCCCAAGCTGCGCCTGCGGCAGTAGCTCATGTCACAGAAGAAAGCATGCGAAAGGAATTGGATTGGACGATCAGTGAGGTAGGCCGCTCCTTAGACGTTTTTATAAATAAACTCACGAACAGTTTCAACGATAAACGGCTGCAGTTGATCGAAGCCCAGCAAAAACTGGCAAACGACCCCAGCAGCCTGCAAAAACAAAATTATGTCAAAAAGCTTGAGGCTGAACTCGAGGGCCTGAAGATCCAGTTGGGATTGGTCACGGACCAGGCGGCCAATCTGAAGCAGGAAGTGGATCAACTCGTTGATCCGGCGCGCGGGCCCCCGGAGGTTCGCTTGCTCACGGGCTTGATCGATACCTACCGGGCCATGCTGACAAATGTCCAGCAGGAGATGGCCAAACCCACGCGGCTTGTGACATCCATCCGTGACCGGATGATGAAAGAAAGAGCCGCACGCTTTAACGTTCCGCTGCCGGTCCAGGCGTTTGTGAGAAACGAAATGAGCCGGCTCCGTACCTGGGCTGCCGCAGACAATCCGGATTCCATCTTCAAGGCGCTTTCCAAGCAACAGCTCATCGACCAGGGGGCTGCGGGGATGGCTGAATATTTCTCGGATCGGAAATACCTGGTGCCGGACGGTATGCGGCTGGAGTGGGATCAATCCAGTCAAACGGTTGTTCTGGTCGAGAATGCGGAAAGACTCCAGGTTCTACGGAACGGACTTTCAGCGAATGAACTGGCAGAGTTCGATCGGAACTTGAACCATGAGATTGAATTAGCCAGCAAGGTGAACGGGATCGTCCGGTTCTTCGAGGGCAAGAACGTTATGAACATAAAGCTTGGTGACAAGGAAAGCGTCAGTCAGTATCAGACGATCCTGAGGTTCGTAGTAGCTCAATATGAAAACCTTTACGCGCCGACCGGTTTCGGAAAATCAGCGATCGTCATACCTTTGGCGATGACCATTCAGCACGTCCTGTTCGGCCAGGGTGCGCTCCAGAAAGCTTTACCTCAATTGGCAGATAAAATCACCGGGGATTATTACCGGCACTATGTCCGCGCCTATCCTGACGAAGGTCTGCTCGGGGACGGCAATAAGCCGGCGACCATCGCTCTCTTTAAAGAGTACGGTGTTTTGAAATCGGTAGACGACATCTTCACCTTCACTGAGGACACACTCCATAAACTGCAAAGCGGGGATGCGGCTGTCGTAACGGATATACTGAGCCGGATCACGAACGCTAAGATCGTCGATATCACCTTCAGCTCACTGGGTTTCCTTACGTTAGGGACGATCAAATCTCCCGAGGTCCAGACGGCTTTCCAGGAAATTTTCGGTCGCTCACTCGCGCTTTTTGATGAATCGCAGTTGCTCTTTAATAAGCATTTCCGCGAAGGTGGCGGGACCCGGGGAGCGACTGTCACGGAAGCCAGAAACGGCGCGCTGATACGGACTTTGCTCCTGAAATGGCTTGATAAAGAGGGCATTCCGATCGAGTGGACGGATCCGAAGACAGACAAAGCTTTTTCGATGAGCGCTACCCAGGCTTGGAAAGAATTAAGTAAGCTGGTCCTCAAGGACCGTCCGGGCGCCAAGACTCCCAGCGAAGTGGATCGCTTCAAATGGCTGACCGAACAAAAAACGCAGCATGAGACCGAAAAAGCAACTCTCGAGGCATTGCCCAGCCTGTCCAAAGAACAGAAGTCCAGACTCGATGAGCTTGTTAATTTAACCAAAGAATACTCGGAGCTGGAGAAGAGGGTTCTGACCGCTAAAGCGATCGCCAATGTTTTGAACCTCAAAATGCGTGAAGTGGTTAAGGAATTTCCGAACAAGCGTTTTATGTTCACCGACGCTTTCCAGGCCTTCATCGCCGAAGAGGTGGGCGGTGGAAAATTCAAGGGTAAAACCCCCGAAGAGACATGGCAGAAGTTCAACGAGTCTCAAGATATTGCGCATCGGGATGTCCGTGATGCAGCGAATCAGTGGGCGATGGCTTTGATGCAGAGCCAGCGGGCTGAGGGCGGGCAAGGCGTTACGGTGGTTTGGTACGAGACGCAGGATAAACAGGGGAATAAGAAATGGATCTATAAAGTAGCACCCTTTTCCCAGAACAAGGCCGAACCCAGGATGACTTTCCATTCCGCATCCTATTCCGTTGCGCTTGAAATGATCTTCAAGCCTCTGGAGGGCGCTGAGGCGAACCCGCAGCGGAATGTGGAAGTATCGGGGTTTGGACTTCAAACCCAACTGAGCATCATAGTCGACAGTATCCGCCGGCTTGGCGGTAATGCCATTTTTACGTCCGCGACGGTGCAAAAATTCGGGCAGTCGTTCCGGGCTATTTTCGGGGTCGTTTCCGCTACGGTTCGCGCGGCACAGCGGTATATGGCGCTTAATGCCGAAGCCCGGTTGCATGGTTATCAGATCTCGGGGGCGGGCGACATCCGGAAGGCTATCGGAAATGTCTTCGAAAAATATATGAAATCCATGGAGGCGGACGGTCAACCAAAGAATCTTGCTATTTTTAGTGCGGTGACACAAGACCATGTGACCAATGCTATCGGGGAGGTTTTGCGGGAGGCTCTGGCTCACAAGATTGAAGAGGTGGTTATCGACGAAGAAGGCGGCTTCAAGGTTTACCGCCTGAAGGCGGATGGGTCGGGCTATGAAGTGCCGGTGCTCATAAGTGAACAAGGAGACGCGACGGAGTATAAAGAACTTAAAAACCAATGGTTCGCGGAGAGGTTAGGACAGCAGTTGGCCGGAACGGAGCTCAGTACGAAGCGCCGGGTTCTGTTTACGCAAAGAACGGTTGGGTTCAGCATGATGATGGATAACACGACGGTGCCGGCAATGCTTGTCGGTGAAGGCGTGGACATGGAAATGCTGGACCAGTTGTTGGGACGTCTCCGCGGTGTCGCAGCCAAACTGGACGAGTTTGCTCATTATGCCTATAGTCATGACGCGCTCACTTATACGGACGAAAAAGGCATTATTCATAAGGCTGAAGCGGGAACCGCGACAGAATTCCTGAAGGATAATAAAGGGCAGTTTGTCGGAATGGGCGACGGAGCTCTGATCGCGGTCGTCCGTGACCTCGTGAAGGGGCAAGCCGTGGGTTACTGGGAGATCAATACGGCTACCGGCGAGTCCGTGTATAGAAAAGGCGATGTGCCTTCGCGTGAAGCCCCCTACGTCTGGCAGTTCAATTACCTCGGCAATCATGAGCGCTTCTCCAATGAAAAATTGGCGGCCCAGAACCAGAACCTGAACGACAGGATGAAGATCTATTTTGGCACCAAGCTGGATCAGGTCTTTTCTCTCCAGGATTTTAAAGTGCCTTCGCCTTACATTGTGGCGGTCGGAAAAAGATTCGGAGGGAAGATCGAAGAGGCCAAGACCGATGCCGAGCGGATCCAGGCTTTTTGGACCTGGATGAATGCGGAAAACGATCCTGAGGGCGAGCGGGCCACCTTTAACAGCATGATGGAAGCGTTGGAAGCCGAAGCCGAAAATTTCTTCCGTCAGCTTATCCAGAATTCCAAGACCCCAGAGGAGCAGGGATTTTTCGCTCAAAAACTGATGGAGATCCAGAATTCTCTCAGTAAAAACGATAGCTGGGAACGGCCGAAGAAAGAGTCGGAGGCCGTGGATGTGCTTCAAATGAGGCTCAACCGGATGCTGGATGAGGCTCGTGAGCTGTGGACGGAAGTGAGTGACTCGTCCGTTGTCTCCCCGGAAAACAAACTGCTGGTGGCGGAACGGGCCCTCACCGCGAATGCTGAGATCGTGCTGAAACTTGCCGGTGCGAAAATGACGGCCGAAGAAACAACCGAGTTCCGTCGCCTCCAGGGCTTAAAAGATATCGATCCCGTGTGGTTCGATCAGCTGACAGCCGCGGAAATGACCGAGCTCGGGCAACTGAAGGGGCTTGCGACACCTAGCGAAGAGCAAGGTAACCGCCTCAAGGAACTTGAGGCTCGGATACAGGATCAAAAAACCTATCAGGAGCTTCTTGCGAAGGCCCAGGAATTTGAACGTCAGCACAAACATGACGAAGGCGTCGGTTCACAGGGCGACATTGTCCGGTTTGTGGAAGTTGCGGGTCAGGTGGTTGGTCCCCATGATATGAAGGCGACCCAGACTGCGCCTCGTGCCTCTGCAGGAATGCAGGCAGCGATCCAGACCCGGGAGGGAATGGAAAGGGCGGCCCAGACGCTTGACGTAACGGCGGAAACCGCGGCAGCGGAAGCATTAGCAGCCGCCCATCGGGAGCTCATTGAAGCCAACGGAGGATTCGACGCTCAAGGTAACCTCAATTCGCAGGGCGAGAAGATCCTCGCGCTCGTGTCAGCGCTTGCCAAGCGTCTCGGGGAACCGCAAGGGGGGCAACTCAACAGCATGCTGCAGAAATTGCTCGGATTAGTCCCTCAAGGTGAAGCGGGCGATGCTTCAAAAGAAGCCCTGTTCTTCGTTCGGCAGATGATTGATCTTGGTTTTTACAACGCCGCTGAGATCGATTCCACGGCGCTTGATTACCTCGCCAAGTTCGGGAATTTCCAGGAGGAAACGGTCTTTGACGCCAGAGCGTTGTCCGTGGCCGACTTCCGCACGGCGCTTACCGCCCGCAATGCCGCGTCCCTTGATCGGAACCGCGAACAGGCCTTCTCCGTGGCATTGGTTCAATTAGCCATGGGCAAGGTTTCTGATCCCAAGATCCTTCGTGAAATGCACCGGATCTATGACGGAATGATCAGTCAATTCGAACGTGATCAGAAGGATTATCAGACGCAGAGAAAGTTCTGGCTTGACTACCAGAAAACAGAGTCCGAAGGTGCAAGCCGGTTCCAGCGCGGGTGGAAAAAATTCAAATTCAGCGCGTCTCAAATGCTGACGAAGACATCGCGGTTCCTGACAGAGAACAAATGGGCAAGAGCAGCCATTCCCGCAGCGGTTGTTGCCGCTGTAGCCGTGCCTTGGGCGGGTCTTATCTTTGGTGTCGCGCTGCTACCGCTGCTCCTGGGATCGGCTGTTGCCGTGACTCTCGGAACGGTGCTTGGAGTCTCGCTGATGGATGCTTTCCAGTTTGGCAAAGCCCGTTATGATTCCCTGGGCGATGTGCGCAAAGTGGCGATAAAGCTTGTGGGGGACAAGCAAGCGTTTGGCGATGAGGCCGCCTATGAAGCGGCCATCTGGAAGACGATGTTCGCGTTCCTGAACCTGGCTCACGTGATCCATTGGGATCATCAGTCGGCTTATCGCAATGCCGACGAGCTTCAGGAATATGCCGCGAAAAATCCAAAGGTGTTAAAGCTTAGCCTCACAGAACTCGATCAGCTCATCAAGCAGAAGCGCGATTTTGTCGATGCGCGCCTGGGATCCAAGACTGGCGTGGACGACGTCTTGGCGAGTATGCGCCAATCCCTTATCGAAAAAGCCCTGAAGGACCAGGCGGCTAGGAAGGCAGAAGGCCAACCCGTGGATGAAGCTGCCGATGATGCCAAACTTAAAGCTGAAATCGCGGCTCTCGAGAATCTTAGACCTGTCATCGCGAATCTCCAGTCCAACCAGGGCCGCTATGCCCTGGCAGCGGAGCTTACGATGGGACAGAAATGGTCGTGGAAGATAGCGACCATGATCGGTAATTACGGGCTCCTGACGTCGGGCAGCATCGGACTTGGTTTGGTTGCCGCCACCTTGGCGGTTGCGGTCACTCTTGGTCCTACCTTGCTCGTCTCGGTCCTGGCGGCACCTCTGTTGCCGGCGGCCCTTGTTTTCATGAGTGGGTGGGCGTCAGGCCTTGCAATGGGTGTCGCACTTTCTACATGGCTGATCAAGAGGGACAACAAGTTCCGGACCGAGAAAGGGGAATTTGGCAACTTAATGATGATTTCCCGCGCTTTCGGTCGTGTGGTGGGTGGGTTCTTTTCGACAGAGTTTCGCCGCCAGATGGTGCTGAGCGATATCATGAAGGCTATTCGCGAACAAAAGGTCCCGGTCAATTCCTGGACCGCGCTGATGCTTGCCTACGTGGCGATCCAGAATGCGCCTAAGGCTGAACTCATGCAGCGCATTAAAGCCGGAGAAAAACTGGTGCCGGAGATCGAGCTCAACAGTGTGGTCAGACAAGTCGAGCAGGAAAGCAACGAAGCGAAAAAGGAACTCGAGCAGATCGGAAAACAAACCAATCTTACGATTTTCCAGCTTCTGGAAATCCGGACGCTTTTTGAACAGCTCAGCGCCATCGAAGATAAAAATTCGGCTGCCGCGCAGGAGATTCAAGGGAAACTCCAGAAGGCTGTAGAGCCCCTGCAAATCGCCGGTGTCTCCACTGAGGATGTTGTGAAATTCGGGAGGGCTTACACAGAGATCGAGAAAGCGCGAACGATTATGGACAGCAAACTTCGTGAGGAAATGCAAGGCCGTCTGGATGCTATTGCGCCCGGTCTTTCCGACCTGTTGCTGTCGATCAACCGGGAGAATCGCGATCGTCGCAAAGGACAGGACTTCCTGCGCTCGGATATCCTGCATTTCGCCCGGAATAAGGATCGTGCCGTGACGCTTGTGGGCGAGCCGCCGCTTGAGCTTTCAGAGGATGTGCTCAATGCGCGGCTAGGTATTATCGATCAAATTAATGATCAGATCGTGAACGGATTGAATTCTCCCGAAAATTCTCCGGAGAATCTGAAAGCGCGTGAAGAACTGGCAAAAATTCTTAACGTTAAAATGCCGGCCGGTTCCGCGATCACGCCCGAAATGCTGATCGGCATCAAGGTCGTAACGGCCAGTCCATCGGAAAACTTGGATGTTCCTATTCCTGAACTCGCTTTCCGTAAGGGAGACGCTGAATTTATTTCTTTCGCGAAATCTCTTGCTGAAAGGGACGGGAAAATGTGGGAGTCCCTTAGCGTCCGCGAGCAAGAGGTGTACTACCGCAGGGCCTATATGATCCAGGAGAATATTTCGGACCATCCGACGCTGTCGGTTGTGATGCCCTATAAGATTGAAAAACAACTTAGAGCCGCCGGCTGGATGCCTGTTACCAACCCTGGATGGTTTGGCAGTAATACCCAATCGGTAGGCACTTTCAAAGGGACGATTTTTGAAAAACTCCCTGTGATCTTGCTGTCCGAACAGTACTATCAACCGTCATGGTTGCATGAAACGATCCACTTTAATGATCCCAGAGGTCTCGAGGGATCTGACTTCCGCGATACAGACCAGAATCTCTTAGAAGAGCTCCTGACCTTCTATGCCCAACAACACGGCCGTGTTTACGATCCGGACGAGGCCCATATTTACGATCGCCGAGAGATCGTTGAAAAACTTCGGCTCTACACTGACCCGAAGAACCCGAGCGGCTACGTCGTGGGCTGGCGCGAGAAGGCTGCGCGCGCGATGAGAGAAAGAGTTCAGCAAGCTCTTGATTCTCTCTTCCGGCTTGAGGATATCCTTAAGGAACAGGATCAGCCAGGCACGGAATTTGCTGCAGCTCTTCAGGCACACAACATAACTGTTTCGGGGATCGTAGCCCGGATACGGCGCAACGCGACGAGCCTGGATGACCTGATCGCTTTCCATCAATTCAGGTCCGTAGACGACCTGATGCGGGTTGTCATGGACGGTCTGGGAGGTTATTTTATTCCCAGGAATTTTACCTCGCAACAAACAGCCGAGCTGATCAATAACCTTATCGCGGAAGGCCGCGTTGACTGGGCGCAGGCATTGCTTCGCCGCGATGCCGCGAACCGCCTCTATGCCGCCATGGATTTGGAGCGGATGCGGCTCAGATCGCCCGCAGGACACGCCGATCAGTCGCTTACCGTTTTGACGAATCCGAGCCGTGCTGAGTTTGAAAGATACGCTTTCGAAGTCCGGACGAGTCTTAAAGGAAATTATGCGGATGCGGTGCGCAACGGCCTGGCTTTGAACGGTCGGAACATCCGCTCTTGGGACGAACTTGTTTTTTGCGGTACGTCCGACTGCATCTCTGAAATGACTGCCGTTTATTTCAGGATGGGTCAGCCCGGCATACGAAGAACCCTTGCTCCCGTTTCGCGGGATGAAGTTATGCGCGATCAGTCCCGCCGTAAATACTTGTCCGATCGTTTTTCGATCCGGTTCCTTACGCCGGAGGGCGAATTGCTCGATCCGGAAATGATCAAAAACCTTGATCCTCGGAACGCGAATGCCCTTCTAGCGCTTGTCATCGAGACCCTGGAAAATAACCCTGCGATTTCCGGAACAGGCCGTCCGAGCGCTTGGCGCCTTCTCCGTCCGTTGCTCGATCCCTATCTGTCCGAAGCTGCGAAAAACGACCTCGATGCGCTTGCCGCGGCCGGAAATTGGGCGGATTACGAAAGCACGCTGATGCTTTCTCTAAAAGTCGCTCTGACGTCCGTATTTGGATCGGATGCGGCGGCTCAAAAGTTACGCGGACTGCGAGGCATGATCAGCATTCTTGAGCACCGTGAGAAAGATCAAATGCTCCAAAAGTTGAACTCCACAGACGCCAACGTTAAACGGGAAGCGGTGAAATGGATTCTGGAGAACCTGGATGATTCCCTGGATCATCTGATCTCAAGATACGGGCTGAATGAAGAAACCCTGATGCACGCTTCCTTCCAGCCCAAAGCTAATGGTGTTGGCGGCAATATTATTCTTGATCCCCAGCATTTACCGGCCGGTTTCTTTATGGAAGATGGAGAATCTGGAGCAAGCGAACCGTTCGGCAAACCTCAACAGTATCTGCGCTACACATTCATGCTGAATAATTACGAAAAGCATACGGCGATCCACGAAGAAGGTCATGATCTGGATAATCTTCATGCTTTCGATTACGACGGAAGGATCTACGGCTTCCGGGATAAACAGGATTTTATGTTTAAGAAAGCGTCGCTGATCGGTGCGGAATTGCACTCATTCCTGCGCGAGATCTTTGCTTCTCCTGAGTGGATTGCCATGCAAAAGATGACGGATCTGCAGGCCCAGGAGGCTGAGAGAAAACATCTGATCGCGAGCCACATTTCAATGATCGCGACTCAGTTTTTGCCGGGGTATCTGGAGAAGGTTGCTCGCAACCTGACGGATACGAGCTATGCGGGATTTTCTTTATCAGCGGACGAGGCGAAGATGGTCAAGGAGCAGTTGGCTATGTTCGCGATGGATATCCTGGGAAGAATGGGGGCCGATCCCATGCTGGCCGCCGGATCCGACGCTCAAAAGTTCAGCGCTCAATTTTTAGCAAAATTCCGCGGTGAACTCGTGAAAAATGAAACGCTCAATATGAAAGAGACGGGGCTCCCGGGAAGTTTTAGGGCTCTCAATTCTGCCTCAGGTGATCGGATCAGACAAGCCATTGCTGTCAGTGATGAGACCGGGAAACAGAACGAACTGACAGATTTTTCTGCCGAATCCTTCGCAAAAATCTTGCAGGCAGATGCGGCCTCTGGATTTAGCATGGTTTATGAAGTGAACGGAAAGGTGCAAGGGTATCTCCTGGCGGCTCCGATTCAGGGGGACATGGCTTATATTTATAACGTGGGTGTGGCCCAAGCCGCCCAAGGCTCAGGACTCGGGACGGCGATGATCTACGGCCTTGCGAAGAACCTTTCAGAAAGAGGTTTCTCAAGCGTCCCGATCGCCCTTTCCGTCGAGCCCAAGAACACCAAGGCGATCAAGCTGTACGAGCGGCTTGGTTTCTCGAAGGCAGGGGAGCGTAAGGGGGAGGATGGCAGGGAGTATATCGATTATATCGCCCCGGCCTCCGTCGTGATGCAAAAGTCTGTTGAAAAAATGAACTCTCCGCGCGCGGAACTACGGGACGAGCCGGAGGTATTGAGATCCGTCGAAGCTCCGCGATCTGAAGCGAAGAGAGTTTCTGCGTCCGAGGTTGCCCCAGCGGAGTTGAATTCAGCAGATAAGGTGGCGAGAGCGGCTTATGATATGGCGAAGAACTATAAGGGAAATCATTGGGCGGGCGCGAATTGGAAGATGGCTACAACGCCTGAAGAGCGCGAGCTGATCCAGGGGCATGTCGGCTATTTCCGGAATGGCGGAGTGGTTCTGAATGGCGATAAGCTCGCGGATTATACCAAAGCCTTGGCGTCCGAGACGCTTTCGAAGCTAGAACTCGCAAATCTGGAGCGGCGCGTGCAATTTACCTTGGCGTGGGGCATGGTCCATGAGAATTCGCACGCGCTCCCTGAAAATCAACGCCTCGGTGATCTTGAGCAGGAATTTTTGGCCTACGAGGATACCGCGGCGTTCATGGGGTCGCTCCTTGCGAATCACCCGGAGATAGCGACTGAGGATCCCGAATTCGCGGCAAGTATCCGCTCGCAGATCGATCTGATCAAAGCTCTCGTGAGTATGGCGAGGAACAAGTCCGAGACCCTCCAGCCGTTCGACGCCAAAATGGTCGAGATTGCCCAGCAGATCATCGTGAACGGCAGTGTCGAGAAAATGAAGACCCTTGATGCTATGGCTGCCCGCACGAATCCTTACGTGTTTGTCGTAGGAGATAAGAATTTCGAGGATGTTCCGGGGGTCAGGGTCATTGCTCCTGATAAGATCGGTGCTGAGATCCCAGAGATCGTTGCAAAGTTGAAGCTGCGAGGCGTGAGTCCGGAGCACGTGATCTTCCTTGGCAACGCGTTAAGCTTGGATCAGGTGCGCGAGGCTGTTCAGAGCAAGGGATATAAAGGCACCTTTGTCTATCCTCCGGAGTGGGCTGAAACCCCTGAAGGACGGCAATCCCTTGCCGCGGCGACCAATGCCATTGCGACCATCGGAATTGACCTGGTGATCGATCACGCCGGCATCAAGAATCCCAAAGTCGGTAACGATTATGCTGTCGCCGCATTCTTTGCCAACCAATTCATGAAGGCCCTCCTTGGCGAGGTTGCCGCCCAAAAGTCCGTCGCTACAGCGGCATAAGCTTTACCCGAGATTTTCTAAAAGCCTCGAGGGGTTATAAAGCCCCTGATTAAACCCAAAGAACTTCCTATTCTTTCTTTGAAATCCTTGGTTTATTCCGCGCAAATCCGCGTTGAGTTCTGAGCGTCGCAGAAATGACAGGCGAATAAAAATGAAAACTGAACGGTTGATAAGAGAATTGTGCAAGAACAAGCCCTTCGGTTTATGGGCCAGCCGTTTTGAGTATGTGATGAAATCTGTCGTGGATGTTCGCACGAGGTAATGGCTCTTGGGGCGGCAATTTTTCCTCTAATAATCCTCCCGAATCTGTCCTGTCGATAAAAACCGGTCTTTGGTCGTCTATGGCCAAAAAGGATCAAGGATGTTCAGTGGCAGTCTCCGGGCAGGTCCCGAGTATATTATTTATAGCCTTGACTCCGAAATGGGAGGGGCAGAGGTCACCTAAGAACAATCTTCCGGAACCGTTTCAAGCCTCTCTATTGAAAAAGCGTTAAATTTGTGCGGGAAAATGCGCTTCGTCTCGAGAAGCCCTGACGGGTGTCTGCGCTAATCCGTTTCAGTTGACCAGGGCTTGTAATTTGTTGAGGGTGACCTTCTCGGATTGATCGCGACGATATCATTTACTTGCTCCGGGTTGCTCGAATTACAAGACCAGGCACAGTGCTTTAACCCTATAGGAGGAACGCTTCGTCTGAAGTATTCACGTCCTATAATGTATCTTATGTAAAGTAGTTCCCAGGGAGAACTGGCCTTGCCAAGAAGGTATTCGGAAGGCTACTTTAGGATGGCTTTTACGGCGTCCTGGACGCGTTTGCCATCGGCTTTACCCTGAATAGAAGGCATAAGGACCTTCATGAGTTTTCCTATGTCTGCGGGGCTTTTAGCGCCTGATATAGCGATGGCATTTCGGACTGCCCCCGCTAGCTCTTCGTCAGTCAACTGCTTGGGCAAATAGGTTTCCAGGATCGCTAACTCGTCCTTTTCTTTATCAGCAAGGTCTTTGCGGCCAGCCTTCTCAAAACTCTCAACGCTTTCACGACGCTGTTTCGCCTGTTTAGCAATAATACTGAGGACATCCGCGTCTTCTGGCTTGTCTTTTTTGACCTGGATCAGATGGTTCCCAAGGGCGCTTTTAAGCATTCGTAAGGTTGAGACCTTAACAGGTTCCTTAGCTTTCATAGCTGCGATGATATCTTTTTCGATTTGCTCGATAAGGCTCATGACTTCTCTCCTTTGATGGCTTAAAAAAAGCCAGCTTTATAGTTTATAAAGACAATCCTGACACGCGGCGAAAGTGGAAAACAAAGGGTTCTCGCCAAACGCAATACTGCGCGTTGCGTAAGGCTTATTACCAATCTTTATCCACCGGCGGCGGATTCTTGTTAACCGGTGGACGACGGAGGTCCTGAAGCTCTTTTTCAGATTCTTTCAGAGCATCCAATAGGTTGAGGGCATTATCCATGCTCATCTGCCCCTGGAGCGGACGTTTGGATTGCCCTTGGCTCTCATCTTGAGGGCTTTTCTGCTGCTCCGGCGGGTTTTGCTGTTCCTCTTGCTCCTTCTGTTGATCCTGCTGGTCCTGAGGCTTAGGTTGCTGCTGTTGTTGTTGCTGTTGCTGATCTTTTTGATCTTGCTGATCCTGAGGCTTAGGCTGTTGTTGCTGTTGCTGATCTTTTTGATCTTGCTGATCCTGAGGCTTCGGTTGCTGCTGTTGCTGTTGATCTTTTTGATCTTGCTGATCCTGAGGCTTCGGTTGCTGCTGTTGCTGCTGATCTTTTTGATCCTGCTGATCCTGAGGCTTAGGTTGCTGCTGTTGTTGCTGATCTTTTTGATCCTGCTGATCCTGAGGCTTAGGTTGCTGCTGTTGTTGCTGATCTTTTTGATCTTGTTGATCTTTTTGGTCCTGCTTATTCTTCTGCTGCTCTTTCTTTTGTTTGTCTTTTTTCTGATCGTCTTTCTTCTTATCTTTGTCCTTTTTATCAATCTTGTTCTTCTGTTTTTGAAGGAATTCGAGATTATACTTGGCGTCCTTGTCGTTCGGGTCCAGGGCGAGAGCCTTTTTATAGGAATCAATGGCCTTTTCGAAATTTCCGAGCCTGTACTGGACGTTCCCAGCGTTGTAGAGCGCGCGGGCTTTCAGCTGCGGATCCTGGGCGGTTTTAGAAGCGGTCTCGAGATCCTGGGCCGATTCTTGAAAAGAGTCAACTTTGTAGAGCGTTGTTCCAAGATCATAGAGCACTTCCGGAGCGTCAGGATTCTTGACCTGAACCTTGCGGTAGGCATCAAGGGCGGATTGAAAGCGCTTGTTTTGAAAGTGATCGTTACCTTTTTTGACCGTACCCTGTGAGGTCTCAAGAAATCCCGTGAAAAGGAAAAAGACAGCGAGGCAGGCCATCAAGGCCGGACTTTTGCTGTTTTTTCGTCGGATAAGCATTTCGGCAGCCAGAAAGATTAGGGCGAGGATCAGGAACCCTTGGTATTGGTCTTCGCGCTCCACCACCATTTTTTCTGCGAATTGCTGCTCTCCCCACCCACGAAGATGTTTTAAGATGACATCGACCTCTTTTTCTGACGGCGAAGCGGGAAGGTAGATCCCGCCCGTTTCTTTGGCGAGCCGTTCGAGAAGCGGCTGGTTGAGCCGTGTGAGCACCATTTGCCCATTTCGATCCTTCTTGAATCCCGATCGCTCCCCTCTTTCGTTCTTGAGGGGGATGGGCTCCCCTTCCGCCGTTCCAAGGCCTACGCAATAGATCCTGATATTAGCCTGCTTGGCCTCTTCGATAGTCTTTTCAATTCCGCCTTCATGGTCTTCCCCGTCCGTAAAGAGGATCAAGGCTTTGTATTTGAGCTCCTTTTCGGGAAAGGCACGCAAAGCCAACTGGAAGGCTTGGACGAGTGATGTCCCGGGATCCGGAAGAAATCCCACTTGAACGGCATCCAGAAACAGGAGAAAGGCTGCATGATCGAGCGTCAGCGGTGTTTGGAGAAATCCCGAACCTGCAAAAGTAACCATGCCAATACGGTCGCCGCGAAGGTTGCGGATAAAGGTTTCGATCTCAAACTTGGCTTTTTCGAGGCGGTTGGGCTTAATATCCTCTGCAAGCATGCTCAGAGATGTGTCGACCATGAAAATGATGTCTACGCCCTTGCGCTGGGCCCTCCGTTTTTCGTCGCCCCATTGAGGACGTGCGAGCGCGAGCACGAGACAAAGCACGGCAAGCGTCATGAGAATCGTACGGATAAGCCACTCGCTTTTCCTGTAACCCTCGATCAATTTGGAAAGGAGTGTTTCATCCTGAACCAACCGATGCATGCGCTTTTGCCATAGCCTTCGCGAAAAGACATAGAAGGCCAGTACCGTCGGCACCAACCATAAAAAAATTAAATGTTCAGGTCTGAAAAATTGCATCAGGGCACCTGGCTTTCCATTGAAAAAAATATCGGGAAGTCAGTGTTGCCCTCATGAATCATCTGGAAAATAAAGATATCCATCAGGGCACCTTCAAAAGCACTGTTCGACGTAACAAGATCTCAATTAGGAGTAAAAAAAGTGCGGGGATCAAGAATATCGGGAACATCTCATTATAACTTCTATATTCCTTGACCTTGACGTCGCTTTTTTCAAGTTTATTGATCCGTTCATAGATCTCAGAGAGCGCCCCAGAATCGCGCGCCCGGAAGAAAAGGCCGCCGGTAATGTCGGCGATGCGCTTCAGGGTTGTCTCGTCGATTTCAACGTTGGCCTGAACATAACGTTTGCCAAAAAGTGGGTCATCGACCGGGAATGGCACCATCCCACCCTTGCCGACTCCGATTGTGTAGACTCTGATGCCAAAGCTTTTGGCAAGCTCCGCGGCGGTAACCGGGTCGATATTGCCGGCATTATTTTCACCGTCCGTGATCAGGATAATGATCTTGCTTTTCGCGTTGCTGTCCCGGAGACGATTTACGGCGGTCGCGAGGCCCATGCCGATAGCGGTGCCATCCGCAATCATACCGACCCGGATCTCGGCCAGCAACTCGGTCAGAATGCGATAATCCAGGGTAAGCGGACACTGCGTAAACGCTTTTTTGGCAAAAACCACGAGCCCGACTCGGTCGTTCTCGCGCCCTTTGATGAAATTGATAGCCTCTTGCTTGGCGACATAAACACGGTTCTCGGGCTGAAAATCTTCTGCCAGCATGGAGCCCGAGATGTCGAGAGCGATCATGATATCTACCCCACGGGTCGTGTATTCCTTGTCGCTGGAGACGCTGGACGGTCGTGCGAGCGCGGCAATCACAAGCAGTAATATTGCGGCACGCAGGAACGGCAGGGTTTTAGATAGAAACATCCGCGGTGTCGTGGACTGCCCTTTGAGAAGTTCAAAGGATGAGAATGCGAATTCGAGCTTTTCGCGCCGTTTGGCCCAAAGAAAGAGGGGTGGCAGGAGAAGCAAAAGAAGAAAGAATACCGGGTACCTAAACACCATGGGATGCCTCTGCAAGGGCTTGCTCTAGGACCGGAACGGATTCTTTGATGATCTCTTCGGCTTTCTTGTTGATCTGCATGATCTCAGGAGCCGTGGGGATCCACTTTGCGAATTTCGCAAGATCTGAGGCGTCGAGGACATACTGGATCTTCTGATAAAGGCCGGTCTCAAGATGCTGGGGCCGGAGAGCGCGAAGGATTTCGACGGTGGTTAATTCTACCGCAAGGATCTGATAGCGTTTTTCAAAATAGACCCGCAAAATCTCGGAAAGACGCAAGTAATACATTTTGATGAGCCCGCGCTTGAGAAGATCGGATTCGAAAAGTTCCCCGAGATGCAGAAAAGCCTCCTCTTCAGCTGTCAAAGGCGAAGGCGCGGGTTGAAACACATTCTTTTTCTTGCGAAGAGCACGGTAGAGGAAGTAGCCGGCCATGAGAAGCGACAGGGCAAGAAGTGTCCAGAGGAATTTTCCCAGGTGCAGTTTGTACGGAACAACGGATTTAACATCGCGGATATCTTCTTGGGGAGCACCATTCGTAACACTTTTGACAGTCAGGTAGAGTTTGTTCGTTGGAATGCTTTTCTCGGGCTGTCCATCCTTTTGGTATTTGAGGATCACAGGATCGAGGACGAATTCGCCAAGCCGATAGCTTGTGAGGATGAATTTACGGCCTGTAACAATATTTTTCTTTAGTTTTTTATGGATGTCTTCGACTTTCTTGATCTCGAGGATATCCGAAGAAGGCGCAGGGATCTCGGAAAGGATTCGGATGTCCGGAGAATGCTCGACGGTAACGGTGTAGGTGACCGGGTCACCGATCGTGAGGAATGCTTTATCGACCTCGGCTTTGACGCGAATGTCGTCTGTATTTGCCGCAAGGCAAGGGACGCAAAAAGCTGCGACAAACAGAAGCGCAAAGAAAAATGACTTTCTCATTTACGTTCCCTTCCCTTGAAGAACTTAAAAAGAGGTTCGACATAGGAAGTATTTGCAGGGATATCGATACAGTCGATCTGAAGACGTTTAAAAAGTCTGGAGAGTGCGATCTGTTTTTCATTGGCTGTCTGACGAAACCGGTCTTGGAATTGGGACGAGGTCGTGTCAACAAGCATGGTGTTCCCTGTTTCCCTGTCCGCAAGCTCCACCAGTCCGATCTTCGGGAATTGTTGTTCGAGTTGGTCGTGCAGATAGATGGCAATCACGTCGTGTTTCTGGCTAAGGATTTTTAAAGCTTTTTCATAGCCGTCATCCATGAAGTCCGAGATCAGAAAAATGACCGAAGTCCTTGTCTGGACCCGATAGAGATATTCCAGAGCGCCGGCAAGCCGCGTCTTTTTTTTCTTGGGTTGGTACCCAAGAATTTCGCGGATGACACGGAGGGCGTGATTGCGCCCCTTTTTGACAGGGATGAATTTCTCAACGCCCTCCGTAGCGATGAGGAGTCCGGTCTTGTCATTATTCTTAACGGCGGAAAAAGCGAGAATGGCCGTGATCTCCGCAGCGATCTCTGACTTGAGCTTATCTGTCGATCCGAAATATTGGGAGCCGGACATATCGACGGCGAAAAGCACTGTAAGTTCGCGGGTCTCGACGAACTTTTTAACGAAGGGATTCTGTGAGCGCGCGGTGACGTTCCAATCAATGGTGCGGATATCATCGCCCGGCACGTATTCCCGGACGTCTGAAAACTCGATCCCCTGGCCTTTAAAGACGGATTCATACTCACCTCCGAAGAGATCGTTGACCAGTCGCGTCGTGCGAATTTCGATCTTCCGGACCTTCTTTAGGAGCGCGGCGAGGCTCATGGATTATGATAACTCCAGTAAAGTGATCAAACAGCAACGAATTCGAAATGGAAATATTTGTTTTGAAGAATCCGAAACATTTAAAATTGTTTCTCGCTTCGCAATTTCAATCTTGTTTCGCAGAGAATTACGGGACTTCGACTTGATCGAAAATCTTCTTCACAAGATCGTCGGACGTGATGTCTTCGGCCTCAGCTTCGTAAGTTACGAGCACACGATGCCGGAGAACATCCGTTCCGATCTGCTTGACGTCATCCGGGGTCACATAACCGCGGCCCTGGAGAAAGGCGTTGGCTTTAGCTGCCAATGTCAGCATGATGCTCGCACGCGGCGAAGCTCCGTACGAAATGAGGGGTTTCAGATCCGCGAGCTTGTAATCCTGGGGATTGCGCGTTGCGAATACAAGATCAAGGATATAATCCTTCACTTTTTCATCGATGTAAATTTGATGCATGAGTTGGCGCAAGGCTATGATGCGGTCGATATCCAACACGGGCTTGATCTGGACGGTTTTGCCAATTGCCATGCGCTCCAGGATCTCTTTTTCTTCTTTTTTACTCGGATAGCTAACAACGAGCTTCAGCATAAAACGGTCGACTTGAGCTTCGGGAAGAGGATAGGTCCCCTCCTGCTCGATCGGGTTCTGGGTGGCGAGGACGAGGAACGGGACCGGTAAGGGGAAGGTTTCGTTCCCAATCGTAACCTGGCGCTCCTGCATGGCTTCCAGAAGCGCGCTTTGGACCTTAGAAGGAGCCCGGTTGATTTCATCCGCCAGGACGATATTTGTGAAAATAGGGCCCTTTTTGGTCGTAAAATGACCATCCTTGGGGTTATAGACCAAGGTTCCAACCACGTCCGCCGGTAAAAGGTCGGGGGTGAACTGGATGCGCTGAAATTGAGCGTCAATGGCCTGGGAGAGAGTTCTGACGGAAAGAGTTTTGGCAAGCCCCGGAACGCCCTCGATCAAGATATGCCCATCCGCTAAAAGAGCCATAAGAAGCCGGTCCACGAGATATTGCTGCCCGACGATGACCTTTCCAATCTCGCGTGTGAGGTCTTTCAGAGACGAGTTAGCATCACGAATCTTGGCGTTTACTTCTTGGATCGAGTTGTCCATAAAGTTCTCCTTCTTGCATCGTTCAAGATCTTCCGAGCCCGAACGGTGCGTTTCATAGTTAAATTCAAGGACCCTTTGAATCAAAACAATCCACCCCGATTGCTGAAATCTCTAACGGGGTGAAAGAGAATTAAGAGATTAATTCCCAATGATAATCTTGCCTCTCACATATTGCAAGAGGCTCTTTTGAAGGCGGTCGAGATCGTATGCCGGGATGTCCTGTTGCGAAAATTGCATCTCGGTCAGTTGCTCGAAAAGTCGGGAAATCTCGTTCCACTCCCCCGTCGGAAGTCCCTTGGCTTTCAAGGCTGAAAGAACCTCCGCACTCGTGGTGGTCTTGGAGGAGACATCATAATAGGTCACGAGAACGGTTCGCAATTGATTGGACCAATGAGTCATTTTTTCTTTAGAATCCGGCGAAGTGAAAGTCGTGATGGATTCCTCTGCCTTCGCGTAAACACGTTGTTTCGGATCTGGCGGCGGAGCATTTCTGATAGCCTCTCGGGTTTTCAAAAGTTTCCACCCTTTTAAGCCTGCGAATATTCCCACCGAAAGGCCTATCGCTATACCCAGCCAGATTAGGATCATTTTAGAAAGAAAGTTTGAGACTACTTTGATCGTTCGTTCCGGGATGAGGATAGGTATCCATGGTTCCGCATCGCTCTTGCGATAACTGATCTCAAAGGGATAAATGACGGCCGTTCCTGCAGACAGAGGGCGGAATTCGTAGAGCAAGGTTTGAGAAACAATCGCACCCGTTTCTTGCGATTGGTTTTGATTTTCAAGAACCAGATTTTCTAGTTTCGGTTCTAAGGAATTGATTTCGTACGGATCTTCGGTCTGCGGCCATTCGAGTCGGATCTTCAGGGTAATGCTCTGGTCGGTGGTGATCCGTTTGGGGAGAGGTTCAATATTGAGACGAGGAGTTGCAAAGCCCATTGGTGTGAGCGCGCAAAACGTCAGTGTCGAGCATAACAGAAAGCACTTCATGCCGTAAGACATCAGATCTTCTTTCGTCTGTTTATTTCGGGAAATACAGAACGGGGAACGCTTGCGTTAAACGCCGAACGTTCCCCGTTCCCCGAGCACCTTACTCTTTTTTCTTCTTCTTTTCCTCGTCATCAACAACTTCATAGTCTGCGTCCACAACGCCGTCGTCTTTTTTTTCTTCGGTACCGGGAGTCGCCGCATCTTTGTTCCCTGATTTTTTTGCGGCCTCTTCATACATTTTTTGTGCGATGGTATGGGATGCGGTCGCGAGTTTCTGTCCGGCTTTTTCAAGCTCGTCCTTGGATTCACTCGTGAGCGAGGTTTTCGCTTCCTTCAAGGCCTCTTCGACTTTCTTTTTCTCATCTTCCGAGACCTTGTCTCCGTGTTCTTTCAGGGTCTTTTCAGTCGCGTAGATAAGGTTGTCGAGCTGGTTGCGGGCCGTGATAACTTCATGCTTTTGTTTATCCTCGTCCGCATGGGCCTGACCTTCCTTGACGAGCTTCTCGACCTCATCTTTAGAAAGTCCGGACGAAGACTCGATACGGATTTTTTGTTCCTTGCCCGTGCCGAGATCTTTTGCCGACACGTGGACAATACCGTTCGCGTCGATATCAAAAGTCACTTCGACCTGAGGAACGCCGCGCGGCGCGGGCGGAATTCCTTCAAGATTGAAGAGCCCGAGGACACGGTTGTTGGAAGCTATTTCACGTTCGCCCTGAAGAACTTTCACTGTCACGGCAGTCTGACTGTCCGCGGCAGTTGAGAAGATCTCGGATTTCCGTGTCGGGATCGTGGTGTTGCGCTCGATCAGCTTGGTCATGACACCGCCGAGTGTTTCGATGCCGAGTGAAAGCGGAGTCACGTCCAGGAGAAGGATATCTTTCACATCTCCTTTTAAAACGCCTCCCTGAATTGCAGCACCGATCGCCACGACCTCATCCGGGTTAACGCCCTGATGCGGGACCTTTTTGAAAAGATCTTTTGCTTTTTGTACCACCGCTGGCATACGGGTCATGCCACCTACCATGATCACCTCATCGATGTCCTCGGGTTTTACGCCGGCGTCTTTCATCGCTTGCAGGCATGGCGCGACGGTGCGTTCGATCAGATCGGCAACTAATTGCTCGAGTTTCGCACGGGTCAGCGTCAAGAGCAGATGCTTGGGGCCGGACGCATCGGCTGTGATGAACGGCAAATTGATCTCCGTGCTTTGGGCTGTGGAGAGTTCACATTTGGCTTTTTCAGCGGCTTCTTTAAGACGCTGAATGGCCATGCGATCCTTCGAGAGATCGATACCATCGGTCTTTTTGAACTCCGCGATGAGCCAATCAATGACCTTTTGGTCGAAGTCATCTCCCCCCAAATGTGTATCGCCATTCGTCGCCTTGACTTCGAATACGCCCTCGCCGATATCGAGGATGGAAATATCGAATGTTCCGCCGCCAAGGTCATAGACCGCGATAGTTTCATCCTTTTTTTTATCCATACCGTACGCAAGTGCCGCCGCAGTCGGTTCATTGATGATGCGCAGGACTTCTAGCCCAGCGATCTGTCCAGCGTCTTTGGTGGCTTGGCGCTGGGAATCATTAAAATACGCGGGCACAGTGATCACGGCCTGCGTGATGGGTTCCCCTAAATACATTTCCGCGTCGGCCTTGAGCTTCTGAAGGATTTTCGCCGAGATCTCCGGGGGCGTATAATCCCGTTTTTCCTGCGGGATATTGAAGACCGCCTCACCGTGTTTGCCGGCCTTCACCTTGAAGGGAACGAGCTGGCATTCGTGAGAGGCTTCTTCTTGCCGGCGCCCCATGAAGCGCTTCGCACTGAAAATCGTGTTTTCAGGATTCGTAACCGCCTGGCGTTTAGCCGTTTGTCCCACCAATTGCTCGCCGTTTTTTGTGAATGCGACAATGGAGGGTGTGGTTCGGTTGCCTTCCTTGTTTTCGATGACCTTGGGATCCGATCCCTCGATAATCGCCATACACGAATTAGTCGTTCCTAAGTCAATTCCTAAGATTTTTCCCATGTTAGTTTCTCCTTTTTATGTTCGTTAATTACGGCACTTACGCCTTTATAACAACAATTAACATGCCATTGTTCTTAAAATTACGACTTTGTAACTCTATTAATTTCAATGGGTTATATAGCACTCAATCAATGACCAAGAATCAAACTGTGCGAGTGCGCCATAATGACGCAAAGAGTGTAACTAAACGGCAAAACAATTTAAAGGATTTTGTATTCCTCAAGCTTTCGGTAGAGGGTTCTTCGCGAGATGCCGAGTTTTTCGGCAGCGTTGGACTTGTTCCCCTTGGTTTCTCGGAGAGCACTACGGATGAGTTCCTGTTCGGCGTCGCTGATTTTTGTGATCCCGTGCAGCGCAACATTCCCAAGGGGGCCCGCCACATGAGGACTTCCCTGTCGGATATCCTCGGGGACTTGGTCTAAAGTTAGCATACCCGCGGAACTTAAAACGATCATACGCTCAACAATATTCTTCAATTCGCGAATATTTCCGGGCCAGTCGTATTGTACTAGCGCCTCGCGAGCATCTTTTTCGATGCCATGAATTTTTTTAGCATTGAGCGCAGCATATTGGCGGATAAAGGCATCCACGAGCGGTGGGATATCCTCTTTCCGGTCCCGGAGGGGTGGAATCTTGAGATAAATGACATTGATACGGTAGTAGAGATCCTCCCGGAATTTCTGATGTTGCACTTCGTCCAGAAGAGTTTTGTTTGTTGCGGCGATAAGCCGGACATCCACCTTGATCGTCTTGGTGCCGCCCACGCGTTCAAACTCTCCTTCCTGGAGCACCCGAAGAAGCTTCACCTGGGTATCTTGGGTGATTTCGCCGATTTCGTCCAGAAAGAGGCTGCCATGATCCGCACGTTCGAAACGTCCTTTTTTCCTGTCCGCGGCGCCGGTGAATGCGCCTTTTTCGTGGCCGAAGAGTTCGCTGGCAAGAAGCGTTTCGGTCAAGGCGGCACAATGGACTGCAATAAAAGGATGTTGTTTTCTCGGGCTGAGATCATGAATGCGCCGTGCGATGAGTTCTTTGCCGGTACCACTTTCTCCCTCAATCAGGACAGAAGCATTGGAGGCCGCGATCTTATCGACGGTCTTGAGAAGTTCCTTCATCTTGGGAGAGTGTGCGATCAGTCGGCCCTGGTCATAGCGTTCTCTGAAAAGCTCTTGTTTGAGCTCTCGATTTTCTTCTTCCAACTGATAACTGCTGAACGCTTTTCGGACGAGGAATTCAAGTTCTTCAAGGTTGACTGGCTTCGTTAGATAATAGAAAGCGCCTTTTTTCATGGCCTTGACAGCATCTTCCACGGAACCATAGGCGGTGAGAAGAATGACTTTTGCGGAAGGGGCTTCGGCTTTGATCGATTCCAGAAGCTCTATGCCATCCATTTCTGGCATTCGAATGTCCGAAATGACAAGGTCGGGGCTCTCCTTTTTAAAAAGTTCAAGGCCCTCCTTGCCGTTCGTGGCAGTCATCACATCGTAGTCCAAACCTTGAAGGAATTGCGTCATGCCTTTGCGGGCATTCGCTTCATCATCGACGAGCAGGATGCTTTCAAACATGGCGATCAACCTCCCTAGAATGGTAATCCGGTAATTGCAGTTGGGGTTCTCGGATAGGTAACAGCACCTTGAATACGGTCCCCTTGTTCAATTTGCTTGCAACCTCGATCTTTCCGCCATGTTCGGCTATGGCGTCATAGACCATCATAAGACCGAGTCCCGATCCCTCCGGTTTGGTGGTGTAATAGATGTCAAAGATCCTGACGAGATCTTTCTCAGCAATACCACAGCCCGTGTCCGCAATGGCAACGATGGCGCAATTTTGCTTGCGTGTAATCGCTATCTTGAGCATCCCTCCGTGAGGCATGGCCTCCAAGGCGTTCTTGATCATGTTCATAAATGCATAATAAAGACGCTCTCGATCCATCAGGAATGGCGGCAGTCCTTTATCTTTCGAGAATTTTACGAGGATCTTCGCGACGTCTAGCTGCGGTTTTAGGAAAGAGAGAGCATCGGCAATCACTTCGTTCAGATCATCCAACCGGAAGCGAAGCGGCGGTTTGCGTGTAGCCTTGAGGAAATTCCGGATGATGCGATCAAGTCGCCGCGTCTCATCCTGAATATCGCTCAATGAATCGGCGATCTCCTTTCGCTTATTGTCGGGAAGTCCAGCGAGGCGTTTTTTTAAAAGTTCCAGATGGATCGTAATGGCGTTGAGCGGGTTGCCGATCTCATGAGCGATGCCGCCGGCAAGTCGCACCAGGCTTTCCATGCGGGAGAGCATGGCAGCTTCGAATCCCTGTTCCGCACGCGATGTAATGTCCGAAAGGAGTATGACGAAATTCATTTTCACATCCTCTTCTCGCGGGAGAATCGTGATGCGGAGTTGCATTTCCCGCGGCGAAAGAATCCTGACATCATGGACCGTGCGGGTTCGGGCGGTCACTACATTCTCTTTCAGAAAGGACGCAAAGGACGGATCCTGAGTCTGATTCCAGATGGGCTGCTTTGCAGCAGTGCGGACACCTCCGAGCCAGTCATCAGCCTTTCGGTTGACAAAAACTGGATGCCCTTTCCCGTCCGTAATGACGATGCCCTCTTCCAGGCTTTCGCATATGTCTTCAAGCTGGAGATTTTGCTGGGTAGCCTCAAGAAGCTTGAGGTAGAGCGAATCTTTTTCGATTTGTTGCAGGCGTGGCTTTAATCGTTTTACAAAATCAAGCTTTTCGCTCATGGCTTTCTTTCACTTCCTTGGCATTCTCAATGAAAGCTCGCAGCAAGACGGGGTCTTTTGCGCCGGAAGCGGACTCGACGCCGCTCGCGACATCGACGGCAAACGGACGAACCTTTTCAATGGCTTGCACCACATTGAGCGCGTTGAGTCCTCCTGCCAGGAACAGTTTGTCGTGAACATACGGCTTGTCTTCTATGATGCTCCAGTCAAACGGTATGCCGGAGCCGCCTTTCTCGGAATGTGAATACGTGTCAAAAAGAAACGCGCTGACATTGTATTCACCGATCCGTTTCAGGCTCATGGCGTCTTTCACATGAAAGGTCTTGATGATTTCATAACCCTTCTGCATGAATGAATCGCAGTAAAGCGCAGTTTCCTCGCCGTGGAACTGGAGGAATTTAAGCTGAAGACGTTCGGCGATCAAGGCCACTTCTTTTTTAGGCTGATTACAAAAGACTCCGACAGTATTTTCAAAGTCCGCGAGCTTCGTGAGAATTTCCGCTGCCTTTTCGACCGCGATCACACGCTTGCTCGAGGGAACAAAAATAAAGCCGAGATAGTCTGCTCCAAGATCGACAGCTAGCCGCGCATGTTCGTAATTTGTATTGCCGCAGATCTTGACTCGGGTCATACAGATTCCTCCGCAATAGAAACCTCTTTTTTCCCAAGAAGCTTCTGGAGCGTGGCGGTGATATCTGGGGATCGCATCAAAGTTGATCCGATGAGAAAAGCGTTAGCCCCGAGACTTTTATACGTCATCAGTTCCTCGTGCGTGCTGAGACCGCTTTCCACCACGATGGCAGTCCCCTTCGGAATATGCGGGATCAGCTGCTTGGCGCGCTCCGGATCGACTTTGAGTGTTTTGAGATCCCGATTGTTGATCCCGATAATGGTGGCGCCGGCACCTACGGCTTTTTTGAGTTCTGCGTCTGAATGGACTTCAACCAGAGCGTCCATCTGGAGTTCTTTTCCAAGCGCGACTAGGTCTTTCAATTCCTCTTCACTCAGGATCGAGGCAATCAAGAGGAACGCGTCGGCTTCCAAAAGAGCGGTTTCGTAAAGTTGAAACCGATCAAAAATGAAATCCTTTCTTAAAAGCGGCAGCCGCGTCACTTGGCGAACGGTCTTAAGATAACTGGGTCGTCCTTTGAAAAAATGGGGCTCTGTCAAGACCGAGATGGCGCAGGCGCCGGCATATTCATACAAGCTCGCGATGCGAAGGGGTTGAAAGTTCTCGCGCAGCACTCCTTCGGAGGGCGATGCCTTTTTAAGTTCGGCGATGATGTTGAGGTGCCGTGTGGACAAGAGCGCGTTGCGGAAAGATCGAGGTTTTGGCCGTTCGGCTTTTTCAATAATGCGCTGGAGACGCACGAGCGGCATGCGCTGCTTCAACTCGTCGAGGTCTTTCCGTTTCTGGAGAAGGATATCGTTCAGGATCATATCAATTTGTCCGAGCTTTAAGTAGATTCAGGGATTGTAAAGCTCTTCCTGAATCGATGGACTCTTGGGCGAGCGCGATACCCTCATGGACAGAATCCGTTTTTCCACAAAGCAAAAGTCCGTAGGCAGCATTCAGAATGATCGTGTCGCGCGCAGGCCCTTTTTCTTTTCCAGCCAAAATGTTTTGGGCTCGGCGCTTGCTTTTTTCGACCGAATTGACCCAAAGATGCTTCAGTGTCGCATTCTTGAGGCAATAAATTTTCGGCCGGATCAAAGACATCCGTATGTTGTTCGGTGTCACCCAGGCGACCGTTGTTGGCACCGAAGTGGAGATCTCGTCCATTCCGTCGCCGCTGTGACATACAAGAGCGTTTTTAAGGCCTGATTTTGAAAGAACTTTGGCGTAAAGCGGAAGCATTCGCTTTTCGGAAACGCCCACGAGCTGATGATCCAGGCGCATCGGATTGACTAAAGGTCCGAGCATGTTCAAGATGGTCCTCCGCTTCAAAGCTTTACGCAATGGGTGCATCTTGGCAAAAATGGGATGATGAAAAGGTGCGTGAAAATAGCCAAGGCCGGAGCTTTTAATAGCAGCGATGATCTTTTTTGGGGGCGTGTCGAGTTTGACGCCAAAGGCTTCCATGAGATCGGAGCTTCCGGATTTTGAGGAGATCGCACGATTGCCATGCTTGGCGATCTTCCCTCCCGCTCCTGCGATGACCAGGGCTACCAGGGTTGAAATATTGATCGTTTGCCGACCATCTCCTCCGGTGCCACATGTGTCCATGAGTCCTTGGATTTTGGGTCCGATAGGTTTTTCGAGGGCTTGGAGCGCCTGAAGACAACCGAGAAGTTCTTCAGCCGTCTCCCCTTTTTGTGCAAGAAGAAGCAAAAAGCTTTTGGCTTTCGTGAACGGAATGACTCCAATAAAAAGAAGCCGGAAGAATTTTCGAGCGTCCGCAAGCGACAGCGACCGCCCCGTGATGAGCTTGAGCAAAAGTCCGTTGAACCAGGACTGGTCCTTTTGTTCAGATTTTTTGATCACTTGGAAAGGTCCAGAAAGTTTTTGAGTAGCTGCATGCCGGAGGCAGTCATGATGGATTCGGGATGAAATTGAACGCCCCAGGTCGGATGGGATTTATGCTTGAGCCCCATGATTTCCTGCTCCCGAGTCCAAGCCGTGATCTCGAGCGTGTCAGGTAGTGATTTTTTTTCAACGAGAAGTGAGTGATAGCGAGTGGCGACGAACGGATTCGGAATCCCTTTAAAGAGAGGATCCTTGTCGTGATAAATCTTGGACGTCTTGCCATGCATGATATTAGCTGCGCGGATGACTTTGCCGCCAAAAACGTATCCTATCGACTGATGGCCTAAGCAGACACCCAGGATCGGAACCTTACCGCTAAAAGTCCGTATCACCTCGCAGGAGATCCCAGCTTCTTTGGGCGTTTTAGGTCCCGGCGAAATGACGATGCGCTTGGGACGCAGGCGTTTGATTTTTGAAATCGTGATCTCGTCGTTACGCCAGACACGCGGGTTCGCGCCGAGCTCTCCGAGATATTGGACCAGATTGTAGGTGAAAGAATCGTAATTATCGATGACCAGGAGCATTAATACCGTTCTCCGTTTGATTTAAAGCGTTAACGCTACAGTACTGCGAGCCCTTTTAAATTATAGGAATGCCGTATTAGAAAAGAAACCTCTCTTCAATGGCCTTGATCAAAGCTTTGGATTTATTGACCGTTTCCTCGTATTCCCGTCCCGGGTCCGAATCTTTGACGATCCCGGCCCCGGCTTGGAGAAAAATCCTGTCTTTATGAAGCATCAGAGTTCGAATCGTAATACACATGTCCATGTCCCCGTCAAAACCGAAATAGCCGAGACAGCCGCCGTAAGGGCCTCGAGCCTCAGGTTCGAGTTCGTCAATGATCTGCATGGCGCGTACCTTGGGTGCGCCGGAAAGCGTTCCGGCCGGAAAGGTTGCGCGCAAAAGATCCATCGCCGACTTTCCCGCCTTGAGCTTGCTCTGTACCCGGCTGACCAAATGCATCACATGGGAATAGCGCTCGACAAAAGCAAAACGTTCAACTTTGACCGATTTAAAATCCGAAACGCGGCCGAGATCGTTGCGGCCGAGATCAACAAGCATGAGATGCTCCGCCATTTCCTTCACTGAAGACCGCAACTGTTTTTCATACTGCATGTCTTGTTGCTCCGTAAGTCCTCGCGGTCGCGTGCCAGCGATGGGCCGGACCTCCGCCATGCGCCTTGTTTTTTTGACGAGCATTTCGGGCGAGGAGCCGATCAGACGGAACGGTCCGCTTCTAAAATAGAACATATAAGGTGAGGGGTTGATGGACCTCAGCGAGCGGTAGATCTGAAAATCGTGGCCGTGATGCGCGAGTTGGAAACGTTGCGACAATACGACCTGAATGCAATCTCCGGCGCGGATGTATTCCTTGATCCGTTTGACTTTGGATTCATAGCTTTTGCGTGACATGTTTGATTGCACTTCAGGTAGTGATGCTGCCCTTGTCATCGCGGGTACACGCAGCGGTTTCTGAAGAAGGCTTTTGTATTTCGCCATCTGCCTGAGGGCATTTTTGTAAGCAGTCTCCGCGTTTTGGGCCTTTTTCAGATTCACGAGGATGACGACTGAAAGGGTCTTGCGAAAATGGTCAAATACGAGAAAATCTTCGATGCGGAAAAAGATACCCAGAGGAAATCCGGGTCCTTTTTTCTTCGCAAGCCGGACGGTCTCAAAATCGCGGACATTCTCATAGGCAAGATAACCCACGAACCCACCACGAAATCCCGGGAAGGCCTCGGGATTAGCCAGTTTACGCGTGGAAAGTTCCGCCTCGATCACATCCAAAAGCTTGGCATTCTTTAGAATCCGTTTGCTTCCCCGTGCTGTAATCGCGACATTTTCTCCGGAGGATTCATAAACGGCAGCCGGCTCAATTCCCAGAAATGAAAAACGACCGATCTTCTCTTCCTGCTCCGCGGATTCAAGAAGGAATGCATGACGTGCTTTCTGGCTGATCTTCAGAAAGCTAGAGACCGGCGTCTCGAGATCCGCGGGAAATGTCTCGGAGAGCGCAACAATATTTCCTTTGCGCGCCAGTTTTGTGAAAGTGACAATATCAGGAGCGATCATTTTTTATAAATCTTTTCCGGGTCAAAGACTTTCTCTTGCGTGATCTTCACGACATCTCCCTGCTCATTCATTTCATGAACGAAGCAGGTGCGATAACCAAGATGGCACGCCCCGCCCTTATTTTGGGTTACACGGACAAGCAGAGTGTCTTTGTCGCAGTCCGTAAGCACTTGCACGACGCCTTGCGTGTGGCCCGACTCCTCCCCCTTCACCCAATATTTATTGCGAGACCGGGAATAAAAAACAGTGTGTTTCTCTTTCAAAGTGCGCTCCACAGCGACTTTATCCATGTAAGCCAGCATAAGAACTTCACCGGAATGAGCGTCTTGAATAATGACTGGCAACAATCCCTGAGCGTTATATTTGAGGTCTTCCATTTGGATGTATTCTCCTTTGAATAATGGAGTTACGGCAAAATTACATTCTTCTTTACTGAAGTGACGTCGAGTATGCCACAAATGAACTATGTGTCAAGGGGATACACTTTTCCTGAAGCGACATGAATTCAGGATTAACGGGGCCGCGAAATGCTGTCGTAACGCCAATGCCATGGCTCGTAGGTGATCCCTGCCGGAGCATTTTTGGGATAAGACAGGACGAATCCGAAGCGTCCGGCGTTCTCCAGGAGCCACTGATATTCTTGCAGATCCTCAAATTCTGCGACATTCTCCTCCCCGTTGATTCCATCCTCGTTGATGAAATCGATCGCCAAATGTTCGGGATCCCCATGCTCGCTGTAGCCGGGCAAAGCGACCCATTTCACGGTTTCGCGAATGGAATAATCATGGTTGCTGAGATAGAAGATAAAAAGATATAGCTGATGGGCGCTTGAGCGATACCCGGATTCCACGAAAAGCCGTTTTCCTATAGCGCGTTCCATAGCACGCATCATGAACTGGTAAGATGGATAAACCTGAGGACTCAGAAATTGCGGAGGAAGCTCTGTCCATTTTCCATGAAGTCGGATCTTCTGTCCGTCCAACCGCACCAAATCATTGTTTCCCTGCGAAATCCCATGAAACGGAATCCTAACCCCGACCGTCGCGGCTTCGAGATCTCGAAATGAGCGCAGGAATCGTTTTTCACTGGCATTTAAAGGAGACTCCAATTCTTTAAAGGTGAGCATCGGAAGTCTTCCCGCCTGGTCCTTTGTATGAATGAAAGGCTCGAGTTTGGCGACAAGCGCTTTGACTTCTGCAATATGCTCAGGGGATAGTTTTTCGACATTCAACGTGATCGCCGGTGTTTTTGGAAAAGAAGCGCACCCGCAGAGGATGGAAACAGCTAGGACAAAGAAGACTTTCTTGGACATAAGAGGGATCAAAGTCGAACGGGAATACCTTTGGCCCGGAGGAAGGCCTTGGTCTCAGGGATGGTGAATTCTCCGAAGTGAAAAATGGAGGCTGCGAGGCACGCATCGGCTTTGCCGGCGGTGAAGGCTTCATAGAGATGATTCAAGTTTCCAGCTCCGCCCGAGGCAATGACCGGAATGCGGACTGATTCGGAGACGCGGCGCGTAAGTTCAAGATCGTAGCCGTCCTTCGTGCCGTCACAATCCATGCTCGTGAGAAGGATCTCCCCCGCACCAAGCTTCGCAGCTTTTTTTGCCCACTGGATCGCATCAAGTCCTGCAGGATTTCGACCGCCGTGCGTGTAAACACCCCAACGATCCTTCGTTTCGCGTTTTGCGTCAATTGCGACCACGATGCATTGGCTGCCAAATCGCTTGCTGGCTTCCAGAATGAACTTTGGGTTTTTGATGGCGCTTGTGTTGATAGAAACCTTATCACAGCCTGTTGCAAGGAGTTCGCGGATATCCTGAACTTTGTTGATGCCACCCCCGACTGTAAATGGAATAAAAATCGTGGCGGCAACTTTCTCGGCGACATCGATCATCGTGCGACGTTTTTCATGAGAAGCCGTAATGTCGAGGAAAACCAGCTCATCGGCTTTCTGCTGATCATAAGCTTGGGCGCAAGACACAGGATCGCCCGCGTCCTTCAGGGATACAAATTTGACACCTTTTACGACCCTGCCACGGTCAATATCAAGACATGGGATGATGCGTCGGGCGAACATGGATCAAAGGGTCATTTGGTTGTTCTCAAGTTGTTTGAGAACATGGATCACAGAATTGCCGAATGCTATCAAGTGGGACATGATTGCAAATAGAACGGTCAAGATAATCAGGAAGAGCATGCCGACCTCGTAGAGCGAGGCTTGTTTGAAGTTCGCGGTTTGCCAAAAAAAGATCAAGATCAGGAATGAGATTAGGAACAGGATCCATCCGGCAAGACACTTTTTCATGTAGATCTTTTTGATCTCATGGTACCACTTGGAGTTAAGGGATCGGCCGCGTTTGATAAGTCCGTACAGAAAAAAACTTCTCGCCAAAAGAAACGCGAGGAGATATCCGATTCCGATCACGGCCCAAGACCAGGTGCGTTGCGTGAGGATCATATTCCAAAGGTTCGTAAGGTTATCCATAAATCTCTTTCCCCCATTATGCCGTGAGCCGCACGGCCTCGGATAGCTGGAAGCGTTTGTCGTAAAGCGCCTTACCAATGATCACACCCTCAAAATTCGGCGCACGGATGTCCCGGCATTTCTCGATATCGGAAATCTGACTGATTCCGCCTGATAAAATGACTCGCGATTGAGTGTTCGCAAGCACCACCGCAAGTTTTTCCCAATTCGGACCTGCTAAGACACCATCTTTTTCAATGTCGGTGTATATCAGTGTCGAGACGCCGAGTTGATCAAAAAGCGTCAAGGCTTCCCGGATCGTCATGTTCCCATCGCACATCCATCCCGCGGTTTTTACTTGGTCGCGACGCACGTCCAGTCCCACAGCGATCTTATCCCCAAATTTTAAGAGAGCGCCCTCCAAAAAGGTCTTGTCCAGGGCTTTGGTTCCAAGAATAACCCGCGAAACGCCCATCCCAAGGATGGTTTCGATATCCTTCAAACTTCGCACGCCGCCACCAAATTGGATCTTGGCTTTGACGCTTTGGCAAATGGCCTTGAGCGATGCCTCATTGGTGAGGGATCCTGTCTTTGCGCCTTCGAGGTCGACGACATGGATCCACTGAGCCCCTTCCTGCTCCCAAACCTTTGCCATAGCCCCAGGGTCCTTGGAATAGACAACACAAGAATTATAATCGCCTTGCGTGAGGCGTACGACTTTGCCCTGGTAAAGATCAATCGCCGGATAAAGGTTCATATCACCACCTGACGAAATTTTTTAGTATACACAACCCCGCTTCCTGACTTTTCTCAGGATGGAATTGGGTCGCAAAAACATGTCCATTTCCCAAAACAGCCGCAAAATTCTCACGACCGTATTTACAGGACGCTAGCGTTAGGCCCTTGGCCGAAGGAACCCCAAAATATGAGTGCACGAAATAGAAATATTCCCCGCTCGGAATGCCCTCAAGCAATGGATGCTTTTTTAGGATCTTGAGATCATTCCAGCCCATATGAGGAATCTTGACGTTCGTGGAACGGAATTTCCGGACTGCGCCTTTGAATATCCCCAAACCCTTGACGCCGGGATTCTCTTCGCTTTTTTCAAAAAAAAGCTGGAGGCCGAGACAGACGCCCATAAGTTTTACCTTGCGAGCGACAAGTTCACGGATTGGGTTGATGAAGCCCCGAGAACGCAACTCTTTCATCGCATCCCCAAAAGCACCGACCCCAGGGAGTATTACTTTTGTGGCACGAGCAAGATCTTTTCCTTGGGAGCAAAGTTTGTACGAAACGCCAAGATATTCGAGGGCCTTGGACACACTGCGGAGATTGCCCATCCCGTAATCAATGATGGCGATCATAAAAAAAACCTGGAGAAGCGAGAAGCGCAGCTCACCGTTGCGCGTTCCCCGTCATCACAGCCGTCCTTTTGTTGAAGGGATACCGTGAACGCGAGGGTCTAGACAGGTCGCCATATCCAATGCTTTTGCGATTCCTTTAAAGATGCCTTCGATAATGTGGTGCGTGTCTTCCCCGGCAAGCACACCGATATGCATGTTGATTCCCGCGTGCTGACAAAAAGAACGCAGAAAGTCAACCGCATCATCGAACGAGTATTTCGGCTGGCGGGACAAACGAACACCTTTGGCCTTTGTCACGTAAAGCGATGGTCTCCCGGAAATGTCCAAGGTGACGCGAATGAGCGCTTCATCCATCGGGACAGCAAAAGAGCCATAGCGCCGTATCCCTTTCTTGTCTCCAAGCGCTTTCGACAAGGCTTGCCCGAGGGCAATCCCGATGTCTTCATTGGTGTGATGGATATCGACTTCCAGATCTCCGCGCGCTTTGAGTTTTAAATCAAAAAGCCCATGCTTCGAGAGAAGTGTTAGCATGTGATCGAGGAACGGAATCAGGGTATCGACTTTTGACGATCCTTTTCCGTCAACCACGAACTCGAGCTGGATGTCGGTTTCGGAAGTTTTGCGTTTGACCGCGGCCTTTCTTACTTTCATGATTTGGACTCCTTTTCCGGTTCTGCGTTCTTCTTAACAAGGCGTGCTTCCAGGGAGATCCTGTGTAGAAAAAGGCCCTCCATGTCTGTCAGCTTCTGGACATGCTCTTTTGCTGCCTCCAGCGCCTCGGGAGTATAACGGATGATCTGGGAACTCTTGATGAAAGTCGATGCGCTGAGGGGCGAAAAATAGCGCGCAGTGCCGCCCGTTGGGAGCACATGGCTGGGTCCTGCGATATAGTCCCCGATCACGGCCGGCGAATAAGGCCCGAGGAAGATCGCGCCGGCGTGACGTATCGATTGCGCCACTTTTTCGGGATCTTCTGTCATGATCTCTAAGTGTTCGGCTGCGATCTCATTTGCAACGTCGCAGCCCTCCGCTACGGATTTAACCTGGATGATGATGCCAGAATCCACGCGTTTACGCATAACTTCCACCAATTTTTTAGAGTTCGTGATCAGATACCCCATGCCGCCATGATGCTCAGTCTGGGCGAGAAGATCGCAGGTGACAAAATCCGGATTCGCGGTTGCGTCAGCGAGAATGGCAACTTCGCTCGGACCGGCGACCATGTCAATATCCACAAAGCCATAAACCTGTCGCTTGGCTTCTGTGACGTAAGCATTGCCCGGGCCGACGATCTTGTCGACCTTGGGGATGGTTTTGGTGCCGAACGCGAGTCCGCCGATAGCCTGAACCCCGCCCACGCGATAAATTTCATTTACACCCAAGAGATTGGCAACTGCCAAAATATGGGGATCAATATCTCCGGTATCACGCCGTGGCGGCGTGGCAATGGCGATCTGTTTTACGCCTGCAACCATCGCGGGAATGACGGTCATGTAGACAGTCGAAACAAGTGGAGCGGTCCCTGCAGGAATATATATCCCCACACGATCCAGCGCCGCGTAGCGTTTCCCAAGACGAACGCCATTCGGACCAGTGATCTCAAAAGATTTTTTCAGTTCTTTTTCGTAATATTCGCGAACATTCTCCGTAATCTGCTTGAGAAGGGGCACGAACGGAACCTGGATCTTCTCGAACGCGCGGTTGATATCTCCCTGAGTGACAGCAATCCGTTTGATTGGAAGGTCGATGCCGTCGAATTCGCGGGTGTAGCGGCGAAGTGCCGCATCCCCGGACTGACGCACTTCGGAAAGAATGCGGGTGACCTTTTTAAAGATCGTCGGATCGAAGAACGTGGCGTAGTCGCGCCGAATCTTTTTCTGAGTTTGTTTGTCCCAACTAAGCACTTGCATGAATTACATTCCCTTTTCCGTTATATAAGTTGCAACGGCTTCTTCGACCGCAGCTTTGGCAGTCGCAAATTGCCCCTGATCGGGTCCGCCCGCCTGCACGAGATCCGACCGTCCGCCACCGCTTAAGTTCAGCAATTTGGATAGCCTACCAAAAAGGGCCTTCATGTCCAAGGGCGTTTTCTGGAGGTCCGTGCTAAGACCAACGATCACATGGAGCTTTTCCTCTTGAGATGTAGCGACCACGTAAACCAGTTTTTGTCCTTCTTCGCGGAGTCTATTGGAAAGATCGCGTAGCGCTGGAATTCCGGCATTCTCCAGCATTGCGACGGCGATGCGGCATGAACCGGCTTCTTTGGAACTTCCAAGAAGCGTTTTGACATCTGCAAGATTCCCGGAAGCTTGCGCTCCGATTTTCTTCTGAGCCTTCAGATTTTCCATAAGTTTCGCAATGCGGGCCGGGATATCCGCCGTTCCGACTTTCAATATCTTGGCAATTCCGGAGATTTGATCCTGCAAGTTTCGGACGTAGTTTAGGGCGTGAGTTCCGGTAACAGCTTCAATACGGCGAACGCCGCTCGCCACCGACGATTCACCAGTGACAATCAGAAGGCCGATCTGTCCTGTTCGATCGCAATGAGTTCCCCCGCAGAGCTCTTTACTAAACTCTGGAATGCTGATCATACGGACTTTATCCCCGTATTTGTCGCCAAAGAAAGCCAAAGCGCCTTCTTTTTTGGCATCTTCCAGGCTTTTAGATTCTTTTTGGACCGGACGATCACTTAGAATCTGATCATTTGCCGCTTTCTCGATCGTACGGAGTTCTTCAGGCGTCACGGCACGACCAAATGAAAAATCAAAGCGCAGACGGTCGGGCGCAACAAGCGATCCGAGTTGGCGCACGGAACTTCCGAGCGTGGTCCGTAGCGCTGCGTGCAAAAGATGCGTGGCGGTGTGATTACGCATAATGTCCTCACGGAGCGCCCTATTAACGGCGACGCTTACGGCCAAACCGTCTTTGATGACACCTTGAAGCACCTCAACATGATGTAAAAAATACTTGTCGAGTTTTTTCGTATCCAGCACTTTAAGCTTGAGTCCTTCTCCTTCGATCACACCTTGATCTCCAACCTGCCCGCCGCTTTCCGCATAGAAAGATGTTTGGTCAAGAATGACGGTCGCTTGTTTTCCTTCGTTCTGATGCCAGAGAATCTTAGATTTTGTCTGAAGTGCGTCATAGCCGCAAAATGTGGTGGCCGGGATATTGGCCGGGATTTTGTCGAGCCCCGATGAGGCGAAAATTTCGGCGGTGATCTTGCTGCCTTCTTTGGAACGTGCGCGTTGATCCTCCATAAGCTTCTCAAACCCCTTATGGTCGATTGCAAATCCTTCCGCTTTTGCAATGGCACAGGTCAATTCTTCCGGGAACCCGAAAGTATCATAAAGTTCGAAGACAGTTTCGGCCGGGACAGTTTTTGAACCACCTTTTTTATAATTTATAAGTTGCATTTTGAGCATGCGAAGCCCGTCCTCCAACGCACGGAGGAACCGCCCTTCTTCCTGGGAGAGAACCATGCGTATGCTTTCTTCTGCTTCCCGAAGCTCGGGATAGGCCTCTCCCATGGCCGCGATGACTGACGCGACAGCGTTGAAAAGAAAAGGTTGAGCCAGTCTTTGCTGTGGCATTAATTGATGCGCCTGCCAAATCGCACGGCGGATCAGTTTCCGAATTACATATCCACGGCCTTCATTCGATGGAACAACGCCATCGGCAATGGAAAAAACGGCCGCCCGTAAATGATCCGAGATCGTGTAAAGTTGTTTGGTTTGAACCTTTTCAGGATCGAGACCTAGAGCCTTAAGAATGGATTCGTGGATAGGCTGAAAGATATCGATCTCGAAGTTGGAGGCCTTCCCCTGGAGAACACACGCGAGACGTTCAAGTCCCATGCCGGTGTCGATATTCTTATTTGCGAGAGGAATGAGCTTGCCGCCGTCCTGACGGTCATACTGTGTAAAAACAAGATTCCAAATCTCTGCGAATTTTCCGGAATCATCGATCGGGGTTCCCTGAATCTCCGGATGTTGGTCAAAGTAGATCTCGGAACAGGGGCCGCAAGGACCGTTCGGACCATCCTGGGGCGCATTCGCGGGCCAGAAATTCGATTTGTCCCCACACAGAAAAATCCACTCTTGGGGTAGCCCGATCACCTTGTGCCATATTTCAAAGGCCTCGGTGTCCTTCTCGTGGACGGTGATCCGGAGCCGCTCCTTGGGAATAGAAAGTGTTTGGGTCAGAAATTCCCAGGCCCATACGATGGCCTCTTTTTTGAAGTAATCGCCGAACGAGAAATTGCCCAGCATCTCGAAAAACGAGTGGTGAAAGGGTGTACGCCCCACCTCGTCAAGATCGCCCGTCCTAAGGCATTTTTGGCTTGTTGTGGCCCTTTTAAGGTCCTTTTTGACCCCAAGGAAGTATTCCTTGAATTGATTCATCCCCGCCCCGGTGAATAGCAAGGAGGGGTCGTTTTGGGGTACCAGGGAATCGCTTGCGACTACGCTGTGGCCTTTGGATTTAAAAAATTCCAGGTAAGCTTTCCGAAGATCGTTCGTGGCTGTTTTCATAAAGCGTCAGATCTCGTCGTCCCCTGACCCCTTCAAGAGCTTTTGAAGGACGTCTTGCACGACCTGAAAATCATATCCTTTCCGTATTAGAAAATCATAAAGCCGCTTCTTGCGTTTTTGCAGATCCACTTTGCCCCAGCCGGCCCATTTTAGACGGGCCAGCTCAAGCGCGCGTTCAGCTTCATCCTCGTTCGATAGCGTTCCTAGAAGTTCATCGCTGATCTTTTTCGAAAGCCCATGGCGTTTCAATTCAAACGCTATCTTGTGGCGGCCCGCGGCTTTCCCGAGAGTGAGCCGAGCCACCAAATCTTTGGCGTATAGCGTATCATCCAGAACGCCTTGGGTCCTGAGATTATTGAGCGCTTGATCAATGATCGCGACGGAGTAGCCTTTGTCAGCGAGCTTCTTTTTTAATTCCTGACCGCTTTTTGGACTGGCGGCGAGCAACCTCAGGCAGGTGATGAGCGCCTGCTTGGTCTGTTCTTCTTCCAGCGTTTTATCCATAGATTAAGAAAGGACGGCACGCACCTGGAACTCCATAAATATTAGCTAGAGCGGTTCGCGGCGCCGTACCGTTACCCCATAGAAACCGGTACGGGTGAGGATTATTCGGCGACCGCGCCGACGACTTCGCCCACGACAGAGCTTTCTCCGGCAGCAACTTTCTCCAGGATCTTCAGTTCGATCTCTTCGAGAAGCTTCTTATTGTCTTTCAGGAAAATTCGTGCGGCATCCTTACCTTGACCGAGTTTCTGATCGTTATACGCAAACCAGGTCCCGGACTTATCGATGACCTGATATTGGGTGCCGAGCTCCACAACGTTTGAAGAGCGCGAAATGCCTTCATCAAACAAGATGTCGAATTCCGCCTGACGGAAAGGTGCCGCGACCTTGTTCTTGACGACTTTAACGCGTACACGGTTCCCAACAATCGCGTCGCCTTTTTTTAGACTCGCGACCCTGCGGATGTCCAATCGCATAGAGGCGTAGAACTTAAGCGCCTTGCCGCCGGGCGTCGTCTCAGGGTTTCCGAACATAACTCCGATCTTCTCCCGCAACTGATTAATGAAAACGATGCAGGTTTTGGATTTGCTGATAATGGCTGTGAGTTTCCTCATAGCTTGAGACATCAAGCGCGCCTGAAGCCCCATTTGCGCCTGCCCCATGTCGCCTTCGATCTCTGCGCGCGGAACGAGCGCTGCCACAGAATCAACGACAATAAGGTCGACAGAATTCGAGCGAACGAGCATCTCCGCGATCTGGAGCGCTTGCTCTCCGGAATCGGGTTGTGAAATCAGCAGTTCATCAACCTTGACGCCGATCTTCTGGGCGTACTGAGGATCCAAGGCATGTTCTGCATCAATGAAAGCCGCAACCCCGCCTGTCGATTGAAGTCGGGCGATAATATTGAGCGTGAGAGTTGTTTTGCCGCTCGACTCAGGGCCAAAGATCTCCACGATGCGGCCGCGCGGGATGCCGCCAATCCCCGTAGCGATATCAAGACTCAGGGCTCCCGTGGCAAGCGCGGCGATATTTTCGTGATGCTGGTCGCCGAGTTTCATGATAGACCCTTTACCGAACTGTTTTTCGATCTGCTGCAGCGTGAGTTCGAGGGCTTTCTGTTTGTCCGTGGATTTTTTGACTTCCGCTGCGGTAGATTTCTCTGATGCTTTTCGAGCGCTCATAATTTTTCTCCTTTAGAAAGACTTTAGTTTCAAAATTCTATCGGGCCGCCCTTCTCCTGTAAAGACAATTTACGCGAATGCGACGCTATAGAATATTATCTTTTTGGAAATAATATATGATTATAAGTGATTGTCAAGAAGAAAGTCAAAAAAGCTTTTTTTCGATCCCTTGACGGAGGCGTTGGATGTTGGCGCGGTGGGTATAGAGGATAAAAACGGTCAAAATGATGCTGATAGGCAGAAGAAATCGGAACCCAGGGGTGCCTGCATAGCGCCAGGCGATCATGATTGGGAAAACCACGGCGGCCACAAGCGAAGAAAATGAGATGATGTGGGTGACCGTGAAGCAAAGGATCCAGAGGCCGAACGTGATAAGCGTCGGAAGCCAGGCGATAGCCAGGAACACTCCAAGCGAGGTCGCCACACCCTTCCCGCCCTTAAACTTGAGCCAGACCGGGAAGCTATGTCCCAGAATGGCGCTAATACCCAGAAGCAATTGGAACGGGAGAGCAAAACTTTTGCCGAATAAAGCCGGAAGAATGCAGGCCATATAACCTTTGAGGACGTCTAGAAAAAGGACCAAGATCCCCCACTTTTTCCCAACTACGCGGAAAACGTTAGTTGCGCCGATATTCTTGCTGCCATGCTCCCGGATATCCAGGCCTTTCACTTTGAGCCCGGCGATGAGACCGAATGGAACAGAGCCTAGGAGATAAGCCGCGAGAATAAAGAAAGCGGACAAGAAAAGGTTGTTCATTGGAGAAACTTTAACCCCCGCGTGATGTAGATGATGCCTGAGACGATTGTGAATGTCACCGTGAGAAATGCCAGCGGGATTGCAACCGGCCATTCGAGGAGGATGAAACATAAAAGGAGCATTTGGGATACGGTCGTTAGTTTTCCCCAGAGGTTGGGTTGCACCTCAATCTTCACGGCGGCAAAGTTCAGGGTGAGAAAGCCAAAGAGAAGGATCATGTCGCGAAAGATAATTGTGATCGTGATCCAAAGTGGCGGACGAAAAGGAAGCGTGGGCACAAAAAGAAGGCCTATAAAAGCACTCACGAGGAGTATTTTGTCCGCAAGAGGATCCAACATTTGTCCCAACGCTGTTCGTTGTTTCAGGAACCGGGCTAAAAGTCCGTCGAGCGCGTCGGTCAGGGCGGCGACCACGAAGATCGCGAGGGCGATGAGGCGAAAACCTTCTTTTTCCGGAGTGTAAGAAACAAGTGAAATAAAAAAAACTGGGGTGAGAAGGATTCGGAAAAGGGTTAGGTAATTCGGAATGCTCAAGCGCTGACGGTATCCGTAGGTTCGGCGGCCGAAGCATCGGCCTCGACCTCGGCGGCAACTTTCGGGTGAAGATCTTCGCCGGGCAGGGATTCATCGCCGGAACGCACTTTGACAGAGACGATCTTGGAGATGCCGGGTTCTTCCATGGTAACACCGTAGAGAGAATCCCCCATGGCGATAGTCTTACGGTTATGCGTGATAATGATGAATTGCGATTGCTCAATGAACGTGTTGAGCACCGCCAAGAAGCGGTCAATATTAGCTTCGTCGAGAGGGGCATCAATCTCATCCAAAAGACAGAAAGGCGACGGCTTGATCTTAAAAAGCGCAAAAAGAAGTGCCACAGCGGTCAAGGCCTTCTCTCCTCCTGAAAGCAGCGACATATTCTGCAACTTCTTTCCAGGAGGGCGCACGACAATATCAATCCCCGATTCGAGGGGATGCGCTTCGTCGATCAGGAAGATCCGCGCTTCACCGCCGCGGAAAAGTATCTGGTAATATTGTTTGAAGGTTTCCTGAACCTGCTTGAAGGTATCCTCGAAAAGCTGTTTGGTGGTTTGATTGATCTTGCGAATGGCTTCCATGAGAGAATTCCGCGCATCGTCGAGGTCCTTTTGCTGGGCTAAAAGAAAATCGTAGCGCGTTTTCAATTCCTGGTATTCCTCGATGGCGAGGAGGTTGACCGTACCAAGGGAATCGACCTTCGTTTGAAGCGCCGTGATCGTCTCCGCGGCGGAGGATAATTCTTCTTCCGTAAAAACAAAATCCTGCGAATTAAGTTCTGAAAGATTCAGCCGGTAGCGCTGCAGGAGCCGTTCCCCCACATTCTTGAGCTGATAGTCGAGGTCCATCTGCTGGAGTGAGATATGGTGCTCTTCTTCCTGCAGAACCTTTTGAGAGTGAATCAGTTGATCCAAAGAGTGACGCTGCCCCGTCAGCAGTTCTTCCTGCTCCCGCTGATCTTTGCGTAGCAATTCAAGATCAACATCTACGGCATGCAGCCGCTGCTGGTGTTCCTCGGCAAGACGGACGCACACAACCTCCTCCTGGTCCAACTCCTGTTCTTTTGATGCGATGCGTTCTTTCCCCTGTTCAAGAAAGGCTTCCCTCTCCTGGTCTTTTTGGGCGTGCTCTCCGACAAGTCTCAAGGATTCCTCAAGGTGTCGCATTCCCTGTTGGAATTGCTCGGCCTGCGTCTGGCATTGCCGGACCACGTTCAGGACTTCTTCACGGGCGATTGTGTTCTGCTCTAGGTCTTTCTCCTTCTGGTGCTGGATCTCCCCAAACCTTGATTCTTCCTGTTCCCTTTGAGTCAGAGACGTCTGAACTTGTTCGAGAGTGACTCGAACCTGCTCGGTCTCTTGTTCCAGATCACGGATCTCAGAAACGGACAATTCTTTTTCGGATTTAAACCCCAGAAGACGCTCTTCAATGTTCTTCTTCTCACTCTCGAGCGATTCTTTTTCAACAAGGGTCGACGTTTTCTGTTCGTCTACTTCAGTTCCTTGGGCACGCAAGGTCACGAGTTCGGCTTCAAGGTAACCAATCTTCATTTCTTTTTCTTGCGCTTCCGACGTGAGCGTTACGATTTCGCCGCGGATCTTCGATGTTTCAGAATCTCGTGAAAAAAAGAACTGAGAGCGACTCTGATCGTTCCAAAAAAAGAGTCTGCGGTCAGAACTCAAGAAAAGACCGTCACGCGAAACAAGATTGGCTGGAATGGACGCTGCGAGGAGCTCCTCCAGCTGATGGAGCGGAAATGTTTCGCTGATAAAAACATTTCCAAAAATTCCTTCAAATCCAGATTCAATCTGAACAAAGTCGGCAAGGGGGCGAAATCCAAAAGACGCGTAGTGCTGGGAGGCTTCTGGAGAGAATGGAGTTTGAGCTTTAAGAAATATCCCGGTAGCAAGGGAATGCTTGGCATTCAATCGTTCTACGAGTGTCCGGGCGGTCGCTACGTCTCCAGCAACCAGGGATCTAGCGAATTGCCCCAGAGCCACATCGATGGCCCACTCATAGCCTTCTTGAACTTTCACGACTTCCTGAAGACTCCGGACAAGCCCCGGAACCTGTTGCGTCGCCTCGGTTAGAAATTCCTGGAATGCGTTGGAACTCACACCTTCCATCTCCGTGAGCGTGTGAAGCCGGGATTCCTTTTCACGAAGCGCAAGTCGAGTCTCATGCGCCTGTTTACGGAGCTCTGCGAGCTCATGCTCAAAAGCATGGGTGGTGGCCCGAAGCCCCTGATGACCGCTCAGGGTATTCTGAAGCTCGGAGTTCGTACGCTCAAGCGACTGAAGACAAAGTTTCGATTTTTCATTCCAAGCCGCGATTTGCTCGGCAAGACGGCTTGAATTAGCTTGTTCCCGGCGATGCTGCGATTCTAAATTCTCACCGAGGGCTTTGGTGCGGTGGAATTCGTTGCGGGCTTGGGTCGTGATTTGAGCAGCTTCAAAAAATTCTCTTCGGGCTGTTTCAAGGGCGCTCTTGGCTTCCTGGATCAGAGACTCCTGTCGCTGAAGTTCCTGCGTAACTTCCGCGAGGCGCGTTTGAACCTGGGAGCTTTCACTTTCCCGGGTTTTTAGAAGTTTCTGAAGCTCATTTTTTTGAGTGGCAGCAGCTTCGATCGCTTGGCGCAACTGGGCCTGCTCTTGAAGTAACTGGCCACGCTGTTGGGCAAGCTCCACGCGTTTGTCCCGGATAAATTGGAGTTTTTGATCGTTCGTCTCAATCTGCGCAAGGGCCTGATAGCGCTCGCCCTCTTTAACATGGCAGCGCTGACCAATCCCTCGAACACGGGTTTCTTGATCCTCGATCGTTTGATGCTGTGCTTGGAGTGTTAACTCAAGAGACGTGAGTTCGTCTTTTTTGGACTGGAAGCTTTGTGTGAGGTCGAGTTTTTTTTGCTCGATCTGACGCTGGTCATGAAAAGCGCGTTTAATCTCAAGCGTTTTAAGGCGTTCGAGCTCGAGCTTGTAACGTTCAGCGCGTTTAGCCTGACGCTCGGCGTACTGAATATTTTTTTGAACTTCGAAAACAATATCCTGAAGCCGTTTCAAATTCTCTTCCGTGCGTTCGAGCTTGCGAATCGATTCGTCCTTCTTGACCTTATACTTGGCAATACCCGCAGCTTCTTCAATGAGGAAACGGCGTTCTTCGGGGTCAGCCTTGAGGATGTAGTCGATCCTTCCCTGTTCGATCATAGAATAAGAAGATGATCCTATTCCGGTGTCGAGGATCAGATCCTGGATATCTTTGAGGCGGCATTGAGTCTTGTTGAGAAGATATTCACTTTCGCCGGTGCGGTAAAGACGACGCGTGAGCGTGACTTCGTTATATTCGATCGGCATGCCACGGTCCGCATTATCGATCGTGAGGGAGACTTCGGCAAAAGCAAGGGGTTTTCGGACTTCAGTTCCGTTGAAGATAACATCTTCCATGGTCGAGCCGCGCAAAAGTTTAGCGCTACGCTCGCCCAGAACCCAACGGATAGCGTCAGAGACATTGCTCTTACCACAACCGTTAGGACCGACGATGCAAGTGACCCCTTGGTCAAAGGCAACCTCGGTTTTTTCGGCGAAGGATTTGAAACCTAGAAGCTCAAGTTTTTTAAGGCGCATGCTGGCACGCTCTTAGGATAGAGCTGATCCCCTTTAGGGTTAACTCTTACAGCTATTATTTCGGCAGAAAAGGGTACTGTCTGAAGAGAGAAAATAAGGCCTATTCCTGATACGCTTTGAATGCGACACAGGCGTTATGCCCCCCAAAACCCAACGAGTTCGACAAAGTGAAACGAACGCGGCAGGCTTGAGCTTCGTTCGGAACGTAATTTAGATCGCAATCCGGGTCTGGATGTTTGTAATTGATCGTCGGCGGAACAATCTGATCGCGTATAGCCAACACGCAAACCGCACCTTCGACGGCACCGGCTGCTCCCAGGAGATGTCCGGTCATGGATTTCGTCGAGCTGATCCTTACCTTGCGCGCGACATCTTCCCCCAAGGCTTTCTTGATGGCCAAGGTCTCGACCTTATCGTTTAAAGGCGTCGAGGTTCCGTGGGCGTTGATGTAGTCGACGTCTTCGGGCCGGATGCCTGCATCTTTCATGGCGATCACCATGCAGCGGGCGGCACCTTCCCCGCTTGGGTCCGGAGCCGTAATATGACTCGCGTCAGATGTCATTCCGTAACCCGCCATTTCTGCGTAAATCTTGGCCCCACGTTTTTTCGCGTGCTCCAGCTCTTCCATGATCAGAACCGCACAGCCCTCGCCCATCACGAACCCGCTGCGCGTCTTATCGAACGGGCGCGAGGCAGTCGCTGGATTTTCGTTGTGAGTGCTTAAAGCTTTCATCGCATCGAAGCCGCCAAATCCGAGATTTGTGATGCATGATTCCGTCCCGCCGGCAAACATGATATCCGCTTCGTTGCGCTGAATGATTTTGAAAGCATCTCCTATGGCATTAGAGCCCGTTGCGCAGGCCGTTGCCACGCAAGTGCTGGGTCCTTTGAGCCCCAAAGCGATCGAAATCGCCCCGGGAGCCATATTCACAATAAGCATCGGAATCAGGAAGGGAGAAATACGACCAGGTCCTTTTTCCATCATCTGACGATGCTGCTCCTCAATCACGCGAAGTCCGCCGATTCCCGAACCGACCAGAATACCAACGCGATGTGCGTCGACCTTGGAAATGTCCAACTTGGCGTCTTCCATAGCCATCTTAGCTGTAGCGACACCGAACTGGACAAAGATATCCGTCTTTTTGATCTCTTTCAGGGACATGTACTTGGTGGGCTCGAAGTTCTTAACTTCGGCAGCGACCTTGGAATTGAAAGGCGTCGAGTCGATCTGGGTCAGAGGACCCGTCCCGCTCTTGCCTTTCAAAAAGCCATGCCAAGATTCTTCGGCCGTATTGGCCACAGGCGTAATCATGCCAATACCGGTAATAACTACACGACGCATGATAGTTGTACTTCCTTAGGTAGAAGGATTTTTAGGATTGAAAGAACGGGCCGACTACTTCTGGCTCGTCTTTTCCGAGACGTACTTAATGGCATCCCCAACGGTCTGGAGTTTTTCGGCATCTTCGTCCGGAATTTCCGCACCAAACTCTTCTTCGAAGGCCATGACCAACTCGACGGTGTCTAAAGAATCCGCACCGAGATCATCTACGAAAGATGCTTCGGGAACGACTTCCTCAGGCTTCACACCAAGTTGCTCGACGATAATTTCTGTGATCTTTTCTTGAACGCCCATTGATGTTTCCTCCTTTAATGATTTAAAGCTTTATTGCGTGATAATCGAATCAGAGTACGAGCCCACCGTCCACGACGATCGTCTGACCGGTGACATAGGCTGAAGCTTCCGATGCCAGAAATACGGCAACATTCGCTACATCTTGAGGCTCTCCGAGACGCCTTAGCCCGATCCGTTCCTTCATTTTCTCGACCAGATCCGGCGGAAGCTTGTCGGTCATCTTACTCTTGATGAACCCCGGGGCGATCGCGTTGGCCCGGATATTCCGTTTGGCCAACTCTTTCGCGGTGCTCTTCGTCAGGGCGATCATGCCGCCTTTGGAGGCTGCGTAATTCGCCTGCCCAGCGTTCCCGGCGATCCCAATGATGGAAGCGATATTGATGATCACTCCAGCACGCTGCTTCATCATGGGCCTTGCGCACGCCTTGGTGAAGAGGAATGCGCTCTTCAAATTGATCGAAAGAACATCGTCCCAGTCCTGTTCGGACATGGTCGCGAGCAATCCGTCCTTCGTGATGCCCGCAACGTTGACGAGTATATCGATGCGCTCAAACGTGTCAAGGGCAATTTTGACAACTTGGTCCACTTCATCTCCATTAGCCACATTGGCTTGCGTCAAAATGCATTTCGGGGATCCCGCCTGTTTTGCAAGGGCTTCGGTCTCTGTCAAAAACTCGGTTTTGAGGTCCGAAAGGACCAAAATAGCGCCCTCTTTTGCGAACGCAAGGGCGATCGCTTGGCCGATCCCGCGACCGGCACCGGTGACAAGCGCGACTTTATCTTTCAGCATCATGATTTATCTCCTTATTGTTATGATTGTTACGATTTTGCCAACCCCGTAAGCGATTCCAGGCCTTTAAAATCGGCCACGCTACAAAATGAAAAGACTTCGAGTTCTGGCTGACACTTACGCGCCAGTCCTTTGAGTATTTTCCCAGGACCGATTTCCAGATAAGTCGTAATCCCGGATTCCTTGGCGGTTGCCATCGTCCGGACCCACTGAACCGAACTCGTCAGCTGCTTCGCAAGTAAGGATCGTATCTCTTCCGGATTAGAAACTTTTAGAGCGGTAACATTGGGGATAAAAGCACACTTAGGTTCATGGATCGGGGTATGAGCAAGCGCATCCTCAAGCCGCGATTTAGCCTCCCCCATAAGGGACGAATGAAAGGCACCGCCGACTTTAAGAGGCATCGCACGTTTAGCGCCTTTAGTTTCTGCGATTTTGCAGGCCTGTTCAATCGCCTGGAGAGCTCCTGAAAGCACCGTCTGATCCGGAGCATTAAGATTTGCGACCTCGCAACCTGCTTCCCGGGCTACGTCCATGCATTGCTCGATCGTGAGGCCCATGACGAAAGCCATGGTTCCCGGATTATTTTTGGCCGCATCCTCCATGGCTTCAGCGCGGACTTGCACAAGTTTCAACGCATCTTCAAAGGAGATCGCTCCCGATGCGGTCAAAGCAGTGAACTCACCTAAACTTAAACCCGCAACGATCGAAGGCTGAAGATCCGTATCTTTTTCACGCAGTGCGGCCAACGCTGCAAGACTGGTGACAAGAATGCCGGTTTGAGCATAAAGGGTGCGCGTCAATTCTGTTTCAGGTCCGTCGAAACAGAATTGGCTGATGGGATATCCCAGGATCTCGTCGGCTTTTTTATAAAGTTCGCGAGCGGCAAGGCTCTCAGCATAAAGATCTTTGCCCATACCCACGAATTGCGCGCCTTGCCCCGGAAATAGGAAACCAATAGGTTTGGTCATAGACAAGCTACCACTTGATCAGGCTCGCGCCCCAGGTGAGACCGCCGCCGAATGCGACGAGGACAACATAGTCCCCCTTCTTAACTGCGCCGGTTTTCACAGCTTCATAAAGAGCGACCACCGTGGAAGCACTCGACATATTGCCGTAACGATCCACATTGATAAAAACTTTCTCGGGAGCGATCTTGAGACGTTCCGCAACGGCTTGAAGGATGCGATTATTCGCCTGATGCGGAATGAGACAGTTAATGTCTTTTACTTGAAGGTTCTCGCGCTCCAGAACCTTAAGAACAGCTTGTTCCATGGTTTTGACCGCGATCTTAAAAAGTTCCGGGCCGGCCATGCGGATATAATGTTGGCCATTCGCGACGCTCTCAGCACTCGGTGGGATTCGGGATCCCCCCGCAGGAATCTGGAGTATTTCACTTTCATTGCCATCCGCGCCCAGGTAAGACGCCAAGATTCCATGTCCGTCTTTGGACCTTGAAACGACAGCCGCTCCGGCGCCATCACCAAAAAGGACGCAGGTCCCGCGATCCTTCCAGTTGATGAATCTTGTGATCGTTTCGGCTCCGACGACCAGCACATTTTTATAAATACCGGATTTCACAAATCCTTCCGCTACAGCAAGGGCATAAGCAAAGCCGGAGCAGGCGGCTGCGAGATCAAAAGCTCCGCAAGAAGCGCCGAGTTTCGCCTGGAGATAACAGGAGGCCGAGGGAAAGATCATGTCCGGCGACGTAGTCGCAACAATGATGAGATCCAGATCCTGAGGAGTAATGCCGGCGTTTTTTAAAGCTTCCTGCGCCGCCGGCAAAGCGAGATCACTTGTGGCCTGATCCGGGGCAGCGACCCGGCGCTCACAAATGCCCGTCCGCGTACGGATCCATTCATCCGTGGTATCGACGATCTTTTCGATATCCGCATTCGTTAAAACTTTCTCGGGCAGATATGCTCCGAGCCCTGTAATAGCTGCACGATAAGGTGCTGTCATGTTTCCTTTTGGGATCGTTACGAGATTAAATTAATTACGCATTACTGGGCTTACGTTCACCCGGAGGCACGGGCGTAACGGCATGATTCAGGTATGGGGTGATGGCTTCCACGATCTGTGCATTGACGCGTGTGGTGACAAGCTCTCCCGCGACACGGATCGCATTGCGGATGGCGAGAGCGGAAGAGATGCCGTGACTGATAATGACGTTTCCGTCCACGCCGAGAAGCGGCGCGCCCCCGGCTTCCTCATAGTCCGTTTCTTTTCGGATCGAGGAAAGAGCGGGTTTCAAAAGCCAAGCGGCGATCGAAGTGATGGGATTCTTGCGAAGCTCACGGCCGATGAGCGCGACCGAGGTCTCCAAAACACTTTCAATCATCTTGAGCACCACATTGCCGACAAAGCCGTCACAGATGATGCAATCCGCTTTCCCTGTAAAGAAATCGCGCCCTTCAATGTTCCCGATGAAGTTTAGCGTGGATTCGCGAAGAAGTTTGTAGGTTTCCTTGATGACTTCAGTGCCCTTGGATTCTTCTTCTCCGATATTAAGAAGTCCAATCGTTGGGCGTTTCTTCTTGAGGATGCTTCGGGCAAACACATCCGCCATGATTGCGTACTGGAAAAGTTCATAAGCGGAGGGATTCAAGTTAGCGCCCACATCCGCGGTGACCGACATACCGTGGAGTGTTGGCGTTGCAATGGCGATCCCGGGACGCTTGATCCCGGGCAACATGCCGAGATGAAGCGTGGAGGCAGCGACCATAGCACCTGTGTTCCCTGCAGAAACGGCCGCGGCACAATCCTTTTTCTTCAAAAGGTCGATACAGACGCCGATCGAGGAATCTTTTTTCTTGCGGAGCGCGGCGACCGGCGATTCTCCCATGCCGATGACCTCGCTTGCTTCCAGGAGAACGATCTTGCCGCCAAGAACCTTATGCTTATTCAACTCCCTCTTGAGAGCAGCGGTTTGGCCGACGAGAACGATTTCTAGATGTTCAAAGTCGTTGGCGGCCATAACAGCACCTTCCACCACGACCTGCGGGGCATAATCCCCGCCCATTCCGTCCAGAGCGATCCGGATCATGCGGGTTATTCCTTCTCCCGAGTCTTGACCTTGATCACCTTCACCAACTTCCCTTTATAGAAGCCGCAGGAAGTGCAGACGCGATGAGGCAGGATGAACGCGCCGCATTGCGCACACTGCGAACGAGACTTCGGGACCAAAAAATCGTTGGCCCGGCGTAGCCGCGAGCGCGTATTCGAATGTTTTCTCTTAGGATGTGCCATGATGTCGCTCCTTCTTGGATTTCTCTTTTTTTATGATGACTGGGGAAGCATGATAGCCATTTTCTTTACAATTGCAAGCGCCTTCATTGAGATCGATGCCGCAATGAGGACAAAGTCCGCGACAGTCCTCCTTGCACAGATGCACGAGCGGATGTTCAACGATCAATAGCTCACGCACATTCTCAAGCGGTTCAATCGCATCCAAGCCTGAGAGATCAAAGATCCAATCCACATCAAAGGATAAATCTTCGTTCTTTTCCTTCAGGCATTTTCCGCAGATCCGTTGGACCGCAGTCCTCAGAGTTCCCTGCAAACGAAGCATACCGCCGTTTTTTTCAGCTTCTCCGTTCAGAAGAATAGGCGCCGTATAAAGCATGTCCGGGAACTCCACCTCAATCGTCTTCGCATCATAAGACCCCTGAACAGGGATCGAAACGCCCTCCTCAAATTCCGAAAGGATCAATTTCATATTAGAGCCACTCTCCATTTGATTCCAGGGATAAACAGCACTATGCCGCATACCCCAAATTAAAATGTCTTGCGGCGTTAACGCGCCCCGACCCTAGAAAACTTTTTTTTGATCCTGTCGGCGACCAGGGCCGGGACGTAACGCGTCACATCCCCGCCCAACTGAGCGACCTCTTTAATGAGACGCGAGGAAAGATAAAAATGCGATTCGGACGGCATGAGGAACATCGTATCGATCTTGGAAGCTAGCTTGCGGTTCGTAAGGGCCATCTGAAACTCATAATCGAAATCCGAGGTCGCCCGGATGCCCCGAATGAGCGTGAACGCTTTTTCTTTCACCGCAAGACGGACCGTCAAGCCTTCCGAACTTTTCACTTTCACCTGGGGGCGATGTTTGAGCGCCGTTTTTAAGAAACTCACACGCTCCTCCGCCGTAAAAAGGGTCTTTTTCGAAGGATTTGAGGCGACGACCACGATCAGTTCGTCGAAGAGGTTGAGAGCCCGTTCGATCAGATCCAGATGACCGAACGTAACGGGATCAAAGCTCCCCGGATATATAGCTTTTCGTTTTTTCATTTGTTGATTCCAATCGGAAAAAGAATGAAAGGCAGGCTTGCCCGATCCGTTTTGTGCGGACCCATTTGAGGTTCTTCAACTCGGCATTCGGCAGCTCTTCCCGCCACATATGCCCCACAACCACTTGCGCGAAAGGCAGGACTATATCAGACGTATCCAGCCTCATCAACGTCTTTTTGACCAAGCCTTTCATGAATGGAGGATCCACGAAAATCAGAGAAAATCCTTGTCCGCTTTTCTCGAGCCTCTTGATGGCCGGAAGCATATCCGTCATAAGGATCGTGCCTTGGTTGCTAACCCCGAGACTTTCCAAATTCTTCTCGATAATTTTCTTGGCCCACGGCGCCTGATCGACAAAAGTCGCACTGATTGCGCCGCGACTTATAGATTCCAATCCAAGACTTCCCGACCCAGCATAAAGATCCAGAATGTGCTTTCCGAAGACAAACGAGCCCACGATATTGAAAAGCGTTTCCTTGGTCCGGTCCGTCATCGGACGGGTCAGCTTGTTCTTGGGGAAATCAATCTTCCGCGATTTAAATTTTCCGCTAATAATACGCATGGTCGTAGTCTAATCGGTTTTGGGCATTTGTTCGAGATATTTTTGGACCCACGCGGGAGTTTTTTGGGGTGAGACCCCGGGAATTCCAGCGATCAATTTTTGAGCTTCTCTCCTCGCTTGAAGCAGGATGGCCTCATCGTTGATCGGATGTGCGACGCGAAAAAGAGGCTCCCCGGATTGACGGGTTCCCCAAAGATCTCCCTGCCCGCGAAGTTTCAGATCTTCGTCCGCGATAAGAAATCCGTCGTTCAGTTTGGTGAGAAGTCTGAGGCGCATCTTTCCCTCGTCGGTCGTGGGTTCGCCAAAGAGAAAACACTCCGATTCGAGTTTGCCGCGACCGATACGCCCGCGCAATTGGTGGAGCTGCGCGAGCCCAAACCGCTCAGCATTCTCGATAATCATCATCGTGGCATTGGGCTGATCCACGCCGACTTCGATCACGGAAGTCGCGACAAGGACATCGATCTCATTTCTGGAAAAGGCACGCATGATCGCTTCCCTCTCCGGGCGATCCAGCTTGCCATGAACCAGTCCCAGCTGAAATTTCTTAAATACAGTTTTTCGAAGACGTTCGAACTCTTTTTTCGCGGCCAGCAAATCCTTTTTCTCAGTTTCCTCGATGAGAGGGAACACAATATAGGCCTGCTCCCCCTTTTGGATCCGGGCGGCTACGCGCTCAAAGATCTCGGATTGTTTTTTTCGGGTGATCCAGTAAGTCTTGATTGGCTGTCGGCCCTTCGGCAGCTCTTTCATAACCGAAATGTCCAGATCTGCGTAGACAGTGAGAGCCAGAGTCCGCGGGATCGGCGTGGCGGTCATTACAAGCTGATGCGGTCTCGGTATTTTTTGTAAAAGCTGGTTACGTTGATGCACGCCGAATTTATGCTGTTCATCGACTACGAGAAGCCCCAGGTCCTTGAACCGGACGTCCTCTTGCAAAAGAGCGTGCGTTCCGACCACGACGGGAACTTTCCCCTGTTTAAGGTCCGCGATAAGCCGCACACGCTTGTCGGCCTCTGTGCTTTTGGTCAAAAGTTCGAGGCGGATCCCCACGGGTTCCAGAAATTTCAAAAGTGTCCGGTAATGCTGTTCCGCAAGGATCTCGGTCGGAATGAGAAACGCGGATTGAAGTCCCGATCGATACGCCGCGAAAAATGCGAACGCCGCGACTACTGTTTTCCCTGACCCCACATCCCCTTGCAGAAGACGGTTCATGGGTACCGTTTGTCCCAGATCCTTCACAAGATCCAAGATCGCTTGTTCTTGGCTTTTCGTGAGTTCGAATGGCAGGGAACGCTTGAATTCATGCATCAGGTCCGGATGAATTTTAAATGCATGAGCTGGATACTGTGCGCGAATTGCTTTGACCTTCAAAAAAAGCTGTAGCTCAAAAGAGAAGAACTCATCGAAGACGATGCGCCGGCGCGCTTTTCCGAGCTCTTCGAAGGAGCTCGGAAGATGCATTTCACGAAGGGCGCGGTCGAGCGTCATGAGATCGAGTTCACTTCGCAATTCTGGCGGTAGCATGTCCGTGACAGAACCCTCCAGATGATGCTCGATAGCTTCTTTGAGCGTGGTGCGGAGGGATCTCTGGAAAAGTCCTTCGGTCAGCGGATAAATCGGTGTGATGCGCCCGGTGTGGATGGATTCGGCTTCGGAACTCTCTACGATCTCGAATTCCGGATTCGACATCTGGATTCGCTTTTGGTAGAGCTCGACTTTGCCATAAAGAATGACCTGCTGGCCGCAAAGAAAAAGTTTCTTTAAGTAAGGCTGATTGAACCAGACAGCGCGCAAGGTCCCGACATCATCGCCGATCAAAACTTCGACGAGAGGCATGCCGCGGATGGGTTTGAATTTCACATCCACAATCTCGCCTCGGCATGTAATGGGCTCATTCATGGGCAGGTTGTTGAGCGCGGCGAAATGGGAGCGATCTTCGTAACGACGAGGGAAAAGATAGAGCAGATCACGAACCGAATGAATGCCAATCTTTTGAAAAACAAGGGAACGCTTGGGACCGACACCCTTGATATAACGCAAAGCTCCGATTTCCGGTTCGGAGACTTTCATAGGGTCCGCATCGGGCAGAAGGACCGTAAGAACGGCTAGGATTTCTTAGCCGTCGCCTTCGCGGTGGTGACAACTTCTGTTTTAAGAGTTTCCGCAAGCTTCGCAGCTTCAGCTTTCGAGGCCTCGGCGACTTTTTGGGCATCGGTTTTCGGGACCGTCACGGTCTTGATTGCCGTGGTTGTTCCAGCGGCGCGGGTCTTGTTGACCTTCGCAAGCGCTTTCTTGATCTGTTCGATATCAAGAGGCGCTTGAGAACTCGGAGATTTGAAAAGCGAACGGCTCTTTTGGACCTCGATAATATTCAATCCGATGCACGTAAAAAGAAAGATGATCGCACAAACGCTCGTAGCCTTGGTAAGGAACGATGAAGCTTTCGTTCCAAAAAGAGACTGAACGTTTCCGCCGAAACTGGCTCCCGTGAGCCCTTGTCCTCGACCGGCCTGGAGCAAAATGACGAGAATCAGGACGAAACAAACGACGACGTGAATGCAAACAATAAGAAGGTTCATGAGTGAATCCCCAATTCGTAAGTTTGTTGAGCTTCCTGGATGATCTGCGCGAATGATTCGGCCTTAAGGGATGCGCCTCCGACCAGGGCGCCGTCGATATTGGGTTTTTCCATCAAGGATTTCGTGTTGTCCGGTTTGACGCTCCCCCCATAAAGAATCGGAATGCGGTTACCGACCTCTTGGCTGTAACGTTCATTGAGAAGACGGCGGATATAAGAATGCATCTGCTCGGCTTGGTCCGGGGTTGCGGTTTTCCCCGTGCCAATAGCCCACACCGGTTCGTAGGCGACGACGACTTTGGCGATTTCCTCTTTTTCGAGATGGCCGAGTGATTCGTCGAATTGCGTTTTGACAACATCGAAATGCTTCTTGGCGTCCCTTTCCGCAAGCGTTTCACCGACGCACACGATCGGAATGATACTGTATTTGAGAGCGGTCTTCACTTTTTCATGGATCAAGATATCATCCTCTTTGAAATATTGGCGGCGTTCGGAATGCCCGAGGATCACGTAACGACAGCCGCTGTCTTTAAGCATCGTCGGTGAAATCTCGCCTGTGAACGCGCCTTCCGGAGCGCAATACATGTTCTGAGCTCCCAGGTTGATCGACGTATCCTTCAGGACCTTGGAAACTTCGCTGAGGGCCGTAAAAGGCGGACAGATCACGATTGTAACGTTTGAGACCGTGTGTGCGGCCGCTTTGAGCGTCTGAACAAGCGTGACAGCTTCAGAGGCCGTCTTGTACATTTTCCAGTTTCCGGCAATCAAGGGTCTTTTTTTCATAAGGTCCGCTCTTTCTTTTATTATATTTTAAACCCGTTCAAATAAATGAGAAACGGTATTTGTTTACTTGTCAAGAAGCGCGGCCACCCCGGGCAGCACTTTTCCTTCCACAAGTTCAAGCGACGCGCCGCCCCCCGTGGAAATATGAGAGATTTTATCCGCGACGCCTGATTGATTGACCGCAGCAACCGAATCCCCGCCGCCGATCACAGTCACGCAATCCGGAAGTTCCGAGATCGCTTTCGCAAGAGCCATGGTACCGTTGGCAAATTTCGGAAATTCGAAGACACCGACAGGACCGTTCCAGAAAACAGTCCTGGCGCCCTTGAGCGCGCCTTTGAATTTATCGATCGTAAGCGGACCGATATCCATCCCCATTTGGTTTGCCTCGATATTACCGCGAGCCACATGCTTGGCCTCGGCATCCGCGGAAAACTCTGTGGTGACGATATGATCGATCGGAAGATAAAGATAAATATGCGATTCGTAGGCTTTCTGCAGGATCTGCCGTGCGGTGTCGATCATATCCTCTTCCACAAGCGAGTTGCCGACCGAAAGTCCCTTAGCTTTCAGGAACGTGTAGGCCATACCGCCGCCGACAATAAGCCGATCCACCTTCGTAAGCAGACTTTCAAGCACCGCGATCTTGGAAGAAACCTTGGCACCGCCGATGATGGCAACAAAAGGACGCGCCGGATTATCGACGACTTTCTCTTGAAGATAATCCAATTCCTTTTCCATCAGGAATCCGGCTACGGCCGGCAGATACTTCGCGACCGTCTCAGTCGAGGCGTGAGCGCGGTGTGCGGAACCAAACGCATCATTGACAAAAATATCGCCGTACTGCGCCAGCGCTTTTGCCATTTTTTCACGTTCCGCCACATCCTTGGAAGTTTCTTCATTGTGAAAACGGGTGTTCTCAAGCATCAGAATGCCGCCCTGCGGGATAGCCTTGACCATCGCTTCAGTCTCGGGCCCCATACACGCCGGCGCAAGCTTGACATCTTTCCCGATCAGTTTGGCAAGCCGAACAGCCACAGGCGCCATCTTAAATTTACCTTCGACAAATTTATTTTCATCGAACGGCTTGCCATCCTTTTCCGCTTTCTCCTTAGCCTTCGGAATATCCTTCTTGGGATCGCCTAAATGGGACATGAGCACCAGGCTTTTGGCTCCCTGCTCAAGGACATACTTGATCGAGGGCAATGCGGCCTTGATACGGGTATCATCCTGCACCACGCCATCTTTCATAGGCACATTGAAATCCACACGCATGAGGATGCGTTTGCCGCGAACGTCGATATCTTTAACCGTTTTCTTTTTCATAGTCGAGGTCTTAGTCGGTGAGCTGCTTACTTAGCGCCGTCTTTTTTAGCCATGAAACGAATGAGATCGACCACACGGTTCGAATAGCCCCATTCGTTGTCATACCAGGAGACGAGCTTAAAGAAACGCTTTTCACCCTTCAAGTTATTTTGGAGCGTCGCCAGCGAATCGTAGATCGAAGAACGTTCGTCATGGATGAAATCGGTTGAGACGACTTCTTCCGCCGTAACGCCGAGGATGCCCTTCAGATAGGACTGGGAGGCTTTTTTGAGAAGCGCATCGATCTCTTCGATCGAGGTATCTTTTAAAGAGCGGAACGTGAGGTCGACTACGGAAACGTCCGGAGTTGAAACCCGGAACGCCATGCCCGTGAGCTTCCCTTTGGTCGCCGGCAACACTTCGCCGACGGCTTTCGCCGCACCGGTAGAAGACGGGATGATATTGATCGCCGCCGCGCGGCCGCCGCGCCAATCTTTCTTCGAAGGACCGTCCACGGTTTTTTGGGTTGCAGTATAAGAGTGGATTGTGGTCATAAGACCGGTCTCGATCCCGATACCTTCCTTGAGAAGCACGTGCACGAGCGGCGCAAGGCAATTCGTGGTGCAGGAGGCGTTGGAGACGATGTTATGCTTGGCGCTGTCATATTCTTGTTCATTGACACCAATCACAAGCGTTTTCACTTCCCCTTTGCCGGGAGCGCTGATAATAACCTTCTTGGCACCGGCCGCGAGATGAAGCTTCGCTTTTTCGGAGTCCGTAAAAAGGCCGGTGGATTCGATGACATAATCCACGCCGAGGGCTTTCCATGGAAGCTGATCCGGGGTCTTGGTAGCCATGACGCACTTTGTTTTGTGTCCGTTGACGACAAGCGTGTCTGCATCTTCTGCAGCGGGGTTGCTCTTTTCCGTAGTCACGGCGTGCTTGAAGCGTCCGTGAACCGAATCATACTTGATCTGATATGCGAAATAGTCCGCGTCCGTCGAGATATCCACCACTGCGACAACGTCAATTTCTTTACCCAGCAATCCCTGATCACAGATCGCCTGAAATACCAAACGTCCGATACGCCCAAAACCATTGATGCCGACTTTTAACGCCATGTGATGCCTCCTGGGATATATATCCGCTGTGAGCATTGAAGATTACGGGGGGAAACATTTCAAATTCCCGCTAATACTGCGTCATTATTGATTTTACGGGTTTGCAGTATTGCACCGTTAACCCGTAGCAATAAATGAAAAACGGTGCTAATTATAAGCGCACGCTGCCGAGTGTCAAGGAATTCTGTCCCAACACTTATCAATTTCAGCAAAGTTAAAGTTAGCGCTATCCAAAACACCTTTTGAGAAATGAAAAGTTTTGACTGAAGTGCGAATCTAATTCTGCAAAATCATACCGGGCGTCAAATGCCTTCCACGGACAAAGTCAGCGGCGGGCATGGATTTTTTTCCTTCGGGTTTGACTTTGAGGATTTTAAGTATCCCGTCGTGCGTTGCTAGCTGGATGCCGCCCTCTTTTTCGATCGCAAGGAGAATCCCCGGTTTTCCCGATGTCGTGGCTCCGGGAAGATCGGTCTCGAGGAGAGCGATACGTTCGTTTTTTATAAAACAATAGGCACCCGGCCAGGGCTGAAGTCCGCGAACTTTTCGATCGATCACTTCAGCCGTCATGGTTGTGAGCGATACTTCGCCATCTTTTTTGGAGAGCTGAGGTGCAAGGGTGGCCTCAGTTTCATTTTGTGGAATACCCCGAAGTTGTCCGGCTTTGACCTGAGCGAGGACTTTTTTAAGAATTCCATAAGAAAAACGGGCAAGCTCTGAGGCGAGTTGCGCGGCATCGGTTCGCGGATCGATGGCAATCCTTTCCTGACAATAAATATCGCCGGCATCTAGTTTTTCTGCGATATCAATGATGCTCACACCGGTCTCCTTGTCCCCGTTCAGAATGGGCCAATGAATGGGCGCGGATCCCCGGTATTTCGGCAAAAGAGACGGGTGAACGTTGAGCCGGTATTTCGGGATCTCGAGCAGGTTGTTAGGGATGAGTTTTCCGTAAGACGCCACCACAAAGATATCCGGCCTGCGGGCGAGCAGATCCTGACCGACTTTGGCTTCTCGTAGCGTCGGATACTCGATCACTGGAATATTCTTGGTCTGACAATAATCAAAAATCTCGCTGGATTCGAGTTTAAGACCACGGCCTTTTTTCTTTGGCGGGGTGGTCACAACCTGTGAGAGCTCCATGCCGGAATGCAGACAGGCTTCGAGAGCCTTGATGGAGAATTCGTCGGTTCCGAAGAAAACAATTTTCATCTGGATGAGGGTTGATAATTCATAGTTTGGAGGCACTCTTCGCTGCTTTAGCCGACTCATACTGAGCGATCATTTTTTCCCGTTTCGCACCCTTGAAATGATCGATCAGGAGAATACCGCTCAGATGATCCATTTCGTGCTGGATAACGCGGGCAAAAAAATCTTCGAGTTCGACCGTGTATTTTTTCCCAAAACGATTCCAAAAAGTCATTCGGAGCCTTTTGGCGCGAACGATCTCACCGGAGATCCCGGGAAGGCTTAAACATCCTTCGGATCCAACAACAGTCCCCGACTTTTTTTCGATCACGGCGTTCACCATAACATGTTCTTCGCCGTGACGCATGGTCGGACATGCGATAAAAATCTGCTGGGAGATCCCTACCTGGGGTGCGGCGAGGCCCACGCCGTCTGAGACATGCATGGTCGCGATCATGTCGTCAAAAAGCTTCTGCATCGCGGGACCAAAATCGGTCACCGGCGCCGTTTTTTTCTTAAGAACAGGATCGGGATAGGTTCGAATCTTAAGCTTAGCCATGGTGAGATCTTCTCATGTTCCGATCATTGAATGTACGAACAGCAATAATCCGTTAGCGCAGTGACTTTGAGCTTAAACTTTGACTTCGCGGGGACTTCAAAGGACCCGCCCGCTTGAATCCTTTGCCAATCCTTGGAACCCGGAAGTTGAATCTCCATATCGCCCGCAAGGATCTCCATGATCTCTTTTTCGGCAGTACCAAATTCATAATCCCCCGGCATCATGATCCCAAGGGTCCTCTTTGTGCCGTCAGGAAAAAGAACCGTCCGGCTCGTGACCTTTCCGTCAAAATAGGTGTTCGCTTTTTTCACCACGGTCACATTTTTAAATTCCTGCATATTTTTCCTTTCGTTTTATGTCGAGGCAGTCAGGGTTTTGAGCATTTTCGCAAGGGTTTGAGCCCAACCTGCAAAAACGGCTCGGGTATTCGTGAATTTCTGATACTTTCCGACTGTCATAGTTTTCAGGCTTCTTTGGTCACCGGCACCGGATCTCACTTCTGCGAATTCCATCAAAAGTTGTCCGGTCGTCCCATCCACGATCTTCCCCTCAAGCGCGGTTTTCCCGTCCTTGTCAAAAGGAAGCGGCACAGGGGACATAATGGATGCGGCTGTCATTCCAACATTGAAAAGCCGGTCCGGAGTTTCGATGTTCGTGAGAGCCAAACTGATCACGAGCGTGTGACCCGAGGGATCGGAGGAAACCGTAAAACTGTTTTTTTTAAGCTGAGCCTCGACATCTTCGCGAAAGTCCCGGGCAAGGGCTTCAAGTTCGTTTGAATCACAGGAACTCTGATCGTCTAGATGGCTCAAATTAACCGGCGCCACCTTGACGGTTTTATAGCCTGAAAAGCGGGTGCCATGAGGGACATATTCCTGTTTGAAATAGGTCCCATCCTGAAGGGCTGAGTAATCCTTTAGAAATCCGGAAGGAGTTCCCACGCTTGCCGTCGAACACCCGGAAAACGACAACGCAAACAATAACAGGACACAACATGGAAGATAAGGGCTTTTTTTAAGACGCATATCCTTCTCCTCAAGTGCTCGGGTGCATTCCAACGCATCTATTTAAACAGGGATTATTATCCACTGCTTTCAAGATTTGGTAAATAAATAATACGGGGAAAAGGCAAACAAAAGAGTCAGCCCGTCTCAGGATATTTCGATTCACAAGATATTGAGGGGATCCACATCAAGCTGAAAAGCGACGGCGGAAGGCTTTTTAAGGCCCATAAGAAGCGCATAGATCTTGGGCGTAAGCTGCAGATCTTTAGGAATCTTGAGCATCACATGCCAGCGGAAATGCCCGCGTAGTTTGTAAAACGGCAAAGGGGCAGGACCCAGGATCTCCACCTCGGGACGCGCAGCCTGTTCCACGCGGTCTGTGGCGAAAGAATTGGTAATCGAGAGTTCGCTTTTAAAGGCATCCCGGATCTCGCGGGCAAAAAGATAAGCCTTCTTTTCATCGTGCGAACGAATAATGATATTCACTAGCGAACGGTAAGGAGGATAATGGAATTCCTCGCGGCACCTTTTTTCATGAGCATAGAAATTCAGGAAATCATGTTCTTGTGCGAACCGAATGCTCGGATGTTCCGCCATCCAGGTCTGGATAATGACTCGTCCGGGTTTTAAGCCCCGGCCCGCGCGGCCGGCGAATTGCGTGAGAAGCTGAAACGTCCGTTCGCTTGAACGGAAATCCGGAAGCCTCAAGCCAACATCCGCGAGCACCACACCCACCAAGGTCACATGCGGAAAATCAAAACCTTTGGCAATCATCTGCGTTCCGATCAGGATGTCGATCTTTTGTTCACGGAATTTTTCAAGGATTTTTTCGTGGGAATCCTTTTTCTGAGTGGTGTCCGCATCCATCCGCGCGATGCGGGCACTTGGAAAAAACCGGGCAATCTCACTTTCGACTTTCTCGGTCCCGAATCCCATAAAACGGAGCATGGGGGCTTTGCATTCACCGCAGACATTCGGAACTTTTTTCTGATAATTACAATAATGACAAAGCAGAAGGTTCTTTTCCTGATGAAACGTAAGTGAGACCTGACAGAGCTTACATTCCTCAACCTTGCCGCATTTCGGGCAGCGGATCGAAGTAGAAAACCCCCGGCGATTGAGCAACAGCATCGTCCCTTCCCGGTTCTTAAGATTGGTTTCGATCTCGCGCATCAAGGGCGGCGAAAAAAGCAGGCTCGGACGTTTGTCCCCTTCGTAACGCTTGAGATCGATCACCTCGACTTTAGGCATGGCCTTTTGATCGATCCGTTCCGTGAGATTGACACGGTCGATTTTTCCCTGCTCCGCAAGTGCCATGCTTTCCAAGGACGGCGTGGCGGTGCCCATCAAAAAAAGCACCCCCTCATGTTCTGCCCGACATGCGGCGACTTCGCGAGCATGGTAGCGCGGCGTGGTCTCCTGTTTGTAAGATCCCTCATGCTCCTCGTCCATGATGATGAGCCCGAGGTTTGGAATCGGGGCAAACACCGCGGAACGCGGACCCAAAACAACATTACAAGTTCCCATTTCGATTCGTTTCCAAGTGAGGAATCGCTCGCCATCGGTCATTTTGCTGTGCAAGATCTCGAGATTATCACCGAAATGTCCGGCAAAAAATCGCTGGAGTTGCTCGGTGAGCGCAATCTCGGGAACAAGACAGATCGCGGCACGATTCTGCTTCAGCGTCTCGCGAATCGCCCGGATATAAAGCTCACTTTTGCCGCTGCCGGTAACGCCATAGATCAGCATGGGCCTGGGATGTTTTGAGGCCAATGCTTTTCCAATAATCCGGAACGCATTTTCCTGTTCTTCGGAAAGCGTGTAATCCCGGGGCAAAGGCGCCGGCGTCGCGCTTTTGAGTTTCGCTTTCTCGATATACTTCTCAACCTTTTTTCCGTATTTCACCCAGCGCGGAAGCGCGTTCTCAATCGCTTCTCCCCAGCTAGAACCATAATATTCGCCCACCCATTTCGTGAGTTGGAGCATATCAGAGGAGAGAACAGGCTGGTCGTCCAAAACCGCGAGAAGGGATTTGAGTACGGGCAACCTGCGCAATTTGCCATGGAGGCCGCCCGATTCAGCAACGCCTGTTGACTGGGGCTCCACGGCTACGATATATCCCGTGATTTCAGTGTTACGGAATGGAACAGTTACGCGGACACCTGGAATAGCTTTCGGGAGAAAAGGCTCGGGGATCAAATAACTAAAAACCGTTGGGATCGGGAGCGGAACTGCGACTTGAGCCTTGAAGAGCCCCGGCACTTTCTCTGGCTGTCCGCCTTCAGAACTTTTCAATCCGCAGACCTTTCAAGGAATCGGATAACTTTCTTCATATCGTCCCAAACCTTGCGTTTCTCGCCCGGACTGCGAAGAAGATATGCGGGGTGATAAGTGCACATGACGGGAATGCCTTCATACTTCTGGAACGTACCGCGCAACTGCGAGATCCCCTGTTCAGTTTGCAGAAGTGCTTTGACCGCGTGGTTCCCAAGCGCCACGATCACCTTAGGTTTAATGAGCTCGAGCTGGAGCTTGAGATAGGGCCGGCAGTGAACAACTTCACCCGGCGCAGGCGGACGATTATTCGGCGGCCGGCACTTGAGAACATTGCAAATGAATACCTGGTCCCTTGCCATCCCCATGGCTTCGATAATCTTGGTCAGGAGCTGACCGGCACGTCCGACAAAAGGAAGCCCCTGTTCATCTTCATCAGCTCCCGGAGCTTCACCCACAAAGACAAGCTTGGCCTGAAGATTTCCGGAACCAAAAACAACCTTTTTGCGGGTCTTCGCGAGTTCGGCACAAAGTTTGCATTTCAGGACCTTGTCGCGAAGTTCTGAGATATCGACATTCGAACTGCAGTCTACGGTTTCCGGCTTGTTCGATGGCAGGTCTGCGGTACGCGAAACAGAAATCCGCGGTTCGTTCTTCTTCGAAACATACACGTGCTCAATACCGTCTTCTTTCAAGGTCTTCAGGAATAAGAGAGACTCGTTTTTCGGCATGAGAACTATTTCCCGGCGAGGATCATCTTGACGAGATCTTCAGAGGCATGAGGCTTTGCCAGGCGCCTGATGGCATCGCGCTTCTTCTGCAAAGTTGAAGGATCGTCCAAGATGCCCTTGACGATACCGTGGATTTCATGAGGATCATTCAAAAAATACGCCGCATCGCGGATTTTAAGAAGCTTCACATTCCGGGTCTCTTGACCGGGGATCGGCGCCATAATGACCATCACCACACCTTTAGTCAAAGCTTCGGAGGTCGTAGAGCCACCGGATTTCGCAACCATGAGATCGCTCGCCTCCATGAGATCAGGCATGAAATCGATAAAGCCGAAGATCTTCACGGGATAGGGATAAGTCTTGCTCTCCAAGAGCGCCTTAAGTTCTTTGTTGTTGGCACAAACCACGAAACATTGGACCTTGTCTTTGAACGTCTTAAGTTCTTCCAGAATCGCCTCCTGCGGACCGAGGCCGAAACTGCCGCTTGTAAGAAGGATCGTGAAACGATTGTCCTCAAGGCCGTGCTTTTTCAGGATCTCCCGTTTCCTTCCCGTAGGTTGGAAGGTCGGCAGGATGGGAATACCACCGGCAGTGATCATTTCCTCGGAAACACCGCGGCGGATAAGATCTTGTTTGGTTTCATCGGCCATGACCCAGTAATGATCGGTTCCGGGATTGACCCAAACCGTGTGGGGATAAAAATCCGTAATCACCGTGATCATTTTCGATTTTATCAAGCCCTTCTGTTTGGCGCGGCCCAGGATCTCGGGCGGAAGAAAATGCGTCGAGACAATCACATCAGGTTGATTTTTGACAATATCTTCAAGAAGGCGTTTCGCATGCACCGAATTCGTCAAAGAACGCAGTGGCCGGATAAGCTGATAGACCCACGCGTGATCCAACACTTCGTAGCTCCCGCCCCAAAGACTCGGGGCATGCCGGACGGACCAGTAATAAATAGGGGCGTATGTTTTCTGAAAAGCAGCGTCGGTATAGTCCAGGCAGTTCATCAAGCGGACTTGAAGATCGCTTCGGCCAAGCCGCACAAGGCTATCCTGGACCGCCATCGCAATCTTGCGATGCCCTTCCCCTGCCGTTGCGTGAATAATGTCGATCTTCATTTTGTTGTACTCCGGAGTTGTATTACTTTTCAAGCGGCTGACCACATTCAAGATTACCGACAAATCAAAGTCAAGCAGACAGTACGGGCAGCGCAAAATCCAATACGTGAGTTTAGCCGTTAAAGTCGCGCTGCGCAAGGCCCTCCGTTTCAAACCCCGTCCGGCTTAACATCTCTCGCACCTGCCCAAGAAATATATTTTTTTCAAAATAGTCGCTATAAGCACGCAGGGCATTTCGGGCAATTCTCTCGCGCTCATTTTCATGAAGAAGATAATACCTGCAAATATCATTCAGATCGCTAAAATCCACCTTGGTAGGCACGTATGTTTCATAAGGTATGTAAATATTGGGATGGGTCACAAGATGTTCCATGGAGGGCTTAATAAGCAAAGCTCCTGACAAAATGGCCTCAAAATCTCTGTAGCACACTTCCCCGTAGCCCCACGGAGAGGGACATATTTTTGCCTGACTCAATTCCTCGTAGTATTCTGGACGAGGAATATTTTCTTGGGAGACAACAACTTTCATGGAAGCGCTCAGCTTTTGAACTTCCTCGAAACATTTTTTCCTATGGACATAACACCAATCCTTATCGTTCCTCAAAGAAAGCCTAAGGCACACATCAACGGTGCGCTTCTTTGCGAATAAAGAATCCGCATTGGGGGGAATCCTCCCGCGAAGCCTTTCGGATACGCCAATATTCCACCCAGTAAAAATCTTCTGTTCAAAATCTTCGGTAATTTTTACGCGCGGAAGGTCGGCAGAACTTAAAGAAAAAGATTTTCCAATAAAGTCAGCATGGATTCTGCCATCCCGATAGGGCGTCTGGTAATTCTTAAGATCTCGCAAAACCTGTTTTTTGACATAAAGATTGACCAGCGGAACTGCGGAAAAAGAACATTGTCCGGAACTATCGCGATCATCGAGCAAAACTTTACGACTAGAAATTTGCGCGAGCATTTCATTCAGTTGGCCTACATGCTCGGGAGGAATTTTAAGTTGAATAAAAACAATGTCGTGCGAATTCGCTTCTTCGATATCGACATCCGTTAGCGTCTGGACAGGCCTTTCTGAAAAATAAAACCCTAAGGTTTTTTTTAATTGATTTTTTAAAAGGCGGAAAGGGTAAATTTGATTGAGGGAAACGCCAAAAACATTTCGAAAGATTATTAACGCTTTGATTTTTTTAAGCATGCCGCGATTTTAGAAAATTCTCTCTCCGAAGGCGGAATCGGTTCCCGCCCTCCCAAGCGTTGAGGCTCTTGAAGAGATTAAAAACTTCTATTTGCGGCCGCTCATTGAAACGAAAATACAGAACTCCCCCGGGTTCCAAATGATCACAGGCATCCTTGATAAAAAAAACATACTCCTCGACTCCCCACAAGTTTTCTTTGTTATTATCTATCCTATCGAAACAGATTCCCGTAGCGCTAATAGAATCATAGGTGGCGGGGTATCCTACGGGTCTAAACCGCTCGATCCGACCGACATCAATCTTGCTGGCTATCCCCAACCCCTGCCACAAAGCATGATAATCCTCTCTTTCCTTAGGCTCCAAACCGCGGACATCACAACCGGAAAAATTTTTCAAAAACCACATAATAAAACCCGCTCCAGAGCCAAGATCATAGACCGAAGCTTTTCTACGGATCTTCATGTGAGAATATTCTTTGTAATAATAATCAAAAAGCTCCTCAGAGGGGCGAAGCCATTTCTGGTCAAGATACTCTTTGTTTTCTATGCGCAGCCGGCATCTATCGACGATTTCAATAAAATCCTTTCTTTTTTTAGCCTTAAAGTAAGGGTTATTGCGCATCCACAGATCTTCCATAAAGCGAAGAGGGAAAGTCAAACGCCAGGAATAGCTCCGTGTGATCGCTTCAACTTTAAGACGCTCTCTTTTAACGGCATCCCAAAGCCGTTTTAGCTTAACGTTGGTTTCAGCGTCATAATCACGAAGACCTTGTAGGACGTCAGAAATTTCCGGGAAATATTCCTTAACCGGAGCAAAAACCTCTAGCCGTTGCAAAAGTGCTTTAACAGAAGCTTGTCCTGGGGCATCGGCCAGACTGTCTTTAAAGTAAGGCTTCCTATCATGTGTGCTTTTAAAATGAACGATTTTCTGCGCGCTATCACCTCGGCTGACGGCGCGATAGTCACAGTTGTAGCTCTTACTAGAAAAGGTCCTAATACGCACTCCATCCTTCACAAAAAGACGATTGGGTCCAAGCTTGGAATATTCCGGATTAATAAGCTGATTGATCGCCATTTGATCATTCATGCACTCTTCCGTCTTCTTTTGCCATCTTTTAATAAACTCTAGCGTAGCGGGCGTGTGATTAAAAAACAAAACCCCCGCATTAATATATCCGGAATACTTGAATAAACCTTTATCCTTGTGATTTTGAACATCTTTTTTACGTCGGATCGTAACTCCGACGTCATAATCTCCGACAATTTCATCGATGGGTTCCAGTAATAAAGTGTCCGCATCAAGATAAACAGTGAAAATCTTATTTTTAGTCAGACAGTCCAATACGATATCGGGTTTATGCAGAGCTCGCGTCTTCCATTTCCCATCAAGAATATGAAAATTCCCCTGGGAATCTAAAGAAGCTTTCAAGGCATGCGGGGCACCTTGGCCAAGCCCCCCCAGGTCATAAACATCCATCGGATAATTTAAAAATGCCGCTGAACCTTTTAATTGCTCGAGCCACCCTTGAAAGGCCTTGTTCGCAGCGGTCAGAAGAATAAATGATTTCGGCTGGGATTGCTGCTGCGCAAAAGCTAACGCCGTTTTAAGAGGATGCACCGGGATCTGATATTTTTTCAGCTTTTGCGCAAGAGAATGCTGGCGCTCATCCGGAAGATCGCACAGAACCATTTTAACAGCCCTTAGCAGATCGGTTTGAATAAGTTCTTCGACAATATCACGCTCACACCCACCTGGATTCAACACGAGGATAACGTCATCGGATAAAGAGAAATCGGAAAGAAATCTCGGGAAATCCACAGCCCCTAGGACAGACATCTTACCGTAACCCGCGAAATCTTTTTTAAGCTCGCGACGTTTTTCTTCATTAAAAGGAAGAACGTAGATATGTTTCACGTTATTGCGGAGCGAAAGCAGCTGTTTTATTAAAATGGTATCTGGAACCCCCAAGACGACAAAAGTTCTACATTTTTCAATCAAATCCTTTTCAACGCTTGCGATAGAACGCAGGAATGAAGAAGGTTCCTTCCCTTCACCGCTTCGCATTTCAAAATACTCCCTTACGGCTCTGTGAAACTCCGGCTTTTCGGAAGACCATTCTTGTAGACCCTGCGGGCCTACGCGAACATCCTGAGAGGGGGAAAAGAGAAAAAAATGCGGGATTTTGTCTCGAATGTTTTTCCGCTTATCGATCTCATCTCCATGCCACAAATGAAGGATGGGACCGTTGGCATAATAGACGCTGCCCTGGATTTCTTTATAAACCTTGGACGCGTAAATATCCTGGTCAGACTTCATTGCGTCCGTAGAAGAGCTTCTTATGAGAAAGTTCGGCAGCTTGTCACTCCGAAAAGAATGCGCCATGATAGCGTCTGCCCCTCCAACAGGACTAGCACTATAAAAAAGATGTTTCCGAACAATTTCCTTTCTCATCCCCCATACAAAGCCGGTTGCACCCAATGTTTCTATGCTGTTCAGGATTTTATAAATATAGCCTGGATATTTCTCGCCCTCCTTATTACCACCACCATACTTTTCGCACTCTTCGCCGCTTAAGTCATACACGCCCTTGGGAAGCCGTACTGCGAACTCAAACGGCTGCACCACCCTGTATTTCTCTAGCAGCACCGATGTTTCTTGGACCCAGCTGTTATTTTTAAAGACTATGTCACAGTCAAGCCAACACAGCTTGTCACAATCTTCAGGCAAGTGCTCCAAGGCGATATTCAAAAGCTGTTCTCTCTGCCACAGGAAGTTTTTTTCTTTCGTGCCGCGAATCTGGATCAAAATTTCGGCGTCCACGTCTTTTTTAAGAGCAAAAGGGTCATCATCGAAGGCAAGCTCTACAGCTATGAGCTTGAGTCCTTGAAGTTTTGAATTGTTCCTAAAAACACGGTAGTTCTCGTACTGGAATTCATGTCTTATCGGATTAAAAAAAGCGGTCATACCCCAGAATGTTCCAGGGAGTTTCATGGGGAATTGCGGTGTTTTCAGCATATTGCTATATTCTTCACGCTCAGTAGTTTATCGTTTTCTCGACAATAAATCTAAATGCCAAAAGCACAGCTTAGAGATATTCAATATAACGCTAAGCGTTTAAGCTCGCCTTCGAAACTTCGGGCTTCCGATTTTATATTTTACGCTTTCAGAATAAAGGGCACGGCATCTCGGAGATTGTTTACAATATGATCGGGCTGAAGTTTTTTTGAGAGCTTCTTTTCTGTTTCGGCACCATAGCCGGTCCGCACCAGGATCGTCTTGACGCCAAAATTCTTGCCGGCCTCAAGGTCGCTGAGCTTATCACCTACAAAATAGGTCTTTTGCTTGTCAAACGTGAGGTTCATGACGGCTTTTTCCAGGAGCAGGGTCTTGGGTTTGCGGCAATCACATTTGGCTTTCTTTCCGTGGGTACAAAAGCGTGCGCCGCGGATCTTGATTTCACGCTTGGCCATCGCTGCAACCATCTTCTCATGCACCTGCCACATGGCCGCCTCGCTAAAAACACCATCCCCCACACCGGCCTGATTCGAAATAATAAAAATATCAAACCCCCTGTCGGTCAGCACTTTGAGCGCGTCAAGCGCTCCTTTTTCAAAGCGGAATTCCTTCCAGGTCTCCACATATTTCCAGAGGTCGACATTGATTACACCATCCCGGTCAATGAATACGACTTTACGCGAGGCTTTTGTCATATTATTTTGCAAAGAACCGCTGGATGGCACCGGCCACGGCATCAATCTCCGGTTCGGTCATGCCCGGGAAAAGCGGCAGGGTCAGGACTTCCTCGCGAAGTTTCTCCGTCACCGGGAGTTTCACTTTGCGAGTCTTGTGCTTTTTCATAATGGGCTGCGCATGGACCGGGGTCGCATAATGAATCATGGTCGGGATCCCTTGAGCCGCTAGGTATTCTTTTAACTCGTTCCTTTTTCCGTCCGGCACGCGAGCCACGTAAATGTGATAAACGTGATAGGCTCCGGCAGCCTCCCGCGGAAGGCCGAGCGGTGTTCCGGCGAGCTTTTTGTGATACATCTCAGCGACCGCGCGACGCTCCCGGTTCAGCTCATCCAGAAATTTCAGTTTGAGGCTGAGGAACGCGGCCTGAATGCTATCCAAACGGCTTGTCCAGCCGATTTCATCATGGACAAAAGGATCGTCAATGCCCTTTCCGAGATTGCGATATTGGATAACACGATTCAGCAGCTTTTCATCGGAGGTCGTGACCATACCTCCATCCCCGATGCCTCCGAGGTTCTTGGTCGGATAAAAACTGAAAGCCCCGGCATTTCCGAACGCTCCGGCCATGACTTTCGCCCAGAGAGCTCCATGCGCCTGACAAGCATCTTCCACAACCTTCAACTTCTTTTGCCTGGCGATCGCCATGAGTGCAGTCATATTAGCGCATTGGCCAAAGAGATGCACCGGGATCATAGCACGGGTTTTGCGGCTAAGCGCCTGCAGGACGGACTGGGGATCGAGATTAAAAGTATTTTCTTCAACATCGGCAAAGACCGGTATCGCACCGACATGAAGCACGGCGAGCGCGGTCGCTGTAAACGTGAAGGAAGGGACGATGACCTCATCCCCTTTTTTGATACCTGCGGCCTTAAGACCAAAGGTCAAGGCGTCTGTCCCGGAGCCCACGCCCAACGCATATTTTGTCCCGATATAGGCCGCGAACTCAGCCTCAAGATCTTTTAACGCAGGACCGAGAATGTAGGCGCCGCTTTTCAGGATGCGATCAAACGCTTCCTGGGCCTGGACGACAAATTTCTGATGCGACCGCGCGAGGTCGAAATACGGAACTTTCATATCATTCCTATTTGGAAGCGTTTTCTTGCGCTCGTTTGAGTTCGCGGTATTTTGCGAAAGCGATGATCTGATAGGCGGAATGGAAAAAGGACATTAGAAAACCCGTGTAACCATTCTTAATGCCGTCTTTCTGAAAATAATATTTGAGGAAACGGCTGCAGGCTTTGCGGTAGACGCGCCAGGGACCCATTTTCCGGCCATCCTTCACCCATTTTTCCGCTTCAAGTCCTGTCTCACGGTTGAATTTTGAGATCCAATTCTCCCAGCTCGGACTTGAGTAATGCAGGATGTCACCCTTCAAAAGACCGCAGGGACCATCATAGTACATCTTGGGATGGACACGAGCCTCTTCATATCGGAATTGCCCTTTTTTGAAGAAGCGTGTTTTCGGCGCGGGATAATACCCCCCGCCTTTGATCCAGTCAGTTCCGATGAAGGTTTTAACCGGCATCGAGTAGCAGGCGTGCGGATCGTTGGGTTTTGAGGCAACCTCCGCGAGTTCTTTCGCAAGTTCCGGCGTGATACGCTCATCCGCATCAAGCGAGAAAACCCAGGGCTGTGTCGCAAGGCTGTAGGCGTAATTCCTGTGCCGTCCTTCGATATCCATCGCGCGCTGGAAAACCTTCGCTCCGAACGATTTGGCGATTTCGACCGTGCGGTCAGTCGACATGTCATCTAAAACCACTATCTCAGCCGCAAACGCCGCGCTCTGGAGACATTCGGTTAGACGTTTTTCTTCATTCTTCGCGATCACGACAACAGAAACAGCTGCTTTTTCCATTTTAAACTCCTCATGAGGGGAACAACAAACGGCTTGCGGCGAACGAATGCGTTCCCCGTTTTCCATTAACCATCCCCCGGATATTAATACGCGTTCTTAAAAGCAAATAAGGTCATCGCCAGGATCTCAACATCCAAGAGTAACGACCAATTTTCCATGTAATAGAGGTCATATTTGATGCGTTCTTCGATCGACGTGTCACCGCGAAATCCGTGAACCGCAGCCCAGCCCGTGAGACCGCTTTTGATCTTGTGACGCGCCATGTAGCGCGGCACGCTCTCGCGGAATTTGTCCACAAAATGCGGGCGTTCCGGCCTTGGACCTACAAGGGACATTTCTCCCGAGAGGACGTTCAAAAGCTGCGGAAATTCATCAAGGTTCCAACGGCGCAGGAACTCCCCGCTTCGCGTCCGGCGGTCGTCTTCAGGCTTCGCCCACACCGGCCCTGTTTCTTTTTCCGCATCGACTTTCATGGTGCGGAATTTAACAAGGCGGAAGATCTTCCCATCGCGGCCCACGCGTTCCTGAAAATAAAAAACAGGGCCTTTTCCTTCCGATCTGATCAAAACCGCAACGATCAAACCGATCGGCAAAAAAGCGAGCGCCATAACACCCGCCACAAAAAGATCGAAGATCCTTTTCATGAACCGGTTCCAGGGATCGTCAAGAGGAAGTGCGCGGAATCCAAGAAGCGGGATGTGACTGACGTATTCCACGCCGACATTGCTTGCGATCAGGCCGTGGATATCCGCCCCCATCTTAAAATCGATAAATGCGTCCTCGCATGTGGCCACAAGATCCGTAATCTTTTCGCGAGAGAAACTTTCGTCAAGAAGCACCACCTGATTGGGCTGAAGCTTTTGGACAAAGGTCTCCCAGTGCTCCGTCAGTCCGAGGATCTGGACATTGTCCACGTGTTTTCCAATATCCTCCGCATTCGTTGCGAGGATGCCGACCGGCCGCTGCCCGTAATGGGGATTATTTTTGGCCCATTCGATCAGGGCACGCGTGTTGCGGTTTAAGCCAATAATAAGAACTTCTATCAAATCCTTTTTTTGTTCCCTGCGCCAGTAACTCCATTGGATAATCGCGTAACGCCCGATGCTGATGAAAACGCAAGAGAAGATCCAGATAAAGACCAGATAAAGCCTCGAGTAGGAAAATTGACGGTAGAAAAACGTGAGAGCCATGAGAAGGATCACTGCATAGGTCACCACCTTGATCACGAGAAAGATCTCTTCGATCCGGCGCCTGTGGCGCGTGGGCTGATAAAGACCTGCTTCGCGGAAAAACCAAAGATAAACCGGGATAATACCAAAAAGCGCATGCCAGTAATCAGACAAAGGAGGAACACCTTGCTCCGTGGGTAGACCGCCCAAGAACCGGAAATAATAAGCCACGATAAAACTCAACACGATCATGGCGGTATCGACCAGGATCGTGGCTGCTGCCATGCGACGCGGATGGCCGGACCTCATGACGCTACTCCCTTGTTCGCGTAATGGCTTTCGATCGTTTTTTTCATATTTTCAAGAAAATACTTTCGGCCGAACGGCTGAACTTTTTTGGAAACTTCCACACGGTCATAACTCTGTCCTTCAAAACGCAGCACGGCTTCGCGAATCGCTTCCGGCGTCTGCTCATCAAAGAAGACACCGCTCTTCACAGTCTCCAGGGATCCTCCCCTGCGGAATGCAATCACCGGAGTGCCGCAGGCCTGGGCCTCAAGAGGCACTATGCCGAAATCTTCTTCTGCGGGAAAGATCAACGCACGCGCCCCCGAATAGGCCTTCCGGAGTTCCTCGTCATTCACACCCCCCAAAAAGGAGATCTGCTCGTTCTTGCGGAGATTCTGATATTGTGCCGCCAAGGGACCAGAACCGATCACGACAAGCTGCCGCTCCAAACGATTAAAAGCTTCGATGACAAGATCCATCCTTTTATACGGAACAAAGTGTGAAACCGCAAGATAAAATTTCCCGGACACCCCGTGAGGCTTGAAAAAATCCGTCTCAAGCGGCGGATGAACAACCTGGGCATCACGTCCGTAGACAGTTTTGATGCGCGTCTTAATATATTCGGAGTTTGCGACAAAAAGGTTCACACGCTCATTGGTCCCTAGATCCCATTTCTTGAGGAAGAAAAAAACGGCATTGATTAGAAACCGGACCGGCGACAAATAACGGTTAAAGTAAACGTCCTGGAACCCCCAGAGATAGCGCATCGGCGTATGGCAATAACATACATGATACGCCGCTGCCGGCATACGGATACCCTTGGCGACGCAGTGAGAGCTGGAGATCACAAGATCCGCGCCCTCAACTTTCACGGAGCGAATTGCCCACGGCAGTATGGGGAGAAGCCAGCGATAATAAGACTTGATGCCTGGAAAATACTGAAGGAACGAAGTCTTGATCTTGAGGCGCGCGAGATTCGGACTTATCTTTTTCCGGTCAACAAAAAGCGTGTAAAGCGTGGCATCGGGATAAAGCTCCGCCAGAGCATCCAGGACCTTCTCCCCGCCCCGCATATGGATCAACCAATCATGGACCAGCGCGACTTTCATTCGGCCCTCACAAGTTCGTTATCCCGATTACGCAAACGGCGGGAGAAACATTCCCGAAGTTATTATCGGGCTCATAAAAGTTCAAGGGCTTCCCGAAGGCTCAGAATGAGCGTTTGCTTATGTTTTTTAAGCTCTAAAAGCTTCTTGTCGCCCGTCACAAAATAGTGAACTCCGGCAGCTTCGAGCAGCTGAAGAATTGGGATGTCTTTGGGGTCTTTAAAATCAATCCGAGCCACCTTCTCAGGAAGATCGATCACGGTCATGCGAGCTCGCACATAACGCATAAAAGATCCGATCTCCCGCTCCGGGACTTTTAGCTTTCCGGATAACTTTTTAACTGCCTCCTGAAGGATATACTCCGAAGAAAGAACTGCGTGGGACGCAACTGCCTTTGCAAAAAGCTGCTGGGCAACGCCTCCCTGGGTCAGAAAAGCCGAAAGAAGGATGTTGGTGTCAAAAACAACTCTCATGAACCGAGAACCCGATCAACATCTTCTTCGGTGTAAATACCCTTGGCCTGGGCATACGGGATGAGCTTCTCCCGGACCCCCTGAAATTCCCGCTCGATAAGAAAGCGCCGGAGCGCCTCATTGATGATCTCGGTCTTGCTCATCCCCTCGCGGCTCATCAGCACCGCGACCATTTTTGCGATCTTGGGTCGTAGTTGAACGGACGTCAGTCCTTTGCGCTTCATATTCGATCTCCTTTTAATGTAATACATCGTCAATATTTAATATTACACAATCCGCACTCTCTGTCAAGTGCCGGCGCAAAGTCCGGATCTTATCTTGCGGCCTTTGGAACAGGACAAGGCCTGGATCATTCCGAGGAAAAGCCAGAACATGGCGGAAGGCTGCAGGGAATAAAGATTCGTGTTTAGGGCGCTTTGGATCAGAAATGCAATGACACCGCAAAGGAGTCCGGCAACAAGCGGCGTCATCTCTCCGCACTTGTTCCTGCGGAGCGTCATAAACCCGTTGCGAAGCACCGCTCCAAGGAATGCCAAAAAACTCAACAGCGAAAAAATCCCGGTCTCCGCCCATATCTGGAGAAAACAGTTATGCGCATACATCACTCCACGACCCTGGACATAATCCTGAAAAAAAGCCATGAACGTCCCGACCCCTTTTCCCAGAAAAGGATGTTCCGCAATCATAGCCCAGGCGCCCTTCCACAACTCGTATCGCCCTGAATCCCCTCCCGCTTGGACCGAAGTCGCAACCCTTTCTGAGACCCCCGGCAACAGAACGATCAAAAGAATAAAAACGGTCCCCAGGAAGAAGAAAAACTTTTTCGGAGGAAGTAAAAAGAACATCAGGATCGCTGCAACGATAAACCCTAACCAAGCCCCTCGTGCAAAGGTCAGAACCAGAAAAAAAGTCAACAAAAGGACCACCGCGAGAAGAGAAGACCGCGAGAGCGTCTGTGTAAGCGGTTGGGGCACAACATCGGTCTTCCGGAGAGCTCCCGCCATGCTTGCGGCCAGCAACGGAATAGCCAGAATCAGGTAAGCGGCAAACATGTTCGAATGTTTAAAGGCGCCGGTGACGGCAAAGTCTAAACGACCGGCGTAATTAACTTCAGTCATCGACCGGTGAAGAAAGAATTCAAAACCTAAGAACTTTTGAGAATACGCATCGAATGCAACCAGCACAGCCGACGCAAAAAAGGCGAGGATGATATTCTTGAGGTGTTTTTCTTTCCCGAGCGAGGCAGACGCGACCCAATAGAGCAGCATGAACTTCCCCCATTTACCGAAAAGAGCGTTCAGGCCCTTGGAAAGATAGGGCCCACTATTAGCCAGAGAAAGCCCGCAGCAAACAAAGAAGATCAAAAGAAAGATATTGGAGGGAGTGAAAAATGAGACCTGCCAAGGCCCGGTCGAGGCCCCCGGCTTCATACTCAGAATTTTTTTGAGCAGAAAAGCCACGATCGCGGTGGTTGTAAAGGTCTCCACCAAAGCGATTGAGATCGGGATGGAAAAAGCCAAGCCGTAGAGAGAACACTCCACAATCTTATCAAGAATGCTTATACACTTATCGAGCGTCATCACCCCTCCGTTAAATTGGACCCGCATTCTACAGGAAAATCCAACCCCCTCCAAGAAACTTACTCTGAAACCGGGAAACGATGGACGGTTAACGTTAGACGCTTTTCGTTCCCCGTTACACGAGATTTGTTAACACCTTCTCATACACTTCTGCGGTTTTCCGGGCAGTTTCTTTCCAGCTAAAAAGTTTCACACGTTCTAGTCCTTTTCGGCGAAGAGACTCTCGCAATTCAGCATCCAGTTCCATGCGGATGATGGCATCCCTCAGGGGATTTTCAGTCTCCATTTCGATCTGAATCGCGGCATCTCCCACCACCTCGGGAAGAGACGCAGAACGGGTGGTAATCACAGGCGTTCCGCAAGCCATCGCCTCCAGAGGCGTCAGGCCAAAGCCTTCATAAAGCGATGGATGAATGAGCGCCAAGGCCTGATTGTACAGAACACGCAATTCGTCGCAGGCAACTTCCGGCAAATGGATCACATCCGGAGTGGACGTGAGATTCTCGAGTTCCTTATATTCCTTTGGGTATCGTTTGTCTTTGCGTCCCACAAGGATCAACGCGGCCCGAACCTTACCCTCTGCTTTCAGTTTCCGGAAGGTCTTCACAAGCCAGAGTACGTTTTTGTGCGGTTTCATAAGGCCCACATAAAGAAAAAAGGACTTCGGAAGCGCGTACGGGGTGCGTATCTTCGCAAAAGCAGGCTCCAACTCGACCTCGGACATTTCCCGAAGACTGGAATCTAGCCCCAAGGGAATCGGAGTTATTCTTTGGGGATCCGCCCCAAAATACTCGATGAGATCTTTTTTGGTGTGATGAGAGACGGTAATAATGTGGTCCGCAGAAGCAACAGCACTCCGCAACATAAATCCGGCATACGCAGCTTGAACAGGCGTAAAGAACTGCTTTCGAAAGACCCAGTGAATGATGTCGTGGATCGTAACGACCAATTTCGTCTTCCCTTTCCAGAGGGGCACGTTGTAGTGCGGCGCGTGCCAGAGGCGGCATTGACGAAGGAGTGCCGGGTATTGAAGTTGCTCTTGGATTGAATAGATGGGAGCAGCAAAAGGGATCGTTCCGGCGTTTGCCCTATTAACACCCGGTCTTGAATCTAAGACCGGGTGTTGTGAGGGTTCACTCGCCAGCCCCCCTCCAAACAACGCGAGATCTTTCTCCAGTCCGAGAGCCCGAAATCCACCAAGAAGCCCGCGAAGGTATGTCCCAATCCCGGAGTTCTGCAGCATCCGGATATCAAGACCGACACGATGTTGAGACATAATTTATTCCTACTCAGTTAATATCGAGGTTGCTCTTTGCCAAGGAAAAATCGGTTCAGCAAAATAGACGGGTTCATCACGATTCGAACAAACACGCGAAAAAAAAGCGACACTGCCAAGAGGACCCGATGCTTTCTCCCAACGCTAATACTCCATCGCGCAATCCCTGATAACGCACTGTCAGGAAATTCCTTTTTGAGAATCCTCGCTGATTCAAACGCTTCATCATATTTTCCCGCACAAGAGTTATCGTTCGCTAGATGCCATAACCTCTCGATCGTGAAACGCTGAAAAGCTCGAAGACAACGATCCACAACGCTTGATGGTAACGGATTATCCCTAGAGAATTCTTTAGCTATAATACCCAAGGCCGGCCAAAAAGTTGATACGGACTTCACTCCACTCGAGATAGAGTCGCCGTGGGCGTACATGATCGCTGTTGCCGAAGGCGTTACACCAATAGGATAATGTTTGGCTAATTGGAGCTCCATATGAACATCCGTAATCATGACCGACTCCAAAAAATTAACGGAATGTCTACGAACCCACTCAGCCCGAAAAACCAACCCTTGAAAATCGAGGTTGTCGCCATGGCAAATACGCCGGCATGCTTCCGCGGAAGTATAAACTCCTCCCTTTTTCCAGGCCCTGTTAGGGCCGCGAAGTATCCGACCCGATGCTTCGTCGACATGCATGGTTCCACCGCCCCAAAACACAACCCCTGGGTTCTCCTTGAGCCCGCGCATCGCGTGGAGAATACATTCAGGGAGAAGGACATCATCGTCATTCAGAAACGCAAAGTATTTTGTCGTAACGCTGTTCAGCGCATAGTTGCAATTAGCGATCATCCCGACGTTCTTTTCCTGACAGCAATACTGAACTCTCGGATCCGCTGCGATGATGCTCGAAACAACACCCGAGGTCTCATCCCCGGAAGCATTATCAAAAATTCGAATAATGATATCAGGATAGCTTTGCGCTCTAGCGCTCTGAATGGCCCGCTTCAAGCGCTCGGGTCTTCGAAAGGTTGGGATCAAGATACTTACCGTATTCTCTGTTTCAGAGCTCATAATTTAATCCCGAGAGAGATTCAGCATAATTACGCATGCCAAGCTTTCCGGCAACGAGACCATATTAAAAAAACAAAGGGAATCGTGATCGCGTTCACAAACAAATACCCGAAAGCAATTCCGGTCGCAGCATAATACCTCCCAAGAAAAATCGTTGAAACTGCCGCTAGGACTCCGGCCACGACCGACAAAATAAGCAGCGGCTCATTTTTGTGGGCTCGAAGATAAACAGAAAATGGGAACGAAAGAGCGGCTAGCGCTTGAGCCGTTAACAAAAGGCCGACCGTAGAAGGCGGCAACAGCCGATTTGAAAGAGCAGGGTAATAAATATTAAGAAGACAAACAATCACCCAGCAACAAAGCGACAACACAAGAACCACGCTCGAAAAAACTTTTGTCGCTCGCCAAAAAAGCCTGTTCAATTCTTCAAAATCACGGCGAGCGATCAACATTCCAAATTGAGGCGCTTTGGGTGCTAGCCAAGCAGTCGAGATCCCACCAACGGCTCCCACGATAGACCAAGTCATCCCAAATTGACCCGCAATGATCGGACCATGAAAATGGAACAAAACGGGAGTAAATAATGAACTTAAAAAGTAACCGCAGACCCACGACAGGGCAATTTTCCACTGCATGGGCAAAATGTCTTTTCGCCACTTAATCAAATCGCCTGTCGGTTTATGGAGCAGCAGCTGTTTGAAAAAGACAGGATATCTCCATAAAATAAAAACTATCCCGGCCGTGAGCGTTGAAATGCTAGCGATTACGGGTACCCAGAGTTTTAAGCCAACAACAATAGCAATCCAAAGGGAAAGGCTGGTACAAACCCCCTGATAGAACCTGAATTTATAAAGAGGGGCCACCTGATTACACCCTTCCAGTAAAGACCACACAGGGACCAAGCAGACGGCTGCTCCGGTGAGCAAGGATAAGGCAAACCATGGAGCTCTCCATGAAATGTCATGCGCTGCAGAATGAGTAAAAAACAGATACCCCCCACCTCCGACTGCGACAACAACAACAAATGCTCCGACGAGGTACCATTTGATCGCCAACTGCGCCAGGCTCGTCAACCTGGATAGCGCTGCTTCATCACCGCAAAGTTGCCCACCTTCACTGAGGCGCAAAAGCGACCACTCATGACTGGCAAACTGTACCAATACCGTACCCAGCCCTAATTCGACAAAAACCTGCAATGCAAGAAGGGTGGAAAAGGTGTAGTAATAACCCTGGAGGACCGGCGAAAATAATTTTGCGATCAAAAAAAGCGCAATGGGACCCGCCCCCACACTCCATATTTTCAATAAAAGCCCCCAAAAGACCGGCCGGTCGACATCGACCCTTCGAAGAACACCGCGAAGCCGAAAACGAAGTCCTGTTTGAAGAGGAACGTCCAATTTAATACCCATTCGGGAATTCTTTTTGTGCTTTCTCATAGCTGTCCATCGTGCCTATGTCGCGATGATAGACATCGTTATGGAAGGTGAAAATCCGGCCGACATAATGGGGCAGCACTTCAGTGCTAAAATCAATTTTATCCTTTCCAATGCTCGCAAGAAATTCAAAGACCGACGGCTCGAGAATATAGACTGCGCCATTCGCTAAATTGCCCGGAGGATTTTGAACTTTCTCATGAAAAGCTCGCACGATGCCCCGTTTGTCGAGTTCCACGATGCCGCATGAACTTGGATCATCCGCGGTGAAAGTCATCATCGTAATCTCACAGCCCGGCGGACGATTCAAGTGACTTTGAATGTAGACGTTCACATCGAACCGAGACAAATTATCGGCATGGACCAGCATTGCGGGTTCACTGCAAAAAAACGCACGGTTTTTAAGAAGAGTCCCGGCAGTTCCAAGAAGCTGTTCTTCGTAAACAGTGGTGACATTTTTTGAAAAGCCGCTTGCAGTGATATAGTCGCGAACGGAATCTGGAAAATAGTGCAGGTTGACCAGCAGTGGCATGACTCCGGCATCCAACAGCATCTGCATCCATTGACCGAGAAGCGGTTTCCCGTGAATCGGAACGAGACACTTGGGAATGCTATTAGTCAAAGGACGAAGTCGTGTCCCTAAGCCAGCCGCCAAGAGCAAAGCCTTCAACTCTTGATCTCCATCAATAATTCATTGGCCGTAAGGGGAATATTGCCAATACGACTCAACTGACATGCAGCCGCAATCGATCCCAAATAGGCCGCTTGCCAAATATTCGCACCCACGGCCAACGCCATGGAGGAACAAGTAAGTAGCGAGTCCCCGGCGCCAGAGACATCCTTGGGTGCTGTATTCATGGCCGGCAAGCGGTCGGTGTGCCACGTTTCCTTCGATGACGTGGCGGTGTGAATCAAAAGCCCTTCCGAACCCAATGTGAGCAGAACATTCTTAGCGCTGGCTTTGGTTCGCAGCATTTCTGCCAGAACTACGAGTCCGGCATTAAAATCTCCGGTCGCGATGCGAGCTTCCCGCTCTGTGGGCGTCAGTAAAAGAGTGTCGTGAAATCGCGAAACATAGCCCACTTGTGAGGATGACTGACTGTCCGCCGCGATCATAATGTCCTTGGCCTGGCAAAGCGCGATGATCTCATCCACAAGAGGCTGTGGCAAGCACCCATAGTTGAAATCCGAGAAAATAAGAAGCTTTGTGTCTTCCAAGGCTTCTGACAGATCTTTAAGTATCCTTTTCTGAATATCCTTGGAAATGGGATGTTGATGGAAATGATTTACCCGGAGCAACGTCTTTCCATGAGCACGGAATCGTTCCTTTCGGATAGTCGGACGACTGTCGTCCTCGTAAAGATGTGCGTTGACGCCATGTTCTTTTAAGTGAGTTCGCACAAGTTCAGCTGAGGGGTCTTTCCCGACAATCGAAAAAAAATGCACATCTCCCCCAAAACCCCGAGCGTGAGCAGCGACAATGCCGGCTCCGCCCACAAACCGGTTTTTGGCAATCGGAGTTACTGCGATCGTGGGGTCCTCCTGCGACATGCCCAGAGGGTCGCAAGTGATGTACTCATCCACGATCGTCTCTCCAATCACGACGATTCGCAGGCCTTTCATCTTCTCTATGATCTTTCTAAGATCAGACAAACTAAAACCATGACGTCCTGGGAAATCCTTTGGCTTTACGATCGATGAAAAATTCAAATTTTTAAACTCATCACGCAAAAGATTGAGCGATGAGAAGCTTACCTCCCCCGAACTAAAAACCAGTTTTCCTCCATAAGACTCCACCGCCGCCCGTTCCGCATTGATCTCTTTCTCATGCTCCTGCCCCATGACGACAAACTTCGGTTTAAATTTACGAATAAATTCTTCGGGAGGATCTTTCAAGATAAATGCATAGTCCACCCAGTTCGTGGCCTGTACGCCCTCAAGCCGGAGATTTTCCGGCAAAAGCGTCAGCGAATTCGCTTGATCCGCATGAACTCCGACAACAAGAAAATCGCCGCATTGTTTCGCAAAACGTAAAAGCCGAAGATGCCCAGGATGGATGACGTTGAAGTTGCCAGAGACAAAAACAGTTTTTTTCTTTCCCATGGAATGCTTTTTAATTTCCCTGATAGTTCGTAGCATTTTTAATCCCCGTGAGTATAATTTGTTTCTATTTCGCGTCAGATTAATTAGGTGAAAATCCATAAAATGCACGAGACATGCTGTGTTGTTATAATGCTGAAACCCAGACTATAATTTAAAAAAACCTAAGCGATGAGGCCGATGTGATTCTGAGACCGAACGATAAATGCACGAAAAGTCTTTGCCGGAGGTGTCGAGTCTTACTGTAACACCTTCAACTCCGGAAGTGGGAGCACGAACCTTCCGCCCTCTTTAATGAAACGATCGTGTTTTTTGAGAATGGCGGCGGCGTATTGCCACGCGAGAATCACCACGTAGTCAGGCCGTCGCGCATACAGCTCGTCGGATGGCAGGACGGGGACATGACATGCCGGACAGTAGAGCCCGTGCTTCTTCAGGTTGTCATCAGCAACAAAGGCAAGCTTATGCGCTAGTTCGAAGTTCCACATCAACGTAGTTGTCGTGGTTGATGCTCCGTAGCCGGCGATCACTTTACCGCGCACTATTTCACCGTCTAGAAAGTCATTCAGCGCGGCTTTGCGCTGATCAATCCTGCGAGAATAGTCTTGATAGAGCGGTAGCTTATTGAAGCCGCGGGCTTTCTCCATAGCCATGAGCTCACCGACAACTGGCTGCACAGGATACCGTCCCCTTGTCCGCTGGGCAAAACCACGTATCGAACCTCCTTTGCTTGCATTGTGCTGTATATCGATTAATTGCATGCCCAATCGCTCGAAAAGCTTCGCGAGGGGCGCAATCGAATGATACGAAACATGTTCATGATATATCGTGTCAAACAAGAAGTTGTCAACAATATCCACAAGATAAGAGGCCTCAAAAACAAACACCCCATCATCGGCAAGGATGTCGTGTATGCCTCGGACGATATCGACCAGATCGTCGGCATGAGCAAACACATTGTTCGCGCAGAACACAGAAGCTTGCCCATAATCTTTTCGGATCTGTGCCGCAAGCTTGGAATTGAAAAATTCCGGAAGAGTTTCGACGCCGGATTCCGTTGCTCGTCGGGCAATGTCACGGGCAGGATCAATGCCCAGAACTCGCATGCCCTGTACCTTGAAGAACTTAAGTAGCGAGCCATCGTTGCTACCGATTTCTACTACCAATGAACCAGGCTTGATTTCAAGTCGTGAGATGACGTCTGTCGCATATTTCCGAAAATGCTCTAGCAGGCTGGTTGAACTACCAGTTGTGAATAGATAATCTCGGAACATTATTTCCGGATTAACAACGTCTAGATTCTGGACATGGCCGCAACTTTGGCAAAGGTAAAGGTCGAGAGGGTACAGCGCTTGCGGCACACCAAGTCGCGAAGCTGGCACATAGGCGTCTGCGATGGGCGATGGTTTCATTGGCACGGCCAGCTCAAGCTTCGGGCTATCGCACAAACGGCAGCGTTCTCTGCGGCGGATGTCTTCTTTCATTCGAGAATCCTCAGTTAAGAATAAATTTTACAGGGATGTGATCTTGCGCCCAAGTGTCTCTGGCCAGACCAGCGACAGACCACCATCCACATAGATGTTTTGGCCATTAATAAAACTTGCTTGCGGGCTACATAGAAATGCAATAGCTTTCGCGCTGTCCTCGCTAGTAGCCATGCGACCAAGAGGAATCATTTTGCAGTAGAGTTCACACAGAGGCTTATTTTTGAGGTAAAACTCCTTTGACTCATCCTTCAAAAAAGTGAACGGTGTGATAGCATTAACTCGAATGCCCTTGCGTCCCAGGTTTACTGCGTAGAACCTCATCATCTGGTTTAAACCTGCCTTCCCGACGTGATAGCTGATGGATTGGCCTTCCCCGACATAATTGCCAAAAACGGAGCTCACCATAACTATGCTCTTATCCCCGTCTGAAACAAACTCATCTTGCAACATTTCGACCGCAATTTTCGTTGCGGTTAGGCTCACGTCAATTTCGCCTAGCCAGTCGTCGCCTTTACCTCGATAGCGCTGGCAAAACACGAGGTGGCTTAGCTTGCCACGTTTTTTTATCAATTCGACAAGCGTTGCTCTCAAAATAGCGGCATCAGCTAAATCGATATAGCGGTATTCCGCGTTTGATATACTTTGGTCGGCTTTGGGCGGTTCATTACGCCCGATCACGGACACCGCATGGCCCGCAGCGCTGAGCAATTTGACAACTTCACGCCCCAACCCACGCGTACCTCCGACAATTAAAGTATGAACCATCATTGTCCTCCCTATCTCACTGGCCGCTTTGATCAGCGGCAAGCCTGTTTTTTTGTACGAGATCTGCGACGGATTTCATGTATTGATTCGTTTCCGCGATTCGGCCTTCATTTGGCGCCCAGGGCGCGAGCAAGGTCTTTTCAAAAACAAAAGGACCATTGGTTATCTCGTGAACAACCAAAAATTCGGTCTTGAGCAGTAAAGTATGATATGCATTCTTTTCGAGCCGGTAAAAGAAAAATCGACCCGTAGTCGGATCGCCAAGTTCTATGGCTTCTGTCACGACCCCATCATCGTCAAACACGACAATATCCACAGCTCCCTCAACAATATGAAAAGATTCTGACTTCCCGGGGTGCTTGTGCGGGTGGATATAGCTTTGCATCGAAATCGCGATTATCATCTCGTGCAGTTTATCATCATTACTTTTGTGTGCACAGATCCGAGCTCGGCGCCGATCGTTAGCTGCGGCTTGGGCCTTGATGAATGCTACTTCGGAAGGGCCGATCTTGACTATCGAACCTTGTGCTATAAAGACTTCATCATTGATCTTGCGGAAATCGGGTGTGTTCATGGGAATTTAATCGCTAGCGGACTTAATGCAAAGATCGACTGAAAGTTGCCGCCTTTCTGCATATAGGCCTGCTGCTTGCCAAGCACTTTTTGTTCGCTTTCCGGGCTAAGGGCAAGAAGACATAAGTCAATTTCCTGCAAATGCGAAGAATTCACGATCGGTACTCCGGACCCCGGCATAGCCAAACCTTGTTTGTTGGAATCGTCATCAATAACGTAGTCGACCACGTCCTTCAAGCCAAAAAAGTTCAGAAATTTTGCCGCAAGGTGCCCCGCGCCGAATACTGCGATGCGTTTGGAAGCTTTTCGAAGCAATTCGAAGTGATTGTGATAGCGCATACAGATGGGGGCGAATTTTTGTGCAAAGCGTCGTTCTGACTCAAGGTCGCACGACAATGCAGAACAATCAGCTTTCGCTCCCGAGCCTGTAGCCTTCTGCAGGATCGTAACCAGCGAATCTTCAAGCGGGTAAGGATAAATTAGCGCGTCAAATGTACCGAAACCATTGTGGCGAGCGAAACTTTTCAGCGTCCTTGGGGTAAAGTAGCTAATATGCTCCTCCCATATAAAACTGTAGTCGCAGGCATCCACAAACTTGCGGGAATCCGGAACCTCAAAAACAAGACGTCCGCCTGGTGCGAGCAGCTTACCCAGCGCCTGTAGAAAACGCGCTGGGGCATGAGCATGCTCTAGCACGTGGCGCACAATGAGGAGATCCACCTCCCCATATTTTGCCGCAAGGCGATCGGCCATGGTTTCTTCCATCGCCGCTTGGATTGTCTCCAATCCAGCGCAGGGTTCAATTATGCCAAGATCGGACTTCATGTCGTAGCGGGATGTTTTTTTATAACCTAGCTGGTTCAGGCGTGCAAGTGTGGAATCATCCTTGTAAGTCAGGCCCATAATTTTTGAGTCCACATCAATGAGCCTTGCGAGATGCGCGGCAAGCGCGTCGAGATGCCCTTCTGGCTCGTTATACTTGATCCAGGCATGCTGCGAGCGGACCATTGCCGTAGCCATCGGATCCACAAGCTGCATTAACCCGCACTCAATACATTGCCCCAGTTTCAACTTATGAGAGTCCAGATCGGACACTCCTACCGGCACAAAACGGTTGCTCGGTGGCTGGGGACCAAAATCGAGGAGTGACTCTACCGTGACAGTGTTGCAGTTTAGACATAACGAGGCGGACATCAGCTGCGTCTCAAACCTGTGCCGAGAGCAAGCAGGTACTGTGCCATTGGATGGTAACCGGTATGTACGACTTCATCGTTCATCGAAAAGATGAATACATGATCGAAATGGTCTTGCATCAGCCTTTTGAGTGCGGCGGCAGTCTTGCAATTAAGATGGCCGATTTTGCTGAGAGGCGAAGCATGTTGTTGTGATTCGAGCGATGGCATGCCGATAATGGCAATTCCCTTATGGGTGAGGCTTGCTACGAGATTTTTCATAAAGAGCTGCTCATCCTTCAGCTGGATGTGCTCAAGAACATCTAGACTGTAGGCAGCATCAAAAACCGGCTTGACGGGCCCTTGGAGCATGTCGTGCACGCCAAAAGTAAATGGCCAATTCGGATCAACCCTCTCTTTGATGTCTTCGATGAAAACGGGGTCAATGTCGATACCGTGCACGCTTTTCACTTCTTGCAACACGATACGGACCGGCCAGCCATCGCCGCAACCCACTTCCAGCACGCGGTTCATACCGCTCAACATTTTCGCAACAAACTTATAGCGGGAAAGAACAAAAACAAGCCGTTTGGGATCCATGTGCCAATTCGCGCTCTTTTCGATCCCGAGTTGTGTGAGCCCCTGCTGTTTTTTAAGATCAACATGATGCTGGTATTGCGGCTCAACAGTCATTGGATACTCCGTTTTTGAGAAGGAAATTCTCTTCTAAAGCAAATACTTTTTTGATTGTAGCTCATATGGCGAAACATCAAATCTTGATCATCAATCCTTGGCCGGTAGGCAACGCCAATATCTCAACACCATTGACCTGCCCCACTTAGTTGTACCAGCATGAGTGAGAGAGTGGCTGCCGGTTTGACCACCTTAACTGTACTGCTTCTGGTGCCGGAGGACGATAGCCCAGCGAGCTATGCGGCCTGATCGTGTTGTA